>Ga0206118_100092_pt1 | contig 131628 bp, 113 predicted proteins | sample 3A20Ametagenome_FD_177999 | JGI IMG/M metagenome (GOLD analysis project Ga0206118, IMG submission 177999) | Enriched microbial communities from leaf-cutter ant dump, University of Wisconsin, Madison, United States - 3A20A | ecosystem: Environmental > Terrestrial > Nest > Insects nest > Nest...
ATCTTGCGGGCTTCCGGATTTCCACACTTCCGGGCTCAACTCCACATAACAGTAATCCTCCACAGGATTCGGGTAAATCCTAATATCCTGCTTTTCGATCAACTCATCCAGATCTTTATCTCCCAGCTTTACGATTTTCCAGTTTTCTTCTCCTAACTGTTCCGCACTTGTTCCTGCCAAAAGATACGTTCCGTCACCCAAAAGTTTTGCCGATACCAGCCGTTCTTCATTCTTCTTCGATTTGCCTTTTACATATTTCCGCCATTGTTCTTTTCCGTTCTTGTCAATGTACAGCATCCAGAAGGTTTCGTCATCCGACTGCTTCTTTTCTTCCGATTGCGTGTAACCTCCTAATAAAAATCCTTTATCAATTGTTTCTTTTGCCTTGTTTCTTGTATCTTTTCCGCTGATCTTATCGACACTCATCAGGATATCACGATTGCCGAAGTTGTAGGTATATTGCCCTTTTTCATTTCCGTTTTCGTCCAGTGCGATCAGCCACAAATCGGTTCCTTCTTTCAGTGACGGTCTTTTGTTTCCGGATGTTTCCGACCTGCTTTCTCCGCCGATCAGGTAACCGTCTTCTGTCAGTGAAAGCGTTCGAAGATGGTCGTCCTGTGTTCCGCCAAAATTCTTTTCCCATTCCACATTTCCGTCTTTGTCTAATTTCACAATCCAGTAATCTCCGACTCCGTAATTTTCCGTTTTCTTGCTGTAAAATCTCACTTCATCATTTTCGGAATTCTTTTGATTCTGATTTGAATTGTTATTTTCCTTAGTAGTTGAGGATGAGTTTGTGCTGAGAAGTAATTCCGCAGTAATCCCTTTTTTCTCTTCATCCTGATAAGCTCCGCTTTGGGAATAAATACCGATTAAACAGCCTCCGTCCCTGGTCGGTATAATCTTTTCAACTTCATCGCTTCCTGTTCCGCCCAAAACAATTCGATTAAGAATTTTACCATTTTTATCCAATTTCGTAATCATCACATCGCTTGCTCCGAATCCATAAGAAGAAAGGTTGGAATTTCCTGCTGTAAAATAACCCAGATCCGCAGCCTGAACCGAAGCACGGGCTTCATCTCCGTATTTCGTGCCGATCACCTGCTGCCATTCTTCATCTCCGTTCTCATCAACCTTGATGATCCAGATATCGGAAGAACCCAGAGATTTGAATTTCTTATCCAAAGATTGTGTAGAATATGAAGTTCCCGTCAGCAGAAATCCGCCTTCCTGTGTAGCGATGGTTGAATTGAGATAATCCTGCCTGTTACCGGAAAAATATTTTTCCCAGACCTTATTTCCCTGGTCATTGAGCTTAACGATATGGTAATCATAACCGGAATTCTTTGAACTTCCGACTTCGGTGTTTTGGCTTTTTATACTGCTTCCTGAAAGAAGGATCTGACGGTCTATAGTTACCGACATTCCCGAAAGGAAATCCTGCGTGGAAGACTGAATATCTTTTTGCCATAAAGTCTTGGTTTCCTGGGCGGAAAACCCGATTATACCGAACAGCAAAAACGTGGCAACAGAGAGATGTTTCATAAGAGTAGGTGTTTATGTGTTTTTTATGCTGATGATACTTCATCAATGCTTATAATTATATTCAAATTGTTTTAGGATATTACCATTGATATCTTTAATTTCTTTTAATCTTCCGGCTGTATCGTAATTGTAAAACTCCGTGATTCCTGACGGTGGCGTGATGCTTCTTACTCCGATCAGCGGATCGTAAGTATAAGTGGTGACCTGGTAGCCGTTCAGGCTCGAATTTGTCCTGAATGTATTCAGCACACTTAAAAATGCACTTTCATCATTTCCAGGGGCTGCCGCTGCATCAGTATTGGAAGCATTAACAATTGAACTTGCCAATGAGCTTACCTGTGCATAGGTGGCTCCTTCGATCTTTGCAATCGGCTGGGTTTGGTTGTAGCCCCAGATGATCGTTACAGGTGTGCCACTGCCGTTTGCAACCGGATTCAAAGTGTATTGAACAATATTTCCTTTTTCGTCATATTTGTTGTAGGCGATTGTCTTCTTCATTTCTGAATCTCCCAAAATATTACTGAAAACATCAAACGGAACAGGAATATCTTTGTTGTCGATATTTCTGCTTTTGGCATCTGCTTCGGATATTGGATATACTGCTTCTGTTTTGGAAATGGTTTCTCCGTTCTTTTTCACCTCCGTAATTAATGGAATGCCGATGATGTGCTTGCCGGTAAGATAGTTCTTATTCAAATCCTGCGGATACTGGTATAATTGTGAGAGAATTTGATTACTGCCCGATACTTTTGTCGTTTGTTCAATCGGAAAAATATGTCTGTCAGTATTGCTTGATGAATAGGCTGTGGTTTGCACCGTTTCCATAATCGGCAAGTTATTCTTATATTCTGTTGTTGTGGTTTTTACATTTTTAATCCAGATATTCCCAATATTAAATTCAGCTGCATTAAAATAATAGGTAGAAGTTTGCCCAAGCTGCATAATACACCTTACCTGAATCTCCATACCTACTGCTATCGGATTTAACGAATATGAATAAGGTCTCATAGTAATATCGTTGTTAAAATAAGGATCAATATTGTATTCAAACTCCGTTTTTCTGATTAAACCGTTATTATCGTACATCTCTTCCCAAAGTAAAAGACCATTATCCAAGTCCTGAAGCGGCCAGGAAATATTAATCGGGGTATTTAGATCATATATAACAGACCCCGGCTCCGTTTTAAATTTGAGTTGTTTTTTATAGTTTTTAGAAGGATCTAAGGAGGACTGATAAATTTCCTGTACATATTCATAAGATACAGCTTTTCCTCTTGTAGTATTAATCTGCCATCCCGGATTGTTGGTTCTACTCAGATATTTCATATATCTTGCAGGTGGACCTAATGGAAGAGATGTACGGGGCAAATCAAATTGCTGCTGCTTTAAAGATACGAATTCTTCTTCGCCCTGGTTATAGCCGCTTGTTTGATTGGTTAGTGGGTTTGTATAGGTATATTTTCTTATGATCTTTCCGTTATCCTGAGAATTGCTTTCTATTTGCTTCACTCTGATACTTCCTGTATTCCTTATATGTGAATCGGTTTTTAAAAATTCATTTACCCAGCTATAATAGATGTTGCATTGGGAAGTAACATCCCTGTAATCAACTGGAACTTCGATTTTAAGCCTGTACATACCGGGACCATCCTCCCTGTCAGAAGAACCAAGCTTCATAGATTCAATGATGATATATTGTCCATTGGTATCCTTTTTCTCCAATGTCCATCTGCAAGTAGAGCCCGTAGTCGGTACTGGTGGATCTCCGGGTTCGTTTGGTATATCGGTATATTCTACTGTAATTTGTTGATTGTACCTATTATTTGCAGGAATTTCAAACTCTACAGGGTACTGATCTACCGAAGTCTCAACAGGCGGACTTTCAGTATATTCATAAATGGGAACAGTAGCTTCAGAATAATATTCATCAGCTTCATATGTAATAATTGTACTGCCCCCACTCGGATATTTGATTTTCTTTAAATTACCAATGACACCATAGTTAAAGTTTGGCTGTTTATTAGCTCCCAAAAAAACCTTTGTCTTATTCAGCATAAAATCAGTTTTTACAGTAGCGATCGGAGTTGTATTAGGCTCTCCATTATATACCCCCCAAAAGTCCTGTGAAAAAGACATCCTGTTAGGTAAAGGCTGGTTCTCCTCTTCTCCATAATATGAAAAACTATATTCCCCGGATGTTAAGTTATCCCTCACCTCTTTCAGTTTTAATCTTTTTGATTCCGCTATGGAATTTGAAAACGTGTAGGTGTACTCACTTGGTACGGAATCAGGGGATTGAAAATACTCATATACCAGTGATATATCTTTTATTGTGTGATTATTGTTGTCTTTTACCAAAACTTTCGTAAGATAAACTTCGCCTACTAAATCCTGCCGGGTATTTTCAGTAAAGCCATCACCAGGATCATTATTATAATAAAATAAAACTTTGCCGCCATCAAAGCTAATTTGAGTCAGCGCTAAATCAGAAGACTGCGTTTTATTGACACATCTGTCCGGAGGCAGTAAAAGAGGGCTAAAAGGTGCTTCATCATATGGCACCCAGGTCTTAGCAATATTTCTTTGCTCCATTATAGAAGTGACATACTGTGCATCTGTATTTTTATTATAGGTGTAAGTCACTTCTTTTTTGTTTGGAAGTGTTATTTTCTCAATTCTGTAATTGGGTTCATAATCATAATCAATAGCTACGGCATTTGGATCACAGGTACTTGTGTTTCTTATTACTCCTTCACCTAAAATGTTATTGTTCTTAAAATAATATAAATTACCTTTTTCATCTGTTAATTCCATACCTGCAACCCGGGTATTATAAGAATTCATTACAGGCTTTATTTTGGTCATATTAAAGGGGCGGGGAATGCCAAATTCTCCACTATAATCTAAAATATACTGACCACTTACATTTAAAAGGCTATATGAATAAATATCAGGCAGCTGATCATATTTTAATCCATCACCAAAACTGTCAACGCCCACTGAATTAAGAGCAATCCCACAGGGGTCTGTATATGTATATACAAAACCTTTGGAACATCCATACTCTGGTATATCAGATCTGTGTAATAAATAGGGTCTTTCAGGTCTTTTATCCAAACCTCCCATAATTTGTTGAGATAAGTGTGGACCTGTATTTAATGCCCATCCCAATCCTACACGACTGGCAATTTCTCCAACTTTAATTCCTGTGGTGGTATATTGCAGCTCTATTGGAATACTTTCGGCACCTGCGTCAATGGTATAAATTGGAATAGTAAAATCCGCAACTCCGGTAAAATTTCCCGGTGGAATATCTATATGTTTTGAAGATGCCGCAGCATCAGGAGTTTTGGGATATATATCTATTGTAGGGTTAAAGGATGGATTCTGGGCCGCCAGATCTTTTGCTACTACAATGGTAAAAAGTATTATAAATATTTTTCTCATTTCGTGGGGGTAACTTTTTTATTAATAGCCCATTTGTTAAATACAACCTTCCTGGTAATTCATTAAAAGTATTAAGCTGAAAAAAAGTATTAGGCTGGCTTTGGAATAATTTTTCATAGGTATAATTTTGTTGCTAAAAATGTAGGAATAAATTCCAAAACCTGCATAGGGTGAAATCACCCTTTTTGCACCGTGAAATCACCCTTTTTTTGTGAACGTATTGTAAGGTTCTGAAAATGAGAAAAATAATACTTCGGCAAAACCCCTGATTTTAATCAGTTTTTATAAAATCTGAGTAATTTTTTATAGAAACCGTGTTATTGCCGGCTGAAATTCACGTTAATTTATCATAATCTAACATTTTTGTTTAACCGAAAAGGGAAGCTACAATGAAAAATTCATCATTTTATATAATACCGGACAGGCAATGCTGAGGAGAGAGCGGAGGAAACTAATTACCCGAGGGGTTTTGCAAAATCGTATTTATTATCCGGTAATAAATTCCTTTACCTTATCGTAAGATAGCCCTGTGTAGCTGCAAAAATCGTCCACGGTGATGAAATGATGAGCCGGCTTGCCGTAATGCCGCCTTATTTTCTGAATGAGCGCACGGCTGTAGCGCTCACTTTTACCCGTGATGCGCTGGATGTCTTTAGGATAGATACAGAGCCGGACGCATTTGTTTCTCATTGCAGTACCACTTATCCCACAAATTTTCGTAAAAAGAATGAGTAAATTTCATCAGCTATCCGGTAGTACCGTGTTTTATCCGGCATCCTGATCCAGAAAATGCTGCTCCAGAGTATCTTGAAGCCGGGACAAGAACTTTGTACGGTTTATTTTCCGGTTTTTAACCTCGCCGAGAATTTTATGAAAATTCTCCAGATTTACATTCATTATTTTTTCAGTGAAGTTGATCAGGTCACTGAGGTTGCCATTCGCGGTCTGGATGCTTCCTGATATATGCAGGCTGTACATCAGCTCGATAAGGGATACTTTCGAAGCCTTCCATTTTGCTGTGGCAGCAGTATTCGCCGTACGGTCCGGTGAGAGCCTGAGCATCCTGTCCCGAATGCAGAGGTTCAGCTTTTCGTTGGCGAGCAGCTTTGCAAGAGTGCCGTCCTGAAATGTTGAGAAATTTTCGTCCAGACTGTGAAGGTATTCATTTATGTGGAGCTTAAAGTCGTATCTTTTCCTGGAAAAATAAAAGATGTCGAGGTATTCCGCGTTTCTTTTCATATAGCGGATAAAGTCGCGGTTTTCATTATTGAAGCGTTCAATCCGCAGCATTACCTTTTCGTAGTATTTTTTCAGTATTTCAGGGTCTTCCCCCGGCTTTGAGATTTCTATGGAAAGCAATTCCGCATAAAAGATAAACTCCGCAATATATTTAGGCTTTATCCTTTTGAAGAAATGGATTTCTGCGGCTGCGGTTTCAAATTCGCGGGTGGCAACCATATCCTTTAATATCCGGATATAACGGTCGATTATCATTATAATCTCTTCATACCTGTCTACGGCATCCGTATCCCGGGAGAGGGGCTCTTCAATTTCCGCAAGCATGCTGAGGTAATTCTTTTCTGCTTTATCAATAAGTTGATTTCTCGTCATATTATACATATTTTGGAAGGTGACCTAAAGCTGACGTTTTTCTATTTCTTTTTTCTTTTCTGCAATGTAATCCGTAGGGCGCATACCGGTATATTCCTTAAAAAGCTTTGAAAAGTTTTGCCGGGAGGCGATCCCGCATTCCTCTGCCAGTCCCTGTACCGTATAGTTTAAAAACTTTCCGTTATCCAGAGCATCAATAATATGGCGAATCCGCAGGTGACTCAGGTATTTCTGGAAGCTCATCGCCTTGTTCCGGTGGATGATTTCCGATAAATATTTTTCGTTAGTACCGAACCGGGGAGCGAGCTTTCCCAGCCTGACCCCTTTATTCAGGAATCCTTTGCTTTTTTCGAACTCTTCGAGCCTGGCAGTGATCTTATCATTCAGCTCCGTACCCGCAGCGGCAGCTGCCGTATGAGAAAAATGCCCGGTTATTTTCGGGAGACGATCTTTTTTTGACCTGATCCTTAGGAAGACACTGACGAGGCAGAGGGCAGTTACGCCGCAAATGACGATTAAGCCATACCAGACAAGCGTACCGGAAAAAATACCTTTTCTTCTGCCCGGTTCGGTTCCGGAAGTCCATTCTTTTAAAACTTTCGGGGCGATATACCGGAACCCGGAAAAAAGATCAGCATCCGCTTTACTTAGCTGCCGGGTGTAATAAAGCTCTTTTTCCCTATTTTTCTTTGCCCTGAAATAAGAGATCAGGATGGTGAAATTTTCACGAAGCTCGGGTAAGATAAAGTGCCTTTTAGTGTAGATGGAATCCACTTTGGTGTAATAGGTTATTGCTTCCGGTGTGTTTCCCGATTTATCCAGTGTTTTTCCAATATAGAAATACACCACAGAAAGCCAGGCGAAATCGTCTGTTTTTTTCAGCTCGGGCACTGCTTCCCGAAAGTCTTCCAGGGCATCGCTGTATTTCATTTTCCGGAAATTCCTGATCCCTCTCGATTTAAGGAAATACGCTTTTTCCAGGGAGAACGGACTTTGGCTTCCAGTCCTGTTAATCCCTTCCCGAATCACGGAATCGGCTTTATAGAAAAGTCCAAGGCGTGTGTACGCTACCGATGCCAGATGGAGACTGTTAAAATATCCTTTGGAATAATTGAAGTCCAGAACTTTGTTGCTTTCTCCGGATCTCATTCTTTCAAAACAGGACAGGCATCTGTCAATATCCTGTAATGCCTGCTCATCATACTCCAGATACAGCTTCATCTGAGCGATATGGTAATGTATTTTGCAGACCTGATATTCGTCTTTGGTACGTTCTGCATATTTCTCAGCGATTTCAAACTGATCCAGCGCTTCTTTGTAGTCCCGGAGGCTAAAACTACAAATGGTACCTTTTGTAATGTAAGCAGCACTGATCATATAGTCATCCCTGCTTTCAAGGGCAGCTGCGATACAGCTGTCGGCATATTTCATTTTCATTTTTACGTTTTCCGTGAAGTAGGCTGCCATTTTCCAGCCATACAGGAGCTCGTAGGTATTTCCTTCTTTTTTAGATTTCCGTATGTATTGGCGGGCAAGCGATAATGCCGTATCCCTGTTGTCTTCCTTGTTCCCGATCTGTTTCCTGAGTTCGGCAAAGGACCTATCCGGCGGTGCCTGCGACTTTACAGCAAAACCGATATTGCAAAGAACCCATATAAAAATCAACCCCCGTATATACATCACCCCTGTATTACTGTTATAAAATTACAAAAAATAGAATGTACCTATTATGCATTTAAAAAATTGTTTTACTTCTATAAGTTTTACTTCTTAGTTTATCTTAAAAATCAGCGAATTGCATTCAAGAAATCTTAATTTAGCTCTGCGTTTTTTTTAACGCAAGGCAAAGACAAAGTTTATTTTATCAAAAATGCACCTGTTTTTTAAGGTAAACCAAGCCGTATCACTTATTCAAAGAAATACAAATCTTTCATTTTTAATTCATTATGTTTTTATTTCCAAATGCACAGGAGGTAGAATATATGTTAAAATAATGGATATGAAACAGATTGTGGCTGTTGAAGATTAATGGATTGATTCGGGAATTAGCACGGACTTATTTCGGAAACGCTCCACTGTTTATTTGTGCAGACCGTTTAGCCGCTCTAATTTAGCTTGTATAATTCAGTCATTAACCGTTCCGGCCGGAGCAAAAAACAATACTTATGAAAACTGCTTTTATTATGCTGATGTTGTCGGCATCACTGAGCTTTGTATGCTCCTGCCGTGCGGATTCCGATTGGGAATCCAACAGGAAAGATACCGATGAAATATTATCATCTCTTAAGGAATATTACGGGAGAGCCGCAGATACCGCTAAATATCCTCCGAGGAAGGACTATGATTACTGGAGGAATTAATGTTCCGGTGTGTATATGCTGCTCAGCTTCATCCGAAACTTTATAAAATCCAATATTGAAGAGCGCTAAAGTTCCTCTACAATCAGATCCTCACCACTGGTCTCCGGATTAACTTCCAAAAACGTCCTCAAACTGTGAAAAAAGAACCGTCATCCAATGATTCGCTGGTAAGAAGCGGAAAAGCATGCCCCCGGAGCGGGGTATGGGAGGTGGTGGGTATTTTTACTACCCAGATCGTTATGCAGAAAGGGGATGCAATGCCTTTGTATTGCGGCAGAGTGGTGATGTGGAAGCTGCTGTATGAGTGTTAGGGTGGGAGGGGAGCAGGGTGCAAGATGATGGGTGCAAGGTGCGGGGTGCAAGAAGACGTGAAACGGAAGAACTGTGTATTGAGTTCAGGATTTAAAGTGTAAAGCAGGGTTGTAGTGAGCAGGGTTGATTTTTAATGTTTGTGTTATGAAAAAAATAGTAACGTATCTGCCGTTAGCGGCAACCGGATTTTTTATACTGCTGTTTACTTATGCCGCAGTGAGTAAGCTGCTGGATTTTGAGAATTTTCAAGTTCAGATTGCGCAATCACCATTATTAAGCGCCTATGCCGGAGCAGTATCTTATGTAGTAATTATTGCAGAGCTGGTTATGGTTGTTTTGTTAGCGATTCCAAAATACCGTATAACCGGACTGTATGCATCCTTCGGATTGATGGTGGCTTTTACAGTTTATATCTATCTGATTCTGAATTACAGTGATTTTGTTCCTTGTTCATGCGGAGGAATTTTAGAGAAGCTGGGATGGAAAGAACATCTTTTATTTAACATATTATGTGTGTTCTTTGCTGCGTTGGCTGTTGTATGCACGAATAATGAGGAAAGAGCAAAAAGTAAAGGCAGGAGAAGATTTATTTCAAAAAATGGGATTATTTTGTTCGGTCTTTTGATCATGAATGCAGGGATTGTGACCGGATTGTTTTATTCTTCCGAGTACATAATGAAAAAAGAAAATAATTTCACACGTCGATTTATTCCTCATCCTATTTATGCAACTGATTATCTTGACCTCAAAGCGAACAGCTTTTATTTTGCAGGAAATAATGGTGATACCATCTTTCTTGGCAACAGGGAAGCCCCCTTATTACTTGCTAAGATAGCGCCAAAGTCAAAGAAAGCTGATTTCGATACCCTGAAGATTTCCGACTATGATTTACCCTTTAAAAATGTAGTTTTAGATGTTCATTATCCTTTCTTCTCTTTATCAGACGGAACAGTACCTGTCATTTATGAAGGACTATTTCCCGGGCAGTATGCAAATAAAGCGGATGTTCATCAACTTTATTTTTCTAAGTTAAAAATGACGGAGCCCCACCAGTATATTTTTAAAGCGACACTGACGTACAATCTTGAATCTGTCATCGGTTTGCTGAATACAGAACATAATACCGTTCAGTTTCACCCTGAAATTCTTGTCAAACAGAAAGAAGGGCTTTTTGATACCGATGGGGATTTCCAGATCGACACCGAAACGAAAAGCTTTGTGTATACCTATTACTACAGAAATCAATACATTACTTCAGATCTATTACTTAACAACATCAACAAGGGAAATACGATTGATACTGTTTCCATGGCAAAAATCCAACTTAAAAAATTGGCAACAGGTGTTACCAAAATGTCTGCTCCTCCTATTGAAGTTAATGAAGTTCAGGCTTTGCATAGCAACATCCTTTATAATGTTGCAAAACTACGCGGCAGACATGAAAGCAAAAGCCTTTGGAAAGATGCCAAAATTGTGGATGTATATGATTATAAAAGTAAAATTTACAAGTATAGCTTTTATGTATATAACAGGAAGAACGAAAAGATGCGAAGTATGATCGTAACCTCACATTATTTTTATGCATTGATCGGAAATGAACTAGTACGATATAAAAGAAGATTATGAATTATTCTGATGGCCATCGGAAGCAGGGGAAGCCGAAAAACTGTAAAAAGAGTAGGTATAACTAAATTTTAATATCATGAAACAGTTAATTTTGCCCATATTTATTATGATTATGGGAACGGGAGGAGCATTCGCATCTAAAATATCAAAAAATGCAGATGCAAAAGTAGTTAACAGATGGGGATATATTTTCAATCTGAGCACCAATGTATGTGATAAAGTACGTATGTGTAGTACTGAAGGTAGTGTCATCTGTACTGTTAATAATGAAGAAGATGGACAACAAATTTTTGGTACAAGTGGTCTTGAGGTTGATCATCCATTAACATGCGATGTAACACTGCAACGTATTCCTTAATACTAAAAAAGAGCTCCCGAACGGGAGCTTTTTTAATGAAAGAGTGGTTTTATCCACTCAGCAGGAGGTTTGTTTTTAAGAAAATACTCCATCCACTGCCAGATGCGTATGTTAATATCTTCTTTGTATACAGGATTTAATATGGTATGACCTTCACTTTCATATTCCAAGAGAACTGCTTTTTTTGATAATCTTTTAAGTCCATAAAAATATGCCTCAGTTTGTTGAGTTGGAATATTATTATCGTTTGTTCCATACCATACTAATAAGGGAACTGATACGTTGGGAAGGTGGAATAGTGGAGACTGTTCCAAATAATTATTATAATTTTCAAACAAACTCTCATTCATTCGCATTTGATAAGTTTCTGTTCTTTGATAATTTGGATTTCTAACCAGTTCTGTTTGGCTAAGTGCCATAGAGGGAAGATCAGAGATCATAGATCCAATAATTCCAGTTTTAAAAAGTTTAGATCCTGAAATCGCAATACCTGCACCATAACCACCGTAGGATACACCAATTACAGCGATATTTTGTTTGTCAATATTAGCTAAAGTAAGCGAATGTTTTACACAAGATTCCAGCGATTCTATGTACTTTTTGCGAACATTGCCAATTTCATATTCCAGATCTGGAAGAAGAACGAAATAGTCCTCAAATGAATAATGTAGATAATTGAATCCTGCCTCTGATCTGAGACTTGGAAGGTTATAATCGAAAGTTACCCAAGTATTATTCTCATATACATTGACGATCATTGGATATTTTTTCTCAGGATTGTAATTTTTAGGATAAATGAGAATACTGTTAAAAATTCCTGTAGTTGTAGAATACTGGAACAACTGTTTTTTTATATTTCTTAGCTCCGAAGGAGCAAAATCTTTATTATCAAATACCACTTGATATCCATTCTTTGATAAACGAAACACTTGCAATGGTGCAAATAACGAATAAGATATTGCAAAATTGGACTTAGGATTTTCAATAATTTTCTTAAACTGTGTATCTTCGAAAACCAATGTCTTTACTTTGTTTTCATTAAGATAGGCAACTCCAGAATGATAATTTTTCGTATTTAACATATGAACCATACCTCCATTTTTAAGGTCAAACTTTGTTATTTTATTGTTCCACGCACCGAAAGATTGTCCATTTTCCCATATCCTATAAACCATATCTTCACTTTGACCTTTGGTCAGCCTTTTGGCGCTTTTATTTTTTAAATTGATTAAAAATAGATCATGCGAGGACGAAATGATTACTTTTGATTTTTCAGAAGTTGAAACTATTGCTTCATACGGCTCATCAGTAATTCCCTCCTTAATATTTGTTAACCATCTTTGATCAGGAAAAATCTTAAGTTCAGAACTACTATGTGACGAAACACTGTAGCACCACCATTTTGCATTTTTAAAATATAGAAAACTGCCTGAATCATCGTCCCAATAATAGTTTTTAATTTCCGTTCTGAGCTTTCCAAGTTTATGTTTTTCTTTACCATAATTGAGGATTAAAGTAACATCAGCAATAGGATTACTTTCTCTTTCCACAAAGTCTTCAGCGACATCATAGGATATAAAATCACCTTTATTATTTAAGAAAACGAAGGCAGGTCTCTCTACCTCAGAAGTTGTTTGGTAAATCCAATTTTCTTTTTGAATGTCATAAATGAAAAGGTTTAAGTTCGGTAGCTTTTCCATACTATTCTTATTTGTATATGAAATTACCAGGTTGGGATGAGTGTTTTGTTCCGTTCGAAAATCAGATTTTATTAGTGGAAGAATAAGATAGTTGTTTTCCTGCACTTCTATATAGTCACGACTTTCATCATAGATTGTATAACCATATGGATATTTTAACTTTGTGGAAAAAGCATGTGTAAGGTCTTTTTCAAAATTCCATAAAATTCCACCATCTTGATCCCCGGTATATGCATAGACATTTTGCATACTATTCTTTAGCCAAATGATTTTTCCTTCTACTGTTCTACTTCCTATTTCGCTCCCATCTTCTGATATTTGATATATTTTACCAAGAGAGTAATATATTATGTTCTTTCTTTCTTCTGATAGTTCAAACATTTTTACGTCCTGACGTACCCATTTTTTTTCTCCATCCTTAGTAAAGCAAGTCAGGGAGTGATTTTGCATATCATATAACAATACTGTCTTGTCCTTAAGAATATATATTGTTGGATTTCCCACTACATCAGTTATCTTATTTGTTTTAAAATTTTGAAATCTAACGAGTGAAGCGGCTTTAATAAGCAGGATATTATCCGTCAGGAAGTCAAAACGAATTCCGTTGATAATTGGTAAATTTTCACCTGTAACCGTATTATAAAGTTTGAAATCGCTTTTTCCATATTGATTTGAATCCTGTAAAACCAATTTATCTCCTTTATTGTTAATTGCAAGCAGAGTTGTTTTGAATAACTTTTTATAGTGGTTGTTAACTATTTGTACTTGAATACTATCTTGACCATAATACATTTTAGAGATAAAAAATAATAAGATCAAGATTATTTTAGTAGCCTTCATTTTGTGGATTAAGATTAGGATTAAGAGTTAGCTCGTTCTCAGGCAAAGGCCACCATTGAAAATGATTACTCCAGTTGGGTTTCACTGTGATCATTTGTTCATTTAGTTTTCCTGCATGTTTCAGATCTTCAAAACGATGCCCAAATTCAGTAAATAACTCATATCTTCTTTCTTGAAGTACAGCACCCAATAAAATATCCCTGTCATTAGATAAAATATTGGGTAGATCAACACGATTTCTGATCACATTTAAATCCACTTTTCCTAATGAAAACTGATTATGCTGTATATAAGCTTCCGCACGAATCAAATACATTTCTTCAATTCTCAGTAATACTGAGTATTCAACATTAGGAGCTGTATTTGAATACTCTTTGTATTTGAACGGAAAAGAATAAACTATTCCCTCTTTATCAACTATTTCTCCAACCCATTTGACTTTTCTTAAATCTCCTTCTTCAAACCCATCTAAGAATGAAGTAGTTAAAGCAACAGATGGTGGCGGTGCCTGTAAAGGAATAAAAAAGCTTGCCTCTTGCGTGTTGGTATATCCTGAAACAGGGAGCAATTGCCATATTGCGCTGCTGCTGTTTAACAGAAAGGTATTATCAATATTATTTTCTATTGAATATCCCGGTTGATCAATTACCTGACTTGAATAGAAAATTGCAGTATCCCAATCTTTTTCAAAATATGCAATTCTTGCCAGAAGAGCTTTTGCTACAACTTTTGTGGGTCGACTGCGATTTCCCGGTGGTAAAGATGAAGGCAGCAATTCTTCAGCTTTGGTAAGATCATTCCTTACCTGTGTGTAGACCTCAATCTGAGAACTTCTGGTAACAGTATTATTTATTGGATAAAAAGTAGTGGTTACAATTGGAATATCTCCAAAAGTACTGGTCAGGTAGAGGTGCAAAATTGCTCGAATTACTAAAGCTTCCCCTAATAATCTGTTTTTAAAATCTGTATCCAACTCATTTGATTTTTCGAGACCTTCAATGATGGCATTTACGTTATATATCTGATTGTAAGTAGTTGCCCAAAGGTTGCCCACAAACGAATTAGAAGCATTATGAGTAAGAAGAAAAAATTGAGATAAATCAGAGAAAGGGTTTTCCAGTGAATTCAGTTCATCTGTATAACATGCCAAAGAAACATTTGAACCTGAAGATGAACCACAGAGAAAACCTGCCAGTTGGAGTGAATTATAAACCCCTGCCATTGCGGCATTTGCCAAAGCCTCATCTTTAAAAACAAGTTCAGTTGTTATCTGATCTGAAGGTACCCCAACATCCGTAAAATTAGAACAACTGAATATTGAAAAGATATAAACACTATATAGAATTTTTTTCATGATTTTAGATTTAATATGTTAGAGTTATTCCTGTAGAGATCACCTGAAGAGGGCTGATAAAACCAGTAAGACTGAATTCAGAACTTACCCCTTTATAGTTGGTAAAACTGAATAGATTTTGTCCTTGTAAGAAAATTTTCGTATTGATTTTTGACTGGTATTTCAAAGGAAGATTATAGGTAAGAGAAATGTTTTCCAGTTGCGCCACAAACGTGTTTGATATGGTGGCATCACTTTGGGTAAACATAGTATTTGCTGTAGATGCAGCACTGTCATATCCTGCTGATGGCTTCTGGAAAGTAGCATTTGGGTTCTCAGGACTCCAATAATCTAAATAAACTGCAGCTTTGTTTCCTGCGCCTCCCAAACGGCTTGCACTTCCAAACATATTGACTACATTTCCACGACTGAACTGAAATAATATATTCAATCCCCAATTTTTGTAAGTAATATTAGATTGGAAACCACCATACCATTGTCGAGTAAGTTCTTTTTCTATTGTTTTATCAAGAGAATTTATAACACCGTCATTATTCATATCTGCAAAAGTATATAAGCCCGTAATGGCATCAATACCAGTAAAGTGATATAATTTTTTCAAAGAAGTAGATTTTCCGACGGAATAAAGATTTTGATAACTAGATCCTTCAAGTTGTGGAAAACTTAAAAGCTTATTTACAGGTAAAGTAATATTGAGAGAAAGAGACCACTTAAGTGATCTGCTCTTAAGTATATCCGACTGCAGAACTATTTCCCATCCACGGTTTAATACAGTTGCATCCATATTTGCCTGTACAGATGTGAAACCGGTGGTTGCAGGGAGAGGTATGCCTACCAGTTGATTTCCACTCACATTTCGGTAATAAGCAGTACTGAAAAATATGCGGTCCCTAAATAAGGACATTTCCAAAGCAGCTTCAAATTTTTTAGTGGATTCCCATCCAAAATCTTTATTATAGAGCCTGGCGGGTAACAGACCGGAATATCCATCATAATCCCCACCGGACAAATAATAGGTATCATAAAACTGATAGTCTCCAATTTGATCATTACCAGTGATCCCATAGCTTCCCCGTAATTTTGCAAAACTTAGCCATTTTGAATTTTCAAGAAATTTTTCGTCTGAAATTAGCCACGCAATGCCGATGGCACCGAAGTTTCCAAAGCGTCTGTTATCCCCAAATCTGCTGGAACCGTCTCTTCTGCCCGTAACATTTATGATGTATTTTTTATGTAAGGAATAATTTAGCCGTGAATATATTGCCTGATAACGATAAGTAGATTTCCCGGAACCGATAATTTTGAGGGTAGCAGCAGAGGATAAGTTGTAAAGCAGATCATCAGAAGGAAAGTTAGATCCCGATATTGTTTGATTATCTGACTTTTGTTCCTGATAAGAAGCTCCGAAGAGAAAACTTATATCATGTATTCCCCAATTTTTATTATAGATAATCTGAGGTTCAATCAACCAGTTTGTGTTCTTTTTAGAAACCTGCTGCAGGGAAGAACGTTCGCTTCCAATATTATAAGAAGGATTGTACATAGTTTTGGGAAATATTTTTCTTTCACCAGTATCATTATATCCAAATCCTGCATTTAAATCAAGTGTCAAACCTTTGATCAGTAAATAAGAAACATTTACATTATTGATAAGACTTTGAACTGCTGTATCATACGTTTGTGATGCTGCTCCTAAGGGATTTGTGAAAGTACCGTTTTCCCAATTATATGTACCGTCAGGATTGAAAAGCGAGGGTGCATTAGGAGCCAGAGTAGTGTAAACCTGATTAAAATCTCGTGGTGGGAGTATATTACTTTGTGTCGAAAAATTATTGGTAAAACTTAATTTGAATTTTTCGTCATCACTTTGGTGATGCACAGCGGCATTAAGGCTATTTCTTTTGTATCTATAGTTGCCGGGAAATATGGTAGTTTCTTCGTTATGACCGGCATTTATTGAAAATGTGGTGTTTTTTGAACCCCCCGATGCGCTGAGCTGAATGTTGCTGTACTCAGAAGTATTTCCGATAAAATATTTTTGCCAATCCGTATATTTTTCACGATCCCAGATACCATTGATATCATATTGAGTTGCAGGAATTGTAGTAATGCCATCATTAGCCAATGCTTCTTCTCTTACTTTTATATACTCTTGGGTACTCATCATTCGAGGGAGATTTGAAGCTCTGCCATAACCATATGATGAGGTGAGATTTAGTAGTGTTTTACCTCGCTTACCTTTCTTAGTAGTAATCAAGATGACGCCATTGGCTCCTTTAGAACCATAAATAGCGGTAGCGTCTGCATCTTTTAGAACTTCGATACTTTCAATATCATCAGGGTTGATCCCGGAAAGAGGGCTGACTTCACCATATGGTATAATGCCTATAGATAATGCAGAATTAAAATTATTCACTGAAGGAATCTGCATGCCGTCAATGATGTATAAAGGCGTATTGCCTTCTCTTCTAAGACTGTTAACGCCTCTGATCTGGACTTCAAAGCTGCCACCCGGAGTACCGCTGTTCTGGATGATATTCACACCCGCCATTCTTCCCTGTACTGCGGACAGAACATTGGTAACAGGCTGATTTTCTATATCCTTTGCTGTTACTCTCGCGATGCTTCCTGTGCTTTCCTTTTCTTTTACCTTGTAATACCCGGCATTAAGTACAATTTCTTCAATCTGGCTTACTTTTTCATCGAGTGATATATTAACGATTACGTTACCATTCACATTTCTCGATTGCTCTGCGAAATCCGGATGGCGGAAAATGAGAACCGGATTTTCTCCCGATACCTGAATCTGGTATTTTCCCGATGAGTTTGTAATTGCCACCTCGGAACTGCCTTCCTGGGAGACAGAAACACCGCTAATCGGTTTTTTATCTTGTGTTACTATTCCGGTGATGGTTCGCATTTGTGCGATTGCCGTTCCGGAAACGAGCAGGCATACTGCAACTGCCGTCTTGAGACGGGAGCGCCTGCAAAAAATATTTTTCATATTTTTGATTAAGTTTAGTTATTAGACTTATGCTCTTTCCTTTGGTCTGCAAACTGTTGGGAAAGGGCTTTTTTCTTTGTACAATGTAAAATGTACAATGTACAATGTATTTTTTGTGGTATTTTCAGGTGTCGTTGTAGTACATATTTTAAGGGTTTTTTCTGTTTTCGGCGGATTGCGGTACGGGAAAACGGGGTTGAATGTGTGGTGCTTTCCCGATACGCTGCAATCCTTTGAAAAACAGGTGTTGATATGAATGAAAAAAAGTCCCGTGAAAGCTGTGAAGCCGCAATGGTTGCTGCCATTGTTAAATGTCCTAATCTGATTTATAGAAAAAGCGGCTTAGAAAATAGGCAGAGTAACGGACAGCAGTGGAAACAAAACGGCGTGGAACTCTACATATCCGTAATAGGGGTACTGGTATACCTTGAGACAGATAAGAGAGCCCACGCCTAGGTCGTGAGCAATCTGCTTATCCTCTTGTCTCATTAAAAAATTACCAGTTTTCTATTACAAGATTCTAAGCAATGCTTCTTCTTTTCGTTGAAGTACTGCAAAATTACATTTTAAGTATGTAATTTCTACAAATATAAGCAAATTTTACAAATGCGCACAGAAAACCGCATTATTTTTTACTTCTTTCAATTACTTTGTTATATGGATGGAGATATCGTTATAATCATTTGTAGATATATTTACGCGAACTGGATTGTGAATGCGCAATCACAAAGAGAATTTGCATCCGTTCACGAAATAGAAGAGAGTACCGTTAGAAGAATTAAAAATATTGCCTTAGGTACAGCTAAAACTGATTATAATATGTCATTAAAAACACTCAATAAAATTTGCCAAAAAAGAGGAATAAGTTTAGAAGAGTTTTTTCATCTAATTAAAAAATAACAAATTTATCATCTTGTGTTTTGAAGTGCCAGTTTTTTTGCACGAGATTTTAAACAAGTAGCTTTATATTCTACTAAGTATTGCGACATTACAGCTTTGGGTGTAATGTTTTTTTATGGGTGATTTGATTGGATAAAACTTGTCAGGCTAACAATCTTGTTGTTCACAAAATCATACACCACTTCCACATAGAAACCGTATAGCTTATACAGAGCAAACCGAACATTGTCCTTTTCAGATGCTTCAATAAATTCTCCCTTTCTGAATACAAGGTCATATTGTTCGTCAGTTTGTAGCTGACTGTATTCGTAAAATGTTAATTTTTCGCTCATAATCACTTACCGATTTCCTTATAATAACGAGAAGTACACTGCTCTAAAATTTCATTTGTTTCTTGTAATTCTTTAAGTAAATATATTACCCACAATGAAAGTCCGATAATGATCAATGTAGCGATGATGTTGTAGATTTTTAGTGTTTTCATAATTATGTTTTTAGAATTTAAAAGTAATAAAATCTTAAAATGTATTCAAATTCTGGGGTTTTAAAAATGCAAAAAGGGTGAAATCACCCTTTTTTTAGTGATTTTACGGGAAGCCGTAAAGATATGTAAGGAGAAGTGGGTATATTTGGATGCTAATACCAATGCGCAAGAAACACAGCAAAATCAGATGGGGATTGGATGCTTTTTGTAAGTACTTATAAATGGTTAGAAATAAGTTAATTGTGTGTTAGTTGACATTTTAACTAAACAATCTTAAAAAACTAAAACTTATGAGTGGATCAGGTGGAGGTGGCTATGTACCACCACAGAGCGTAAAATTTGACTGTGAATCAGGAATCATAAATACCGCTGTGGCTTCAGTGGATTTAACCGTTCTTTCAGCCCAAAGTATTGGAGACATTCTGCAAGTTGAGCTTTCGGATATTGAAGCCGTCATTTTATTAAATGGTAATGGTGAAATATTAGGATCAATCGTACATCATAATACACCGGAATTAATAGAATGTATTAAAAAAGGCAATAACTATCAAGCCACAATAACTTCAATAATTACGCCTGCTTGTCGTGTTAAAATAGAAAGGATTTAGTTATGATTAATATTATTGGAGGCACATACAGAGAAATTGATTATGACGAAATAACGGCTGAAATATTTGGGTCTGGTTTTAGGGGTACAAAATTTCTTTTAGAAAATGAATGTGAAGTTACTTTTAAATCGGTCGGAAATGAAGAATCATTGGTATTTTTGAGAGAAAATCAGAAAGTTTACAAAAATTTAAAATTTGATTTAGTTACATATAACGATTTGATAACTTTTAAATATAGTTTTCCTTTAGATAATCCTAATATATTTCCAAATATTTTAAAAATTTATAAAGTAAATTCTATAAATGTAAACGCTGAAAATATAATTGCGTTCGGGATGTTAGAAGCAGATTACATTATTAGCGGAAATAGGGTAGTATATGATCCACAAACATCTATAAAACCTAATAAATTTAGTGATTTTGGAAATGCTAACGAACTTGTTTATATTGTAAACAGGAATGAAGCAATATCTATAGCAGAATCTGAAAATATAGATGATATAAAAGATTATTTCTTGCATAAAGAAAAAGCAACTGCGTTCATAATTAAGGATGGACCATTTGGGGCAATATTATATATAGAGGACAGAGAAATTAAGGTTCCTTCGTACATTACAAATAATGTATATAAAATTGGTTCGGGTGATATATTTACAGCAAGTTTTGGTTATTATTGGATGCATAAAAATTTTACCATTGAAGAATCTGCTCAAAATGCCTCAAAATCTACTGCAATATATTGCGATATAAAAGCATATGTTGATGTTACAAATTTCACAAATTTTGAATACGAAGAATTCAAGTTTAAGTCACTTGAGAATAAACAAGTTTATTTAGCTTCTCCATTCTTTGCAATATCAGAATTAATTTTAGTTGATAAAGTTCGATCTGCTTTTTTGTCTTTTGGAATAAATGTTTTTTCTCCTTTTCATGATGTTGGCATTGGTAATAGTGAAATTATCGCCAAAAGAGACATTGAAGGTATTAATAATTCGGATATAATATTTTGTTTATTTGATAATTATGATACAGGAACTTTAATTGAATCTGGATACTCTTTATCGAGAGGAAAAAAAATAGTTGGATATCATCGTACTTGTGATGATGAAAAATTACTGATGTTAAAAGGCTCCGACATTCAATATTATAATCATTTAACAACAGCTATATATAAAACTATATGGAATCTTTAAAAAAAGCCATTTTACTTTCAGGTGGTATTGATTCTATTTCCCTTGCATATAAGCTAAAGCCTGAAATAGCATATACAATTGATTATGGTCAAACAGTTGCTCCAAGAGAAATTTATGTATCGGAATATATTTGTAGAGAATTAGATATTGAACATAAAATCATCACCGTAAATTGTGCAAGTTTAGGATCTGGTACATTAGTTAATAAAAAAAATATTGAAATTTCACCATCAGAGGAATGGTGGCCTTTTAGAAATCAATTATTAATAACACTATCTTCAATGCAAGCAATTAAAGATGGTGTTTCAGATATATATTTAGCTTCTGTAAAATCTGACAATTTTCACAGTGATGGAACAAGAAAATTTTATGATTTAATAAATGAAACTGTTTCTTTTCAAGAGGGAAACATTAAAATTTCATGTCCTACTCTGGAGTTATATAGTCATGATTTAGTTCTAAATTTCAACGTACCACTTGAATTGATAAGTATAGCACATTCATGTCATATCTCAAATTTAGCATGTGGAAAATGTTCAGGATGTATCAAACAATTGAAAGTAAAATATGAAATTGGTTTAGAATAAATAAAACACCGGCCAAAATCGTATTGGTGAAATGCGGAGTTAAATGTAAAGTAGAAAAAGTGGAAATATTTATCCGCCGCTGCTTTTCATATTGTTTTTTTCTTTAATTTAGACAATCTGAAAAGCAGCGGCTCCGTTTGGTCTGAACTTGAACATTCGTTCAACTTAAGCCCGCACTTCGCCAATGCTTTTTCCGTTGTAGGCAATTTTGCAAACCAAGACTATAAAATTAATGATTTACATATATAGACTTTTACTCACATTTAATGCGACATCATTAATACTGGTAATCTTTTTGATTAAAGAGGAAATTACAATTAATAATCTACACGAAAAACTATATTGCTTGCCTAACTATGTTTCTTATCTTATATACTTTTTCATACCTATTATTCTTACGTACTTTAGTTTATTAATATCCAAGTATTTAGGAAATTCTAATATAGCGAATGGCTCTATTATTGAAGTAGAAAATGCTAACAATGCATTTCTCCCAAGTTATTTAGGGTACTTTTTTGTTGCATTAAGCGTCAATAATTGCGAAACCTTAATTTTTGTTTTCATAATTCTTTTTGTGTTTACATTTTTATCACAGACATTATATTTCAACCCACTTTTTTTAATATTTGGTTACCATTTCTACAATATATCAACAAAAAATAAAGCGAAATTATTCGTAATAACTAAAAATGAAATTAACAAAGTCGATGATATAGAATTTACGCAATTGAAACGTATAAATAATTTCACTTTCATCGATAAAATTAAATAATATGAACTACCTAATTGCAAAAAAGAAAAGGACAAATAATACTTATTATTTAGTTTTGTCACAAGAAGATAGAGTTTATGAACTTCCAAATGATTTAGAAAATATTATTGCATTTGATACAAACTACAAGTTAGAAGACGATGAGTGGTTTGGAATACAAAATTTTAGTGATACAAATTATTGTATTCAACTTCTAACGCAAGATTTTAATAGTGCCGAACATCATCAAATTGGTAACTTTCAGTACAACACTGTTAAGTTTTTTTGTGCTTACCAAGATGACGATGATTATTGTTTTCAAAAATTTGTGTACAGTAATATAATTTCAAGAAAATGGATTTCTTTAAGTGGAGAGCCAGAAATTAAAATAAATGAACCGATCTTGATTCTGAAATCTATTCCAGACGCAATCTACAGAAAGTCAACTAATACATTATACTTTAAAAGTTTGAGTGATATAAAATCTATTTTTCCTGACATAATAGATTTATATAAAGAAGCAACAGATGAAGAAACAGAAGAATTTTTAAATAGTGAATTTATAAATTTAAATGATGGTTTTGACAAAACTAAAGTGAATACAGCTAATAGAAAAAGAATTTCTATGGCTATTGAAACTTTAGCTAATCTTGAAGAGGAACATAAAGTTCAAATACATAACTATATTAAGGATTATTGCCCAGAATTAGAATTCTCTGACGAGCATAATACATTTAGTATTGGAACTGAAGAACATTTGAAAAATTTAATTTTTGGTATTGAACAGCGTTTTTATACAACAATTGTTGGTAATGAAAGAAGATTAGCCAACTCTATTTCAAAACTCCAAAATTAAAAACTGCCTACAACATTGTATTGGCAAAATGCGGGGCTAAATGAAGAGGGATGTTGGTGGGAGTTGGGGTATTTTGTCACTATGAAAATTGCAAATAGAAAGATTGTTGAATTTATAAGGGATAAATGGGTTATTCCTTTAAACAATAATAGCCAGTTTGCAACTGAAAATAATATTGACGAGAAAACTGTCCGCAGAATTAAAGAAGACGAAAATTACCAGATTAGTTTAGTTACTATAATGAGAATATGTGAAGCAAAAAATATTAAGCTATCTGAATTCTTTAAAATGGTTGGACTATGACAAAATACAATTTTAAATCCTGACGAGAGTTGGGATTTATTATTTTGAAAATTTGTATGTTATTCTTATAATTAAGAACTTTTAATGTGCTCATTTCCTATAAAACAATATGAATTGTAATAATTTGTAAACGATTATAATCGTTTACAAACAATATATGAAACTGATATACATCACGATATAAATATTTACAATATTTTAAAAATTAGGTTTTAATTGCGTATATTTGAGAGTTGTGTTTCATGCTAAGAGAGACCGTGCAACAAATGCCAACGCACATTTGGCACATTTTTAAGCCCTAACCCACAAGCAAATGCTTCAGCTTGCAAAAGAGCCAAATTTATGCCGACGCACAAAAAAATAAGTTATGATAGAAATACCTAAAGCATTAATAGACCAGATAAAAGAAGGGAATGTTGTTTTGTTCCTCGGAGCAGGCGCATTAAAAGGAGCAATTCATAGAGAAGGTAAACCTGCTCCAACTGGTCCACAATTAGGTCAATTGATAGCGGATAAGTTTTTAGAGGATGATTTTTCTGATTCATCGTTACAAATTATTTCAGAAGTTGCAATGTCTGACACTGGATTGTTTCCTGTCCAGCAATTTATTGCCGAATATTTTGATGGTTTTGAACCAAATGATTTTCACAAAAAAATTCCATTATATCGCTGGCAATCTATCGTAACTACAAATTATGACCTTGTAATTGAGAAAGCTTATAGTCAATGTCCAAATCCTAAACAGACTTGCGTAAAATTTGTAAGAGATGAAAGAATAAATGATAAGATAAAAACAGTTTCTGATTTACCATTCATAAAATTGCATGGATGCATTACTGTTATTAATGATGAGAAGTTGCCTTTAATCTTAACAATTGACCAATATGTTACTCATAAGAAAAACAGAACCAGGTTATTCGAAAGAATTAATGATTTAGCAAGACAACATTCATTCTTGTTTGTAGGTCATAGCCTTGAAGATAGTGATATAAGAGAAATACTACTTAATTTAAGTTCCGATTTAACATCTAGAATGAGGTCGTATATCGTAGCTCCGGATGTAAAACCCGCAATGGAAAGATTTTGGGGTACAAAGAAAATTACAACACTAAATTGTAAATTTTCTGAATTCATGGAAGAACTTGAAAAGAAAATTGATGTCACATCAATTCCTGACGGTAATTCAATGAATATTAATGAAAATACAGGTCATCCACTTCTGAAAAAAGTATTCTCATCTCAAAATAAACCAAGTGAAATTTTAATAAATTTCATTTCTAATGACGTACTGTATCCTGACAAAGATTCTATGCAAGTAGAACCTCTGTCAGCAAACGAGTTCTATAAAGGATTAGAAAAAGGTCTTTTGCCCATTTTTTATGAATATGATGTTAGACGACAACTTGAATCAGGAATGCTTTCTGAAGTTTTTGTTGAAGTTGGGAAAGAAGATTTAGGAGTGCATTTATATTCAATTCTTGGGCATGCTGGTTCTGGAAAATCAGTATTTCTACATAGGTTAGCATGGGAAGCTGTAAATGCATTAAATAAAAATTGTTTGATTCTCAAGAAAGATATTTTATTGGATGCAGATGCAATTATTGAACTATATTCTCTTTTAAAGGAAAGGATTTATATAATAGTTGATAATGCCAATCACAATGAAACAGAACTCAATAATTTAATTGAACGAGCAAAAAAGGATACAATTCCTGTAACAATCTTAACAGCTGAGAGAACAAATTTGTGGAATGTTGAATGTAACAGAATAAAGAACCATGTTTCGCATATTTATAAATTACAATATTTGGATTCCAAAGAAATTGACGACTTATTAGATTTACTTGAAATAAACGATTGTTTAAATCATTTAAAAGGCAAAACACGAGAAACACAAAGAAAAGAATTTGAAGAAAGAGCTGGTCGAGAACTTTTAGTTGCATTATATGAAGCAACCCAGGGTAAATCTTTTCAGGAAATTATACTCGATGAATACCAGTCTATTCCAGACCCAAAAGCAAAAGCCATTTATTTAACAGTTTGCCTTCTTCATAGTTTAGGTTCATACACAAGAGCTGGTTTGTTATCTCGTGTTCACAACGTGAATTTTAGTGATTTCAAAACAAACTTCTTTGCTCCTCTTGAATTTCTAGTCTTTAGTCGAAGAGATTACTATATAAATGACTTTGTTTATGAAGCAAGGCATCAATTAATTGCTGAATTTGTAATTGATAACGTGCTAATTAATGAGCAAACTAGATATGACGAGTATGTAAGTTTACTAAGTAGCCTTGATATAGATTATGATTCGGATAGGAATGTCTTTCTTTTTCTTACAAATGCAAAAAAACTATTAAGCTTTTTTAGGTCTCCTGAAAAAATTAGAAGTATTTATGAAATAGCGAAATCCCAATCTTATGAAGATGCTAAATTATTTCAGCAAGAGGCGATTTTTGAAATGGAAAGTAGTGGGGGTAGTATTGATAAAGCCGAGAAGCTTCTTTATAAAGCTGATGAATTAACAGATTATAAAGACCCTATTATTAGGCATTCTCTAGCTGAATTACTTTTCACAAAAGCAAATGGTGCTAAAACAAGTCTTGAAAGAAAGAAATTACTTTTAGAAACTGACAAAATATGTAAAAGCTTAATTCGGAAAAGAAACTTTACAGCTCATCCTTTTCACACTGCGATAAAGTCAAAACTTCTATTAATAAGCGATTATATTGAGAATGAGGAGACTTATGCAATTGAAAAGGAAATAAAAGAAACGGAAAGTTTTATTTCCTCAGCAATTCAACAGTTCCCAGATGAGCCTCATATTATTGAAGCAGAATCAAATTTTAATAGTCTATTGAATAATGAGCCTCAAGCATTAGTTTTATTAGAAAAAGCATTTGATATTAATAAAAACAGCCCTTATTTATCTAAACGTTTGGCATCTATCTATGAATCTCAAGACAATTTGGAGAAAGCAATTTCGACAATTAAGATGACCTTGAATACTAATGCTGGCGATAAAGATTTGAATTTTAAATTGGCACTCTTATTAATTAGGAAGGATGAGATAAACGAGCTTTCAAATATAAAACACTATCTAAGAAGAAGTTTTACACCAAAAGACAATAGATATCATGCACAATTTTGGTATGCAAGGTGTCTCTATTTGTTAAACGAAATTCCTGATTCTCAAACAATTTTTGATGGTTTAAAAAACGCAAATCTTGACCCGAAGATTAAAACTAAAATTCGTGGAATTATTAAAGCTAATGAGGATAGTAAAATTGTAAAAGGTGAAATCTTTAGTTTGCATTCAAATTTCGGATTTATTAAAAGGGATGGTTTAGGTGATACTATTTATTTCTATATGTATTCTAACCATGATAGCGATGAAGAAACAGAGGAAGTTGAAGGAAATGTTTACTCAAATATGAGAAGAGGTGATAGAGTGATATTTAATCTAGGTTTTAATTATAGAGGACCAATAGCAATAAATGTGAAACCTGAATAGAGCCATGTACATTAAGCAAACACACAAATCTAACGCACGACCAAATTTGCTTAAAGAGCATGTCTCCCTAACGCACGGAGGGACAGAGGAAATAAAGCACGAAAACACAACAAAGTATATAAAACATTTGGCGGACAGTGCTAATTTTAAAGCTGTTACATTTAATAAACTTTATAACGGTTTGACAGGTTTGTTCTCCGAAATGCCAAACGTTTCATATACGTAGCCGTTAGCTATAATCCTAAACAAATCACATGAAAGATAATTTTGTCATTAAATGGATGAAATCATATTTTATTGAAAGCAGAATTAATGAGAAAAATATTAAATCACTTTTGCATTTTTCAATCCTTTGGAATTTTTTTGAACATCAATATTTTACTTTATCAAATATTTTAACCGAACGAAGTATATTTGAACTTTCTTGTATATCAAGTGAAAAAATTAATCTAACAAATTTAGATAAGACTTTTAAACACTTTCAAAATAGATATTTGCAATCTAATACAACCAACCAAAAATTTGAAAATCTTCTCTTGAATACCCAATCTAAAAATTATTTAGGCAATTTATCGGCTTACGAATATTCTAAAAATATTATTATAAATGAAGAGTCTACAAATAATGAAAAATTGGCAGTTCTATTCTTTATTTTTCATCGTTTTAGAAATAATTTTTTCCATGGAAATAAATACACTGAAACACTAAATGTTTACAAAACAGAATTCAGAATTATTAATGAATTTTTGATTCACTATTTTGAAAGCACAGCAAAAGATGATTTAATTAACCGAAAGAGGTTTGGTTAATTAGGACTACATCTAACAGGGTACTGGCAAAATGCGGGGTTAAAGTCTAAGTTGCACTTTTTGTAATATTTAGTCGCAACTGCTTTTCATATTGTTTTTTTTTTTTAATTTTAACAATTTGAAAAAGCATCGGTTTCATTTGACCAAAAATTGAACTTTTAATCCAATTTAGCCTGCTGCACTTCACCAATCCTTTATATTAGCTCCAATATTGTGTATTTAAAATATGGCAGATTTTCTTACCACTTCCGGAATTTCATATAATATTGAAAATATAATTCTGAACGCTAAACAAGAACTATTTTTAGTTTCCCCTTACCTTCAAATTTCTAAAACACTTTACGAGAGATTAAAAGATGCTTCAGCAAATGGAGTTGAAATCACCATTGTATTTGGAAAGGACCAATTGAATAAAGATGAAAGAAAATCCTTAGAAAGCATTAAAAATATCAAACTATTATTTTTCAAAAACCTACATGCAAAATGTTATTTCAATGAAGAATCAATGGTAATTACATCAATGAATATGTATGAATTTTCAGAAAAAAATAATAGAGAGATGGGAATATTAATAACCCAAAACTTAGATAAAACAATATTTGAAAAAGCAAAAGCAGAGGTGAATTCTATAATTTCTTCCGCAGAAAATTCATTCACAAATACAAAAAATAATTCGAAACAAAACAAGAATGGGCATTGTATTCGCTGTAATGAAAAAATTGAACTAAACTCTCAAAAGCCCTATTGTTCTTCTTGTTATAATTCCTGGGCATTCTTTGATAACTATAACTTTGAAGAAAAATTTTGTCATTGTTGTGGGAAAAAAGAATATTCCACAATGTCAAAACCTTTATGCTATAATTGCTTCAAGAATATGCACTACAGCTAATATTGTATTGGCAAAATGTGGGGAGAAGTAAAGAGGGATGTTGGTGGGAGTTGGGATTACTATAAAAAGTGTAAAAGGGTGTTTTCACCCTTTTTTTAGTGATTTTATGGGAAGCAGTAAAAATATGTAAGAGGAAGTAGGTATATCTGAATATTATCTGTAATAATATCAAATAAAATCCAATAATATGAACCAAGAAAAAGCTCAAAAAGTTATCAGTTTATACCGAAAGTTAAATGAACGTGATGATAGTTTTAAAGAACGTGATTTCGAAAATTACAATGAATTATTCCGGATAGATAAAATTGAACAGCATTTAGATATTCTGAGTGAATATGAAGGCAAAGCTTTAGATGATGTTATAAATCCAGAATATGAATTTAAAACACGCTACGTACCAAAATATTTACAATCTAAATTAGCAATAAAAACAGAAAATGGGTACAAATTACATTTTGAATTTGTTGACCATATTTTTTATGAATTGTTGAAATATTATAAAAATGGAATAGAATTGATTTTTAGAAAAATTACATATATTAACCAAAGATTTTAATCAAAAAAATCGAATGATAAATGACCATACTGTAACAGTTTGGTAAACAGTTCTTTATTGCCATAAAAAAAGGAGATATCCATTATATGGAATCTCCTTAAGTACCCGGGACTGGACTCGAACCAGCACACCTTACGGCACTGCCACCTGAAGACAGCGTGTCTACCATTTCACCACCCGGGCAGACATTTCGGCAAAGATATTTCAAAAAAACTTATTCTGAAAATTTTTGTTCTATTTTGATGGCTTATCCGTCATCCAAAACACCAGTTTTCCGCCGTTCATAATATCCTGATGTTTGATTTTGAAGTCTTTAACAACTTTTCCGTTCAGCTCGATTTTTTTTACATATATATTTTTTTCAGACTGGTCTTTGGCTTCAATTTCAAAAATTTTCCCGTTTTCAAGATGTAAAATTGCATTCTCGATCAGCGGACTTCCGATGGAATATTCATCCGAACCGGGCGCAATCGGGTAGAATCCCAGACTGCTGAACATATACCACGCACTCATTTGTCCGCAATCATCATTTCCGCCTAAACCGTCGGGAGTCGGCTTGTACTGCATTTCCAGAATTTTACGGATTTGCGCCTGAGTTTTCCACGGCTGTTCTGCAAAATTATACAGATATGCAACGTGATGTGCAGGTTCATTGCCGTGAACGTAGCCGCCGATAATTCCTTCTCTCGTAATATCTTCGGTATCTGCGAAAAATTTATCTGGCAAATGCATAGTGAAAAGCTCGTCTAATCTTTCCGTGAATTTCTTTTTTCCGCCCATCATTTTCATCAGTTCTTCTGGATTATGCGGAACGAAAAAGCTGAAATTCCACGAATTTCCTTCAATAAAGCCTTGTCCGTGTGTTTCCAGCAGATCAAATTCCTTTTTGAAAGTTCCGTTTTCCAACCTTGGTCTCATAAAACCGATGGAAGCATCAAAAACATTTTTCCAGTTTCCGGAGCGCTTCATATATTCATTGTAAATGTCGGTTTTCCCTAATTTTTTGGCGATTTGAGCAATTGCCCAGTCATCATAAGCATATTCCAGAGTATTGGAAACCGAAGTTCCGTTTTTCTCCGCCGGAATATAGCCTTTGTCGATATAATCGCCGATTCCCTCGTATTTTCTCTTGTTGGAAGTTTCGATACAGGCTTGCAGCGCTTCTTCAGAATTTCCGGAATAATTTCCTTTCACAATAACATCGGCAATTACGGCAACACTGTGATATCCGCTCATACACCAGTTTTCGTTGGCATAATGCGACCATACCGGAAGCATTTTCAAACTGAACTGATTGTAATGTGCCATCATCGATTTTACCATATCGTCATTGCGTTTCGGCTGGATAATATTGAAAAACGGATGCAAAGCACGATACGTATCCCAAAGTGAAAACGTAGTGTAATTGGTAAAATCTTCCGCTTTGTGAATGTTTTGGTCTAAACCTTTATACTCCATATTTCCGTCCATATAAACGGTCGGATTGATGAAAGCGTGATACAATGCGGTATAAAAATTAATTTTATCGTTTTCCTGTGCTTCGATCTGGATTTTATTCAGTTCTTTGTTCCAGTTTTGCTGAGCAAGATTTTTGATATTGTCGAAATCCCAATCCGGTGTTTCCGATTTTAAATTAGCCAGAGCATTTTCCTGACTTACAGGTGAAATAGCGAATTTTATCTGAATTTTTTCATTTTCGTTGGTTTCAAAATCTAAGTGCATTCTGATTTTCTTTCCTGCAATTTCTGGAAAATTATCTTCCTGATTCCATTTTCTCCAGAAACCGCGGTACACCTGTTTTTCATCAAAATTTTTCTGTCCGTAAGATTTGAAAGGCTTCGAAAACTCCATTGCAAAATAAACGGTTCTCGTTCTTGCCCAGCCGTTGGTTTGGCGGTAACCTGTAATCAGATGATCGTTCACAACGCGAACATAAGTCCATACATTTTTATCATCATAATTGTAAATTCCCGACATCAGGTCGAAAATAATATGGGAATCCTGCGATTTCGGAAAAGTATACTGATGAAAACCAACCCGTGTCGTTGCCGTAAGTTCCGCTAAAATATTATAATCATCAAGTTTTACTTTATAATAACCGGGTTCAGCCTTTTCATTCTGATGAGAAAACCGAGAGCGAAAACCATTTTCCGGATTTTGGGCAGTTCCGGGATCGAGTTCTAACTTTCCGGTTGTCGGCATAATCAGGAAATCTCCCAGATCAGAATGTCCTGTTCCGCTGAAATGCGTGTGCGAAAATCCGACAATGGTTTTGTCTTCGTAGCGATAACCAGCACAATATTTATACACATCGGGATTGTATTTTCCGTTCAGTTCATAGGAAAGCGTATCGGTTTCCGGACTTAATTGCACTGCTCCGAAAGGAACGGTAGCGCCGGGAAAAGTGTGTCCCATTTTTTCGGTTCCGATGAGCGGATCTACATATTTCGTAAGGTTTTTCAAAGTTTGGGATTGCAAAGGAAGCATCATAATTATTGCGGTTGAGAGGAAATATTTTCTAAAATTCATTTCACGGAAATTTTCAGCAATTTAAGAAATGCGGCGGTAGTTTGAAAGTTTGGGAGAAATTTTTTCGGAATAACAAAGAGTATTTAGAAATAAGAATGGCTGGCTTTTTTTTCTTTTATCCGATTTTTTCACAAGGCAAAACACCGCATTTTCGTAACTTTGAACTTTAAAAATTTCAAATAAAAAATGAATCCTTTATTACAAAATTTCAACACAAAATACCAATCTGCACCTTTTGAAGAAATCAAAGAAGAGCATTATCTTCCGGCTTTCAAAGAATTAATCAAAATTTCTGTAAAGGAAATCGACGATATTGCGAACAATCCGAAAGAGCCGGATTTTGCCAATACCATTGAAGCAATGGCGTTTTCCGGAGAACAGTTAGACCGTGTTTCTTCTGTTTTTTTCAATCTTAATTCTGCGGAAACCAACGACGAAATCCAGAAAATTGCTCAGGAAGTTTCTCCGCTTTTAACAGAATTTTCTTCCAAAATTTCTCAGAATACAAAACTTTTTGAACGGATTAAAAAAGTGTTTGATGCCAAAGGAAAATACAATTTAAACGAAGAACAGCAGACTTTGCTCGATGAAACTTATAAAGGTTTTGTGCGAAACGGTGCTTTGCTGAACGATGAAGACAAAAAGAAACTCGAAAAAATCAATATCGATTTATCGATGAAATCGTTGCAGTTCGGGCAGAATGTTCTGGCTTCGACCAATGCTTATTTTAAACATATCACGGATAAAAATGAGTTAAAAGGAATTCCGGAAGCGATTTTGCAACAATATGCCGAAGAAGCGAAAGAGCGAAATATGGACGGTTATGTGATTACGCTTCAATATCCGAGTTATCTTCCTGCAATTACGTATGCAGAAAACCGCGAACTTCGGAAAGAATTATCCCTTGCCAACGGGAAAAAATCCTTTGACGGCGGAGAATTTGACAATCAGAATCTGATTAAAGAACTCGTAAAACTTCGTCAGGAAAAAGCGGAATTATTGGGCTATAAAAATTTCGCGGAATACGTTCTGGAAGAGCGAATGGCACAATCTCCGGCAAAAGTTTTCGATTTTCTGAATGAACTTTTGGAAAAAGCAACACCTTACGCACAAAAAGAAATCGAAGAATTAAAATCCCTCGCAAAAGCCGACGGAGTCGAAGAAATTCAAAGTTACGACCACGCTTTTTATGCCGAAAAACTCCGCAAACAAAAATTCGATTTGAATGATGAGGAACTGAAACCGTATTTTCCTTTGGAAAAAGTTCAGGAAGCGGTATTTATTTTAGCCGGAAAATTGTTTGGATTGGAATTTAAGGAAATCAATGATGTTCAGAAATACCATTCCGATGTGAAAACGTATCAAGTGCTGGATGTTGGATGTCGGGTGCTGGATGAAAGCAATTCGCCGGAAACATCGGGCATCCATCATCCAACATCCAGCTATAAAGCGTTGCTTTACGCCGATTACCACCCGAGAAAAGGCAAAAGAGCAGGAGCGTGGATGACGAGCTTCAAAAACCAATGGAAAAAAGACGGCGAAAATTCCCGTCCGCATATTTCCGTAGTCTGCAATTTCACGAAACCGACTGCCGATACACCGAGCCTTTTGACATTTCAGGAAGTAACGACGTTGTTTCACGAGTTCGGACACGCTTTGCACGGAATTTTGGCCGACACGCAATATCCTAATCTTTCGGGAACTTCGGTAAAATGGGATTTCGTGGAACTTCCGTCCCAGTTCCTCGAAAATTATTGCTATGAACCGGAATTCCTGAAAACTTTTGCCAGACATTATCAAACCGGAGACGTTCTTCCCGATGAAAAAATAGCCAGAATCAACGAATCCAAAAATTTTATGGAAGGTTATCAAACGCTGAGACAGATTGGTTTCGGTATTTTAGATATGTCTTATCACACAAAATCTGATAAAGTTGCCGACATTAAAATTTTTGAAGCAGAAGAAACAAAAGCGACCAATCTTTATCCAAGTAATCCTGAAACGGCAATGAGTCCAAGTTTCTCGCATATTTTTCAGGGTGGATATTCTGCGGGATATTATTCTTATAAATGGGCGGAAGTTCTGGATGCTGATGCGTTTCAGTATTTTAAGGAAAACGGAATTTTCAATCCCGAAATTGCTGAAAAATACAAATATCTTCTGTCTCAAGGCGGAACGAAAAACCCAATGGAACTGTATAAAAATTTCAGAGGAAGTGAGCCGAAAGTGGAGAGTTTATTGAAGAGAGCGTTTGGATAAAATGCCTCATTTCTACATCTAACAAGAGGATTTTTTGACATTAAATATTAAAAGAAAACCCTTTCGGAGCTTCAAACTCTGAAAGGGCTCTTTTGTTTTTCAACATTAATTTTTCAGGATCAGTGTCCGGAAGTCCCGTCAATTCCGTGAGCGTGACCGTGAGAAAGTTCTTCTTCCGTTGCAGGGCGGGTCGCTACAATTTCCACTTCGAAATCCAAAGTTCTTCCTGCCATTGGATGATTCAGGTCTGCAACCACCATTTCCGGAGTTACTTCCACAACAACCGCCTGAAAATTATTCCCCTGATTGTCGGATAAAGGAAGTATAGCTCCAACAGGAGGCATTCCAGATTCTTTGAACATATCTACAGGTAATTGTGCGATAGCTTCAGGATTTCTTTCCCCGTATCCTTCGGAAGGTGCAACTGTGAAAGCCGTTTTATCTCCGGCTTTTAAACCTTTAATGCTTGCTTCAAATTTCGGAATCATCATTCCGGCACCGTATAAAAATGTAAGTGGATTTTCTGCGTCGGATTTTTCTACAAGAATTTTGCTTCCGTCTTCTTCAATCGTATGAAGAATGTAGTTTAATGCAACTACGTGATTGTTTTCTATTGTCATTGTACTGTATTTTGGGAAATTCCCGATTATGCTCCGTAATTCGTTTACGGCTCTGCAAAGATACTCTTTTGAAATAAAATGGAACGGTAAAAAATAACTGGCAACTTTTGCCTTTTGAATTTAAAAATCGCAAATTTGCAATCCTTCAAAAAATCAGAAATTCCAAATGAAACTCTGCATTGCCGAAAAACCATCCGTCGCCCGCGACATCGCCAAAGTTCTGGGAGCAACTTCCCCGAAACAAGGCTATATGGAAGGAAACGGCTATTGCGTAACGTGGACTTTCGGACATCTCTGCACGCTCAAAGAACCGCACGATTACGCGCCGGAATACAAAGCGTGGAATCTCTTTATGCTTCCGATTATTCCTAAAAATTTCGGCATCAAACTTATTCCGAACAACGGCGTTGAAAAGCAATTTAAAACCATTGAAAAATTAGTGGAAGAATGCGATGAGGTCATCAACTGCGGTGATGCCGGACAAGAGGGAGAACTGATTCAGCGGTGGGTTTTGCAGAAAGCGAAATGCAATAAACCGACGAAACGCCTCTGGATTTCTTCATTAACGGAAGATGCCATAAAAGAAGGTTTTGACAATCTGAAACCAGCGGAAGACTACCAGAATCTTTATCAGGCTGGAAACGCAAGAGCAGTCGGCGACTGGCTTTTGGGAATCAATGCGACAAGGCTTTTTACCAAAAAATTCGGGGGAAATAAAGCGGTTTTGTCGGTTGGAAGAGTGCAGACTCCGACTTTGGCGATGCTCGTTCAAAGGCAGAAAGAAATCAATGCTTTTACGTCCGAAGATTATTGGGAACTGAAAACGAAATACCGTGATGTAATTTTCAATGCTTCGATTGACCGCCTGAAATCGCAGGAGAGAGCCGACAAAGGTCTGGAATATCTGAAACAGAATCTTTTTGAAATCGTTTCTTTTGAAATCAAAGAGGGAAAAGAAAAAAATCCCCGATTGTTCGATTTGACGGGACTTCAGGTGGAAGCCAACAAAAAATACGGCTTTTCCGCAGAACAGACTTTAAATTATATTCAAAGTTTATACGAAAAAAAACATACCACTTATCCGCGAGTGGATACCACCTATTTATCGGAAAATTTTTATCCGAAAATTGCCGGAATTCTGCGGAGTATGCACTTTTATTCCGAATTGATTTCTCCGCTTCTGGAACAGCCGATTCCGAAAAGCAAAGCGGTTTTTGACGATTCCAAAGTTACCGACCACCACGCGATTATTCCGACCGAAATTCCGCCGTCCAAAAATCTGAGCAGAGAAGAGAAACTGGTTTATGATTTGGTGGCAAAACGGTTTATCGCGGTTTTTTATCCCGAATGTAAAATTTCCAATACTTTGGTAGAAGCACAGGTTGGAACGATTCCTTTTAAAGCCAGCGGAAAGCAGATTTTAGAGCCGGGTTGGAGAATCGTTTACGCCAAAGAACCGAAAGATTCCGCCGAAAAATCCGAAAAAGACAAAGACGAAGAACAAACCATTCCCGAATTTATCACCGGAGAAAAAGGAGAACACGAACCGTTTATTCATCAGGGAAAAACCACTCCGCCGAAACCATACACCGAAGCGACTTTGCTCCGCGCAATGGAAACCGCCGGAAAACAAGTGGAAGACGAAGAACTCCGCGAAATGCTGAAAGCCAACGGAATCGGTCGTCCTTCAACTCGTGCCAATATTATCGAAACGCTTTTCAAACGGAAATATATCGAGAAGAAAAAGAAAAATCTTTTTGCCACACAAACCGGAATCGATTTGATTGACACCATTGAAGACGAACTTCTGAAAAGTCCCGAACTTACAGGAGAATGGGAATTTAAGCTCCGTAAAATCGAAAAAGGAGAATACGAACCGCAGCAATTCAAAGACGAACTGATTGAAATGGTTTCCGCTCTCGTGAAAAAAGTGGTTGACGGAAAAGGAAAAGTAATTTCACTTCACGAAGAAAAAACCGAAGCACCGAAAAAAGAACGCAAGCCAAAACTTAAAACCGAATTTCTTTGGGAAGAAACCCAATGTCCGAAATGTAAAAATTTCCGATTAATAAAAGGGAAAACCGCTATCGGCTGTTCCGATTTTAGAAACTGCGGATTCAAAATTCCGTTTGTGATTTTCAGAAAAAAACTCACGGAAAAACAGATTCAGGATCTGGTTTTAAAAGGAAAAACCACAAAATTAAAAGGTTTCACGGAACATCCGGAGGGAATTTCGGAGGGGATTATTTTGTTAAATGAAAATTTTGAGATTTTAATTTCAAAATCTTAACCGGTATAATACTATTCAGTTAAAAAATAAATTTTTATTCCTGTTTTTCTCTTTTTTGATTCCTTTAATCTTTTTTCCCGGAAGAGATAAAAAAGAGATAAGATTATCTGTTTTTTATGAGGAGAAAACTTGTTCCCTGGTAAGTTTGCCCATTTTTGGGTTCTTCCCACTGTATAACATACCAATATGTTCCTGTTGGTAATGGTTTACCGTTGTTTTTACCATTCCAGATGTAGTCTCTGTCTGAAGATTCAAAAACCTTACTCCCGAATCTGTCGAAAATTTTCAGTGAAAAATGATTTTTGGTTTTCATTTCGCTATAATTCAGAATATCATTATATCCGTCGTCATTTGGAGTAATTACATTCGGCAATTGGGTAATCATAAAATCCTGAGCAGCCATAGTACATTTATCTGAGGAAAGTACATAAGCCGTATTTAAGCCAATTGTCAGATTTGTGAAAATATTCGAACTTTGATAGCCTATGAATCCTGTTGAATTTTCCACTGCGTATTCATAAGGCGGAACTCCTCCTTCCGCTGTTATAACCGCTGTTTTTCCATTCACTTGTATCGTAATTATCGGTGGAGTATAGGTTTTTAAATGAATTTCTCCGATCCGGAAACAACCCGAACTGTTTGATGCTTTAACATATATTGTTGTATTCGCCCTGCCTTTATAATTGCTGAGGTTTGATGGATCAATCTCTTTTGTAAGCTTCTCGTCTTCGTAATACTGAAATTTGATGATTGACGGATCTGTATTTTCAAGTTCAAATTTTTTCAGATTGTAAATTGCATATCCGTCTTCGTCGGTACATTCAAACAATTCGACATTATTAATTGCCATCTGATGTATTATGACAGTTACCGTTACCTCTTCGGAATCTGCGAATTTGCCAAATCCTTCAAAATAGTACACAAAAGACACTTTATCCAATGTGGTATTGTCTGCTTCAAAATGAATGTTTCCTGCACTGTCCACATACGCTTTTCCTTCTTGCGGTCCGGTGATGATTTTTGTTTTCGCCGGATCAACAGGCAGGGAAGGGAATTTGGAGAATACCGGAGTAATCGGTGGACTCAGACTTTCGCAGAAACTCAGCTCAAATTCTTGCGGAGGGCCGATTACCGGACATTTATCATACAGAAAAACATCGCTGAAAAGATATTCCGAACAAAAATGTTTGATCACCTTACATTTATAATAGCCGTATTTTCCCTGAGGATCCAACTGGTGGCTGGTTTCGGGAAGAAGTATCCAATTAATCAAATCATCAGAATAATACCACTCGTATTCATCATAATCGTCCTGAACTTCGAGATATTTAAAATCATCACAAAGTCCAACACTTGTAATAATGGGTTCTACTGTAAAGCCTGCAAAATATCCGCCATATCCTATACCATAATTTCCTCCCATAATTCCTACTGTTACCGATCTTTTGTTGGTGGTAGAAACAGTGATGTTTCCGGTAGCATTGGGATAGGTATAAATTTCCCATTCTGTAGTTCCGGGTACAGGAAAAGGTCCGGAAATATTTGCTTTTGAGTTGTTCACCAATACATCAGCACCTTTCTGCGTGAAAATATTTAATTTTACCGTATTGGGAATTCCGCCGAATATGTTTGTGACCAGACTTTCATCTACGGCAGAAATTTCATCCACTTTATTCGGAATCAGGCAGGAAAGCGGAGGAATGAGATTCATTGATCCGGTATCGATATCATTTTCAGCATCTCCTGCGAATATCTGATAAACATACGCAGGTTTTGAAGTTTTTAAGTATAGCGAATAAATGTTATTTGCCGGATCGGCAGGTTGATAAAAAGATCCTTTTACAAACTGGAAAGAACCGGCTTTAGGCAGAACAAAATCCGGAATTCCTGATGTATTGTTGTTTAAGAAAACAGCAGTATTGTCTTCGGAAGCTACTACGAGCGTTTTTTCCATTGCCGACGGTTTTGCCATATTTCCGAAGCCGCTCATTACAATATATTCAGTTCCTATTTTCTCGGCGGGAAGAACCTGATCCATAAAAATATCGGTAAAGTAATCCCTGCCTTTACTCACTGATCCCAAAAAATTTCCGCAGGTAACAGCTATCGGTTTGTCGCTTTCTACTTTTGCACCAATCAGTCCGTCGAAATCCACATTCAGATATTTAGTGTTATCCACTTCATAAATGTAAGATTCGCCTTTGTTCAGCTTTACGGTTTTTGTTGATGAGCCCGGATTGCTGTCGTTGGTAAAGCGCAAAGTTGGTTCGTAGTTGGATAAGGTAACGGTTGTATTATCTTCGGTTGCAATAATGGCAGCAATATTATTATTCGAACGCATTTTACCTTTGTGCATTCCCAGATAAAAAATTTTTCCAAGTGCGTTTCTGCCTTTGGATGTTACCATTTCTGCATCCTGAGGTATGGAAAATCTGTAATTGGCAAAAAAACGTCCATCTCCAATAAGGTGTAATCCTTTGGACAAAACTTTCATTTTCTCCTCATCCTTTTCTATAATCATCTGATTTCTCGGAATTTGGTAAAAGAAAGCAGGTTCTCCTTTTTTCACGGTTGCATTTCCCAGCAGTTTATTTCCGCTGTATATTTTTACATTTACCGGAATTGTGCTTCCGGTAGAAAGAAAGAGTTGCTGAAATGCTTCATCCGGAGTAGCTGGTGTATTGCTTGCCATAGGAGCAAACCAATGCTCGGAATCCATTTGAGAGAAACAGAGAATTGTAAAAAACAGAAAGAATGATGTGAAAAATCTTTTCAATATTTTGAAAAATTTGTGTAAAGGTAGCGATATAAAAAAATCCTGCAATAGATGTCAGCAGGATTTTTATTTAAATTCTAAACTCATTCCTTGAATGAGTTGAATTTTTTAATCCAAAAATTTTCATCAAATTCGCAGTATGGCAAAACTCAAAACCGTTTATTTCTGTCAGAATTGTGGAACGCAGTATTCACAATGGCACGGACAATGTAAAAATTGCGGAGAATGGAACACTTTGGTAGAAGAAGTCGTGGAAAAATCGGCTGCAAAATCTTCCGTTTCCAAATCCAAACAGCATATCATCAACATCATCGAAGTTGAAACCAATGAAGAACCACGGATTTTAACACCGTCGGAAGAACTAAACCGTGTTTTGGGAGGTGGAATCGTGTTGGGTTCGGTTACGTTAATCGGCGGAGAACCGGGAATCGGGAAATCGACTTTGCTTTTGCAACTCGCTTTGAAAATGAAGAAAAAAATCCTCTACGTTTCGGGGGAAGAAAGTGCTTCGCAAATCAAAATGAGAGCCGACAGATTAACGGAAATCCAAAATCCGAACTGTTACCTTTTTACCGAAACTTCGGTGGAAAAAATTCTTCACGAAGCCCAAAAACTGCAACCCGATTTTGTGATTATCGATTCCATTCAGACGTTGCAGTCGTCGCTGATTGAAAGTTCGCCGGGTTCGGTTTCGCAGATTCGGGAATGTTCCAACGAAATCATCAAATACGCCAAAGAAAACAATGTTCCAGTGTTTCTGGTCGGTCATATCACGAAAGACGGACAGATTGCAGGACCAAAAGTTTTGGAACATATGGTAGATGTCGTTCTGAATTTTGACGGGGACAGAAATCATTTGTTTCGCTTGTTGAGAGCGAATAAAAACCGTTTCGGCTCGACTTCCGAAATCGGGATTTATGAAATGATTTCGCAGGGTTTGAAAGAAATTAAAAATCCGTCGCAGATTCTCATTACCAAAAAATTTGAAGAACTTTCCGGAAATGCAGTCGCTGTAACTTTGGAAGGAAACCGCCCGATGTTGCTGGAAATTCAGGCACTGGTTTCTACCGCAGTTTACGGAACTCCGCAACGAAGCTCGACCGGTTTTGACGCGAAAAGACTGAATATGCTTCTTGCTGTTCTGGAAAAAAGAGCGGGTTTTCAATTAGGTGCAAAAGATGTTTTCCTGAATATTACAGGTGGAATAAAAACCGATGATCCCGCTTTGGATTTGGCGGTTGTAGCTTCGATTCTTTCGAGTAATGAAGATATTGCGATTTCCGAACATTTTTGTTTTGCGGGAGAAATCGGTCTGAGCGGAGAAATCCGTCCGGTTGCCCAAATCGAACAACGCATTACCGAAGCCGAAAAATTAGGCTATGAAAAGATTTTTGTTTCCAATCTGAATAAAATTCCGAAGAAAAAATACGGAATCAAAATCGAGGAAGTGAGTAAGATTGAGGATTTTGCGGAAAGATTGTTTTAACAGAGAACAATGTAAAATTGAAAAAAAATGATTGAGAATTTTCAAAATTTTGTTTTGGTTCTGCTTTACGGCGGATTAGTCATCATTTCATTTATAATTTTGCTCAATCCGATGAAAGTGAACAAAAAAGCAAATTTCTTTTTTAGCCTATTCCTTTTTCTATGGTCGAGTTATTGGTTATTGGACATTCTTAATCTTTCCGGATTTTCTCCGAGTTCTGTTTTGGTTTTCTTTATTGCTTTGGTTCAGATTTTTACGCCGATATTTTTATTTTTCAGTGTAGTATTCTTTATTAGTCCCAATTATATTTTCAGGAAGAAAGATCTTATATGTCTTATTGTACCAATCATTTACTTGATATTACTTTTAAATTCGGAAGGTAATAAAACATTGACAACTGTTGCAGATTTTATTGTGGTTGTTCACAATCTTCCGTACATAATTATAATTTATTTTAGAATAAAAAAACATCAAAAGAGAATAGAAACTTTCTCTGCCAATACGGAAAAAATTAATTTGCAATGGCTGGCAAACCTGAGTTTACTCTTGTTTTGTACGATTGTACTTACCGTTGGTTATGAGCTTTTCAATGTGTTTATTTATAAGCTTCATCAACATCTTTTTATGGATTTGTTTTTCTTGTTCATTTCGTACAGCAGCTCGTTTCAGATATTAAGACAGAGCGAAATTTATTCGGTTAATGATGAAGAGAGGGAGCAAATTTTGTCTGTGGAATTTGAGAATGAAATAAATAAAGAAAAGAAGCAACTGCTTTCAGATGACGATTTCAATACGTTAAAAGAAAACCTGTTGGTCATAATGGAAACGGAAAAACCCTTTTTGGAAGGAGAACTTAATCTTGTGAAACTTTCGGAAATGGTAAATATTACTCCGCATCAATTATCCTATTTGTTGAACAATGGTTTTAATGAAAATTTCTTTCAGTTTGTAAATAAATACCGTGTAGAATTTGCAAAAAAAATCTTGCTGGATTCTTCACAGGAAAAAAAATCAATGTTAGAAATTGCTTTTGAATCGGGCTTCAATTCCAAAACGTCTTTTAATACTATTTTCAAAAAAGTAACAGAATTTACTCCTTCAGAATTCAGGAAAAAACATTCTGATTTATAAATCCGTACATTTAATTAGTATAAGTGTCTTAAAATAAGTATTTTACGTATTTCTGATTTTTATTTTCAAATTTATAAATCTAAGCATTTTCAGCATCTTCTTATTTTATTTTTGACAAAAATTTAATAAAAGATGTTCTTAGTTCCAATTCCTCCAACTACAGGTTCTCAAATTTTAAAAGTATTGCTCCGTATTTTACGAAAATCTTTACAACGGTTTTTCACGGGGTTTTACAAAAATATTTTCAATAAAAATAGTCGGTAGAAAGTTTTTATTACCTTTACTGTTGATGAGTCATTCGTATATTCTCAATTCCAAAAAACCGGTTACGAAAAGATTTTTGTTTCCAGCCTCAATAAAATTCCAAAGAAAAACTACGGAATCAAAATCGAGGAAGTGAGTAAGATTGAGGATTTTGCGGAAATGCTTTTTTAATTATGAATTATTTAGCCCATTCTTTTCTCGCTTTTTCCGACGGACAGATTGTCGGGCAGTTTCTGGAAGATTACGTCCGGAACAATGAGCGTTTTTCGTTGCCGGAAGAATTTCAAAAAGGGATAAAACTGCACCGTGAAATCGATACCTTTACGGATGCTCATCCTGCGATTCACGAAGCGAAGAAAATTTTTTCGCCTTTGGTTCGGCTGTATTCGGGAGCGTTTGTGGATGTGGCAATGGATTATTTTCTGGCGAATGATGAGCAGATTTTCACTTCGGAAAGTTTGAAAAATCACGCCCAAAAAGTCTATCGTGTTCTGAATGAAAACGCCGAATATTTCCCCGAAAATTTCCGGAAAATGCTTTTTTATATGGAAAAAGACGACTGGCTTTACAATTACCGCAACGATTGGGGAATAGAATTCAGTATGAAAAACGTCCTGCGGAAAGCGAAATATCTGGATGAAAATATTCCCGTTTTTGAATGCTTTTTAGAACATAAAAAGGAGTTGCAGGAATGTTATGATGTGTTTTTTCCGGAACTGAAAGCACATTGTGAGGATTTTGATAATCAATGAAAAAGTCAATTTACTTCGTAGTGAATTTTGCTTCGCAAGTCAATAGTCAATTTTTTTTACAGTTTTTAAATTCACTTGCGAAGCAAAATTCACCATTCACTATCTATTAAAACTCCTGTTTCAAATATTTATCCGGATAATTCAGCCTGTCGCTTTTCCGTTTTCCGCCGACGATAATGTGGATGATGTTCATTTGGTCGTCGAAAAGATTATAAATAAAACTTACGGCGGTTTCCACTTTTTTCGGGTTTTCCGTTTTTTCGGATTCGAGGAAAATCTCGACGCTTTCTTTATCTTCCTGATAACCGATATAATTTACTTTCAGAAATTGGTTGTTTACTTTTAATTTAAGCGATTCCGAAGCGTAATTTTTCAAGACTTCGTTCATTTCTTTTTCAAATTTTTTATCGAGGAAATGAAGATTTTTGCTGTATTTTTTATTCACGGCATTTTCCAAATCGTCCATAAAAAAACGTCCTGTAATTTCAAATGTTTTTGACTTCTGATTGTAATTGAATTCTACCGAACCAACGTGATAAGGATGTGGTTTGAAAGAAGTGAGTGAACCAAGAATCAAGAGCCAAGAGCTGATAAAAAAGGTTTTTAAAAGAAATTTCATTTTTATTTAAAAGGTTTATTCAATAAATGTTAATATTAGCACATTAGAAATTTAATGAAATTAATAACTATAAATAGAGAAAGAACAGCCGATAAAATACAGAGGAACCTTTTCCATTTTTCGTTTTTTATTTTGAAAAGAATAATGTTTAGTAATAATTGAATCGGAATAAAAATAAGTTCACAAAAAATCAGGACAACACCACACCGCCAATCCGGTTTGTTTTGTTCCAAAATTATTGTGATTATTGTAATTAAAATTAAAAATATCGTTTGGATTGTGATTATCCGTTCGGATATTTTACTTTTTTTCATCACTTCAATTTTTAACAAAGTTAAAATAAAATTTGTATTATCGCATTTCAAAAAATATCAGCAATGCAGGATTTTCTACTTTATCTGAAATTAGGTTGGGGACATATTATTTCGCTCGACGCGTTAGACCACCAGTTGTTTGTTCTGGCTTTAATTGCCGTGTATTCCTACAACGATTTCAAAAAAATCCTGATCCTGGTTACCGCTTTTACAATCGGACATTCCATAACTTTGGCTTTAAGTGTTCTGGATATTGTGAGAATTCCGTCGGATTGGGTGGAATTCCTGATTCCTTTGACGATTGCCATTACTGCATTCGATAATATCCTGATGAAAAATAACCAGAAAAGCCTGATGAAAATGAATTACTATCTCGCATTAATTTTCGGACTGATTCACGGAATGGGTTTCTCGAATACGGCAAGAATGATGTTGGCAAAAGAACAGAGTATTTTCGTTCCGCTTTTGGGTTTTAATATCGGTCTGGAATTGGGGCAGATTGTAGTAGTTATCGCAATTCTCGTTGTTTTATTTGTTCTTTTAAAGATTTTCGGAATCAACCGGAAAGACTGGATTATGTTCGTTTCTTCGGGTGTTTTTGCATTGGCTTTAAAAATGGCTTTGGAAAGAATTCCGTTTTGATGCCGTTGCAAAGAATGAAGTACATCGGAACAGCAAAGTAATCCCGTGTTAAGAAGTAATAAACTGCTTCATTATGCTGTTTTTCGTCCACAACGATGGTTTTTAGACATTCAATTTACCTTCATAATCCATTTTCTTCGCCAAATTTTTCGTAATTTGCATACCTTAAAATAAAAATAAAAAAGTAAAATGTCAACACTCACTTTCGCAGAAAAAATAGCACAAGCAGAGAATTTTCTGCCTATCAACGGAACAGATTACATTGAATTTTATGTAGGAAATGCCAAACAAGCGGCGCACTATTACAAAACCGCCTTCGGATTTCAGAGCGTGGCTTATGCAGGACCGGAAACCGGAGTTCGGGACAGAGCTTCTTATGTTTTGCAGCAAGGAAAAATCCGTCTGGTTTTAACATCAGGTTTAAAATCCGATTCCCCGATTTGCGAACATCAGAAAAAACACGGCGACGGTGTGAAAATCCTTGCACTTTGGGTTGATGATGCCTATTCCGCTTTTGAGGAAACCACAAAACGCGGCGGAAAACCATATATGGAACCTACCACAATCACCGATGAATTCGGAGAAATAAGAATGTCCGGAATCTATACTTACGGCGAAACCGTTCATATGTTCATCGAAAGAAAAAATTACAACGGCGCGTTTATGCCGGGTTACGAAAAATGGGAAAGCGATTACAATCCGAGTGATGCCGGTTTATTGTATGTGGATCACTGTGTTGGAAATGTAGGCTGGAACCGGATGCTTCCTGTCGTAAAATGGTACGAAGATGTAATGGGATTCGTGAATATCTTAAGTTTTGACGATAAGCAGATCAACACGGAATATTCCGCGCTGATGTCCAAAGTAATGAGCAACGGAAACGGGTATTCCAAATTCCCGATCAACGAGCCGGCAGAAGGAAAGAAAAAATCTCAGGTGGAAGAATATCTGGATTTCTACGAAGAAGAAGGCGTTCAGCATATCGCAGTTGCTACAAAAGATATCATAAAAACCGTAACGGAATTAAAAGCGAGAGGCGTGGAATTCCTTTCCGCACCGCCGGAAGCGTATTACGATATGGTGCCGGAAAGAGTAGGACATATTGATGAAGATATTAAAAAGCTTCAGGATTTGGGAATACTTATCGACCACGATGAAGAAGGCTATCTGTTGCAAATTTTCACAAAACCTGTGGAAGACCGCCCAACGCTGTTCTTTGAGATCATCGAAAGACACGGTGCACAAAGTTTCGGAGCAGGAAATTTCAAAGCGTTATTTGAGGCTTTGGAAAGAGAGCAGGAGAGAAGAGGAAATCTATAAAAAGTCAATCATCAATTTGCTTCGCAGTGAATGGTGAATTTTTCCTGTAAGTAAATTGACAATTGACTCGCGAAGCGAAATTCACCATTCACAACCTCAAACCTGAAACTTTAAATAAAAAAACAGAAACGGATGAACAAACTTTTTTTCACATTGCTTCTTTTCGCATTTTGTGGACTGAAAGCCCAATACGGAACATTAAACTCCATTCTCGATATTCTGGAAGAGCGGAAAGGCATCAACCAGAATCTGAAAGAAGTTTCTATCGACGATAAGAAATTTATTCTCGTGAAAGATTTCGAAGATCACACCGAAAGAAATTTTGTGGTCATCAAAGGGAAAAATGCGACGTATGTGGAAGTTTTTGATGATAAGAAAACGGGAGAAAGTACCTCAAACGTTTTTAGCGGAGATGTGGTACGAAGCAACAGGAATATTATTTCGATACGATGCGATGTTCTGGAAGGTGAAAAAATCCCGGTTCCCATCACCAAAACCTTTTTGCTGACCAAACAGAGAAATATTTTATATCTTCTGGATGCCAACAGCAGAGAGCGCTGGATCGATGAAAAATCTTTCGGGAAAGAAAAATAAGCAAGTAAAAAAAATCCAAAACGAAAAGTGTTGGATTTTTTATTTCCGTGAAATTCAGCTAAATTGGTCATCATTTTCAGATAAAAATTAAATCCTTTGTCTGAATATTTCTCTGTAACAAATGTATTATGGCAAAACCTTTCAACAGAACCATTACTTTATTCGGAATATATTCGCAGCTGAAACCGTTTATCAAACCCTATCGTTTAATGATTATCGGAACGCTGCTTCTCACTTTTATAGGCGCAGTTACAGCACAGGTAAACGCAGTTGTCCTGAAATATACGGTTGATGAAGTTTCCGAACTTACCAAGCTCGCACATCCGATGTCGGAAGGAATTCACGTTTTGGTGATCATTACCGCGATTCTTTTAGGAAAAGAAATTCTGAATATTTTCATCAATTTCGGGCAGAAATTTTACGGAGAAAAGATCAGGATCAATGTGAGTTCCGTTCTGGCGCAATCGGCAATTGATAAGATATTGACGTACAGAGTTGCCTATTTCAATGACGAAAACCACGCTTCCGGAAAACTGCAAACCAGGATCGACCGCGGAATTGAAAGCTTAACACGGCTGGTTCAGAATTTTTTCATCGATATTCTGCCGATGTTTTCCAACGCAATTATTGCACTTGTGATTATGTATATGCAGAATGTGTATGTCGGTTTGGTTTCCACGCTTATCGTTCCCGTTTATTTTTACGTTTCTTCGGTTCAGGCAAAAAAACTGAGCGGAGTACGCCGAACTCTGAGGAATCAGCGTGAACAAAAGACTTCCGGATTGCTTAATCTCATTAATTCCATTATGGTGATCAAAAGTTTTGTCCGCGAAAAATTTGAAGGTAAAAAGCAATACGATCTTCAGATGCAGTTGATGGAAAGCCAGATGTACACGAGAAAAATCAGCTTTATTTATGACGGTTTGAAATCTTTTATTGAACAGATCGGTGTGGTTCTGATCATCCTTTTGACGGTTTATCTCGTTTTGGATCAGCAAATGACGATTGGCGCGATTATGCTTCACATTATGCTGTTCAACAATGTTTCTTCACCAATTCGGCAGCTTCACCGGATTTATGACGATATGAACGACGCGATGATTTATGCGGAAGGATATTTTGATATTCTGAATGCCGACAACGAAACCGAACCCAGCGGAAATTTTGAAGAAAAGGAGATCAAAGGGAAATTTGAGCTGAAAAATGTCGATTTCAAATATCCGAACGGAACTCAGGCGCTTTTTGATGTTTCGATGAAGATCGAAGCCGGACAAACTACAGCTTTGGTCGGACTTTCCGGAGCAGGAAAATCTACGGTTATCAACCTTTTATGTAAATTCTATCTTCCCGAATCCGGCGAAATTCTGCTGGACAATGTAGATTTAAACGACTACGACAATTCTTTTTTAAGAAGCGACATCGGTTTGGTTCTGCAGAAAAATCATATTTTTCAGGGAAGCATTGAGGACAATATCCGTTACGGAAAAATGGATGCGACATTTGAAGAAGTTCAGGAAGCGGCGAAAAAAGCCTATCTTCATAATCAGATTATGGAGCTTCCCGAAAATTACAAACACGATGCAACCCAGCTTTCGGGCGGACAGCAGCAGCGAATTGCCATCGCAAGATTATTCCTGAAAAATCCGCCGATTATTTTCCTGGACGAACCAACTGCAAGCCTGGATGCGATTGCAACGGAACAGATCAAAAATTCTTTAGATGCGATCAAAGAAGGCAGAACCGTGATCATTATTTCTCATTCGCTTTCTCAGATTCTGGATTCCGATAAAATCTATGTAATGAAAAAAGGACGTGTTGTGGAAAGCGGAACTCACGATGAACTCGTACATCTGAACGGAACTTACCGCGAAATTTTCGACGCTTCCGCAAGAAGCCTGAATCTGGATAAACTGGTGAGTTCGTATCGGGAAAATTAGTTTGTGAATCGTGAATTTCGCTTCGCTCGCAATGACAATTATACTTCCGACTTTGGACTAATAAAACTAAACGTAATATTCCCATACTTCCGGCTGTCGAAAATCTGCGGATGTTGCAATTTCAATCGGGTTTGATGTTCAACGATGAAGATCCCGTTTTCTTTCAGATAGTTGTTGTTCAGAACCAAAGAGATCAGTTCCTGATATTTTTTTTCATCGGTTTCAAAAGGTGCATCTGCAAAGATGATCTCGTATTGTTTACGATTTCGGTTTTTTTTCAGCCAGTCGTACACATCGCCTCTCTGCACATTGATCTGCATCTGCATTCCCAAATCCGAAGCGGTGGAATTGATGAAACCTGTATGTTTCGGATTCATTTCTACGGAAGTGATATCCTTGCAATCCCTCGAAGCGAATTCCAGAGAAATAGAACCGATTCCCGCAAACAGATCCAGAACCGAGCAGAACTCAAGATCGTATTTGTTTTCCAGAATGCTGAACAGCGCTTCTTTTGCGAAATCCGTTGTCGGACGTACATCAAAGTTTTTCGGGGCGGAAATTTTTTTGGCTTTCCATTTGCCGGAGATGATTCGGAACATAAGTTAGGTTGAGGTAAAGATAAAGTTTTTTATGTTTTGATTTTCAATGTAACCGATTTCAGCTTTTGTTCATCATCACTTACATTATCAACAATGTTCGGAAATTTCTAACTCAAAATAAAATTCTTATTCGGAACATTATCAAAAACAATTTTCAGGTTTTTTACAAACTTGCGTAGTTCGGAGATAAAGGTTTCATTTTCTGTGGTTTCTCCGTAAACGAAAAACTGCGTTTCATCAATCCCGAAACCGATTTTGCTCAGCGTGAACATAACGAAATACAGAAAATCCACTTCGGAATTCACATCCAGATTGTTGTACAGAATCACTTTTTTCTGATCAAAAGCGAAAAACTCGCATTGGTTGTGATACAGATTGATGTGGATTTCCTTTCTGTTTTTCAGGCTTACGGAATTCAGGAATTTCTCTCCCGAAAAATTGAAATTCGACGCAACCGCCAGTTCTTTAATCTTGCGGTAATAGTTCTTCGGAAAAGTGTAATAAAACTGAACGCCGAATTTTTTGTTCACAGAAAGCATCAGTTCTTCGGAATCTTTGTCCACATCGGAGTTGTACGCAATCAGATCATATCCCAGATCGTGCTGGGAAAAACTTTCCGGCATCAAGGTGAAATGATTGAAAGCGGAAATCACGGAGATTTCTTCAAACCTTTGTTTCAGTAAAGTTTCTTCCAGTTTTTTCGTGATAAGATCCTGCGGTATTTCTTCGGAAAGAAAAAATCCGTTTTCCTCCAAAACCGATTTTCCTTTCAGAATCTGGTATTGCAGTCCGTCTTTGGTAAAAAGTAAATTGAGCTTCTTCATCTTAAACTTCCGCAAAGGTAAGGAAAAATGCAGGTTTGCAAAATTTCATAAAGAACCGTTTTACATTTGTCCCATCGCTTCGAGTTCTTCCTGCGAAATTTCTTTATATCCTTCCGGAATATCCATTCCGAACTGATTTTCATCCACCACTTTTTCAAATTTCGTGGTGAGAAAATGAATGTTCATTTCGTTGCTGTTGAGCGTGAATTCCACCGGAACTCCATCCACCGGAAATTGGTTTAGCTGCTCGATTCCTTTGGTTGAAACTTTAATATCTTTTGTGGACCATACCGTATAATCCACTCCATATTCGTCTTTCAGTAATGTTTTTGTGCATTTCAGCCCGGCAATGGTTTTGGTTTCCGCAGTTGGTTTTATGCTCGAAAAGACGGTTTTCTTTTCCGCCACTTTTTTCAGATCAACAAATGTCGCCGTTTTGCTGCCCATTGCATCCATCAGTACAAGGGATTTCTGAGCCTTGCTGTCGGTAATGGTATTCAGTTTCACAAAAGCTCCCATTTGTACGCTGGCTCTTGTTTTTTCTGGGATAAAAGAAAGTTCCAGCGAAGAGCCTTCCATCATTCCGACTGCCATTGCCATTTCCGGATTATCGGAAGAAAAATCCATTGTGTACGTCAGTTTTCCTTTTGTCTGAGCCGAAAACTGGGAAATTGTAAAAAATAAGGCTACGATCGTAAATAAGTGTTTCATAGTTTTGGTTTTTAAAATAAAATCGGGATTAAAGATATTCTTTTTTTTGATGACAGGGAAATAAATCTCTAAGGAAAATTCACCATTACGGAACCCGAACTGTGGAAGAAAAATTCGTGGTCTTCAAACTCAATATTGGTCTGGCTTTTCAGAACATCGAAAACCATATTCTGCAAAACGCCGTCTCCTATTCCGTGAATGATTTCCAGTTTTTTCAGGTTATTTTTCCTGCAAAATTCCAAGGTTTCCAATAGCTTTTCTTTCTGAAGAAACAGGCGTTCAAAGCTTTCATAATCAGCAGGATTATTCACCAGCTTGTCAAAATGCAGATCCAGAACCAGATGATTTGCAGTATTTTTACGAGATTTCGGTTTTGAATGCTCGGGCTTTTTTTCCACTTTTATATTTTCATACAAATCCGGATTTCCGGAAACCAGCTTTTCTTTCGGATACTGATAAGTAAAGCCGAATTCATCCCTAAAAACCACGATATTCCTGTGAACGGAAGTTACAATTCCGTTTAAATCTTCGTCTATAACCGAAACTTTGTCGTTTATTTTCATTTCATTTTTTGTTCAAGGTTTACTCCCAATCCCAAAGTCTGATTTTCTCCCCGTCATCTTTCGGACTTTCGGTCTTCCCGACTTTCGGACTTCTCAAACTCCTTTCACTCCCAGCTCAATAACTTCCAAATCCTTAATTTCCGATTTATCGATTTTAAACCGCATCATCGTTCTTACTTTGTGCCAGCCATAAATTCCACACGCTCCAGGATTCAGATGCAGCAATTTATTTTTATTATCGTACATCGCTTTCAGAATATGCGAATGTCCGGAAATGAAAAGTTTCGGGGCTTTTTCAGAAATTTCCTTTTTCGCCAGAGGAGAATATTTTCCGGGATAACCGCCGATGTGAATCATCAAAACCTCCACATCCTCGCACATAAAACGGTTCACTTCCGGAAATTCAGCACGGATTTTTGCATCATCAATATTTCCGTAAACGCCTTTCAGCGGTTTTATTTTTTCCAGTTTTTCGATTACTTCCCAATTCCCGAAATCTCCGCAATGCCAGATTTCATCAGCATCTTTGGCATAATCAAGAATTCTGTCATCGATATAGGAATGTGTGTCGGAAAGGAGAAGGATATTTTTCATTGGTGCAAATTTCCGAAATTTAAAATATATTTTATTAAAAAATCAGATCTTGATTTTTTGTTTCCAACAGAAGAGCGGATATCAATGTCCTGCAAACTATTTTAAAAATAATAAATGACGATGATAAAAATCATTTCAAAATAAAAGACATAAAGGTGTTTTATTAAGAATTTGATTTACCTTTGTAACAGAAATCAATAAAAAATGAAAGTTCAGATCAAATATCCGTTTATTTTTGCACTGCTCAGCTTCTGGCTCGGAATTGTTTTGAGCATCAGCTTTCTGGAAACTCCGTTTAAATTTTTCGTTCCCGGGATTACGCTTCCAGTTGCTTTGGGACTGGGGAAGATGATGTTCGGTATTTCAACAAATATTCAGCTTGGGATTGTGGTGGCCATTATTCTGAATCTGATTTTTGACAGAAAGAAATTGTCGAAACCGATCATCATTACCACAGCAATTCTTGCGGTTATCCTGCTTCTGGAAAAATTCTGGATGCTTCCGGTTCTGGATGCAAGAGCCGATTCCCTGATTGCGGGAAAACCGGTTCCGCCGACTGTGCTGCACGATTATTTTATCTATGCCGAAAGTATAAAGTTCGCTTTGCTTCTCGCAGGCATTATTTTTCAAATTAAAAAAATAAAAAAATGAATACCGGAAATATTGAAAAAATGTCAGGACACTGGCTTTTAGCCAAAGTCGGTAAAAAAGTTCTTCGTCCGGGCGGAAAAGTTTTAACACTGAAAATGCTGGAAGGATTATCCGTAGATCCGAACGATGATGTAGCGGAATTCGCTCCCGGATTAGGTTTCACGGCGCAGAAAGTTCTGGAAAAAAATCCGAAATCCTATGTGGGAATTGATGCGGACAACGAAGCAATTGCCTTTCTGAAAAACAAATTCAGAAGCAGCATTGCCGATTTTGAAAACGGAAACGCCGCCGAAACCGGATTAAAAGCTGCTGCCAAAACCAAAGTATATGGTGAAGCAATGCTCACGATGCACGCGGATCACAGGAAATCGGAAATTATCAGGGAAGCGAACCGTATTTTAAAGCCAAACGGTTTGTATGCCATTCACGAGCTTGCTTTAAAGCCCGATTCTCTGGATGAAAATATCAAAAAGCAGATCCAGCGCGAGCTTGCCGAAGCTATTAAAGTAAATGCACGACCGCTGACATTGGAGGAATGGAAAACCCTTCTCAGGAATGAAGGCTTCAGGATTGTAAAAACCGAAACCGCTCCGATGCACCTTCTGAAATCATCCCGAATCATCAGTGATGAAGGACTGGGCGGATTTTTGAGAATAGTAAAAAACATCTTTTTTCAGCCTGAGATCAAAAAAAGAATTCTGGAAATGAGAAATATTTTCAGGAAACACGAAAAAAATATATGCGCCGTAATGATAATCGCGGCGAAAGAATAGGAGAGCTGAGGTTTTCCCGTAATGATACTTTCTGATGATAATCCTTAAAAATATTTCGTTATGAAAAAAATACTATTCAGCTGCTGCATTCTGCTTGCGGGTTTCGGCAGTGCACAGGTTCCGAAAGGAGTTACATTTATTGGCGGACAATTCGGCTATTCGTCAGTGAAAGACAATAATGCCGGATTAAAAACGGAATCGTTCAGGATCATTCCGACGGTCGGATATTTTTTCGCCCCGAACTGGGGAATTGCCGGAAGTTTGGGATACAAAAGTGAAACTTCGGATTCGGAAAAAATAATCAGTGCAGCGCAATGGCAGTCTTCTAAAGACGTTTCTTCGGCATTTGTCGTTATTCCTTCGCTGCGGAAGTTCTGGGTTCTGGATGAAAAGCTGAGCCTGTTCGGACAACTGGATTTTCCTTTGGAATTCGGAAAAATTAAAAATGAGATCAACAGTACAACCGATGGTTCAACAGTTTCTTCAACTTCGGAGTCCAATTATTTTTCGTACGGAATCAGCCTGAAACCCGGAATTGATTATTTTTTGAATCCGCGATGGAAAATTGTAGCGACAGTAGGAGAGATCGGATATTCATCAAGCAGGAAGCATAAAAGCAGCGGAGCGAAAAACAGCTTTAATTTCGGAATGAATCTTTCATCTATCAGCTTCGGCTTGAAATATATTCTGCCGCGTAAAAATTAAAATGACAAAATTCATTTTAAAATAAAAGATAAAAAACTCTTTTATTTGGAAAATAAATGTATCTTTGTACAAGAAAAAAGAAATAAAATGTTTTCCAAAACCTGTGAATATGCCATTCGTGCCGTTATCTTCATTGCCCAGCAAACCAAAGAGGGCAGCAGGATCGGTATCAAGGATATTGCAAAAGGAATTGATTCTCCGGAATATTTTATTGCAAAAATTTTGCAGGATCTGAGCAGGAAAGGATATGTGCAATCCGCGAAAGGACCGACAGGAGGATTTTTTCTGAATGATGAAAATCTGAATCAGTCCTTATCCGAAATTGTGAGGGAAATGGATGGCGACAAAATTTTTACAGGTTGTGCTTTAGGTTTAAAAGAATGCTCCGAAACGCATCCTTGCCCAGTTCATAATGAATTTAAGTACATCAGAAAACAGCTGAAAAATATGCTGGAAAATTCCAAGATTGTAGATTTCCTCGATCCGCTGGATGCACATTTAACATTTTTGAAGAAATAAAATTTTTTAAAATAATAAAGGATAAAAAGGTATTAAAATATTTAATTAAAAAATCAGTCACCCGTAAAATGTACAGAAATGAAAACAGCAGTCCCATTACAGATTAAAGACCAGTGCTTGATATTGGTAATCAATTGTAAAGATTAGAAAAAATTAACATTTAAAATAAACATTATGAAAACGAAAATTCAATCTCTTGAAAAAGAAAGTAAAAAGATGGCGGTTACAAAACCTGTCTGGTTCATCGCTGCTTTATCTGCAATCTTCGCTTTGAACGCGTGTAAGCAGAATCCGTCAGAAACTTCCGCCAAAGGAACGGATACTGAACAGATCACCGTTTCCGGAAACGCGGAAGAAGCCGTTCTTACATCACCGCCTTTGGTTCCGGCTCCGGTTGGAGACCGTTCTGCTAAAAAACTTATTGTAAAGCTGGAAACCATCGAAAAAACAGGTGAGCTTGCAGATGGAACGCAGTATAATTTCTGGACTTTCGGCGGAACTGTTCCCGGAAGCTTTATCCGCGCAAGAGTAGGAGACGAGATTGAATTTCATTTGAAAAATAACGAAAATTCCGTCTTTCCTCATAATATCGATCTTCACGCCGTGAATGGTCCAGGAGGCGGAGCAGAAGCCACTTTCGTAGCGCCGGGACAGGAAGCTGTTTTCAATTTTAAAGCGTTAAATCCCGGATTGTATGTTTACCATTGCGCAACTGCTCCTGTAGGAATGCACATTGCGAACGGAATGTACGGACTCATCCTCATTGAACCGGAAGGCGGACTTCCGAAAGTGGACAAGGAATTCTACATTATGCAGGGAGATTTCTATACCAAAGGAAAATTCGGGGAAAAAGGATTGCAGGAATTCGATATAGACAAAGCGATTGCGGAAACTCCCGATTATGTAGTCTTCAACGGAAGTACAACAGGACTTTTGGGTGATAAGGAGCTGGAAGTGAAAACAGGTGAAACCGTAAGATTTTTTGTAGGAAACGGCGGTCCGAATTTGACTTCTTCTTTCCACCTTATCGGCGAAATTTTCGACAGAGTTTATATGGAAGGCGGAAGCAAAGTGAACGAAAATGTGCAGACTACCGTAATTCCGGCTGGCGGTGCTGCGATTGTAGAGTTCAAAGCAACTGTTCCGGGAGAATATGTAATTGTGGATCACGCACTTTTCAGAGCCTTTAACAAAGGAGCTTTGGGCAAAATAAAAGTAACGGGAGCCGATAATCATAAAGTATATAAATCTAATAAATAATTGAAAAGCTTTTGATTTCCATTGAGGATTGATTTTCAGTATATGAAAAATTGGTTTTACATAATATTGGTCTTGTTGCTTTTCTCCTGCGGAAGAGATTCGGGAATACAGGAACAGAAGCCGGTGCAGATGAAATTAACATCCGTTTCTTCCGAAAAGCCGATGCAGAAAATTGACGGAGGTTATTACCGCGCATTTGTCGGAAAAGAAAGCGACAGTCTTACTTATGTTTCTTCCTTTTATCTGGACGAAACTGCCGTAACCAATGCGGAATATTTAACCTTTCTGAAAGCCAATCCTCAATGGAGCAAAAGCAAAATTATCCGTTTGTACGCCGATTCTGCCTATCTGAGAAACTGGAAAAGCGATTTTGAAATTCCGAAAGATATAAGTCCTGATGCACCTGTAACCAATATTTCGTGGTTTGCAGCAAAAGCTTACGCGGAAAGTGTAGGAAAAAGACTGCCGACTGTAGACGAATGGGAATATGCGGCAAGAGCTGACGAAAACCTGAAAGATGCAACGGAAGATCCGGCTTTCACGCAGCATATTTTGCAATTATATCAGCAGAAGAATAATTACAAAAAACCGGTAAAGCAGCATCCTGCTAATGCGTGGAAAATCTATGATATGTACGGAACGATCTGGGAATGGACGGAAGATTTCAGCTCGGTGATGATAACGGGCGAATCCAGGAAGGATAATACCACCAATGAAACTTTGTTTTGTGCAGGCGCTTCGGTTACTTCCTCCGATTTGCGGAATTATGCGGCTTTTATCCGTTTTGCGATGAGAGGAAGCGTAAAAGCAGATTATACAGGAAACAATATGGGATTCCGATGTGCAAAAGATGCCGGTGAATAATGAGAAAATTAAAGAAATTATGAAAAAAATAATACGATCCGTCGCAGCAGCAATTATGGCATTGCTCATCTTCATCAGTTGCGGAAAAAACCGGAATGATGAGATTGATCAGAATTCCATTTTCAATCTGCAATCGAAATGGGAACAGCCGGACGGAACTGAAATTAAGCTGGGAGATCTCAAAGGAAAAGTATTGGTAATGGTGATGATCTACACTTCCTGCAAAACCGCCTGTCCGCGATTAACACTGGATATGAAAGAGATAGAAGCCAAAGTTGCCCACAAAGATCTGGAAGATCTGCGCTATGTTCTGATCTCCATCGATCCGAAAAATGATACTCCGGAAAAAATGCGTGAGTTCCTGAAAAACAACAAGCTTGAAGATAAGCAATGGCTTTTCATCCGAAGCAGTGAAGCCAATACAAGAGAACTGGCAAATGTTTTAGCGGTAAAATACAAGCAGATTTCTCCGATGGATTTTTCGCATTCCAATATCATTAGCGTTTTTTCAAAAGGCGGACTGCTTGTTTATCAGAAAGAAGGCTTAACCATTGATATCGATGAAACCGTGAACCAGATTAAAAATCAATTGAAATAAAATAAATAACAAATTACTAACTTTAAAACAGAAACTAAAATGAAAAAACTGATCTTAACAACCGCGCTGGCTTCTTTGGCAATGATTTCCTGCTCTAAAAACGAAACCGTAGCAAGCGCTCCGGAAAAAGAATCCAACGTAATGCTGGAAGAACCTGCAGTTGCAACTACAGCCGCTGCTGCAACTCCCGAAGAGGAAGGAAAAAGCCTGGTAGAAGGAACCGACTGCCTTTCCTGCCATAAAGTGGATTCCAAATTAGTAGGACCTTCTTATCAGGAAGTTGCCGCGAAATATACCGATGCCGATATTGATATGCTTGCTGCCAAAATTATCGACGGAGGAAAAGGAAACTGGGGCGAAATCCCGATGACACCGCATTCCGGATTGAGTCAGGATAACGCTAAATTAATGGTGAAATATATTCTTTCACTGAAAAAGTAAAATACATTTTCCAAACTCTTTCAGAGTTCAAAACTCTGAAAGGGTTGATTAAAAAAAAATTAAAACAATAGATTATGAATGTCAGAACAGATCACATCGGAGAAATGGTAGCGCAAGATTTCAGAACTGCTGCTGTCTTTAAGAAATACGGAATTGACTTCTGCTGCAAAGGCGGAAGAACCATCACGGAAGCCTGTGAAAAAAAAGGAATGAATGAAGAAAAAATATATGAAGAATTAGAGAATATTCCGGCATCCGGAACAAGCGGAATCGATTTCAATGCTTTTCCGCTGGATCTGCTCGCAGATTATTTGGAAAAAACGCACCATCGTTATGTAGAAGAAAAAACGCCCGTTTTGCAGGCATTTCTGGATAAGCTCTGCAAAGTTCACGGCGACAGGCATCCGGAATTATTTGAAATCCGTGAGCTTTTCGATGAATCCGCGAAAGATCTGGGAGCGCATATGAAAAAAGAAGAGCTGATCCTGTTTCCTTTCATCCGGAAAATGGTAGCAGCACAAAGAAGCGGTGAGAATCTTTCACATCCGCATTTCGGAACGGTGGAAAATCCTGTAAATATGATGATGCACGAACACACGGTGGAAGGCGAAAGATTTGCGAAAATCGCCGAACTTACGCAAGGCTACAATCCGCCTGCAGATGCTTGTAATACCTATCGTGTAACATTCGCGATGCTTCAGGATTTTGAAAATGATCTGCATACGCATATTCATTTGGAAAACAATATTCTGTTTCCGAAATCTGTGAAGCTTGAAAAAGAATTTTCAGCTGTTTAATTCAAAATAAAAAGAAAAAATGACACCAAAAAAATTATGGAGCTGGTTGGCAGCGGTTATTATCGCTTCATTTGCGGTTCTTATTTATTACGGAGTTGATATCTACCGGAAGATTCCGCCGGTTCCTGAAAAGGTTGTAACTACGGAAGGAAAAGTGCTTTATACTGGTCAGGATATTAAAGACGGGCAAAATGTATGGCAGTCCATTGGCGGGCAAACGGTAGGAAGCATTTGGGGGCACGGTGCCTATATTGCTCCGGACTGGACAGCAGATTATCTTCACCGTGAAGCCACGATGCTTCTGGATGAGCTGGCAAAAAAAGACGGAAAAATTTTCAGTGAGCTTCCCGATGAAGAGCAGGCAAAATATGAAACCCTTCTGAAGAAAGAACTTCGTACCAATACCTTTGATGAAGCTTCCGGAACAATTGTGATTTCACCTGAACGTGCAAAAGTACAGCAGCAGCTTGCAGAATATTATACCAAATTATTTATGGGTGATCCGTCGATGGGCGAGCTCAGAAATGCCTATGCGATTCCTGCCAATACTATTAAGGATATCGGCAGAATGGAAAAAATGAACGCTTTTTTTGCGTGGAGCACTTGGGTTTGTATTACCAATCGTCCAAATGATGAGGTAACGTACACCAACAACTGGCCGCACGATGAGCTTGTAGGAAATACAGCGCCTACTTCATTACATTTATGGTCGGGTTTCAGTGTGCTGATGCTGCTGATGTGTCTGGGAATTCTGGTTTTGTATCACGCCAGAAATAAAGATGAAGAAATCAATGAAGAGCTGCCATTGGATGATCCTCTCCGGAATATGCAGCCGACAGCTTCTATGAAAGCCACGCTGAAATACATCTGGGTAGTGGCGCTTTTAATTTTAGTACAGATGCTTTCTGGCGTTATTACCGCACATTATGGTGTGGAAGGAAGCGTTTTTTACGGAATTCCGCTGGATCAGTATTTGCCGCAATCAGTTTCCCGGAGCTGGCACGTTCAGCTTGCTATTTTCTGGATCGCAACTTCATGGCTGGCTACAGGATTATATATTGCTCCGGCAGTTTCAGGACACGAACCGAAATTTCAGAAACTTGGAGTAAATGTTCTATTCGGTGCTTTGCTGGTGGTGGTGATAGGATCATTGACAGGGCAATGGCTGGGTGTGATGCAGAAGCTTGGTTTGGTAGAAAACTTTTTGTGGGGACATCAGGGCTATGAATATATTGAACTTGGAAGAATCTGGCAGATTCTGCTTTTAGTAGGATTAATTTTATGGCTTGTCCTGATGCTTCGTGCGCTGATGCCTGCTTTGAAACGGCGGGACGAAAACCGTCATATGCTTTTACTTTTCGTTATTGCTTCTGTTGCGATTGCGATGTTCTACGGAGCAGGACTGATGTACGGAAGACAAACGCATATGGCAATTGCAGAATACTGGAGATGGTGGGTGGTTCACCTTTGGGTAGAAGGTTTCTTTGAAGTTTTTGCAACTGTTGTCGCTGCTTTCCTTTTTACAAGGCTGGGACTTTTAAGAATAAAGCACGCCACCAATGCGGTATTGTTTTCAACAATTATTTTTCTTGCAGGAGGAATTTTAGGAACATTCCATCATTTGTATTTCTCTGCAACACCTACAGCGGTTCTTGCTTTGGGGGCTACTTTCAGCGCTTTGGAAATTGTTCCGCTGGTTCTGATAGGATATGAAGCATATCACAATTATCAGCTCAGCAAATCCACGAAATGGATTCAGGCTTACAAATGGCCGATCTACTGCTTCATTGCAATGTGTTTCTGGAATTTCCTTGGAGCGGGGATCTTCGGATTTGCCATTAATCCGCCGATTGCGCTGTATTATATTCAGGGGCTGAACACTACTGCGGTTCACGGTCACGCCGCATTATTCGGTGTTTATGGAATTCTCGGAATCGGGCTGATGATGTTTATTCTGAGAGGACTTTATCCCGACAGACAATGGAATGATAAACTGATTGGCTGGGCATTTTGGCTTACCAATATCGGATTATTCGTAATGGTAACCATTTCTTTGCTGCCGATAGGTATTATGCAATCTGTGGCTTCCATCAAAGAAGGATACTGGTATGCACGTTCAGCAGAATTTATGCAGACCGATGTAATGCATTTTCTCCGCTGGATGCGTGTTCCGGGAGATATTTTACTGGCATTGGGAGAACTGCTTCTGGTCATTTTTATCATTGGCTTGAAGTTTGGCTGGTCGCTGAAGGAAAAAAGATAATCCCGAATATTCATTTCTGTTCAAAACCTGATAGGTTTTTAGAGCCCGTCAGGTTTTATTTATAAATTTTTTGAAAAAGAAAAACAATGAAACGCAACGAAAACATCATTCATCTTTCCCGCGATCATCATTTCGGGTTGCTGTGCAGCTGGAAAATCCGACAGGGAATAAAGAAAGAAATTGAGACAGAGCGCATTAAAAATTATGTTGAATATTTCTGGAAACATCATCTGAAAGAGCATTTTCGTGAGGAAGAGGAAATCCTTTTTCCGTACATCAGTGATGAGCTTTCCGGACGTGTGAAATTCGAACACCGCCAGATCGAAGATCTCGCTTCTGAAATTTCGGAGAATCCTGAAAATCAGAGTTTATCGGATTTTGCTGATCTTTTGGAAAAGCATATTCGTTTTGAAGAACGGGAATGGTTTCCGCATCTGGAAAATACTTTGTCAACGGAAGATCTGAATCAAGTGGGAAAAGCTCTGGATGAGATCCATTCCGGTGAAAAAGATGAATACGAAGACGAATTCTGGAAATAAATTTTTCAACTTTTAACCTTTATCTCAATTTATTCCACAAAATACATTTCAAAGCAGCTTCCTTCATCTATATTCCGGTAGCTGAGATAACCTTTATGGGCTTCCATAATGCTTTTGCTCAGCGTAAGTCCGATTCCTGAACCGCCGTTTCTTGTCGTGAAAAACGGCAGGAAAATTTTATCTTTAATATCATTGGAAATCCCTGAACCGTTATCGGTAATGCTCAAAACAATGCGGTTATTCTGAGACCTGATGTCCGTTTTTATTATTTTTTCATCTTTTTCTGAAACAGCGAAAATAGCATTGAGATAAAGATTGATGATGGCTCTTTCGATCATTTTTTCGTCAGCCAAAATAATCTTTTCTTCAAGATGAGAAATCCGCCGGATATTATTTTTTTCAAATTCCGGTTTCAGGAAATTCAGGGCGGATTCTGTAATTTTTTTCAGTGAAACGGGTTTCAGAACGGGTTTTGGAAGTTCGGCAACCTGTCTGTAATTATCCACAAAATTCAGTAGCTGCTTGGATTTGGAATTGATAATCATCAGGCTTTCCTTCATTTCCTGCTGGTCGTCTTTGTCTACAATATCCTGATTGCTGATGTATTCCAGATTCTGAATCAGGCTGTTGACAGGCGTTAAAGTATTCAGCAATTCGTGGGAGATCACTTTCATCAGGTTGTTCCACGCCAGCTTTTCTTTTTGCTCGATAATTTTCTGAACGGATTCCAGCGTAATGATATAAAAACGATGCTGCGGACTCCGGACCTGCTTCGTTCTCATAGAAAAAGACTGTTTTGAATTCTGCCGGATAGAAACATCAAAAAAATCCTGCGAACTCTGATAGCCGGTTTCTTCAATAATTCTGTAAAATTCAGGAATTTTACTCTGATACAAAGCCCATTTATTGTATTTCGGAACCTGTAAAATTTCCAGAAATTCGGGATTGACGTAAAAAACTTCCCACTCTTTTTCATTTTCGGAAAGAATCATCAGTCCGGTTTCTAATTGGCTGAGAATTTCCTCGTAAAGCAGCTTGTAGGAAGATAAAGACAGATGCTCTTCCTTGCTTTGATAATACAGCTTTACGGAATTATCCAGCAGTTCTGCACCTTCTTCTTTTGGAAATAATGAAAAATCTTTCCGCCTGATGGAAAGTATAATTTTTTCGGTTTTGGAAATCTGAGATAGAAGAGCATTATTAGCAATAAAAATAAAACCGGTTCCGAATAAAAGAAATAAAATAAGATTCACCCACTTTTTTTCGAGGTAAAAATGATATGCTAAAATTCCACTGATTATCGCCAGTGAAATGTAAAGGAACCATATTAACTGATTTTTTTTCATATTCCGAATTTTTCCATTCTCCTGTAAAGCGCTGCTCTCGAAAGCCCCAAATCTTCGGCAGCAAGGGAAATATTTCCCTTATGTTTTTTCAATGCTTTTTTGATGAGCGTTTCTTCCATTTCTTCGATGTTGAGGTTAGTAATTGCCTGTTCGTTTTCTTCGGTCTGAGGCATTAATAATTTCAGATTTTTTTCGCTGGAAAGAATTACGCTTCTTTCAATGCAGTGGTCGAGTTCGCGGATATTTCCATACCACGGATAATTTTTGAGTTGAGAAAGCAAATCCTCCGTAAGCTGTAAATCTGGTTTGTGGTATTTCTGGCGGTATCTTTCCAGAAAATATCCGGCGAGAATTTTAATATCTTCTAATCTTTCCCTCAATGCCGGAATATGGATTTCCACAGTATTGATGCGGTAATACAAATCCTGCCGAAAACGGTTTTCCGCAACGGCTTTTTTCAGATTTTCATTAGTCGCGAAAATAAATCTCACATCCAGAATCCGCTCTTTCGTTTCACCGATTCGGGAGAGTTTTCTGTTCTGAATCAGGCTTAATAATTTGGTCTGCAAATGAATAGGAAGATTCCCGATTTCGTCGAGGAAAACCGTTCCGTTCTGCGCGTTTTCGATTTTTCCGGCATAATCCTGATGAGCATCGGTAAATGCTCCTTTTTTATACCCGAACAATTCCGCTTCAAACAGATTTTCAGAAATGCTTCCCAAATCAATATGCACAAACGGCTGATTTTTCCTTTCCGATTGCTCGTGAATGCGTTCTGCCAGAACAAATTTTCCCGTTCCGTTTTCTCCCAAAAGCAAAACATTCGCGTCAGTCGGTGCTACTTTCCTGATTTGTTCCAAAACGTCTTTCATCTGTTCAGAATGGGTTTCCAGCTGATACTGGCTGCTTTTCTGGCTTATATTTTCCCACTGGCTCAGCTTTCTGTTTTTCCTCGAAACATCTACGGCAAGATTTACGGAAGCGTACAGTTTTTCATTATTCCACGGTTTGAGGATAAAATCGGAAGCTCCGTTTTTCAGGGTTTCTACAGCGAGCTCTACTTCACCGTAAGCCGTCATCAGGATAATCGGGAGATTGGGTTCAATCGTTTTGATTTCGTTCATCCAATACAGTCCGTCCTGTCCGTTTTCAAAGCCTTTCCGGAAATTCATATCCAAAACCACAACATCCACCTGCTGTTCGGAAAGAAATTTCAGAATATTTTTCGGCTGGCTGAGACAACTGACCTGCGAGAAAAACTTTTTCAGCCAGACTTTTGCCGAAAACAAAATATCTTCATCATCATCTACTATTAAAATATGGGCTTCTTTTTTTCGCATCAGGATATCAAGTTAGATTTCTTTTAAAATTATAAAAAATTGTCCGTTTCCGTACAAAAAGTGTCCGATTATGAACAGTTTTATAATAGTTTAAAATTATATTTGTTCACGTTTTCAAGTACTTGCAACAGAATAAATTTATGGTATTTATATTGTGTAATTGTTTGTAAGTAAAAGAGTTACCTGAATTATGGATACGAAAATAGTAAAAAAGAAATCGAAACTGAAATTTATTTTAATTGCATTGATATCTTTACTTGCAGTCGGAGTTTTTGGTTGGTATTTTCTGAACCAGAAAAAAACATATAATGTAAATGCAGAAGATATTCAGACGGATGAAGTAAGCAGCGGAAAATTCGAGGATATGCTGATGGTTACGGCACAGACGCAGTCTTTAAATTCTTCTTTGGTGAATGTTCTGGAAGGCGGTGCTGTAAAGGAAATTTTTGCGGAAGACGGACAGATGCTCACCAAAGGACAACCGATTGCGAGAGTGTACAATCCGAATACGGAATTTAATTATCTGAATCAGGAAACAGGAATTATGCAGCAAATCAGCCAGATGAGAAATACGCTTCTGGAACTGAAAAATCAAGAATTCGCTCAGGATAAGGAATTGCTTCAATCCCAAAATGATTATAATACGGCTTTGCAGGCTTACAATCTTCAAAAACGCTTGTATGATGCGGAAATAGGAAAGAAAACGGATTACGATATCGCTTTGCAAAATCTGAATTATCAGAAAGAAAGAAAACAGATTGTAGAAAAAGGTGCGGTAAGCGAGAAAGTTTCGCGGAATTCTCAAATTTCGGCGGTCAATACTTCGATTTCCCAAATGGAAAAAAGCCTGAATATTCTCCGTTCCAATAAGAACAATTTCCTGATTATGGCGCCTGCTTCGGGAAGATTATCTTCATTTAATATTTCGTTGGGGCAGAATCTCACTTCGGGTGAAAGTATCGGGAAAATTGATTTGATGGACGGCTACAAGCTCGTGGCAAAAGTAGATGAATATTACATCAATAAGCTTCAAAACGGAATTAAAGGAACTCTGGATAACAACGGAAAACAGTATGAAGTGATTATCACAAAAATTCTTCCCGAAGTGAAAGACGGTCAGTTTTCCATTGAGCTGAATTTTACCGATTCCAAACCGGAAAACCTAAAAATCGGGATGACTTTCGGAGTGAAGCTGAAACTTTCCGCCGATACACAAAGCCTGATGATTCCGAAAGGAAATTTCTACAAAGATACCAACGGAAAATGGATTTTCGTGGTCAAAGGAAACAAAGCCGAAAAACGCGACATCAGTTTAGGAAGGGAAAATCCGCTGTATTACGAAGTAACTTCCGGACTGAAAGCGGGTGAAACTGTGATTACTTCCGATTATTCCGAACTGAAAAAATATGAGATTTTGGATATCAAAAAATAAAATTAAAACTTTAAAAATATTTACAATGCAAAAATTACTAATAGTATTACTAACAATTATCATCAGTCTTTTGACATCGGCGGTAATTCTGAAAGCACAAAGTTCTCCGGAACCGACAGCAATTCAGGAAACAGAAACTATCAATTTGGAACATTTTGACTCGATAATTTCGGATATGGTTTTTAATGTGGAAGTGAGAAAATCCAATGAAGAAAAAGTGGTTATAAAAAGTAACTATCTCCGTCTTGTAGAAGCAAATGTTAAAAATAATGTTCTGCACATCGGCTATAAAAAGAACAGCTCTTTGCAAAATCCGGATACCAGGATTATAATCTATGCGAAAAATATAAAATCTGTGACTGCAAGAACTGCTTCTGTAATAAAGATTAAAGACGATTTTGATATCCAAAGATTTTCGGCGGAAACGGGTGGAAGAATTTTTGGAAACTCGAAAGCCGCAACAATAGCTATTGATACCCAAACTAATGGATTTTTCTTAGGAACCGTCAATACAGGAAATCTGCAAATAAATGCTGATCTCGGAAGTTCTGTAGATATACAAGGTAATATCGGTTTTGCAAAAATAAAGTCGGGAGGCGCATCAAAAATTACGGCTGTCAAAGCTAAAATTTCTGAAGCTGTTGTAACAGCAGAAGCAGCTTCCACAGTTATCTTAAGCGTTTCCAAAGAATTAACCGCTTCTGCAACTTCGGCTGCAAAAATCAGATATAAAACCTTGTCACCAATCAAATTTTCCGCGAAAAGAGACTCTGCCGGAACGATTGATATGCTTTGATAATGATTAACGAACCAACAACCCTCAATCCTCAACTATAAACTAAATTAAAATGATAAACACTAAAAATCTTTCCAAAATTTATAAAACAGAAGACGTGCAGACCAATGCGCTCAACAATGTAAGCATCAGCATCAAAGAAGGTGAATTTGTAGCGATAATGGGACCTTCCGGCTGCGGAAAATCCACCTTGCTGAATATTCTCGGGCTTCTGGACAGCGCAACTTCCGGTTCCTACAAATTTGCAGAAACCGAAACCGTCGGTTTGGGAGAAAAGAAAAAATCGGAAATCCGCAAGAAGAATATCGGATTTATTTTCCAGAATTTTAATCTGATTGATGAATTGACAGTCTATGAAAACATCGAGTTGCCGCTGATTTACAACGGAATTTCTTCTTCCGAAAGAAAAAAGCAGGTAGAAGAAATTATGGAGAAAATCAATATTTCCCACAGAGCGAAACATTATCCGCAGCAGCTTTCCGGCGGACAACAGCAAAGAGCAGCCGTTGCAAGAGCTTTGGTCACAAAACCGAAACTGATTCTCGCCGATGAACCAACAGGAAATCTTGATAGCTCCAATGGAAATGAAGTGATGAACCTCTTAGCGGAACTTCACAGGGAAGGCTCCACGATTGTAATGGTAACGCACTCTTCTTATGATGCAGGGTTTTCTTCAAGGATTGTGAATATGAAGGACGGCGAAATTTTCAGCGAAGAGCATTCCGAACAGCGGAAAGATGTTTTCGAGAAAGCGGATGCGAAGGATTTTAAAGAATAGACTCACAATGTTGGGCGCAGGAAGCCGGAAATTCCCGTTCAGCATCTCACAACAATAAACATTCATTTTTATTTTCATCAAACCTTACGGGTTTTCCGGAGCCTGTAAGGTTTTAAAAAGATTCTGATTTATCAATCATCATTTACAACTTATCAATTATGCTTACCAACTGGCTCAAAATAGCTTTCATCAATTATAAAAAGAACTGGCTCTCCACGATAATCAACTTATTCGGACTGACAGTCGGTTTGACAGGATTTATGCTCATTCTGATGCACTGGAATGACGAAGAGTCCTACGAAAAATGGAATCCGAAAAAGGATAATATCTATTATTTTCAGACGTACAATAAAAAAGAAAATACCTATGGAGCTTCCATTTCCTATCCATTAGCTGAAAATGCGGCAAAACGAATCACGGAAGTTCAGGATTTTGTTTTGGTGACCAATAATGGAATTGCTTACAAAATGATATCTAAAAATAAAACTGCTTACATCGAGAACGGGTTGCAGGTAACCGAAAATTTCTTCAATTTGTTTCCGTTCAAACTGATTGCAGGCAGCTATAAAGATGCTTTCAGGAATGACAACAATATAGCCATTTCTATTGAAACCGCTAAAAAAATGTTTGGTAAGACCGATGTTGCCGGAGAAACTTTGAAATTTAGCAACAAAGAATATGTTATAACCGCAGTGTATGAGCTTCCTGAAGGAAATGGCCAGATAAAGCCTGATTTCATTGTGAAACCGGCTGAGCAGCTGAAGAATGATAAAGAACAATGGGGAAATTTCAATTACGCCGGATTTTTTCTGCTAAAAAATGGGGCAGATCCAAAAGCATTTGAAACAAAATTCCAGAATATTCTTATGATGCGTGCTAAAATCAATTCTAAAGATTCAGGAATGACACCTGAGCAATATATTGATACTTATGGTCCGACATCTTCCATTCTGACATCGCTTGACAAAATAAAACTTCACGCGGAATCGAGCTGGTTCGGAAAGCCGGATTTTAAAACGCTGATGATTTTGTTCACATTATCTGTTCTGATTGTGGTATTATCTGCCATTAATTTTATTAATTTGAAAACTGCACAGGCTTCCCAAAGAGCAAAAGAAGTCGGGGTAAGAAAAGCAATCGGCAGCACAAGATTTTCATTAATCAAACAGTTTCTGCTGGAAACTTTCGTGATTTGCTTTTTAGCCTATTTCCTTTCTCTGGCTTTAACGGAATTACTATTGCCAGGCTTCAACAAGTTTTTTAATAAGGAAATTAAGATGAACGACTGGCACGTTTACTTTTATTCATTGTTAATGGTTCTGGCAGTTACGCTGATTTCGGGACTGATTCCGGCGTTTTATCTTTCCAATTTCAAAGCAATTGAAACGCTGAAAGGCAATTTCTCCAGAAGCAGGCACGGAATCTGGCTGAGAAACGGAATCCTGACTTTACAATTAATCATTTCATCATTCTTTATCATTGGAGGATTGATTGTCAATAGTCAGGTAAAATATATGATGAATAAGGATTTGGGCTTCAATGGAAATCAAATCTATCAAATCAATTTTAATGAATATGGAGAAGGACAAAAACCGTGGCTTAAATATGAAAGACTGAAAGCTGAAATGGCAAAAATCCCCGGTGTTGAAAGTATTTCGTATTCGGAAGCACCTCCGGGAACGGGGAATTACAGCAGCTCTAATATGGATTATATGAATACGAGTATCCAGGCACAGCACGGTTCAATGGATTACGATTATCTTCAGTTCATCGGTGTTAAGCTTCTGAAAGGGCGCTGGCTAAATCCTAAGCTTGCGTCGGATACAATGAACTCAGCAATTGTCAATGAGGCTTTCGTGAGAAAATTCGGTTGGAATAATGACCAGATAATGAAACGCGATATCCGGCCGGGATTTGATTATAAGCCCTATAAAATTGTTGGGATTATAAAGGATTTCAATATCAGAAGTTTAAATTCTGAGGTTGAGCCTATGATATTTTTCCACTACAAGGAAACCGAATGGAAGCGATATAATATGAACAATATCCAGTTCAAATTAAAGGCTGACGATATCGACGGAACGGTGAAAAGACTCAAAACGTATTGGATGAATCAGGCGGAACCGGGTTATCCTTTCAACGGTTATTTTATTGATAAGCAATTTGCGAAAACTTTTGAAAAATACCAGAAACAGCAGACGCTTTTCACGATTCTCAACGCAATGGTTTTATTGGTGGCACTTTTGGGATTGTTCGCACTTTCTTCATTGATGATAGAGCAAAAGCTGAAAGATGTCGCGATCAGAAAAACGTTGGGTGCTTCGGACGGAACGCTGGTTTTCGGTTTGACGAAACAGTTTCTCTGGATCACCGTTATTGCGGTTTTCATCAGCATTCCAATCAGTTATTACCTGATGAACGAATGGCTGAAAGATTTCGCTTACCGAATTGAAATGCCTGCACTGCCTTACATCCTGAGCTTTGTGATTTTGCTTCTTTTAACGTTTGCAGTCGTAAGCGTCAAAGCCTATCAGGCAACAAAAGTAAATCTCGTGAAATATCTGAAATATGAGTAATGATAGGTGTTAGATGCTGGATGTTTACTTATTGCGTCAAAAACATCCATCATCCAACCTAAAAACCAACAACTATGTTAAAAAACTGGCTCAAAATCGCCCTCATCAATTACAGAAAAAACTGGCTTTCCACGATTATCAATATTCTGGGACTGAGTGTCGGTTTGTGTATTTTCCTGTTGGTTTTCATCAACTGGCAGGATGAGAAATCCTATGAAAACTGGATTCCGGGTAAGGAGAATATTTATCTCGTAGAAAATAAGAGCCCTTCTTTTGGGATGATGGTCGTTTCAAGTTATCCCGAACTTACGGTCTCTAAGGAAAAATTTGATGAAATCGAAGATTATGTGATTGTTAATTCTTGGGGAAAAGACCGGCTGATTGCGGGAAATAATTCTGCTTACGCTTCCAATGCGATGGTTACGGATTCTTTTTTTGAATTTTTTCCTTACGAAAAAATAGCAGGAAATTTTAAAAATGCATTGAACAACGGAACTAAAATCGCACTTTCCGAAGAAACCGCCAAAACCCTTTTCGGCGACGAATACAAAAACTGTATCGGGAAAACTGTGAAAATGGATGGGAAAAACAATGAAACCTATGTAGTTACAACCGTTTATAAACTTCCAGAAAGCAACTCTGTTTTCAAGCCGGGATTTATGATAAAGCATCCGAATTTGCTAAAGGAAAATCAGTTTGATAAAAACTGGACCAATCACAGCTACATCGGTTATTTCAAATTGAAACCGGGAACAGATGTTGGGAAATTAGAGCAAAAGCTCACGAATCAGTATGTGGAACAGGAAAAAATTATAATGGCGAAATGGGGAGAAAAATTTGATGAAAAAAATCATTCCGAAGTTTTCCTGATGCCAATCAGCAAAATGAAACTCGATGCGAAAAGTGAAGGCGTAGAAAAAGGAGATAAAAAATCGATTATGATTTTACTCGGCTTATCGGCTTTAATCCTCATTTTATCAGGCATCAATCTCATCAATCTCAAAACAGCCCAAGCTTCACAACGCGCAAAAGAAATTGGTGTGAGAAAAGCCATTGGAAGCTCCAAATCCAAAGTGATTTTACAGTTCTTATTGGAAAATCTCATCATTTGCTTCGTTTCGTTTTTGCTGGCATTTTCGTTTGTAGAATTATTGCTTCCGTCATACAATAAGTTTCTGGGCAAAGAAATGAAGCTTAATGATCCAATGATTTTTGTGTTTGCTGCACTATTTTTATTGATCTTCGCTTTGCTTTCGGGGATTATTCCGTCCGCATATTTATCGAATTTCAAACCGATCAATACACTGAAAGGCAATTTTTCACGAAGCCGTCACGGAATTTGGTTGAGAAATTCCATTCTTACGCTTCAGTTGGTGATTTCTTCTTTTTTCATTATTTGTTCATTAATCATTTATTCTCAGGTAAAATATATGATGAATAAAGATCTGGGTTTCAAAGGCGATCAGATTATCCAGATTGATTTTAAACAGACAAATTGGGAAAATGATTATAACTACAAGAAATATTTGCGCCTGAAAAACGAAATTTCTAAAATTTCCGGAGTGAAAGATATCACTAGTTCTGTTTTCCGGATTGGAGAAGGAATGGTGAACGCAACAAGTGTGAGAAATGCGACAGATACTACAAAAGCCATTGGTTCAGTCGGAACCGGAGGAATTGATTATAATTACTTGGATTTTTACAAAATAAAATTTGTTTCGGGAAGAAATCTCGATCTTCGTTTAGCTTCCGATACCATTTCTGGAGTTATTGCCAATGAAGCATTCATCAAGGAAATGGGTTGGAATAAAGAACAGGCAGTTGGAAAAGAAATTATACCAGGTTGGGGAGAAAAAGCGGAGAAAAACAAAATTATTGGTGTTGTTCAGGATTTCTATATTAGTGGTGTTGATAAACCTGTGGAACCTTTGCTGATGTTCAATTACGATAGAAACTGGGTGAAAAATAATATGCAGAATCTGCAAATTAAACTTTCAGAAAATGATATCAACGGAACCCTCGAACGTATCAAAGAATTCTGGATGATCAAAGCCGAACCGGGTTATCCTTTTGATTACAATTTTATCGATAAAAAATTCGCCAAGACTTTTGAAAAATTCCAGAAGCAGCAAACGCTTTTTACTACTCTTAATGCGGTTGTTCTGATTGTCGCATTGTTGGGATTATTCGCGTTATCATCTTTATTAATCGAGCAAAAGCTGAAAGATGTTGCTATCAAAAAAACATTGGGAGCCGACGAAAAAACCATTGTCTGGGATCTCACGAAGAAATTTCTTTATATCAGTTCACTTGCTGTTTTACTGAGCTTTCCGCTCGCGTATTACGCAATGAACGAATGGCTGAAAGATTTTTCTTACAGAATCGAAATGCCCGCATTTCCTTATATTCTGAGTTTTGTGATTCTACTGGCTCTCACGTTTCTTGTCGTGAGTATCAAAGCATACAAGGCTACAAAAATCAATCTCGTGAAATATCTGAAATATGAATAGGAGGGAAGGAGGAAGATGGAAACCGGAAGCTTTTTACTTCCATCATCCATCATCATCCATCATCCAACAAAAGTTTTAAAAATGAAAAAACTCTTTTTTATATTACTCATCAATTTTCTTCCGGCACAGGAAAGCTGGAATCTCCAACAATGTCTGGATTATGCCGTTGCAAATCACCCTTTGATAAAACAGGCAACTGTAAATATCCAAAAGTCCGACCGGCAGATTTCTGCTTCGAAAGGAATGCTGTTACCGTCCGCAGATGCGGGAATCAGCCATAATTACAGTTTCGGCTCTACGATTAATCAGACCAATAATCAGCGTGAAGCGCTTAATGCTCAATATGATCAGTTTTATGCTCAGGCAAACTGGGAACTGTTCAATTGGAGGAACTTCCTGAATATTTCTCTTTCAAAAATCAATAAGGAAACTTCGGTTTACAGGCAGAAACAAGCCGAAAATGAAGTAAAGCTGAACGTAATACAGACATTTTTTGCCTATCAGAATGCGAAAAGCTGGCTGGAAGTTCTGGAAACACAGATTTCAGGAATCGAAGACCAAATCAAACGAACAGAGAAAGAAGTGGAAATAGGGAACCGCCCGAAAAGCGATATTTACGATATCAAAGCCAATCTCGGAACATTGCAGGAACAATGGGTTTCCGCGAAAAATCAGAGGGACATTTCTAAAATCAATCTCCTGAATGCGCTTGCCATTACGGATGAGACAATGGATTTTGTGATGAATGACAAAGAAGAACTCGCTTCTTCCGGATTTGAAAATCCCGATTTTGTGAAAAATCTTTTGGAAAAGAATCCTGCATACCTCGTAGTTATGGCAGAAATAAAAGCACAGGAAAAAAGCGTGAATGTGGCGAAATCCGGTTATCTTCCAACGCTGAACGGTTCTTACGGCTGGTCGAGTTTTTATAACAAAACATTAGGGCAGAATACGAGCGACAGTTTCTCTGAACAGTTTAAGCAGAACAAAAATCAGCAGGTTTCTTTTGGGCTCAATATTCCGGTTTTCAATAAATTTCAGGTAAAAAACAATGTGGAAATTGCAAAACTGAATGTTATCAGTTCCGGTTTTGACAAAGAGATTGTGATTAATAACCTAACACAAAGTATTAATTCCATAAAAACGCAGTTTCTGAATGCTCAGGAAAAATATAATCTTCTGGAAGCCAATTTTGAAAACCAGAAACTGTCTTTTCAGAAATCCGAAGAAAAATACAAAGAAGGTCTGATGGATGCCTACACGTTTTTTCTAGTAAGAAACGGCTGGCTTCAGGCAAATTACAATCTGATTTTAAGTAAAAATGAAGTAATGCAGCAGACAGAACTGCTGAAAGTTTTTGAATAAAAAAAACGTTGAACTTTTTCACTGTAATATTTGATGAAGAAATATCCAGCAATATTTTAGGATTTTTCATTCTCTTCGAAAAAACTTTGAAGAGCCGTAAAATAATATTGCAGCTTCTTCCAATATCAATGGAAAAAAATTTGCGGGTACCTTGATTTTGTTCCTGATCCATTTTAACCGTTGAAGTTTTAAGCATAAAAAAATCCCCGAATTTTCGGGGATTTGCAATTTTTACAGATCAATCTTAGTATCTGTTGTTTCTGTTGTTATCTCTGCGGAAACCGGAATTGTTGCTTCTCGGTTCTCTCGGTCTTGCTTCGGAAATATTCAAAACTTTTGATTTGAATTCTCTTTGGTTAAGCTCTTCGATTGCTTTCAGAGCTTCATCATTGTCTGGCATCTCTACAAAACCGAAACCTCTGCTTCTGCCAGTTTCTCTGTCGGTAATAATTTTCGCAGAATCTACAGTTCCGTAGTTTTCAAAAAGGGCTTGTAACTCGGGCTCAACAGTGTTGTAGTTGAGATTTGAAATAAAAATGTTCATTGATAAAATAATTAAAAAATGTTTTTGCTTTTATAAAAGATTAAATAGAAAACAAAAACTGAATGAACATCATATTGTATTCCTTTTAAAATTTTGGTGCAAATTACAACTATTTTTTATATCTGAAAATTTTTCTTTAAAAAAGTGATAAATATTCCGGAAAATAATTATTTTGCTGATAGCGATTGGCTTTTTGCTTTTGGCTTTCGGCGAAGATCATTCCTTTATGAATTTGAAAACACTGTTTTCCGTTTTCAGCAGATAAATTCCTTTTGGTAATTTTGCCACGTTTATTTCGGTTCTCATATTTCCTTTCATCAATGATCTTCCTTCGGAATTGATGATCTCAAAATCTTTTTCTGCCGGATTTCCGGAAATATGCAGCATATCTTTTACCGGATTCGGATAGATTTTCACAGAACTTTTTTCGATATTCTCTACGGAAAGCGCCGGATCCAAAGCTACCGTAGAATTTCTTTCAAGAATCTGGTATTCATAATTGAATTCCACAGAAGAAACCGTGAAATTTACAGGATTTACAAAATATTGTCCGTTATAAGTGTTCTCCAGTCTCTGATATTCGGTTTCGCCGTTTGTTCCGTTTAGCTTGATCGGCAAAGGCATTTCAAAAAAACTTACGCTCGAATGACTTTGAGCCTGATCCACTTTAAATGCAATATGATTTCCCAATTGTTTCCATTTAATGGTATATTCCGGATAGCCTTGCCCGTAAACCCAATCGTTGAAAAATTCTGTAAAATTTTTTCCTGTGGATTGCAAAAGTGAAGCATTAAAGTCGGAAGTTACGGCATAATTGTAAACAAGATTAGGACGGTTCACATATTCCCTTATTGCCTGATAGAAAGCATCATCGCCTAAAATCCATTTCAGCATCCGCAAAACATAAGCGCCTTTGGAATAGGATAATCTTCCGTTGAAAACACGGTTTTTATCTCCTTCGCTTCCATCCGGAACATATACGGAACCGCCCGGTAAAGAAGTAATATATTCTTTTTCATTTGCCAGAAAATTCATAAAATTGGTATAAGAGCTCAAAAGTTTTTCTCTTGCCAGGTGGTCTCCAAAAGTGGCGAAACCTTCATTCAGCCAGATATCGTTCCATTTTCCGCAGGTAATTTTGTCGCCAAACCATTGATGGGTAAGCTCGTGAGCGATCAGGTTTCTGCTGAAACCGCTCAAAGTGGTCATTGTCGCGTGTTCCATTCCGCCTCCGAAAGTCATTTCCATATGTCCGTATTTTTCGTTCCTGTAAGGATATGGTCCGTAATATTCTTCATAAAGATCCATCACGGTTTTAGTCCATTCGATATTATTAGTGATGGAAGAATTGGCTGCTGACGACGGAAAAATATAATTCACAAAAGCGAACGGCGGATTTCCCATTGTATCATTCATTTTCACATAATTGGAAACTCCGATTGCAACGAGATAAGCCGGAATCGGATAATTGGTTTGCCAGAAAGCCAGCTTTTTATTACCGGGAAGTTCAGTCTCGGAAATCAGAAGTCCGTTTCCTGCCGTGGAATATTGCGACGGAGTGGTAATTTTGAGCTCGAGCTTTTCAATTTTGTCATTCATACTCTGCTTCGTTGGAAACCATTCCCTTGCACCATAAGGTTCGGTAAGCGAAAAAGCGACTTTGCCATCAGATGTATTCATAAAATAAAGACCATCTTCCCACTGATCGGGAACTCCGGAATACGATATGGAAAGAGAATCCAGCACATTTGCAGGCAATGCGGATGAAAAATTAATTTTAATTTCTTTTGAAGAAAGCTGCGAAAAGCTGAGATTGGTATTGTGGTATTTAACCTCGGAAACCGTTAATCCGTTGGTAAAATCAAAATAAATATCTGAAATATTTTCATTGGGAATGAAGTGCGAAGTTACTTTTCCGGAAATAAAAACCTGATCAGGATCCACGTTCAGCTCGAGACGCTGATAGCGCAGATCATAATTCAGTGTATTCGGGTTTACGTTGTAACCGGCTATTTTGGAATATCTTCCTGCCTCGGATTCGATCAGGCTTTTCATTTCCGCTTCTTCATTATGCTGCGAAAAAAAGGAAACAGGAATCATACAGAACAAAAGAAAATAAAGATTTTTCATTTCAGTCAAATTTTGATTAAAGGTAATAAAAAAACCTTTCACAAAACAGCGAAAGGCTTACAATTATCTGTATTTAAATATCTTAATAATTCAGAACCGGTTCCAGAATCCATTCCATTCTTTGTTTTACCTGATCTACGGAACCTGCATAATTGTTTACCATTAAAGAGAAAGCAAGCGTTTTTCCGGAATAGGTTTTGATGAATCCCGCCAAAGTTTTCACTTTATTCAAGGTTCCGGTTTTCGCGTTTACCAATCCGTATCCGCTTCCAAGGAACATTCTTTTCAAAGTTCCGTCCTGTCCGCCGATCGGCAGAGATTCAAAATAAGATTTGAAATATTTTTTGTCCATCAGTGAAGAAAGAAATTTCACCTGAGCAATCGGCGTTACGGTATTGCTTCGGGAAAGTCCGCTTCCGTCCACATAATTCAGTCCGGTTGTATCAAAACCGATGCTTTCCAAATGTTCAACAACGGTACTTCTTCCTGATTCCAAAGTTTGATCGCCTTTTTTCTGAAATCCGACCATTCTTAAAGTCGCTTCTGCCAAAGCATTATCGCTGTGCTTGTTGGTATAATTGATGATCTCTTCAAGAGTCGGAGATTTGTAGCTGCTGAGGATTTTCCGATTTTCAGGCTCAGGATCTGTCATTTTCGTTACGACTTTTCCGGTGATGCTTACTCCGCTTTTCAGCATTGTGGCTCTCATATTATTGGCAAGATAAGCCGGAGCGTCAGGAAGTTTCGTGCTGATAAAATTTCCGCTGTATTCCTCTGCAAAAACGAGCTTATGGGTATAAGGCGAAACGTAAAAATATTTTTTGGAATTATTAAAGGGCGAAGATTTTACAATCAGCTTTTCTTTTTTCGGATCTACATCCGCTGTTCCGCCGACAGGAAGAAAATAATTTTCGTGCTCCATCCAGACGATATTTTCCGGAAGCGCTTCCATTTTATTTTCCTTGAAAACAGCAGTCTGGATAATGATGTCTCCGCTCACTTTTTTGATGCCCTCATTTTTCATCGCAGCAATATAATCCGAAATCAGATTTCTGTATGTTGTTGCGCCTGCTTTTCCCGTTCCCAATGAAGGATCGCCGCTTCCCACGATATAAAGGTTTCCGTTCAGGATTCCGTTTTCATCAATATTTCCGGAATATTCCAGCTGCGTTACCCATTTGTATTTTTCGCCGAGAAGACTCATCGCTGTTTCGGTGGTCAGCAGCTTCGTTGTAGAAGCCGGAACCAAAGGCGTGGATTCATTATAAGAGCTGATGATCTTTTTTGTTTTCGGATCGTAAACTACAAATCCCCAGGTTGCGTTTCTCAGAACAGGATCGCTCGCCATATTTCCGAGATTAACATCAATTTTTTCTTTCGGAGAAAGAATAACTTCCGGAGATGAAGAAGCAAAAGAGCCGGAAGGATTTTCGTTTGCAGGAGTGTAATAAACTGTAGAACTTCCCTGTCCAAAAGCAATTGCAGTAATTACCAACGAAAATCCGGTGAAATATTTTTTAAATTTACCCATTAATCTTTTTTTCAAATTTTGCAAATGAAACGGATTTTAATAAGGAAATAAATCCGGTTCGGAAAATAGTTGTGATTGTACACCTCTTTTCCAACGATCAAAAGTAAAAATTATTATTGAAAATCAGCAGATTGACTTCTTAAAAGGCACTTAAACAATGTTAAAATTTGTTAAAAATCCACAAAAACGTCTTTTTTAATAGAATGATAAGCGGTAATTTCATCAAATTCTTCAAAACTCTGTAAAACCATTTTTTTAAATTTTTCGTAATTTTTTCCACGTGGAAGTTTGAGCAGAATTTGGAACTGATACAAAGTATTGATCCTCGCAACCGGCGATTTTTCCGGACCGAAAACGCATTCTTCCGGAAGATATTTCCGCAGAACCGAACCCATAAACTGCGATGCGCGGAACACTTTATCCTCTTTCCGGTGTTTCAGCTCGATCATCAGTAATTTTGTAAAAGGCGGATAATGGAATTTTTGCCTTTCTTCCAGAAAATACTCATAAATTTTTTCCGGATTTTTTTCTTTAATCAATTGAAAAACAGAATGATTCGGATTGAAAGTCTGGATAAGAACTTTTCCGTTTCCGGAAATTCTTCCTGCTCTTCCGGCAACCTGAGTTATCAGTTGATACGCTTTTTCTTCCGCCCGAAAATCCTGAACATACACCATTTGATCCGCTCTCGGAATTCCCACCATTTCAATATGATCGAAGTCTAAACCTTTGGAGATCATCTGTGTTCCGACAATAATATCGGTTTCACGCTCCTCGATTTTTTCATACAGTTTTTCGTAGGCAAATTTCTTCCGCATCGAATCCACATCCATTCGATCCACTTCCGCATCGGGAAAAATTCTGGAAATTTCCTCGTGAATCTGCTCTACTCCAACTCCTCTTGTATTGAGATTCTGTGACTGGCATTTCGGGCAGAAAGACGGTTTTCCAGCTTTTTGCCCGCAATAGTGGCATTTCATTTCGTTGGAAGATTTATGATACGTCATCACCACATCACAATTGGAGCAATACGTAACATATCCGCAGCTTTCGCATTCCACAACATTGGCATAACCACGCCGATTGTGGAGAATCATCACCTGATTTTTTTCGTCCAGATTTTTGCGGATCTCCTCGACCAATTCAAAAGAAATATTTCCCGAAACTTTTTTCAGATCCTGAGCTTCCTTAAAATTGATCAGCTCATATTCAGGAAGTTTTACATTTCCGAAACGCTCGCCGAGAAAAACATAATGCAGCTTTCCTTTTTTCGCCGCAAAATAGCTTTCAACCGAAGGTGTTGCAGAACCGAGAATCGTTTTGGCTCCGTAAAAATCCGCCAGAACCAAAGCCGAATCTTTCGCGTTGAAATACGGGGAAACTTCGCGGGGTTTGTATGCGGAATCGTGTTCTTCATCCACAATTATCAATCCTAAATTTTGGAACGGAAGAAACAGGGAATTCCGTGTTCCAATCAATATTTTCAGCTCATTGCTCCGAACTTTTTTCCAGATTTCCACTCTTTCAAAATCGGTGAGTTTCTGGTGATAAAATCCGATCTGCTTTCCGTATTTTTTTTCTAATCTCCGAGTAATCTGTTTTGTTAAAGAAATTTCCGGAAGCAGGAACAGTACATTTTTTCCTTCGGAAATAGTTTCCTCGATTTTTTCGAGATAAAGATGTGTTTTTCCCGAAGAAGTAACGCCGTGAAGCAGAACATTTTTATCATTTTCAAATGCCGAATCAATTTCAGATCTCGCTTTTTTCTGAATTTCAGTGAGCTGTTCCAGATCTTCGGTTTCTCCGTTGTAACTTTCAATTCTGTCTTTCTGAAGATAATATTCTTCCACAAAACCTTTTTCTATCAATGATTTCAGATGATTCTGCGCGAAATTCCCTTCGGCAAAAAATTCGGATTTGCGAACCGGAATTTCCGGATTTTCGGTTTGTTTCGATAAAAGGAAAAGGAAAAATTCCGCCTGTTTCGGTGATCTTTTCAGTTTGAGCAGAACTTCGGCAACTTTCGCCGAAACCGTTTCCAAATCTTTGATCTTCAGATAAGCGACTTCCTTTATTTTATATTTTTCGGAAATTTTTTCATCCACTTCTATATATTGCAGATCAATGAGTGAATTAATCGTCTTTACGATTTCCTTTTTCGGAATAAATGATTCAATATCAGAAAGATTAATGAGTTGGCGAACTTCCAGAGCCTGAATCAGATACATTTCATTGACATCGAGAATTTCAAAATCAATAACTGTATTTGATTTCAGCTTCAGATAGGTTTCGCTTTCCAGCTTCAAAGAACCGGGAAATGCAAAACGGTAAATTTCGCCCAGATTGCAGAGATAATATTCGGAAAGCCAGTTCCAGAAACGGATTTGCGGTTTCGGTAAGATCACAAAATCGTCCAGCAAGCTGATGATTTCTTTGGGAACGAAATTTTCAGGCTGATTTTCGTGAACTTCAAAAACGATTCCCGTATAAATCTTCTTTCCCCGAAACGGAACCAGAACCCGCATTCCGGCTTCCAGATGGTCGCACAATTCTTCCGGAACTTTGTACGTGAAAGTTCCTTTCAGATTGAGGGGAAGAATGATTTGGGCAAATTTCAAAGAAGATAATTTTCAGACAAAAATAGGTTAAGTTTGGGATGAAGCCAAATTAAAGTGAATTTTCTAAACATACGATAAAAAACATAATAATTTGTTTTTCAGAATTTTACTTTTGTCTTGATACAAAAGTAACAAAAAATCAAGACCGGATTTTTTTGCTAAAATTTAAAATTATTTTCTAAAATTTCCAAAACTCGGGCGGAAATATCATTTTGTTCTTTGAATTAAAATTTTCGCCGCCACTCAAACAGTGGAAATTTTTCAACGAAAATATTTTTAAATTTCTTAACACAAAAAACTCCTAAGTCGAAATTTCAGCGCTACAAATTTTTGCCGTATAGTAAATAAATATTCCTTAATAAAAAATCTCATCCGCCGAAACGAACGAGATTTACTAAACAAAGGTGTAATAAAAATGTATAATTTAGTTTAAACTGAAATTCGATACAATATAAAATGCTGCCCAAGCTGCGAATACCAAAGCAATTACCCAAACCCAAACCGGAATGGTTCTCGGGTTTTCGCTTCCTTTAATAATGAAACTCTGATTTCTTCCTGTATCGTAGGCATTGAGCATTAACGGCAGAATTCCGTTTACTTTTTCCTTATCGGAAAGTCCTTCCAGATGAATAATCGGACCATTGCTTACGGTAAAGCGCACGATTTTCAGACCTTCCTTATCATCAAATTTGCTGACGATCTTCAGGGTGTGTTCTCCATCGGTGAGCTTCGTGGTATCCAGATTGAAAACCATGGGAGTCTGCAATTCCGCGATCGGATCCGGCTCCTGGTCGATGTAAAGAAAAACGGCTGCATTGTGCTTTCCCATAATTCAGAGTTTAAAAATTCAGAATGCTTTTTTTGATATGTTCACGGCTTTTTTCTCCCGGCTTTACCAGATATTTCACGGAATAAAACAAGGTAAAAAGCGTAATCAGCGTAATAAATATGACAATAAACCAATCCCAGTTACTTTCCGGACCGGCTCCGTGTGTAAGATTCCGCGTGATTTTCGGCTGCTGCAAATCGCAGGCTTCACAAGCTTTTGAAGCAGTTTCCCAAAACAGGAATAACAGGATGATAATTTTATTTTTTTTCATTTTTTCTTTTCCTAAAATTGTTTATTTAATTTTATCCATTATCGCTTTCACTTCTTCAGCGGTTACTTTTTTGCCGTCATTTCCCCAGCTTGTTCTTTCGTGATTAATCAGTGAGGCAACTTCTTCCGGCGAAAATCCGGCAGTAGTTCCGACTGGCGGCATTACTCCGTAATCGGGAGCAAGACCGTTATATCCTTTCATAATAATGGTAACGTACAATTCCAGATTATCGCCCAAAACCACTTTGTCGCCTTTCAAAGGAGGAAATGCTCCCGGCAAACCTTCTCCGTTCGCCTGATGACAGGTTGCACAATTTGCAGTGAACAACGCTTCTCCGTCCGGTAAATTTCCGCCTCCGGAATTATCTGCGGATTTTTTTTCAACCTTATACAGAAATTCTCTCGCAGGAATGCTTTTCGGAAGCTCGATCTGTTTCAGACTCAAAAGATAGGCAACCAGATCTTTCGCGTCTTTTGAGGGAACAATTTTTCCTTTGATCCCTCTTTTGAATTCATCAGGAACTTTTACTTCCACATCGCCGACACCGAGTTCATCTTTTTCCAGAAAAAGCCATTTATAGGACGGCATTACCGATTCAGGAACTACCGATCTCGGGTTGAACAAATGTGAATATTGCCAGTCCGTGCTTGGCTGTCTCGCTCCAATATTCGTGAGATCGGGACCTGTTCTTTCCGTTCCCATTAATGTTGCGGTGTTCTGGAAAAGATTCAGTCTCTTATTTCTTGCATAATCTATCGCTAAACTCGGGCGGTTTCCGAAAACCTGATCCATATCTACATTTCTCACTTGTTGGGTATGACACGCTACACAACCCTCACGGATATAAATAAGTTTTCCGTTGCTTTCTTCTTCGGTAAGCGGATTGCTTCCCGGCAAAGGCTGATACACTTTCTGATTGTTGAGCGCCGGCAAAATGCAGATTATCATCGTCAGAAAAAGAAAAAATGCCAATGCTGAGGAAAAAAGCTTTTTATGATCACTGAAAAAATCCATTATGATTAAATTTTGTTGGATTGTACAATTTCTAAAATTTCCGCCGGAGTTTTCGGCAGCCGGATTTCTTTCGCCGGTCTTATCATTCTGTAAAAATTATAAGCGAAGATGAAATGCGAAATCCACATCATCGTTCCGCCAATTGCTCTCCACAACCAGAAAGGCACCATTTTCACTACTCCTTCAATAAAAGGTTTTTTCTCTATCCAAAGCATTCCTTTTTCAGTAGAACCGATCATCAGTGAAACGGTATAAACCAAGACTCCGATCAGCGCCATCCAGAAATGCAGACCAACCAAAATACTCGCCGGTTCATAAGACGTTAATCTCGGAACCAAAGTATAGGTAAATGAAAAAAGCATAAAAGTGATGATCCCGTACATCGTGAGATGCGAATGCGCTACCGTAAAATCCGTAAAATGCCACAAAAGATTGGTAGTTCTGAACGCTTCAACCGTTCCCTGCATTGAACCTGTAAAATAGAAAATCACGGAAACCACATAAAACGGAAGAATATAGCTCCATTTTAGTCTGTGCCACGAACCGCGAATGGTCATCATAAAATTCACACTTCCGGCTGCAACAGGAATTACCATTCCGACACTCGCTACGATCGCGATCGTCTGCATCCACCAAGGAATCGCACTGAAAATAAAATGGTGTGTTCCTATTAAAGTATAAAATAAAATCTGCGTCCAGAAAGCCAGAATACTCAGACTATACGAATACACCGGACTGTTGAGTTCCTGCGGAAGAAAATAATACATCAGCCCGAGATTGAAAAACATAAACCACATTCCGACTCCCTGATGCATAAAATATCCCTGCGTAATGGTTTCGCCCAAACCATTCTGCCAGAACGGAAGATAAGCGATCACCAAAATTACCACTACGAACATCATCGCCGAAACCACATACCAGTTGGAAACATAAATTTCCTCCGTTTTTCTGAATTCAATAGTTTTGATATGATTATAAATACTGATGATAATTCCCGAAGCGAAAAGAAGCATTACCGGCCAGATATATTCACGATATTCGCCGCCGCTGTTGTTGATTCCCGACATCAGGCAGATGCTGCCCAAAAATACAGCGGAGTTCATCAGAATTAAGCTTATATATCCTAACTTCAGATTGAAAATTTTCGTATTTCCAACCCTCGGAATTACATAATAGGAAAATCCGACCATCGCCATTGAAGCCCAACCCCAAAATACCATATTGGTATGAACAGGTCTTAATCTTCCGAAACTCAGCCAGCTTAAATGATCCGAATCCGGTGCTACGAATTTTATTCCCAGATATTCCCCAACTGTAGTTCCTGCCAAAAGCCAGAAAACACTACAGCTGAGAAACAAAAGAATCAATTTCTTTTCATCATCGGGAATTTTTATTCTTCCGTTTTCCTTTCTTTTTCCGGGAATAAAACGGATATCGTGGATTTCATTTGCGTTTTCTATCAAACCTCTCGGATCTTTCACATCGGTATTTGGCGAAAGCTCATTTCCGGAAAGTTGGAATTCGAGTTCTTTTTTGCGCTGTTCCAGAGCGGATATTTCTTCAGGCTGAAAATTTTCAATGGATCTGTATATTTTTTTCAGCTCCTTTTTTTTGAGCGTATCAGAGATCATCCGGTTTACTCTTACCAGAATAAGAATTAGGGCGAAAATTACCGGAATTAAAAGAAGTATAATGGTGATCTGTAAACCTGGTTCGTTGAGAAGTTCGTTCATCGCTTTGATTTTGAAAGAAGCTTTGCTGATTTGCTCTTTCAAATTTACGATGACAATATTGGGAAAGTTTATGACTGGAATCATAAACCCCGTTAGTGAATATTATTTCTGTTTACGAACTAATTAAAATAAAAATTCCATTAATTTTAATAATAATTGAAATTAATGGAATTATATTATGAAAGTTTCAGTAAAAAATTATTTAAATCTATATCCAAATCCGATCTGCAGGAAACTGATTCTGCCATCAATACCCGATTCATTGATGTTGAACGCTCCGAAATTATATCTCGCATCTACTGAAAAATTTTTGGTAAACAGATATTCCGCTCCTACAAAAGGAAACATATTCAGGGTTTTGACATTTTCCTGTTTTCCGCCATTACTACCGTTAATGGTAAAATCAGTTTTTACGGTAGGATTCAGATTAATCCCGAAATTCATTCCTCCGAGAATATTAAAATTCGGAACAAAATAATATTTCGCAGAAATCGGAATCTGTAATTGCGGATATTTGGATTTATAAGTAACTTTTCCAGCATCTATAATTTCAGTGCCGACTATGTCGGTCAATTCCATTTTTATGCTTCCTCCGATCTCAGTATAAACCAACTCTCCCTGCAACGCAAATTTTTCATTGAATTTGTGTTCCACAAAACCACCAATATAAAAATACGATTTTGAGTCAAATTTTAACTCATTAGAATATGCATCTTTAAATTTCATATTAGAAAGATCATAACCCGCTTTCGCACCAAAACTGGTTTGAGCAAAAGCAAATGACGAAGCTAAAACTGTGGCTGCTAAAAGTAATTTTTTCATATAATTTTATTTTTTTACCCGTGAAGTTTTTTCCAGATCACATCTTTCAGCTCCGTTAAACCTTCCTGTGTAACGCCGGAAAAAAAGATCGGCTGTAAATTTTCCGGAAATTCGGCTGCGATCTCTGTTTTCAGCTCATCATCCAACAGATCGGATTTGGAAACGGAAACAATAAAATCTTTATCGAGAAGTTCGGGATTGTATTCTTTCAGCTCGTTTTCCAGAATTTTAAATTCCTGAAAATGATCCTCCGCATCGGCAGGAATCAGAAACAATAAAATGGAATTTCTTTCAATATGCCGTAAAAACCGGTGTCCCAAACCTTTTCCTTCCGCAGCTCCTTCGATAATTCCGGGAATATCCGCCATTACGAAAGATTTGTAATTCCTGTAATTTACGATTCCGAGATTCGGGGTTAAAGTAGTAAAAGCGTAATCGGCGATTTTCGGTTTTGCTGCGGAAACTGCGGCAAGTAAAGTGGATTTCCCTGCATTCGGAAAACCTACCAAACCGACATCCGCGAGAACTTTCAGCTCGAAAATAATATAGCCTTCTTCTCCGGGAAGTCCGGGTTGTGCGTAACGAGGTGTCTGATTGGTGGAAGATTTGAAATGCTCATTTCCCAAACCTCCTTTTCCGCCTTTCATCAGGATGATTTCCTGCTTGTCTTCCAGAATTTCACCGATAATCTCTCCTTCTTCATTTTTGGCAATCGTTCCGATCGGCACTTCGATATAAATATCATCTCCGTCTGCACCTGTTAATTGACTTTTTCCGCCGTTTTCGCCACGTCCTGCTTTTACGTGTCTTGTATAGCGAAGAGGAAGCAATGTCCATTCGTGAGCATTACCTTTCATAATCACATTTCCGCCCCTTCCTCCGTCTCCGCCATCAGGTCCGCCTTTTGGAATATATTTTTCCCGGCGAAGATGCGCGGAACCTGCACCTCCGTGTCCGGACTGGCAGTGTATCTTTACGTAATCTACGAAGTTGCTCATTGTTTTCTGTTGGGTGATGGATGTTGGATGATGGGTGTTTTGAGTATGGAGAATAGCATTCTACTTCCAGCACCCAACATCCAGCCTTTTTATTTTATTTTTTCTACTTCCGCGTACAGTTTTTCGGAAATTTCAGGGATTTCCCCGACACCGTTTATTTCCACGTATTTTCCCTGCTGCTTGTAGAGCTCGGCAACTTCGGCGGTTTTGGTGTAGTATTCCTTAATTCTGTTCCGGATAATTTCTTCATTGCTGTCGTCGCTTCTTCCGCTGGTTTCACCTCTTTTCAGAAGTCTTTGCACCAGAACCTCATCTTCCACAACCAGAGACAGACAAATATCAATTTCATCATCCAGAACATCTTTTACGATTTTTTCCAGAGCGTCGGTTTGTGCGGCAGTTCTCGGGAATCCGTCGAAAATAAATCCGGCTGCATCGGTCGGCTTTTTTACTTCATCGATCAGCATATCAATTGTTACCTGATCGGGAACGAGTTCACCTTTGTCGATGTACGATTTTGCAAGTTTTCCGAGCTCGGTATCGTTTTTCATATTGTACCGGAACAAATCGCCTGTTGAAATTTGTTTCAGATTGAATTTTTCAATTAAATTCTGTGCCTGAGTTCCTTTTCCGCTTCCGGGAGGACCGAAGAGAACGATGTTGATCATAATGTTATTTCGCTTTTGGCAATTGGCTTATTGCTTTTGGCTTTTGTTTGGTTAATATTTTACTTTTATTTCGATTCAATTTATAAAGCTAATAGCTATCAGCAATTTAATGATTGATTCTTCCCTCTTCCAACTGATACAAATCCGGAAGATTCCTGCCTAATTCATCATAATCCAAACCATATCCTAAAACGAATTTGTTCGGGATTTCTTTCGCTATATAATCTATTTTGAATTCTTTATGATAGACTTCGGGTTTCAGTAAAAGAGTGGCGATTTTCAGGGATTTCGGACGCTGTGTATTTTTAAAATATTCAAAAAGACTTTCTATTGTATTTCCGGTATCCACAATATCTTCCATTAAAATAATATGGCGACCTTCCACATCTTTCGTCAGATCCATTTTTTTGTAAACAATTCCGGTAGATTGTGTTCCGGCATATGAACTCATCTGTATAAAAGCGATTTCGCATTTTCCGGGATAATGTTTCAGAAAATCGGAGAAAAACATAATTACACCGTTCAGAACGCCGATGAAGACAGGGGTTTCATCCTTGTAATCTTCGTAAACCTTTAGTGAGAGATTTTTTATAATTTCCTGAATTTCAGCATTTTTAAGATAAGGAACAAAATGCTTGTCGTGAACCTGAATACTTTCCATAAAATTTTCCAAAGGGCAAAATTAAGTTTTTTTGAGGAGATTTTAAATTTAAATTTTTTTTCGGGCAAAACCTGACAGGTTTCAGAAATCTGTCAGGTTTTGAATATCAAAATATTTTTCCACAATATTTGTGTGCGTTTTTTATTAAAACTATTTTTGTGGAAATCTAATAAAAAGTAAATTCTATGTCTACTTACGTAGTTGTTGGTCTTCAGTACGGAGACGAGGGAAAAGGAAAAATCACTGATGTTTTGTCTGCAAAATCGGACTATGTGGTTCGTTTTCAGGGCGGCGATAATGCCGGTCATACTGTTTATGTAGGAGATGAAAAGTTCGTTCTGCATCTTCTTCCTTCCGGCGTTTTGCAGTGCAAAGGAAAATGTATCATTGCAAACGGAGTCGTGGTAAATCCGAAATCCTTTATAAAAGAAATTTCGCAGATTGAAAGTAAAGGTCTGAAAACCGACCACGTTTTTATCAGCCGCAGAGCGCACGTTATTATGCCTTATCATATTATGCTCGACACTTATCGTGAAGAGGAACAGGGCGGCACACAAATCGGAACCACAAAAAAAGGAATCGGACCTTGCTATGAAGATAAAATTGCCAGAGTAGGAATCCGGATGGTGGATTTACTGAATCCTGATATTCTGAGAGAAAAAATCGAAAAGAATCTGAAAGTGAAAAATTCCCTTTTCGAGAAATATTTCGGAAAGGAGACGATGGATGTAGATTCTATGGTTAAAGAATACACCGAAATCGGGAAACAACTGCAGGACAGAATCGTGGATACGGAACTTGAACTGAATGAAGCCATTCACGAGGGAAAAAATATTTTATTTGAGGGAGCGCAGGCTTTAATGCTGGATATCGATTTCGGAACGTATCCGTTTGTTACCTCTTCATCACCTTCTACTGGCGGAGTTTGTACAGGAGCCGGAGTTCCGCCAACAAGTCTGCAAAATTTAATTGGTGTAGCAAAAGCATATTGCACGAGAGTCGGACACGGACCTTTCCCGTCAGAATTGGACAATGAATTAGGCGAAAAGATCCGTCAGATCGGACACGAATTTGGAGCGACTACCGGAAGACCGAGAAGAACAGGATGGCTGGATCTGGTTTCCCTGAAACACGCCTGTATGATCAACGGAATCAATAATTTAGTGATTACAAAGCTCGACGTTCTTACCGGAATCAAACCTCTGAAAATCGTGACGAAATACAAAACCGAAGACGGAAAAATTATTGATTATTTTACTTCATCGACTACAAAACTGTACAATTATGAGCCAATATATGAAGAGCTGGGAGGCTGGGACGAAGACATCACCAAAGTCCGTTCTTATGATGAGCTTCCTGCAAATGCAAAGAAATACATTGAATTCATCGAAAATTATTTAGGCATCAATGTTTATCTGGTTTCCGTCGGACCGGAAAGAAGCCAGAATATTATCAGGAAAGAATTGTTTTAAGAAAATATCATTTTTACGAATGTTCAAGATCTCCCTAAAACAGGGAGATTTTTATTTTACAAACAGTCATATTTAAATAAAATTCAATATTTTATAAAATTTATCGATTTATTTATAAAATTTTGGCACACGATTTGAAAATGTTTTATCAATTACCGGTAATTGATTCAAAACTAATAATCATCAATGAATTTATTTTTTAACCTATTAAAATTTTTTGATGATGAAACATCTACTACAAAATCAGGAATTTCAGCTGGATGAAATTATTTTTCAGGGACGCAACAAAGAGTACGGCGCTTATGCTTTACGGAATAACTCCGACAGAATTCTCACAAAGGCAATGTTTTTCGGCGTTCTGTTTTTCGGCATATTCGCGGCAACACCTTTCGTTGTAAATGCTTTTAAAGCAGAAACTCCGACAGATCACTCCGGAACTAACGGAGAACACATTTTCAGATATATTCCGGAAACTCCCGAAGTAAAACCTCCGGTTACCACTCCGCAAACCCAAAAAGTAAATACTGTGGATACCAGAACGCCGACTCCGACCAGAGATGCTACGAATGATAATCCGCCTGCAAAAGTCGACGATTACGACAATGCTGTTCCGGGAGTTCAGGACATTAAAGGCGATCCGCCTGTTCTGAATGTAAATCCGCCGGCATTTACACCACAAACCGGAAGTGGAAATGTAAATTCCGATCCGCCGGTTGTTCCGAAGCTTCCCGATAATTCCGTGAAAGATGTTGTTGATGTGGAAGCATCTTTTGCCGGAGGAATTGAAGCTTTCCGTTCCAAAGTGGTACAGAATTTCGATACTTCCGAATTTGAAGGAACAGGCGACAAGCTTTCAACCGTCGTCACTTTCATTGTGGAAAAAGACGGAACGATCTCCGGAATCAAAACCAACGGAAAAAACGGGGGATTCAACCGGGAAGCCGAAAGAACCATCAAAAAAATCAAGGGAAAATGGACACCTGCAAAAATCAAAGGTGAGCCTGTACGCAGCTATTTCCGCTTCCCTGTTTCAATGATGTTTGAATAATATATGTTAAAACTGAAAGTCAATTCTATTTGACTTCGGAAACGGAGGCGTTAAAAAATTTTAAACAATTTCCGTTGAAAAACCCGCCAAAGGCGAGGTTCGCCGATTCCTTTAAAAATATAGATAAGGATATGAGGCAAATTTCCACTGTTTGAGTGGCGGCGAAAATTTTAATTCAAAAAAATAAATTTTATTTCCGCCCGAGTTTTGGAAATTTTAGGAAATTGTTTAAAATTTTAGCCGAGTTTCCAAGTCTTGAATTTTTGGTTCTTTTGTTTCAAGACAAAAGAACAGATAATCAAATAATTACAGATTATTTTTTGAATATATAAATAATACTTCTTTAACAAATTCAGACTTCTTCCCAGTTATCCACAGATTTCTAAAATTTGTGGATAATTTTTTATTTTAATAACTATCTAATAAACAATATTTTACATTTCATCAACTTATCAACAGTTATGCTTGCATTAAAAAAAATGTATTTTTGTGAATTAAATCGAAAATATGGCTAAAATCATTGGTATTGCCAATCAGAAAGGCGGTGTAGGAAAAACGACAACGGCGGTGAATCTTGCAGCAGCTTTGGGAGTTCTGGAAAAGAAAATCCTTTTGATAGATGCTGATCCGCAGGCAAACGCGACTTCCGGTTTAGGTGTGGATGATGTGGAATTTTCCACCTACAATCTTCTGGAGCACAGTGCGGATGCAAAAAAATGTATCAAAAAAACGGCTTCTCCGAATCTGGATATCATTCCGTCGCATATTGATTTAGTAGCAGCTGAAATCGAGCTTGTAGACAAGGAAAAACGGGAATATATGCTGAAAGAAGCGTTGCAGTCCGTGAAAGACGATTACGATTATATTATCATTGATTGCGCTCCAAGTTTAGGATTGATCACCATTAATGCCTTAACTTCCGCCGATTCCGTGATCATTCCGATCCAGTGCGAATATTTCGCTTTGGAAGGTTTGGGAAAATTGCTGAATACCATTAAAAATGTTCAGAAGATCCACAATCCGGAGCTGGATATCGAAGGTTTGCTGCTTACAATGTTCGACAGCAGATTAAGACTTTCCAATCAGGTAGTGGAAGAAGTGAATTCCCATTTTCCGGAAATGGTTTTTGAAACCATCATTAGCAGAAATGTGCGTTTAAGTGAAGCTCCGAGTTTCGGTGAAAGCATTCTGAACTACGATGCCGAAAGCAAAGGCGCGATCCAGTATCTTCAGCTGGCAGAAGAAGTACTGCTGAAAAACGAAAATTTAGTAAAACAATAAAGAAGTGAATGGTGAACAGTGAATGGTTAATTTCTAAAAGCAAATTAATCATCCACAATTGGAACGCTGAATTGAAAAACTTCCAGCTTCCATCACCCAGCTTCCAGCTTATAATATGAAAGACAAAAAAAGAGCAATGGGACGCGGTTTGGGCGCAATTTTAAGTGCCGAATCCAAAGCTGCCATCAATTCCGCAACGGATGAAGGGGCAGAAAAATTTGTAGGGAATATCGTGGAAATTTCCATTGACGATATTTATCCCAACGCAACGCAGCCCAGAACTTATTTTGATGAAAAAGCACTCAACGATCTTGCACAATCCATCAAAAATCTTGGGGTGATCCAGCCGATTACTTTAAGAAAGGACGGCGAAAAATTCGAGATTATTTCCGGGGAAAGAAGATACCGCGCTTCCAAAATCGCAGGTTTGGATACCATTCCGGCGTACATTCGTCTGGTAAACGATCAGGAGCTTCTGGAAATGGCGCTTGTCGAAAACATTCAGCGTGAAGACCTCGATCCGATAGAAATTGCTTTAACGTATCAAAGATTGCTTGAAGAAATCGGAATGACGCAGGAAAATCTCAGTCATCGCGTTGGAAAAGAACGAAGCACCATTACCAATTCCATCCGTTTATTAAGGCTGAATCCTGATGTTCAGAATGCGATCCGGAGCGGCGAAATTTCCGCAGGACATGGAAGAGCGATCATCAGTCTTGAAAATGCTGAAATGCAGGATTTGCTTTTCAAAAAAATTACAACAGAAGGTCTGAATGTACGTCAAGCCGAATTAGCAGCAAACCAGCTGAAAAATCCGGAATCGAAAAAGAAAACTGCAAAACCAGCGATTTCTAATTTTCATAAAAAAATACAGAAAACCCTTTCCGATGCTTTGGAAACAAAAGTGGAAATAAAGACCGCTTCCAACGGAAAAAAAGGAAAGATCATTCTGGATTTCAAAAACGAGGAGGAGCTCGAAAATATCCTTTCGCACATTAAATAATGAAGAAACTATTCTCCATAATCCTTTTCCTGATTGCGGTTTCAGTTTTTTCGCAGGTGAATCCCAATGATACGATCCGTGTGGAAAATTATCCTGCGGATACTCTTTCTTCCGTAAAGCCGAAATCGGAAATTGAAGTTCTTTCCGACATTGAAGTTTCCAATTCTCCGGCAAAAGTTACAAAATACAATCCTACAAAAGCCGGATTGTATTCTGCAGTTCTGCCCGGATTAGGACAATATTACAATAAAAAATACTGGAAAATCCCAATTGTCTGGGGCGGAATAGGAACAGGAATCGGAATTACACTCTGGAACGACAAGCAATACAAACGATACAGAAATGCTTTCGTTGCCCAACTGAACGGGCTTCCGCACGAGTTTTCCGATATTCCGGGAATTACTGCCGAAGCGTTGGGAAGAACTCAGGATCGGGCAAAACGGCAGCGCGATTATGCGATTGCAGTTACCGGATTGGTGTACATTCTGAATATTGTAGATGCAGTTGTGGACGCACATTTGTACGAAGGAAGACACGATCCGGATCTCGCTATAAAACCAGCGATTTTGTTTGATGAATTTTCACAGCAAAGTACAAAAGCGGGACTGAGCCTTAATTTTAAATTTTAAAAAAGAAAAAGTCAATTGTCAATTTGCTTCGCAGTGAATGGTGAATTTTTTCCGTATGTAAATTGACAATTGACTCGCGAAGCGAAATTGACTATTCACAACTTGAAACTTTAAACAAAACAAAATGAAAATAGCATTAGTAGGATACGGAAAAATGGGAAAAATAATTGATGAAATCGCAACCAGAAGAGGTCACGAAATCGTCGCACGTTTAAGCGAAACACCCAATTCCGAAAATCTGAACGATCCGGATGTTGTGATTGAATTTTCACAGCCGGAAGCCGCTTTCAACAATATAAAAGTTTGTCTGGAAAACAAAATCCCCGTAATCTGCGGAACTACCGGCTGGCTTACAAGAAAGCCTGAAATCGAGAAAATCGCAGAGGAAAATAAAACCGCGTTTTTGTACGGTTCCAATTTCAGTTTAGGAGTGAATCTTTTCTTTGCTTTAAATGAAAAACTCGCGGAAATGATGAAAAATTTTGGTGAATATAATGTTCAGCTGGAAGAAATTCATCACACCCATAAAAAAGATGCTCCGAGCGGAACTGCAATTACTCTGGCAGAGGGAATTATCAAAAATAATCCGGAATTCGATGCGTGGAAATTAGATGAAACCAAAGGAAACGAGCTGGGAATTTTTGCCATCCGCGAAGATGAAGTTCCCGGAACTCACAGCGTTTTCTATCGCAGCGAAGTGGATGAAATTGAAATAAAACATACCGCATACAACAGAAATGGTTTTGCGTTCGGAGCTGTAATCGCCGCAGAATGGATTCTGGGAAAAACCGGAAATTTCGATATGAAAGACGTGCTTTTTTCATAAGTAATAAGTAATGGGTAATAAGTAATATTATGAATTTGAAATTTCATCTGTATTTTTTTAATTAAATTTGAAATCTTCAAAAAAAACTAAAATTTATTTAATAAGATTTTTATCCTGAATTACTCATCACCCATTACTCATTACTCATCAACTTGTAACAAACTTTATTTGAAACAAACTAATTGACAAAACAGCGAAAAGCCGAAAGCCGATTGCCAAAAGCCAAACCGATATGAATTACTTTATTACTTATACCGTTTACGTTCTAACTCTTTCCGTATTGATGGGGATTTCCACGTGGAAACTTTTCAAAAAAATGGGATACAATCCGCTGTTTGCGTTTGTCCCTTTTTACAATTATTTCATTATTCTGAAAGAATCCGGAAACCCGAAATGGTGGACAATTATGTCCTATCTTCCGATTGTGGGTCCGATTATGATGTCGGTATTTCACCTTTTCCTGATGAAGAAATTCGGAAAAACCTCAACGGTTGAGCGGATTCTTACTGTCATTCTTCCGTTCATTTATATGGCGGTCGTGAATTATAACAAAGACACTGAAATTGCCGAAGAAAAAAAGGAATTTCTGCTTCCGGGAGAAGAACCGAAAAAGAAAAAAGAATCTTTCATCGGTTCCATTACTTTTGCGGTGGTTTTTGCGACCATTATTCACACCTTTATTACGCAGCCTTTCGGGATTCCGACTGGCTCAATGGAAAGAACACTCTTGGTCGGTGATTTTCTTTTTGTAAATAAATTAAATTACGGTTACAGAATGCCGATGCGTCCTCTCGCAATCCCGTTTTTACAGGGAACCATTAAAGATACAGGTGAAAAAGGCAATCCGAAAGATGATCCGAAATCTTATGTAGATGCTGTAAAGCTGCCTTATTTTAGATTTCCGGGTTGGGAAAGCGTGAAGAAAAACGATATTGTAGTTTTTAATTATCCGCAGGATTCCGTCCATACTGCGATCGACAGGAAAGATCCGTATGTAAAAAGATGTGTGGCTGTTGGCGGTGATATTCTGGAATTCCGTGCCGGAAAATTATTTGTGAATGGCAAGCCCGAACAAAGAATGGGCGATCAGGAAATGCAGCACTCTTATATTGTTAACAGTGATAATCAGCTGGATATTCCAAAGCTTTTCAAAATTTACGGCTTTCTTCCCGTTAAAGAATATCAGACCAATCAAGGATTTGTATATATTTTTCAAGGACTTACGGATAAAATTTCCAACGAAATAAAACAAATTCCAGGCGTTACTAAAGTAGAAGAAAAAATCGAAGAGAAAGGAGTTGGTGAACCTTCTTATTTTCCGATAAAGGAACGGGGACAGACACTTACCGATGAAATGGGAAATGCCTTGTTTTCTAAAAAAATTGACACAACAAATACCATTTTTCCAATTAATAAACCTTGGAATCAGGATTGGTACGGACCTTTAAAAGTTCCTAAAAAAGGTGATGTGGTCGCTTTAAACAAAGAAACACTTCCTGAATACCGCTGGATCATTTCGGAATACGAGCACAATCATCTGGAAGAGAAAAACGGAAAAATTTTTATCAACGGAAAAGAAGCCAGCCAATACACCATTCAGCAGAATTATTATATGATGATCGGTGATAACCGCGATGCTTCATTGGATGCTCGTTTCTTCGGATTCGTTCCGGAAGAGAATATCATCGGGAAGCCGATGTTTACCTGGCTGAGCATTGAAGGCGCTTTTCCTGATTCTTTTTCAACTTACCAGACTGATGGCTGGAGAATCCGCTGGGACAGAATGTTCAAAGCCACAAATACCGGAGAAGCTCATAAAACTTCATACTGGTGGATCGCGGCAATGATCCTGATCCTGTTTTTCGGCTGGGAATATTTTGTGAAATTATTTAAAAAGAAAAAAGAGGAAGAATAATCCTGCTTTACTTTGTCAAAGTTTTATGCATAAAGAAAGTGCTTTGACAAAGTTTTAAATTGAAAAAATGAAAAACACCGTTCTTTTACCCGTTTTTTATTTGCCACCGATTTCGTGGTTCTCGGTTTTTCTCGATGAAAACTATGAGATCACTTTGGAACAGTACGAGAATTTCCCGAAACAAACCTATCGGAACCGTGCCAATATTTACGGAGCAAACGGAAAACTTTCGCTGATTATCCCCATTCATCATAACGGAAACAGAGCGATGAAAGACATCGAAATTTCCGATGCCGAAAACTGGAGAGCGCTTCACTGGAAATCCATTAAAAATGCTTATCAAAGTTCACCGTATTTTGAATATTACGAAGATCAGCTGAAAAGTATTTTCGAAAATGAGGAAAAATCCCTGTTGAAATTCAATCTCAATGCTTTAAACTGCATTCTGAAAATTTTAAAATCGGAAAAGGCATATCATTTGAACAGCGAATATTCGGAAAATCCGGAAGCTGTGGATTTCAGGAAAGAATTTTCGGCAAAATCTCCGAAAGAATACGGTTTCGATGAATATTATCAGACCTTTTCCGACAAGCTGGGATTCCTGGAAGATCTCTCCATTCTGGATCTGATCTGTAACAAAGGTCCGGAAGTTGCAACCTATATCAATAACAATAAAACAGATATTACAAAATGAAAAAATTAATCATTGCCGCCTCGTTTTTTGCAGGTTTTGGTTTCGCATTCGCACAAAACGCTGATGCAGCAACAGATCCGATGAAGGACAAAGATCTTATGACCTGGTATCATAACGATTTTAAAACAACAAAAACGTATGGTGTAAATACCCAAAACGCCTATAAATATTTAGAATCCAAAGGTCTGAAACCGAAAACCGTAGTGGTAGGCGTTCTGGATAGCGGCGTTGAAGTGGATCATCCCGGATTGGCAGCCAATATGTGGAGAAACGCAAACGAAATTCCCGGAAATGGTATAGATGACGACGGAAACGGATATGTGGATGACATTTATGGCTGGAATTTTCTCGGCGGAAAAAACGGTGATACCGATGTGGACAATATGGAGGTAACCAGAGTAGTGAAAAAATACCAATCGGTTTTTGAAGGTGAAGATTCTACGCTGAACAAAGCCAATCAGGCAAAAATGCCGGAAGAATTCGAAATGTATATGAAATCGAAATCCATATTCAACGAAAAATATATGGAAGCAAAAAAGAATTTTGAATTCTATACAAAACTGAACAGCCTTGTTCCGGTAATGATAAAATTATTGGGAGACAAAACGCTCACTTCCGAAACGCTTGCATCCCTGAAACCTGCCGATCAGAATGAAGCATTTGCTGCCCAGATTTTGCAGCAGCTGATGACCGATCCGAGTGCTGCAGGAAAATCCGGACAGGAAGTCGGGAAATATATGGGCGATCAGATGAAAGAAGCGCTGGATTATTACGGACCTCAGGCTACGAAGCAATACAACCGGGATTTCGATCCGAGACAGGAAATCGTAGGTGATAATTACGATGATTATTCTGAAAAAAAATATGGAAACAACCACTACGAAGGTCCCGATGCAAAACACGGAACACACGTTGCCGGAATTATCGCCGGACTGTCGAACGGTGATGAAGTACAACACGGAATCGCCAGCAAAGTAGCGAAAATAATGACTGTAAGAGCTGTTCCAAATGGTGATGAAAGAGATAAGGATGTAGCAAATGCAATCCGCTATGCTGTGGACAACGGTGCGAAAATCCTGAATATGAGCTTCGGAAAACCTGTTTCTCCCGGCAAAAAATACGTTTGGGATGCATTCAAATATGCTCAGGACAAAGGTGTACTTCTGGTAAAAGCAGCAGGAAATGAAAATGAGAATATCGCAGAAAATGTATATTATCCTACCAATTATAAAAATGTAACCGATGCACAACCTTTCATCAGCAATATGATCGTAGTCGGAGCAAGTACCAATGATAACGAAAACCTGAGAGCCGGCTTCTCCAATTACAACAAAAAAATGGTGAATGTTTTTGCGCCGGGAGAACAAATTTATTCTACCGTTCCGGACGGAAAATATGAATATCTTCAGGGAACATCAATGGCTTCTCCCGTTGTAGCGGGAGCTGCGGCTGTTCTTCTTGCCTATATGCCGAATCTGAAACCAGAGCAAATTATCGAAGCTTTGATAAAATCCAGCAATCCGGCGAATATCAATGGATTTGCGGACTTTTCCGAAGCAGGCGGTGTAATTGATGTAGCAAAAGCGGCAGAATATGCTTATACTCATTTTTATAATAAAAATAAAAATTCCGGTAAAGCGGTAACAGAAGAGGCGAGTCCGAGAACTCCAAGACCAAAGGTTTCTACAGGAAATAATGGTTTCCAGAAAATAAAATAAAATAAAAGCCCGGTACATCACCGGGTTTTCTTTTTACTTTTAATAATGATGATCAGGAATATTTCCCCAATAAATTGTACGCAGATTCCGAATCAGCCCTACGTATTTTCCATAATGGCACGGTTTTGTATGCAGTTTTTTTATTAATTTTATAAATTATTAAATATAATACTATGAAAAAGTTATTATTCGCAGGAATTTTAGGAGCTTCGATTATTTCCTGCTCCACTGCAAAAACCGCTCAGAATAATCGTGCTGAGTTCCTTAAACTTAAAGGTAACTGGGAAATTTCTTCCGTAAATTACGATCAGAATTATAAAGTAAAACCTTTCGATGAAGGTGCCGACGCACAATGCTGGGTTGGAAGCCAGTGGAAGCTGGTTCCGAATAACTGGACAGGTTCTTATACCATAAACGGCGGCGGTGACTGTCCTTCCGTTACACAGCCGATTAAATTTGAAGTAGTGAACGGAACTCAGTTTCAGTTCAAGAAAATTGCTGACGGTACAAAAGCAAAACAAAACACCGCAGGATATACACTGAGTCTGGTAAACCAATCCGAAGACAGCTTTACTTTACAGGATAATGTAGGAGGAATAACGGTTACCTATAATTTCCAGAAAGTTTCTCAGTAAGAGAAATTCCATTTTTAAAAATAATAAACAACAATAAAAAATCAGATTATGAAATTTATTAATAAAACCAATATCGCCGCTTTATCTCTTTCAGCAGGTTTGCTGCTTACAAGCTGCGAAACTGTACAGAATGCCAATAACCAGCAAAAAGGAACTGCTATCGGTGCTGCAGCCGGAGCTGTAATCGGAGGAATTTTAGGAAACAACATCGGAAAAGGTGGAAATGCGCCTATTGGTGCTGTTTTAGGAGGTGTAGTCGGTGGAGTTGCCGGAAATGTAATCGGCTCCAAAATGGACAAGCAGGCTAAAGAAATAAAAGAAACTCTTCCGGGAGCTGAAGTGGAAAGAGTGGGCGACGGTATTAAAATTACAATGAGCGAAAGTATCGTAAATTTTGCTTTCGACTCTTCCAATCTCAGTGAAACTGCCAAAGCAAATCTTGACAAATTAGCAACCGTACTCACCAATAATCCTGATACCAATATCAATATTTACGGATATACCGACAGCAAAGGTGCAGATGATTACAACCTGAAATTATCCGACAGAAGAGCTGCCGCTGTAAAATCCTATTTGTCTTCCAAAGGAATTGCTGCTTCCAGAATGTTTACAATGGGAATGGGCGAACAGAATCCTGTAGCAACCAATGATACTGATGCAGGAAGAGCGCAAAACAGACGTGTGGAATTTGCCATCACTGCAAACGAAAAAATGATTAACGACGCACAACAGGGACAATAATCAATTTTTATCATATATTAACCTTTAGAACCGCTTCGGCGGTTTTTTTATTTTAAAATTATTATTTTTGCAGGTGATTTTAAAAAAGCAAATGACGAAATATCTAAAACTTCTAAGGGTAGAACAATGGGTGAAAAACCTCTTTGTTTTTCTGCCTCTGTTTTTTTCCGGAAATATTACCAATCACGATTTATTTGTAAAAAGCATTTTCGCCTTTTTCATTTTTTCATTTGCGGCGAGCTCCATTTACATTATTAACGATTATTCCGATATTGAATCCGACAGAAAACATCCCGAAAAAAGGCATCGTCCGCTTGCAAGCGGAGCAATTTCCAAAACCACCGCTCTGATTTTTTTCATAGGATTGCTGATTGCGGATGCCGGATTAATATTTTTCTGTCAGGAACATTTTTCACAGAATTTATGGAAGTTTGCTACCATCATCATCGCTTATTTCATAATGAATCTTGCCTATACATTCAAGCTGAAGCATGTTGCCATCATTGATGTATCTATTATTGCCATTGGCTTTGTTCTGCGGGTTTTAGCAGGCGGTTATATTACAGGGATTTATATTTCTCAGTGGGCGATTTTATTAACTTTTGTTCTGGCACTTGTTTTAGCCATCGGAAAAAGAAGAGGGGAGCTCATCAACGCACAGATTTCCGGAAAAACCAGAAAAGCGCTGGACGGCTACAATGTTCAGTTTGCGGATATTGCACTTTCGATTAGCTGTACTCTGGCAATTGTGTGCTATCTGATGTTTACGCTTTCTCCAGAAGTACAGAAACGCTTTCATCCTCGTGTTTTTTATACAGTTTTTTTCGTGGTTTTTGCTTTTCTTCGTTATTTGCAGCAGACTTTGGTGTATAATAAAACCGAATCTCCCACAAAGATCATCTATAAAGACCGCTATATTCAGATCACGCTTGTTCTTTGGGTAATTGTATTTTTACTGCAAATTTATTTTAAATGAAGCCGGATTTTATACAAAAAGTAACGAATTGGGGAAATTTTCCCGTCGTGGAAAAAGAAATGAAATCAGAAGATTCCGTTTCAAAAATCAGGGAATTTATAAAAAGCCATAACGAAGTTATCGCAAGAGGAAACGGAAGATGTTACGGCGATGCTTCTTTGGGAGAACATATTTTTTCCACCAAAAGATTAAATAAATTCATCAGTTTTGACCGTTTGAACGGTATTATCGAATGCGAATCGGGTGTTTTGCTTTCTGAAATTCTGGAAGTGGTGGTTCCGCAAGGTTATTTTCTGATGGTAACGCCGGGAACGAAGTTTGTTTCAATCGGAGGTGCAATTGCTTCCGATGTTCACGGGAAAGGAATTCATTGTTTTTCGGAATGCCTTATCGAATTTGATTTGATGAACGAAAACGGCGAAATTCTGAAATGCTCCCGTGAAGAAAATCCTGAAAAATTCTGGGCAACGATTGGCGGAATGGGATTGACAGGGATTATTCTCTCTGCAAAATTCAAACTGAAAAATATAGATTCCGCTTATATCCGTCAGGAAAGCATCAAAGCGGAAAATCTCGATGAAATTTTTAAACTTTTTGAAGAATGTGAAAACTGGACGTATAATGTGGCGTGGATCGACTGTCTGCAAAAAGGCAAAAACATAGGAAGAAGCGTTTTGCAACGTGGCGAATTTGCCCTGAAAGCCGAACTTCCCGCAAAAATGCAGGAAAATCCTCTGCGTTTAAAGAAAAAACGTTTTTTGAAAGTGCCTTTCTATTTTCCGAATTTTATCCTGAATAATCTTACCGTAAAAATTTTCAACTTTCTGATTTACAATAAACAGAGAAGTAAAATCGTAAAAAACTTTACGACTTATGAAGACTTTTTTTATCCGCTTGATATTATTGATGATTGGAACAAAATTTACGGAAAAGGCGGTTTTATCCAGTATCAAATGGTCATTCCGAAGGGAAAAGGTAAAGAAGGAATGAAGAAAATTCTGGAAACCATTGCCAACAACGGGAATGGTTCATTTCTGGCGGTGCTGAAATATATCGGCAAAAACAATCCATTAGCATACAACTCTTTTCCTTTCGAGGGATATACGTTGGCTTTGGATTTTAAGGTGAATAAAAAACTTGCAAAATTGGTTTCGGATTTGGATAGTATTGTGGAAGAATTCGGCGGAAGAATTTATCTCGCCAAAGACAGTATGAGTCGCTCTTCTTTAACGAATTACCTGAAAAATGTGGATTCATCGAAGTTTGTTTCTTTACAGAGGAAACGGATTATTAATAATGGTTGATGGTTATCAGTTGATAGTTGATAGAAAAAATTCTAAAAACCGACAACCGATAACCAACAACCGACAACCAAACAAAAATGATAATATTAGGTTCCAATTCAGAAGTAGCACAAGCGTTTGTAGAAGAATTTTTGGCGAAAGGAGAAAAATATCCGATGGTGTATCTTTTAAGTTCCAATCCGGAAACTACGGAAAAATTTGCGAAACATATTGACGTAAAATATTTACAGCAGTCGGAAATCATCGAACTCGATTTGATGAAAAATGTGGATTATTCAAAATTGGAAAATATCAACTCCGATTTGCTTTTTTGCGCATCGGGATTTCTCGGTTTATCCACGGAAGACGGACTTTACGACAACGACAATACCGAAAGAATCATTGACATCAATTACGCAAAATTAGTTCCCGTTCTCAATTTTTTCGCTCGAAAAATGGAATCCAAACGAAACGGAACAATGATAGTTTTATCTTCCGTTGCAGGAGAAAGAGGAAGACAGAGCAATTTCATTTACGGAAGTGCAAAAGCTGGATTAACGGCATATTTGAGCGGATTACGAAATTATCTTTTTGATAAAAAAGTTCACGTTATGACCGTAAAACCTGGTTTTATGGCAACAAAAATGACGGAAGGCTTACCGCTCAATCCGGCTCTTACCGCAACTCCGAAACAGGCATCTTCCATAATTTATAAAGCCTTTAAAAAACAAAAAAACACGGCTTATGTTCTGCCAATTTGGGCGATCATTATGCTGATTATCAGAAATATTCCGGAGTTTGTGTTTAAGAAAATGAAACTTTAAAAAGCAGGATGCCGGATGTCGGGTGCTGGATGAAAACTTCCATCATCCGACATCCATCACCCAACAAAATAATATGAAAAAACTCTACCTTTTCGATTTCGACGGCACTCTTACGTACAAGGATACGATGTTTCTGTATCTGAACTTCTATAATCCACTGAAATACAGGAGGTATTATTTTCGGCACATTCCGCTTTTTGCTTTGGTAAAATTGAAATTAGCCGATGCCGAAAAGGTGAAAAAAAGTTTTATTTCCTCCGTTCTGAAAGGTGAAAAAAAAGAAAAGATTGAAGAAGCTTCCGCCCGGTTTTTTGAACATTATTATCCTAAGATCTTTCGCCGGAATGCGCTTGATTTCATCAACAATATGGATAGGGAAAATACGGAATCTTACATTGTTACTGCTTCTCTGGACATTTGGGTAAAACCTTTCGCCGAAAAACTCGGGATGCATCTTCTGGCAACCGAAGCGGAATTTAAAAATGAGATTTTCACCGGAAATTTTAAAACAAAAAACTGCAACGGAATTGAAAAAGTAAACCGCATCAAAGAAGCAGTTGAAGGAAAAAAATTCGACAAGAAAATCGCTTTCGGAGATACTTCTTCCGACAAGCCTATGCTGAATTTTGCAAATGAAGGGCATTTCCGTTTTTTTCACTAATTTCGTACTTTTAAAAATCCAATCATCAAAATGAAAAAAGTATATTTGGACAACGCCGCTACAACGCCGCTTTCGGAAGAAGTGATCAACGAAATGGTGAATGTAATGAAAGAGAATTACGGAAATCCCTCATCAACACACAGTTTCGGACAGGAAGCCAAAATACTCATCGAAAAAGTAAGACGCGAGATCGCGGATTATCTGAAAGTGACACCTGCGGAAATCATCTTCACTTCCTGCGGAACGGAGTCCAACAATATGATTATCAAATCCTGTGTGGAACATCTTGGTGTGGAACGTATCATTACTTCCCCACTCGAACACAAGTGCGTTGCCGAATCGGTAATGGATATGAAGAAAAGAAAAGGCGTGGAAGTCGTTTATCTTCGTCCGAATGAAAAAGGCGATCTCGATCTTAATAAATTAGAAGAAATGCTGAAATCTTCGGATAAAAAAACTTTGGTAACGCTGATGCACGCCAATAACGAAGTGGGAAATATTCTGGATATCGAAAAAACAGCGAAAATCTGTAAAGAAAACAACGCCCTTTTCCATTCCGATACGGTACAGACTGTTGCACACCTCGACCTGGATTTTTCAAAAATTCCTCTAGATTTCGCATCGTGCAGCGCTCATAAATTCCACGGTCCGAAAGGAAGCGGGTTTGCTTTTGTGAGAAAATCTTCCGGATTAAAAGGAATTATCACAGGAGGACCACAGGAAAGAAGCCTGAGAGCCGGAACGGAAAATGTCTGCGGAATCGCAGGTCTCGGAAAAGCTTTAGAACTTTCTATGAGCAATCTGGAAAAATATTCAAAACACATTCAGGAAATAAAAGATTACGCGATTGAAAGATTTTCACAGGAAATTCCGGAGGTGAAATTCAACGGAAGAAGCGCGGAAAAAGAAAACAGCCTTTATACGGTTCTAAGTGTTCTTCTGCCTTATAAAAATCCGCTGATCGGATTGCAGCTTGATATGAAAGGAATTGCGATTTCTCAGGGAAGCGCCTGTTCTTCGGGTGCATCAAAACCATCGATGGTAATGATGATGCTCCTTTCCGAAGATGAAATGGAAAATTGCACCCCTCTTCGTATTTCTTTCAGTCATCTTACCGCAAAGGAGGATATCAATCAGCTTATCGGTGCTCTTAAGGAAATCGCTTCCGAAAAAATAATAGAAAATACAAATGTTGAACATAGATAAACAAATCTCAGCAGTCACAACTTTTTTGTAGATTTGTATATTGAATTTAAAATTAATTAAAATAGAATAAAAAATGGCTTTAGAAATTACAGATAGTTCATTTCAGGATACGGTACTGAAATCCGATAAACCGGTATTAGTGGACTTTTGGGCAGTTTGGTGCGGACCGTGTAGAATGCTGGGACCAATTGTAGAAGAAATCGCGAACGATTTTGAAGGAAAAGCAATCGTAGGAAAAGTAGATGTGGACAACAACCAGCAGGTTTCCGTGGATTACGGAATCAGGAATATCCCTACAGTTCTGATCTTCAAAAACGGTGAAGTGGTAGATAAAATTGTTGGTGTTGTACCCAAGGAAACCATTGCGGAAAAATTATCCGCACATTTATAAAAAATAATCAGATTGAAAATGAATGCTTTCCTTTTATGGAAAGCATTTTTTTTGAAAAAATGTTTGCATACTGTAAGAAAAGTTGTATTTTTGCACTCACCAAAAAGAGAGAAGTTCTTTAAAGTAAAATGATCCGGTAGTTCAGCTGGTTAGAATGCCGCCCTGTCACGGCGGAGGTCGCGGGTTCGAGTCCCGTCCGGATCGCAAGTTTTTACATTTTAAACTTTAAAAATAAAATGAATATGATCCGGTAGTTCAGCTGGTTAGAATGCCGCCCTGTCACGGCGGAGGTCGCGGGTTCGAGTCCCGTCCGGATCGCAACTATTAAATCAAAATAGTGCAAAAAGCTTTAAAACAAGTGTTTTAGAGCTTTTTTTGTTTTATATCAAGTTCAAAAAGCGTTAAAAAATTACAATTTGAAAGTGACCTATTCAGTGACCTGTTGAAACAGGTAAAAAGAGGTCACTGAAAATTCAGCAAACCCCTTGTATCAGCCAGTTCAGAAACTGAATATCTTGTAAAAGGGTTTTGCCGGTCTTAATTTTAAATTTTTAAAATAACGCATAATGAACAAGACATTTAATTTACTTTTCTATGTGAAAAAAGCCAAAGCAAATACTGCGGGAGAAGCTCCCGTTTACCTGCGAATTACTATTGACGGAAAAATCACGGAAATAAGCACAAAGAGAACAATACAATTTACAAAATGGAATGCTGCCTCGCAAAAAGCAATTGGTTCAAGCGAAGCAATAAAATCATTTAATTTTTACCTCAAGACGTTTGAGCAAAAAATCTATGATGCGTATCACGAGCTTTTAAAAGAAAACGATGTGCCGACTTGTGAAACACTCAAAAATAAATTACTTGGTAAGCAGCAAAGAGTAAGAATGCTTATTCCGATTTTTGAGGATCATAATAATAAAATGAAAGCGCTGGTAGGCAAAGAATTTGCACAAGGAACCTTAACCCGATACAAGACCTGTATCAGTCATACAAAAGAGTTTCTGAAATGGAAATTCAATCTCACGGATATTGATATTAAAAAAGTAGATTATGCTTTTTTGAATGATTTTGAATTTTATCTTAGAACTGAAAAAGAGTGCGGTCATAATTCAGCAGTAAAGTACATCAAGAACTTTGGTAAGATTATTAGAATTTGCCTCGCTAATGGCTGGATAGATAAAGACCCGTTTCTCAATTATAACTCAACGTTCAAAGAAGTTACCAGAGTCTACCTTAATGAACAGGAAATAGAAAGCCTTTTTAATAAAGACCTTAAAAATAAACGTCTTTCTCAGGTTAGAAATATATTTCTTTTTAGCTGTTTTACGGGTTTAGCCTATATAGATACACAAAAACTTACGAAAGATAATATCAGTATTGGATTAGACGGTAATAAATGGATTTTCACACAACGACAGAAAACCAAAACCACTTCCAATATTCCTTTGCTACCTCAAGCGGAACAGATTATTGAAAAATATAAAAATAGCCCGGCTTGTCTCAATAGCGGAAGATTACTTCCTGTATTGAGTAATCAGAAAATGAATGCGTATCTTAAGGAAATTGCTGATTTATGCGAGATTAACAAAGAGCTTACGTATCATATCGCCAGACATACCTTTGCCACAACAATTACTTTATCTAATGGTGTTCCGATAGAGAGTGTGAGCAAAATGCTGGGACATAAAAATATCAAGACCACCCAGCATTATGCAAAGATACTTGACAAGAAAGTAAGTGAGGATATGTCACACCTGAAGAATGTTTTGCAAAAAAAAGAAAAGTTGAAAAAGTACGGCTAGAAGAAGCTATTCTAGCGGGATCAAAATACTAGATCTTCTTTTTAAAATTATTTTGTACGGCAGTAAATCTTCTACATTGAAAACACTTTTTAAAATTGATGCAGTTACTTGCATCAATTTTTTTTGTTGTAATTCAGTGCAATTTTTGATAAGCAGATTTTTCTTTCTACATTTGTAAGTGTAACAAAAACAAAAAACTATAAGGATAAATAAAAAGGAACTTTAAAATATAATTGCGTTTAGCAGTTCATTTTCTTCGCTCAAATACTGGTAATATAAGAACTAAAGAAATATGGCTGTGAGATGCACCCGTTCGGGTGTGTTTTGCTTCATTTCTTTAGTGGGTTATACCAGTAACCTGAGCGAAGGATGAATGTCAATTCACACCTTTTTTGTTTTCCCTGAAAATTAATAACTTAGCCAAACCACATAATGATATGAAATTACTGACGTTTACTTTTTCGATCTGTTTCCTTTCAGGATTTTCACAAATTCCAGATTTGCCAACACCTTACAGTATAACCCCATCTTCTATTTTTACACCACCAAAAACAATGACGGGTGCAGATATAAGAAATTCCGTAATGCTTTCTGCCGTTTCCAGTTATAACGGAAGTGCACTTCAGAAACAGAATGAAGCTATTCTTCGGGAAACACAGCAAATAATCAATAGGCAAATTGCCGAGCAGAAAAAACAAATGATCTACCGACAACAGGAACAAGAATTTGCCGACACCTATCTTCTACCTGCAATTTCTAATAAGGAAGGAGCAAATGCATATTACAGCGCTTTTACGAATCTTTCTAAACTTAATCCCGATGAATATTCCATTGCAGATGCTGTTTTTATTGTAGAAAATGCTTTTTACAACAACGACAAAAATTTTCAAAATACCTATCAGAATTATATTCAGAAAGCCACAAATATTATCAGAAGCCAAATCAACAAAAAAGGAATTGCTGACGATGACAATACTTCAAAGAATTTAACCTTATTCCAATATTTTTCGGGTGATACCAAACAAAATGGCAAGGTAGTTCATAAAGCAATCAAGTATGATTTTGATGATTATTGGGGCTCAAAAGATTATTCTAAAATGTTTGTATCGAAACTGATGAGAACCAATACAGGACAATGCCACTCAATGCCTTTGTTATATCTTATTTTGGCAGAGCAGATTGGTGCGGAAGCATCATTGGTAATGTCCCCGAATCATTCTTATATAAGGTTTGAGGACAATGATGGTGAGATGTTGAATGTTGAACTGACAAACGGAATGTTTACTACCAATTCTTTTGTTTTGAATAACGGATATATTAAGTCCGAAGCTTTACAAAACAAAATGTATATGCGGAATCTGACAAGGAAAGAATTGCTTTCCCAAACTTTTGTAGATTTGGCAAGTGGCTACATTCATAAATTTGGATACGATGAGTTTGTTGGAAAAATATTAAATAAAGCACAGGAATTGAATCCTGATAATATCAATGCTGTCCTTTCCGAATCGAATCTTAATCAGGAACGATTTATAAAGGCGTGCAATAAATTGGGAATAAATCCCCACGATCAGGACGATTTACAGAATGTTAAATATTATCCTGAATTGCAATTACAGTTGAGAAATGTCAACGGACAATTCAATTATATCGACCAGTCCGGATTTGCTCAGATGCCTCCTGAACAGTATGAAAAATGGCTTGGTTCATTACAAAAGGCAGAAAACAAGCAAAGAAGTGATGAGATTTTGGATAGAATTAAAGCAATTGAAGCCCAAAAAAGAAAAGAGGTGCAGAAACTACGGTTACAAGAAAAAAATAAAAAGGTAACTCCTAAAAAGGAAGCACCTAAAACATATCTGATTCCAATTCTTACATAAAAAAACTTTTAATTATGAAAAAAATATTACTTCTGATTGCACTGGCAGCAACGATATTTTCACAAGCCCAAGTCAAGAAAAAAATAGAGAAATCCAAGATTGAGAAAGAATGGGTAAACCCTGTAAAACTTACGAAAGAAGAACGGAGCCGTCCATATATGGATGAAGTTCTAAAAACAAAAGATTCTCTGACGCCGGAGGAAGCAGAGCGCAGACGAAAGAATATCGCCGCCGGAAATCCATTTGAGAAGTATGGATATTATCCGAAAGTTGCAACGTTGAGTAAAGGGAAATATCTTGAATTTCACGATAAAGACACTATTGTGGTAATTGGTTCTGTGAAGTATAATACCAAGCAGAAAAAAGTTGTTGAGCTTTTGGAAATTGATTTATCCGACCCTGATGCACAACCCATCGGAGATACTCACGGAATGTGGATGAGTCCGGATCCTTTGAGTGAAGAATTTCCAAGTTGGTCGCCCTATAATTATGCTTTCTCTAATCCTATCAATAATATTGATCCGACAGGTTTAGCACCAGAAAGCGTAAAAGATGATTATAAATTGCTAAAAAACGGACAAGTGCAATTGATACAAAAAACGAATGACAATTTTGATAGATTATATGCTACCAATGATAAAGGACAGGTAGATAAGAGTAATAGTGTAAAAGTAGATAAGCCGAGTGCAGAAAGTGGAAGTATTATCAGTAGTTTGGCAACGAATTATGGTTTAAAAGACTCTTCTTTTCCGGATGGAATTAATTTTGGCAGGACTGGAAATGCTGGTGATGCAGCAAATGTTTTTACTTTTGCCGCTAAGAATTCAAATGTTGAATGGGGACTTGATGCATACAATGTAAAAGGTAATAGGTCATATACGGTATATACAGGACACGAAGGTGCTAAAACACCTTCCAATTTTAGAGATCAATCGCTTTCAAAATTAATTTTTTCTATACACAGTCATAAGAATTTAAATCAACCCTCACCAATAAATGGACTAAATGATGGAGATTTTGGAGTTGCACGATCTTGGGACAATCAATATTACAATAGAACAGGTAAAACTGACTATCCCGCTCATTATATGTATTTTGCTCCTAATAATGGAAAAAGTACCCTTTGGAAATATCACTGGTTGAATAAATCTACATATGAAGTAAATTTGGGAACAGGAACACTTAATCTTAATAAATTAGGAAAATGAAAAATATACTCTTTGTTATAATTATTTTAGCATTAGGTGGTTGTTCTCAGAAGAATAATGAAATTATTTCGTTTTCGGCAACTATTGGGAATGCTCTTCACGGTACAATTACTCTGGAATTTGATAATACTGACAAATTATTAGTTCTGAAGAGAGTTGGCTCCAAAAAAATATCCTTAGCTCCGCCACCTCCACCATCAAAAAATGGATATTCGCAGGAACAAAAAGATAGTATTGAAACTGCTGAAAAGCAATATTATTTAGATTATGCACGACCTAAAACAGCCGTATATAAATTAACAGCAGAAGAAGCTAAAAATTTGAATGTTCTTATTAATGACATTCCCATCAAAGAAAGAAAGGATTTTTATCCTGAATATCCTATTGGAGATGGTTTCTCATATAGTTTTCAGATTATTCATTCGGACGGAAAGGTTGACGATGTGGAAGTGCAGCATATTAATATTTCTTCTCACGAAAAGCTAATATCTCAAATGCTTTTCTATGCTAAAAAATATGAGAAGGATAAAAATAATATTCAAGTTTTACAAAATTTTGAAGATTGGAATCATCCAAAATATTAGAGCTGTTTTTCCATAAATTAATATAATATAAAGTAATGAAAAAAATATTTTTCATTTTAACACTCCTAATCTTAGGATTTGCGAAAAGTCAGGAAAATCATTTTTACACTGAAGCATATAAAACATTAGATAATATGCTTTTGAATAAGCAGAAATATAGTTTTAAGGAAGGAGTTTTTGGTGTAGAATATGCTTACTATCAAGGGAAACTTGATACAGTCGAACTAAATAATAAAATTAAATTTCTAAAGCATTTCTGTAATGTTTTACTAAAAAACAGAAAACTTACCTATTCTGAAAAAGACGAAGCTAAAGTCAATAAGTATGCGACCATTTATAGTGTAATTTGTGAGGCAACTCCTGTAATTGTGGGTCTGGATACTATACGTTATAAACCTTTTACCTATGATTTTGAAGATGTTTTCGGGCACAAAGAATTATCTAACCTCTTTGTTTCAAAATTATTAGATACGCAAAAAGGGAACTGTAATTCGATGCCTTATCTCTATAAGATTTTAGCTGAAGAACTTGGTGTCGATGCAAATTTGGCTCTTGCTCCGAACCATATCTATATCAAGCATAATATTAAATCGTTAGGTTGGTATAATACGGAACTGACAAGTGGAATTTTTCCGCAGGATTCTTGGCTGATGGCTTCCGGATATATTCATTTGGATGCTATACAGAACGGTGTTTTTATGAAAGCCCTGAACAATAAGGAAAGTCTCGCACTTCTTCTGGTTGATTTGGGAAATGATTATAACAGGAGCTTCCCTGATAATGATGGCAGTTTTGCATTAAAATGTGCAGAGCGTGCAATTCAGATACATCCATATTTGGCGAACGCACTCCTCCTGCAAGCAGAAACACATAAAAAACAGTTCCAAAAATTAATGAAAGAACAAAATACGACAGATATTCAAACTGTATTAAGCAATCCAAAAGCTAAAGAATTATTTGATCTGATGAATAAAGAATATGCTCATATACATAAAATAGGTTACAGAAGTATGCCCGAAAATATGTATCTGGATTGGTTGGTTTCTCTTAAAACTGAAAGGGCAAAATACGAGGATACCAGATTGCAGAAATAGTAATAAAAAAGTGAAGAAAATTCAAGTATTTATATTATAATAATGTTTACGAACTATATATTTATCCCTTTAAGTTCTATTTGTTGAACATTATTTCAGCCAAATTTAATTATAAACAATTATTTTATTTAATAATTAGTAGTAGTCTTAAATTGTATAAAGATTTCCAAATGCTGTAAGAGATTCTCTACACAGGCTCCCCATTTTGTCAGAGAAATCACAAGGTATAATTTTCTTACCAGTCCATATTTGCAGAATTGTCAATCATATTTTGTAGATAATCGCAGAATTTTTCCATTGTTTCACAATCATTCATTGCGGATTCATATAGTCCATTACTGGCATATGGAAGAATGGATATCAAACTACGCTCCTGAGTATAAATTAGAGCAGGTTTTAATTTGCTTTTAAATAAATCACTTATGAATGATTCTAATAATTTGATTACTTCGTCATCATTAAATTCCAATTTTCCCGCAAAAGAGAATCTATTTTTATTTCTGCCAAAATCCATTATTACTGGGACTGCTCCTGCTCCGGAATGAAAATTGAATGCATTTCCATCTTTACCAAAAGCTCCATGAGCTACAAAATTTCTTACTTGATTTCTTATAAGTAATAAATCATCAAAATATTTATCTAAAGTTGAATCAGAAATAGCTGTTTTATATTTATTTTTCCACTCTGCATCAATTAATTTTGAGACTTCTTCTCCCGTTGTTATTTTCTGAGTAATTACTGCAAGATGTATAAAAAGATGTTCAGTCCAACTAAAAAATGCTTCGATGGCAGATATTGCAAGCCATCTTGTGCTTTCTCTTAATTCTAAATATTTTTGAGATCCTAGAACAAAGTTACCATCAATTGAAATTTGTTCTTTTTCTCTTTTTTCTTTTTTATTATTTTCAGCTTGGTATAGTTTTAAAAAATAATTATATCTATTAAATAAGGCTTCATTGTTGTTAACGATGTTTAATTGTGAACTTTTTACCGCTTCTTCAGCTAGGTAATTAAAATAAGGTCTCGATGATTTTATTGCTCCATTAATTTTTTTTGTAATCAATTTTGCATCGTCTTCATCTTCTTCACTTTGAATAAAAATACCAACTCCCATTTTTCTATGTTCAATAAGAAATGCTTTGCCATTATAATCTATGGGAATAGACCACGCTAGTTTCTCAAATCTACCGAGATTTTTGAACTCTAATAAATTTACAAAAAGGAAATAAACTAAGTAGTAATTTTCTATTTCTCTACCAGCATTACTTCTTATTGCATTAAGTAGAAAGGTATCTTCTGCTTGTGTTTTATTATCAGCTGGTTTTATTGGTAAAAGAATTTTTAAGGCATTCTGCCTGTACTTTTCAATGTCAATATTCATTTGGACAAAATTACGTTTAACGGTTTCAGGCTTTGAGCGGTCACTTCAAAACGAACAAGTTCTCTCTGCCGAAGATAAACTTTCTTAGTGAAACTGCAACGTTCAACTTAACAAAAACCAGCGATCAGGAAATGTGTTGTTAGCGGCTGGCTTTATCTGTACGATTCGATTGTCAACGGCTTTTTACGAAGAAAACCATTTTTTTATCGTCTAAACCTTTATAAACTAGATATGCTCTACTGCTTTGATCATCGGTGAAAAGAATCTGCCCTCCTGGTGCCAACTTCCGTTTTCCCCCATTCATAATTATTGTAACCTTATTATTTTCATCAGGAGTATCGCTTTCTACGGCAAACTGATTTTTGGTATCTATTGCGATGGCGTTTTTATTACCTAATGCAATATATATGTCTCTATTTTTTCCGGGGAATCCTTGTTTACCATTTAATCCTAAAGCTTCTGAAATATAATTTCTAGAATCATTAGTAAGTTGTTGCACGTTTGCTTCTAAATTTTTAACAGAGAGTAATATAGCCTTATTATTAATGCCTTCCCTTGACATTTGAGCTGTAAGGTTGGAGAAACCAGTATTAATGGTTAGAGATTGAGCTTTTATTTTATCATTTGCAGATTGCAACAATGATTGTGAATTTTTTATATCTTCCTGAAGTTTATCATTTTTAATAGCGTCGCCTTTCGCTATGAGAAAATTACTTAATGTCCCAACTATAATAATAATGGCAAATATTGATCGTTTCGTCAATGTTTCCATTTTCCAAAAAGCCTGAATCAGAGTTGCTATAGCAGTAACAATAAGTGAAAATAAGAGAAGAGTCATACAAATAGTTTTAGTTTTATTATTAAGTTAGGTCAAAGTTGTCGCATCCTCCAAATGTACGAAATTATCTTATTAATGATTATTTGTACTCGTTTACAAAAGAATATTTTATTGCTCTTTCAAAATGTTTTTTAAAACTTGAGAATCTGCCAGTCTAATTTTATTTCTTTATTTGTATTTAATTCATTTATCTTTTCAATAACTGATTTTCTATGTGCTGCACCGCACATAAAGATTGCCTTGTCAAATTGATTGGTTTTACTATATGAATAAATATTTTTGAGCATTTCATTTTCATATGAATCAATGGCATCGGCAGCATCTTTATTTAATACAGTATCACGGTTTAAAATGGCGCTCTCCAATTTCCGCATATCTTCCTGAAGCTGTACACTTACATCACTATTAAGGAACTTAAAACCATATTTGTATGATAATGCATTAAAGTTTTCAATTTTTCTTTGCAGCTCTATATGTCTAGTCACAATTTCATACTTTTCTTCAAATGCATCAGACAGTCCATTATCCAGCACAGGAAAGTATTTAAAGGTAGATTTGTAAGAATATTTTTGAATTGCCGCGATTTCAAGTTTACTATTGAAGACACCGTAATTGCAAAATAAATGTTCCTGATACTTAGAATATGTATCTTTCAGCGCTTCTAAAAAAATAACCTTAGGAGCAATCTGTTCAATTATTTTACAAAGTTCATTTGCATTGCAAAGTCCATTTTCTTTATGCGTAGTACTGATAAATGTAATATTATACATAGTTACAATGGTTGTTTTTAGCAATTTAACTGAGTTATTTTTAGTTCTGATACTTTTTCGGATTCAGTAATTCCTATTATTACTCCAAAATAACCATCAGTTTGTTACTAATTTTTCGACAGAGCATAAGTTCTGGAAACAAAACCATCTAAAAATAAAGACTCTTTATAATCTTTATTGCCGAAGGCACGAATTTTTATCAAAAAAGTTCAATCGAAGAACGAAAGTTGAACCTTGCACAAATGTCCAATTGAAGCTGTCCTGCTTTGTTATTCGGCAATAATATCATGTTAGCGGCAGCCTTTTTAATTTGTAATTGTCTTTATGTCAAAGTTACGGTCTATTTTATATTCTTTTCCATTTAGAAACGCTTTATAACCATCATCATTTAGTTCTACCTTTTCAAAAATATATGGAGTTATGAAATTCCCTTTTCTATCAATAAACCCCCAGTTTTCATATTTACCAACTTTTCTAACATTTCCAATAGTTGTTGTTACACCAGCAACACCATTTTTGAAGGAATGAGCCATAGAAAACTGTAATGGAATTACTTCTTTTCCTGTTTTATCAATAAAACCATATTTATTTGTTATTGGAGTGTTTTTTTTATTCATCATAATATCAATGAAATCGTGATACATATCTCCGCTCATTACTAAAGCTAATCCCTCAGAAAAATTCTCTACTTGACCGTAATTAAAAGGAACAACAATGTTACCTAATTTATCAATGAAACCGGTTCTTCCTTGACCACTTAAAAATTCTCCTATTGTAACTCGGGCTAATCCTTCTTCTGTAAAATGTTCTGCATAGTCATAAATCAGTGGTATTACGAGGTTATATTTTCTATCAATAAATCCATATTTTCCACCAATCATTGCTCCAACATTAACTCGTGCTAATCCTTCACTGAACTTACTAATTTCATTGTATCTCATACGCTTGAATAACTCTCTACCTCCGTAGCCAAAAAACAGAACTATTAAAAACGAACTAACAAAGTGATATTTTTTAGCTTTTAACCAATTGAGGAAAGAAATATTCTCATCTTCAAATAAGTATGAAGTCAAAAGCAATAAAAAGAAAACAATAAAAAGCGTAATAAAAAAATTGAAAGCGAGTTTGTAATATAAAACATTTCTTTGGACTAATATTGTAGAATGTCTTATGTCTTTCAGAATAATTTCTGTTTTCATTTCTATTCCGGTTAGTCATTATCAATATTTATATAAGAGTTTTCAACGTTCTCAATTTTAATATCGTCAGATGGTGATTTTTTAATATTAATAGACGAGTGTTTTATTTTATTGACATACAGAGTAATATTTTTATAAAATAAATTTATTATTACCATTAAAGATGTCAATATAATTATGATAGGTTCTAATTGAGGCATATCAAAATAATACCAAAAAAAGGCAATTAAAATAATCATAAAGTTTGAAATAATTTGAAATGTTTTACTCATCACATTTGTTTTTAAGGTTGCTGCTAACGGTTCGGGGCTTTGTGAAGTGGCGAAAAATCGAAGACGAAAGTTATGAAAAAAGCCAATAAGATTGGCTTTTGCGGCTTAGAAAGCACTAACTTTCAACTTAGCCCTTACTCCGATCTTTTGCCAAACTGCTTGTTGGGCGTTTGTGCTTGTTTCTATTTATTGTGTTCAACCCATATTAGTTTATCGGTATCATAACCAATTTTTTGTGCTATTTTCATATAATTATTTTTTATATCATCTGGTATAGATTTATTTCTAGATAGAATCCAAAGGTATTTTAAATTTTTCCCCATAACAAGTGCGTAATTATACTCAGAATCTATAGCAACTACATTGTATCCAGAATAAAAAGGACCCCAAAAGGATACTTTAAGTTTCGCAACATCTTCGCTTCCTACAAATTTTGCTTTCCCAATTGCTTTTTTCCATTGATCTTTTTTGTAGTTATATCCTTTATTTTCAACCCGAACTGTTTTATTACTATTTAATGAATAGAGTGCGGTTGTATTGTTTAAGTCTTTTTCGAATTTGAAATCTAATCTAGCGATTTCATACCACTTGCCAAGATATTTAGATTTGTCAAAGTTTTTAACAGCTTCAGCACCTTTCGGAATTGTTCTACAAGAAAATATTGTTGTCATCAGAGTCAAGTTTAAAAATAGAATCAGAATATTACGTTTCATTATTGTTTGATTTTAGATTCTGTAATGTTTTGTTTAGCATAACGCCCAACTATCAAATATACAAAGTTAATCCAATATTTAATAGAATATGAAACTATCGCTTAGAATCTCGTATCAAAAACTGGCATTTTCATCAAACGAGAGGAGAATTTCTTATTTGCGATATTGAGTACTTCTTATATAAATATAAACATTATTTTGTTGTTGGTCATTTATCTTTTTGAAGTTATTTGTATTTTTACTGCAAAAGATATAATCAACTATCATCAAATTGGAATTAGTATAAATGGAAAAAAAAGAACAAATTATAAAACATTTAATCATTTACGCATTTTACTTTCAAATGAACGAGATCTGCTATTAAAAATGGAAGATAAAAATATCCCGGATATTCAGCACGCTGAAGTTGAAATTAACATCAGATATTATAATCAAGAAATTGAAGAGATTGAAGACTTACTAAAGGAATTAGAAAAAAATATTTCGTAATGATTTATTCAAATCGTTATACTCAACGATTGGTAAATAAAAAGAAAGAAAGGGAACAAATTAAGTTTTGCCGCAATTCTTTTAGCTATAAAGAAACCGGCAAATAAATATGAGTGACAAGGTATCTTTTTACGAGTTTAGTCAGTTGCCACAAGAAGAACAATACGAACTGGCTTTTACAAAAGGAGAATTTATTGATGTCTCTGAAAAAGATAATGTTCGGTTTGCGTTATACAAACTGTATGACTTCTATGTGGAGGTGGTTTACGATTTTGTGAACAATAAAATTGTAAACCTGACAAGTTTTTTGAAATCAAATTAACCCAAATAAAAAAACATTACATCTGGAGATGTAATGTTCGTTGGAATATTTTATTTTTTTTCTTTACAAGATTTAAAAAAAAGTTCTCCTAACTCTGTCAAAATATATTCAGTTGTAGAATTAACATCAATATCTAAATCAACATTTGCATAAGTAGTAGAATAAACATATTCTTCACTTCTGTCAATGGGTACTTCCAAAGTTTGACTTTCTGCATAAAACTCTTTTATTTCTTTAACTAGCCCGAGCCTTATTAAGTTTGATATCTCAAAGTCTCTAAATAATTCTTCAGGAACAATTTCAGGTTTAATGATTGAATGTCTAATTTTATGCTCTTCACCTTCTAAGCTCCATATTTCTCTTTCTAAATCGCTTACTTTTTTTTCCAATTCCCAAACTCCATTACTCCAATGGTTTCCAACTTCAGATTTTTTCTCCTTTATCTCTAAATTAAGAATTTCTATATTTTCTCTTATTTTTTCTTGCTTACCATTCTTTTCAATTTTGAATTTTTCCAGTTCTGGCGTTAGACTTTCACGTCTAATTATGCAGTTTTTATAAATTTCTTCTAATGGGAAAAATTCTTCTTTGGATAATTGACTAAGAATATATGGAAAGACGTGGTTCTCAATATTTTGTTCTGAATCAATTAAGTTTGTTAATAAAATTGACCACTTGTCTTGCATTTCATCATCTTCTTCAAGACTAGAGTAATCTAAAAGTGGAGAGAGCACTTTTAAAGAGATTTTTTTTGGATTTATACTGTGTTTTATACAATATTCTTGAGCTTTGTTCAGCATTTTAATTTGATTTTTAAAACGCCACATCGTTAATTGATCTTTAACTAATAAGCCTGTTTCTTCAATGGAAGGCATAACTAATTTATCAACAAAATTTTTTGCTACTTCTAAACCTTTTTCAATCGTTGAAGATTTAATATCAAATTTACTATCCATAATTTTATGCTATACGAAATATCCTTTTTTTATTTAATTTTAAATATCTAAAATGCAAGGCTTCATTTTTACAAATATGTTAGCGACATATTATTTTCGTAGAAAATTGAAAGCATCTTCGGGTTCTTCTCTGTATAATATTTCACGGTCACTAATCGATTCATCTTTATTAGGATGTTTAATAGTGAATTTATTAGTTCCAAAATCTGATATTAAATTAGTTCTATTAATGTGTGTAATTTTTAAAAGATGATATGATAATAATGCTGTATAAACAAATCTTTTACTCCAGTCATCGAATGAAATTTCTTGAATATCCCAAGATTTTCCTGTATATGTATCTAACCATATTCTTCTATTACCATTAATCGTATCAATTGAATATTCAGAGTGTGCAAAAGCATTTCTTAAAGATGTATGAAACCCCCGTTTTATGATTTCAGCTAAACAATTATTTTTCTTTTCTAAAGTTGCTCTAATGTCGTTTCTTATAAAATCGTGTTTACCCATTTCAGGTACAACGACATTCCAATTATATTCTTCACCATTTGAAATATGTGCTAAACGGTATAATTTTTTTAAGAATGATTTAGATTCCCAAACGTGACAATAAATCATTAATTCCATTGAGATTCTAAAATTATTATCATCTGTTTCTACTTGTCCAGCAGGGAAACTATAATAATTTTTTAAAAAGTTGACTAAAAAATCTAATCTAGTTGAATCTTTATAATAGTCTATCCGATTGTCTATTACGTATGGATTTGAAATAACTTTTGATTTTTCATATTCAGGTTTATACTCTCCATCAGCTAAAAAAATAATATAGTTATGTAATGAATTAATTTTTATATCATCTAAAGTTTTTTGCAAACAATCTTTTATTTCTGCGTCAATTAGAGCAAAATCTGCTTTTGTTATCATAGGTGAATTTCTTTTTAATATGTCAGTCAGCTAACACCCAAATATACGGAGTTAATCCAATATTTATAAAAAAAACATTACATCCGGAGATGTAATGTCGCAATACTTAATAGAATATGAAGCTAATTGCTTAAAATCTCGTGTAGAAAAACTGGCAATTCAAAACACGAGACGATAAATTTCTTATTTAATAAAATATGGAAAATTCAAATAAACTGATTTTCCTTTTGGTAAATTTGCGAATTTATTTTAGAGTTTGGTATTTCTTCTTAAAAATTTTCTTTAGTGAATTATAATATTCTTGTTTTTCTGTTGTTAGTTTCTTTTCATATCGAATACAATTGTCAACTAACGATAAATTATCTTCAAGTGATTTTAGGTCAAACAGAGATTTAATATTTGCACCAACAGCGTCACAAACCCTTATTAAATTTTGCCAGCTAGTCAAGGTTTCTGCTCTTTCAATTCTGCCAATCATTGTTGAATTTGTTCCAATTATCAAACCAATATCCTCTTGTGATAGACCTTTTTTAAGTCGCTCCAATTTTATTACGCACCCAATCTGTAAACTGAGCAACTCTATTTCCTTATCACTATACTTTTGCATAAAGTAAAATTTGGAAAATCCCAGCTCCCGTCAGTATTTATTTACTCTTCAAAGATAGAACCATCAAAAAATTCTTTCAAAAAATATTCATAATTGCCTCCAACATTTTTAGTTTCCATTTGCCATTTCCTGTTCTAAGTCAATTTGAGAATTAAGGTCGTTTGCTGCATTTTTCAAGCCTTCATAAATGATGTTGATTTCATCTCTTAGGGAAATATAGACTTCTAAACTTTTGGAGATTTCCAATCTGGACATTGATTTCGCTTTTTGTTCAATTGCCTTGATTCTAGAAAATTTTTTATTTTTCCAATTTTGTTTATATTCCGCTTCCAAACTTTTTCTTTGCTTCTCTCTTTCACTTACTTTATTTATTTCCTTAATCTCTTCGATTTCTTTTTGATGCAGATATTTAAAAGAGTAAGTAAAAATGAAATCGTTAAATCCCCAATTTTTTGCATATGGAAAATAGTCTGCATACTCATTCATTAAAAATTTATAATTATCCCGAACAATACTCATTTTTTGGAGGATAAATTTCTTTAATAGGTTGGAAGAGTTAGATGTCCTTTTGTCAATAAAATTAAAATGTTTTGCCAAGAAGAATTTCCAGTCGTCGGCTGTGTTAAATGAAGCCGATTTAGATTTATACGGATCCTCCATTTTTCCATTATATTGTGTAATAAAATTTACATTTCCCCATAGTGGTTGCTTTTCCGTAATAAAATTTTTTAAGATTTTTAGAGAAATTGTTACCAATAATTCTTCATCGTAAATACTGTGATATAAGTTGTTTCTTACATCGTGGCAAAATAAAAGTAAATATTTTTCTTTTTCATTAATTGTATTTTCTCCTAAAGAAAATTTTAATAATTCATCGTAGTTAGTAAGAATTTTTTTTCTTTTTTTTTCGGAATATTTTTTTTCCGTATATTTTGAAAGCTCAGTATCAAACATAAATTTTTGTTTAGCTAATGAATTTAACTTTATTTCAACGAAATTATCTAGTAATATAACGGCAAGCCTTTGGAATCGAAAATCTTTAGATTTACCATATTTCGCTGCTTCTGCCAACTGTGTTTTTAATAGAATAACGTTTTCCATTTTAAAGTGTTTGATTCTGTTTGGTAATAAAAATTAAAAACCCCAACTCTCGTCAGGATTTCTATGATTTTAAATCATAATCTAGCAACTCCCTAGGATGTAGATTTAATCCTTTTGCTAAATCAATTAATGTTGTAAAAGATAGATTTCTTTTACCATTTTCAATATCACTAACTGTTCCTTTGGTTATACGATTACTATTGAGAACAACATCATCTTGTGTTAATCCTGATTTCATTCTCAAATACTTTATATGCTCACCAAATTGTTTCAAAAGTTCGTTCTTAATTATTTCCATTTAATGAACATTTATTCGATTTGGATTTATTTACTCTCCAATTTTAAAATCAAAATCAAATAATTCTCTTGGATGTATTTTCAAAGCAAGAGAAAGTTTTACAAGAGTTCTAATTGTTAAATTAATCTTTCCTTGCTCATATTTATGAATGTCACTTGAATCAATACCAGATAAAAATTCAATGTCATCAAGCGTTTGCTTATTTTTAACTCTTATTTCCGCTATTCTTTTGCCAATTTCTTGCAAGACTTGTTCTGTAAAATTCATTTCCTAAGCTTTTATGCTAAAGTCCTGACTTTTTTAAATATTCTTTTAGGGATATATCCCTAAATTAAAAAAAAGTATTACATTTGTAAAAATTACTTACAAAAAAGGTAATTTTGCGAAACTTCAACGATTATTAATAGAAGACCATTCGCTTAGAATCTTGTTATTGAAAACTGGCACTTTTTAGCACACAAGAGGATAAGTAGAAGGCTCACGACCGCGGCGTGGGCTCTCTTATCTGTGTGCAAGGTATGCCAGTACCCCAATAGCTGATATGTAGAGTTCCACGCCGTTTTGTATCCAATGTTGTCTGTTACATTACTCAACATAATTTCTAAGCCCGCTTTTCTATAAGATATTAGATTTTGTATGATACAATGGCAGCGCAACCATTGCGGCTTAACAGCTTTCACGGGACTTATTTTTCATTCATATTAAATTTTGACCGGAAGGGCGGGAAGTTTATAGCATTGACGGAGCTTCCTCCCGAATGGTCTTTAAAAAAACATCACAACACGAAACAGACAGTACATCATCAGTAAACCACAAGACCAATAAAAAAGCCCTTTCCCACAAGTTTACAGACCAAAGGAAAGAGCAAAGTCTAATTAACTTAAACTCAATTCAAAGATATGAAAAATATTTTTTGCAGGCTCAACCGTCTCAAGACGACGGTTGCTACCAGCCTGCTCATTTCCGGAATGGCAATCGGTCAAATGCGAACCATCACCGGAACAGTAACACAGAATCAAAAGCCTCTCAGCGGTGTTTCTGTCTCTCAGGAAAGCAGTTCCGAGGTGGCAATTACAAACTCATCGGGAAAATACCAGATTCAGGTTTCAGGAGAAAATCCCGTTCTGACCTTCCGGCATCCCGATTTCGCCGAGCAAACGCAGGATGTCAATAGCAGCAACGTAATCAATGTGTCATTTGGTGAAAAAGTAAACCAGATTAAAGAAATAGTTCTCAACGCCGGATATTACTCCGTAAAGCAAAAGGAAAGCACTGGAAGCATATCAAAAGTAACAGCAAAGGACATCGAGAACCAGCCGGTTACCAATGTCCTTTCTGCTGTTCAGGGAAGAATGGCAGGTGTCAATATCACGCAGGGATCAGGAGTAGCCGGAGGAGGTTTTGATATTCAAATTCGTGGTAGGAATAGTTTAAGAAATTTACTTAACAGCCCGATAGACGGTAACCAGCCCCTTTATATACTTGATGGGGTTCCAATGGGTTCTTCTGTAGTTTCAACCTATTCCGCTCAGATTATTCCGCTCCGGAATATAAGTCCATTAAACAGTCTGAACCCAAACGATATTGAAAGTATTGAAGTTCTTAAAGATGCAGATGCTACCGCGATTTACGGAAGCCGTGGTGCCAATGGTGTCATACTGATCACAACGAGGAAAGGGGCTAAGGGCAAATCAAATATTTCACTTTCGTCAAACCTTGCGTTCAGTATGGTTGCCTCTCGTATGAAAATGATGGATACATCTCAATACCTTGCAATGAGGAAAACCGCATTTTCCAATGACAATATCTCAACATATCCCGTTAATGCTTATGATATTAATGGTGCATGGGATAAGTCACGATATACAGACTGGCAGAAAGCATTGACAGGCAAAACTGCTGTAATATCAAATACAAGTCTAGCACTAAATGGCGGTTCAGAGCAATGGTCTTACAGGATAAATGCCGCTCACAATGAACAGAGCACGGTATATCCAGCAGACTATCAATACAAGAATAATACTCTTTCATTGGGATTTACCCATCAGTCCAAAGACAAAAAGCTAAATCTTACCTCGACTAATAATTTTTCCCAGCAATACAACAATGTTATTAATGTTGATCTTACGAACGCAGCACTGTTCCTAAGCCCAAATGCACCGGCACTTTATAATACCGACGGTTCCCTAAACTGGGAGAATAACACTTTTACTAATCCTGTTGCGTCGACGGTTGTTACCTATCAAAATGACACCAAACAGCTTAACAATAGTTTAAATATATCCTATAAGCTATTCCCTAATATCAGTTTTAGTTTAAATTCAGGATTCAATTATCAAAATTTTGAAGAAGTTAACCTCCGGCCACATACGAGGCTCAATCCGGCTAATGGTAGCACAAGTTCAACTTCTTCGAGCACTTATATGAGCACTTATTCAGCATTTTCATACAATGTAGAACCTCAAGTTACTGCAAATTATGATTTAGGAAAAAGTAAAATAAATTTTCTCGTAGGTGGTACCCTTCAAAGTGCGGAATCAAAACAATCATCAGCACAAGGAACAGGGTTTGAAAGCAATTCTTTAATGATGAATATTAATGCTGCTAAAACCAAAACGTTTTCGGACATCATTTCTTCTGATTATAAATATATTGCAGCATATGGTAGAGTCAATTATCAATTCGATAACAGATATATATTAAATGTTACCGGAAGACGAGACGGTTCAAGTAGGTTTGGACCTAGTAATAGGTTTGCAAATTTTGGTGCGATCGGAGCTGCTTGGTTATTTTACAATGAATCATTCTTACAAAATCAGCACTGGCTTACCTTCGGAAAAATCAGGAGCAGTTTCGGTATAGCTGGAAGTGACAATATAGGCAATGACCAATACCGGGATACCTATTCCATTGCTTCGACAAATATTTATAACGGAATTGTCGGTTTGATTCCAACTCGCTTGTTCAATGGAAACTTTAGTTGGGAAAAAACTAAGAAGTTTGAGTTGGCAATGGAATTAGGGCTATTCAAAGATATACTTAACCTTAATATTTCGTGGTATCGTAATATCTCTGATAATCAATTAGTCGGAATACCTTTGCCAGCTACAACAGGATTTACTTCAGTCCAGGCTAATCTTCCTGCTAAAGTTGAAAATAAAGGATGGGAATTTGAATTTCATTTTACTCCTTTAAAAGCAAGAAACTTTTCTTGGCAAACCGATATTAATCTGAGTTTTCCAAAAAACCAGCTTTTGGAATTCCCAAACTTGGACGGTTCAACATATGCTAACAAATATGAAATAGGTCATTCCACCTCTATTGTCAAATTGTATGAGTTTACAGGAATAGATCCAGCAACAGGATTATATACTTTTAAAGATCATAACGGTGATGGAAAAATTTCATCCCCTGATGATGCTAAAAGTATAGTTGATCTAGCGGTACAATATTACGGAGGATGGTCGAATCGTTTCCGTTATAAGAATTTTGATCTGTCATTTTTATTTCAATTCACAAAGCAGAAGAATTACAATTACCACAGCTATATGCCCGTTGCAGGATCAATGAACAATCAGCCTGTTGAAATTATGAATGTATGGTCGGTAGAAAATCCGAACGGCTATTATATGCCGTATTCCACAGGATCAAATCCGACAAAGAATATTGCTCACGCTAACTTTGCTCAAAGTACGGCTGCCGTGGGTGACGCATCGTTTATCAGGTTAAAAAATGTACAACTAAATTATAGATTGACTTTGAACAATTCGCCAGTCAAAGAAATCCTACTGTTCGTTCAGGGACAGAACGTATTGACTTTGACAAAATATTTCGGTATTGATCCTGAATTTATTAACACTGGTTATTTGCCACCTCTCAGAACGTGGTCATTAGGCACAACAATCACTTTTTAAAATTTAAAAACAATGCAAAAATTAATTAATGGTATTTTAAAACCAATATACCTCCTAATCATAGTATCTTTAATATCTTGCAAAGATCTAATCGAAACCGATCTCCCTTATAACCAGATTGGTAAAAATGAAGTATTTACTGATGTTTCCTCTGCAAATGCTGCGCTGTCAGGACTGTATGCTGAACTGTGGAATTCTTCTGTGATATCAGGTGATATATCGGGATCTGGTGCGATCCTCGGAACATATACTGATGATCTGACGTGCTATGCACCTTATATACAGAACGGTCTTCTGGATATTTACAATAATATTCAAATACCAAGTAATACGATAATTTATAGCTACTGGTCAAGGGCTTACAAGCACATTTATTATGCAAATTCCATTATTGAAGGAGTGTCCCAATCACAATCGATTTCTCAAAGTGATAAACAAAGGCTTATCGGTGAGACAGTTGCTATAAGATCATTGCTGTATTATTATCTTACAGAAGTATTTGATGAAATTCCATACACAGATTCTACGAGCTTTGAGCAAAACAGCACAATAAAAAAAATCTCTAAAGAAGAACTTTATTTGCGGCTTGAACAAGACATAAAATCGATTATAAGTGGATTAAATGACAATTATAACAATCTGGAGCGAATTTATATCAACCGAAATGTAGCACAGCTTATTCTTGCGAAAATATTTATGCAGCAGCAAAAATGGCAAGAGGCGGAAACGATTCTTCAACAAATTATAAATTCACCATTGTACATTTTTGAGAATGATATTACGAAAGTATTTTTAAAAACTGGCAAACATATTTTGTGGCAGTTGAAACCTGCCAATTCAACTGATGCAACGAAAGAATATCTTTTATATAATTTCTCCAACAGCGTACCTACCTCATTTGCACTTTCCAATGTCTTAGTGAATTCTTTTGAATCAGGAGATTTGAGAAAACAAAACTGGATCATTCCCGTAGTGGTTAATCAAAATACTTACTATAGACCTATGAAGTATAAGAATCCCATAAATTCTAATACAACAGAAAATTCGATTGTTTTCAGACTTGAAGAGGTTTATCTGCTATATGCTGAATCCTTAACAAGACAAAATAAAGTAAATGAAGCAAAAATACTGGTTGATAAAATAAGACAAAGAGCAGGACTTAACAACCTCGCACCAGGAATTTCGCAAGCTGAAATGTTAAGTAGTATAGAAAAGGAATTTCGTCATGAATTTTTTGCAGAAATGGGGCAGCGATTTTTTACTCTTAAAAGATTAAATATGCTAAACAAAATTTCACTCTCAAAACCTAACTGGCAGCCCTTCCATCAGGCATTTCCGTTACCCGAGATAGAAATTATCATAAATCCTAATCTTAACCCTCAAAATCAAGGTTATTAATGATCAAATATTTAATAACAATAATTGTTCTTGCAGCCCATCATATAGGATGGGCTCAGGATATTAATAAGGAAAACTATAATTACACGCCTCAATATAATTTCTATGATATTATAATAAATGACATTTCACCAGACAATAAATGGATAACTTTCTATAAAGTATACAGCAGTAATGCAGACAGCCTTTTTATCGTTAATAAAGAAAATCCTCAAAAACAATTTGTCAAAGTTAAGGCAATTGGTCATATGTGGATCGAAGACCATTTAATTTCGAAATATAGTGACAAGACAACAGTTCACAATTTAAAGGCAGATACAACTATAAATTTACCTTCATCCCAAGAACTATGGTTTCTAAAAGATCAGAATATTTTATTGCTTTTTAATGGAAAAGATCTTTTAATTTATAGTGTTATACAAAAAAAAGTTTTGCAAACCTTGCAATCAATTAAAAAGGTGTTTGTTAGTGATGATTCTGTTTATATCCTAAAGAAAAATGAAAGTAGGTATCAGCTTTATACTTGGAACTTGTATGATTCCACATTAGTCTATGAAACTTCGAACTTCATAGACCGACTCGTAATGCTTAGAGATAAAAGCAAATTTATAAGTTTGGAAAAAAATAAGGAACATTTGCAAGAGTTAGTATACTGCAATTTAAATTCATCAAAATATTCAAAGTTTAATACGGACAATCAGTCTCAGTTTAGTTATATATCTGCCTATGAGAGATTGGATGGGAGCCTGGTTGTAAGTACTGAAATGGCTAAAGTTAAACCTCCTAAAATTCAGCCGGATATTTGGTATACTTCCGATAAAAACTTATTTGAAAAATTCAAAAATCTTTCAGGAAGACAATATTTATGGACTCCGGAAGAAAATATTTTTTTGAAATTAGGTACTGAAAAATTAAACCGCATTGTTGACATTAAGAACGAACAATATTTTTTAGCATTTAGCTTTTCAGAATTACAAGATTATACTTCACAGCAGACTCCATCGGCAATTTATAGATTTGACAAATTAAATGGCACATATGAGTACTTGGATACTGTATGTTCAAAAGTTACATTCTCACCTGATGGTAATTATTTGATTTACAAAAGCGGAAAAGACTGGACATTATTTAATATTACTGCTCTTTCTAAAGAAAGTATTGAAGATAGAGCATTTTTCCAGCCATATTTTGCGGATGATAATTGTATTTATTTTGATGGTGACGACGGTCTATGGAAATATAACTTTAGTACTCGAAAATTAGAATCAGTATATAAAAATGCAAAAGGTGACTCAAGAATAATAAATTCTTCATATAATACTTTGTTTTCAAATTATCTGTTTGAAATACCATTTGTTTGTAGAACGATAAACCCGAAGGAAATACTGTTTGAAGTGGTCGATGAAAAAACCGGCTTAAAATCAATCCATCAGTTATGGTTAGGTAAACTTAATACAATATTACCTCAGACAGAACATCGGGTAATGTATCAAAGCAAAGCTTCTTCACAGCAGAACTTTTTGTTTACCGAAGAAAATTTTAATATGCCTAAGCAGATTGTTAATATTAATGATAAGAACCGAAAAATTATACATAGATCGAATACATTTGATAGAAGTGTTTCAAAGATCAAAATCAAAACTATCACGTATAAAAATAATGATAACCTTGAACTGAAAGGTATACTTTACTATCCGTTGGATTTTGATGAGAATCAAAAATATCCAATGGTTGTGCATATTTATCAAGTACAAAGCCCAAAAAAAAATATTTATCCAACAGTAAATTATTCAGAACTTAAAGACGGTTTCAACATAAGAAGCTTAATTGAAAAAGGGTATTTTGTTTATTTGCCAGATATTGTCTTCGGAAAAAAAGGAACCGGTCTATCAGCTTTGGATTGTGTAAATAAATCCTTAGACGCCCTTAGTGGTATCCACGCAATAGATTTTTCTAAAGTTGCTTTAATTGGGCATTCTCACGGAGGGTATCTAACAAATTTTATAGCCACAAGATCGAATCGTTTCGCGACTTATATTTCAGGTGCGGGAAATAGTGATATTATTCGGTCTTACTTTTCCTTCAATAATAATTTCTATAGTCCTTTTTACTGGCAGTTTGAAAATGGACAATATGAAATGGGTATTCCATTTTCGGAAAATAAAAATCTGTATTTCAATAACAACCCTATTTACAATGTGGAAAAAGTTAATAACCCAGTTTTATTATGGACAGGGAAAAGGGACGAAAATATTGACTGGGAACAGACTATGGAATTTTATATTGGTCTTAAAAGAAACAATAAAGATGCGGCTGCATTATTTTATGAAAATGAAGGACATAGCATGTCTGATATACAATCATCACAAGATCTGCATAATAGAATATTGGATTGGTTGGATTATTTCTTAAAAAATATAAAAAGTATTCCCTGGCTTCAATCGTTTGATAAATAACTTAAAAGGATGCCAGCTGGCATCCTTTTTTTTAGTTTCGATATAATACTTGTCCGCATTCGGTCGGACTGACAAATAGTTGCATCGGTTTTTGTACTCCATTGACCCATTCGGTACATACAGGTCCACTTACAGTATTACAATTAACCTCGCCCACTAAAATACATTGCTCGTTTGCTTCATCGAAATGATAAGCTGTAATCGTGGTACTTGCTTCTGTTTTTGCCTTATTAGTGGCAAAAGCACTTCCTACGCCAAAAACCAGTATGGCTGCGGGAATTAGAATTGATTTTAAATTTTTCATTATAGTAAAGATTTAAATGTGCCTACAGTTATTCCAGGTCTTCGGCTTTACCTGTGAAATTGTTCTTTACCGCCTGCGCAATACGATACTTTACAATTTCATTTCCTATGAGAGTATATAGATAGTTGTCTGTTACCATGCTTTCTCTTACTCTTTCCCTGTTGCGGTTAGGAATAAGAAGACTTCCAACGTAATATTGATGATTGATTCTGTAAAGATCAATAGTAGATGAGAGCTTCCATTGCCTGGAAGTCTCATATTGACCTTTTGCATTTGTCACCACAAATAAGATATCCTTATAGATATATCCATTTTTGACAGTTAAGTCATTTGGATTTTTAATTTTTCGAGTACCATCAGGTAATTGTAGGAATTCGGTTTTTTTTGACTTATTAAAACTTATTAACTTGAATACATTGGTAGTATTACCAGTATTATTATTGCTAATACTGACAAACTGATTTTTGTAATAATAAAGATAGACTGATGTTTTTCGATCATTTGACGAAATAAGGATTCCGTCATTTTCAATATATCCCTTATTTTTAGTGCCAAGAATATCATATGCTAAATCTATATTCTGATGTTTATAATACCCTATTACAAAATTACTGTTTAAACTGCTTTGTGATCGAAAAATTAAGCTGCTGTCACTAAGAATATTTAATTGATCAAAGTACATAGTTCTGTAATTTACAACCTGCAAGGAATCCTTGCTAAATAACCTACCTTTGTAAACGATTGGCACAGTTCCATCGAAAATGTAATAGAATGGTGATTTCCAGGTTACTTTTATATTTTTGAATTGATGTGACTTAAAATCCAAAGGTATCTTAAAGATTGAGTATGTACTTAGATCTTTCTTTACTACTGTAATATTTAGCGGAGTAGCTTTGTTTCCTAGAATTATATAATCTGAATCATGACCAATAAAATACAATGAACTGTAATCCAGATTAAGCACTTTCTGCAATTCGACGGAATGTGGAATGTACCTTCTTGTAAAGTTATTATCCTCTTTTATTATGTATTCTGATCTTAGATAAAGCAAAATTACTGCACCCGAACTTATAAGAATAACTAATGTCAAACGAGTAAAATATCGAAAGAATTTATTTTCCCTTTTAATTTCTTCACTAATAATCGCTAGAGATAATATTATGACACAAGCAACATTAAAAATTAAATGAGTATTCCAGTCCATTCTTTCCAATATTCCACCGCAGGAGCATGGGACAAATTCACTGTAATTAAGAATTAGATAAATATATATAGTAAAAGAAGACATAATTCCTAGTGAACAATAAAGCCCCTTAATCCGAGTTTTGGGAAATAGCAGAAGCCCTACAATAATTAGTTCCGAAATTATGGTTAAATAGGAGATTACGCCCGCATATGAACTTAGCAAAGGTGATTGTGAGATCTGCGCTTGGAAATTTTCAAAATCCAGTATCTTACTGATACTCGCATAGCAAAACAGCAGTATAAAAAAATAGCTGATAACTTCTGGAATTCTTGCCTTGATGGTTTTCATAATTCGTTAATTATCCTTTTTTAACTAATACCCATTTCACGCTTTTACCACAGTACATAGGCATTTTTTCTCCTTTAGAAATATACGCTATGGTACTTATCCGCCCATCAACCTCCCATTCACCGCTTACCGTACATTTTCTTCCGGTAATGAGGAGAATTTTATTGTTATTTAACGGTATCATTTACGGTTCTCCAATGCTGTTTATCTTTTTTCGGTTCTTCCTCGTCGCCTTTTTCGAGATTATTGTCATTGTTTTCTTGGTAAATGTTGTTTTCCTCCGTTGCAGCTTCGCGATGGCTTTTAATTTCCGTAGTTTTGCCTTCTGGTTCTACAATGGATTCAGATCTATCGCAGGACAGCATAAGAAATGCTGCTATCAAATTTAAAAGTGAGATATACTTTTTCATAATTATTTAAGATTTTAAAAAGTTATCCCGACGTCGGTTTGATTAGAATTCTGGGGTTAAAATTAGAAGAG
>Ga0206118_100093_pt1 | contig 127599 bp, 116 predicted proteins | sample 3A20Ametagenome_FD_177999 | JGI IMG/M metagenome (GOLD analysis project Ga0206118, IMG submission 177999) | Enriched microbial communities from leaf-cutter ant dump, University of Wisconsin, Madison, United States - 3A20A | ecosystem: Environmental > Terrestrial > Nest > Insects nest > Nest...
ACTATTCATTGCTTGATCAAACGTCTGCAAGATGGACAGTCATCCACTCCTGCAGGCGCCCTCACAAGATACCTGCGCATACTTTCAAAGAACCTTGGAATCGGCCTCAGCGCCTTCTTCCGTTGCCTGACGTTTCCGTCCAGCGAGCCGCCCATCATAGCGGCTTTTTCGTTGCCGTCAACACCTCGCTGGAGAGTGTTGACCCTTCAACCCAACCCCGAAGGGCCAGCGCCGAAGCGAGCCGCCTATTATGACCGGCTTTTCGCTACCGTCAACACCCAAAGTTGAGTGGTGACTTCGACCTCCTTCGCCGTTGACCGCGTGGGCCGGCGGCGAGGGAGCGGAAGTATGTGCCTGTGTTGCAGCTTTGTGAAGGGGGCACGGGAAATTTCCCGCATACCGCCCCATCGCGGTTCAGCTTGCGTGGCGCGGTTGCCTCAACCCGCGACCAGCAGGACCCGCGCGAAGTTGCGCTTGCCCACCTGCAACAGGCCCTCGAAACCGGGCTGCAGCACGGTCTGCGGGTCTTCGACGACGTTGCCGTCGACCTTGACCGCGCGCTCCTTGAGCTTGCGCGAGGCTTCCGAGTTGCTCGGCGTCAGGCCGGCGGCGGTGAGCAACGCGCCAATGCGCAGGCCTTCGGCCGGGATGGCCACTTCCTGCAGGGGCAACTGGGTGATGTCGCCCTGCCCGGTCACCGCGGCGTTCCAGCCGACGATGGCCTGTTCGGCGGCAGCGGCATCGTGGAAGCGGGTGGCCAGCTCACGCGCCAGCCGCAGCTTGATCTCGCGCGGGTTGATGCTTCCGGCCTCGACGTCGGCGCGCAGTTGCGCGGCCTCGGCGATGGAGATGTCGAAGCTGAGCAGGTCGATCCAGCGCCACATCAGCGTGTCGTCGATCTTCATGGTCTTGGTGACGATGTCGATGGCCGGCTCGCTGATGCCGATGTAGTTGCCCAGCGACTTGGACATCTTGTTGACGCCGTCCAACCCTTCCAGCAGCGGCATGGTCAGCACGATCTGCGGCTTCTGCCCGTAGTGCTCCTGCAGGCCGCGGCCCATCAGCAGGTTGAACTTCTGGTCGGTGCCGCCGAGTTCGACGTCGGCCTCCAGCGCCACCGAGTCGTAGCCCTGCACCAGCGGGTAGAGGAACTCGTGGATGGCGATGGACTGCTGGGCGGCGTAGCGCTTGGCGAAGTCGTCGCGCTCGAGCATGCGCGCCACGGTGTGCTGGCCGGCGAGCTTGATCATGTCGGCCGCGCCCATCCTGCCGAACCATTCGGAATTGAAGCGGACCTCGGTGCGCTCGCGGTCGAGCACCTTGAACACCTGCTCTTCGTAGGTGCGGGCGTTGGCCAGCACGTCCTCGCGGGTAAGCGGCTTGCGGGTGACGTTCTTGCCGGTGGGGTCGCCGATCATGCCGGTGAAGTCGCCGATCAGGAAGATGACCTGGTGGCCGAGGTCCTGGAACTGGCGCAGCTTGTTCAGCAGCACCGTGTGGCCCAGGTGCAGGTCGGGAGCGGTGGGGTCGAAGCCGGCCTTTACCCGCAGCGGGCGACCGCTTTCCAGACGCTGGCGCAGTTCGTCCAGCTTGAGGACTTCGTCGGCTCCGCGGCCGATCTGGGCAAGGGCTTCATCAATCGAGGACACGCGTGGAACTCCGGCTTCGCCGCAAGGCATGAATGGTGTTAAGTGGAGGTTAACCGCCCAATTCATCAAAAAGCCATGCGGCTCAATGGTTTGACGCGGTATTTTCAGGTGTCTATGTTACCCGCGTTTGGGCCCACGATCCGGGCCGGCCAGAGAAACGCGAGATGTCCCAACCCGATCACGGCCATGCGCGCAAACAGCGCTTCCAGGAACGACTCCATGTCCTGCACGACACCGCCCTGCATCGGAAGCTGAAGCAGCACTTCCCGGCCGCGTTCAACGAGCGCTGGACGCGCCGGCACTGGATCCACGCCAGCCTGTTCGCGACCATCGGCGCGCTGGCGGCGACCATCGTCCCGGGCTTCTCCAATTCCATCGAGCCGGTGCTGCCGGTTTCGCAGGCAACGCTGGCGCTGCCGCTGCCGCCGCTTCCCCCCACCCACCGCAGCGAGGTGCCCGGCGACAGCTGGCAGGTGCTGCGGGTGGAGCCGGGGCAGACGCTGAGCGGCCTGTTCGCGTCGGTGGGCGTGCCGGCCACGGTGATGCACCAGGTGCTGGAGCACCCCGGCACCCGCGAGGTGCTGACCCGGCTGCGCCCCGGCGCCGAGGTCGCCTTCGACCTGCCGGTGGACGGCGAGCTGCGTGCATTGCGCTTCGACCGCGACGCCAACCACCGCGTGCAGCTGTCGCTGCAGGGCGGGAAGATCCAGGAGCAGGTGCTGGAACGCGTCACCAGCACCCGTACCGTGGTGACCAGCGGCGAGATCACCAGCTCGCTGTACGCGGCCGCGCGCAAGGCCGGGCTGAGCCCCTCGGCCATCGCCACGATGACCGAGGAGATATTCAACTACGACATCGACTTCTCCCGCGAAGTGCAGCGCGGCGACCGCTTCAGCGTGGTGCTGGACGAAACCTGGCGCGAAGGCGAGCGCATCGACACCAGCAAGATCCTCGCGGCCACGTTCACCACCGGCGGCAAGACCTACACCGGCTTCCGCTACGAGCATGGCGGCAAGACCGAATACTTCGACATCGACGGCCGGCCGCTGAAGAAGAGCTTCATGCGCATGCCGGTGAGCTATACCCGCATCAGCTCCACCTTCGGCATGCGCAAGCATCCGGTGCTGGGCACGATCCGCGGCCACAAGGGCATCGACTACGCCGCGCGCACCGGCACGCCGATCATGGCCGCCGGCGATGCCCGCGTGCAGTTCGCAGGCACCCAGCGCGGCTACGGCAACGTGGTGATCCTCGACCACGGCCGTGGCTACAGCACGCTGTACGGCCACATGTCGCGCTTCGGCAAGATCAAGGCCGGGCAGCGCGTGAGCCAGGGCACGGTGATCGGCTACGTGGGCATGACCGGCCTGGCCACCGGCCCGCACCTGCACTACGAATTCCGCGTCAATGGCCAGCAGCGCAACCCGGCCTCGGTGACGATGCCGCCGCCGGAACCGCTCAAGGGCGCCGCCCTGGTCGCGTTCCGTGCGCAGACCGCGCCGGCAATGGCGCGCATCCGCGGCATGGAGGAGATGCTCTATGCCCGGGCCGGCGGCGACAAGCCCGCCACCGCCGCGGCCGACAAGCGCGGCTGATCCAGAGCAGACATGCATTGACGATGCGGGCAGGGAGCCTCGAAGCTTCCCTGCCCGCTTTCTTTCCGGACATCCCATGCCCGCCGCCGATCCACGATTGCCGCTGTTCCTCGGCCTGATGTCCGGCACCAGTGCCGACGGCATCGATGCGGCGCTGGTGCAGTTCCCCACCGAAGGTGGCTGCCGCTTCGTGCACGGGCACACGTTCGGCTGGCCGCCGGCGCTGCGCGCCGAACTGGTCGCGCTCGGCCAGGGCCGCGAGCCGACGTCGCTGGACGCGCTGGGGCAACTGGATGCACGGGTCGGCATCGCCTTCGCCGAGGCCGCCAACGGGTTGCTGGCGCAGGCAGGGGTGGACCGCGCGCAGGTGCGTGCCATCGGCTCGCACGGGCAGACCATCCGCCACCGCCCCGCCGCCGAACCGGCCTTCACCTGGCAGCTCGGCGACGCCAGCCGCATCGCCGAGCTGACCGGCATCGCCACCGTGGCCGACTTCCGCCGCCGCGACGTCGCCGCCGGCGGGCAGGGCGCGCCGCTGATGCCGGCCTTCCACCTGGCGATGCTGGGCAGCGGCGACGAGGACCGTGCGGTGCTGAACCTGGGCGGCATCGCCAACCTGAGCCTGATCGCGCGCGACGGCGGCCTGCGCGGGTTCGACACCGGCCCGGCCAACGCGCTGCTGGACGGCTGGTGCCAGCGCCACCTCGGCACTCCTTTCGACGCCGATGGCGCGTTTGCCGCTGGCGGGCGGGTCGATGCGGCATTGCTGGCGCGGCTGCTGGCCGAGCCGTGGTTCGCGCTGTCGCCGCCCAAGAGCACCGGGCGCGAGCAGTTCCACCTCGACTGGGTGCAGGCGCGGCTGGGCGAGCCGGCGCTGGCGCCGGCCGACGTGCAGGCCACGCTGCTGGAACTCACCGCCGCCACGGTCGCCGAAGCGCTGCTGGCGCACCTGCCCGGGGTGAAGCGGCTGCTGGTCTGCGGCGGCGGCGTGCGCAACCCGCCGTTGCTGCGACGGATCGGCGCGCGGCTGCCCGGCGTGGCGGTCGTGTCCAGCGCCGAACATGGGCTGGACCCGGATTTCATGGAAGCGATGGGGTTTGCGTGGCTGGCGCGCGAAACCCTGGCCGGGCGTTCCGGCAACCTGCCGGCGGTCACCGGCGCGCGCGGGCCGCGGATTCTGGGGGCGATTCATCCGGCGTGAGTGCCGGAAGCATCGGCGGGCAGACCCGTGCCGGACGAGCCCGGCACCTACGAAGGGCCGTCTCGGCGCGGGCAAGTGGTTGTAGATGCGGGGCTCGCCCCGCATTGAGGCTTCACCGGCCAAGCCCCGTGCCGGGCAAGCCCGACACCTACGTCGATCCACGAAGAGTGGTCAACCGAACTCGGCGCCGGCCGGCAGTGCCTGCAGGGCGTGGATGGCCTCGGACAGCGCGTCCACCTCGATATTCCCGAAGCCGTGGCTCATTTCGTGCTCGCCGGCGAACAGGCCCTGCTCGAGCAGCACCATGCAGGTGTATTCGCGGGTCCAGCCGCGCGCCACCGCCAAACGGCGGATGCGCTCAAGCAGCAGCGGGTCGACATCCCGCAAGATCAGGTCGGCCATTTCATCGCGCCCGCCATCCAGCCGGTCCCCCCGCCCCGGATCATCGGCGAGGCCGTGGCCGGTTTCAACGGGCGCGACGCCAAGCTGCGACGTCCCGCTCATACCGGTGCGGCCCGCCTGCGCGCCTGCATCGCCGCCAATGCCAGGCACAGCAACAGCACCGGGATGGCCAACAGCGCGGTACCGACGAAGAACAGCGCATAGCCCTCCAGCAGGGTGCGGCCCTGCGCCAGGTGCTGCACCGTCATGCCGGAGAAGCCCTTCAGCGCCTTGCCCGGCATCGCGTAGAACGAGCTGAGCAGGGCGTACTGGGTGGCGGTGTAGCCGATGCTGGTCAGGCTGGACATGTAGGCGATCAGCGCGGTGCCGGCAAAGCCGCTGGACAGGTTGTCCACCGCCATCGCGATGGCGAACTCGAGCCTGCCGGGGCCGACGTGGGCCAGCCATGCGAAGGCCAGGTTCGAGCAGGGGCCGAGGATGGCGCCCACCAGCAGCGCCGCCATCACCCCCCAGCGCACCGACACCACCCCGGCCAGGGCGATGCCGACGAAGGTGGCGACCAGCCCGACCGAGCCGCGCACCGCGCCCACCGTGTCCTCGTCCATGCCCAGGTCGACATAGAATGGGTTGGCCATCGGCCCCATCACGAAGTCGGCCATGCGGTAGATGCTGATCGCCGCCAGGATCAGCAGCGCGCCGCTGCGGTGCTCGCGGAAGAACATCAGGAACGGGCCGACCAGCGCGTCGAACAGGCCACGCGGGGTCCACAGGCGCGCGGCCTGTTCGTGCACGGCGACCACCGCCCGCACCGGCTCGCGCGCCAGCGCCACGGCGGCCACGCCCAGCCCCAGCAGCAGCGCCATGATTTCGTAGGACAGCTGCCAGCCCACGCGCGCGGCGATGATCAGGATCAGCGCGTCGGTGACCAGCAGCGCGGTGCGGTAGCCCAGCGCCGAGGAGGCGGTCAGCAGGCCCAGTTGCTCGCTGTTGTCGGCCACCTCGATGCGCCAGGCATCGATGACGATGTCCTGCGTGGCCGAGGCGAAGGCGACCACCGTGGCCAGCACGCCGAACACCAGCAGGTGCTCCAGCGACAGGCCCAGCACGAGCAGATTGCCGCCCTTGGGCTGGACCAGCGCCATGCCCACCAGCGCCAGCGCCGCGACCAGCTGCGACAGCAGCATCCAGCCGCGCCGCCGCCCGAGCATCCGCCCCAGCACCGGCACGTCGGTCTTGTCGACGATCGGCGCCCACAGGAACTTCAGCGAATACGCCAGCCCCACCCACGACAGGAAGCCGATGGTGTCCAGCTCGATGCCTTCCTTGCGCATCCAGAAGCCGAGCGTGTTGCCGACCAGGTAAATCGGCAGCCCCGAACTGAAGCCCAGCAGCAGCATCGCCAGCACCTTGCGCTGGCGCAGGTTGCCCAGCACCTCGCGCCAGCCCTGGCGGCGCTTCACCGCCGCTTCGCTCACAGGTCGTAGTCCACGGTGAAGGGGGCGTGGTCGGAGAAGCGCTCGTCGCGGTAGATCGAGCAGCCGCGCAGGCGCTCGCGCAGGCCGGGGGTGGCGAACTGGTAGTCGATGCGCCAACCGACGTTGTTGGCGCGCGCCGCGCCGCGGTTGCTCCACCACGTGTAGTCCTGCCCCTGCGGGTGCAGCGCGCGGTAGGCGTCCACCCAGCCGCGGCCGCTGGCCGGTTCGGCGTCGCCGGGCAGGTCGGCGCACAGGCCGTTGAGCCAGTCGCGCTCTGCGGGCAGGCAGCCGGAGTTCTTCTGGTTGGATTTCCAGTTCTTGATGTCCAGCGCGGTACGGACGATGTTCCAGTCCCCGCACAGCACGTAGTCGCGGCCGCTGGCCAGCCATCCGGCGAGAATCGGCCGCAGCCACTCCATCACCTCGAACTTGAAGCCCTGGCGCAGTTCGCCCGAGGAACCGGACGGGATGTAGAACGACACCACGCTCAGGTTGCCGAAGCGCGCCTCGATATAGCGGCCTTCGTCGTCGAACGGCGCCCAGCCCAGCGCGGTGCGCACCTCGTCCGGCTCACGCCGGCTCCAGATCGCCACCCCGCTGTAGCCCTTCTTGGTGATGGCGTCGCGGTAGAAGCAGTGGTGGCCGTCGGGGCGGAACATCGGGTCGGCCAGCTGCGCCTCCTGCGCCTTGGTCTCCTGGATGCACAGCACGTCGGCCTGCTGGCGGGCGAACCAGTCGCCGAAACCCTTGCTGGTGGCCGAACGGATGCCGTTGGCGTTGAAGCTGATGATGCGCATGGAAACCCGCTGGCGGCCTGGGGGAGCGGCACAGCATACCGCCGGCGCCAGCATTCGCCGAAGCCATGCTTTACCCTAGTCGCCTTTACCAGACGACAAGAAACCGCAGCACCATGAGTGACCATCGTTCCCGTTTCCTGCAGCTGGCGCTGAATGCGGACGCCCTGCGCTTTGGCCAGTTCACCCTCAAGTCCGGCCGCGTCAGCCCGTACTTCTTCAATGCCGGCCGTTTCGACACCGGCCTGGCGCTGGCCCAACTGGGCAACTGCTACGCCGACGCCATCGACGGCGCCGAGATCGCCTTCGACCAGCTGTTCGGCCCGGCCTACAAGGGCATCCCGCTGGCCACCGCGATCGCCTGCGAGTTCTCGCACCGCGGCCGCAACCTGCCGCTTACCTTCAACCGCAAGGAGGCCAAGGACCACGGCGAGGGCGGCAGCCTGATCGGCGCGGACATGGCCGGCAAGCGCATCCTGATCATCGACGACGTGATCACCGCCGGCACCGCCATCCGCGAGGCGCTGGCCACCATCCGCGCCGCGGGCGGCATCCCGGCCGGTATTGTCGTTGCGCTGGACCGCCAGGAGATCGCCTCCGAGGACGACCGCCGCTCCGCCGCGCAAGCCGTGGCCGCCGAGACCGGCATCCCGGTGATCGCCGTGGCCAACCTGGCCGACCTGCTTGCATTCGCCTCCGGGAACCCGGAACTTGTCGGCTACCGGGAACCGCTGCTGGCCTATCGCGGCCAGTACGGAAGCAATCCAACGAGCTGACCGCAGGGGGCTGCGATGATGCGAAATCCGTCCAAGACCGGCGCCACGGCGCTGCTGGCGCTGGCCGCGCTGGCCCTGCCGGCGCTGGCGCAGAACAAGCCGGAAGCCGGCAAGAAGCTGTATTGCTGGGACGAGGGCGGGCGCCGCATCTGCTCGGACACGCTGCCGGCCGAGGCGGTGAACAACGCGCGCGAGGAGTTCAACGCGCGCAGCGGCCTGCGCAGCGCCGAGGTGCAGCGCGCGCTCACCGCCGAGGAACAGGCCGACGCCGCGCTGGCCGCGGCGCAGGCGCAGGTGGATGCGGCCGCGGTGGAAACCCGCAAGCGCACCGAGCAGGCGATGCTGTCCACCTACGGCAGCGAGGACGTATTGCGCCGCGTGTTCAACGAACGCGCGGCGATCGTCGACAACAACATCCAGACCGCCGCCTACAACGTGGCCAGCCTGCGCGACGCGCTGGCCACGCAGCTGCAGGCGGCCGGCAACAAGGAGCTGTCCGGGCAGAAGATCGCCGACAAGCAGGCCGACGACATCCGCCAGCGCCACCGCGAACTGCAGGCGCAACTGCGGTTGCAGGCCGCGTTCGAGCGCCAGCGCAAGGCACTGGACGTGGAGATCGACGAAACCCTGGCCCGCTACCGGGTGCTCAAGGGCATCGCCCCGCAGTAACGCCGTGCAGCGCCCGGCGGGGTGTTGCCCCCGCGCCATGCACACAAGCAACGCGCCCGCGACCGGTATCCCTGCAGGAGCGACGTGAGTCGCGACGGGCTTCCTCGGTAAAACCCCATCGCGACTCACGTCGCTCCTACAGTGGTCGGCTCAGAAGGACAGCTCGACGTCGGGCAGCACCTTTTGCAGCTGTTCGCGGAACAGCGCCTTGATCCGCTCCAGCGCGGCCTCGTCGTCGCCCTCGAAACGCAGCACCAGCACCGGCGTGGTGTTGGAGGCGCGCACCAGGCCCCAGCCGTCGGGGAAATCGACGCGCAGGCCATCGATGGTGGAGATGCGCGCGGCGGCGAACGGCGAATCCTCGGCCTGCGCGGCGGCCACCACCAGCGCCACCTGCGCATGCTGGGTGCCCTCGGCCACCGGCACCTTCAGTTCCGGGGTGGCGACCGCGTCGGGCAGCTCGGCCAGCACCTCGTCCGGGGCCTCCTCGCGCTGGGCGAGGATTTCCAGCAGTCGCGCGGCGGCGTACAGGCCGTCGTCGAAGCCGTACCAGCGCTCCTTGAAGAAGAAATGGCCGCTCATCTCGCCGGCCAGCTCGGCGTCGGTCTCGCGCATCTTCGCCTTGACCAGCGAATGCCCGGTCTTCCACATCATCGGGCTGCCGCCGTTGCGCAGGATGTAGTCGGGCAGCTTGCCGGTGCACTTGACGTCGTAAATGACCAGTGCGCCGGGGTTGCGCACCAGCACGTCGGCGGCGAACAGCATCAGCAGGCGGTCGGCGAACACGATCCGGCCGTCCTTCGTCACCACGCCGAGGCGGTCGCCGTCGCCGTCGAAGGCCACGCCGAGGTCGGCGTCGAAGCGCTGGACCATCTGCACCAGGTCCTCGAGGTTGCGCGGCTCGCTCGGGTCCGGATGGTGGTTGGGGAACTCGCCGTCGACCTCGCAGTACAGCGGGATGACCTCCGCGCCGATGGCTTCCAGCAGCTGCGGCGCCACCGCGCCGGCCACGCCGTTGCCGGCGTCGGCCACCACCTTGAGCGGGCGGTCCAGCTGCACGTCGTCGCCGATGCGCTGCACGTAGTCGTCGATGACCTCGCGCTGCTGCAGGCTGCCCGGCGCGTCGGCAAGGTGCAGGCGGCCGTCGCGGATGCGCTCGTACAGTGCGGTGATCGCCTCGCCGGCCAGGGTTTCGCCGCCGATGACGATCTTGAAGCCGTTGTAGTCCGGCGGGTTGTGGCTGCCGGTGACCGCCACGCAGCTGCCGGCGCGCAGGTGGTAGGCGGCGAAATACACCACCGGCGTCGGCGCCATGCCGATGTCGATGACCTCGCAGCCGGCGCGGCGCAGGCCGTCGATCAGCGCGTTGGCCAGCTCCGGGCCGCACAGGCGGCCGTCGCGGCCGACCACCACGTCGCGCAGCCCCTGCGCCTGCATCTGGCTGCCGATGGCCTGGCCGACCAGCCGGGCCACGGTGGCGTTCAGCTCGCTGCCGACCACGCCGCGGATGTCGTAGGCGCGGAAGATCCCCGGGACCACCGCGTCGGCTTCCGGCACGGCGGGGGCGGCCTCACCGGCGTCGTCGCCCGCGCCTTCCGGTGCCGGCGCCACCGGCAGCGGTTCCTGTTCCAGCGCCTGCTGCAGGGTGACACCGCCGTCGGCCGGCTCCGCGGCGGCCTTGCGGCGCAGCGGCGGCAGGCGCTTGCGGCCGACCAGCAGCAGCAACGCCACCAGCGCCAGCAATGCGGCCACCACCGTGCAGGCGACCGCACCCAGCCCCATCGGGCCTTCGGCGGCGTCGGGCAGTTCGGCGACCACGCGCAGGCCGGTATCGGGCACCGGCCGGGCCAGTGCGTCGGCACCGCCGCCGAGGCTGCTGTTGCCCTTCCGCACGACGGTGAAGGCCCCCTGGCGCAGGCCGAGGAAGGCGCTTTCCGGCGATTGCAGCATGTCGAATACCGCGGTCAGGCGGGCCAGCGGCTGGCGCACGTAGGCCACTGCCGCGCGGTCCTGCAACTGCACCGGCGCGGCCAGCCCCAGCCGCGGGCCGTTGCCGTCGCGCACCACGCGCGCCACCGGCTTGCCTTCGCTCATCGCCAGTTCCAGCAGCGCCAGCCGCGAATAGCCGAAGGCGGCCGGGTCGGCGTAGGCGGCGGCCAGGGTGGCGTCGAGCACCTGCACTTCGTCCACGCCGGTCCAGGTTTCCCGCAGCGCGTTGGCGGCGGCCTCGGCGTCGCCGGCCGCCAGCGCGGCCTTCACCGGTTCGCGTTCGAGCTGGCGGGCGAACTGCGCGTTCTGCTCGGCCACGGCCTTGCCGACGGCGGTCACGGCCTGGTCGCGGGCCTGCTCCAGCGCGGTGCCGGTATCGGCTTGTTGCCACTGGTCGAAGGCACTCCAGCCGAACCAACCGGCCAGCAACAGCAGCAACACCGCCAGCAGCGGCGCCGAGCGCCCCAGCCCGGTGGCCCGACGCTGGCTTTCATTCCCCTCGCTCATCGCGCATCCCCCCTGTCAGCGCACGCCGGTATGGCCGAATCCACCCGTTCCCCGCGCACTGTCAGTGAAAGTATCCACCACCTGCAAGGCCACGCGGGCGATGGGCATCACCACCAACTGCGCGATGCGGTCGCCCGGCTCGATGGTGAACGGCTCGCGGCCGCGGTTCCACACGCTGATCAGCAGCGGCCCCTGGTAGTCGGCGTCGATCAGGCCGGTGCCGTTGCCGAGCACGATGCCGTGGCGGTGGCCCAGCCCCGAGCGCGGCAGCACCACCGCGCACAGGCCGGGATCGGCGATGTGGATGGCGATGCCGCTGGGCAGCAGCGCGGTGTCGCCCGGCTGCAGCGTCATCGGCGCCTCGGTCGCCGCGCGCAGATCGAGCCCGGCACTGGCCTCGGTGGCGTAGGCCGGCAGCGGCCAGGCGTCGCCGAAGCGCGGGTCGAGCAGTTGTACCTGCAATGGCTGCAATGCGTTGTCGGTACTCATGCGTCCAGCCTCTCGGTGATCAGGTCCAGCAGTTGTTCGGCCAGCTGGGTCTTGGCGGTGCCCGGGAAGTCCCGCTGGCCGTCGGCCCAGTAGGCGGTGGCGGCGTTCTGGTCGCTCTCGAAGCCGCCGCCGGCGATGCCGACCTGGTTGGCGATGATCAGGTCCAGGTGCTTGTCGACCAGCTTGCCGCGCGCGTATTTCTCCACGTCGTGGGTTTCGGCGGCGAAGCCGACCACCAGCTTGAGCGCGTCCTCCTGCGCCGCCACCTCGGCCAGGATGTCCGCGGTGCGCACCAGTTCCAGCACCAGCGTGTGGCTGCCGGGCGTCTTCTTCAGCTTCTGCGGCGATACCTGCTGCGGCGTGTAGTCGGCCACCGCGGCGGCGCCGATGTAGATGTCGGCCGGCAGCTCGGCCAGCACCGCCTCGCGCATCTGCGCGGCCGAGCGCACGTCGATGCGGCGCACGCCGGGCGGCGTGGCGATCTGCACCGGGCCACTGACCAGTACCACCTGCGCGCCGCGGCGCGCGGCGGCGGCGGCCAGTGCGTAGCCCATCTTGCCGCTGGAGCGGTTGCCGACGTAGCGCACCGGGTCGAGGTCCTCGTAGGTCGGCCCGGCGCTGATCAGCACGCGCACGCCGTTCAGGCGGTCGGGCGCGGCCGCGGGTACGGGGTCGGCGGCCAGCGCGGCGACGATCGCGTCCGGCTCGCTGAGCCGGCCGGGGCCGGATTCGCCTTCGGCCAGCGGGCCATCCTCCGGCCCGATCACCTGCACGCCGCGCCCGCGCAGCAGCGCGAGGTTGGCCTGGGTGGCCGGGTGCAGCCACATGCGGTGGTTCATCGCCGGGCATACCGTCACCGGCGCGGTGGTGGCCAGGCACAGCGTGGTCACCAGGTCGTCGGCATGGCCGTTGGCCAGCCGCGCCAGCAGGTCGGCGGTGGCCGGGGCGATGACCACGCGGTCGGCCCAGCGCGCCAGCTCGATATGGCCCATCGCCTGCTCGGCGGCGCCGTCCCACAGCGTGGTGCGCACCGGCTGGCCGGACAGCGCCTGGAAACTGAGCGGGGTGACGAATTGCTGCGCGCCCTCGGTCATCGCCACCTGCACGCGGGCGCCGGCATCGCGCAGCCGGCGCACCAGCTCCAGCGATTTGTAGGCGGCGATGCCGCCACCGACGCACAGCAGCAGCTTGCGTCCTTCCAGCGGCCGCGCAGGCGCCTGGGCATGGGAATGTGGGCCAGTCACGGGGGGAAAGTTCCTACCTGCACAAGAATCTTTAGCTTACCCGAAGGGTCTGCCGCCGCTTATTACTCCGGGTGCACGCCGCACCCATGCTTTGGGCATGCACATCCGCGACTGGCCCAGCACCGAACGCCCCCGCGAGAAGCTGCTGGCGCATGGCGCCGGCAGCCTGTCCGACGCCGAGCTGCTGGCGATCTTCCTCGGTTCCGGCCTGCGTGGCCGCGACGCGGTGCAGACCGCGCGCCACCTGCTGCAGCACCACGGCCCGCTGCGCCGGCTGCTGGACCGCAGCGCGCGCGAACTGGCGCAGCTGCCGGGGCTGGGGCCGGCCCGCGCCTGCGCCATCGCCGCCGCGCTGGAGCTGGGCCAGCGCCACCTCGCCGCCGACCTGGAGCGCGGCACCGCGCTGACCGACCCCGCCGCGGCCGGGCGCTACTTCGCCCAGCGCCTGCGGCCGCGCCCGCACGAGGTGTTCGCCGCGCTGTTCCTCGACACCCGGCACCGCGCATTGGCCTTCGAGGAATTGTTCACCGGCACCATCGACAGCGCCGAGATCCACCCGCGCGAGGTGGTACGGCGGGCGCTGGCGCACAATGCCGCGGCGGTGATCGTCGGCCACAATCACCCCAGCGGGAACCCCGAGCCCTCCGCCGCCGACCGCACCATCACCGCCCGCCTGCGCGAGGCGCTGGGGCTGGTGCAGGTACGCCTGCTGGACCATTTCGTCGTCGGCGACGGCCTGCCGGTGTCGCTGGCCGCGCGTGGCTGGCTATAGGGGGCTCGCATGGACAAGGGGGGCTATCGGGACGGGCCCGGCCCCGCACCCTCCGTTGACCTTGCTGACCGCCGCATCCGCAAGGCCGGAGCGGCCGTCACGCCGGTCAGGTAAAATACGCAGTTCCGCGCTTCAAGCAGACCGTCAACGTGAAAGCCCTCCTCCGCGCCCTGATCGGCCAAGGCATCGAAGCCTTGCGCGCCAACGGCACCCTGCCCGCCGACACCCTGCCGCCGGATTTCGTGGTCGAACGGCCCAAGACCCGCGAGCACGGCGATTTCGCCACCAACGCCGCGATGCTGCTGGCCAAGGCCGCGCGCAGCAACCCGCGTGCGCTGGCGCAGGCGCTGGTGGCGGCATTGCCGGCCAGCGACGACGTCGCCAGCATCGAGATCGCCGGGCCGGGCTTCATCAACTTCAGGCTGGCGCCGGTGGCCTACCAGCGCGAGGTGGTCAACGTGCTGCGCCAGGGCGAGGACTATGGCCGCAACCTGGGCGGCAACGGCCGCAGCGTCGGCGTCGAATACGTCTCGGCCAACCCGACCGGCCCGCTGCACGTCGGCCACGGCCGCGCCGGCGCGATCGGCGACTGCATCGCCCGCGTGCTGGAAGCCAACGGCTGGAACGCCAAGCGCGAGTTCTACTACAACGACGCCGGCGTGCAGATCGAGAACCTCGCCCGCTCGGTGCAGGCGCGCGCGCGCGGCTTCAAGCCCGGCGACGCGCAATGGCCGGCCGACGCCTACAACGGCGAATACATCGACGACGTGGCCAAGGCCTACCTGCTCGGCCAGAGCGTGGAGCTGGAAGGCAGCACCGTCACCGGCAGCGGCAACGCCGAGGACATCGACTCCATCCGCCGCTTCGCCGTGGCCTGGCTGCGCAACGAGCAGAACCTGGACCTGGCGGCGTTCGGCGTGGATTTCGACATCTACTTCCTCGAAAGCTCGCTGTACAAGGACGGCAAGGTCGCCGAAACCGTGCAGCAGCTGATCGCCTCCGGCCATACCTACGAGGAAGGCGGCGCGCTGTGGCTGCGCAGCACCGACTTCGGTGACGACAAGGACCGCGTGATGCGCAAGTCCGACGGCACCTACACCTACTTCCTGCCGGACGTGGCCTACCACCTCTCCAAGTGGCAGCGCGGCTACGAGCGCGCCATCACCGAGCTGGGCGCCGACCACCACGGCTCGCTGGCGCGGGTGCGCGCCGGTTTGCAGGCGCTGGGCGTGGGCATCCCGCAGGGCTGGCCGGAATACGTGCTGCACCAGATGGTCACGGTGATGCGCGGCGGCGAGGAAGTGAAGCTGTCCAAGCGCGCCGGCAGCTACCTGACCCTGCGCGACCTGATCGACGAGGTGGGCGCCGACGCGGTGCGCTGGTTCCTGATCGCGCGCAAGCCCGACTCGCAGCTGACCTTCGACATCGACCTGGCCCGCCAGCAGAGCAACGACAACCCGGTGTTCTACGTGCAGTACGCGCACGCCCGGGTCTGCTCGCTGCTGCGCCAGGCGCAGGAAAAGGGGCTGGACCACGACCAGGCGCAGGGCCTGGCTGCGCTGGCGCAGCTGGACGACGCCCTCTCGCTGGAGTTGATGAACGAAATCTCGCGCTACCCGGAAGTGGTGGAAGCGGCCGGCGTCGCGCTGGAACCGCACCTGGTCGCGCAGTACCTGCGTGAATTGGCGCACGCCTTCCACACGTGGTATCACGGCACGCCGGTGCTGGTGGACGATGCCGCCACGCGCAACGTCCGGCTCGCCCTGGCCTGCGCGGCACGGCAGACCCTCGCCAACGGCCTGGGCCTGCTGGGCGTGAGCGCACCGGAAAAGATGTAAGCAAGGAGAAGTGGCGGAAATGGCAGCACGACGCGGCAAGAGCCAGGCGCGGCGCAACAGCAGCAACGGTACCCCCGGCTGGGTATGGCTGGTCGCCGGCGCGGCGATCGCGGCCGTGGTGTTCCTGGCCGCGCCCGGCCTGTTCAAAAAGGACGGCGACGGCTTCCTGCGCGTGGGCCCGCAACCCAACCCCGATGCCCGGCCGGTACCGGTGGTCGACGCCGACCTCGATGCCGGCGTGGACCTGCCGCGCCCGGCCACTGGCGACGGCAAGCCGGCGGACAAGCCGGCGACCCAGTACGACTTCTACACCCTGCTGCCCGGTAAGGAAGTGCAGATGACCGACGCCGAGCTGGCCGCCAGCGCCAAAGCCGAGGCGCAACGCCGCGCCGCCGCCGAACGCGCCGGGCAGGACAGCGAGGCCCAGCGTGCACAGGCCGCATTGGAAGGCCGCCCGGTGCCGCCGGCCGCCACGCCGCTGCCGACGCCGGTAAGCGAGGCACCGCGCCCGGTGGCGGCAGCGGGCACCGCGCCACAGGCGACCACCGCCGCGACCACCGACCGCAAGCCGGCCGAACCCACCCCGGCCACGGCTGCCGTCCCGGCGGCGGACAACGTGCGCTACATCCTGCAGGCCGGTGCCTTCGGCGCTTCCGGCGACGCCGAGGCGACCAAGGCCAAGCTGGCGATGATGGGCCTGAGCGCGCGCGTGGAATCGGCGCAGATCAACGGCAACACCGTCTACCGCGTGCGCATGGGGCCATACGGCAGCGCCAGTGAGCTGGCCGAGGCCAAGGCCAAGCTCGACGGCAGCGGCTTGCAGGCGATGGCCATAAAAGCCCAGTAACACCGCTTTGGAAGCCCCTCTCCCATCGGGAGAGGGGTTGGGGTGAGGGGCGAACGGAGTCCATGATGCATGGTCGGGATTGCATCCCCGACATGGGCACCCCCCATCCCGCGCGTCGGGGGCGTAACCCCGACCTACCTGCTTCGTACGCACCCTCATCCGGCGCTTCGCGCCACCTTCTCCCGGCGGGAGAAGGAACCTCAATGTCCAAGGAACCCGCCATGTCCAAGACCGCCCTGATCACCGGTGCCACCTCCGGCTTCGGCGCCGCCGCCGCCCGCCGCTTCGCCGCCGCCGGCTGGAAGGTGGTCGCCACCGGCCGCCGTGCCGCGCGACTGCAGCCGCTGGTGGACGAATTCGGCGCGGACACGGTGCACGCCGCCGCCTTCGACATCCGCGACGGCGCGGCGATGGAGGCGGCACTGGCCGCGCTGCCGCCGGCCTTCGCTGGCATCGACCTGCTGGTCAACAACGCCGGCCTCGCCCAGGGCACCGCGCCGGCGCAGCACGCCAGCCTTGAGGACTGGCGCACGATGATCGACACCAACGTCACCGCGCTGGTCACCCTCACCCACCACCTGCTGCCGCGGCTGGTCGAGCGCCGCGGCGCGATCATCAACATCAGCTCCACCGCCGCCATCCACCCGTACCCCGGCGGCAACGCCTACGGCGGCACCAAGGCCTTCGTCAGCCAGTTCTCGCTGGGCCTGCGCGCGGACCTGCACGGCACCGGCGTGCGCGTGACCACGATCGAGCCGGGCATGGCCGAAACCGAATTCACCGTGGTGCGCACCCACGGCAACCAGGCCGCCAGCGACCAGCTCTACAAGGGCGCCAACCCGATGACCGCGCAGGACATCGCCGAGCAGATCTTCTGGGTCGCCAACCTGCCGCCACACCTGAACGTCAACCGCCTGGAGATCATGCCGACCAGCCAGTCCTTCGCCGGCTTCCAGGTCGCGCGCGAAGGCTGATTCCACCGTTGGCCGCGGGCTTCAGGCCCTCGGCTCGCCGGCGGCATGGATGTGGTAGCCGTTCTTGCCGCTGCCCTTGATCCGGTACATGGCGCGGTCGGCGCATTCCAGCAGTTCGGCCAGCGTGGTGCCGTGCTGCGGGTACAGGCTCACGCCGATGCTCACCCCCAGCTGGTACGGCTTGCCGTCCACCTCCAGCACCTCGGTGAGCGCATGCAGCAGCTTGCGCGCGATTTCGTGCACGTGCTCCTCCTGCTCGAGCTGGGTGCAGATGGCGACGAACTCGTCGCCGCCCACGCGCGCGCAGATGTCGGTGCTGCGCGTGGCCCGGCGCAGGCGCGCGGCCGTCGCCTTGAGCACCTCGTCGCCCACGCGGTGCCCGGCGCGGTCGTTGATCGGCTTGAAGTTGTCGATGTCGATGAAGATCACCGCCACCTGCTGGTGCGGGCGGGTGGCCAGGATCAGGGCGTTCTCGAACAGCGCGCACATGTAGCGCTGGTTGCTCAGCCCGGTGAGCGGGTCCTGGAAGGCCATGTCCAGCGCGCGCGACTCGGCTTCCAGCAGGCGCTTCTGGAAACTCAGCAGCACCGCCGCCAGCAGCGAGAAATACTGCGCCAGCGCCAGCAGCGTGCCGAGCATGAAGCCGTGCGTGAACCAACCTGGCTGGCGGTCGATGATCAGGAACGCGCTGGCCCAGTGCAGCGCAAGCAGCACGCTCGTCAGCGCGGTGAGCGACAGCAGCCGCGGGTCGAGCGCGTCGCGCCGGTGCCAGGCGATCCAGCCGGCCCAGGCGAGGAAACCGGCATTGAACGCGGCCACGCCGGCGCCGCGCAGCAGTGATGGCATACCGATGGCCCAGCCGGCGAAGATCCAGGCCTCCACCCCCAACGCGGCGATCACCAGCCAGCGCATCCGCACCGGCACCTCGAAAAAGCGCACCAGCCCGATCACCAGGCACAGCTTCTCCAGCACATTCAGCGCGGTATAGGTGGATATGACGCCGATGCCGCCTTTCCCGCCATCGAGCAGGGCGACCAGCACCAGCCGCGACGCCAGCGCGAACAGCATCGCCGTCGCCCACCAGCCGGCGCCGGAATTTATCCGTGGCGTGCGCCGCACCCACAGGAACAGCAGGAAGAAAACGAAATAGACGGTCGAGCCAATCGTGTGGACGATCTCGTACGGCATGCGCGGGCACCCCCTGTTGTGCCTTGCCTTGCTTCCACTCAGGCGCGGCCCTCCCATTGCCTCCACCCGGCATGGGAGTACCACGGCCTCCGTTCCCCGGTACGCAATATCGGCCGAATGTGACCGACATTACAAGTGAATGGTGATTTGCTTCACGCAAACCGGGTTCACGCGGGTACCGGCCATCCGCCGGAACTGGGGAGGCAACCGGGCACCCGCGCGGCGAGGGCGGGCCGTCGCCGCGCCGTCGTGCTCAGCCCAGCGGCTCGTCGGACAGGTAGGTGTAGCCGGTGAGCCCGGCTTCCAGCGCGGCGTCCAGTTCGGCGGCGCGCGCGGGCGCCAGGTTGGCTGCCGCCACGCGCTGGCGGTAGGCCGCGCGCAGGTCGTCCAGCCGGTAGCCGACGTAGTCGAGCATCACGTCGGTGGTGTCGCCACGGCGCTGCTGGGCGATGCGGTAGCCGTCGCTGCCGACGGTGACCTCCACCGCGTCGGTGTCGCCGAACAGGTTGTGGATGTCGCCGAGGATTTCCTGATAGGCGCCGACCAGGAAGAAGCCGATGCGGTAGCCCTCGCCGGGGCGCAGCGCGTGCAGCGGCAGCGAGCTGTCCAGGCTCTCGTTCTCGACGTAGGTCTCGACCATGCCGTCCGAGTCGCAGGTCATGTCGGCGACGATGCCGCGGCGGTCCGGGCGTTCGTCGAGCCGCTCGATCGGCACGATCGGGAACACCTGGTCGATCGCCCACACGTCGGGGATCGACTCGAACACGCTGAAGTTGACGAAATACTTGTCCACCAGCCGCTCGTTGAGTTCGTCCAGCACCGGGCGGTGGCTCTTTTCGTCGTAGCTCAGGCGCGCGCGCACGCCGTGGGCGATGGCGTAGAACAGGTCGTCGATGCGCGCGCGCTGCGGCAGGTCGATCTGGCCCAGCGCGTAGGCGCTCAGGCCTTCGGCGTGGAAATGCTGGGCCTCGTGGAACAGCTCCACCGCCGGGCGCACGTCCAGTTCGCCATGGATTTCGCGCAGGTGGCGGATCGCCGCCGGCTCGTCGTCGTGCGCTTCCGGCACGCGGCCTTCCGGCGCCTGCTCGACCTCGGCGACGTTGGCGATCAGCACCGCGTGGTGCGCGGTCATCGCGCGGCCGCATTCGGTGACGATGCGCGGCTGCGGCAGGCCGTTGGCCTCGCAGGCCTCGGCCAGCGGCTGCACGATGTTGCCGGCGTAGGAATCCAGCCCGTAGTTGATCGAGCAGTAGCTGCGCGAGCGGGTGCCCTCGTAGTCGATGCCGAGGCCGCCGCCGACGTCGACGTGGCTGATCTTCGCGCCCAGCCGCGACAGTTCGACGAAGTAGCGGGTGGCCTCGCGCATGCCGTTGGCGATGTCGCGCACGTTGCTGATCTGGCTGCCCATGTGGAAGTGCAGCAGGTTCAGGCAGTCGGCGTACTCGGTGTCGCGCAGGGTCTTCCACAGGTCCAGCAGCTGCCGCGGCGACAGCCCGAACTTGGCCTTGTCGCCGCCGCTGTTCTGCCACTTGCCCGCGCCCAGCGAGGCCAGGCGCATGCGCACGCCGATGCCGGGCTTCACGTCCAGTGCCTTCGATTCCTCCAGCACCAGCTTCAGCTCGGAGGGCTTCTCGATGACGATGAAGGTCTGCAGGCCGAGCTTGCGGCCGATCAGCGCCAAGCGGATGTATTCGCGGTCCTTGTAGCCGTTGCAGACGATCAACCCGCCCGGGCGGCTCAGCGCCAGCACCGCCATCAGCTCCGGCTTGCTGCCCGCCTCCAGCCCGAAGCCCTCGCCGTGGTGCGAGGCCAGCGTGCCAGCCACGCCCTGGTGCTGGTTGACCTTGATCGGATACACGGCGGTGTAGCCGCCGCCGTAGTCCCAGTCCTGCTGCGCCTGCGCGAAGGCAGCCTGCAGCTTGCCCAGGCGCTGGCCGAGGATGTCCGGGAAGCGCACCAGCAGCGGCAGCTTGGCGCCGGCGGCACGGGCCGAATCGACGATCTGCGGCAGCGACACGGCCGGCCCCTGCATGCCGGTGGGACGCACCACGACATGGCCGTTGCCGTCCACGTCGAAATAGCCATCGGACCAGTGCGGGATCGAATAGGTCTTGCGGGCCTGGTCGAGGGACCAATTGCTCATCGGTGTAGCGGCTCGGTGGGGCGAAAGAGCACGCATTCTAACGTCTGCGGGGCAAGGGTCCGTTACAATCCGCGCCCGCGCCTTCAGGCCCGGCTTTCAAGCCCCTCTCCCATCGGGAGGCGGGTTGGGGTGAGGGGCAACGGAGTCACGATGGTTCAACCATCATGGACTCCGTTCGCCCCTCATCCGCCCTTCGGGCACCTTCTCCCGGAGGGAGAAGGGCTTGTCCCCCAACTCCCAGCAGGACCACCGCCCATGACCACCCACGACAACTGGTTCATCGAACACTTCCAGCCGACCGGCTCGGCCATCGGCTTCCGCATCACCGGCAAACTCGATGAAGTGCAGTCGCCGTTCCAGAAGATCGAGATCTACGACAGCACCGACTGGGGCAAGCTGATGGTCATCGACGGCGCGATGATGCTGACCACGAAGGACAACTTCTTCTACCACGAGATGATTTCCCATCCCGTGCTGTTCACCCACCCGGCCCCCAAGCGCGTGGTGATCATCGGCGGCGGCGACTGCGGCACCCTGCGCGAGGTGCTCAAGCACCCGGGCGTGGAGAAGGCCACCCAGTGCGACATCGACGAACAGGTCACGCGCATGGCCGAGAAACATTTCCCGGAACTGTGCGAATCCAACGGCGACGCCCGTGCCGAACTGCTGTTCGACGACGGCGTGGCCTACATGGCCAACTGCGCCCCGGGCAGCGTGGACGTGGTGATCGTGGATTCCACCGACCCGGTCGGCCCGGCCGAGGGCCTGTTCAACAAGGCGTTCTTCGAGAGCTGCTTCCGCGCGCTGAAGGACGACGGCCTGCTGGTGCAGCAGAGCGAGTCGCCGCTGGCACTGCTGGATTTGATCAAGGACATGCGCGCGGAGATGGGCAAGGCCGGCTTCGCCTCGTTCAAGACCCTGCCGTTCCCGCAGCCGTGCTACCCGACCGGCTGGTGGAGCGTGACCGTGGCCAGCAAGCAGGCCGGTTTCGGCTTCGGCTTCCGTGAAGCCGACGCCGCCGCCAAGCCGTTCGACACCCTGTACTACACCGCGCCGCTGCACACCGGCGTGCTGGTCAGCCCGCCGTTCGTGGCCAAGGCGCTGGGCGAATAAGCCCGCACGCCACCGCAGCGCTCCACCCCCGACCCCGCGCCGGCCACCGGCGCGGGGTTTTTGTTGCCGCCATCCACGGTGACCTCCTTCGAGCCATCGGCAGGCGATGTCAAAACCGCTCCCGGCGGTTTTTCGTCGTGGCGCCCCACGCCGGCATCGGAAGTGAACGCCACCGCAACAATCCGTTGCGCCATTTCGACTCTTACATTTTTTTGACATTCAGGTTTTATGGACTGCCCAGTTCTAAAATTCAGCCCACGTTTCATCCCCCGCAAGACCGGCAGCTCCCGGCGCTTTCCGCGCCCCGCGCCGGGTCAGGAAAGCCTTCATGAACACCGTGTCCGCCTGCTGCGGCGATATCGCCGTTCCCGCCCCCGTCCAACTGCTCAAGCGCGGCGAACGCCTGCTCGAACCCGACGTCTATCGCACCGAGTTCAATGGCCAGCCGGCCGTGTTCAAGGACTACCGCCGCTACCGCGGCACGCTGCTGGCGCCGGTCGCGCACCTGCTGGTGCGGCGCGAGGCCGGGGTGCTGCGGCGGTTGCAGGGCTGGAAGCACGCGCCGGCCCTGCTGGGCACCATCGGCGGGCTGGCGCTGGGCATGGAGTTCGTACCCGGCGACACCCTGAGCAGCGTGCAGCACGCCGGCCAGGAGGTGTTCGACCAATTGCAGCAGGCGTTGTCGCGCCTGCATGCGGCCGGCATCACCCACAACGACCTGCATGGCACCAACATCGTGGTCAGCGCCGGGGTGCCGGTGCTGCTGGATTTCACCTCGGCCCTGCGTACCCCGCGCTGGCTGCGCAACGGCCCGATCAGCCGCCAGCTGCGCCGCAGCGACATGAAGAACCTGGTCAAGATGCGCCAGCGCCTGACCGGGCTGGCGCCGACGCCGGAACAGGCGGCGCTGCTGGCCGAGCCGGGCTGGGTGCGCACGCTGCGCAATGCCTGGAAGCGGCTGTACCGGCGGATCAAAGGGCAGGATTGAGCCATCTTCCGTAGCTGCCGGGCTTGCCCGGCAGGGGCCTTGCCGGCAACGCCCGGCGGGGCAAGCCCCACCGCCACGGGTGCAAAGCGGGCGGTCAGAGCGCGTCGGCGTCCAGCTCGCCGGTGCGGATGCGCACCACGCTGCCCAGGTCGTAGACGAACACCTTGCCGTCGCCGATCTTGCCGGTGCCGGCGGCCTTGACGATGGCTTCCACCACCTCGTCGGCTTGGGTGTCGGTGACCGCCACCTCGATCTTCACCTTGGGCAGGAAATCGACCACGTACTCGGCGCCGCGGTACAGCTCGGTGTGGCCCTTCTGCCGGCCGAAGCCCTTGACCTCGGTGACGGTGATGCCGGCCACGCCACGTTCGGCGAGCGCTTCGCGCACGTCATCCAGCTTGAACGGCTTGACGATGGCCATGATCATTTTCATCGGTCGGTTCCCTGTCGGTGTGCCGTCGAAGGATACCCCGCGCCACCGCGGGCAGGGCAAACGCGCGGGCGAGGGATTATCCTTACCGCCCGACGCAACAGAGCCTGATGGCCGCGCGTGCCGGCACCGAGCAACATCGGCCGGCCCCCTGCGGAGACTGCCCATGATCGACCTGAACCACATCGACGCCCTGGCCCGCCGCCTGAGCGAACTGGTGCCCCCGGGGCTGCGCGAATCGCGCGAGGAACTGCAGGCCACCTTCAAGGGCGCGCTGCAGGCCGGCCTTGCCAAGCTGGACCTGGTGACCCGCGAGGAATTCGAGGTGCAGCGCGCGGTCCTGCTGCGCACCCGCGAGAAGCTCGACGCGCTGGAACAGGCCGTCGCCGCGCTGGAAAAACACCCCGCCAACGACGCCTGAGGCGCCGGCCGTGAGCCTGGCGCTGGTGCACGCCCGCGCCCGTGCCGGCGTGCACGCGCCGCCGGTGCGGGTGGAAGTGCACCTGTCCGGCGGCCTGCCCTGCACCCAGATCGTGGGCCTGCCCGCGGCGGCGGTGCGCGAGGCACGCGACCGCGTGCGCGCGGCCATCCTCTGCGCGCAGTTCGAGTTCCCGGCACGGCGCATCACCATCAACCTGGCCCCGGCCGACCTGCCCAAGGACGGCGGCCGCTTCGACCTGCCGATCGCGCTGGGCATCCTCGCCGCCAGCGGCCAGATCGACCGCCAGGCGCTGGCCGGCCACGAGTTCATCGGCGAGCTGGCACTGACCGGCGAACTGCGCGGCGTCGATGGCGCGTTGCCGGCCGCGATCGCCGCCGCGCGCGCGCAACGCACACTGGTGGTGCCGCCGGACAACGCCGAGGAAGCCGCGCTGGCCGGCAACGCGCAGGTGAAGGTGGCCCGCACCCTGCTGGAAGCCTGCGCCGCGCTGGCTGGCGAGAAAGCGCTGCCGGACGCGCAGGCAGTCACCGTGGCGCCTTCGCCGCTGCCCGATCTTGCCGACGTGCGCGGCCATGCGCAGGCGCGGCGCGCGCTGGAGATCGCCGCCGCCGGTAGCCACCATCTATTGCTGGTCGGCTCGCCCGGCTGCGGCAAGACCCTGCTGGCCTCGCGCCTGCCCGGCATCCTGCCCGAGGCCAGCGAGGCCGAGGCGCTGGAAACGGCTGCCGTCGCCTCGGCCGGCGGGCATGGCGTGGACCCGGCACGCTGGCGGCAGCGGCCCTTCCGCTCCCCGCACCACACCGCCAGCGCGGTGGCGCTGGTCGGCGGCGGCCCGCAGCCGCGGCCGGGCGAGGTATCGCTGGCCCACAACGGCGTGCTGCTCCTCGACGAACTGGCCGAGTGGAAGCGGCATGCGCTGGAAGGGCTGCGCGAGCCGCTGGAATCGGGCGTGGTCACCATTTCCCGAGCCGCGCGCAGCACCGCGTTCCCGGCCCGCTTCCAGCTGGTCGCGGCGATGAACCCCTGCCCCTGCGGCTGGGCCGGCGACCGCAGCGGGCGCTGCCGCTGCTCGGCCGAGGCGGTCGCCCGCTACCGCGCGCGCATCTCGGGGCCATTGCTGGACCGCATCGACCTGCACCTGCAGGTGCCGCGGCTGCCGCCGGCCGAGCTGCATGGCGATGCCCCGGGCGGCGAAGCCAGCGCCATCGTGCGGGCGCGGGTGGTGCAGGCCCGTGCCCGCCAGCTGCAGCGGGCCGGCAAGGCCAATGCCTGCCTCGACCCCGGCGAGACCCTGCGCGACTGCGCGCTGGCCCGCCCCGACCAGGCCTTGCTGGAACAGGCGATGGAACGCCTGCAGCTGTCCGCGCGCTCGATGCACCGCATCCTGCGCGTGGCCCGCAGCATCGCCGACCTCGCAGATGCCGACGCCATCGAACGCCCGCACCTGGCCGAAGCCATCGGCTACCGGCAGCTGGACCGCGCCGCGGAATGATGCCTGCTGTGCAAAACCCGTAGATGCGGGGCTTGCCCCGCATGGGGCTTTCCCGGTGAAGCCCGGTCGCGACTGGCGTCGCTCCTGCGGGTTTGGCGGATGCCAGCGCCACGGTCGCCGCCAATGCGACGACAATGGGCGACGATCGCCCTTCCCCGCTGCGGAGCCGGACATGGACAGGATCGAACGCCCGTACTACCCGATCATCTACGTGCGCGGCTACGCGATGACCCGCGCCGAGATCGTCGAGACCACCTCCACCCCGTTCATGGGCTTGGAGGCCGGCTCGACCAAGATCCGCCAGGCGCAGGACGGCTCGGTGGTGAAGTTCGTGTTCGAGTCGCCGCTGGTGCGGCTGATGAAGGACCACGGCTACCGCGACGTCTACGACGGCGGCGCCGAGTTGCGCAGCGGCATTTCGCCGCGCAGCATCGTCATCCACCGCTATTACGACGTGGCCGACCCGGCGTTCGGCGGCGGCAAGGCGCCGTCGATCACCGAGGCCGCCGCCAGCCTCGGCAGGCGCATCCTCGAACTGCGCGACAGCGTGTGCGGCGGCAACGCCACGATGCACCGCGATTTCCGCGTGTACCTGGTCGCGCACTCGATGGGCGGGCTGATCTGCCGCTGCCTGCTGCAGAACCCGGAGGTGGCCGGCGCCGAGGCGCGCGCGCTGGTGGACAAGGTGTTCACCTACGCCACCCCGCACAACGGCATCGACATCGCCGGCATCAACGTGCCCGACCTGCTCTCGCTCAACGACCTGAACAACTTCAACCGCGGCAACATGGCCAAGTACCTGAAGGTGGCCAAGGACAAGGTCAACACGCTGGGCGACTCCGGCTTCCCGCCGTCGCGGCTGTTCTGCCTGATCGGCACCAACAGCCGCGACTACGCGGTGGCCCGCGGGCTGTCCTCGTTCGCGGTCGGCGCCTTCAGCGACGGCCTGGTACGCATCACCAACGCCTACGTTGAGGGCGCGCCGCGCGCCTTCGTCAACCGCAGCCACAGCGGCCACTTCGGCATCGTCAATTCGGAAGAGGGCTACCAGAACCTGACCCGCTTCCTGTTCGGCGATACCTGCGCTACCGCGCAGTTGGACATCGCCGCGCTGCCGCTGCCGCCGGAGATCGAAAGCGCGCGCAAGCGCGGCAAGCAGGTGCGTTCCTCGTACTACATCGAGGCCACCGTGGCGCCGCGCGGCGCCTACACCTACCAGCTCACCGCGCGCACCCAGGCCAATGAATGCGCGGTGCGCCGCGAGTACGGCGAGCTGTTCGACGGGGACGGCAACCTGCGCCGCGATGCGCGCTCGCCGGTGCTGTTCTCGGTGTTCCTGGACAGCCGCCGCATCACCGCCGGCAGCGAGATCGCCTTCTCCATCGAGCTGGCGGTGTGCAACGCCGGCTACGAGGTCGATGGCGCGTTGTTCCTGAAGAACCACATCCCCGGCGAATACCTGTTCCGCAACACGCTGGTGCTGTTCGCCAAGCCCGGCGAGGACGGCCAGTGGCGGCTGCGCTACGTGTGGGGCGACGACCAGTGGGCCGGCGGCCCGAAGACCCGGGCCGAGCTGGACAGCGCGCGCAGCCGCGCCATCGGCATCGCCCAGCAGGCGCCGGACGTGTTCTCGGTGCCGCTGGCCTCGGCCAAGGGTTTTGCCGCCGAACTGAAGATCGCGCTGTCGGCATGGGCGTAAACGGCATCGCGAAAAGGGTGCGCACCTAGCACGACCCCAGGCGCACGAAGCGCTCCACCTCGTCCAGCCAGACGATGTGGATGCCCGCATCGCCGGTGTCGATCCGCAGCTGGCCGTTGGTGCCCTCGTTGCCTTGCGGGTCGAGGAACTGCTGGACCGTCGGCCGGTCGGGAAGCGTGCCCACCCGCGTCGTTCCATCGCGCAGGTGCAACTCGACCGTCAACTCCGCGTCGAGCGCCAATTGCAGTTCCTTCAATCGTTCGATGGTGGCCTGGTCCACATGGACGCGGGGGGCTGTTCTGCTCATTGCATGCCTCGCCTGTCATTCGTTGCGTGGAAAGGGAAAATCCGGTGGCCACGCGCCAACCGTTCCGCGCTCAGGTGCCGGTCTGCGAAGTGGGCGCCTGCAGCGGCTTGGATTGCGGCGACTTGTCCTGCCGCAGCCAGATGCTCAACACGACGATGGACAGCACCGCGAGGAATTCGCTTTGCCAGTTCTGCATCGACTCGAACCAGAACCGCGCACTGCACAGATGCTCGAACAGGCTGATCGCGGCCTGGCCCTGCATGACCCGCTGCTCGTTCTCGTGCAGCCAGCTGCCGCAGGCGTGCCCGGCGAAACTCAGCAGGAACAGCAGTGCATACGCCAGCGACAGCGAGTTGGCGTACAGCACCTTGCAGATACCGCCCCTGCGCAGCGGCCACGGCCGCGTGCCGGCTTCCACCCGTTCCCGTTCCTCGCCCGGGTCCAGCGGCCGCGATTCGGCCGAGCCTTTCTGGCGCAGGCCCACGGTCAGCAGCACGTACATGCCCATCTGCAGGAACTCGCTTTCCCAGTTTTCGAAGGTGGCCGACAGGAAGTGCCCGCTGGCCAGGTACCGGCGCAGCGATTCCGGCGCGGCGCCGGCATCCAGCAGCTCCGCGTTGTGCACCAGGAACCCGGACCACACCTGCCCGGAAAGGAACACGCCGAACAATCCCAGCAGCACCAGCGACAGGCCATTGCGGCGGAAGAAGGATGACGGTTCGTTGCCCATGTGCGGTCTCCGGCGATGACAACGCAAGCTGGACGCCAATGCTGCAAGGACGCGTAAAGGAATCGTGGCGGACGTCGCCGCCCCGGTCACATCCATGAACCGGCGCGCGCGGAGACGACGGCGTGAACGCAGGCGGCGCCGGCTTCACGTGCGGATCAAACGGCGGCCGGAACAATCGCCGGTACCTGCCAGGAGGTTGTGCCATGTCCAGAGACCGCAAGGATCCGCCGGATCCGTCCGAAGACCGCCAGTGCGGGGAAACCCGCAAGCAGCACCACGAGCGCAAGCAGCACGAAAGCGCCAACCACGACGAGGCACTGGAGGAAACGTTCCCCGCCAGCGACCCGGTATCGCCCTTCGTCCCGGCCAGGACGCCCGAATGAACCGTGCCCGGCCACGCGCATCCCGCTGCGTGGCCGCCGCGGTGGCGCCACACAACGCGCGAAGCTAGAACCAGCGGCGGTGGCGCCCGAGCAGGAAGGCGCCGGCGGCCAGCAGCAGCAACCCGCCGACCACGGCGAAGAACCCCACGTCGTCGGTCTTGAAGAAGCCGGCGCGGAAGTTCATGCCCAGCGCGCCGACGATGGTGGCCAGCAGGCCGGTGACCACGGTGACGAAGGTGAGCACGCGCATGGCGTCGTTGGTGCGCAGCGCGGTCTGGTTGCTGAACAGCTCGAAGCTGCCCAGCACCAGCTCGCGCGCGTTCTCGACCATGTCCATCGCCCGCTCGAAGCGGGTGTCGAGCGCGACGAAATGGCGCTCGGCGGTGCGGTTCTCGTCCGGGCGGAAATCCGGCCGCGACAGGGCGCCGAACACGCGGCGGTGCGGGGCCAGCATCCGCCGCAGCCGCGAGGCCCAGCGCCGCAGCCGCTGCAGCTCGGGCAGCATGTCGCGCGCGCGCTCGCCGAGGATGCGGACCTCCAGGCGCTCGATGGCGATCTCGTAGTCGTTGATCGCCGTGAAGTAGCTCGCCAGCTGGCGGTCGAGCAGGGTGGCCACGAAGCTCTCGGCACACAGCACGCCCAGCGCACCGTTGCCCCACTGCCGCCCGCGCATGTCCTCGACGAAGTCGATCGGTTGCCGGTGGAAGGTGACCACGCGGTTGTCGCCGGTGATGCACGACAGCACGCTGCCGGCAAGCTTCTCGCGGTTGCCGCTGCCGGCGGCGGCGATGACCCGCACCCAGAAATGCCCGCCCTCCTGCCCCATCTCCGGCGCGGTGCCGCCGTCCACGAAGGCCCGCGCCGCGGCCGGCAGTTCCCAGGCCTGCCATACCGCATCCAGCATCGCGGCCGGTGCGTCGCCCAGGTCCACCCACGCCAGCGCGTCGTCGCCGGGGCAGCATTGCGCCAGCGCCTCCAGCGCGACCGCGCGGGAGTGGCCTTCGGCATCGAACACGCGGCAGAAGAACGCCCCGTCCGCCGGGGGATCGTCCGCCGTGCTGGCCGCCGCGGTCGCCACGTGCGGTTACAGGTAGTCCTTGCGTGCGTTCTCCGCCCGCGCCGCGCCGATGGCGGTCTGCACGTCCTTGCGTTCCTCCGGCGGGGGCAGCACCGCCGGCATGCCCAACTGCTGGATCCACAGTTCCCGCGCCCAGCCCTTGGTGTGGTACAGGTGGTGGTCTTCCTGTTTCTCCACGGCCTCGTAGGCCTGCATCAGCACCTTGGCATGCGGGCCACGCCTGCCGGCGACCTTGCCGATCAGTTCCCAGTTCAGGTGGTCCTTGGTTTCGGCAAGGACGACGCATTCGGCCGCCACCAGCTCCGCCTCGGCGGGTCTGGCGTTGGCCAATGCCATCTCGATCGCGGCCACCAGCGAAGCGCCCAGGTGGGCGACGACCTCGCGGCCGGGGCTGGCGGTTTCCGTATCCAGGCCAAGCTGCCCGAACACACGGGTCAGGATTTCCTCGTGGGTGCGGGTTTCGTCCAGGTAGCCCTGCCACTCCTTGCGCAGGTCCTCGTTCCCGGTGGCGCGCAACGCAGCGGTATAGACCTGGATGCCGCCACGTTCGGTTTCCAGCGCCTGCAGCAACAACTCGGTGACGGATGCTTCATCTGCTTTCGTGGCCATGCCTGCTCTCCTCGTCGGGGACGGCCGGTATAGCCAGCCATCCGCAAAGCACGCGTGAGCCGGCGTGAACGGCAGGTGTTGGCCGCGGCGGGGCCTCCCGTGCGGGCAGGCCCCGGCCCGTCAGCCGACCACCAGCGACCAGGGGATTTCCGATCCGTTGAACTTGAACTTGAACCCGTCGCAATCCACCTGCCTTGCCAGGTTGCCGCGCTCGTCGACCAGCGTGCTGACCTCTATCCGCGTATCCGCCGCGGCGGGCCCGCTCCTGCTCGGGATGCCGGCTGTCCTGATGTCGGCCATTTCCCTGGAAACGATCGTGACCGGGCGCAGCTCCCGCCCCGGGCCCTCCAGATAGAATTGAATGCCTTTCACGGTGCGATGTCCTCGAGATCATTCCCCCATCCAGCGCCACCTTTTCTACAGGTGGCGGGGTTAAGGCGCCGGGTACGGCATGCCTTGCATTCGTTAAGCGGCGACATGGAACGCGGCATGGATCGCGACATGCCCTTCACGCCGATACGCCACCGCTGCGCTTTCCGACCGGCCGCGCGTGCACGCGCCCCTCACCAATGGCTGCATGTTCTTAATCCATGCCCCGACACGATGGCGGCGGAGCATTCCTGCTCCCCAAGTGGAGGATCGACATGAAGACTCGCAAGCTCAAGCAACTCCTGTTCGCCACCTTGGTCGCCACCGGTTGCGCGGGAACCGCCATCAGCGTCCAGGCCGCCGGCCAGGCCACGGCCGGGCAGGAATCCGTGCAGCCCGGCAGCGACACCTGGATCACCACCAAGGTCAAGGCCGAACTGCTCGCCACCAAGGACGTTTCCGGCCTGGACATCAAGGTCGAGACGGTCAACGGCGTGGTTTCCCTGAGCGGTACCGTGGACACGCAGGTCGAGGCCGACCGCGCGGTGGCGGTGGCGCGGGCCATCGAGGGTGTCAGCCGGGTGGATGACAGCGGGCTGGTGGTGCGCAACAAAAGCTGAACACGCCCCCCGCGGTGGTCCGCTGGCCTTGCCGGCCGGCGGACCCTCCCGCGCCTGCCGGCGCGATCATCCGCGCCGCTTGCGGGCCGACCGCGAGACGGTCCTGTCCAGATCCTGTTCCATCGCGGCAATGTCGCCCCACGGATGCGCCTTCATCCGCGCCATGCGCCGCGGCGCGGAGGCCAGCGTGCAGGCATCGCCGCGCTTCACTCTTCCCGGTTCCTCCCAGCGCAACGGCATCGCCACCGGTGCTCCCACCCGCGCACGCAGCGAGAACGAGGCCACGCTGGTCGCGCCGCGGCCGTTGCGCAGGTAGTCGATGAAGATGCGCCCCTTGCGCTGCGCCTTGCCGGCGGTGGTCACATACGACAACGGATCGGCCGCGGCCATCGCCTCGGCGAAGGCGCGCGCGAATTCCCGCACCCGCGGCCACGGGCAGGCCGGCCGCAACGGCGCCACCACGTGCAGGCCCTTGCCGCCGGAGGTACGCACGAACGACTCCAGGCCGAGTACGCGCAGGCGGTCGCGCACCTGCCGCGCGGCCGCCACCACCCGCGGCCAGGCCACGCCCGGCGCCGGGTCGAGGTCGAACACCATGCGGTCGGCCTTGTCCGGGTCATCGGCCAGCGCGCCCCAGGGGTGGAATTCCAGCGCGTTGAACTGCACCAGCTCCAGCAACGCATCGGCGTCGCGCACGACGAGGTAGTCGGCGCGGGTGCCGTCCTCTTCCTCCAGCGGCAGCGCATCGACCCGCGCCATGCCCGCCAGCAGGTGCTTCTGGAAAAAGCACGGCCGCTGCGCGCCCTGCGGGCAGCGCACCACCGACAACGGGCGGCCGGCGATTTCCGGCAGCAGCCAGGGCAGCATGGTGCGGTAGTAGGTGAACACGTCGCACTTGCGGATGCCCGCGCCCGGGTACACCACGCGGGCCGGGCTGGTGAGCGTCACCGCGGCTGTGAGCTTCCCCGATCTGGTGGTGGCTGCAGGCATTTCCGGCTCCCGGTGGGTGCGGGTATCCGCCGCACGCAGGTCGATGATCATCCTGCTGTCGGCGTGGATCGTCTTGAATGCGGCCTGCCGCGTTGGCGCCCCCCCATCACCAGCATGGGCTTGGTCCCGTTGCACCCGGGGAACCGCCACCAACGCCGACCGGCATGAAAAAGCGCCGCGGCGATTTCACGGCGGCACCGGGAACAGGCCGGGCACCGAGCGCGACGAACGGGTGTCGCCGCCCAGCGACTGCGCGACGACGGCCAGCGCGGCGCGCTTGCGCCGTGGCGTGATCGCCGCCACGCAGTCGCCGGGCACCCACAGCGCGAACTCACGCATGTTGGCGTCCTGCGCGGTGGCCAGCACGCAGGAATCGGCGGCCACGCCGGTCAGCACCAACCGTCGCACCTGCAGCTTGGCCAGCAGGATCGTCAACGGCGTGGCGAGGAAACCCGAGTGCTTGGGCTTGAGCACGTGGTAGTCGTGCGGGCGCGGCGCCAACCGCCGCGCCACCGCCGCCGCATGGCCGCCGGCATCGGCGCAGGCCGTCACCAGGTTGCCGAACTGCCCCTGCCAATGGGCGAAGTTGTCGTTGACGTGGATGACCGGCGCCGCGGCGGCGTCGAAGCGGCGGCGCAGGCGCACGATGCCCGTGCAGGCCGCCTCGGCGGCGGCACCGAGCGCGTCGCCGCCGGCGAAATCGAACAGGTTGATCATGTCCAGGATCAACAGCGCGGTCACGTCGCCGTGGCGGGAGGCAAGGGCCTGCCCGCCACCGTCGCCGCCCGTCTTGCGCTTCGTGCCCATGACCGGCCGCCGCCGCTCAGCCACGCGGGCCGCCCATCACCGGCAGGATCGCCCCGCTGATGTAGCTGGCGGTCACCGGCGAGGCGAGGAAGACGTAGGCCGGCGAGAGTTCCTCCGGCTGCGCCGGCCGGCCCATGTCGCTGTCCTTGCCGAACCTGGCGACGTCCGGGGCCTGCTTGTCGGCCGGGTTCAGCGGCGTCCACACCGGCCCCGGGGCGACGCAGTTCACCCGGATGCCGCGGCCCAGCAACTGCGCGGCCAGCGCCTTGGTGAAGGCATGGATGGCGCCCTTGGTGGCGGTGTAGTCGAGCAGCGACGGGCTGCCGAACAGCGCGGTTTCCGAGCCGGTGTTGATGATGCTGGCGCCTTCGCCCAGGTATGGCAGCACCGCGCGCGCCATCTGCACGTAGCCGGCGATGTTGGTCTGCAGGGTTTCCTGCAGGTGCGCGTCGTCGAGGTCCTCCAGGCGGTGGCAGTGCAGCTGGAAGGCGGCGTTGTTGACCAGGATGTCGATGCCGCCGAGCGCCTCGTTCACCTGTGCGGCCGCCGCGTTGCAGAACGCCGGGTCGCGCACGTCGCCGCTGATGGCGATGCAGCGGCCGCCCTCGTCCTCGACCGCCCTGCAGGTTGCCTCCGCGTCCTCGTGCTCGTCCAGGTACAGCACCGCCACGTCGGCACCTTCGCGCGCGAACAACAGGGCCACCGCGCGACCGATGCCCGAGTCGCCGCCGGTGACCAGCGCGCGCATGCCCTGCAGCTTGCTGCTGCCCCGGTAGTCGGCCGCCAGGTAGCGCGGCTGCAGTTGCAGGTCGTGCTCGTTGCCCGGCTTCTTCAGGCTCTGCGCGGGCAGTTTCGCCGGCTGGCGGCGGGTGCCCGCCTGCACCCCGCCGGACGGTGCCGGCTTCGGCTTGCCGGCGCCCTGCTTCTTCGTCTTCGCCTGCATGCGGCGCTGGCGTTCGGCCGTCGCCTCCGCCCCGGCGCGGGCGGAACTGGCGCTCTTGCCGGCGGCCTTGCGGGCAGGGGTTTTCTTGCTGGCGGTCATGGGCTCGATCTCCGGTGTGGGTTCGCGGGCACGTCGTGATGGGCGCTCAGCCCGCGGAGGCATGGCGGGCGCAGTGTTCGCAGCAGAAGACCGCCTTGCCGACCTCCACGCCGTGGCCGATGACGGCGCACTCGCAGTGCGCGCAGCGCGGTGCCATCGCATGGATGGCGCATTCGAACGAATCGAAGGTGCGCGTCACCGCGCCCTGGGTGATGGTGAAGCTCCTGTCGTAGTTGTTGCCGCAGACGTCGCAGGTGGCCATGGGTGTTCCTCGGTTGCTTGCCGGGCAACCGATTCTTCGCGGGCCGGTGCTGCGCGGCAGTGAAAAAACGTGGAAGCGCCGTGTAGGCGCGCGCCCGCTCAGCGCGGCGCCGGGCAGGCCTTCAGCACCTTCAGCGCCGCCCGTTCGCACTGGCGGATGCCGCGCAGCGCGCGCAACGGCCGCAGCGCGCCGTCCTGCCAGGCACGGAACACGCGCGGGTCGATGTAGGACTTCCGGCAGACCGCGGGGGTATTGCCGAGCGTCGCGGCGACCGCGGCGACGACCCGGTTGCGCAGCGGCGCCAGCGTCCGTTCGCCCGCATCCGCCGGTACCGGCAACCGCGCCAGTTCGATCATCGCGGTCAGGGTGGCGCCCCAGGTGCGGAAATCCTTGGCGGTGAAATCGCTGCCGGTCAGCCGCTTCAGGTAGGCGTTGACGTCGCCCGAATCGACCGGGCGCACCCGGCCCGCGTCGTCGCGGTACTGGAACAGCGGCTTGCCGGGCAGGTCGTGGCAGCGCCGGATCAGCGCCACCAGCCGCCGGTCGTCTATCCGCAGGTGCTGGGAACGGCCGGATTTCCCGGCGAAGCGCATCTCCGCGCGCGCCCCCGCGCACAGGTGGAGGTGGCGGTTGCACAATGTGGTCAGGCCGTAGGAATGGTTGCTGCGCGCATAGGCGTCATTGCCGATGCGTGCGTAGGTCCTGCCCATCACCGTGACCACCAGGGCCAGCACCTTGTCGCGCGGCAGGCCGGGCAGCGCCAGGTGCCGGCGCAGCTTGCCGCGCAGCGCCGGCAACGCCCTGCCGAAGGCGAGGATGCGGGCGAACTTGTCCGCGCCGCGTTGCCGCACCCAGTCCGGGTGGTAGCGGTACTGCTTGCGCCCGCGCGCGTCGCGGCCGGTGGCCTGCAGGTGCCCATCGGCGCGCGCGCATATCCACACCTCGGTGTAGGCCGGCGGTATCGCCAGCCGGCGGATCCGTTCGAGTACCGCGCCGTCGCGTACCGGCGCACCGGCGCTGTCCACGTAACGGAAGCCGCGCCCGGCGCGCTGCCGCGAGATTCCCGGCTGCCGGTCGTCGCTGTGGCGCAGGCCGGTGCCGCGCAGCGTGCGCGAGGGCGTTTCATGGGCGTTGGCGCTTGGCATCAGGGGGAGGCAGGGCGGGGTTCTCCGGCGCTCGGCAGGGGCGCCGCATCACCAGGGCGGCACGCTCAGCACCACGGCCAATGCCAATACGACGATAACGATGACGATGATCCATCGGCGGGGAAACCTGCGGCGCTGCGTCATGTGCGGAGCCCTCTGGCGGGTGTCGATGGCCCGAGGGTGCGGCAGGCGGCGTCAAGATGGCGGGAAGCGCGGCGCCGTCGTCGGCTCGGAAGGAAGGCCGCAATGTGGAGGGATGCGGTTACGCCTCCGGGTCGGTACGGCCCGTTACCGCGACGCGATCGACGAACGCTTCGATTCCCAGCGGGCGTGCCAACGCATAGCCCTGCCCGTAGCGCACCCCCGCCGCCAGCAGCAGTTGCACCTGCTCCATCTTCTCGATGCCCTCGGCAACGGTCTGCGCCTCGACGGCGTGGGCGATATTGACGATTTCGGGGATCAGGTTGGAGCGCACCGTGGCGTCTTCCAGCTCGTAGACGAACGAACCGTCGATCTTCAGCAGGTCGGGGGAAAGCTGGGTGACCGACCTGAGGTTGGAATAGCCGGTGCCGAAGTCGTCCACCGCGATCAGGAAGCCCCGGGCCTTCAGCCGCTGCACTTCCGGGATCAGCTCGCTGGACAGACTGTGCTCGGTGATCTCGATGCAGACTTCGAGGTCGTCGCGGCCGGTGGCCCGCAGGGCCTGTTCCAGCAGCGGAATCAGCACGTCCGGCTCGATGCTTTCGGGAAAACAGTTCAGGGCGATGCCGAACCTGCCCTCCCATGCCGGCAGGTGCGCCGCCAGTTCCCGGATCGCCTTGCGCGCGACCGCATGATCGAAGCGGCGCTGCAGGCCGGCGCCGCGGATGGCCGGGATCATCCGGTCGGGCGCCCACGTCGTTTCACCCTCCCGCAGGCGCGCCAGCACCTCGCAGCCGACCGGGCGCAGCGTCGCCAGGTCGAACACGGGCTGGTAGACCAAGGCCAGATGGGCTTCGTCGCAAAGCAGGCCGATGCGGTTGCGCAGGCTGCCGAGCCGGTACACGAAGGGCGTGACCGTCCCGATGACCAACCCGGCGATCAGCAACGACCCGGCCAGCAGCACCGGCAGCAACGCGTTGCCCTGCACGATGGCCGGCAGGCTGCGCCGCGTCTGCAGCACCACGTCCTGGCCGGGTGCCATGCTGACCCGCTCGTAACCCAACCCCTGCCGCGAAAGGCTGGAACCCTCCAAGCGGCCGGCACGCGCCTGCATCGCCGGCAGGGCCCGGGCCTCGATGCCGTTGGCATTGAGCAGGAACAGCCCGTCCGTGGTGCGCAGCCATACCGCGTCGGCGCTGGCGTACAGGTCGTCGGTGGCATAGGGGCTGACGACGACGTTGACCGGTGGGCGCTGGATGATGGTGGCGGCCACCTTCCTGCCCGCCATCGTCAGCGGGACGTTGGTCAACAGCTCCAGCCCCGACCGCGAGACATGGACCGGGTAGTCGTCCTTGATCGGCACGGACAACCGCCCCAGCGCCGTGGAGCAGATCAGCTGCCGGTTTTCGTCCAGCACGCCGATCTCGCGCAGGTAGCGGGAGCCCAGCAGTTCGGCATTGAGGTCGACCAGGCCCTGGTCGCTGCAGTTCAGCCGGCCCTTGCGGGCCAGGCGGTCCAGCAGCCCGCTGCCTTCCGCGGTGACCTTCTGCATCAGCTGCAGGGCCGCGTCGTGGCGCTGCGCCGTCCGGCTCTGGTCGAGCCATGCAACGGCGGCCACCGAGGCCAGCATCAACGCGAGGGAGACGAATATCCCGATGCCGCAGATGAAGACCCTCGGCATCCTGGCGATCTTCAGCAGCAACCAGTGGCGCACCTTGTGCAAGAAGCCTCCCGACCTTGCCGCGCGGCTCGAAGCCAGCTGCTGGAATCGTATGCGCTGTTCAACCGGGCGACAACGCCGGCTGGACGGCCATGCGCCAACCGCAGCCAATGACGACCGGGAAATGGTTTGGAAGATGGCGCCCCGGAGGGATTCAAGTTAACGGCGCAAGCTTCTGCAAGCTATGAAATTTCCTAGAAATCTTCATGACACATGCCCCCAAATATGCCCCCAATTTTCATGGATGCATTCGGACGTCACTGGATGCGGAGCTGCAAGACCGGTGCTTGGACTGACCCGCGTTCCAAGCAGCTCCCCCATTGCAGGTAGGGAGAACTCTATCTTCCACGTCCGGCACGTTGTTAGTAATAATGCTAACAACGTATGATGTGCCGTCTCAGGTCATGCGCCGACCTGGCCCGAGACTGCCTTCATGCCGTTGTCCCACCCCAACTCTCGCAGCCCTTGTTGCCACCTTGCGGAGGTGGCCTGATGGGTGCGGTCTTGGCGCTGGAGGCTCTGGTCCACACTGGTCGGGTCTGGCGTGGCCAGCCGGCGGGTGTGCAGGACGTTGCGCCCCAGCCCACCGGCCACGACGAACTGGATGCAGTGCTGCCGGCGCGTGGCTGGCCCGCCCATGCGCTGTCGGAAATCCTGCTGCCGGCCGATGGGATGGGCGAGGTGTCTCTGGTCTGGCCGGCACTTGCCCGGCTGACCAGGGCGGGAGCGCGGGTGGTGCTGGTCGCGCCGCCGTATCGGCCACATGCACCAGCTTGGGCGCGGGCTGGTGTGGATCTGCGTCAGGTGCAGATTGTCCATGCAACACCACGCGAAGCCCTGTGGGCCACAGAACAATGCCTGCGCTCGGCGGCCTGTGGTGCGGTGCTGGGTTGGCCGACCAAAGCCGACGACCGGGCGCTGCGACGCTTGCAGGTCGCTGCCGAAACCGGCCAATGCCTCGGCTTCGCATTCCGCGATGCGCGCCACGCAGACAACCCGTCGCCGGCCGCGCTACGGCTGTTGGTCAGCCCTGGCCAGATTCGGGTGCTCAAGTGCCGTGGCGGCAATCCGCCAGTGCGCCCGCTGTCCTTCGCCACGACTTCGTGACTTGTCATGCGCTGGGCCTGTCTGCTGCTGCCGCATCTGGCGATGGATGCCGCCCTCCGGCAACTGCCGGAGCCGGATGTGCCGTTGGTGCTGGTCAGTGGCTCGGTGCAGCGCCGGGTGCTGCATGCGGTTGCCCCAGCCGCCCATCGGCTGGGGCTGCGGCGCGGCATGCGTTTGTCGGCCGCCCAAGCCCTCACTTCGGACTTCATCGCACAGAGCCATGACCTTCGGCTGGACCAGCAGGCTTTCACCCTGCTGGCGACATGGGCCTACAACTTCAGTTCGCAGGTCTGCATCGACTTCGACCAAGCGCTGGTGCTGGAGATCGGCGCCAGCCGCGCTCTGTTCGGACAATGGCCCGATGTGGAGCGACGTCTGCGCAGCGAGTTGACCACACTGGGTTTTCGCCACCGGCTGGTCGCCGCCCCCAATCCGCATGCCGCCTACGTGCTGACCCGTAACCATGATGGGTTGGGCGTGGATGAAGGACGACTGCAAACCGTATTGGGCCAAGTGCCTATCGAGCGCAGCGGCCTGCCCAAAGCTGCAGTCGATACCTTGTCGCGCTCGGGCCTGCGTACCCTGCGGCCAGTGTTCGCGCTGGCCCGCGAGAGTCTGGTGCGGCGCTTCCCGCCAGAGGTGCTGACGCATCTGGATGCCATCCGGGGCCGGGAGGTGGCACCGCTGACGTACTTCCAGCCACCAGACCGCTTCGCTGCACGCATCGAGTTCGAGTACGAAGTCGAATCCAGCACCGCCTTGCTGTTCCCGCTGCGCCGGCTGACTGGTGATTTGGCCGCCTTCCTGTCCAGCCGTGACGGCGGCGTGCAGCGCTTCGTGCTGAAGTTCGAGCACGAACGCCACCCGGACAGCGAATTGGTGGTGGGCCTGCTTACAGCCGAGCGCGATGCGGCCGTGCTGTTCGATCTGGCCCGCAGTCGGCTGGACCACCTGCAACTGCCGGCTGGCACACGCGGCATGTCGCTGGTGGCGGAAGAGCTGCCGCCGTTCGTGCCGGTGGCGCGCGACCTGTTCGACGCCCGGCCACAGCAGGCCGTGGACTGGGAACAACTGCGCGAACGGTTGCGCGCCCGCTTGGGCGATGACGCCGTGCAACTTGTGAGCGTGCAAGCCGACCATCGTCCCGAGCGGGCTTCCGGCGCTTTGCCTGCTTCAACGCTGCCACCGCAGTTGCCCCTGCGGCCTGCCTGGCTGTTGCCGCAACCGATCCCCCTGCGCGGCTTCGGCATGCAGGTGCTGTCCGGGCCGGAGCGCATCGAAACCGGCTGGTGGGACGGCGAGCCGGTGCGCCGCGACTACTACGTCCTCCAGACCCGGGAGGGTCAACGTGCCTGGGCCTTCACCGCACCGGGCGAGCATGGTCCATTCATGCTGCACGGGTGGTTCGCATGAACGCACCGGCCTACGCGGAACTGCACTGCCTGTCGGCTTTCTCCTTCCAGCGTGGGGCCTCCACGGCAAAGGAATTGTTCGAGCGGGCCAAGGAGCAGGGCTACGCCGCGCTGGCTATCACCGACGAATGCTCGCTGGCTGGCATCGTGCGTGCCCACGAGGCCGCCCAGGAATCCGGCGTGGCGCTGATCGTCGGGGCGGAGATACAGATCGAAGACGGGCCGAAGCTCGTCCTGTTGTGCGAAACCCTGGCCGGCTACCAGACCCTGTGCCAACTGATCACCGTGGCCCGGCGGCGGGCAAAGAAGGGGCAATACCGATGCTCGCGTGCGGATTTCCCTGACGAGGCAGCCGGACTTTGCTGCCTGCTATGCCCGACAATCCCGACACCTGATTCGGACATCGGCTGGTTGAAACGGGTTTTCCCGGAACGTCTCTGGCTGGCGCTGGAACTGCATCGGGGGCCGGACGACGCACAACACCAGAGTAACGTCCAGCAGCAAGCCACCCGTCACGGTTTGCCCATAGTGGCCGCCGGTGACGTGCACATGCACGTGCGTCGCCGCCGCGTATTGCAGGACACCCTGACCGCTATTCGCCATCACTGCACCGTGGCCGAGGCCGGCTGGCGACTGTTCCCCAATGGCGAACGCCATCTGCGCACCCGGCAAGCGTTGGCGGCGATCTACCCGGCCGAGGCAATGGCCGAGAGCATGCGCATCGCCGAGCGATGCCGCTTCAGCCTCGATGAACTGCGCTACACCTATCCGCACGAGCTGGTGCCGCAGGGCCACACTTCTACTAGTTGGCTACGGCAACTGGTCGAAGAAGGGGCCACTTGGCGTTGGCCTGAGGGTGTGCCGGACAAAGCCCATGCCCAGATCGAACACGAGCTGCGGCTGATCGCCGATCTGAACTACGAGTCCTATTTCCTCACCGTCCACGATCTGGTGCGGTTCGCGCGCAGCCGCGGCATCCTCTGCCAAGGGCGCGGCTCGGCGGCCAACTCCATCGTCTGTTTCGCGCTGGGTGTGACCGAGATCGACCCAGCGCGGATGACGTTGCTGTTCGAGCGTTTCATCTCGCGCGAGCGCAACGAACCGCCGGATATCGACATCGACTTCGAGCACGAGCGACGCGAGGAAGTGCTGCAATACGTCTTCACCCGTTATGGGCGGGACCGTGCCGCACTGACGGCGGTGGCGATCAGCTATCGCGGGCGTAGTGCGATCCGCGATGTGGCCCGGGCGTTGGGGCTTCCCTCCGATCAGATCGACGAACTGGCCCGGACATTGGATCGTTGGAGCGGGGATACACCGCTGCCAGATACGCTGCGCGAGCGGGGCTTCGACCCGGAAGCACCGATCATGCGCCAGCTGCTGGCGCTGACGAGCGAGTTGATCGACTTCCCCCGCCATCTGTCCCAGCACCCAGGCGGCTTCGTGATCTCCGAATACCCGCTGCATACGCTGGTGCCGGTGGAGAACGCGGCGATGGACGGGCGCACCGTCATCCAGTGGGACAAGGACGATCTGGATACGCTGGGGCTGATGAAGGTCGATTGCCTGGCGCTGGGGATGCTCACCGCCGTGCGCAAATGCTTGGACATGCTTCGCGCCACCGGCCGGCATGACTTGACAATGTCCACGATTCCGGCTGATGACACGGCCACCTACGACATGATCGGCAAGGCCGACACCGTGGGTGTGTTCCAGATCGAGTCACGGGCGCAGATGGCGATGCTGCCGCGGCTGCGGCCGAAGAATTTCTATGACCTGGTGATCGAGGTGGCAATCGTGCGCCCCGGGCCGATTCAGGGCGACATGGTTCATCCCTACCTGCGCCGTCGCAATGGCGAGGAGCCGGTTGAATATCCCGATCAACTGCATCAGGTGTTCGAGCGCACACTGGGCGTGCCGCTGTTCCAGGAGCAGGTGATGCAATTAGCCGTAGCCGCTGCCGGCTTCACGCCAGGCGAGGCCGATGCGCTGCGTCGTTCAATGGCGGCGTGGAAGCGACGCGGTGGACTGGAGCCGTATCAGGCCAAGTTGACCCAAGGCATGCTCGACCGCGGCTACAGCCGCGAATACGCCGATCAGCTGTTCCACCAGATCAAGGGCTTCGGTGACTACGGTTTTCCCGAGAGCCATGCGGCCAGCTTCGCACTGGTCACCTATGCCAGTTGCTGGCTCAAGTGCCACGAACCCGCGGCGTTTGCCGCCAGCCTGATCAACAGCCAGCCGATGGGCTTCTACACCCCAGACCAGATCCTTCAGGATGCGCGCCGCCACGGCATCAAGGTGCGGCCGGTGGACGTGCGTTACAGCCAGTGGGATTGTACGTTGGAGTTTGCCCACGATGACGTATCGGAAAACCCCGAAATCCGTCTCGGATTTCGGATGATCGACGGCTTCCAGCCGGTCGTCGCCGAGCGATTGGAGCAGCAGCGCGAGCGTCGTGCCTTCATCGATGTGGCGGATCTCAGTAGTCGCGCCCAACTGGATTCCCGTCATCTGGCATTGCTTGCCGATGCTGGTGCACTGAAAGGGCTAGCCGGACACCGCCATCGCGCGCGCTGGCAGGCATCGGGCGTGGAGAAATTATTGCCGCTGTTCGATGGCCTGCCGGGAACGAGCGAGCCGACGCCTGCATTGCCGGTGCCGACCCCTTGGCAAGACATGCAGGCCGACTACGCGACTACTCAGACCACATTGGGCAAGCACCCGATGGCTTTCCTTCGCCGGCAACTGGAAGCGCGCCGCTACCTGCGCTCGGCACAATTGGAAAAGCTCCCGCACAACCGTCGTGTGCGCCACGCCGGCATCGTGCGGATGCGGCAGTCACCGGGCACCGCCAGCGGCGTCACCTTCGTGACGCTGGAAGACGAGGATGGCATGGTCAATGCCGTGGTCTGGCAACACGTCATGCAGCGATACCGACGCACACTGGTCGAGAGCCAGCTACTGGGCCTCGAAGGGCGATGGGAGCGGGTGGATGGCGTGGCCCACCTGATCGTTGAGCGCATGACCAAGCTTGATGAACTGCTCGATGGCGTGGGGGCGAAGAGTCGGGATTTCAGGTAGGTGCTGGATGTGTACTGCTGGAACAAAAGAGCTGCTTCCGACCCACTAGTAGCCATAGAAGACCAGCGACCATCGGCCTCATGGTATTCGGCACGAATGGCAGTGGTGACCTGCCCCCACTGGCCATACCAGTGATTACTGATAAAGCCCGGGGTTGAAGGTTACTGCGTTGTCGGCTTGTTGTGCTCGGTGGTTGGCAGCGAACTGGGCAGGCGGGATTCGACCGCAGCTGCTGTGTGGTCGCACCTGGTTGTAGTCGCGTCGCCAGTCGGCGATGACTTGGCGGGCTTGGGCGAGCGAGGTGAACCAGTGTTCGTTGAGGCACTCGTCCCTGAACTTGCCGTTGAAGCTCTCGATGTAGCCGTTCTGCATGGGCCTGCCCGGCTCGATCAACAGGTGCTCGATGCCGTGGCGTTGCGTCCATGCGATGAAGGCCCGGCTGGTGAACTCGGGGCCGTTGTCCGTGCGTACGGCCCGCGGGTAGCCCCGGAAGCAGGCGACCTGGTCGAGGACCCGGACGACGTAGGCGCCGCCCATGCCATGGTCAACCGTGATGTCCACGCACTCGTGGGTGAAGTCGTCGGCCACGGTCAGGCACTTGAGCCGCCGGGCGTTGGCCAGGGCGTCGCTGACGAAGTCCATGCTCCAGACCTGGTTGGGTGCCGTAGCGATCGCCAGAGGCTGTCGCTCAAGCGGGGGGCGCTTGGCCTTCTTGCGTCGGCGCACGGCGAGGCTGGCCTCGCTGTAGAGCCGATAGACCTTCTTGTGGTTCACGTCTGGGAACTCCGGGCGCAGCAGGTCGTGCAGGCGGCGATAGCCGAACCTGCGGCGGATCTGGGCCAGTTCGATGATCCGTGCCGACAGTGCCTGGGTGGCAGGCGTCGGCACGGGCGGGTGGCGGAAGGCATCGCGGGACAGCCCCGCAAGGCGGCAAGCCCGGCGCTCGCTCAACACCGTCTGGTCGAGCATGCGTCGGACTGCCTCGCGCTTGCGTTGCGGGGCTAGCGTTTTACCCCGAAGCCGATCTTCAGCGCCTCGATGTCCAAATGGGCGTCGGCCAGCAACCGCTTGAGCCGGTTGTTCTCGGCTTCCAGCTCCTTCAGGCGCTTGGCGTCCTCGGCCTCCTTCGACAAGGGGACGATGTGGGCAGTCCCGGTCTTCGTGGCGGTGTATCGCCATTCGCGGGCCTCCAGATCAATGTCTGCCCACTTCGCAGCGCGAAGTTCTCCCGGGCGGGCAAAAAGGAGTGGTGCAAGCTTCAGGGCCGCTCGAACGACAGCACTCCCCTCGTAGCCCCAAATGGCACGAAGTAGTGGTGCCACATCCGTCGGTTCCGTAAGACTGGCGAAGTGCTCGGTCTGGGTTGCCTCCAATGCACCGATCAGATCTTGAGCCGGGTTGCGCGTCGCCCTACCGGTAGCTATCGCATACCGAAAGACCATGCTGGCAATGCCACGGGCGCGATGGGCCGTTTCCACGGCACCGCGCTTCTCCATCTTGCGCAGCACGGCCAGCAGCTCCGGAGCGGAGATTTCCGTGATCGGTCTTTCACCGATGTAAGGGTTGAGATCCTTCTCCACGATTCGCGTGTTGCGCACGACGGTGGAGGTCGCGTTCTTCTTGGCACGCATAGCCAACAATTCCAGCGCGATAGCGCCGAAGGTGTTCTCAGCGTGATCAAGGCGAATGAGCTTCTCGACCTTACGCTGCTCGCCTGGGTCGATCCCGGACTTCAGAATCTGGCGCGCTTCCACATGACGCATGCGGGCCTCTGCAAGGCCCGTCTCTGGATATACGCCCAGAGACAAGCGCTTCTCCTTGCCATCGAAACGGTACTTCCAGCGCCACCACCTTCCTCCGGCAGGCGCGACTTCAAGATACAAACCGCCTCCGTCAAACAAGCGCTGCGTCTTGTCCGAGGGCTTGATGTTGCGGATAGTCATGTCGGTCAGGGGCATTGGGGGCAACTCACAATCAGGGCCGTGCTGTTGCCCCCAAAGTTGCCCCCAGCACAGTCGGATTGCAATAGACAAACCCGGAATTCTCTGGACACGAAAAAGCAAAAAACCCCCGGTTTCCCGAGGGTTTCTGGACATTCCGAGACTAGCTCGGACTTTCAACTGGCGCGCCCGGAGGGATTCGAACCCCCGACCAATGGCTTCGGAAGCCACTACTCTATCCGGCTGAGCTACGGGCGCGTTGTCTGTTGCGGCGGGAGCGTTGCACTCCCGGACCGGCCGGCATCGCCGGGCGGAGGCGCATTCTAACGGCAAATGCCCGCGCAGGTCTGCCCCCGTGCGCCGAGGGCGGCGGGGGCTGCTGGTAATCTTCGCGCATGGGTTACGAACGACACGAACCGCCGCCGGCTCCGCCACCGTCGCGGCTGCTGCCTTACTGGAAGCTGATGCGCGCCGACCGCCCGATCGGCACCCTGCTGCTGCTGTGGCCCACGTGGTGGGCGCTGTGGCTGGCGGCCGGTGGCCTGCCGCCGCTGTGGACGCTGTTCGTGTTCACCGCCGGGGTGTGGCTGACCCGCTCGGCCGGTTGCGTCATCAACGACTACGCCGACCGCTGGCTGGACCCGCACGTCAAGCGCACCCGGGACCGCCCGCTGGCTACCGGCGCGGTGTCCGGGCGGCAGGCGCTGGCACTGTTCGCCGGGCTGATGGGGGTGGCGTTCGCGCTGGTGCTGACGATGAACCGGCTGACCGTGCTGCTGAGCTTCGTCGGCGTGTTCCTGGCCGCCACCTACCCGTACCTGAAGCGCTACACCCACCTGCCGCAGGTCTACCTGGGCATGGCCTTCGGCTGGGGCATCCCGATGGCGTTCGCCGCGGTGCAGGGCGAGGTGCCGCCGCTGGGCTGGGTGCTGTACGGCGCCAACATCCTGTGGTCCACCGCCTACGACACCTGGTACGCGATGGTCGACCGCGACGACGACCTGAAGGTCGGCTCGCACTCCACCGCCATCCTGTTCGGCGATCTGGACCTGGTGATCCAGGGCATCCTCTATGCGCTGTTCCTCGGCGCGATGGCGCTGGTCGGGCAGCGCGCGCAACTGGGCGCGTGGTACTGGCTGGGGCTGCTGGTGGCCGCCGTGCTGGTGGCCTGGGAGTTCTGGCTGGCGCGCAGGCGCGAACGCGAACCGTGCTTCAAGGCATTCCTGCACAACAACTGGGTGGGCGCGGCGCTGTTCGCCGGTATTGCGGCCAGCCAGTATCTGGATTGATTGGGGGTAGCTGGCGCGATGCCGGTGATGCGCCTGTCATGAAGGTTCCGCGGCCGGTACTGGTGCCAAGGGTGGTGGTGAGGGCATGCGGGGCGAGCCCCGCATCTACGGCTTTCGAGCCGACCGGCGCGGGTGCGGGTCACTGGCCCGCGGGCGGCTCCCACAGCTCGACCTTGTTGCCGTCCGGGTCGATGACCCAGCCGAACTTGCCGAAGTCCGAGGACTCGGTGGCGTCGAGCACGTCGCAGCCCTCCGCGCGCAACGCGGCCAGCAGCACGTCGAGGTCGTCCACGCGGAAGTTGACCATGAAGGTCGCCGAACCCGGTTCCATCTTCTTCGTGTCGCGCGCGAACACGCTCCAGATGGTCATCCCCGGCGCGCTGCCGGGGCCACCCCACGGGAACACCGCTCCGCCCCAGTCGCCCACGTCCAGCCCGAGGTGGTCCCGGTACCAGGCGCCAAGGCGCCCGGGGTCCGCGGACTGGAAGAAGATGCCGCCGATGCCTGTCACACGCTTCATTGCGCTGTCTCCGGATTGGCTCGCGCCCGTGGTCCGGCAGCATGCCACGGCGCCATTGCCGCCCGGCATTCACGGCACCCGCGCGCAGACCCAGGCATCGACCCGCGCCACGCCGGCCCGGCGCAGCGCGCGGGCGGCCGCGTGCAGGGTGGCGCCGGTGGTCATCACGTCATCGACCAGCGCCACGTGCGGCGGCAATGGCCCGGCGGCGACGAAGGCCGCGCGCAGGTTGCGGCGGCGCGTGGCTGCATCCAGCTCCGACTGGGCGGCGGTGGCGCGTACCCGGCGCAACCCGGCCAGCAGCGGCAACTGCAGGTGGCGGGCCAGCGGCCGCGCCAGCTCCAACGCCTGGTCGTAGCCCCGCTGGCGCAGCCGCGACCGGTGCAGCGGTACCGGCACCAACGCCTGCGGCGGGTCGGCGGCGGCCAGCCGCTCGCCCATCAACTGCGCCAGCAGGCGCCCGGCGGCAAGGTCGTGGTGGAACTTGAAGCGGCGCAGCAGGCCATCCACCGGCGCGGCGTACAGCATGGCGGCGTGCACCTGTTGCAGCGGCGAACGCGCCTGCCGGCAGGCGCCGCACAACGTGCCGGCGCTCTCCGCGGCCGGCAGCGGCAAGGCGCAGCGGCGGCAGGCACTGTCCAGCCACGGCAGGCCAGCGGTGCAAGCGGCACACAGGTCGCGGCCGGCGGCCGCCGGTTCGGTGCAGACCAGGCAGGTCGGCGGGAACAACAGGCCGGACAACCGGCCACCCCATATGTAAACCCGTTCTGAAATCGATTGGTTGACAGGGGTGGCCATGCTCACCAGACTGCCGCGTTTCCCCTGCCCGAATCTGTCAGGAAACCACGATGTCCGCCGTCATCCGCCACGACTGGAGCCACGAGGAATTGCTGGCGCTGTTCGACCTGCCGTTCCCCGAGCTGCTGTTCCGCGCCGCCGGCGTGCACCGCGAACACTTCGACCCGACGCAGGTGCAGGTTTCCACGCTGCTGTCGGTCAAGACCGGCGGCTGCCCGGAGGACTGCGCGTACTGCCCGCAGGCGCAGCGCTACGACACCGGCGTCAACGCGCAGAAGCTGATGGACACCAATGCGGTGGTCGAACGCGCGCGCGCGGCCAAACAGGCTGGCGCCTCGCGCTTCTGCATGGGCGCGGCGTGGCGCTCGCCGAAGGACCGCGACATCCCCAAGGTGGCGGCGATGATCGCCGAGGTGAAGGCGCTGGGCCTTGAAACCTGCGCCACGCTGGGAATGCTCGAAGGCCACCAGGCCAAGGCGCTCAAGGACGCCGGGCTGGACTACTACAACCACAACCTCGACACCGCGCCGGACTACTACGACTCGATCATCCACACCCGCCAGTACCAGGACCGGCTGGACACGCTCGAACACGTGCGCAACGCCGGGCTGAAGACCTGCTGCGGCGGCATCGTCGGCATGGGCGAGACCCGCGAGCACCGCGCCGGCCTGCTGCTGGCGCTGGCCAACCTGCCGGCGCACCCGGATTCGGTGCCGATCAACCGGCTGGTGCAGGTGGCCGGTACGCCTCTGCATGGAAGTGCGGAGCTGGACCCGTTCGAGTTCGTGCGCATGATCGCGGTGGCGCGCATCGCGATGCCGCGCTCGATGGTGCGGCTGTCGGCCGGGCGCGAGAGCATGAGCGACGAATTGCAGGCGCTGTGCTTCGCCGCCGGCGCCAACTCCATCTTCTACGGCGAAAAGCTGCTGACCACCGGCAACCCGGACACCGAACGCGACCAGGCACTGTTCGCGCGGCTGGGCATCCGCCCGATGGAAGTGGCGGTGGATGCCGAGGACCACGATCATCCGGGCACCGTGCATTTGGATATTGCGCCGCAGTGCGGCTGTGCGGCTTCGGCCTGAGTTGCCTTGTTGATTGGCAGCGGGTGCCTGGGGGTGCCGACCGTTGGTCGGCACAATCAACCAATCCGCGACGAGCCGCCGCCCACCCAACGGTCAAGCGCTACCGGAAAGCCATGTGATCCGGCACCAGCCTCGGGACCCTCGCCATTGCAGATGCCGGCCAGCGGCCGGCACTGCCTTCAATCGGCCGACACCGTGCGCCCGCGCGCCCAGTCGCGCAGCGCCTGCACCTGCTCGGCCATCAGCACCGACAACGGCCGCGTGTTGCGGATCTCGGCCATCAGCAGGTCGGTATCCAGCGGCTTGCGCTCGGCGTGCGCGGCATACAGGCCGGCGACCACCGCCTGCTCGATCTCGGCGCCGGAAAACCCATCGGCCGCCGCGGCCAGCGCCGGCAGCGCGAACGCCTCGGCATCCAGCCCGCGCTTGCCCAGGTGCAGGCGCAGCAGCTCCACGCGGGTGTCCGGCGCGGGCAGGTCGACGAAGAAGATTTCGTCGAAGCGGCCCTTGCGCAGCAGTTCGGCCGGCAGTTCGTGCACCTGGTTGGCGGTGGCGACGATGAACACCGGCGCCTTGCGCTCGGCCATCCAAGTCAGCAGGTAGCCCAGCACCCGGCGCGAGACGCCGCCGTCCTCGCCGCTGCTGGCCAGCCCTTTCTCGATCTCGTCGATCCACAGCACGCATGGCGCCAGCTGCTCGGCCGAGGCCAGCGCCTGGCGCAGGTTGTTCTCGGTTTCGCCGTGGTACTTGTTGTAGAGCGTGCCGAAGTCCAGCCGCAGCAGCGGCACGCCGAAGCCGGCGGCGGTGGCCTTGGCCAGCATCGACTTGCCGCAGCCCTGCACGCCGAGCAGCAGCATGCCGCGCGGCGGGTCCAGCCCCGGTGGCGCGTCGCCGGCGACGAACACCGCGCGGCGCTGCTCGATCCAGCGCTTCAGGCGCGCCGCGCCGGCCACCTCGCCGAAGCGCGCGCTGTCGTATTCGTAGTGCAGGTGGCCGCTGCGGTTGAGCAGCTCGAACTTCAGCTTGGCCAGCTGCGGCAGGTCGTCGGCATGCAGCGCGCCGTCGCCGTGGATCAGCTGGCGGGCGATGCGCCGCGCGTCGGTCAGGCTCAGGCCCTGCAGGTTGCGCAGGATCTGCCGCACCACGTCCTGGTCCACCTCCACGCGGCGGCCGCCGTTCTCGCCGGCGTAGGCCGCCGCTTCCTCGCGCAGCATCTTCAGCAGCGCGTTGGCGTCGGGCAGGCGCGGGTTGAAGCGGGTGGCCAGCGGTTCCAGCTCGGCCGGCAGCTCGACCTTGGCGCCGACCAGCACCAGCACGTGCGGCTGGCTGTGGCGGCGCTGCACGATGTCGCGCAGCAGCCGCTGGTGGCTGGCGTAGCCGAGGTAGGGGTGGAAATCGAGCAGCAGGTAGATGCCGCGCTGGTCGGCCTCGTGGATCATCCGCAGCACCGAGCTGGCATCGGGCGGGCCGCTGGCCTCGTCCTCGCGGTCCATGTCGATGCGGCGCAGGCCCTCGGTGATCGACCAGCGGTACAGCGCGCGCCACACGTTCATCAGCGCCTGCCGGAACAGCTCCACGATCCGCGCCTCGTCCCGCGTCTCGATGACGATCAACGGCGTGCTGGCGCGGATCAGCGCGGTCAGGTCCTGCAACTCGCTCATGGGGGCTCCGGCGGCGGGGCCGACAAGATAGCAAAGCGGCAGGGGCGTCGTGGTTGCACCCGGAGTGATGCAGGAGCGACGTCGGTCGCGACCGGGCCGTACCGGGAAAGGCCCGGTCGCGACCGACGTCGCTCCTGCGGGTTGTCTCCCCGGCACGGGCACCGCCCGGCGACTACCGCGGCCATCGCTTCGCGGTGTACGCTGCCGGCCAGTCCCGCGCAAAACGAGGCGTGCATGAAGACGATCCTGGTGGCCGGTTCCAAGGGCGGTGTCGGCAAGACCACCATCGCCACCCATCTGGCCGCGCATTCGGCGCTGGCCGGGCAGGCGACGGTGATCGCCGATGCCGATCCGCAGGGGTCCAGCACGCGCTGGGCGCAACGCCGCGCCAACCTTGAAAGCGCGGTGCTGCCGGTGGACGTGCACCGCAGGAAGAACTGGGAAAAACTCATTCCCGAGGGCGCCGAGCAGGTGATCGTCGACGCCCCGGCCGGTGCCTACGCCGAGGACCTGGAGCGCTTCATCGACGCGGCCGACGCGATCGTGGTGCCGGTGCTGCCCTCGGCGCTGGACATCGAGGCCATCGTCGGCTTCCTGAACAGCCTGTCGAAGATCAAGCGCGTGCATTCGCGCGCGCTGCCGGTGGGGCTGGTGCTCAACCGCACCCGGCCGTGGACGCAGACCTCGCAGCAGGCGCGGCAGATGCTGGCGCAATGGCCCTACGAAGTGGTCGCGCAGCTGCGCGACAGCCAGAGCTACGTGGTGATGGTCGGGCTGGGCCGCAGCCTGTTCGACTACCACTCGGCGATGGTCCGCGAGCACCAGCAGGACTGGGCGCCGCTGCTGCACTGGTTGAACAAGGCCTGACCCGGAGTGATGCCCCGCCATGCGTGAACTGATCCTGCTGCGACATGCCCATGCCGAACCGGCCGACAACGGCCTGGCCGACATCGACCGCCCGCTTTCCCCGCACGGCCTGGCCGAGGCCGAGGCGGCCGGGCGCTGGCTGCTGGAACAACGGCTGGTGCCCGACCGGGTGCTGTGCTCGCCGGCGCGGCGCACCCGCGAAACGCTGGAGGCGGTGCTGGCGCTGACCGGCTACGTCGAGCAGCGGCTGGACCCGCGCATCTACGACGCCACCCCCGGCGCGCTGGCGGCGCTGGTGGACGAGCACCGCGAGGTCGAGCGCCTGCTGCTGGTCGGCCACAACCCCGGCCTGGAGCAGCTGGTGGCGCTGATGCACAGCGGCCAGTCCGGCGACTACCGCGGCATGCCGCCGTCGGCGGTGGCGGTGCTGGCGCTGCCGAAGGAGGCGACCATCGAGCCGGGCGTGGCCAGGCTGGCGGCGTTCTGGTGGCCCTGAGCCCATGCCGGCGGTACGCGGCGCCCTGCTTGCCCTGCTGCTGGCGGTAACCGGCGCTGCGTCGGCGACGCAGCCGCTGCCCTTCGACACCACCCACTCGCGCTTCGGCTTCGAGATCCGCACCCGCTTCGGGCAGCGCATCGAGGGCGAATTCCCGCACTTCGAGGGCTGGCTGACGATACTGCCCGACGGCCGCCACCAGGTGCGCCTGCGCATGTATTCCCGCTACGTCGAGATCCCCGGCAAGCCGCGCTACACCAGTTGGATGCGCGGCGAGGATTTCTTCGACGCCGCCCATTACCCGCTGGTCGAATTCGAATCCGAGCCGTTCGAGCCGGACATCGTCAACCAGGGCGGCGACGTGCAGGGGCAGCTGTCGATCCGCGGCATCAGCCGGCGCGAGACGCTGCACGTGGGCGAACCCGAGTGCGCCCGGCCCGGCTATGATTGCGACCTCGTCAGCCGGGGTACCGTCTTGCGCGGCCGTTACGGCATGGACAACTGGCAGTTCGCCCTGAGTGACCGAGTGACCTTCATCCTGCGCACGCGCCTGACCGGCGCGCCCCAACCGTGACCCTGCCCGCACGCCTGTTGCTGCTGGCCGCCGCCATGCTGGCCGGCGGCTGCGCCTCGCTGTCGCCGCAGCAGCGCGAACGCGCCGAAGGCATCGCCGTGGCCGCGCGCTCGACCGTGGTGGACTGCGGGCGCCCGGACCGCTGCGCGCTGGATTCGCCGCTGCGCGCGCTGGGCGGGCAGGCGATGGCCGAAACCGCCGCCGCCGGCGCACCACGCCATTACGCCACCCTGCTCGACGAAGGCGAGCTGTCGCTGGTGGCGCGGCTCAACCTGATCCGCAGCGCCACCCGCGGCATCGACCTGCAGACCTACATCTTCGATACCGACGACAGCGCGCGCATGGTCATCGACGCGCTGCTCGACGCCGCCCGCCGCGGGGTGAAGGTACGGGTGCTGATCGACCAGCTCTCGGCCATTTCCAACCTGCAGATGCTCGGCGCGCTGGCCGGCGCCCACGCCAACTTCGAGCTGCGCATCTACAACCCCACCTTCGGCAAGGCCGTGCCGAACTACTTCGACTACGCCGGCAGCGTGCTGTGCTGCTTCCGCCGCTTCAACCAGCGCATGCACAACAAGCTGCTGGTGATCGACGACGTCATCGGCGTGGTCGGCGGGCGCAACTACCAGGACGACTATTACGACTGGGACGCCGAGTACAACTTCCGCGACCGCGACGTGGTGGTGGCCGGCCCCGAGGTGCGGGGGATGGCGGCCAACTTCGACGCGTTCTGGAATGCGCGCCGCAGCGTGCCGGCCGAGCGCCTGAACGACGTCGGCCGCAGCCTGTTGCGGCAGGGCGTGCCGCCGTTGCCGGACCCGGCGTTCCTGCGCCCGGAGCGCATCGCCCGGGTGGATGCCGAGGCCGACGATGCGGCGTTCGTCGCCAGCCGCTTCGTGGACACCGCGCTGCCGGTGCGTGCGGTGAGCTACGTCGCCGACCTGCCGCGCAAGCACCGCCGCGAGCGCGCCGGGCAGCCACCGCCGCCGCACCTCACCGAACCGCGGCTCGACGCGCTGATCGCCGGCGCGCAGTCCGAGGTGCTGCTGCAGACCCCCTACCTGGTGCTGTCGCGGCCGGCGCGGCGCCTGTTCGAGGACCTGCGCGAGCGCGAGCTGCCGCCGCGCGTGGTGGTATCCACCAACAGCCTGGCCGCCACCGACAACCCCATCGTCTATGCGATGGCCTACAAGTACAAACGCCGCAACCTGCGCGAGCTGGGCTTCGACATCCACGAATACAAGCCGTTCCCGCAAGACGCGCCAGTGGACTACGCCAACCTGCTGCCGCCACCGCCGGGCACGGCGGTGCCGCCGTCGGGCCGCAACCCGTTGCTGGGCGCCAGCGCCGCCGGCAGCAACGCCCGCGGCAGCGCACGCCCGCCCGCCGGCAACGAGATCGAGCGCGAGGTGCTGCGTACCGAGACCCGGCCCTCGTTCCTCGGCAGCAAGGCGGTCAACCGCCCGCTGCCGGTGACGCGCGAGGGCGCGCGCATGGGCCTGCACGCCAAGTCGCTGGTGGTGGACCGCCGCATCGGCGTGGTCGGCACCCACAACTTCGACCCGCGCAGCGAGAACTACAACACCGAAGGCGCGGTGATCATCGACGACCCGGCCTTCGCCGAAGCGCTGGCGCAGAGCATCCTGCGCGACACCGGCCCGGAAAACGCCTGGGTGGTGGCGCCACGGCAGAAGCCGCCGGTCCTGTCGGGCCTGAACTACAGCCTCGGCAAGGCCTCCGAGGCGCTGCCGGTGCTGGATTTCTGGCCGTGGCGCTACGCCACCAACTACGAGTTCCGCCCCGGCCCCGACTGCCCGGCGCCGCTGCCGCGCCAATCCCCGGACTTCCACCGCTGCTACGTGGCGGTGGGCGATTTCCCGGAAGTGGCGGTTGGCCCGAAATGGCTGCTGGTGCGGATGCTGACCGCCTTCGGCGCCGGGCTGGTGCCGATCCTGTAGATGCCGCCGGCGCGGCATGCACGGCGCGTGGACGGCGGCCGCGCTGCAATGGCCGCACCGTCCGCAACCGGAGACCCGCCATGCCCCACGCCTTCAAGGTCGGCGACCACGTCCGCTGGAATTCCGAGGCCGGCCACGTCAGCGGCCACATCACCAAGGTCCACACCCGCGACACCGAGTACAAAGGGCACATGCGCCGCTGCAGCCCAGACGACCCGCAGTACGAGATCCGCAGCGACCGCACCGAGCACGTCGCCATGCACCGCGGCGCGGTACTGGAAAAGATCGGCTGAGATGGGCGACGCCGCCACCCTCTGGACCATCGGCCATTCCACCCGCGGCTGGGAGGAGTTCCTCGCCCTGCTGGCGACGCAGCGCATCGAGGCGATCGCCGACGTGCGCCGCTTCCCCGGCTCGCGCCGCTACCCGTGGTTTGCCGGCGAAACGATGGCCGCGAACCTGCCGGCCGCCGGCATCGACTACCTGTGGCTGCCGCAACTGGGCGGCCGCCGCCGCGTGCAGCCGGGCTCGCCGAACGGCGGCTGGCGCAACGCCTCGTTCCAGGGTTATGCCGACCACCTGTACAGCGCCGAGTTCGCCGAAGGCCTGGAGCAGCTGCTGCAGCTGGCCGTCCGCCGCCGCACCGCGGTGATGTGCGCCGAAGCGGTGTGGTGGCGCTGTCACCGCCGCCTGATCGCCGACGTGCTGACCGAACGCAGCATCCCGGTCCTGCACATCCTCGACGCCGGCCACGTGCAGCCGCACGTGCTGACCGAGAACGCGCGGATGGTCGATGGCCGGCTCGTCTACCCGCCCGAACAGCAGGATCTGTTTGCTGCAACGTGATTATCCCGGGAGCAGCTACCCCTGTAGAGCGGGGCTTGCCCCGCTGAAGCCTTTTCGGTGGAGCTCCAGCGGGGCAAGCCCCGCTCTACAAGAGAACCGCACACACTGAACCAACCGGCCGGCAGCTATAAACTGCCGCTTTCTCCAGCATCCATTCCACACATGGCCTTCCGCGCCCCGGTCTCCCTCGAAGCACTCAACCGCCTCAGCCGAGGCACCCTGATCGAACACCTCGGCATCGTCTTCACCGGCGCCGGCGACGACTGGCTGCAGGCCACCATGCCGGTGGACCCGCGCACCCGCCAGCCCTACGGCCTGCTGCACGGCGGCGCCTCGGTGGTGCTGGCCGAAACCCTCGGCAGCAGCGCCGGCAACCTGTGCGTGGACACCACTACCCACATCTGCGTCGGGCTGGAGATCAACGCCAACCACCTGCGCGCGACCCGTACCGGCACCGTCACCGGCACCGCCCGCGCCGTGCACGTCGGCCGCACCACCCAGGTCTGGGACATCCGCATCGAGAACGAGGCTGGCAAGCCGGTCTGCATCTCGCGGCTGACGCTGGCAGTGGTGCCGGCCTGACACTGCATGGCGCCGTGCGGAAACGCTTCTCATCCAGCTGGCGGAAGCCGGACCGCATCCGGTATCGTGCGCGGATGACTTCCCCCCGTCCCGCCCGCCAGGGCCGCGTGGCGCGTGCCCTCCGCTACCTGTACCGCGTGCCGCTGCTGCTGGTCCACGTCCTCGTGTTCCTGCCGCTGATCCTGCTGCTGATGACGCCGCCGTTCGGCCGCCTCGGCGCGGCGGCCGACCCGCTGGAACACAAGGTCGTGCGCTGGTGGTCGGGCGGGCTGATGTGGATCTTCGGCTTCCGCCTGCGCCGCTTCGGCCAGCCGCTGCCGGGGGCGGTGCTGTTCGTCGCCAACCACGTCGGCTGGGTCGACATCAGCATGATCCACAGCCAGAAGATGGTCGGCTTCGTCGCCAAGCGCGAGATCGCCAGCTGGCCGCTGGTCGGCTGGGTGGCCAGCCGCGGCCACACCATCTACCACCAGCGCGGCAACACCGAGTCGCTGGACGGGGTGATGGGGGAAATGGCCAAGCGCCTGCGCGAAGGCCGGCCGGTGGCGGTGTTCCCGGAAGGCCGCACCCGTGGCGGCCACGAGGTCGGCCCGTTCCACGCACGCATCTTCCAGGCCGCGGTGGAAACCGGGGTGCCGGTGCAGCCGGTGGCGCTGCGCTACGGCGTGCGCGGCGACGCGCAGACGATGGTGGCGTTCGCGCCGGGCGAAAGCTTCGCCGGCAACTTCCTGCGCCTGCTCGGTGAGCCGGCGCGCCGCGCCGAGGTGCACTTCCTCGCCCCCATCGGCAGCCACGACGGCGAAGGCCGCCGCCACATCGCCGAAACCGCGCGCGCGCGCATCGTGGCGGTGATGGAGGGCGCGTGAGGCGATGGCGGTGGTCCGCGCCATTTCCCGCACGCATCACCCGGCATGGCCGCCATGCTGAGCGCCGCCCAGTACCGACCGCCGCGCTGGCTGCGCAACCCGCACCTGCAGTCGATGCTGGCCTCCAGCAGCGTGCGCCTGCGCCGCGGCCAGCGGCTGCTGGCCGGCAGCGGCGCAACCACCCGTGAACTGATCCTCGGCGGCGGCGACGACGTGCGCCTGCAGGCCTGGCACAGCCACGTGCCGGGCACCGCCCCGGTCGGGCTGGCGCTGCTGCTGCACGGCTGGGAGGGCAGCGCCGAATCCAGCTACATGCGCATGGCCGCCGCGCGCCTGCTCGGGCAGGGCTTCGACGTGGTGCGGCTGAACTTCCGCGACCACGGCAACACCCACCACCTCAACCCCGGCATCTTCCACTCCTGCCGCATCGGCGAGGTGGTGCATGCCGCCGCCGACGTGGCCAGCCGCTTCCCCGGCCTGCCGATGGTGGCCGCCGGCTACTCGCTGGGCGGCAACTTCGTGCTGCGCCTGGCCCTGCACGCGCCGGACGCCGGCGTGCCGCTGCGGCACGTCGCCTCGGTCTGTCCGGTGCTGGACCCGGCGGTGACGATGGAGAGCATCGAGCGCGGCCCGGCGATGTACGACTGGTATTTCCGCCGCAAATGGACCGGCTCGCTGCGGCGCAAGCGCGCGCTGTTCCCGGAGCTGGCCGACTGCGACGACGACGTGCTGAAGCTGGACATCCGCGCGCTGACCGGCTGGCTGGTGAACCGGCATACCGACTTCGCCAGCCTGCAGGATTATTTCGATGGCTATTCCATCGCCGGCCAGCGGCTGGCCGGGCTGCGGGTGCCGGCCAGCATCCTGATGGCCCAGGACGACCCGGTGATCCCGTTCGCCACCTTCGAGCACTGGCAGCTGCCGGCGCACGCGCAACTGGAAACCGCGCGCTGGGGCGGGCACTGCGGCTTCCTCGAAAACCTGCGCGGTGACGGATTCTCCGAACGCTGGGTGGCGCAGCGGCTGGCCGCGGCCATCGCGTAGGGGCGGGGCTTGCCCCGCCCGTGCACATCGTCGCCGAGGACATGCGGAGCAAGCTCCGCATCTACAATGCGTGTTTTGCGCCCTCACGCCGGACCATCATGCAAGACACCCTCATCCAAGCCCTGCGCCGCAACGCCACCGACGAGGCCGTGGCCACCGCCCGGCAGTGGGTCGCCGCCGAACCGCAACAACCGCAGGCCCACCGCTGGCTGGCGCTGGCGCTGCAACAGCACGGCGACGTCGACGCCGCGCAGGCCAGCCTGGAACAGGCACTGGCGCTGGCGCCGGACGATGCCGCCCTGCACCTGCAGCACGCCGGCCTGCTGCTGGCGCAGCGCCAGCTCGACGCCGCCGGTGCCGCGCTGGACCGCACCACCGCACTCAACCCCAACGAATTTTCCGCCTACCTGATGCAGGCGCACCTGGCGCTGGCGCGCGAGGACATCGACGAGGCCGACCGCCTCGGCCGCCTCGCCGCGCGGGTGCAGCCGGACAGCCCCGAGCTGGGCGCGGTCGAAGGCATGGTCGCGCTGCGCCGCGGCGACGTGGACCGCGCGCTGGCGGTGCTGTCGGCCGCCAGCCAGCGCCTGCCCGACGACCCGCGCGTGCTCTACGCGCTGGGCTTGGCCTATCTCGGCAAGGGCATGCTGGCCTTCGCCGAGCAGGCGTTCCGCCGCGTCCTCGAACTGAACCCGGCCAACCACGCCCTGCACGGCCTGCTGGTGCAGCTGGCGCTGCGCCAGGGCCATACCGACCGGGCCGCCGAGGCCATGCGCCAGGTGCTGGCCACGCCACAGGGCGACAACCCCGGCATGCACCGGCTGGCTGGCGAACTGGAACTGGCCTCGGGCCAGCCGCTGCAGGCGCTGGAACACCTGCGCCCGCTGCTCGCGCAGCTGCCCGGCGACCGCGCCACCCTGCAACTGCTGCTGCTCGCGTGGCAGCGACTGGGCCGCGACGAGGAAGCGCGCAGCGAGCTGGACGCCGCCCTTGCCAACCACCCGCAACTGCACGACCTGTGGCTGTCGCGGCTGGCGGTAGCCGCGGTCGGCAGCGACGAAGCAGTGGACGTGGTCGAACGCTGGCTGGCGGCGATGCCCGAACACATCCCGGCGCTGGAAGCGCGCATGCGCCTGCACGACATGAAGGACGAAGCCGACGACGCCGAAACCGTGGCCAAGCACATCGTCGCGCTGGAACCGGGCCGCGCCAGCGGCGAGCAGCGCATCGTCGAAGCCCTGCTGGCACGCGACCCGGCCGCCGCCATCGCCCACGTGCAGGTCCTGCTCGACAACGCCCCGGCCGCCGCGAAGCCGGCATTGCGCGGCTGGCTGGGCGCGGTGCAGGACCGCGCCGGCGAACCGGCGGCGGCGCTGGCCACCTGGCTGCAGCAGCATGCCGACCAGGCCCCCGCGCGGCTGCCGCTGCCGCCGCAGGCCAAGGCCCCGGGCGAATGGCCGGCGCTGGGCGAAGTGGCGCAGGACAACCAAGTGCGGCCGATGTTCGTCTGGGGTGCCCCCGGCTCCGGCGTCGAGCGCGTGGTCAGGGCGATGGCCGCAGCCAGCCCGGTGCTGCGCGGCGACCGCTTCGGCCCCACCCCACCGGACGACGCCTTCCAGAATTTCAACACCCTGCAGCGCCTGTCCGACGGCAGCCTCGATGCCGCCCAGCTCGTGCAACAGTGGCGCGACGGCCTGCCGGCGCGCGGCATCGCCGACGGCAACGTCATCGACTGGCTGCTGTGGTGGGACAACGCCCTGCTGTGGGCGCTGCGCCCGCAGCTGCCGGAAGGCCGGCTGGTGGTGGCGCTGCGCGACCCGCGCGACATGCTGGTGGAATGGCTGGCGCTGGGCGCCCCGGCGCCGCTGGCGCTGGCCTCGGCCGACGAAGCCGCGCGCTGGCTGGCGCGCGCGCTGGAACAGGTGGCCGATCTGCACGAACAGGACCTTTACCCGCTGCTGATCCTGCACACCGACGCCGCGGCCAACGACCCGGCGGCAATGGCCGCGCTGCTGGAACAAGCCTTCGGCCTGCGCTTCCCGGTGGCGCGCAGCCTTGGCCCGATCACCATCGGGGCCGGCCACTGGCGCCGTTTCGCACAGGTGCTGGCCGCCGAATTCGCCAAGCTGACCCCGGTCGCGGTGCGGCTGGGCTACCCCGAGGCCTGACCCGCAGGAGGACATGATGAAACTGAGCAGCCAGAGTTTCGGCAACGGCCAGCCGATCCCGGCCGAATTCGCCGCCGGCGGCAGCGACGGCTTCGCCGGCAACCGCAACCCGCAACTGGCGTGGAGCGAGGTGCCCGAAGGCACCCGCTCGTTCGCGTTGGTCTGCGTGGACCCGGACGCACCGACCGTGCCGGAGCTGGTCGGCCGCGACGACGTGAGCATCCTGCTCGACCAGCTGCGCGGCCACTTCATCCACTGGGTGATGGTGGACATCCCCGCAGCGCTGCGCGAACTGGCCGCCGGCAGCTGCAGCGATGGCTTCAGCGCGCGCGGCAAGCAGCCGCCACCCGGCCCGGCCGGCGCCCGCCAGGGTTTGAACGACTACACCGGCTGGTTCGCCGCCGACCCGGACCTGTCCGGCAGCTACCGCGGCTACGACGGCCCGTACCCGCCGTTCAACGACGAGCGCGTGCACCGCTACTTCTTCCGCCTGTACGCGCTGGACGTCGAACGGCTGCCGCTGGAAGGCGACTTCACCGCCGCCGACGCCCACCGCGCCATGCACGGCCACGTGCTGGCCGAAGCAGCGATCCACGGCAGCTACACGCTGAACCCCGCGCTGGGCTGAAACCCAGCCGATGCAGGTCGAGGGCATGCCTCCGACCTGTCATGTCCACCGGGCCCCACCCCGCAAGCGGTTCCCCCTGCAACCGGTTAACCTAGCAGGCCGTCCACCCCGCCACCGACGTCATGGCCCGTCCCGACCTCCACGACCGCATCCAGAACCAGCGCCGCCTGCGCGAGGCGCAGGGACGCGTGCGCGTGCGCCGCACCATGGGCCGCCGCGATGGCGTGCGTGTGGAAGTCGACGGCAAATGGCTGGCCGGGTTCTGCAGCAACGACTACCTGGGCCTGTCGCAGCAGTTCGAGGTGACCGCCGCGCTGCAGGACGCCGCCTCGCGCGAAGGCGCCGGCGGCACCGCCTCGCACCTGGTCTGCGGCCACCATGCGCTGCACGAACAACTGGAGCGGGAAATGGCCGACTGGCTCGGCTACCCGCGCGCGCTGCTGTTCGACAGCGGCTTCATGGCCAACCTCGCCGTGCAGCAGGCGCTGCTGTCCGAGGACAACGACGTCTGCGTGCAGGACCGGCTCAACCACGCCAGCCTGCTCGACGCCACCCGGCTGGCCGGCTGCCGCCTGCGCCGCTACCCGCACCTGGACAGCGAGGGCGCGATGCGCCAGCTGAAGAACGCCGCCGACGGCGCGGCCATGCTCGCCACCGACGGCGTGTTCAGCATGGACGGCGACATCGCCCCGCTGCGCTCGCTGTCGCTGGTGGCGCGCATGCAGCAGGCGCTGTTCTACGTCGATGACGCCCACGGCGTCGGCGTGGTCGGCGAACACGGCCGCGGCAGTGTCGCCGACGCCGGGCTGGGCGTGAACGAAGTACCGCTGCAGCTGGCCACGCTGGGCAAGGCGCTGGGCAGCCACGGCGCGGTGGTGCTGGGCGAGGAAAACCTGATCCGGCACCTGGCCGAGACCGCGCGCCCCTACATCTACACCACCGCGCTGCCGCCGGCCCAGGCCGCGGCCTCGCTGGCGGCGGTGAAGCTGGCGCGCCGCGACCACTGGCGCCGCGACAAGCTCACCGAGCTGGTCGCCGCCTTCCGCGAGCGCGCACGCCACCACGGGCTGGAACTGATGCCCTCGTCCACCCCGATCCAGCCGCTGCTGTGCAGCGACGACGCGACGGCGGTGGCGCTGGCCACCGCGCTGGAGCAATCCGGCTACCTGGTCGGCGCGATCCGCCCGCCCACCGTGCCCGAAGGCAAGTCGCGGCTGCGCATCACCCTGTCGGCGCTGCACGGCGCCGAGCAGGTCCGGGCGCTGGTCGACGCGATCGCCCGCGCGCGCGACCTGCTGGCCTACGAGCAATCGCTCAACACCGCCAACGCCTGAGCGGAATGCCATGCACATCCACGTCACCGGCCGTGGCCCGGCACTGGTCCTGATCCACGGCTGGGCGCTGCACGGCGGCATCTTCGCGCCGCTGGTCAAACGCCTGTCGCCGCGGTTCCAACTGCACGTCGTCGACCTGCCCGGCCACGGCTTCAGCCGCGACGACGCCACCCCGCTGCGCCTGCCGTACCTGGTCAACGCCATTGCCGCGGCCACGCCGCCGGCGGTGTGGTGCGGCTGGTCGCTGGGCGGGCTGGTGGCGCTGCACGCGGCGGCGACGCTGCCGCAGGTGCGCGGACTGGCGATGCTGGCCGCCACACCGCGTTTCGTCCGCGACGACGGCTGGCCCGACGCGGTCGAGCGCAGCGTATTCGAGCAGTTCGGCCACGACCTGGAGCAGGACTACCGCGGCACGCTGGAACGCTTCCTCGCGCTCGACGTGATGGGCTCGCAGCACGCGCGTAGCGAACTGCGGGCGCTGCGCGACGCGCTGGTCGAGCGCAGCGAGCCTGCCCCGCGCGCCCTGCACGAAGGCCTGTCCCTGCTGGAGCGCGGCGACCTGCGCGGCGCGCTGCCCACCCTGCGCAAGCCGGGCCTGTGGATCGGCGGCCAGCGCGACCGGCTGGTGCCGGCCAGGGCCATGCACACCGCCGCCGCCTTGGCGCCGGCCGACCTGCACGTCGCCCACACCATCGACGGCGGCGGCCACGCGCCCTTCCTCGGCCATGCCGACCACGTGGCCGAACTGCTGCGCACCTTCGTCGACCGTTGCTCCTGAATCCCGCTCCACGCCGCCAGACCGCCATGCCCTCCCTGTTCGACCCCAAGCACGTCCGCCGCGCGTTCTCGCGCTCCGCCGCCAGCTACCATGCCGCCGCCGCGCTGCAGCAGGAAGTGGCCAGGCGCCTGCTGGAATCGCTGGACTACCTGGACGACAAGCAACCGCAGGTGGTGCTCGACGTCGGCAGCGGCCCGGCGCACGCCAGCGCGGCGATGAAGAAGCGCTGGCCGAAGGCGCAGGTGATCGCGCTCGACCTCGCCCTGCCGATGCTGGCCGAAGCCAAGAAGCAGGCCGGCTGGTGGCGGCCGTTCTCGCGCCTGTGCGCCGACGCGCGCGCGCTGCCGCTGGCCGACAACAGCGTCGACCTGATCCACAGCAACCTGTGCCTGCAATGGGTGGAAGACCTGCCGGCGGTGTTCGCCGGGTTCCGCCGCGTGCTCAAGCCCGGCGGCCTGCTGCTGTGCTCCACCTTCGGCCCGGACACGCTGATGGAACTGCGCGAAGCCTTCGCGCAGGCCGACGACCACGCGCACGTCAGCCACTTCGCGGCCATCGCCCAGTTCGGCGACGCGCTGATGATGGCCGGCTTCCGCGACCCGGTGCTGGACCGCGACCTGTTCACCCTCACCTACGACGACCTGCCGGCGCTGATGCGCGAGCTGAAGGCGCTGGGCGCCACCAACGCGATGAACGAGCGCCGCCGTACCCTCACCGGCCGCGGCCGCCTCGCCGCCGCGAGCCGCGCCTACGACGCCATGCGCCGGCCCGACGGCAAGTTGCCGAGCAGTTGGGAAGTCATCTACGCCCACGCCTGGGCGCCGGAACCGGGCGCCCCGATCCGCGAGCACGGCCACGACATCGCCGCGGTGCCGGTGTCGGCGATCCCGATCCGCCGCAAGAACCCCTCGTAGGAGCGCACCTTGGTGCGCGAGAGGCTTTCCCAGCAATGCCCCCTCGCGCACCAAGGTGCGCGCCTACGGGCAGCTCAGCCGCCGACCTGCGCGATCCAGTCCTGCAGGTTGTAGTAGTTGCTGACCCGCGCGATCACGCCATCGCGGACCTCGAAGAACGCGCCGCCGGGCAGTACGTAGCGCTGGCCATTGGCCGGCGGCAGCCCCTCGTCGGTGTGGTGGTACTGGTCATGCACCACGTATTCGGCGGCCACCCGCGTGCCGTCGTCGCTGGCCATCACCACCACGTCGTGCAACTGCTCGCGGTAGCTGGCCTGCATGCGCCGCAGGAACGCGGCGAACGCCTCGCGCCCGGTTTCGCGCGTGCCTTGGTTCAGGTCGTGCGCGACGTCGTGGGAAAGGCAGCGCAGCATCCCGTCCCAATCGCCGCGGTTGAAGGCGGCGTAGTAGTCGTCGACGAGGGCGGCGGCCCGTTGTCGGGCGGAGGAAGCGTCGTGGTTCATGCGGTTTTCCACAGGTGGCGCGGCTCAGGCACCGCGGACGAACAGGTCGCGGTGGAAGAAGTAGATTTCCTGCGCGAGGAAGCGCCAGCTGGTGTGGAAGCTGCGGAAGCGCGTGCTCGGCGTGGAGCTGGCCAGCGCGTCGATGCCCAGCTCGTCGGACAGGCGCAGCGCGCGCGCCATGTGCAGCGGGTCGCTGACCAGGATTACCCGGTGCATGCCGTGCGCCTCCATCAGCCGCTTGGCCTCGATCAGGTTCTGGCGGGTGGTGCGCGAGCGGCTTTCGATCAGGATGTCCCGCGCGGGGACGTCCTGCTTCAACGCATAACGGCGCGCCACCTGCGATTCGGAGAAGCGCGCGCCGGCGCCGCCGAAGCCGCCGGTGAAGATCAGCTTGGGCGCATAACCCTGCCGGTAAAGGTCCAGGCCGTGGCGGATGCGCTCTTCGAACACCGGCGACGGCTTGGCGTCGTAGGCGGCGGCGCCGAGCACGATGATCGCGTCGGCCGGCGCGGCCTGGTCGCGGTCGCCCACCCAGATGATCCATGCCGCCACGCCCAGCAGCCACAGCAGCAGCAGCACGAGCAGCCGCCACAGCCAGCCGAGCATGCCGCGGGGACGCCTGCGGCTCATGCGCCGGCCCACGGCAGCACGTCCAAATCGACGTTGCCGCCGGACAGGACCACGCCCACGTTGCGCCCGGCGAAGCGCTGCGGCTGCGCGAGGATGGCCGCCAGCACCGTCGCCGACGATGGTTCCACCACCTGCTTGAGCACCTGCCACAGCAGCCGCATCGCCGCCACGGTGGCGGCATCGTCCACGGTGACGACCGTGGCGGCGCCATCGAGCAGCGCGAAGTTGGGCACGCCCAGCGCCGCGCGCAGGCCGTCGCACACCGTATCCGGCACGAACTCCACCTGCCGCGCGTGCGCGGCCAGCGCGCGCGCGGCGTCGGCCGCACCGGCCGGCTCGGCCAGCACCAGTTCGCACCCCGGCTGCACCTGCCGCAGCGCCAGCAGCGTGCCCGCCGCCAGCCCGCCGCCGCCGACCGGCGCCACCACCACGTCCAGCGGCGCGCCGGCCTGTTGCAGCAGCTCCAGCGTCGCCGTGCCCTGCCCGGCGATCACCGCGGCATCGGCATAGGGGTGGACCAGCGTCGCCCCGGTTTCCGCCTGCACCCGCGCACACTCGGCCTCGCGCGCGATCTGGGTCGGCGCGCAGCGCCACAGCGTGGCACCGTGGCGGGCGATGTTGGCCAGCTTGGCCGCCACCGCGCCCTCGGGCACCACCACGTGGCAGGGAATGCCGCGCGAACGCGCCGCCAGCGCCAGCGCCGCGCCGTGGTTGCCGGAGGAATGGGTGACCACGCCGCGAGCGGCGCACGCCTCGTCCAGCAGCCACACCGCGTTGCAGGCGCCGCGGAACTTGAAGGCGCCGCCACGCTGCAGGTGTTCGGCCTTGAAATGCAGGCGGGCGCCGGCCAGCGCGTCCAGTTCGCGCGAACGCAGCACCGGGGTGACCGTGGCGTGGGGCGCGATGCGGGCGGCAGCGGCCAGTACGTCGGCCGTGCCTGGCAAGGTGAGTTCAGGCATGGGGAAAGGTTAACGTAGGCCCGCCATGTCGGACCATCGCACCGCGACCGCGGGAAAGTTAAGGGCCGATTCAACGCACGGGCCGGAAGCTGCCCACATACCTTGATTGGGGGGATCTCCATGAAAACACGCCTGATCCTTTCGGCCGGCCTGCTGCTGGGCCTGTCCGGCTGCGCCACCTACGATTACGTCGGCGGCGGCTCCGGCGGCTACTACCATGGCTCCCCGCAGGTGCAGCGCACCTATCCCTATGGCTATCCGTATGGCGCCTACGGCTACGGAGCCTACGGCTATGGCGGCTATTACGGTGGTTATGGCAGCTACGGGTACCCGTACCCGGTCTACCGTCCGCCGCATCGCCCGCCCCACAATGGGCATCGTCCGCCGCCGCAGGGCAACGGCCATGTCCCACCGCGCCCCGGCAACGGGCAACCGCCGCACCCGCCGCCGGCCAACGGCAGCGGCAAGGCGCCGTGGCGCGACCTGGACCGGCTGCAGCGGCCGCAGCCGCGCCCGGGCAAGACCGAGTCGCGGCCGGTACGGCGGCCGGTGCCGCAGGCAGTGGCCCCGGCGCGCCCGGTGGTGCCACAGCGCGCGGCACCCGAGCGACGGCCGTCACAAACCCGCAGCAGCCGCAACGTGCGCCAAGTGGAGCCTTGAAACACTTGCATTTGCGGAAAATACAGGCATCCTCTGCAGGACCCGGTGACCGATCACGTCATCAACTGACGCGGATCGGCATCACCTGAAACTTCCCATGTCGATGTCCGTCGGGAAATCTGGATCCCCCCTGTTCCGGCCCTGCCGGACATCGGCGCCTACGAAGAACGAAGCCCCGGCCAAGCCGGGGCTTCGTTCTTTCCGCAGTGCGGGCAACACCGCCGGTGGCAATGGCTCCCCGCGGTTTCCGCAAAGAAAAGGCCGACGAGTCCTGCGACCGTCGGCCCATGCTTCCCCGTTGTGCGCGTCGGCCGGCCCCTGTTCCAATTCCAGCCGCATGCGCTCGCAGCGCATTGCCACAGCGGGTGCAAGGTAGTTAGCTGCACATGACGTGCCAACTTTAGGGCGCGATTGCCGATGGCGGTAAAATCACCACGCAGTCATCACCGCGCATTGCACGCCCGTGACGACGGATTTCACACTTTCGATTCCCCACGCCCATGAACGACTCCTTCCATCGCCACGACGTCATCGTCATCGGCGGCGGCCACGCCGGTACCGAGGCCGCGCTGGCCGCGGCACGCGCCGGCGCGCGCACCCTGCTGCTGACCCACAACGTCGAGACCATCGGCGCGATGAGCTGCAACCCGGCCATCGGCGGCATCGGCAAGGGCCACCTGGTCAAGGAGATCGACGCGCTGGGCGGGGCGATGGCGCACGCCGCCGACCTGGCCGGCATCCAGTGGCGCACGCTCAACGCCAGCAAGGGCCCGGCGGTGCGCGCCACCCGCTGCCAGGCCGACCGCAACCTGTACCGCATGGCGATCCGCCGCATCGTCGAGGCGCAGCCGAACCTCACCGTGTTCCAGGCAGCGGTCGATGACCTGCTGATCGAGGGCGATGCGGTGCGCGGCGTCGTCACCCAGACCGGGCTGAGCTTCCACGCCCCGGCCGTGGTGCTGACCGCCGGCACCTTCCTCGCCGGCAAGATCCACATCGGCCAGACCCAGTACACCGCAGGGCGCATGGGCGACCCGCCGGCGACCACGCTGGCTGCGCGCCTGCGCGAGCGCCCGTTCGCGATCGACCGGCTCAAGACCGGCACGCCGCCGCGCATCGACGGCCGCTCGCTGGACTATTCGGTGATGGAGGAACAGCCCGGCGACGACCCGCTCCCGGTGATGTCCTTCATCGGCGACGTGGCCGAGCACCCGCGCCAGGTGAGCTGCTGGATCACCCATACCAGCGAACGTACCCACGAGGTGATCCGCAACGCGCTGCACCGTTCGCCGCTGTATTCCGGGCAGATCGAGGGCATTGGCCCGCGCTATTGCCCGTCGATCGAGGACAAGGTGGTGCGCTTCGCCGAGAAGGCCAGCCACCAGATCTTCGTCGAACCCGAAGGGCTGGACGTGGTGGAGATCTACCCCAACGGCATCTCCACCTCGCTGCCGTTCGACGTGCAGCTGGAGCTGGTGCGCAGCATCCGCGGCTTCGAGCACGCGCACATCACCCGCCCCGGCTACGCCATCGAATACGACTTCTTCGACCCACGCGGGCTGAAGGCCACACTGGAAACCCGGCAGGTCGCCGGCCTGTTCTTCGCCGGCCAGATCAACGGCACCACCGGCTACGAGGAAGCCGGCGCACAGGGGCTGCTGGCCGGCCTCAACGCCGCGCGCCTCGTGCAGGGCAGGGACGGCTGGTGCCCGCGCCGCGACGAGGCCTACATCGGCGTGCTGGTCGACGACCTGATCACCCACGGCACCAACGAGCCGTACCGCATGTTCACCAGCCGCGCCGAGTACCGGCTGCAGCTGCGCGAGGACAATGCCGACGCACGCCTGACTCCGATCGGCCGTGAGATGGGGTTGGTCGATGACCGCCGCTGGGACGCGTTCTCGCGCAAGCAGGCCGCCGTGGCCGTCGAAACCAAACGCCTGCGCAGCCTGTGGGCGACGCCGGCCAACGCGCTCGGCCGCGAGGTACAGGAAGCCACCGGCGTGGCCGTAAGCCGCGAAACCAACGTGCTCGACCTGATCAAGCGCCCGGAACTGGATTACGCCAGGCTGATGCAGGTGCCCTCGCTCGGCCCCGGCGTGGACGATGCGAAAGTCGCCGAGCAGGTGGAAATCGGCATCAAATATGCCGGTTATCTCGGCCGCCAGCGCGAGGAAATCGAACGCCAGCAGCGCCACGAAAACACGGCGATCGCCGAAGGCTTCGACTTTGCCGCCGTGCGCGGCCTGTCCGCCGAGGTACTGCAGAAGCTCGAACGCGCGCGCCCGCAGACCATCGGCCAGGCCCAGCGCATCCCGGGCATGACCCCGGCGGCCATCTCGCTATTGCTGGTGCATCTGGAACGCGCGCGGCGCGGCAAGGTGGCTTGATCCACGGGAAGCGATAACCGCTACAGTCTCTCCCAGTGAGAAACGTCTCGGATAAACAGGGACGATACGACACAGGGGGAAACATGGAACCGTTGCCGTCTTCGGACTTGAAGACCATCCTGCATTCCAAGCGGGCCAACATCTATTACCTGCAACATTGCCGGGTATTGGTGAACGGTGGCCGCGTCGAATACGTCACCGACGCTGGCAAGCAATCGCTGTACTGGAACATTCCCATCGCCAATACCACCACGGTGCTGCTGGGCACCGGCACCTCGGTCACGCAGGCGGCGATGCGCGAGCTGGCCAAGGCTGGCGTGCTGGTCGGTTTCTGCGGTGGCGGCGGCACGCCGTTGTTTTCCGCCAACGAGGTGGATATCGAAGTGGCATGGTTCTCGCCGCAGAGCGAATACCGGCCCACCGAATACCTGCAAGCGTGGGTGAAGTTCTGGTTCGACGACGACCTTCGCCTGCTGGCGGCCAAGCAGCTCCAGCAACTGCGCCTGCAACGGCTGTTGCAGCAATGGCAACAGCGGCCGTTGCGCGAGGCCGGGTTCAACGTGTCCGTCGCGCGACTTGAGGAATTGGTGCAACGCTCCGCCCGCAACATTGAACTGGCACAGGACAACAGCGCCCTGCTCACCGAAGAAGCGCGGCTGACCAAGACCTTGTTCAGACTGGCCGTGGATGCGGTGGGCTATGGCGAGTTCACCCGCGCCAAGCGAGGCAGCGGCGGCGACCCGGCCAATCGCTTCCTCGACCACGGCAATTATCTGGCCTACGGCCTCGGCGCAACCGCTACATGGGTATTGGGACTGCCGCACGGACTGGCGGTGTTGCACGGCAAGACCCGGCGTGGCGGGCTGGTGTTCGATGCCGCCGACCTGGTGAAGGATGCCAGCATCCTGCCGCAAGCCTTCCTGTCGGCGATGCGCGGCGACGACGAGCAGCAGTTCCGCCGTAACTGCATCGAGACGCTGACCCGCAGCGAATCGCTGGACTTCATCATCGACAGCCTCAAGGCCATCGCCAGCAATACCGCCGCCAGGGTATCGGCATGAACATCTTGCTGGTCAGCCAATGCGACAAGCGTGCCCTGACCGAAACCCGGCGCATCCTCGACCAGTTTGCCGAGCGCCGCGGCGACCGCACGTGGCAAACGCCGATCACGCAGGACGGGTTGGACACCCTGCGCAAACTGCTACGCAAGACTGCACGCAAGAACACCGCCGTGGCCTGTCACTGGATTCGCGGCCGCGACCATTCCGAACTGCTGTGGATCGTCGGCGATGCCCGTCGCTTCAACACCGAAGGCGCGGTGCCGACCAACACCACCCGTCGCAACGTGCTGCGACACGAGGACGAGGACGACTGGCACAGCGCACAGGACATCCGCCTGCTCGCACAGCTGGCGGCCTTGCTGCACGATCTCGGCAAGGCCAGCGTGGCCTTTCAGGAGCGATTGAAGGGCGTTCGCAGCGAACGCAACCGCTATCGCCACGAGTGGGTGTCACTGCGCATGTTCCAGGCTTTCGTCGAGGACGACGATGACGAAGCTTGGCTGCGACGGCTGGCCGATGCGGAAGCCAACGACGAGACAGCGTGGATTGCACCCCGTCGTTACCAGCGTGACGGGCTGGATGCCTGCGAGCGTTTCCCGTTCAGGCGCCTGCCGCCGATTGCCGCCGCCATCGGCTGGTTGATCGTCAGCCACCACCGGCTTCCGGTTGCGCCGCCCGATGCGACAAGGGAGGAAAAAGTCTGGTGGGGAAAGCGCGTGGGCCGGTTCAATCACGAATGGCTGTACACGCCGCTGGATCACGTTTCCCACGATTGGAACGAACTCGAAACCCCGTCCACCCGCGAGGAAATCGAGCCGTATTGGGCGCCGGCGGCACACCTGCCCGTCACCGATGCCGCGTGGCGCAAACAAGCCGCACGCATTGCCAGACAGTTGCAGGAACGCAACCACACAAAGGACAACGCGGCATGGCTGGGCAATGGCTACGTCATGCACCTGGCCCGGCTGTGCCTGATGCTGGCCGACCACGACTACTCGCGCCTTGGCGCTGATCATGATGGCAAACCCGTCGAGGCACGGCGCGCCTTCGTGCGTGACGACCAGACGCTGCATGCCAACACCCGCAAGCCGCGTGGCGCAGCTGCCTCCGTTCCCAATCAATCACTGCTGGAACACCTGCTCGGCGTGGGCCACGGTGCTGGCCAGGTAGCGCATGCCTTGCCCGGTTTCGAGCGCCACCTGCCCCGGCTTGCGAACCATCGCGGCCTGCGCAAACGCAGCGCCGATGCACGCTTTTCATGGCAGGACAAGGCCTTCGATGCTGCCACCACCATGCGCGAGGCCGCTACCGAACACGGCGCCTTCATCGTCAACATGGCGTCCACCGGCTGCGGCAAGACGCTCGCCAATGCCCGCATCCTGTATGCACTGGCCGACCCACAGCGCGGCCTGCGGGCAAGCTATGCGCTGGGCCTGCGCACGCTCACCCTGCAAACCGGGCGCAGCTACCGCAACGACCTGCATCTGGGCGAAGACGAACTGGCGGTGCTGGTCGGTGGCTCGGCCAGCCGGGCGCTTTTCGAGTTCCACGAGCAGAAGGCCGAAGCCAGCGGCTCGGCCTCGGTGCAGGCGTTGATCGAGGAGGACAGCCACGTCCTCTACGACGGCAACCTTGCCGACCACCCGCTGTTGTCACGCGCAATGGCCGATGCCGACATCCGCAAGCTGTTGTCCGCACCGATGCTGGTCTGCACGATCGACCACTTGGTCCCGGCCACCGAATCACTGCGTGCCGGCCGCCAGATCGCCCCGATGCTGCGGCTGATGAGCAGCGACCTGGTGCTGGACGAACTGGACGACTACGACCTCGATGACCTGCCTGCGCTGACCCGGCTGATGCACTGGGCAGGCATGCTGGGTACACGCGTGGTGTTGTCTTCGGCGACGTTGCCGCCTGCGTTGGTGGAAGGCATGTTTCACGCCTATCTGGCCGGAAGAAAGATGTACCGCCGCAATCGCGGGCCGGATGGCGGAAACGCCGCAGCTTGCGTCGACGTGCCCTGCCTGTGGGTGGACGAGTTCGGAAGGCTACTGGCGCAAACCTGCGCGGACACTTCGACGTTTGCCGATGCCCACACTCGTTTCGTCGATCAACGCATACGCAAGCTCGATGCGCAGGAGCCACTGCGCATCGTGCAACTGCTGCCGCTCACCATCGCCACGAACCAGAAGCAGGATGCCCTCCGCAGGCAATTCGCCACACAGGTGCGCGATGCCTGCGTGGCGATGCACCAGGTCCATGCACAGCGCGATGCCATCACCGGCCAGCGTACGAGTTTCGGCCTGGTGCGCATGGCGAACATCGACCCGATCCTCGATGTGGCGCAAGTACTGCATCACCTCGGTACAGGCGATGGCGTGCAAATTCACTTGTGCGTCTACCACGCGCGTTTCCCACTGGCGCAGCGTTCGGCCATCGAGAACATGCTGGATGCCGTCTTCGACCGGCGCACTGCGCAGTCCGTCTGGCAGCACCCGTCGGTTCGCACCGCCATCGACGCCGCACCCGGCTGCGAGCATGTGTTCGTGGTGCTTGCGTCCCCGGTCTGTGAAGTCGGCAGGGATTGGTGCGCGGACTGGGCGGTTGCCGAGCCATCGTCGATGCGCTCGCTGATCCAGCTTGCCGGGCGCGTGCAGCGCCACCGCCGCGAGCCACCGGCCTCGGCCAACGTGGCGGTCTTCGACACCAACCTCAAGGCGCTGGAAACGGCAGGCACGGACAAACCCGCGTTCTGGCGTCCCGGCTTCGAGAATGGCGACCGCTTCCTGCTGGCTTCCCATCGCCTCGACGCCCTCTGGCCCGATGCGGACGGAAAGTGCATCGACGCCATTGCCCGTATCCGTGCGCGTCCCGCCCCGGAGCGGCAACCGGCATGCAACTGGATTGATCTCGAACACGCCCGCATGGATGCGGCAATGCAGCCGTTGCCCGACACCGCGCCTGCCCCGACACCCGCCTCGAGACGCCGCCGCGCCGGTTCCGGCGGCCAAGCATGGCAATGGCAGCGCGATCTTGCCGCCCCCGGGTGGCAGTTTCCGCAAGCCATGCTGCTCGGCGTACTTGCACAGCAACAGCCCTTCCGCGAGGACAACCAACCCGGTACCACGCTGGTATTCCTGCCCGACGAAGACGAGGGCACCCTGGTCATGCATCGGGTCGAAGACAAACTGGAGAAAGCCGGGCAGAACCCGTATGTGGAAGCCGCCCGCTACGACATTTCCCCCGGCCCGCCGAGCGGCGTCCTTCCGTGGGGGTTGATGGACTTGCCGCACCTGATGGAGCGGCTGCGCGAACTGGCCGAAGCCGAAGGCATTTCGCTGCACGATGCGGCATGCAGGTTCACCACGGTCCAGGTGCGCTCAAGCGACCAGGGCTGGCTCTGGCACCCTTGGCTGGGCATCACGCCCCGACGCTGACCCCGCGCTCACCGCCAAGGGTCGATCACGTCGATGTCGCAACCTTCGAAATCCCGCACATTGCGGGTTACCAGTGTTGCGCCGCGTGAGCGCACGATGCCGGCGATCATGGCATCCGGCTGCTTGACCGGACGCCCCTGCAAGCGACGCATGGCGGTGAACGCAGCATGGGCATCCGCCGCATCACTGTCGTAAGGCAGCACGCGACCGGCCATGTCCGTGGTGAAGATGGCCTCCACCTCCTGCAACAGGCTTTCACGGCGACGGCCCGGCGGAAGGATACGCACGCCGTAGAGCATTTCGCCATGCGAAATCGCGGTCGTGAACAACGCCTCTGCCGCCTGCCGCTCCAACCATGCCACCACCCTCGACTCCGGCACCGGGCGGAGCAACTCGGACAGCACGTTGGTATCCAGCACGATCATTCGTCGTGCCCGGAGCTGCTGAAATCCGGCGGCTCACGCATCGGCTCGCGCTCCGGCAGCTCCAGCTCGACGCCACCAAACCGTTCCACCCGGGTGCGAATCGCCCTGACCAGTGCGGCCCCGGTATTGGCTTCGGCAGGCGTACTCAGCACCGAGCGCAAGATGCTCCGAGCCTCCTCCTCCATCGAACGCCCATGCTGCGCCGCCCGCACACGCAGGCGCGCCTTCACGTCGTCATCGAGATTGCGGATGGTCATGGTGGCCATGGGGATGCCCTCTGGAAATGATTGCAATGCTTGCATTGTAGTCACCCCCACCCCCGGAAAAAGCTGCCTTCGCGGCAGAAATACCGCCATTCCATTCTTCTGAGCTGCTTCTTCAGCATTACTGCCATTCCATTGGTTATTGATGCTATCGTCATCCATGCTCAGGAACAAGCATGCCATCTCACCCAATGAGACAGCCTTCTCCTACAACACCAGCCATCACCCAACCTGAGGCCGAGGAATGACCGAACTGACAGAGAGGGGAAAGCGATTCCGCGCCGCCATCACCACCTTCATCGAAGCCCGGCGGGAAGCCAAGCTGAAAGGCAAGGAAGACGATGCCGGGACAGCTTCAAAGTACGAATACGCCACCTGGCTGGCCGATGCCGCCCGCCGTGTCGGCCAGATCCAGGCCGTCACCCATGTATTGAAGGCCACCCACCCGGACGCACGCGGCAGCAGCCTGCATGTCCAGCCTGCCAACCTGCCCCGGCGCGATGAAATCGGCAGCCATGTCCTCGGCGCCGATTTCGCCGAAGACGTGGTGGGCAATGCCGCGGCGCTGGACGTGTTCAAGTTCCTGCGCACCGAAGTGGACGGCAAACGCCTGCTGGACTGGATGCAGGCCAACGACGCCGACCTGAAAGCCGCCCTTTCCGCCGACACCGAAACCGCCGCGCAATGGATGGCGGCCTTCGCTTCGCTGGTATGCCGGGAAGAAAGCGCCGCCACCCATCCCCTTGCCAAGCAGCTCTACTGGCTTTGCGGCGACGATCCCCTCGAAGATGACCAGTACCACCTGCTGCAACCCATGTTCTCAAGCTCGCTGGCGCATGCCGTGCACACCGACATACAGGACGCACGGTTCGGCGAAGCCAACAAGCAGGCACGCACGGCGTTCCGGCAAAAACAGCCTTCCGGAATCGTTTACCGCGACTACCGCAACCTGGTCGCGCGCAAGCTCGGCGGCACCAAGCCGCAGAACATCAGTCAGCTCAACAGCGAGCGAGGCGGCATCAATTACCTGCTGCCCTCGTTGCCCCCACCGGCGTGGAAGCCAGCCGGCATGAACCTGCTCAAGCAGGCGTCCGCCTTCGATGGCCTGATCTGGTTTGGCGGGATGCGCGGACTGGTACGTACGCTGATCGAGCTCCTCGACGACGATCCCCCGCCAACGATGGAAACCCGAAAGCGGCGGGAAACCATCGAACAGGCCATTGCAGGTGAGTTGGCGATGTTCGGTGTCGCCGTGCGCGGCCAGTACACCGCCGGGTGGACACGTGACCCGGCCTGCCGTCTTCCCGAATGCGAGCAACTGTGGCTCGACCCGGATCGCGTCGAACTGCCGGTACGCAACGATCCGGAACATCCGCAATGGGCACAAGAAGACGAAGCCTTCAATGCCGCCTACGAAATGGCGGACTGGCCGAATGCGATTGCCGAGCGATTCGGCAATTGGCTCAATGCACGCCTGCACAAGGCCGGGCTGCTGGACGCCTCCCTGCCTGAACGCAACCACTGGGCAGGAACCGCAATCCTCGACGTCACCTGGCCGGTGCCGATGAAACACCGGGTAACGGGAGGTGCAGCATGAATACCTGCCCAGCGTTCACCCATCTGCTGGTAGTGCCGCACCTGCACATCCAGAACGCCAATGCCATCTCCAGCCCGCTGACCCACGGCTTCCCGTCGATGACCGCATTCCTCGGGTTGATGTGGGCATTGGAACGCAAGGCATGCAGCCTTGGCATCGACCGGATGGCCTTCAATGCCGTGGGCGTGGTCAACCACGGCTGGCAGGAACAAGTGACCGAAGGCGGTTTCGTCAAATCGTTCCGGCTCACCCGCAACCCGGTGGACAAGGACGGCAGTACCGCCGCCATCGTCGAAGAAGGGCGCATCCACCTCGACCTGAGCCTTGTCTTTGCACTGAACGCCGAAGATTGGCCCGAAGACCAGCGCCAATCCGACGTGTCCACAATTGCCAACCTGATTTCAGGCATGCGCATTGCTGGCGGTACCGTGTTTGCGCCGGACAAACCGTGGCAGCGCCGCCATCAACCTTTCATTGCAGACTTCACTAGCGATGGCGACGACCGACACCGCAGCTTCCGCGAGGCCTGCGTGCGCTTGCTCCCCGGTTCGGCTCTGGTGGCACGCGACGACCTGATAGAGCAACGGCTTGCGCAATTGCAGGCCAGCACCCCGACAGCAACCCGCCTGGATGCCTGGCTGTCACTGTCCCGAACCGACTGGCATTACACCGATGGCCGCTGGCAAAGCAGCCGCCCGAAGGGCAGCGGCTGGATCGTCCCAATCCCGGTCGGCTACGGCGCATTGTCGGCACTGCATCCCGCCGGAAGCGTGCGCAACGCCCGCGACGGCAGAACCCCTTTCCGTTTCGTCGAAAGCCTGTATTCGGCAGGTGAATGGATCGGCCCGCATCGCCTGCGCTCACCGCAACAACTGCTCTGGTACGCCGACAGCCAGCCCGGTGACGGCCTGTACCGCTGCCGCAACGACTACGCGCCCACCATCGCAGCCACCGATACGCCCTGAACATCCCTGCATTCCACACGACAAGGATTCCATCATGAGCACGCAAGTCACCAAAACCGCCTCCGTCCTCGCCTTCGAACGCAAACTCGACCCGTCCGATGCACTGTTCTTTGCGGGTGACTGGGCATCGCGCGACGCCTCCGCGAACTGGCCCGCCGTGTCGATCCACGAAAAGTCCGTGCGCGGCACGATCTCGAACCGCCTCAAAACCGCGGGGCAAGACCCGGCCAAGCTCGACGCCGCCATCCAGAACCCGAACCTGCAAACCGTCGATGTCGCCGCCTTGCCCGCCGCTGCCGACACGTTGAAAGTGCGCTTCACCCTGCGTGTACTCGGCGGCACCGGCCAGCCATCTGCCTGCAACGATGCCGCCTATCGGGCAAAACTGATCAGCACCGTTGGCGGCTATGTGCAGCAGCATGGCTTCACCGACCTGGCGCGCCGCTACGCCGCCAACCTCGCCAATGGCCGCTTCCTGTGGCGCAACCGCATCGGTGCCGAACAGGTGGAAGTGCAGGTGGCGCACCTCCAGAATGGCGCTGCGGCTGCAACGTGGACGTTCGATGCACTTTCCCACTCGCTGCTCGACCTCTCCGCTCCCCCGGCGGAAGCTGCGCAAGTACAGCAACTTGCCTGCCTGATTGCCTCGGGGCTGGCTGGCGACAAGCATGTGTTGTTGCAGGTCACGGCATTCGTGCGCATTGGTGCGGGGCAGGAGGTGTTCCCATCGCAGGAATTGATCCTCGACCGGGGCCGTGGCGACAAGAGCAAGACGCTGTATCACGTGTCCGACGTCGCCGCGATTCATTCGCAGAAGATCGGCAACGCCCTTCGCACCATCGACACCTGGTACCCCGAAGCAGCGGACAACGGCCCCATCGCCATCGAACCGTATGGCTCGGTCACGACCCAAGGCAAGGCGTACCGCCAGCCGAAGGAAAAGACGGACTTCTACAACCTGCTCGACAACTGGATTCTCAAGGACAAGGCACCCGAACCGGAGCAACAGCACTTCGTCATCGCCACCCTGATCCGCGGTGGCGTGTTCGGCGAAGCGGGCTGATGCCATGACCAGCCACTACATCGACCTGCGCATCATGCCCGACCCGGAATCCGGAACCGCGCAACTGCTCGGCGCCCTGTATGACCGCCTGCACCTTGCGTTGGTGCAGCAGCGGCGGAACGACATCGGCGTCAGCTTCCCACAATACAGTGCCAACCCGCGCACCATCGGAAACGTGCTGCGTCTGCATGGAAGCAGCGACACACTGCGGGACTTCCTGCAAACGGACTGGCTCAAGGGCATGCGCGACCACGTACGGCTGACGGAGATCGCTCCCGTACCGACAGGCATCCCCCACCGGACAGTGCATCGCCGCCAGTTCAAGACCAACGTCGACCGCCTGCGACGTCGACGCATGCGGCGCAAGGGAGAAACCGAACAGCAGGCAATCGAGGCCATTCCCACCACCGTGGAACGACGCCCCGACCTCCCCTTCGTGCACCTGCGCAGCCGCAGCACAAGCCAGCCTTTCTGCCTGTTCATCGCACTCGGCCCACTCGTGCAGACGCCCGCCTTCGGTCCCTTCAACAGCCACGGCCTGAGTACCACGACCACCATTCCCTGGTTCTGACCCTTTTTCGGGCGAGACCAATCATTCATTGAAAATCAATAGTTTGCACATGCCCCCGAAATTTCGGGGGCATGCTTTAAGTTGGCAATTTCTTTAATCTCGCCAATGACTTGACGCTTGTCTCGTCTTGTTCACTGCCGTGTAGGCAGCTCAGAAAGTCGAGCAACCGCTGAAAGACGAGGCACACCGGTTCACTGCCGTGTAGGCAGCTCAGAAAACGGGCCGGCGTCCTGTCCGGCGATCTTGGCCGTTCACTGCCGTGTAGGCAGCTCAGAAAACATCGACCGGATGGCGCTTCAGCCGGTAATGGTTCACTGCCGTGTAGGCAGCTCAGAAATGCTGGTGAGCTGGGGCGCTCCGTACAGCGAGGTTCACTGCCGTGTAGGCAGCTCAGAAACGTCGATGGTCGAACGAATACCGGACAGTGTTGTTCACTGCCGTGTAGGCAGCTCAGAAATTCCCCGTCGATTTGCGCCGGAATGTCCTCCCGTTCACTGCCGTGTAGGCAGCTCAGAAACACTGGAAGGAGCTGGCGCTCAAGGGAAACAAGTTCACTGCCGTGTAGGCAGCTCAGAAATTCAACTCGATGATTTTGTTGCGCCGCCACGCGTTCACTGCCGTGTAGGCAGCTCAGAAAACATCCTGTCCGGGCCAACGGCGCTTGAACTCGTTCACTGCCGTGTAGGCAGCTCAGAAATGCACGATGGCGGTGATGGCGGTAGCGGCGGCGTTCACTGCCGTGTAGGCAGCTCAGAAACATGTCGATCCCCGGCGCTGCGGGGGCGCTGCGTTCACTGCCGTGTAGGCAGCTCAGAAAAAGATGATCGAGGGGCTGGAGAGTTACTACGAGTTCACTGCCGTGTAGGCAGCTCAGAAATGCAGCCTGACGGCACCTTCGCCTGCGCCGTCGTTCACTGCCGTGTAGGCAGCTCAGAAAATTTTGGTGATGCCACCAAAATGGTGCAGGACGTTCACTGCCGTGTAGGCAGCTCAGAAAATCGACACCTCGTCGATGATCAGGAGCTTGGCGTTCACTGCCGTGTAGGCAGCTCAGAAATTCCTGGTCAATTACTACGGCAATGGCACCGCGTTCACTGCCGTGTAGGCAGCTCAGAAAACCATTGAGGCCCGCATCGAGCGGGCCTTCTTGTTCACTGCCGTGTAGGCAGCTCAGAAAGCGAACACGATCGCAGGCCGGCCCGGCGCCAGGTTCACTGCCGTGTAGGCAGCTCAGAAATCGCCGAAGCCGAAGCATCGGCCGCTTGAGGAGTTCACTGCCGTGTAGGCAGCTCAGAAATCCCGGATGGGGGTGTCGTGGGGCGTTGGAGAGTTCACTGCCGTGTAGGCAGCTCAGAAATTCTTCTTCCGCTTCTTCCGGCCCTGCAGCGAGTTCACTGCCGTGTAGGCAGCTCAGAAAAAGGACAAGCCGACGCGGGCGACAGTGGCGCGGTTCACTGCCGTGTAGGCAGCTCAGAAAGCCGACGATGGCGCGGCCATCCGCCGATGGGTGTTCACTGCCGTGTAGGCAGCTCAGAAATGGCACGCCGGCGCGGGATGCTGGCGGTGCAGAGTTCACTGCCGTGTAGGCAGCTCAGAAATGGGCAGTCCACGCGGCGGCGACCAGCTCCAGGTTCACTGCCGTGTAGGCAGCTCAGAAAAGCCGGCTACGAAGTGCTGCAGCAAGCCAACAGTTCACTGCCGTGTAGGCAGCTCAGAAATGGGCAATTTCTGCCGGCGTGCCGCGGACCAGGTTCACTGCCGTGTAGGCAGCTCAGAAAAGCAGGCTGCCGTCCTTGATGCGCAGCACGCGGTTCACTGCCGTGTAGGCAGCTCAGAAAATGTCGAGCAGCTTCTGCACTAGCGTCGACTTGTTCACTGCCGTGTAGGCAGCTCAGAAATGATCCGCCAGTCGTCGAGTGAGTCGCAGTCCGTTCACTGCCGTGTAGGCAGCTCAGAAAGTGCGCAGCACGCGGCCAGTGGCCTGCATGTAGTTCACTGCCGTGTAGGCAGCTCAGAAAAGCAAAGGAGCAACCATGTCGTCCATCGAAATGTTCACTGCCGTGTAGGCAGCTCAGAAAAGCGGCTTACGTCTACCGCGCGGACTTCCACCGTTCACTGCCGTGTAGGCAGCTCAGAAAACCGAGGAAACCAGTGCGATGACCACCGGCACGTTCACTGCCGTGTAGGCAGCTCAGAAATCAACGGGAAAATCGAGCCGGCGCGACACCGGGTTCACTGCCGTGTAGGCAGCTCAGAAAAGCGTTTCAGCAGCTCGCGCAGCTGGCCCTGCGTTCACTGCCGTGTAGGCAGCTCAGAAAATCTCGGTCAGCTCAGCGCGGCCGGCGGCTTCGTTCACTGCCGTGTAGGCAGCTCAGAAAAGATGCCGCCTTGCCTCCCCCTGTTTCGGCATGTTCACTGCCGTGTAGGCAGCTCAGAAACCGCAGCAGCGAAGCGGCGTCGGCTTGGATGAAGTTCACTGCCGTGTAGGCAGCTCAGAAAGACAGCTGGATGGGGGCTGAGCCCGAAGCCTCGTTCACTGCCGTGTAGGCAGCTCAGAAAGTACACAACGAACGGTGCGGCAGGCGGCCAATGTTCACTGCCGTGTAGGCAGCTCAGAAAAGTGCGAACAGGAACGCCAACCCAATGCGGTTGTTCACTGCCGTGTAGGCAGCTCAGAAAACCGGGCCGCGGCACAGCAGGAAGTGGAATAGGTTCACTGCCGTGTAGGCAGCTCAGAAAATGTCCAGGTCGATGCCCGACATGTGGGCCAAGTTCACTGCCGTGTAGGCAGCTCAGAAAACATCGTGCAGTCCACCCACAGCGTGCGCTTCGTTCACTGCCGTGTAGGCAGCTCAGAAAGACCCGCCCTACGGCCTGTCCTTCATGGGGAAGTTCACTGCCGTGTAGGCAGCTCAGAAATGCGCGTAGCTCACGGCGGCATGGCTGCCCTTGTTCACTGCCGTGTAGGCAGCTCAGAAACAGCTCCGGCGCGAGCGCCACATGCAGCGCGAGTTCACTGCCGTGTAGGCAGCTCAGAAATGCAACAAGTCGAACTACGAGAACGTGGCGATGTTCACTGCCGTGTAGGCAGCTCAGAAATCAAGGTGGAACGCGCTCGCGCCGAGGCGGAAGTTCACTGCCGTGTAGGCAGCTCAGAAAGCAACGCCAAAGCGAAGGGAAAACTCGTCGGTGTTCACTGCCGTGTAGGCAGCTCAGAAAATCGCCCTGCTGCCGGGGTCGGATAGCACGGCGTTCACTGCCGTGTAGGCAGCTCAGAAAACGGTCAAGGCCTACGGCAGCTCCACGGTCACGTTCACTGCCGTGTAGGCAGCTCAGAAATGCTCGGGATCGCGCTTGATCGGCGCGAGTTGGTTCACTGCCGTGTAGGCAGCTCAGAAAACGCCGTGGCCTCGGGTGATACCCGTGCGGGAGTTCACTGCCGTGTAGGCAGCTCAGAAAACTGCGTCATGATGACCGCATCGCCGCCATTCGTTCACTGCCGTGTAGGCAGCTCAGAAAAACAAGGCCGAGGATGCCGAACACCGCACCACGTTCACTGCCGTGTAGGCAGCTCAGAAATGACGCCGCAGCTGCTGCGGATTCTGAAGCCTGTTCACTGCCGTGTAGGCAGCTCAGAAACTGGCGGCGACGCTAGCCATTTCCGGCGTAACGTTCACTGCCGTGTAGGCAGCTCAGAAATGACGAACTACGAGAGCGTGCGCGACGGCAAGGTTCACTGCCGTGTAGGCAGCTCAGAAAACACGCCGCTCGGTTGGCGCGCTGGCATCTTGGTTCACTGCCGTGTAGGCAGCTCAGAAAGAACACGCCCGCACCCTTGGCAAAGGCAAACAGTTCACTGCCGTGTAGGCAGCTCAGAAATTGATGCGGGCCTCGGCATCGGCGCACGCCTTGTTCACTGCCGTGTAGGCAGCTCAGAAAGCCTGCAGCGGCCGCTTCACTGGCTCGTACAGGTTCACTGCCGTGTAGGCAGCTCAGAAAACGGGAAGCCGGCCTTCTCGCCGTGGGTCTGCGTTCACTGCCGTGTAGGCAGCTCAGAAAACCCGGAAACCGCACACGTCGCCGAATTTCAGGTTCACTGCCGTGTAGGCAGCTCAGAAAGATATAGGCCGTCAGGATGGGCGAGCGGCGGAGTTCACTGCCGTGTAGGCAGCTCAGAAATCCCAAGATAACGCCGATGCCGACGAAGGCACGTTCACTGCCGTGTAGGCAGCTCAGAAAAGGTCGAACATCTGGCTGCGGCGGAGCGTGCGGTTCACTGCCGTGTAGGCAGCTCAGAAAAGCCAGTTCTTCGCTAACGTCTATCTGGACGCGTTCACTGCCGTGTAGGCAGCTCAGAAAAGTCCATCTTTCGTTGATGGGTCTCCGAGCAGGTTCACTGCCGTGTAGGCAGCTCAGAAAATCCCAGTTATTGAGGATCGACTCGACCTTGTGTTCACTGCCGTGTAGGCAGCTCAGAAAGAACAGTGGCAGCACCTGAGTGCCAATACCGTGTTCACTGCCGTGTAGGCAGCTCAGAAAGCTGCGGTCCCACATGATCTCGCTGACCGCATGTTCACTGCCGTGTAGGCAGCTCAGAAAGTAACGGTACGATCATCGTAGATCGGTGCAGTGTTCACTGCCGTGTAGGCAGCTCAGAAACACTCGCGTCCCAGCTCGCCTTGGTCTTGCTCGTTCACTGCCGTGTAGGCAGCTCAGAAATACTCCGCGACCCACACGTATGACGAAGGTGCATTCACTGCCGTGTAGGCAGCTCAGAAACTTGGGTCAATGCGGATGCTGAGCACCTCGGTGTTCACTGCCGTGTAGGCAGCTCAGAAATGGAAGTCGGCGCCCTTCTTGTTGACGCGGTAGTTCACTGCCATGTAGGCAGCTCAGAAAAGCACGAAGCCACTTCACATGCGTCGGGCCGTGTTCACTGCCGTGTAGGCAGCTCAGAAATGCGCCCAGGCCAACGCCGCGCGCCTAGTGTCGTTCACTGCCGTGTAGGCAGCTCAGAAAGCATTCAAGGCGCTGCGCATCAAGCCCACTGCGTTCACTGCCGTGTAGGCAGTTCAGAAACTGCCCGCATATCCTTCAGCTGCAACTCTCGGTGTTCACTGCCGTGTAGGCAGCTCAGAAAAAAGCAACTCAGCGGCGCGGGCGGCCCGAACGGTTCACTGCCGTGTAGGCAGCTCAGAAAAGGCCGGGCACCGTGACCTGCAGGCCATTCACGTTCACTGCCGTGTAGGCAGCTCAGAAACATCCCGCCCACGTCACTGCTGCGCTACCGATGTTCACTGCCGTGTAGGCAGCTCAGAAATTGAAGGTGCCATCCCAGATGCCGGTATAGACGTTCACTGCCGTGCAGGCAGTCCCAAAACGTCACACCTGTTACCACCGTTGGATATATGCAAAACCGGCTATCAATTTAGATAACTTCCAAGGAATCATGGCGCCATCAACAAGATAGTCCGCCTTGCTTGATCACAATCCGTCTATGGCCAGGCCGGCGGGTTGGCCGCCCACGCCTGCTGCACTTCCGCCAGCGTGGAGCGCTCTTCGTCCTTCCATTCCGGCAGCAGCTGCGGGAAGCGCGCGGCATCGTTCCATTGCTGCGGCTCGGTACGCGCCGCCGCGGCATACCAGGCGATGGCTTCATCGCGGCGGCCCAGTTTCCACAGCGCCAATGCCAGCGTCGGCGGCACCCAGCCGGCGTTGCCGCGCACGCCCTCGGCGGCGATGCTCCAGTGCGCGAGGGCGGCCTGGGCGTCACCGCTGCGGTACAGGTCCCAGCCATGGTTCCAATGGATGCTGCGCGCCTGGATGGAGTTGGCCGATACCGACGACAGTGCCTCGCCGTAGAGCTGGGTGCCCAGTTCGGCGCGGCCTTCCGCATAGGCGATCCCGGCCAGCTGCACGGTGGCGTCGGCGCCCTTGCGGCCGCGTTCGCGCAGTTTCATCAGCTGGTCGACCAGCCCGTCCTGCTCCGGCGGCAGGGCCTGGACCGGCTTGGCGGCCATGTCCTCGTCGAAATAGAACTCGGCGATCTTCGGCAGGTTCTGCGCCTGCGCCGACGACAAGAACAGGCTCGCCAGCAGCGCCAGGCCAGCAGCCACGGACTTCGTTGTACCCATACCCCACTTCCCCATCATTGAAGCTGTTGCCAAGCCAGCGATCCTAACGGTTCGGCGCACGGACCGCGACTTTGCCGGAATATCGCCGAAATCCGCACTGTTACAATCGCCAGCCGCGCGCCGCCCCGGTGCGGCTGCGGATGCCAGCCGTTCCTGCTTTGGGCCAGCCATGACCAGTACCGCCGAACTCACCTCGCCCGCCTCCGCCAACGATCCGTTGCTCGGGGTGCGCGACCGCGACTACACGCTGGAGCACAAGTACACCCGCATCGACGGCCGCATCTACCTGAGCGGGGTGCAGGCGCTGGTGCGGCTGCCGCTGATGCAGCAGCAGCGCGACCTCGCCGCCGGGCTGGATACCGCCGGTTTCGTCAGTGGCTACCGCGGCAGCCCGCTGGGCGGTTTCGACCTGGAGCTGTGGCGCGCGCGCAAGCATCTGGAAGCGGCGAAGGTGAAGTTCGTGCCCGGCCTCAACGAGGACCTGGGCGCGACGATGGTGTGGGGCACGCAGCAGGCCAACCTGTTCCCCGGCGCCAACGTCGATGGCGTGTTCGGCATGTGGTACGGCAAGGGCCCGGGCGTGGACCGCTGCGGCGACGTGTTCAAGCACGCCAACGCCGCCGGCACCTCGAAGCACGGTGGCGTGCTGGCGCTGGCCGCCGACGACCATGCCTGCCGCAGCTCGACGCTGCCGCATGGCAGCGAGGAGGAGTTCGTCAGCGCGATGATGCCGGTGCTGAACCCGGCCGGGGTGCAGGACATCCTCGACATGGGCCTGGTGGGCTGGGCCATGAGCCGCTACACCGGGCGCTGGATCGGCTTCAAGACGATTGCCGAGACGGTGGAATCCTCGGCCTCGGTCGATGTGAACCCGTTCGCGCGGCGGATCATCCTGCCGGAAGACTTCGAGCTGCCGCCGGCCGGCCTCAACATCCGCTGGCCGGACCCGCCGATGGAGCAGGAAATGCGCCTGCACCGTTACGCGGTGAAGGCGGCGCAGGCCTTCGCCCGCGCCAACGGCATCGACAGGCTGGTGATGGATTCGCCACGCGCACGGCTGGGCATCGTCACCACCGGCAAGAGCTATCTGGACGTGTTGCAGGCGCTGGAATACCTCGGCCTCGATGCGCAGGCCTGCGCCGAGATCGGCATCCGCGTCTACAAGGTCGGCATGACCTGGCCGCTGGAGCCGCAGGGCATCGGCGCGTTCGCACGCGGGCTGGAAGACATCGTCGTGGTGGAGGAGAAGAAGGCCTTCATCGAGCGGCAGATGAAGGAGTATTTCTACAACTGGCCGGCCAACTGGGGCGCGCGCCCGTCCATCGTCGGCAAGTACGACGAGCAGGGCGAGTGGATCCTGCCTTCGACCGGCGAACTGACCCCGGCCACCATCGCCGGCGTGATCGGCCGGCGCATCCAGCGTTTCTTCAATACCGAATCCATCGAGCAGCGCCTGCGCTGGATGGACGAGAAGGAAGCCGAGATGGCCCTGCCGCGCGCGCAGTTCCCGCGCGTGCCGCACTACTGTTCCGGCTGCCCGCACAACACTTCGACCAAGGTGCCGGAAGGTTCGCGGGCGATGGCCGGCATCGGCTGCCATTACATGGTGACGTGGATGGACCGCGACACCGACACCTTCACCCACATGGGCGGCGAAGGCGTCACTTGGGCCGGGCAGTCCGCGTTCACCGACACCGAGCATGTGTTCCAGAACCTCGGCGACGGCACCTATTTCCACAGTGGTTCGCTGGCGATACGCCAGGCCATCGCCGCCGGCGTCAACATCACCTACAAGATCCTCTACAACGACGCGGTGGCGATGACCGGCGGCCAGCCCGTCGATGGCACGCTGACCGTGCCGCAGATCGCGCACCAGATGCGTTCGGAAGGCGTGCACACCATCGTGCTGCTGTCCGACGACGTGACCAAGTGGAAGCGGCGGCGCCACGAATTTCCGGGCGAGGTCGAGTTCCACGACCGCGCCGAACTGGATGCCGTGCAGCAGAAGCTGCGCAAGGTGAAGGGCACCAGCATCCTCATCTACGAACAAACCTGCGCCACCGAAAAGCGCCGCCGCCGCAAGCGCGGCAAGCTGGTCGACCCACCCAAGCGCACGATGATCAACTCGTTGGTCTGCGAAGGTTGCGGCGATTGCGGCGAAAAGAGCTTCTGCGTGTCGGTGCTGCCGAAGGAAACCGAGTTCGGGCGCAAGCGCGAGATCGACCAGTCCAACTGCAACAAGGATTTCACCTGTACCACCGGCTTCTGCCCGAGCTTCGTCACCGTGCATGGCGGCCAGCTGCGCAAGGACAAGAAGAGCGGTGCGGCCAGCTTGCTCGACAACCTGCCCGACCCGGCGTTCCGCAGCGATTTGTCGCAACCGTGGAATATTTTGATCACCGGCGTCGGCGGCACCGGCGTGGTCACCATCGGCGCGCTGCTCGGCATGGCCGGGCATCTGGAAGGCAAGGGTGCGACCGTGCTCGACCAGACCGGGCTGGCGCAGAAGGGCGGCGCGGTCACCACCCACATCCGCATCGCCAATACGCCGGCCGACATCCACGCCGTGCGCATCGCCGCCGGCGAAGCCGACCTGGTGCTGGGCTGCGACATGGTGGTGGTCAACGACTACTGGGCGCTGTCCAAGGTGCGCGGCGAGCGCTCGCAGGTGGTGCTCAACACCTACGAGGCGATGCCCGGCACCTTCACCACCCGCCCGGACATGCAGTTCCCGGCCGCCGACATCATCGCCGGGGTGAAGGTGGCGCTGGGCGGGCGCGACCCGATCCTGCTTGATGCCACCCAACTGGCCACCGCGCTGCTCGGCGATGCGCTGGCCACCAACCTGTTCATCCTCGGCTTCGCGTGGCAGCAGGGCCTGGTGCCGCTGTCGCTGGAAGCGCTGATGCGCGCCATCGAGCTCAACGGCGCGGCCATCGAAATGAACCAGCGCGCGTTCGCGTGGGGCCGGTTGACCGCCATCGACCCGCAGGCCGTGCAGCAGGCCGCCGGGCTGGTGCGCAACACGCCCACCGAGGCCGAGCGCACGCCCGGTGCGTTGCAGGAACTGCCGCCGGGCGACTGGGAAGGCAGCGAGGCCGGCGCGCCGTCGGCACCGCGCAATCCGGGCAACGAGCCGGAAGTGCGCGGCCTGCCTTCCAACGACGCACGGCCGGGCGACGTCACCTTCGCCACGCTGGACGACGCGCGCCTGTCGCGTTCGCTGGACGAACTGATCGCCCGCCGCAGCGCGTTCCTGATCGACTACCAGGACGCCGCCTACGCCACCCGCTACCGCCAACTGGTGGATGCCGTGCGCAAGGCCGAGCAGCGCGTCGCGCCGGGCAGCACCGCGCTGACCGAGGCGGTGGCGCGCTACTTCTTCAAGCTGATGGCCTACAAGGACGAGTACGAGGTGGCCCGCCTCTACACCAGCGGCGATTTCCTCAAGCAAGTGCAGCAGAAGTTCGACGGCGACTACAAGGTGCGCTTCCACCTCGCACCGCCGCTGCTGGCCAGGCGCGACGAGCAGGGCCGGCTGCAGAAGAAGGAATACGGCCCGTGGATGTTCAGGGCCTTCGGCCTGCTGGCGAAGCTGAAGTTCCTGCGCGGCGGCCGCTTCGACGTGTTCGGCTACACCGAGGAGCGGCGCGGCGAACGCCGGCTGATCGCCGACTACGAAAAGACCGTGCAGGAACTGCTGGCCACGCTCGACGCCAACCGGCTGCCGCTGGCGGCGGAGATCGCCAGCATCCCCGAGCACATCCGCGGCTACGGCCACGTCAAGGAACGGCACCTGCACGAGGCCAAGGCGCGCGAGGCAGCGTTGCTGGCAACGTGGCGCAGCCCGAAGGCGCTGCATATCGTGCAGGCGGCTTGAAACGCTAGGCATGGCAACCCATACATTGCATTTCGCAAATGCAATGTATGGGTTGCATGTTGGATTTGAAACCTATCGGTTGCATTTGCCACCGGCAAGGCATACGTTGCCAAGTTACTGCCGGGGTACCGATATGGAACGCATGACATCCACCGCATTTACCATTCGCACAGCCCGGCAACTGGGTCCACTGATGCGTGCCTTCCGCAAGCAGGCCGGGCTCAGTCAGGCCCAACTGGCCGAGCGCCTCGGTATTTCCCGCCAAGCCATCACCGCCTTGGAGCGCGCGCCGGAGTCCGCCACCTTCGAGCGGTTGATGCGGGTATGGGCCGAACTGGGGCTGGCCGTCTCCCTGCAACCGGACCTGCGCGTCGCCTCTCCGCCAGCGCTGGAGTGGTAAGCCATGCCTGAACTGCGGGTCTGGATGAATGGTGCGGAAGTCGCCATCTGGCAGGACGAACCGCGCGCCGGTTCGCGGTTGACCTACCTCCCCACATGGCTGGAATCCCCGTTGCCGCGCCCCTTGTCGCTGTCGCTGCCACTGTTGCCGGCCGGCGAAAGCCACCGCGGCCAAGCCGTCGCCGATTACTTCGACAATCTGTTGCCCGACAACGGCGCCATCCGCAACCGCATCCGTGACCGGTTCGGCACGCGCTCCACCGGCACCTTCGATCTGCTGCAGGCCATCGGCCGCGATTGCGTTGGCGCGGTGCAGTTGCTTCCGCCCGGCTGTGCCCCTGACGATCCCCACGAAATCCACTACCGACCGCTGAGCGATGCACAGGTCGGTGGACTGCTGCGCAATGTCACCACGACCGCACTGCCGGGGGAGCGCACGCGCGACGAGGACGAGTTCCGCATTTCCATCGCCGGCGCGCAGGAAAAAGCCGGCCTGCTGCGGCACCGCGAGCAGTGGTGCATTCCCACCGGCAGCACGCCCAGCACCCACATCTTCAAACTGCCGCTGGGACTGGTCGGCAACATGCGCGCCGACATGCAGTCGTCGGTCGAAAACGAATGGCTGTGCATGCAGCTGCTGGCCGCGTTCGATATTCCCGTCGCCAACACCTCGATCGGCCAATTCGGCGACCAGCGTGCGTTGATCGTGGAACGCTTCGATCGCCGGCTGGCCCGCAACGGCCACTGGTGGCTGCGGCTGCCGCAGGAGGACATGTGCCAGGTCTTCGGCCTGCCCTCGTCACGCAAATACGAAAGCGATGGCGGCCCCGGCATCGTGCAGATCATGGAACTGCTGCGGCAATCGGAGCAGCCGGAAGACCGCGCCACCTTCTTCAAGACCCAGTTGCTGTTCTGGATGCTGGCGGCCACCGACGGACACGCCAAGAACTTCAGCATCCACATCGAAGCGGCCGGCCGCTTCCGGCTGACGCCGATCTACGACGTGCTTTCGGTCCATCCGATCCTCGGCCGCGGCCCGGGCCAGCTTGACCCGCACGATGCAGCACTGGCGATGGCGGTTGCCGGCAAGAAGCGCCATCGCAAGCTCGTGCAGATCCGCCGCCGCCATTGGAACGAAACCGCACGCGCCTGCGGCATCGCCGAAGGCGCCGAACCGTGGATCGCGCAACTGCTGGAACAGGTGGAACCGGCCATTGCCACGGTACGCGCACGCTTGCCGCCCGGCTTCCCCGATTCGGTGGCTACGCCCATTTTCAATGGCCTGCAAACGTCGGCCGAACGATTGGCGGCAATGCCTGCCGACACCTGAACTTCGGTGCCGCGGCGAAAATCCCGCCACGCGGGGTTCAGCTGCACCTTGAGCTCGGAGAGTACTGGCCATCCTTGCCCAACTGTTCCGGTATCAGGAGTGCATGCGCTGCCACACCAGCGTGCGGTTGTTGGCCGGCATCGCCACGTCCTCGCGCAGCGCCAGCCCCTGCATGCGGGCCAGCGTATCCACCGCCTCGAAATCGCGGATGCCCGAACGCGGGTCGCGCGCCTTCAACCAGCCATCGAACGCGCGGTTGCTGTCGCTGCTGAAATCGCCGCCGTAGTTGAACGGCCCGTAGGCAATGAACAGGGCGCCCGGCGCCATCAGCGACGACAGCCCGGCGAACAGCGCCTGCACGCTGTCCCAGCCCATGATGTGCAGGGTATTGGCGGTGAACACCGCATCGAAGCCGGCCACGCCATCGGCCTGCGGCAAGGCCGGCAACGGCTGCAGGCCCGGCACCGTAGCGGGTACGGCCTGCAGCTCCAGCGGCGGCGGCGTGTTCGGCAGCGCGGCTTCGTCCAGCCAGCGGCCGATGCCGGGCAGGTTGTCGCGGTGATCGCTGGCCTGCCAGCGCAGCCACGGCATCGCCGCGGCGAAGTGCACCGCGTGCTGGCCGGTGCCACTGCCGATCTCCAGCACGTTGCGGGCAGTGCCGAGGTGCCGCTGCAGCACCGCCAGGATCGGCTCGCGGTTGCGGTCGCAGGATTCGGCATAGGGTTTTCCGGTCATCGCGGCTTCCCCGAAGATCGGGCTGATTGTGCTGCAATCAGCCATGACGGTGAAAGCGCGGGAACCGGCATCTGGATCCGTTGCCGTTGCCTGCGGATCAGGCGGGTTCTCAAGCCGCGCCCTGCAGGTGCTCGTAGAGGATGCCGCTGCCGACCAGGATCAGGATCACCCCGCCGATGATCTCCGCGCGCTTGCCGACCAAGGCGCCCAGCGCGCGGCCGAGCATGATGCCCAGCGTCACCATCAGCAGCGTGCATAGGCCGATGACCAGCGCCACCACACCAATGTGCACGTCGAGGAAAGCCAGGCTCACGCCAATGGCGGCCGCGTCGATGCTGGTGGCCAGGCCGGTGGCGGCCAAGGTCCAGAAGCGGTGGTGTTTCCGGTCATCCTCCGACGCCGGTTCGGCGGCGTCCTGCAGCTCCGGGCGCAGGCCGGCCACGATCATGTGCACGCCCAGCGCGCCGAGCAGGGCGAAGGCGATCCAGTGGTCGAACGCCTCCACGTAGCGGGCGGCGGCGCGGCCCAGCAGCCAGCCCAGCAACGGGGTGAACGCCTCGATGGCGCCGAAGATCAGCCCGGCGCGCAGGGCGTCGGGCAGGCGCGGGCGGCGCATCGCCGCGCCCTTGCCGATGGCCGCGGCGAAAGCGTCGGTGGACATGGCCAGGCCGATCAGGAGGATGGAGAACGGGGACATTCGCGGGACTTGCAGGCCGGGCGGGCGACGCATACGGCATGCGCACACGCCCAACCTGTCGTTGCGCGCGCATGCCGCTGGTCTCGCCAACCGGGTCTGGCTGCCCGCGCCACGGCGCAATGGCCGAGTGTGTTGACGCGGGCGCTTCCGATACCGGAAGCAGGCTACTCCCCAAGGGAGCGCGGATTCTAGCAGTCTTCGCCCGCGTCCGTAGGAGCGCACCTTGGTGCGCGATGGGGGTTTACCGGGAAAGCTTCATCGCGCACCAAGGTGCGCTCCTACAGGGTGCGGCCAGTCCGCAGGTTGGGTTGAACGCAGCGAAGCCCAACGTCACACGGGACCTGCATGGTGGCGGCGGATGCCGGTCGGCACCGCCGTTCTGCCGCATGAAGCCCGGCGGCGCTGCGCGCCGTCACCCGACCAACGGTCAGGCGCCACCAGAGCAGGTGGGTTGGCGAGGATCAGTCCTCTTCCGGCGGCAGTACGATGCCGTCGTCGTCGATGGCCAGCTTGCCGGCCATCAGCACCGCCTGGGTGCGGTTGGTGACGCCGAGCTTGCGCAGGATGGCGGTGACGTGGGCCTTGATGGTGGCCTCGGATACGCCCAGATCGTAGGCGATCTGCTTGTTCAGGCGGCCCGCACCCAGCATCTGCAGGACGCGGAACTGCTGCGGGGTGAGTTCGCGCAGGCGCTGGCCGACTTCGCGTTCTTCATGGTCGGTCGGCGGCACGTTGTGCGCTTCGGCCGGGGCCCAGCGTTCGCCGTCGAGGATGGTGCCCAGCGCCTGGCCGATGGTGTCCGAGTCGGCCGACTTGGGGATGAAGCCGAACGCGCCGTGGTCGAGCGCGCGGCGCATCACCGTGGCCTCCTCGCGCGCGGACACCACCACGATCGGCAGCTGCGGGTGCAGCGCGCGCAGGTGCACCAGCGCGTTGAAGCCCTGCGCGCCGGGCATGTTCAGGTCCATCAACACCAGGTCGGCGTCGGGGTGCTGCTCGGCCAGCGCGTACAGCGCTTCCACGCTGTCCGCTTCCAGCAGGGTCACGCCGGGAATCACCCGCTGCACCGCGCCGCGCAGCGCTTCGCGGAACAGCGGGTGGTCGTCGGCGATCAGCAAGGTGGGCATGGAATCGAGAGTCGGAAATGTCGAAGTACTGCCGAAGCCCCTCTCCCTCCGGGGTGAGAGGGGCAGTTTGCGAACCACCGGTTCGCTGCCCCATGAACGCCCTTGCGCCAGCGCAAGGGCCGGGGCGCGGGTTGGGGTGAGGGTACGGGGCGAAGCCCTCGCAATGTTCACTCCACGAGGCTTCGCCCGTACCCTCATCCGCCCCTTCGGGGCACCTTCTCCCGATAGGGAGAAGGAAAAGCAGCGCAGCCGCAGCGTTCCCCGCCTCACCTCACCTTGCGCTCGTCCACCAGCGAAGCCACCACCGACGGGTCGGCCAGGGTCGAGGTGTCGCCGAGCTGGTCCGGGGCATTCTCGGCGATCTTGCGCAGGATGCGGCGCATGATCTTGCCCGAGCGGGTCTTGGGCAGGCCCGGCGCCCATTGCAGGTGGTCGGGGGTGGCGGTGGGGCCGATGACCTTGCGCACCCACGCAATCAATTCCTTCTGCAGTTCGTCGCTGGGCGCTTCCTCGGCTACGAGGGTGACGTAGGCGTAGATGCCCTGGCCCTTGATGTCGTGCGGGAAACCGACCACCGCGGCCTCGGCCACCTTCGGGTGCAGCACCAGCGCGCTTTCCACCTCGGCGGTGCCGATGCGGTGGCCGGAGACGTTGATGACGTCGTCGACGCGGCCGGTGATCCAGTAATAGCCGTCTTCGTCACGGCGGCAGCCGTCGCCGCTGAAGTAGTAGCCGGGGTAGGTACGGAAATAGGTGTCGATGAAGCGCTGGTGGTCGCCGTAGACGGTGCGCATCTGCCCCGGCCACGAGTCGCACAGCACCAGGTTGCCCTCGGCCGCACCTTCCAGGATCTCGCCCTCGGCGCTGACCAGCGCCGGCTGCACGCCGAAGAACGGCAGCGTCGCCGAGCCGGGCTTGAGGTCGATGGCGCCCGGCAGCGGCGAGATCAGGATGCCGCCGGTCTCGGTCTGCCACCAGGTATCGACCACCGGGCAGCGCGCGTCGCCGACCACGTCGTAGTACCAGCGCCACGCCTCCGGGTTGATCGGCTCGCCGACGCTGCCGAGCAGGCGCAGGCTCTTGCGCGAGGTGCGCTTGACCGGCTCCTCGCCCTCGCGCATCAGCGCGCGGATCGCGGTGGGCGCGGTGTAGAAGATGGTGACCTGGTGCTTGTCGATCACTTCCCAGAAGCGCGAGACGTTCGGGTAGTTCGGCACGCCCTCGAACATCACCGAGGTGGCGCCGTTGGCCAGCGGGCCATAGACGATGTAGCTGTGGCCGGTGACCCAGCCGACGTCGGCGGTGCACCAGTAGATGTCGTCCTCGCGCAGGTCGAACACCGCCTCGTGGGTATAGGCGGCGAACAGCAGGTAGCCGGCGCTGGTGTGCAGCACGCCCTTGGGCTTGCCGGTGGAACCGGAGGTGTAGAGGATGAACAGCGGGTCCTCGGCGTTCATGCGCTCCGGTTCGCACTGCGTCGGCTGCGGGTCCACCACGTCGTGGAACCAGCGGTCGCGCGGCGCCTGCATGTCCACCGCCGCGCCGGTATGGCGCACCACCAGCACGGTTTCCACGGTGTTGGTGCCGGGCAGCTTCAGCGCGGCGTCGACGTTGGCCTTCAGCGGCACCTTCCTGCCGCCGCGCAGGCCCTCGTCGGCGGTGATGATCAGCTTGCTGCCGCAGTCGCCGACGCGGTCGGCGATGGAGTTGGCGGCGAAACCGCCGAACACCACCGAGTGGATCGCGCCGATGCGCGCGCAGGCCAGCATCGCCACCGCGGCGTCGACGATCATCGGCAGGTAGATGGTGACGCGGTCTCCCTTCTTCACGCCGAGGTTGCGCAGCGCGTTGCCGAGCTTGCACACGCGCTCGTGCAGCTGCCGGTAGCTGACCTTCTGCGCCGGCGCGTCGGGGCTGTCCGGCTCGAACAGCAGCGCGGTCTTGTCGCCGCGCGTGGCCAGCTGGCGGTCCAGGCAGTTCACGCTGACGTTGAGCTCGCCGTCCTCGAACCACTTGATGCGGAAATCGTCCAGCTGGTAGCTGACGTTCTTGATACGGGTCGGTTTGGTGAACCAGTCCAGGCGCTCGGCGGCCTTGCCCCAGAACGCGTCGGGGTTGTCCACCGACTCTCGGTACTGCTGCTGGTACGTGGTCTTGTCGATCCGCGCCCGGGCGGCGAACGCGGGATCGACGGGATAGAGATCAGCCATGGCAACACCCTCACCTTTGCACTTGCAACCAATGGAGGGGCCGCGTCCTGCGACGCGGCCGGGACGCCCCAAGTGTGCCGCATCGCACCAGCCGCGCGCTGCCCCCCGGCTTAGACGATGGTCGAATACCCGCCCGCTTTCGACTAATGGCGAATAGCCGCCCGCGGCGAAGGCCGCGCACCCTGCCGCTGACCGTGCGACCGACGCGGCCGTCAACGCCAGCCGGAGAGAGGCAGACCTGATGAACAGACACGTGTTGAAACGAGCGGGCAGTGCGTTCCCCGCCACGCGGGCGATGGCGCGCCGGCCTCTTGCCGCCGCGCTGTTCGTGGCGCTGCTGGCGCCGGGCATGGCGCTGGCCGGCACCGCGAAGGAAAAGGCGCTGGAAGCCCGCGTCGCCGAACTGGAGCGGCAGGTGCAGCTGCTGCTGTCCACCCAGCAGCAACAGCAGGGCGCCATCGCGCAGGCGCAGGGCGAGGTGCAGCAGGTGCGCGCCGAACAGGCGGCGGCCGCCGCCGCGCCGGCCACGCCGGCGGTGCCGGCCGGCAAGCAGCCGATCCAGGTGACCAGCATCACCCCGGGCGCCACGCCGGGCACCACCTTCAAGTTCGGCGGCTTCATCAAGGCCGACTTCCTGGCCACCCGCACCGGCGACGGCCAGCTCGCCGACGACGCCACCGGCCGCGCGCTGTACCTGCCGGGCCAGACCCCGGTGCACGGCGCCGGCGGCTCGGGCAGGGCCTCGAGCGTGGACTACAACGCCCACGCCAAGTTCTCGCGCTTCAACCTGGGCGTGGACCACGTGGCCGAGAACGGCGACAAGGCCGGCGCGATGGTGGAGATGGACTTCTTCGGCAACGCGCTGGGCAACCAGACCGCGACCAACACCTACGGCGTCACCCTGCGCCACGCCTACATGTACTGGAACAACTGGCTGGCCGGTCAGACCTGGTCCAACTTCATGGACGCGGCCTCCATCCCCGAGGCGGTGGACTTCGTCGGCCCGACCGATGGCGTGATCTTCGTGCGCCAGGCGCAGGTGCGCTACACCCAGGGTGGTTTCAGCGCCTCGCTGGAAAACCCGGAAACCACCCTGGTCGGCGCCGCCAACTCCGACCGCGGCTCGCTGCCCGACCTGACCGTGCGCTACGGCTGGAAGGGCGACTGGGGCACCTTCGGCGTGGCCGGCCTGCTGCGCCAGCTGAAGGTGGACAACCAGACCACCGGCGCGCACGCCACCGCCACCGGCGGCGGCCTGACCCTGGGCGGCAAGTGGGCGATGGGCGGCAGCGACGCGCTGCACTACCAGCTCACCGGCGGCCAGGGCATCGCCCGCTACATCGGCCTGGGCATCACCGGCGACAGCGCCTGGGACGCGGTGCGCGACGAGCTCGACCCGACCGGCGTGATCGCCGGCTACGTCGGCTGGCGCCATGCCTTCAGCCCGAAGCTGCGCACCAACCTGATCTACGCGCGCAGCGACTACGACAACGACGCCTCGATCACCGGCCCGCTGGTGACCAAAAGCGTGCAGTCGATCCGCGGCAACGTGTTCTACACGCCGATGCCCAAGGTCGATATCGGCGCCGAGCTGATGTACGGCGTGCGCGAGATCGAGGACGGCCGCAAGGGCGACATCAGCCGCGTGCAGTTCACCACCAAGTACAGCTTCTGAGGTCCCGGCACTGGCGCCACGACGGCGCCGGCGCCATCGCGGCAAGGCAGTACGCAGCATCTCCCTGCCCCCACGGGGAGCACTCATGCCCGCGCCGGCGCGCACCGCACGCCTGCGTCCGTATTCCCGAATCTGGAGAATCCCGATGAATGCTTCCGTCGATCCCCGTGTTGAGCGGATCGCCTCCCACCCGGCGTACCAGCGGCTGCGGCGCATGCGCAACCGCCTGGGCTGGTTCCTGACCGTGCTGATGCTGCTGGGCTACTACGGCTACATCGGCCTGATCGCCTTCGACAAGGCGTTCCTGGCCCAGCCCGTCGCCGAAGGCCGCATCACCACCATCGGCATCCCGATCGCGCTGGGCCTGATGGTGTTCACCATCGCCATCACCGGCATCTACGTGCGCCGCGCCAACAAGGAATTCGACCAGCTCACCCACCAGATCGTGGAGGACGCGCAATGACCCGACCGTTCCTGCGCCCGGCCGCGTTCCTCGCCCTGCTGGCCGCCAGCGGCGCGGCCCTGGCCGCCGGCGGCGACATCGGCCAGACCGTGCGCCAGCCCACCAACTGGACGGCGATCATCATGTTCGCCGCGTTCGTGCTCGCCACCCTGGGCATCACCAAGTGGGCCGCCGCGCGCACCCGCTCGGCGTCGGATTTCTACACCGCCGGCGGCGGCATCACCGGCTTCCAGAACGGCCTGGCGATCGCCGGCGACTACATGTCGGCGGCCTCGTTCCTGGGCATCACCGCGGCGGTGATGGCCAACGGCTACGACGGCCTGATCTACGCCATCGGCTTCCTGGTCGGCTGGCCGATCCTGACCTTCCTGATGGCCGAGCGCCTGCGCAACCTCGGCCGCTTCACCTTCGCCGACGTGGCCGGCTACCGCTTCGCGCAGAAGCCGATCCGCCTGTTCGCCGCCTCCGGCACGCTGGTGGTGGTGCTGTTCTACCTGATCGCGCAGATGGTCGGCGCCGGCGCGCTGATCAAGCTGCTGTTCGGCCTGGACTACTGGATCGCGGTGGTGCTGGTCGGCGTGCTGATGATGGTCTACGTGCTGTTCGGCGGCATGACCGCGACCACCTGGGTGCAGATCATCAAGGCCTGCCTGCTGCTGTTCGGCGTGACCTTCATGGCGCTGATGGTGATGTGGAAGTTCGGCTTCAGCTTCGAGAAGCTGTTCTCCACCGCGGTGCAGGTCAAGACCCAGATCGCGGCCAACGCCGGCAAGGAGGCGGGCGAGGCGGCCAGCGCCGGCCTGTCGATCATGGGCCCGGGCGGCTTCGTCAAGGACCCGATCTCGGCGATCTCCTTCGGCATGGCGCTGATGTTCGGCACCGCCGGCCTGCCGCACATCCTGATGCGCTTCTTCACCGTCCCCGATGCCAAGCAGGCGCGCAAGTCGGTGTTCTGGGCCACCACCTGGATCGGCTACTTCTACATCCTGATCTTCATCATCGGCTTCGGCGCCATCGCCCTGGTGCTGAGCAACCCGGCCTACGCCGACCCGGCCACCGGCGCCATCCAGGGTGGGCCGAACATGGCCGCGGTGCTGGTCGGCAAGGCGGTGGGCGGCAACATCTTCATGGGCTTCATCTCCGCGGTGGCCTTCGCCACCATCCTGGCGGTGGTCGCCGGCCTGACCCTGTCCGGCGCCTCGGCGGTGTCGCACGACCTGTACGCGACGATGATCATGAAGGGCAAGCCGCCGGCAGGCTCGGAGCTGCGCGTGTCGCGCATCACCACGGTGGCGCTGGGCGTGATCGCGGTGCTGCTGGGCATCGCCTTCGAGAAGCAGAACGTGGCCTTCATGGTGTCGCTGGCCTTCGCCATCGCCGCCTCGGCCAACTTCCCGGTGCTGTTCCTGTCGCTGCTGTGGAAGGACTGCACCACCCGCGGCGCGGTGATCGGCGGCTTCCTCGGCCTGGCCTCGTCGCTGGTGCTGACCCTGCTGTCGCCGTCGGTATGGGAAGCCACGCTGGGCAACCCGGCCGGCAGCGCGCCGTTCCCGTACACCAGCCCGGCGCTGTTCTCGATGACCTTGGCCTTCGTCGCCATCTGGCTGTTCTCGATCACCGACAAGAGCCGCAACGCGCAGGCCGAACGCGCCGCCTACCCGGCGCAGCAGGTGCGCGCCGAAACCGGCATCGGTGCCAGCAAGGCGTCCGGGCACTGAACCCGGCCACCGTATGACGACGGGAAACGCCGGCCATTGGCCGGCGTTTCCTTTCATGGCGCCGGGTCGACGCCGTCGAACACGCCATCCAGGCCACGGTATTCGCTGGGGGTCATGCCCACGGTGGCCTTGAACTGGCGCGCGAACGCGCTCTGGTCGCTGAAACCGCAGCGCTGGCCGATGCCGGCGATGCTGCCGTCGCCGCGCAGCAGGCGCATCGCCATCTCGATGCGCAGCTTGATCAGGTATTGCTGCGGGGTGACCTGGAACACGTGGCGGAAGTGGCGTTCCAGCTGTGCCAGCGAGATGCCGGCCAGCTCGGCCAGCTGCGGGGTGCGCGGGTTCTCGCCGGAATGCTCCTGCATGTAGTTCACCACCCGTTCGAGCTGGGCATAGGCGGAGTGCCGGCTGTTGGGCCGGCCGAGGTCGCGCGACACACCGATCAGGCCGCTGATGCGGCCATCGTCGAACAACGGCCGCTTCAGCGTCAGGCACCAGCCGGGGCGGCGGTTCGGGTACAGGTGCACTTCCAGCCGGTCGGCGATGGGCGTGCCGGCCAGCACCTGCCGGTCCTGCTGCAGGTAGCGGTTGCCCAGCGGCGGCGGGAACACCTCCAGCGGCGAGCGGCCGATCACCTCGCCACGCCGCTTCCTGCCCAGCCGCTGCACCAGGGTGACGTTGCAGTGTGTGTAGCGGCCCTCGCGGTCCTTGACGAAGAACACGGTGTCGGGCAACGCGTCGAACAGGTGCTGCACTTCGCTGGAAGAATGCTGTGCGTCCATTGGCGTCGTCCTCGCGCTGGCGGCCGTCGGCGTGGCTGCGGCCGATGCTAGCGCATGCCTCCGGGCGCAGACGGCGTTGTGCCGACTTCCGCATCGGTACGGCGGCGCGGCCGCTATTCGGCCCCGCGGCGGCGGTGGGAGCATGGCCGCATGCACCGGATAGACGTCATCGATTCGCATACCGCGGGCGAACCCACGCGGGTCGTACTCGGCGGGTTCCCCGACCTGGGCGGCGGCAGCCTGCGCCAGCGCCGCGAGCGGCTGCTGCGCGATTTCGACCCGTGGCGCGCGGCACTGGCCTGCGAGCCGCGCGGCTCGGACACGATGGTCGGCGCGCTGCTGCTGCCCGCCGACGACCCCTCGGCCTGCACCGGGGTGATCTTCTTCAACAACGTCGGCTGCCTGGGCATGTGCGGCCACGGCACCATCGGCGTGGTGCGCACGCTGGCCGAGCTGGGCCGCATCGCGCCCGGTGCGCACCGCATCGAGACGCCGGTGGGCACGGTCGGCGTGGAGCTGTTCGACGATGGCCGGGTGGCGGTGGACAACGTCGAGAGCTGGCGCCACCGGCACGACGTCGCGGTCGAAGTGCCCGGCCACGGCACGGTGCGCGGCGACGTGGCCTGGGGCGGCAACTGGTTCTTCATCACCGGCGCCGCGCCGTGCGCGCTCACCCTGGACAATCAGCGCCCGCTCACCGCCTATGCCGAAGCGATACGGCAGGCATTGGAGCGCGATGGCATCGCCGGTGCCGACGGCGCCATCGACCATGTGGAGATCAACGCGATCGCGCCGGACGGCAGCGGCCAGGCGCGCAACTTCGTGTTGTGCCCGGGCCTGGCCTACGACCGCTCGCCCTGCGGCACCGGCACCAGCGCGAAGCTGGCCTGCCTGGCCGCCGACGGCACACTGGCCGAAGGCGTGCCGTGGGTGCAGCAGGGCATCCTCGGCAGCCGTTTCGAGGCGTCGTACCGGCGCGGCGGGCGCGGCATCCTGCCGCGCATCGTCGGCCAGGCCTGGATCACCGCGCGCGCGACCCTGCTGATCGACCCGGCCGATCCCTTCGCCTGGGGCATCGGCGGCAGCCGGCCGTGATCCACCGCAGCCGCCACGACCTGATCGTCATCGGCGCCGGCATCGTCGGCGCCGCCTGCGTCGAGGCCGCGGTCGCGGCCGGGCTGCGAGTGGCGCTGGTCGAAGCCGGCGCCATCGGCGGTGGCGCCAGCGCCGCGGCGATGGGGCACCTGGTGGCGATGGACGGCGACCCGCACGAACTGGCGTTGTGCGCGCATTCGCTGCGGCTGTGGCAGCGCTGGGCAGACTGGCCGGAGAGCGAGTACCGGCGCTGCGGCACCTTGTGGATCGCGCGCGAGGAAAGCGAACTGCAAGGCATCGGCGCGCGTATCGACGTGCTGGCGGCGGCCGGCGTGCAGGCCGAGGCCGTGGATGCGGCTGGCCTGTACGCGCTGGAACCGCAGCTCGCCCCCGGCATGCGCGGCGGCATGCACGTGCCCGGCGACGCCGTGGCATACCCGCCGCGCGTGGCATGGCGGCTGGTCCGCGAGGCGCAGCAGGCCGGGGCCAAGGTGTTCGCCGGCAGCCGCGCCGAAACGCTGGTCGATGGCGGCGTGCGCCTGGCCGACGGCCGCGCGTTGTCCGGGCCGGTGCTGGTCGCCACCGGCGCGGCCCTGCCGCAGTTGCTGCCGGAACTGCCGATGCGCGCGCGCAAGGGCCAGCTGCTCGTCACCGAGCGCCACGCGCCGCTGCTGCGCCACCAGCTGATCGAGATGGGCTACGCCGCGGCCGCGCACGGCAGCGACGCGGCCAGCGTGTCGTTCAACGTGCAGCCGCGCCCCAACGGCCAGTTGCTGATCGGTTCCTCGCGCGAGTACGGCGCCGCCGGCACGGACATCTCCCTGCCGCTGCTGCAACGCATGCTGCAACGGGCCATCGCCTTCGTGCCGGCGCTGCGCGAAGTCCGCGCACTGCGCAGCTGGTGCGGTTTCCGCCCGGCCACCGCCGACGGCCTGCCCTACCTGGGCGCGGTACCCGGCCGCCGCGACGTATGGGTGGCCGCCGGCCACGAGGGCCTTGGCATCACCGCCGCGCCGGGCAGTGCGCAGTTGGTGATCGATGCCTTCCTCGGCCGCGCACCGGCACTGCCGTTGGCACCCTACCTGCCGCAGCGGGCGATGCGGGGCGGCGCATGAACACCATCGCGCTGCTGGTCGATGGCCTGCGCGTGGAGGTGCCCGAAGGCGCCACCGTGGCTGCCGCGGTCGCCCGCAGCGGCCACGCTTTCCGCCGTTCCAGCGGCGGCGAGCCGCGCGCACCGCTGTGCGGCATGGGCGCGTGCTTCGAATGCCGGGTCAGCATCGACCACGTGCCACACCTGCGCGCCTGCATGGTGCTGGCGCGGCCGGGCATGCGGGTGGATACGCAGCAATGAAGCAAAAGCGTTTCGACCTGCTGGTGGTGGGTGCGGGGCCGGCCGGGCTGGCCGCCGCGCATGCCGCGGCCCGGCGCGGGGCGAAGGTCGGGCTGGTGGACGCGCAACCGCGCGCCGGCGGCCAGGTATGGCGGCACGACCTGCGCTTCGGCGTACCGGCGATGGCGCGGGCGCAGATCGACGGCCTGCACGGCGCCGGCATCGAATGGCTGGCCGGGCACGAAATGGTGCTGGCAGACGACCACGTGGTGGTCGCCGCGCATGCCGACGGCGCGGTGGCGCTGCACTGGCGCACGCTGGTGCTCGCCACCGGCGCACGCGAATTGCTGCTGCCGTTCCCCGGCTGGACCCTGCCCGGCGTGACCGGCGCTGGCGGCCTGCAGGCGCTGGCCAAGCAGGGCTGGCCGGTGGCCGGCAAGCGCGTGGTGGTGGCCGGCAGCGGTCCGCTGCTGCTGGCGGCGGCGGCCACGCTCCGGCGCCACGGCGCGCGCGTGCTGGGCATCCACGAACAGGTGCGGGCCGATGCGCTGCACGCCTTCGCACGCAGGCTGTGGCGCTGGCCGGCGCGGCTGGCGCAGGCGGCGGCGCTGCGCGCGCGCCTGCTCGGCGTGCCCTGGCATACCGGCAGCATGGTGCTGGCGGCGCATGGCGACACCATGCTGCGCGCCATCGAGCTGGACCGCGGCGATGGCCGCGAACGCATCGCCTGCGACCTGCTCGCGGTGGGCTGGGGGCTGGTGCCGAACGTCGAACCGGCACGCCTGCTCGGCTGCGAACTGGATACATCGCCGACCCATCCGGTAGTGCGCGCGGACCGACGCCTGTGCAGCAGCCGGCCCGGCATCCACGCCGCCGGCGAGGCCCTCGGCATCGGCGGGCGCGATTGCGCGCGCATCGAGGGCGCGATGGCGGCCTGCTTCGCGCTGGGCGACGAGCGTGGTGGCGAGGCGCTGCGCGCGCGCCGTGATCACGAGCGCGCCTATGCCGCATTGCTGCACGAATGCTTTGCCACCAGCGCGCGCGCCCGCGCGCTGGCGGCGCCCGACACACTGGTCTGCCGCTGCGAGGACGTGCCGTTGTCGGCGGTGCAGGCGCACGCCGACCCGCGCCAGCTGCGGCTGGTCACGCGCTGCGGCATGGGCGCCTGCCAGGGCCGGATCTGCGGCGCCGCGCTGCGCGAACTGCGGCTGGCTTCGCCGTCCCTCTCCCCCACCGCGGTGCGACCGCCGCTGGCCCCGGTCACGCTGGCGGCACTGGCCGATGATCCCTCCGACGAACCCGAACAAGGTACAGACAGATGAGCAATGCAGGTTTCTGGCGCGGCGTGCTGCCGGCCATCACCACGCCCTTCACCGCCGACGGTGCAGTCGACCATGCGTTCCTGGCCGAGCACGCCAGGCGGCTGGTCGATGCCGGCTGCAGCGGCATCGTGCCGCTGGGCTCGCTCGGCGAAAGCGCCACGCTGGCCTTCGACGAGAAGATCGCCATCGTGCGCACGCTGGTCGCGGCGGTGGGCGGGCGCGTGCCGGTGGTGGCCGGCATCGCCGCACTGTCCACCGCCGAGGGCATTGCACTGGCGCAGGCGGTCAAGGATGCCGGCGCCGGCGGGGTGATGGTGCTGCCGCCGTACGTGTACTCCAGCGACCGCCACGAGATGGACGCCTACATCCGCGCCATCCTCGCCGCCACCGACCTGCCGGCGCTGCTCTACAACAATCCCATCGCCTACAAGACCGACTTCACCCCCGCGCAGATCGCGCGGTTCGCCGCCGAGTTCCCGCACGTGCAGGCGGTCAAGGAATCCTCCGGCGACGTGCGCCGCTTTGCCGCCATCCGCGAGCTGATCGGCGACCGCCTGGTGCTGATGGTGGGTATCGACGACGCCATCGTCGAAGGCATCGCGATGGGCGCCGAGGGCTGGATCGCCGGCACCGTCAACGCTTTCCCGGAAGAAGCCGTGCAGTTGTTCGAGCAGGCACGCAGCGGTGGCTACGCGGCCGCGCGCGAACTGTACGAGTGGTCGCTGCCGCTGCTGCGGATGGATACGGTTCCCAAGTTCGTGCAACTGATAAAGCTGATGCAGGAGCGCGTCGGGCTGGGCAGCGAGCGCGTGCGCGCCCCGCGTCTGGTGGTGGAAGGTGCCGAGCGCGAACAGGCGCTGGCAGTAATCGACCACGCCATCGCTGCCCGGAGGCGCTGAGGTGAATACGGTCGCGCGGTTGCTCATCGCCGGCCAGTGGCAGGCCGCACAGGACGGCACGGGCAGTTTCCGTGCGTTCGACCCGGCCAGCGGTGAGGCCATCGGGCCGGTGTTCCCGCGCAGCGGCGTGGCCGACGTGGAACAGGCGCTGGCGGCAGCCAGCGCCGCTGCACCCCAACTGGCCGCCACCGACCCGGAATGCATCGCCGCCTTCCTCGACGCTTATGCGGCGGCGCTGGAAGCCGACGCCGAGACGCTGGTGCAGCTGGCGCATGCGGAAACCGGCTTGCCGGCAACGCCGCGCCTGCGCGGCAACGAACTGCCACGCACCTGCAACCAGCTGCGCCAGGCCGCCGCCGCCACGCGCAACCGCAGCTGGACCCAACCGGTGATCGACACCGCCGCCGGCCTGCGCACGCACCACGCGCCGCTGGGCAAGCCGGTGCTGGTGTTCGGGCCGAACAACTTCCCGTTCGCCTTCAATGCCGTGTCCGGTGGCGACTTCGCCGCGGCCATCGCCGCGCGCAACCCGGTCATCGCCAAGGCGCACCCGGCGCACCCGGCCACCAGCCGACGCCTGGCCGAGCATGCACGGCGCGCCGCCGACACCGCCGGCCTGCCAGCGGCCACGGTGCAGTTGCTGTACGACGTCGAACCGGCACTGGGCCTGCGTCTGGCCGGTGACGCGCGGCTGGGCGCAATCGCCTTCACCGGCAGCCGCGCGGGCGGCCTGGCCTTGAAACAGGCCGCCGATGCCGCCGGCATTCCCTTCTTCGGCGAGCTGTCCAGCCTCAACCCGGTGTTCCTGCTGCCCGGTGCGCTGGCCGAGCGCGGGCCGGCGTTGGCCGAGGAGTTCAGCGGCTCGTGCCTGCTCGGCAGCGGCCAGTTCTGCACCAATCCCGGGCTGGTGATCGTGCCGGAAGGCGCGGCCGGCGATGCCTTCGTCGCCGACGTGCAGGCGCGCTTCGCCGCGACCGCACCGCTGCCGCTGTTGTCGCAGGGCGTGCTGACATCGCTGCGGAAGGCCATCGCGGCGCTGCGTGAGGCCGGTGCGCAGCTGCTGTGCGGTGGCGAAACGGGCGACGCCGGCTTCCGCCATGCACCCACGTTGTTGACGGTTGCCGCGCAGGATTTCCTCGCCAACCCGCAGGGCTTCCAGCACGAGGCCTTCGGCCCGTGCAGCCTGCTGGTGCGCGTGGCCGATGTCGCGCAGATGCAGGCGCTTGCCAGCACGCTGGAAGGCCAGCTCACCGGCACCCTGTACCGCGCCGCCGATGGCAGCGACGATGCCGCCTGGCAATCGCTCGGTGCCACGCTGCGCCCGCGCGTGGGCCGGCTGATCGCCGACCGCATGCCCACCGGCGTGCTGGTCAGCCCGGCGCAGCAGCATGGCGGCCCATTCCCGGCCTCGACCCAGCCCGGCTTCACCGCCGTCGGCCTGCCGGCGGCGATCCTGCGCTTCACCGCGTTGCAGGCCTACGACAACGTGCCCGACGCACTGCTGCCGCCCGAACTGCGTGACCGCAACCCCGGTGGCCTGCTGCGCTGCATCGACCGGCAATGGACCACCGCCGACATCGGAGCCGGCGCATGACCACGCAGATCGGACACCTCACCCTGGAACAGGCCCGCGCGCAGCTTGCCGCGACATTGCCGAACCGCCCCGCCCCGATATCCGCGGACGAATATGCCGCGCGCCTGGCACATGCGCGCCGCCTGATGCGCGACGCCGGCGCGGATGCGCTGCTGGTCACCGCCGGCATGTCGTTGCGTTGGTTCACCGGCATCGGCTGGGGCGCAAGCGAGCGTCTGGTGGGGCTGCTGCTGACGCAGCACGGCGAGCCGCTGCTGATCGCGCCGAACTTCGAGGAAGGTTCGCTGGACGCGGTGCTGCGCATCCCCGCCGGCAAGCGCCTGTGGGAGGAACACGAAGACCCGCATGCGCTGGTGGCCGGTGCCATGCGCGAACGTGGCGCGAAGACGCTGGCGCTCGATCCCGAGGCCGCCTTCCGCATCCACACCGGGCTGGCCGCGCATCTGGGCGCGGGCGCGATCAGCAATGCCACGTCGATCATCGACGGCTGCCGCATGTGCAAGAGCGCCGCCGAACTGGCGCTGATGCAGCATGCCTGCGACATCACCTTGCAGGTGCAAAAGCTGGCCGCCGGCATCGCCCGCGAAGGCATCGGTACCGACGAACTGGTGCATTTCATCGACGAGGCGCATCGCGCGCTCGGCGCGGATGGTGGTTCGACGTTCTGCATCGTGCAGTTCGGCCATGCCACCGCATTCCCGCACGGCATCCCCGGCGTGCAGCACCTGCGCAAGGGCGAACTGGTGTTGATCGACACCGGTTGCAGCGTGGACGGCTACAACTCCGACGTGACCCGCACCTGGATCTTCGGCGAGGCGAACGCGGAGCAGTTGCACATCTGGAACCTGGAGCGCGCCGCGCAGCAAGCCGCGTTCGATGCGGTGCGCCCCGGCGTTGCCTGCGAAGCCGTCGATCAGGCCGCGCGCGATGTATTGGAAGCCGCCGGCCTCGGCCCCGATTACCGCCTGCCCGGCCTGCCGCACCGCACCGGCCACGGCTGCGGGTTGGCGATCCACGAGGCGCCGTACCTGGTACGCGGCAACCGCCTGCCGCTGGCGCCGGGCATGTGCTGCAGCAACGAACCGATGATCGTGGTGCCGGGCCGGTTCGGCGTGCGCCTGGAGGACCACTTCCATGTCACCGCCGCCGGCGCCCGGTGGTTCACGCCACCGTCCGTCGCCATCGACCAGCCATTCGCCGATTGACGTGCACCTGCGCGCGAACAACCACGGAGCCCCTCTCCCTCCGGGCGAAACCGCACGGTTTGCACGCCATTGGGGGGCGGGCAAGGCGAAGCATCCGCATGCCGGCTCCGCAGCGCATTGCCGCACCCTCATCCGCCCTCCGGGCACCTTCTCCCGAAGGGAGAAGGACAGAGCAGGACACCAGGGGAAACGACGCATGTTCCATTTCGCAGCTATCCGCCGCCATGCCTTCGCCTGCCTGTTGGCGCTTTCCTGCGCCGCCATGCCGGCAGCGGCGCAATCCTCCCCGCCCGCCGCACCGGACGAGGCCGCCTACCGGCGCTCGCTGCAGTTGCGCGAGCAGTGGATGTACCTGACCACGGGACTGGCCGGCCCGGCGACCTGGACCGACGGCGAGCGCTACCGCTACCGGCGCACCTCACCGGGCGGCTTCGAGTTCGTGATGCGCCGGGTGGGACAGGCGCAGGCCGAGGCCGCGTTCGACCAGGCCCGGCTGGCCACGGCACTGTCGCCGCTGCTCGGCCGCGACGTGGAGGGGCGGCGCCTGCCATTTTCCGACTACGAGATCGACAAGGACGGCAGGGCGCTGCGTGCCTGGGTGGACGACGGCTGGGTGCGCTGCGAGCTGACTGGCGAGTACCGCTGCGCGCGCTGGAGCGCGTCGGGCCCGGCGCCGCGGCCACGCGGCTGGGGCGTGGTGCGCGATCTCTCGGTGGCGGCCGATGCCACGCCGCAGCGTTCGCCCGATGGTCGCATGGAAGCCTTCGTGCGCGACGGCAGCGTGCTGCTGCGCAGCGTGGCCGACGGCAGCAGCAGGGTGCTGGCGCGTGATGGCGCCGACAACGATTTCTACGACCCCGAAAGCATCGTCTGGTCGCCCGATTCCAGCCGCTTCGTGGTGCTGCGGGTCAAGCCGGGCGATGCGCGCCGGGTAACGCGAGTGGAGACCTCGCCGCGCGACCAGCTGCAGCCGCGCGTGCGCACCCAGCTCTATCCCAAGCCGGGCGATGCGGTGGACATCGACCGCCCGGTGATCTTCGAGGTCGCCACTGGCCGCCGCATCGACGTGCCGACCACGCTGTTCGCCAACCCCTACGAGATCAGCCCGCCGCAGTTCCGTGCCGATGGCCGCACGCTGGCGTTCCGCTACACCGAACGCGGCTTCCAGCGGGTGCGCCTGATCGAGGTGGACGCGCACACCGGCGCGGCACGCAGCGTGGTGGAAGAGCGCAGCGACACCTTCGTCAACAGCTGGTGGCACCGCGCCGATTTCCACGACGTGGACAAGCGCGGCGAGCAGATCGTCTGGCAGTCCGAGCGCGATGGCTGGAACCACCTGTACATGGTCGATGACCGCAGTGGCCGCCTGCGCCAGCTCACCCGTGGCCCGTGGGTGGTACGGCAGATCGTCCAGGTGGATGAAAAGAACCGGCAGGTCTGGTTCTCCGCCAATGGCCGCGAGCCGGGCGACCCCTACATGCAGCATTTCTACCGGGTGAACTTCGACGGCAGCGACCTGCGCCACATGACGCCGGGCGATGGCTGGCACGAACTGAGCCTGTCGCCGGACATGAACCATTACGTCGACACGTACTCGCGCTTGGACCAACCGAACATCACCGAGCTGCGCGACGCGCGCGATGGCCGCCTGCTGCAGACGCTGGAGCGCGGCGACGCCAGTGCGTTGTTCGCCGCCGGCTACCGCGCGCCGGAAACCTTCACCGCCCCGGGCCGCGACGGCAAAACCCCCATCGTCGGCCTGATCGTGCGGCCTTCCGATTACGACGCAGCGCGCAGGTACCCGGTGATCGAAAGCATCTACGCCGGCCCGCACGATGCGCACGTGCAGAAGAAGTTCTGGCCGTTCGACAACCAGTCCAGCAACGAGCGCCTGATCGGCGCGCAGGCGTTGGCCGACCTTGGCTTCATCGTCGTGCAGATCGACGGCATGGGCACGATGAACCGCTCCAAGGCCTTCCACGACGTGGCCTGGAAGAACCTCGGCGACGCCGGCTTCCCCGACCGCATCGCCTGGCACAAGGCGCTGGCCGCGCGCGATGCCTCGTATGACATCAGCGGCGGCGTGGGCATTTATGGCGCATCGGCGGGCGGGCAGAACGCGCTCAACGCGCTGCAGTTCCACCCGGAGTTCTACACCGTGGCGGTGGCCTACAACGGCTGCTACGACAACCGCATGGACAAGCTGAGCTGGAACGAGCAGTGGATGGGCTGGCCGGTGGATGAGAGCTATGCGCACGCCTCCGGGGTGGACAACGCGGACAAGCTGCGCGGCCACCTGCTGCTGATCGTCGGCGAGCAGGACGAGAACGTCGACCCTGCCTCCACGTATCAGGTAGCCGATGCGCTGATCCGCGCCGGCAAGGACTTCGACCTGCTCGCCGTACCCGGCACCGGCCACGGCGTCGGCCGCTCGCAGGAGCCGATCGACTACATCCAGCGCCGCAAGTTCGATTTCTTCGTGCGCCACCTGATGAAGCAGCAGACGCCGGACTGGAACGCGCGCGGCGCAGGCAAGCCATGACCGGCTGCAGCCGCCAGCCGCGCGCCGTCGATTGCATGCCGCGATGAGCCGCTGCGCGTGCTGCTGGCCGGGCTGCCTCTCTCGCCGGCGGGTACGGTGTCAAAAGCGCGCGCGGCTGCGCGCGCAGCATGACGACATCCGCCGCTTCCTGATGCTGGAGCCGCGCGGGCATGCCGACATGTACGGCGCCTGCCTGTTTCCGCCGGGCACGCCGGGCACGGATTCCGGCGTGATCTTTCTGTACGACGAAGGCCACGAGGTGATCGCCACCGGCCAGCGCGATGCCTGCCAGTCGCATGGCACCTACCGCATGCTGTCCTGCGCGCAGACGGTGCATACCGGCAAGGTGGACGTGCATGCCGAGCCGGTATTCGAAGCCGATGGCAGCGCGGCGGTACGGGTGGATGCGCGCTTCGCGCGCCTGCCGTCGCGGCGCCGCTTCATCGCCCGCGAGTGCAGCCTGCGCGAGGGCGCCAGCATGCCGGCGGGGCTGTACGGGGAAGTGCCGGCAACGGCTGGAACCCTGCGTTCATGGCATCTCGCAGCAGCGTTTCCGCGCAATGGCATGACGGAGAGACGGCCCCGGTTTCCCGGGGCCGCCTCTCGCCCAGATGCACTTGCGTTGCTTACTTAAGCTTGTACTCCAGCGTGAGGAAGTACTCCCTGCCCGCCGGGTTGTACTTGCTGATGTCGGCATACGGCCACCACTTCTCCGAATCCACCATGTTCGGTTTGCGGTCGAGCAGGTTGGTCACGCTGAGGCCGGCCCACAGCGCGTCGCTGAAACGCCAGCCCAGCGACAGGTTGGCGGTGGTCCAGGCCGGCATGCGCTTGTAGGTATCGGCCCAGCGTTCCGGCGAGCTGCCCAGGCGGTTGATGTGCAGGTTGGCGTTGAACCTGTCCAGCGCCCAGCTGATGGTGCCGTAGCTGCGGGTGCGGAACTCGTTGTTCCACTGCGCATCGCGGATGTCGGTGACCTCGTCTTCCGGCAGGTAGCGTTCCAGCGTCTTCAGGATGTGGGTGTAACCGAAGCGGAAGGCGAAGTCGCCGTAGGGCGTGCCCTCGTACCTGCTGTTCCAGGTGAAATCGAAGCCGTCCTGCTGGCGCATGCCGGTGTTGAACGGGCTGGTGATCGCCGAAGTCACGCGGTCCTTGTTGTTGCGGGTCACGCGCGACAGCATTTCCCGGCATTTGGGTGAATTGATGTCCACGGTTTCGCCGGCGGCATTGAAGCCGAGCTGGCACTCCGCGGCGTACTGCACCACGGTGTAGGCACCGATCACGCCCACCTGGTCCTCCAGGTAAATGCGGAAGCCGTCCAGCGTGAACGAATGGTGCTTGCCGAGCTGCGCCACCATGCCGATGCTGTTGGTGTAGCCGGTTTCCTCGCGCAGGTTCGGGTCGCCTTCCGAATACTGGCGGATCGAGCCGGTGCCGTATTTCTCGCCGCAACCCTGCCAGCTTTCACCCGCCTTGATGCCCTCGGTCTGCACGCAGGTCAGGAAGTCGGTGGCGCTGGTGTAGGACGAGCTGCGCTCGGCGAACATCACGTGCATGTCCGGCGCGCGGAACGAGGTGGCACGCGAGACGCGGAACATCAGCGCGTCGATCGGCTTCCATGTCAGGCCCACTTGGTAGGTGCTGGCGCCACCGACGCTGGAGGCGTCGTCGTAGAAGTCGTAGCGTGCGGCGACCTTCGCATCCACCTGGCCGATGGCCGAATCGGCGCCGGCCAGCGGAATCGCCAATTCGCCGCCGCCGGCGTAGCGGTTGCGCCTGCCTTGGCCGCGAATGCCGCTCCAGCCGTAGATTTCGCCATCCACCGTGGCCTGGTCGGTGAGGAAGCTGTAGGTGTCATGGCTGACTTCCAGCACGGCGGCAAAGTTCAGCGGGCCGGCCGGCAATTGCAGCATCTCGCCGCTGATGTCGGCGCTCAGCGATTGCGAGGTGGAGCGTCCCTTGCCAACCGACGTGCGCGCGGCGCTGGCCAGCATTTCCGGCGTGATTGCACCGAAATAATCCAGACTCCCGGGCAACAGGTTGGCATCCAGCGGGTCACGGCTCACGGTCAGCCAGCGGTCCGGGGCCCACGGCTGCGCCCAATCGGTGCCCTTCTCGCCGAACAGCAGGCCCATCATGGTCTGGTCGTCGAAGCGCACCACCGAATCGGTGTAGCGGTAGGTGCCGTAGGTGTAGCCGATGTTGTAGTCCAACCTGCCCAGCGGGCCGCTCAGGCTGGTGCTGAAGACATGGCTGGTTTCGTTGAAGTGCTGGTTGCTGGTGGGCGTTTCGAAATCGCGGAACGAACGCCAGATCTGGCGCGAGCCGTACCACTCGGAATCAAGGTCGTTGGCATCCTCCAGCACGTCGTAGTCCACGCCGTAGCTGTAGCGGTACAGGCCGGCATCGGCCTTGGAGCGCGAGGACATCAGGTTGGCCTGGAGGCGATGCGCGCCGAAGTCGTGGGTCAGGTTGGCGAGGCCGAAGAGGCGCTCGCGCCCATTGCGCACGGTGTAGGTGTCGAAGATGTTGTCGCCGCAGTATTTCTCGCTGCCGGGGCCGGCCCAGCCCGGACGCACCGCTTCATAGCCCAGCGCGTCACAGCGGCTGCCGAGGTCCAGCAGGCCCCAGCCACCCGGCGCGCCACGGTCCCAGAACGACATCACCTGTTCGGCGCCGCGGTAGTCGGGATCGGGCGACTTCGACGGATCGGAGAACCATTCGCGCTGGTTGCCGCGGATCGGCTCGCGCTTGTCCCATTCCAGCCCGTAGCTGAGGTGGGTGTCGCCGTGCGAGAACCCGGAGGACACGGTGAAGTTGTCGGAGCGGCCACCGCCGTGGACGGTGTCGCCATGGCGATACTTGAAGGTGGTTTCGTCGATGTCGTCCTTCAGGATCACGTTGACCACGCCGGCCACCGCATCGGAACCGTAGATGGCCGAGGCACCGCCGGTCAGCACTTCCACGCGCTCCACGGCGGAGGACGGGATCATCGCCAGGTTGATGATGTTGCCGGAGATGTTGCCGGCCGGCTTGGGCATCAACGGCATGCGCTTGCCGTTGAGCAGCACCAGCGTGTAACCCGGGCCGAAACCACGCAGGTTCAGCGCCTGCGCATTGGCATTGAAGTTGTTGGTGTTCTCCTCACCGATGAATATGCCGGTATTCACGCTGAGGTTGGACAGCGCGTCGTACAGCGTGGCGTAGCCCTGTTTGCTCAGGTCTTCCGCCGTGAACAGCTGGATCGGATCGACGGTTTCAACGTCGGTGCGCTTGATGCGCGAGCCGGTGACTTCCACCTTGTCCAGCGAAGTGGTGGTGCCGCCGGCTGCGGTTTCCTGCGCCATCGCCAGCGATGGCAGCAGCGCCGCGGCAATGGCGGTGGCGATGATGCTGCGTGTGCGTGAACCCCTCATGCTTCCTCCCCGAAGTATGCCGGCCGCGCGCGCGGCGGAGGCCGCACCGCGGGTGATGGCGCAATGACGCCACCGACATGGTGTTGGGCATGCGCGGGCGCAGATAGCACGAAACGCCGGCGACCGATGCGGAACTCCGCACAGCGCGGGCAGCGCCCGCGCGGGGAGCCGCGGCAACGGATTTCCCGCCGCTGGCAACGGCAATGCATCGATCGTTTGCAGCGATGCGGCGGTGGGCGTCAACCACGCCGCGCGTGGCGGGTGCCCGCGCTCAGCCCGTGGTTTCCCACCAGATGAAGGCCCAGCGTCGGGTGGGGGCCAGCCCGAGCCGGTTGTCGGGCGAGGCCGCATGCCAGGTGCGTACCGACTGCTGTTCCGCCGGCGTGAGTCCGCCGAACAGCGACTCGACCTGCTGCAGCAGTTCCTCCGCATCCCTTTCGCGGTCGGGCAGCGACAGCGGCAGGTAATCGACGCGTGGTTCGCGGCCCATGTCCAGCAGCAGGTTGATCGGGTAGCGGTGGTCCGGCATCGGTATCCACGCGCGGCCCAGCAGCGCGGCCAGTTCGGTGACGCCGGCGCGCGGGCCGGTGGCGAAGGTGATGCAGGCGCGCCGGCGGGCGTGCGCGTCCAGCTTCGCCAGCGCCTGCGCCAGGTCCGGCACCATCAGCGAGCGCGAGGCGACGGCCACGTCGCAGCGCGGCACCGCGCTCCAGTCGTCGTCCCAGGCCAGCTGCCACGGCTGGATGTTGCCAATGCCGTCGCGGGCGATCACCGCGCGCAGGCCATCGAGCATGCCGGGGCTGTAGTCCAGCGCATGCACCTGCCGCACCCGCGCGGCGATGGGCAGGCTGAGCAGGCCGGGGCCGCAGCCGACGTCGAGCACGCTGTCCACGCCATACAGGTCCAGCCGCGCGAGGAAGGCGTCGCTGTAGTCGTCGTGGCGGCGCTTCCAGCCCGATTGCGCCGCGCGCGCGTCCCACGCGCTGGCCGGCTTGGGCGTGTAGCCACAGGCCTGCAGGTGCTGGCGGTAACGGGCGGCGTGGTCGATCGGCGGGGGCAAGGCGGTCATCGGGGGGTTCCGGCAACGGGAAGGGCGGCGGCGATGCGCGCGGCATCCACGCCGTACAAGACTGCCAGCCGCTCGGGCGTGGCGACGTCATGCGCGGGCCCCAGCGCCTGCAGGCTGCCGCCCGCCATCAGCGCGATGCGGTCGGCCACCTGCAGGGCGTGCTGCGGCTGGTGGGTGGACAGCAGCACGCCGATGCCGCGCCCGGCCAGCGCGCGCACGGTATCGAGGATGCGCAACTGGTTGCCGAAGTCGAGGCTGGCGGTGGGTTCGTCCATCACCAGCACCCGCGCCTGCTGGGCCAGCGCCCGCGCGACCAGCACCAGCTGCCGTTCGCCGCCGCTGAGGGTATCGACCGTGCGTGCGGACAACTCAGCGATGCCTAATTCGTGCAGGCAGGCGTCGGCGATCTCCTCGTCGGCGCGGCCGGGCATGGCCAGCAGGCCCAGGTGCGCGGCGCGGCCCATCGCCACCAGCTCGCGCACGCGCCAGGCGAACGGCAACGGCGCGGCCTGCGGCACGTAGCCGAGCAGGCGCGCGCGCTGCGCGCGGTCGTGGACGCGCAACGGCCGGCCATGCAGCCGCACCTCGCCGGCCACCGCCGGCAGCAGGCCGAGCAGGGTGCGGAACAGCGTGGTCTTGCCGCAGCCATTGGGGCCGAGCAGGCACACCACTTCGCCGGCCTGCACTGATAGCGCCAAGGGCGCGCCCAGCGCGACGCCGGCATGGCCGATGGCCAGCCCGTGCGCTTCCAGCAAAGGGACCGCGGCGTTCATGCGCGGCCCCCGCTGCGGGCCAGTACCAGCAGGAAGCACGGCACGCCGACGAAGGCGGTGAGGATGCCCAGCGGCAGTTCGATCGGCGCCAACGTGCGCGCCAGCGTGTCGGCGGCCAGCAGGAAGCTGGCGCCGAGCAGCAGGCTGGCCGGCAGCAACCGGCGGAAGTCGGCGCCGACCAGCAGGCGCGCGATGTGCGGCACCACCAGCCCGACCCAGCCGATGATGCCGGCCAGCGACACCGCCGCCGCCGTGCACAGCGTGGCCGCGGCGATCAGCGTCCAGCGCAGCGGCACGACCGCCACGCCGAGCGCGCTGGCCTCCTCGTCGCCGAGGGCCAGCAGGTTCACCCGCCAGCGCAGCAGCACCAGCGGCAGCAGCCCGGCCAGCAGCAGCGGCGCGGTGATGCGCAGGTCGTCGGCCACCACCGCGTTGAGGCCGCCGAGCAGCCAGAAGGTGATCGACGGCAGCTGCGTATACGGATCGGCCAGCAGCTTGAGCAGCGAGATGCCGGCGCCAAGCAGGGCCGACACCGCCACGCCGGCCAGCACCAGCACCAATACCGGCTCGTGCCGGCGCACCAGTGCGGCAGTCAGGCACACCAGCCCCACCGCCGCCAGCCCGCCGGCGAAGGCGAAACCCTGCACCAGCAGCATCGGCAGGCCGAGGAACAGCGCCAACGAGGCGCCCAGCCCGGCGCCGGCGGAGACACCGAGGATGTCCGGCGACACCAGCGGGTTGCGGAACATCGCCTGATAGGCGGCGCCGGCCGCCGACAGCACCGCGCCGATCAGCACCGCCGCCAGCACCCGCGGCAGGCGGATGTACCACAGCGCCGCATGCACCGTCGGCGGGACCGGTTCGCCGATGCCGAACAGCTGCGATCCCAACGCCTGCAACAGCATCGTCGGCCGCACCGGGAACTGGCCGACCGCGAAGGCCAGCAGCAGCATCGCCAGCAGCAGGCCCCAGCCACCGGCGTGCCAGAGCCAGCGCGGCACCGCACCGGCTCTCACCGCCCGCGCTCCAGCGCAGCGGCGGTGCCGGCCGGCAAGCGCGAGCCCCACAGCAGGCGGTGCAGCGCGTCGATGCGGGCATGCAGCGCGCCCGGCGCCAGCGCCGGCACCGCGCCCGGGTGCAGCCGCGCCAGCAGCCACGCCAGCCCCGGCAGGCGGTTGATGCCCGGCGGGCCGTCGAGCCAGCCGAACGGCAGGGTCGGCGCGCAGTGCAGGCGTCCGCTGCGCACCGCGCGCAGGCTGCGCCAGCGCGGGTCCTGCGGTGCGCTGGCGGCGAAGGCCGGGTCCTGGGTCAGGATCACGTCCGGGTCCCACGCCAGCAGCTGTTCCAGCGACACCCGCGCCAGGCCGCCGTTGCCGGCGGCGGCGGCGACGTTGCGGCCGCCGCAGAATTCGATGACCTCGGTGTTGATCGAACCGGCCAGGCCGCTCTCCAGGCCATCGCCGCCACGGCCGTAATAGACCGTCGGCCGGGCATCGGCCGGGCGCGCGGCCAGCACCTCGCGGACCAGCGCCAGCTGGGCCTCGGCGGCCTGCGCCAGCGCTTCGCCGCGCGCGGCCACGCCGAGCAGCCGGCCGACGTGGCGCAGCTGGGCCGGGTGGTCGGGCAGGCGCCCGGCCACCAGTTCGATGGGAATGCCGGTCTGTCGCCAGACCCGTTCGGCGGAGGAGCGGTAGTTGGCGTCGAAATCGCCGGCGTCCAGCACCAGGTCCGGCTGCATCGCCAGCAACCGTTCCAGGCTCACCGTGCTGCCCCGCCCCGCGAGCCGGCCGACCACCGGCAACGCGCGCAACGGCGCGGGCAGCAGCGCCAGTGCCTCGGGCGAAACCCGCATCGGCCAGCCCAGCAGGCGTTCGGGCGCCAGCGCGGCGATCAGCACCGCGGCCGGGGCACCGGCGGCGAATACCCGCTTGGGCGCGTCCGCGGGCGCGCCCAGGCGCAGCACGCGCTGCGCCGGCATCGCGCGCACCAGGCCACTGCCCGCCGCCAGCAACGGGGCCAGCGCCAGCGCCTGCAACAGCGCGCGGCGCTTCACGCCGCCGCTCCCGGCGTGGCGCGGCAGGCGTCCCACCACTGTTGCAGGGCTGCGTCGCGGGGCGGCAGTTCCAGCGCCTGCCCGCCGGTGAAATCGCGCCATGCGGCCAGGTAGCGCGTGTTCACCACGGTGAGCAGCGGGATGCCGGCCAGCATCAGCGCCAGCAGTTCGTCGGCCATGCCCTGCCCGGTCGATTCCAGCGTGCCGAAACGGTTGGCGATGGCCAGTTCGGCCGGCTCCCGCAATGCCCGCCGCAGCACCCCGCTGGCATCGGCGATGCCGCGCGGGTCCAGGTTGCAGCCGCACGCGGCCGGCCCCAGCGCCTGGCTGATCGGGTAGCGCGAGGCGGGGTCGGCCACGTCCACCAGCACCATGCGCTTGCCGTTGGGCGCGGGCTCGTGCGGCAGCGCCACCAGCCCGCGCACGCGGTGGCCGGCGGCCAGCTGCCGCGCGGCGAAGGCGGCCAGCACCGCGTCCGGGTCCGGTTCCTCGCCGGCTTCGTGGACCAGCGCGGCGATGCGCGCGGGGACGGGCTCGGCCATGCTCAGAACCTCCAGTTGGCGTTGACGAACCAGGTGCGGCCCGGCATCGGGTAGCCGTCGGCCAGTTCATACCACTTGTCGCCGACGTTGCGGACGCCCAGGTCCAGGCCCAGCCCGTCGCGCGGCATCCAGCTCGCCTTCACGCCCACCGCGCCGAAGCCGGGCAGGTCGCGCACCGGGGTGGCGGCGTTGGCGTAGCTGGCCTTGCGGCCCTGCTCGGCCTCCAGCGTGGCCTGCAGGCGCAGCTGCGGCAGCGCGGCCCAGCCCAGCGCCAGGAACAGGCGCTGGCGCGGGCTGTCCAGCAGGGCCACGTCGCGGTTTTCCAGATTGGTGCGGCGCAGCCAGGCGTAGCTGCCCTGCAGGTCCCAGCCTTCGCCCAGTTGCTGTTGCAGGCCCAGTTCGACGCCGACGTGGCGTGCGCGGCCGATGTTCTGCGCGCGGTTGCAGGTGCTGCCGCCGCAGGCGTCGGAGGCGACCACCTCGTTCTGGATCAGGTCGTCGATCAGGCTGTGGAACACCGCCGCCTGCACCTGCGCGCCTTCCCACCAGCGGCCGCGCAGGCCGAGCTCGAGGTGGGTGGCGTGCTCCGGCGCGAGGTCCGGGTTGGGCAGCGCCGCGCCCATGCGCGCCGAATAGCGGTCCTTGATGGTCGGGAAGCGGGTGCGGCGCGCGGCGCTGGCGTACCACTGCCGGTCCGGCGCCAGCTGCTGCACGTATTCGAGCACGGCGTTGGTGGCGTCGGCGCTGCCGGTGGGCCAGTAGTAGACCCGCTTGGCCTCGCGGCGGTCGTGGCTGAGGCCGAAGCGCAGGTGCGAGGCGGCGGTCAGCGCGAAGCGATCCTCCACCGCCACCGAAGTGGTGACGTCGCGGTAGTCCTTGGTCGGCGCGTTCGGGTTGCGGTCGCTATGGCGGTCGTCCTTGTAGTGGAGGGCCAGTTGCAGCGCGTGGCGCTCCAGCGCGGTGCTGGCCAGGGTCACCGAGCCGCCGACGGTGCGGTCGTCGTAGACGCTGGGGAAACTGGTGTTGTTCAGCTCGGTGGCGTAGCTGCCGTCGGTGTAGGCCTCCAGGCCGTTGCCGTAGGTGTCGCGATAGACGCGGGTGCGCAGCGTGGCGTGCGCGCCCAGCCGGGTGTTGCCGATGAAGTACAGGCTGTCCTTGTCCCACCACGGCCAGCGCCAGTAGCGGATGCCGCTGCCTGCGGTGCCGGTATAGACCGGGTTGCCCTTCTCCCCGTCCTGGCGGGCGTAGCCGATGGCGTACTCGTCGCCCTCGCGCGGGGTGTAGCCGAGCTTGAACGACAGGCGGCGGTCGTCGCGGTCGGCGTTGCGGCGCGCGTCGCCGGTGTCGGTGGGCGTGGCCTTGTGGTCGCGGAAACCGTCGGGCAGCGGGAACTCGTCGGCCTTCAGCTGCGACCAGCCGAGCTGGTAGTACCAGTCGCCCCGCCGGCCGCCGAGGTTCACCGCGGCCTTGCGCTCGCCGCCATCGGCGATGCCCAGCCGCAGGTTGCCCTCGAACGGGCGCTCGGGGCGGCGGCTGACCAGGTTGATCGCGCCGCCGAGGATGTTCGGCCCGTACAGCAGCGAGGCGCCGCCGCTGGCGACCTGGACCTGCGCCAGGTCGAAGGTGGTGAAGCGGCCGAAGTCCACGTAGCCGTCGTAGGGGACGTACAGCGGGACGCCGTCGAGGAACACCGGCACCTGCCGCGGGTCGAAGCCGCGCAGGTAGAGCATGTCCTCGTTGCGCGAGTTGCGCGCCAGGCTCGCGCCAGGCAGCACGGCGACCGCCTCGCCGACGGTGTCGAGGTCCAGCTGCCGGATGCGCGCGGCGTCCAGCGCGCGCTCGGCGACGGTGGTCGAGCTGCCGCGCTCGGCGTGGACGTCGACGCTGCCCAGGGTGAACACCGGCGTGGTGGAAGGCGGGGCGTCGGCGGCAAGGGCCGACAGCGGCAGGAACAGCGCGGACAGGGGCAGAACGAAACGGCGGGTACGCATCTTGGCAGTCCTCGGGTTCGCTATATCCGGAATGATATAGCGGTGGGCATGGCCGGCAGTCGCGCCGGCCCGGCTGCGGATTCTTGGGCCACCCGCGCCCGGCGTCCTTGATGGAAATCAAACGTGGCCTGCGGGGGTGCCGCCGTACACTGCCTGCCCTTGCAGCGTGACGGACGAGCAACCGCGACATGGCCGATTCCCCCCCACCCGTCCCCGTCGAGCCCCACGGCCACCTGTGGCTGAGCGTGGCCGGGCAGAGCCTGGGCGGCCGCGGCCGCTTCGCGCTGCTGGGCCTGATCGACGCCTGCGGCTCGATCAGCCAGGCCGCCAAGCGCATGGGCATGACCTACAAGAACGCGTGGGACGCGGTGGACGCGATGAACACCGCCGCCGGCGAACCGCTGGTCGCGCGCACCGTGGGCGGGCGCGGCGGCGGCGGTGCGCAACTCACCGAGCGCGGCCGCCAGCTGATCCGCCATTTCGAGCAGCTCGAACGCGAGCACCGGCTGTTCCTGCACTCCCTCCAGTCCCGGCCGGGGCTGGGGGACGACTTGGCCCTGATACGGAGGATCGGCATGGTCACCAGCGCGCGCAACCAGTTCCACGGGCACGTCCGCGGCATCGTGGCGGGCGCGGTCAACGACGAGGTTCTGCTGGAAGTGGCACCGGGGTTGCAGGTCGTGGCCACCATCACCCACGACAGCGTGCGCAGCCTTGGGCTGGAGGTGGGGACGCCGGCCTTCGCGCTGGTCAAGGCGTCGTCGGTGATCGTCGCCAGCGACGTGGAGGGCGCGCGTTACTCCGCGCGCAACCGCTTCGCCGGCACGGTCGCCCGCATCAGCCAGGGCGCGGTCAACGACGAAATCGTCGTGGACGTGGGCAATGCCTGCAGCATGGTGGCGATCATCACCCGGGAGAGCACGCGGGCGCTGGGGCTGGAACCGGGGGCCGCGGCCACGGTCCTGTTCAAGGCCTCCAGCGTCATCGTCGGCGTGCCCCACTGAGCCGCGCGGCGCGGTTTGACCGGCCTGTCCATTCGGCGCAAGCTCTTCCAAGGCACACCCCGAGAGCGAGAACCATGAACGCCGCGACTTCGATGAGCGCACCGGACGGCAAGTCCCCGCCCTCGCACCTGTGGCGCGTGTTCTGGCTGCAGGGCGTGATCCCCAGCAACCTGCTGTGGGCGGCGGCATTGTGGGCGCTGGCGCAGGGCCGGACCGAGCTGCTGCTGGGCCTGTTCGCGGCGCTGCTGCTCTACACCGGCTGGATCATCCCGGCCGTGTGGCGCGCCGCGCCCGGCGCGCGCAACCCCAACTACGGCGTGGCCGCGCGCGGCCTGACCGTGGCCTGGGGCCTGAACACCGTGCTGGTGGTGTTCTTCCTGACCCTGCAACTGGTCGCTCAATAGAACTGCACCGGGTCGCCGTCGCGGTCGAAGGCCGCGAAACGGCTGACCTGCCCGTCGTTGATCGCATTGACCATCAGCCGCAGCGGCTGGGCCGCCTCGTCGGCGGACGGGGCGACGCCGGCGCGGCCTTCCAGCGCGGCGACGAACACCAGGTCCCACGACTGGCCGGTACCGGCTGATTCGGCCGCCAGCGCGGTGAATGAGGCGACCTCGTGCGGCGCCTTGTCCACGCACAAAACCGGCGCCAGCGTGCCGCCCTCGCCCGCGGCATGGCGCGCGTGCTGGTCGCTGCTGGGGGATTCGGGAAGCTCGGCGCGCACGAACACGAACAGCAGGCGCTGCGGCTCCGGCTGTTGCCCGGCCGCGCGCAGCAGCCCATCGAAATCGCTCAGCATCATGGCATCGTCACGGAACGGGAATACGGGGTTGGCATGCTGCCACACCTGCCCGGCGGGTGATTGATCCAGGTCATGTCGGCGCCGATGCGCGGCGGGTAGGCTGGCAACCCATTGACGCAAGTGGGAGTATCCCGGCGTACCGGGCCAGTGGAAGACGGTGGAACAGCCATGAGCCAACTCACCGATGGCTTCGGTCGCAGCTTCCCTTACCTGCGGCTGTCGCTCACCGAGGCATGCAACTTCCGTTGCAGCTACTGCCTGCCCGACGGTTACCACGCCGACGGGCGGCCGCGCTTCCTTGCCGTGGATGAAATCGCCCGGCTGGTGCGCGCCTTCGCCACCCTGGGCATGCACAAGATCCGCCTGACCGGCGGCGAGCCGAGCCTGCGCAAGGACCTGACGCAGATCATCGCCACGGTCGCGCGGGTACCGGGGATCCGCAAGGTCGCCATCACCACCAACGGCACCCTGTTGCCGCGCCACCTGCCGGACTGGCACCGGGCCGGGCTGACTGCGCTCAACGTCAGCGTGGACAGCCTGCAGCGCGAGCGCTTCCACGCCATCACCGGCCACGACCGGCTGCCGGAAATACTCGAAGGCATCGGCATGGCGCAGGCCCTGGGCCTGCAATCGGTCAAGCTCAACGCGGTGCTGCTGCGCGGCCGCAACGACGACGAGCTGCCGGCATGGATGGAATTCCTGCGCGAGCGCGCGCTGAGCGTGCGCTTCATCGAGCTGATGCGCACCGGCGACAACGGCGACTATTTCCAGCGCCACCACCTGCGCGCCGACGTGCTGGTGGAGCAGCTGCACGCCGCCGGCTGGAGCCTGCGCCCGCGCGCGGCCGACGCCGGGCCGGCGCGCGAATACACCCACCCCGGCTACCGCGGCAGCATCGGCATCATCGCGCCGTATTCGCGCGACTTCTGCGCCGGCTGCAACCGCCTGCGGGTCACCGCCCGCGGCGACCTGCGGTTGTGCCTGTTCGGCGATTTCGGGGTGGCGCTGCGGCCGTTGCTGCAATCCGACGCCGACCACGACGCGCTGCTGGCGCGCATCACCACCCAGCTCGGCCTGAAGGCAGCCGGGCACGGATTGCACCAGGGCCGGACCGGGTTGACCCCGCACCTGGCCTCGATCGGAGGATGAGGAACACGATGAGTGGTCAGATGAACGCGGCCTTCCACATGGCCGATGTCCGCGACAAGCGCATCACCCGCCGCCGCGCGGTGGCGGTGGGCGAGCTGCACGCCGGGCCGGTGGCCTACCCGCTGATCGTCGAGCGCCGCCTGCCCAAGGGCGACGCGCTGGTGATGGCCGAGATCGCCGGCCTGCAGGGGGCGAAGATGGCCGCGGCGCTGATGCCGCTGTGCCACCCGCTGCCGCTGGAGCTGGTGCACGTGTACTGCGCGCCGGTGCCGGAGCGGCAGGCGATCCGGGTGTGGTGCGAATGCGCCAGCGAGGCGCGCACCGGCGTGGAGATGGAGGCGCTGGCCGGGGTCAACGCGGCCCTGCTGACCCTGTACGACCTGAGCAAGCCGGTGGAACCGGCGCTGCGCATCGAGGGCATCCGCCTGCTGTTCAAGGAGGGCGGCAAGAAGGGCCTGTGGCTGCACCCGGACGGCATGGACGAAGCCGAGCGCGAGCGCTTCAAGCCGCGCCCGCCGCACGGCCTGCACGGTGCCGCATGCGCGGTGCTGACCTTGAGCGACCGCGCCAGCCAGGGCACCTACGCGGACGAATCCGGTCCGAAGCTGGCCGCCGGCCTGCGCGCGCTGGGCGGCGAGGTGGTCGTGTCCGACGTGCTGCCCGATGGCGTCGAACCGCTGGCCGGGCGCCTGCGCGCGCTGGCCGCCGACGGCGTGCGCCTGTGCCTGTGCAGCGGCGGCACCGGGCTGGGGCCGCGCGACCTCGCGCCGGAAGCCCTGCAATCGCTGGGCGCGCGCCGCGTGGACGGGCTGGCGCAGATGCTGCGCGCGCTCAGCGCGCAGCACACGCCGATGGCCTGGCTCAGCCGCGCCGAGGTGGTGCAACTGGACGGCATGCTGGTGTTCGCGCTGCCGGGCAGCCCGCGCGCGGCGGCGCAGTGCCTGGACATCCTCGCCCCGGTGCTCGGCCACGCGCTGGCGATGGTCGACGGCGGCGGCCACGGGGGCGCGGCATGATCGCCTACGACGAAGCACTGCAGCTCCTGCTGGACGCCGCCGCGCCGCTGCCGGCCGAGCGCGTGCCGCTGGAGCGGGCCGAAGGGCGCATCCTCGCCAGCGACATCGTCAGCGCGCAGTCGCTGCCGCCGTTCGACAACTCGGCGATGGACGGCTTCGCCCTGCATGCCGGCGGCAAGGCGCTCGACGCCGGCCTGGAGCTTGCGGTCCAGGGCTGGCAGGCGGCCGGCGATCCCGGCACGCGCGGCGCCCAGGGCGCGTGGGAAATCATGACCGGCGCGCGCATGCCCGCCGGCCTGGACAGCGTGGTGCCGGTCGAACAGGTGGAGATCCTCGACAGCCACGACGGGAAACCCACGCGCATCGCCCTGCGCGCGCCGGTCAGGCCCGGCCAGCACGTGCGCCTGCGCGGGCAGGACGTGAACGAAGGCGAGCGCGTGCTGCGCGCCGGCCAGGCGCTGGACCTCAACGCCCGCACCCTGCTGCACGCCATCGGCGTAGGCGAGGTGGCGGTCGCCGCGCGGCCGAAGGTGGCGGTGATCGCCACCGGCAAGGAGCTGGTCACCGAAGCGGCGCAGGCGCTGGAATCCGGGCAGATCCGCGACAGCAACCGGCCCTACCTGATCGGCCGCCTGCGCGCCGCCGGCGCCGAGGTGGCGTGGCAGGGCACGGTCGGCGACGACGTGGCCGCCTTCGACGCGGTGCTGGAGCAGGCGCTGGCCGCCGGCGCGCGGGTGCTTGTCAGTACCGGCGCGGTGTCGCAGGGCCGCTATGACTTCATCCCCGACGCGCTGCGCGCCCGTGGCGCGCGCATCGTCTTCCACAAGGTCGCCATCCGCCCCGGCAAGCCGCTGCTGTTCGCGGTGCTGGCCGACGGCGCGCTGTATTTCGGGCTGCCCGGCAACCCGGTGTCGGCGGCGGTGGGCCAGCGCTTCTTCGTCGAGCCGGTGCTGCGGCGCATGCTCGGCATGGACCCGGAGCCCGCGCTGTACCTGCCGCTGCTGGCCGATGCGCGCAAGCCGCCGGGCCTGCGCTTCCACGCCCGCGCGCGGGTCGAAGCGGACGAACGCGGGCAACTGGGCGTGCGGCTGCTGGCCGGGCAGGAATCCTTCCGCCTGATGTCGATGCTGCAGGCCAATGCCTGGGCGGTGCTGGAAGGCGACGCCGACCTCGCCGCGGCCGGCGGCCACGTGCGCGTGCAGGGCCTCGGGCACCACGATCCGGTGCGGCTGGTGGGCGGGGAGCGGTCATGAAACAGGTGAACCTGCAATTGTTCGGCGCCTTCTCCGAACTGGACGCCTCGCGCGAGATCGTGGTGGAGGTGCCCGGCGACCGCGTGGCCGACCTGCGGCAGGTACTGCGCGAACTGCTGCCGCAGCGCTGGCCGCAGTTCCGCGCCGGCCTGCTGGACTACTCGGTCTTCGCCGACCAGCAGTGCGTGCTGCGCGACCACGAGCACCTGCCCGAGGATGGCCGCGTGGCGATCCTGCCGCCGGTGAGTGGAGGTTGAGATGGGCAACGACGTCTTCATCGGCAAGGTGCTGGACCGTGCCAGCGCCGCCATTGACCCGGCCGAGGCCATCGCCGCGGTGTCCGACCCCGGCTTCGGCGGCATCGACGTGTTCATCGGCAAGGTGCGCGACCTCAACCAGGGGCGCGCGGTGCGCGGCATCACCTACGACCTGTTCGAGCCGCTGGTGCTGAACGAGTTCCGGCGCCTGGCCGCGGAGGTGGAAGCCGCCTTCGGTCCGTGCGTGAAGCTGTACGTGGCCCACGCCAAAGGGCGGCTGGCGGTGGGCGAGGTGGCGGTGGTGGTCGCCGCCGGCAGCCCACACCGCGACGAGGCGTTCCGCGCCTGCCGGCAGCTGATCGAGGCGGTGAAGCACCGCTGCCCGATCTGGAAGCAGGAGCATTACGAGGACGGCGACAGCCAGTGGAGCGAAGGCTGCGCGCTGTGTCATGCCGACCCTGCCGAAGGCGACGCGGCGCATGGCCACGATCACGCCCATTAGCCGCCCCGCCCCGCCGGCCGGCATCGTGCTGGCCGGCGGCCTGTCCAGCCGCATGGGCCGCGACAAGGCGCTGCTGCCGTGGCACGGGCGCACCCTGCTGGAACACATGCGCGGGCTGCTGCGCCAGGCCGGCGCGCAGCAGGTCTGGATCAGCGGCGCCTACCCGGCCTTCGCCGGCATCCCCGACCGGGTCGCGCGCTGCGGCCCGCTCGGCGGGCTGTACAGCGTGGCGATGGCCATGCCCGACGGGCCGGCCTGGGTGGTGGCGGTGGACATGCCGCGCCTGGCCCCGGCCCTGCTGCGGCGGCTGCACGCCGCCCACCACGGCGGCTGCACGACACTGGCCGGGCACCCGCTGCCGATGCTGCTGGACATCGACCCGGCCTGCCGCGCGCTGCTCGAAGCGATGCTCGCCGACCCGGACGGCCCGCGCTCGCTGCAGGCCCTGCAGCAGCGCCTCGGCGCGCGGCGGTTGCCGCTGGCGCCCGGCGACGAGGCCTGCCTGTTCAACTGCAACACCCCCGGGCAATGGCAAGAGGTTGCTTCATGAAGACCCAGTTCCGGCAGCAGTCGCTGCGCCTGCGCGTGGACGAAGACGAACTGGCGCGCCTGCTGGCCGGTGAAACGGTGACGAACGCGCTGCAGGTCGGCGACGGCGCGGGCTGGTCGCTGGCGTTGCGCCTGCACGCGGACGCTGCCCGTGTTTCGGCCACGGCCGGCGATTGCCACGTGGCGCTGCCGCTTGATGCGGTGCGGGAATTGCAGGCCCGCCTGCCCAGCCGCGAGGGCCTGTGCTTCGAACTGCCCGCAGGCAGCGGTGGCGTGCAGTTGCGGCTCGACGTGGACGTGCGCGACAGCGTGCGCCGGCGCAGCCCGGCACGCCCAGTCAAGCCCGCGGCTTGACATTTGTCAGGTGGAGATCGAAAACCGGCCCTGATTGATTGAGATCAACCCCTGCAAAACCGCCTGCTGGCCTAATCCCGGTCCAGACAGGTACTGCCTGAATCCGTACCTACACGTCGTCATCTGCAGCCTCGGAGCCACGCATGACCGCCGGTAGCGAAGTGGTACAACGCAGCAACGCAGGCCCCGGGCGGACCATCGGCGACTGGCAGCCGGAGGACGCCGGCTACTGGCAGCGCACCGGCCGGCGGGTCGCCGCGCGCAACCTGGCGATCTCGATCCCGGCGCTGCTGCTGGCCTTCTCGGTGTGGGTGCTGTTCTCGGCGGTGTCGATCAGCCTGCCGCGCATCGGCTTCGGCTTCAGCACCGACCAGCTGTTCTGGCTGGTGGCGCTGCCCAGCCTGTCCGGCGCCACCCTGCGCGTGGTCTATTCGTTCGTGATCCCGATCTTCGGCGGGCGCCGCTGGACCGCGCTGTCCACCGCCTCGCTGCTGCTGCCGACGCTGTGGCTCGGCTTCGCGGTGCAGGACCCGGCCACGCCGTACTGGGTGTTCGTGGTGATCGCGATCCTGTGCGGCTTCGGCGGCGCCAACTTCTCCTCGTCGATGTCCAACATTTCCTTCTTCTACCCCAAGCAGAAGCAGGGGCTGGCGCTGGGCCTGAACGCCGGGCTGGGCAACGTCGGCGTGTCGGTGGCGCAGCTGGTGGTGCCGCTGGTCATCACCGTCGGCGCACTGGGCACGCTGGCCGGGCCGCCGCAGGCGCTGGCCGACGGCAGCGGCCGGCTGTTCCTGCAGAACGCCGGCTTCGTCTGGGTGCCGGCCATCGCGCTGGTCGCGGTGGCCGCCTGGTTCGGCATGAACGACCTGACCAGCGTGCGCTCCTCGTTCACCGAGCAGGCGGTGATCTTCCGGCGCAAGCACAACTGGCTGATGTGCTGGCTGTACATCGGCACGTTCGGCTCGTACATCGGCTTCTCGGCCGGCTTCCCGATGCTGGTCAAGAGCCAGTTCCCGGACGTGAACCCGATGACCTACGCCTTCATCGGCCCGCTGCTCGGCGCGCTGATGCGTTCGGTCGGCGGCAGCCTGGCCGACCGCTGGGGCGGGGCGCGGTTGACGTTCTGGGTGTTCGCGCTGATGGTCGCGGCCGTGTTCGGGGTGCTGCACTTCCTGCCCGACCACGGGCAGGGCGGGCACTTCTTCGGCTTTTTGGCCTCGTTCATGGCCTTGTTCGTACTCAGCGGCATCGGCAACGGCACCACCTTCCGCATGATCCCGGTGATCTTCCGCACCCTGCACGAGCGCCTGTCGGCCGGGGCCGACGCGCAGGGCAAGGCCGCCGCCAGCCGCCAGGCCGGCATCGAGTCGGCCGCCGTGGTCGGTTTTTCCGGGGCCATCGGCGCCTACGGCGGCTTCTTCATCCCCAAGAGCTACGGCTCGTCCATCACCTTGACCGGCAGCCCGGACCTGGCGCTGTACGGCTTCATCGCCTTCTACATCACCTGCCTGGCCGTGACCTGGTGGTGGTACTACCGGCGCGGCGCCGAAGCGCCCTGCTGACAACCCGAGCCCGCACCGCAGCCATGAACGCCACAGCCACGATGCAGATGTCCGCAAAGGGAGATCCACGATGAGTTATTTCCTCGACCGCTTGCAGTTCTTCAAGCGCGACCCGCAACCCTTTGCCGACGGACACGGGTTCAGCAAGAGCGAGGGCCGCGACTGGGAGAACGGCTACCGCGCGCGCTGGCAGTACGACAAGATCGTGCGCTCCACCCACGGCGTGAACTGCACCGGCTCGTGCAGCTGGAAGATCTACGTCAAGAACGGCCTGGTGACCTGGGAAACCCAGCAGACCGACTACCCGCGCACGCGCCCGGACCTGCCCAACCACGAGCCGCGCGGCTGCCCGCGCGGGGCCAGCTATTCCTGGTACCTGTACAGCGCCAACCGCCTGAAGTACCCGCTGGTGCGCGGCACCCTGCTGCGCCTGTGGCGGCAGGCGCGCAGGACGCTGTCGCCGGTAGAGGCGTGGGCCAGCATCGTCGAGGACAAGGAGAAGGCGCGCTCCTACAAGAGCCGCCGCGGCATGGGCGGCTTCGTGCGCCTGCGCTGGGAGGAGGCCAACGAGATCATCGCCGCCTCCAACCTGTACACGGTCAAGCAGTACGGCCCGGACCGGGTGGTCGGCTTCTCGCCGATCCCGGCGATGTCGATGGTGTCCTATGCCGCCGGCGCGCGTTACCTGTCGCTGCTCGGTGGCGCCTGCCTGTCCTTCTACGACTGGTACTGCGACCTGCCGCCGGCCTCGCCGCAGGTGTGGGGCGAGCAGA
>Ga0206118_100094_pt1 | contig 124803 bp, 106 predicted proteins | sample 3A20Ametagenome_FD_177999 | JGI IMG/M metagenome (GOLD analysis project Ga0206118, IMG submission 177999) | Enriched microbial communities from leaf-cutter ant dump, University of Wisconsin, Madison, United States - 3A20A | ecosystem: Environmental > Terrestrial > Nest > Insects nest > Nest...
TTTTCTTATAGGCATTTTTATATCTTTTACTACTTTTTATAGTTGTCGAAACAGAATATATAAAGAAGATGAGAGCATATTCAGAATTCAATTATTAGTCAATGACAGTCCACAAAGAATAGATGATAGTCTCAAAGCTGAGCTTGACCAAGGTGCAATTTATAATGATTTGGAAAATAGTAAATCCGGCCCAATTTATGAAATATTATTTTTCAGTGTTGGAGTAGGCTATAAATCATTTTTGGGATTGAAAGTTGAAGAATATCAACCGTTTAAGGACAAGCGTTTACATATTTATAGGAATTCAAAATTAATATCTTCATATTCAATTGAAGATATCAATAAAATAAAAACAACCTATTTAGATAAAATAGAAATAAAATGTATTAGTTTGGATAAATAAAGGAATGTATTTTCAAAATGATAAAAATAAAACATTTAGGCAATGACACAGGCTAAGCTTACGCCCTTGCTGGGCGTAGGTTGCACCTACGTCCGTGTGACAGCAAACTTTCAGTTTGCAATGTTATTTATAATGACGCAAATTTCAAATTTGCAGACGCAACGACGCAGGCGAAGCCTACGCCTAACCAGGGCTCACGTATGTTATGACTTAAACAATCGGGATAAATTTCTAAGTACCTTATCAATTCGGATTCCTTTACATAATTTGTGATTTTCGTTTGCCCATGAAATCAAGTATAAAATATTCCATCTGTTACTTATTATTTATCTTCTTTGGCTCATGTGTTTATACTGAAGAAGTTACCCCTTCTCAAAGATTATATATCGCATTTGAAAAAGATTTAATTGATGTTACTTTGGAAGCCAAAGGCGGAATTATTATAATAGAGCATGAAAACGAATTGGATCTAAAGTCTTTTGAATTGGACATTCCGAGTTTTCGTTGGGGCAGGGGAATTATATTGAATTGGGTTTATCGTAATAATGATCCGGAAGATATTAAATACATATATATAAACAAAAATACCGAAAAATTTGACTCATTCTCTATCAACGGGATAAAAGCCATGCAATCAATTATGGTTGATAGTCTGAAAGTATACCTACTGCCAGAGGAAAGGTTAAAACAAAAGTTATGAGATTGAATATTTTCACAATGCAAACTTCCAATTTGCGGACACACCGACGTAGGCTTCGCCTACGCCTAACCGGGCAATGGGCCACATTAATCCACGAATGGAAGCATCAATACTATAGTTTATATGATTGTGCGTATGAATTTCAAAATGATTTGCCCATGAAACAAGTTATAATAATACTTTTCTATTTATTAGCTATGGTCTTCCTGGATTCGTGTGTTATGATGGAAGGTTATACTCCTGAACAAAAATTATTGATCGCCTATGATAAAAGCATTCCGGATATTACCATAGAGTCTGAATGGGGTCATATTGATGAAAAACAGATATTATCTGATAAACAGACGTTTGAGCTAAAGTTACCGGATTTCCGATGGGGTAAGGGGAAATTCCTGGGTTGGGTATATAGAGATGATAATCCTGAAAATATTGAATTTATATATATAAATAAATATACGGAAAGGCTTGATTCGTTCTCTATCAACGAGATAAAAGCTATGCAATCAATTATGGTTGATAGTCTGAAAGTATACCTATTGCCAGAAGAAAGGTTAAAACAAAAGTTATGAGATTGAATATTTTCACAATGCAAACTTCCAATTTGCCACCACCTTGCTGGGCGTAGGTTGCACCTACGTCCATGTGACAGCAAACTTCCGGTTTGCAATGTTATTTATAATGATGCAAATTGAAAATTTGCAGACGCAACGACGTAGGCGAAGCCTACGTCTAACCGGATAAAATCCCAAAACAGATGAATTTTTTTCGAAGATTATTTAGTAAATCACAATCCGGGAAGATCGATATTGAAGCCATAGTGTCCATGGACCATGCACCGGTTATACCCGGGCCATTCGGTGAAAAATCATTATGGATCTGTGTAAAGAAGTGTGACATAAAAGAGCTGCTCGATCATTTTAACCTGACCACTTTAAGAAAAGCCAGTTGGCAAGATGGAATGAAAGCAGCATCCGATGACGGCGCCTTTGTTTTTGACGGATTAAAAGACTGGATATTGATGATTGGCTGGAAATTTCCCATACCGTTTGTCAATGAGGGAATAGAGTCGGTGTATGCTTTTTTAAACGGACTAAGTCTGAAATTTGAAGAAGTACAGTATTTTGTATCTTTCAGGACTTCTTCTGCCGCGATCTGGATCAGGTCTGTCAGCGGCCGGGTGACCAGGTGCTATGCCATGATCGACAGTATTCATTTTCACGAGGAAGGAGTAAAAACGCCGGTCGAGGAACAATGGCGCCTTATAACTCCCGGTGACTTCGAGCTGGGAGATGATGAAAGCAAAAAAACACTTATCTATCCTGGTATTGAGGAAGTCTCGGCTGTTTCAGAGAGCTGGTCTGTCAATCCGAGAAAAATGGATCAATATACCGTTCAGAATGGCGTCGGGTATATTATTGATTTTTAGGATCAGGACAGCGCTGCGCCTGACTCCCGGATCAACAAAAAAAACAAAATGAAAAATGAATTCTAGTCGTTTATTTTTTTATTCAAAAAGGGCTCTTAAAAGAATATTCGTATTTTTTGCCATGTTGTATGTGTATGGATTGATCACCATTATTCTGTACGATTCTACACGATATCTTTTTGAAGGCTGGATATTTTACTTAGATAAAGAATATATCAGCAGGATATTCACCCTACCCCTGCTTCTTATTTTCATTTTTTTACTATTTATTTTCCAGTATTTAAATGTGCTTTATTTTATAATTTTAAGCTCAGCCCGTTATCTTACAAAGAAGAAATTTGTTTTTTATTTTACAGCCGGCTCCCTTTTTCTTTTTTTTGTTACTAAAGTAATTGTGTTTGTGTGGAAAGAAGAATTAATATTTTATGAGGTCCTTGCATTTTCAATTGATTTTACAAAGCAAGAAACGCAGGCCTTTTGGTTTGGGATAGTTTTTCCCTACCTGCTGTTCTATTCCTTGCTCTTACCCTTATGGTATTACAGGCTGGGTGATTGGTTCTGGAACAGGGGTAAATATGCAAAAATGGATTGATCATGTGTGTCGTGTTGATTTTTGAATTTCATGTATCCTTTGCTGGGCGTAGGTTGCACCTACGTCCGTGTGACAGCAAACTTTCAGTTTGCAATGTTTTTATAATGATGCAAATTAAAAATTTGCAGACGCAACAACGTAGGCGAAGCCTACGCCTAACCAAAGCTATGATGAAATTGGATAGTAAGCAGGAAAGTAATTCTACTGTTAATTTTATTTCATGTAAATGAGGGAAAACGCAGGTTCAGATATTGTTATGATCTTTTTAAAAACATGTTTCTTGTTGTGCTTATTTATTCTATATGGAGCTTGTAGTGCAGCAGCTATGACAGCATATGGAATATTATTTGGAATTCCTTCCTGGGGCTTTCAGGAGCTTAGCCTTCATGAAATATTAATAGCCAGCCTGGGGTTTTATTTTTGGATATTCCTGTCATTATTCAATATAATCGCTTTGCCTGGGGTTATTATCAGAAGTAAAAAACTTCTGAAAAATAGTTTTAGAATATTTCTGGTCAGGAATCTGAAAGGAATATTTGTCAGTTATTTAATTTATGCTCTCATAATATTGGTATTTTTAAAAAATGATACAAAAGGGGCATTTACTTTGCACCTTCCACAAAGGTTGGGAAAACCAGGAGGTGAAGTTTTTTGGGGCAATATAATAGGTGGTACCTTATTGTTCTACTCCTGGTTTCTGCCCTTATGGTATTACAGGCTGGGCGGCTGGTTCTGGACCAGGGGTAAATATGCAAAAATGGATTGATCATATGCACGGGCTCTTATGCAGAAATTATAAGAAGTGTTTGTCTATGAGAAAGATATTTGTTTATCCTTTGCTGGGTGTAGGTTGCACCTACGTCCGTGTGACAGCAAACTTTCAGTTTGCAATGTTATTTATAATGACGCAAATTAAAAATTTGCAGACACAACGACGTAGGCGAAGCCTACGCCTAACCGGGGCTTTACCTATCAGCCTTAAGCGCCGGTAATGCTACCATCTGCCTGTTAGCTTTATAAACAACCAACAATGAGGAGAATTTGTGTTCTAATATTTTTTTTCATTATATATATTTTTATTGCCCAATATTCATTTGAAATAATTGATTTATTATTCAATAATAATAAAAACAAAAGCGGTCAGATTCGTAACAGTTTAGTTGTAAATACGATTGTTTGGTTGATTTACATAACACATTCCGGGTTTAACTGGGTGTCATATATCCTGACTATTTCTTGCTCAAAATTTGTAAAAAGCTTTAAATCATTCATTTTAAGATCTTTAATCCTATTTATTGTATCATATACAATATGTTATCTTTTAACATCAGTCTTAAGCGGTAATGATTATGCTCGCCTTATCTATGATCCAGTCTATAGCAGATCAGATTCATTATTTTTTTACTCTAATTTCGTAGTAAGTACGATTCTTTTTTACGTATGGTTTTTACCTCTGTGGTATTATAGGATCAACGACTGGTTCTGGAACAGGGGTAAATATGTAAAAATGGATTGATCATGTGTGTCGTGTTGATTTTTTGAATTTCATGTATCTCCTGCTGGGCGTAGGTTGCACCTACGTCCGTGTGACAGCAAACTTTCGGTTTGCAATGTTTTTATAATGACGCAAATAAAAAATTTGCAGACACAACGACGCAGGCAAAGCCAACGCCTAACCGGGAGAACTGGTTTGTAAGCGAAAGAATAAAATTTTTGAATAATTCCAGGCAATTTAAGAACAAATATTTCTGGCGGACATTAGCTCAGCAGGAAGTAGATTTGATCGAAGATGGAGATGGTGCCCTCACTGCTTTTGAATGTAAATGGAATCAGGAGACCAAAAGGAAGATAACCAGGGCCTTTACAAATGCTTATCCTCATATCATACATCCCGGAAACTTCGAGCGGTTTTTAACATAGCTCTGAATGTATTAATATTTCGGTTTAAACCGCAAATTTTATATCAATTTTGCGGAGATGTCCTTAAAATTTTCATTTTTTTTGTACTTCCTCATCCGCCGGGCTCTTCCTCCTGCTGTACCCGGCACCCGGCTTAAACTGTTAAGAGAAAGCTAAAAGAGCGGTGTATTTGCAGGGTGACGGAAAGTCCAAGCCATCTTTTACTATATTTGTACGTTATATAAATGGCCGTTTTTTAGGCATTTATTCACAAAGTACCGGACTATGAGGTTAAAGTTGTTCTTTTTTGTGTGTTGCACCCTTTTCGGGATGGGCCTCCATGCCCAGCGCGGCTATCATGGCCCGATCCAGCTGAGTGGCGTTGTGGTCACCCAGGAAAAGGGTCAGCCGGTCAAGATGCCCTATGTGACGATCGCGGTAGAAGGCACCACCAGGGGCACCTATACCAACTGGGAGGGATTCTTTTCCCTTGTGGTCGAAAAAGGAGAGACCGTCGTGTTTACCTATGTCGGATACAAGCCTGTCAAGTATGTGGTTCCCGATACACTGACGACCAACAGGTACTCTATCTTCCAGATCATGACCTTCGATAATATCCTCCTCCCCGAGACCGTCATCTACCCGTGGCCTGACAAAGACAACTATCATGCGGAATTCCTCGCCATGAACGTCAACAGCGATATCACGGACCGTGTCCAGGAAAACCTGGACAAAAAAGTGCTCGCCTCGCTCTATGACAAGGTCCCCGTCGACGGCAAAGAGTCCACCCAGTCCTATATGCGCCAGAATGCGGCAACCTATTATTACCAGGGACAGACCCGCCCCATCCAGCTCATGAATGTCATGGCGTGGAAACAGTTTATCGAAGCCTGGAAGGCCGGTAAATTCAAGAAAAAGAAGACGGAGGAAGATTAAGCGTTATTGCAGCTGATTGTCAGGTCCGGAACCGTATCCCATCGATACGGCACAGCAGCATAGCGAGGTCCCGGCCTGTCTTGAGCGCCACCGGCAGTCCGCCACCCGGCTGGTTCCAGTGACTGCACAGGAAGACATTGTTAAGCCCCTCTACCTGAAGCCTGACCGGTGATGCGGCCAGCAGGTTCTTGCCGGCGAGCCAGCCCTGTGTGCTTCCCTTCCAGTTGCCCGTATACCGGTGAAAGGTAGCTGGTGTCGAGATGTCCATGATCTCGAAATCGGATTCTTCCAGTCCCATCTTTTGGGCGGCAATAGCTGCGCATTCTTCCAGAAACCTTTGCTTGAGCGCCCTGTAATCAGCCCGGTTGCTTTTTCTTTGCGCGATCCAGAAGTCTGCATTTTTTGAGTAAAAATTGATCACCACACAGGTTTTACCGGAAGGGGCCAGCGTCGGATCGTAGCTGTAATTATGTATCTCAAAGCGATGATACACGCTGCCGTCGGGTGAAACGACCGGCCGGTCGAGGGGAAAACGGGTAAAATGTGGCAGGTGTGACAGATCTTTTCCAATGCCGAAAGAGCATTGAATACTGCTGAAAAACGGCTGCAGCACTTCCAGGTTACCCAGCCGGCATTGCCCGGGTGTTGCATACTTTCCTTCGAGAAGATCGAATATCGTATGATGCCAGTCTCCGGCGGAAATGATATAGTCAGCTTCGTGGATCACATTATTCCTGACGGTGATGGAACGGGCGTTTCTGCCGATGGTATCGATCTTTAAGACAGGTGTTTTGTAATGGACCTTTCCCCCGAGATCGAGATAGGCCTCTTCCAGCCTGCGCGCAAAGGCCAGGGATCCGCCTACGGGATACCCGGCGCTTCGGAGATCATAAGCCGCCATAGGAACGGCGATCACCATCAGGTCGACCTCATCATCGTCATATAACAGGCGGAAGCATTCTTTCAGGAAAGGATTTTTCAGCTTTTCCGCAAAGGTATAATTGGTCTGTCCGCGGTATTTCAAAAACAGCCGCAGAAGACCCAGGTATCTGACCCGGCCCATTTTGCGTTTTAGCCGGCGCCACCACCCGTCATCGTAATCCACGGGAGGCAGATCGAATTGCTGCAGGGCCTTCACCAGGCCGATCAGCTCAGCAACCGGGCCTTCGTCTTCCGGTGCAAGATCCAACAGATAGTTCCGGAGCCGGTCAAGATCATTATACAGGTAAAAAGACTTATTGCCATATTTATTGGCATGCTCTCTTACCTCCAGCAGGATCCGGTATTCATGGTTGACGGTCTTCAGTTGCTGCATGTCGATCAGCTCCGACCACATCTTGTAGAAAGCGCTGCCGGGGCCGGTCCCCAGGATCCAGTGAGCGCATCCGTCGAAGGTATAATCGCCTATCTGCCAGCTGGTGCACAGTCCGCCCGGGATGGAATGTTTTTCAAATATCTGTGTCCGGAAGCCGTTTTTCTGCAGGTAGCAGCCGACGGATAGTCCCGCAATGCCGGCTCCGATGATGTTGACCTTTTTGCCTGCGGGCTTATTGGACATGGTTGGAAGTTGAGAGGTCCGGGTGATATATTACAACCGTCTTCTTGAAAACCTCAGCGCTTTGAGCATCCAGTTGGGCAGCGCTTTTTCAGGATCGCGGTCACGCAGGTTGAGATACCACCCGAGCTTTTTGAGGATCGGAATCTTATGGGTTTCTACAAACTCGATTAGTGTTCCGTCCGGATCTTCGATGTAAGAAAAGTGTCCCGCCGCTTCACCCATGTCGAAGCTGTCGCTGCTGTCGACCGTAAAAGGGTGTCCGAACTGTTCGCAGAGCAGCTTCATTTCGGGCATGCCCTGGATATCAAAGCAGAGATGGATATAGCCCAGGTCGCCCCAATACCGCCGTTCGAATATTTTATTGGGCTCATAATCGAAGGCCTGTATCAGCTCGATGGAAGTAGCGCCGAGCAGCTTTGAAAACGGGCCCTTGCGCTCGTATTCGTGCGTCAGGACGACACGTCTGAATTTTTTATCGCCGCCCGGAATGTTCTTCCATTCGTCATCCACGACTTCGGTCTCCCCGGTTATCTTATCATACCCAAGGATCGTTCTGTAGAAAAGCTTGGACCTTTCAATATCCGAGACACCAATGACGGCGCCGCAACAGCCTCCGAAAAAGCCCGGGCCTGAAGAAAACCAGTCTTTTTGTTCGATGATCTCAAACAGGTTGCCGTATGGATCTTTGACGTAGAAATGCTGCTGACCGTTGATCGACTGCCTGGGCTCGGACAGCAGGCTCGCACCGCAATCGATCATATGGCTGAATGCTTTGCGGATGTCAGAAGTTTTGATCTTGGCCATATAGATTCCCAGATCTCCGGCTTTGATCTCAAAGCGGGGACCTTCCGGAGTACGGCTTGTATACTGCCAGATCTCGAAGCCGCCACCGCCGCGGAGATTCATAGCGAGGATGGCGTGCCGGTCGTGCGGCTTGCCGCCGGTATAGGGAAGCATCAGGGCTGCGGTAGCCGCTTCCTCGAAGACCGGAATGTCCATGCCGAAGGCACGGTTGTACCAGTTCCACGCTTCATGGACATCGGAGACGCCGATGCCCATCTGTTGAATTCCGCTGATGATAGGCTTCAAGTTCTGACGTTTTGATCTTATTTTGTAAAATTACGCTTTTACGACGTAACGTTCTTCGGCAATTTTTTTGTATTCACCGTTGTAGAGCCGGTCCTTGATGCTGCTGAACGCCTCCAGGGTCTCATCGATGTCCTGTCTGCTGTGCGCAGCGGTCGGGATGAGGCGCAGGATGATCATGCCTTTAGGGACGACGGGATATACGACCATAGAGCAGAACACACCATAGTTTTCGCGCAGATCGTGTACCAGGACCATAGCTTCCTCGATGCTGCCCTTGAGGTATACCGGGGTGACGCAGGTGTTGGTATTGCCGATGTCAAAGCCTCTTTCCTTCAGTCCGTTTTGCAGGTAGTTGACATTATCCCAGAGCTTGTCTTTCAGCTCCGAGCTGTTGCGTATCATATCCAGCCGCTTCAGGTTACCTACGACCAGGGGCATAGGCATGGCCTTGGCAAAGATCTGGCTTCTGATATTGAACCTCAGGTAGTCAACGACAAATTTTTCGCTTGCGATAAAGGCGCCGATGCTACCCATGCTCTTGGCGAAAGTGGAGAAGTAGATATCGATCTCGTCCTGTACGCCCTGCTCTTCACCGGCGCCGGCGCCGGTTTTGCCCAAGGTGCCGAAGCCATGTGCGTCATCGACAAAGAGGCGGAACGGGAACTCTTTTTTGAGCGCCACGATCTCTCTGAGCTGGCCCTGGTCGCCTCTCATACCGAAGACACCTTCGGTGATGACAAGGATGCTGCCTCCGGTCTCATCGATAATATTTTTGGCACGACGCAGGTTGGTCCGCAGGCTGTCAATATTGTTGTGATCAAATGAAAACCGTTTGCCCATATGCAGGCGAACGCCGTCGACGATACAGGCATGGCTTTCGGAGTCATATACGATGACATCGTGACGACCCACCAGGCAGTCAATAGCAGAGATGACGCCCTGGTATCCGTAGTTGAGCAGGATGGCTGACTCTTTGTGGACAAAGGCTGCGAGCTCTTTCTCCAGCTGTTCGTGCCTGGAAGTATTGCCGCTCATCATGCGGGCACCCATCGGGTAGGCAAGGCCCCATTGCTCCGTTGCCCTGGTATCCGCTTCCCTTACTTCAGGATGGTTGGCCAGGCCGAGATAGTTGTTGATGCTCCAGTTGATCACTTCACGACCGTTGAAGGTCATACGGGGTCCGAGCTCTCCTTCGAGCTTGGGAAACATATAATAACCGTCAGCCTCTTCAGAATAGCGGCCCAGGTGGCCTTTGTCAGAAGCTTTAAGTCTGTCGAATAAGTCCATATTAAATTAATATTAAAGCCGTAAAGGTGATAAAAAAAGAGGAGAAAAGGAAACGAAATATGCTCACCCGGTACCGCCGTTATTATGCCTTTGATATTTACAGGAGGCAGGGCATAATGGGCCATAAATGAAAAAATTCTTTTCCGGGGTATCCTTTTTATCTTCTTTACGTCAAAATAAAAAGCAGGGCCTTTTTAAATCCTGCTCCGGAAGTTTGAGTCCGGCGATCGCTCACCCGTGCTTTTTCCTGGTATTTATGATACGATACCACAATCCAAACGGCTTAACAAAATAGTTTCATATTTTACGATAGGCCCGGATAGATAAAGATCCTTCCGGGCTTTCTGTTTTTCAGGCGGACTTCCTTACCTTTCGGATCAAATTGTCGCTATGCTCTATATAGAAAGTCCGCAAAACGAACGTTTTAAAAAGCTGGTCAGGCTGGCGACCGATAATAAGTTCCGTCGTCAGAGCAAGACCTTTGTCGTGGAAGGCCTCAAAGAGATCCGTGCAGCCCTGGAATACGATTATGAGGTCGATGCTCTCTACCTGGATGAAAAATACAAAGTGGCTTTCCATGAAAAGGAATTTGACGGGATCCCGGTTACGATACTGAGTCATCCGTTGTTTTCCAGGCTTGTATACCGGGAGGATGCGAGCTACCTGATTGCCGTAGTAAGAGAACCCGACCTTTCACTGGCAAGGGTCAGCCTGCCGGAAACGCCGCTGGTCGTTATCCTGGAGGACATCGAGAAGCCCGGCAACCTGGGTGCAGTGCTCCGCACCTGTGATGCGGTCGGCGCTGATGCCGTGATCCTAAGCCAGGATCTCCACCATTTTTTCCACCCCAATGTCATACGTTCCAGTGTGGGTACGGTCTTCTCCATGCAGATAGCCTGCGCCCCGGAAGAGGAGATCCGCCGGTGGTGTGACGGGCATCATATCCGTGTCTATGCCGCAGCCCTCCAAACCGATCGCTTTTATACAGAACTGGATTATAGACAAGGCACGGCCTTTGTGATGGGCTCGGAAGACAAGGGCCTGAAGCCTTACTGGCGGGATGCCGCGGATGCCGTTATCAAGATCCCCATGTCAGGGCACAATGATTCGCTCAATGTCTCGGTCAGCACAGCGGTGCTGCTGTACGAGGCCAGGCGGCAACGGGGATTTGAAAAGAAAGTTTAAGTGTTGCGATCCGTACTTGCTGCAGAATAAATCCTATTGTCCCTCAGACAAAGTTATGGAGCAGGCAATGGTCGATCTTCTCTTCCATTTTTTCCACGATTCCGGAATTTTTGTGCCGGATGCTGCCCGTCCTGAAATCACAGATGTAATCCTCGCTCCAGGTTCTGAAGTTTTCGGCCAGCTCCCGGATAGCTTCGCAGATGTATTCAATCTCGGCATTGGTTTGTGTCGGATGCAGGGATAATCTTATCCAGCCCGGCTTGGCAGAGCAATCTCCTTTTTTGATCAGCTCGGAGATCTGATTCGAGCTTTCCTGTGACAGATTGAACAGGAAATGCCCGTAAGTACCGGCGCAGGAGCAGCCTCCGCGGGTCTGGATACCGAAACGGTCGTTGAGCATTTTTACTCCCAGGTTATAATGCAGGCCATCGATATAAAATGAAATAATGCCAAGTCGGGTGCGTATGTCAGGCGCCAGAACATGAAGGTTGGGAATCCGGTCCAGGTGTGGCCAGATGATGTCCAGCATTTCATGTTCCCGTTGAGTAATGTTCTCAACCCCCATTTCCTCTTTGAGCCTGCAGCACAAGGCCGCTTTGATGGTTTGCAGAAATGCCGGGGTGCCGCCGTCTTCCCGGGCTTCGATGTCATCGACAAACGTGTGTCCTCCCCAGGGATTGGTCCAGTAGACCGTTCCTCCGCCCGGACTATCCGGTATCATATTTTTGTAAAGGGATTTATTAAAGATCAGGATGCCGCTTGATCCCGGCCCGCCTAAAAATTTATGCGGAGAAAAATAGATGGCATCCAGGTATCTCCCCTCCTGGTCCGACTCGTGCATGTTGATATGGACGTACGGAGCCGAACAGGCAAAATCGACAAAACACAATCCGCCGGCAGAGTGTATATGTTGGGCGATATCCATATAAGGCGTCATAATGCCCGTCACATTGGAACAGGAAGTGACGGCAGCGATCTTCGTTTTTCTACCGGGATATTTGTCGATATATTCCTTAAAGATCTCCGGGCTGACAAGCCCGTTCTGATCAGGCGGTACGACGACCACTTCGGCAATCGTTTCCAGCCAGCTGGTCTGGTTGGAATGATGTTCCATATGTGTGATAAAGATAACAGGCTGCTCCTGGGGATCAAAACGGATGCTGGCCTTAAATGCTTCATGAAGCTTCAGACCCAGTATTCGCTGAAACTTGTTTACCACACCGGTCATTCCGGAATTGGAGGAGATGATGACATCATTGGGGGAGGCTCCCACGTGCGCCTTGATGACCTGCTGTGCCTTGTGATAGGCATAGGTCATGCTCATACCGCTGTAATTGGTATCGGTATGTGTATTTGCCACCAGGGGAAAGATCTCATTTCTGAGCTTATCTTCAATCGGCCTGTATAGCCTGCCGCTGGCGGTCCAGTCGGCGTATATCATGGGGATTGCAGGGCGATAGGGGCTTGGGATGGTTTGATCGATGCCTATGATGTTGTCACGGATTTTACAAAAATAATCTTCCAAAGCGTATTCGATTAAAGGCCGGATAAATAAAGTATTGTTAAGGGCCCCAAATTAGCTAAAAAAAGTAAATACAGATTGAATTAACTATAAAAGAATTTAATAAGAGCTGTTTTTTAGTTTATCCGCAAAAGACAGCCGGAAAATAACACCAGTCCGGCTCCTGTTGCCGTTTTCTGTTGAGACGGGGCATAAAACAAAAAGGCCGGAACATTCCGGCCTCTTTTTTAATCCTGATTTTTAATACAAAGAATGGATTACCCTATTCTTCCGCCATCGAGCTCATCCTGAAATTTTTTCAGAGCTTCCCATTCATCATTTACCATCATACGGCATTGTTCCGGCCAGGTGGTCGGATCATGCATCTGGAACCTTTCCCCTCCGGCGACGAGGATCTCTTTTAACCTTTCAGGAGTAGAGTTGGCCACGTCAAGCCAGGTTTTCAATCCGGCACTATGGAATAATTCTTCAATTTTTGGACCTATGCCTTCTACAAGCTTCAGGTCATCAGCCGTGATCCTGCTGCCATACACGGCGCTGAAGGAGCTGTAATCCTTAGGTGGAGCCGTTTTTTCAACCGCTTCCGAAGGAGCATTTCTTTCAACTCCTCCATCCAGCTCTTCCTGCCAGGCTTTGAGCGCGGCCCAATCGTCATCGACCATCATGCGGCACTGTCTTGGCCAGGTTCCCGGATCGTGGATCTGGTAGTGGTCTCCGGCGGCATCGAGGATAGCCTTCAGCTGTTGCGGGGTGCTTTCAGCGACGGAAAGCCACGTGGTCAGACCGGCATTGTGGAAGAGTTCTTCGATTTTTGGGCCGATACCTTCTACGAGCTTCAGATCGTCAGCGACGATCCTTTTCCCATAGAAAGCGCTGATGGCCTTATAATCTTTTGCCGGAGCCGGAGCGTCTACCAGTTTTTCAACAGTGATCTCCCGGGCAGGTTTGTTTCTTTCCGTTTCGAGATCTGCCTTCAGCTGCTCCAGCTCTGCCTGCAAGGCATTGATCCTGGTCAGATCCTCCACCGGCTTTTCGACGATCGTTTCCACTTCCACGGTTTTCTCTATGGTCACCGGTTCTCTGTTGTTGGCCAGTTCCAGTGCGGCGGTAAGCTCATCTATTTTATTCCGGGCGATGCCCAGCTTTTCCGAATCTCCTGCGGAGGCGTCGTAGCTGGATTGGAGGGAGAGGTACCTGGCGTCGGCGTCGCGACGGTAATTGTCGAATTGCAGCTGAAGCGTATTTTTCTCTTCCTGCAGTACGTTATTCTGGTTCTTTCCGCCGAATAAATGGCGCAGCAGCCAACCCAGGATAAAGGCGCCCAACAGCCACAAAAGCATCGGCAGCCAGCACATCAGGTTTATTTCTAGAAGTATGGATAATATTGTCATGATGAAATTTTTAGAAAGATTATTGTAATTGAATAGTAACACGGCGATTTCTGGATCGCCCTTCTTGCGAAGCATTGTCGGCTACCGGGTCGTTCATTCCCCTACCCTGCGCCGTCATCCGGTCAGCCGGAATGCCCCTGGTCACCAGCTGTTCTTTGACGAAGCCGGCCCGGGTTTCCGAAAGCTGTTGGTTCATACCGGCCTTTCCGATATTGTCGGTATAACCGGTGATGATGAGGCTTTTGCCGGAATGGTTTTCCAGGTAAGTTTTAGCCTTCTGGATATAATTGGTCAGCCCGTCATCTACGGGAAGGCTTGTTTTAGCCGTATTGAAATATACGGTATAAGGCTCGAACAGCTCCTCTTCAACCGGTGCGCCGTTACCTGTCTCCTTGCCGAAAAGCATCGAAATTCCGCCTACCAGCGTATCAGATGGCTGGAATACAAGATCGTCTGTCATCCGGCTTTGCGTCAGGATATTTTTTGCTGCAACCCCTTTGGATACGAGCAGGCTTTTGACGGCTTCGGCCCTGGCGAGGCCGAGATTGGCAAACGTGGTATTGTTCTTCTCAGAAGCGCTGTAATGTCCTGTCACGGTAAGGGTCTTACCGGGATGTGCTGCTGCATAGGCTGCTATGCTGTCCAGCAGGACGGACATTTCCGCATTGACTACCGGAGTATTTGCAGAAAGCCCGAAGCGAAGATTGGACGGCGACGAGACCGACCAACTGCCATCGTTCACCGTAAAGCCCGGCAGCGTGACACCGGCATCCTGTGTCGTCGTGGCTCCGGTGGCCTCCGAACCGCAGGAATGGCAATTGCTGCAGCTACGGTACCAAAACGTTCCGGCCAGTAACCATAGGATGGTTATCAGCCAGAACAAAGTTTTCGTTATTTGCATGACTAATGATTTTTATTGATACTAAAGCTAAGAAAAAATGTTGGGAATCAGTAGGATCAGCGCGGTTTTCGTTCAATAATTAATAAGAAATTAATAAATGGAAGAAGAAAAGGTCGTCCTGAATGACAGCCGGGAAGCCAAAAAAGAAATAAACGGCAGTGCACGCAGCCATAGTGATATATAAGCCGAAGTGATAATTATCACCATATATTGAGAAGCTATCAGCTCATTTTGCTGATCAGCTCCTGCGCGATCTCCTCCAGTCCTTCCAACCTTTCAGAGTCTGTCGGCTGCTGCGCCATACGTTGGACCTTCTCAATCAGCCTCCGGTCTGTAAGCTGTTCACCAAAGCTCAGCAGTATCCAGTATTTCCACACGTCGTCCTCCGTCCTGAAGATGGCCAGGATCTCGTCCTGTATGTCCGCCACATATTTTTTGAGATAATCCCTGACCGGCACAAACACGGGCCAGTTTCCGTCCTGCATCCATTCCAGGAGAGTCGGGATGATGGGCCTTAATTCCTCGATGGAGTATTGGTGGAGCTTTTCGGCGGTGGCGAGATCGTGTTTGGAGGAGGGGATGGGGTAGTGCATAGGAGTAAAGGTAAGCAATCGGATGGAGAAGCGATTATATGAAAATTTGAGAATTTGTAGATCTTACATTGTTAATGTGATATTGAGCACGAGTTACAAACTCGCGTGGGACAAATGTTAAATAACTGAAATTTTATTAGTTTTGACGATCAAAATATTCAATTCTGAAAATGCCCTTTCTTATTTAATATAATATTGATCAGCTATACTTTATGATAAGGATTTATTCATTAGCATTTTATCTTATTTTCCTTTCCATATCAGTTTTTGCACAAACTAATAATCAAAATATACCGGAATTTATCAAAAAATTTAAAGCCTTGGATAAGGCAATGGAAATGAATCCAAGTGTTTTTAATATTTCGAGCAGAGGCTATAAATTGGATCCGGATTCATTAAAGGTTTCCTGGTTTAGTCAAGGTGTACCGCTAAGTTATTCAGACACTACCTATTATAGATTCAGGTTCACAAATAAAGACGGTATTAAATTATTTGATACCGTCTTTATGTACAGTCAGAGGAATGACAAAGACTATTTGCTGATCTATCAATATAATAATGCAAAAAAGCGTACAAAAATTGAATTTTTTCAAAAAGAAAATAACCAGTGGTCATTTTATGGAAGTGAAACCTATGGATATGACTCACATAATAATGAAGTTAAATACAGTTGTTCCGTGCCGCAATATGTTTTTCAGGATTCTGTTGCCAATTTTTATAACTCAACAGGGAATATTATTGAAAGGATAGAATATAAATACAATTTTCAAAACATATGGGAAATAACTCGACATTTGGATAGTATTCAATATGATTCAGAAAATAAGATAATAAGCTATGTAGAGAGATTCGAAGACAACCCCTATTACAAATATAGTGATATTAAATGGTCTTTTTACAACCCGGATTACATATTCTACAAACTTGATCCAAAAATCGACTTTGATTATGTTCATATTAATTCTTATGAAAACTATTTTAATTACAGAGATCCGAATAAAAGCTACCTGTCTTCTCCCACAGAGTTTAACAGATTTATAAAAAACACAATGAATTCTGATTACAGGTTAGATAGGATAAAAAAGACAACGTTTAATGACAATAAAATAATTCAGACGACCAAAAACATATATAGCTCAGGGCATATAAATTTGGATTCATTAGACATCCTTACAAATCAATATGGCTCGATCACACATATAAACAATTACAGAAATGGCGAATATAGCGATAGCCGCTCGTTTACGTTTGATGAAGATAATATAGTTGTACAGGACTCCTCTTCCAATGGACAAGTATTTGACATGACTTATTTAATTGACGATCATGATATTTTACACATGTATGAAATAGATCTGCATAAATATGGCGTACAGGATGACAAAACAAAGTATGAGTTTTATTACTCTGATATACTTCAATACAAGCCTGTCCCGGAAAAGCAAAAAATCAGAATTTTCCCTAACCCGGCGATTGACCAGATCTTTATAGATGCAAGCGAAAGCATTCCTGTTTCGAATTGGTCTATATTAGATGTAAGCTCGCGATCGGTTATGAGCGGAAAAATTAACAATGCAAATGAGGTTATTAATTTGAGATCGATAAGCCCGGGTATTTATTTTTTAAGGATTGGAAACGGGTCTTACTTACAAACTATTAAAATTTTGAAAATGTAAAGGATGTTCTTTCTTGAATGGCGCGAGTTGCAAACTCGCGCCAACGGAAGAGGTCAATCATGAATACATGAATAACAACGAGAATAAGCAAAAGACAAATATGCTTAAAGCTTGATGATCTTCTTTTGATGACCTCCAAGTATAAGAAAATAAGGGCCCGGCTTCCATGTGCTAACATCCAGCCCTTTGATGAGATCCGATCCCTTTCCTGTATATATCTTCCGTCCATTCATATCAAAAACGCTCAGCATAACCGTCTCCTGATCTTTCTTAACAGCGGCTTTCAGGATATTTGTAACAGGATTCGGAAATAAATTAATTTCATTAATATCCGGGCTGTAATTAATTGTAGATAACGTTCCTTTTGCCCAGGGTACTGAGCAATTTGCTTTTATAATTCCAAAAAACGGGTGAAACTCCCTGGTGCGATTTAAGTTTTCAAGCTCAATTGAATCAATGCTTCCGGTCACAAGATATTCTCCGGATCCCAGGTATGTGCCTCGATAAATGTTTATAACATGATTTTCAAAATACACATTGTTTTGACACAGCAGATCCAGCTCTTTATTAAATTTTGCAACAATTATCCTTCCTGATAGAGTATCTGTCGTGGACCCGTCTTCGTATTTTATTATATTACCAGGATAACTATACCCCAAAATAGAAGTAAAAGTACCGTCCTCTTCTATTCCAAAACATTCATCAGCTGTATTATAAACGTACTGTGCGGGCCTGAAATATGGATTTGTGTGCACAAATTTCAGATTTAAAGTGTCTTCCGGGTTGAAGACCATATCTTCCTTAAGCCGGGCCACGAAAGGAGTCGCTCTGTGAGGGGTGACCTCCAGGGTAGTACCTGTTGTAAATATAGTCGAATCTGTTGAGGTAAAGGCGATTCCGCTCATCCAGGTATTTGGAATTTTTGCATCAGCTAGTAAGACTCTTTTCACTTCAGTCAGATCTTTGTCAAAATACATTATTCCCGACGAGCTATATAATATATAATGATTCTCAAATTCAAAAGGCTGGGTAAATGATAACGGCTTATTTTCAATTTGATTTTTCCATTCATTCAAATAATATCCGTCTTTATCAAATTTTAATTTCAACAAATACGTCAAATCGGCTGAAATTGGAAATGGAAAGAAGAGTATGTTTTCAGAATTGGTTTTTAAAAGTTTTGGTGGATAATAAAAGATATCAGCCTCATCTTCTATAATTGTATCAACCGAAAATATAGTGTTATTTTCCAACTCTTCAAAATCCGGACCCAACAAGGTGACATTTAACTGGCGCTTACCCGGTTCAAACACATATTTACTTAGCAGATAATTATGATTGGCTTTATTGATATAATAATTACCTCCTTCGTCAAAATAAAACTCCCTGATAACCGTTCCGGAAAGATCGATTTTCTGTAAGACGTATTTCATTGGGTCAAGTATATAGGATGTCGGTCTGTAGTGGTTAAAAAATATATAGCCGTCTTCTTGTTTATCAACAAAAAACTGGTTGTTAAGTATAAACTCCGTACTGTATTTTGTCTTATCAACAAAAAACCTGAAATCTTGTGCAACAGACCTGATCTGAATAAAAATCAAGAACATTAATAAAGTGGCAGAACTTTTCATTTTTATTATTTTACCAAGTGCTAATATACTAAACTTTAATGTATTAGTGCAAATGGGGCACGGGTTGCAAACCCGCACCAATGATAGTCTAATATTTGTTAAAAAAAAGTTGCATAAATTATAGATCCAACGACCAATATAAATAGATGAATATTCAAGATGCCACCCGTCCATTTTATCCATGTAGATGGTTCTTTTTGAATGAAACTCAAAATCGTTAAAATAATTCCAAGTAATAAAAAAATATGAATAAAAACCACAATTGTTTTTGATGGATAAGAAAACCCTCCACTTGCCCTGATTACTTTCGGGATATTTGAAATCAGATAAAGGCATAATGCCAATGTGATCATTGAACTAATCAAAGATAGTTTTGAAAACAACATTTGTTTGTTCTTTATTTCCATCTCGTCCACGCTATTATATCAGCCATTGTTTTAGAATCACTTTTAATCTATTCTTAGTTTAAAGATAAAAATAATTTTAAGTTTAATTACTATGCGTCTCTATACAATTGTTTTATACAAAAAGCTTTATATCGTTTTAAAAATGTAAACGATGTAGACCTATAGCTTAAGGATAAATAGGACATTCCTTTGTATTGTGAAATGAATCATCAATGTGGCACTTACCACTCAATAAGGCGAATAAAACATAACTGCTTCAAATTCTCCAGGAGATATTTACTACCCGGCATTAACTTACCCAGGAAGACAATGTTTTTATCTTTTTCCACTTACCATCTGTCAGTCTGTATACAGCAGTTTCTCCTTGTCCACACAATTTACCACACAGGCTTCCGAAGGAGACGATAACCGTTTTTTTATCGACACTAAATAAGGGCAATTCAACAAACCGGAAAATATCAGTTTTATAAACCCTCTTATACTCCTTCCAGAAATTTTGTATTCCATCCTTGCTTTTTCTTAAAGCATATAATGTGTCCGGAGAGATCACATTTCCAAATTGAATATGTCGTTTGTCTATCCTGAATTTATGGATACCATTAGCCTGTATCTTTATGAATTCTTTGTCTGCCGGGCTAAATACAGAATCTATTCCATCAAAATCAAAGATATTGTTATGCCCTTGAAATTCAATCTGTTGAATACCGGATGTAATAAAATGTTGTTCCACAGATGGATTTAGGTTCATTTCATTTTTTAAAATGAAATTGATTACCCCGTAAATTTCCTTGTCAGAAATCGGATTTTCTTCCTTTTTTTGACAGCTCAACAGGGCGAGCGACAGTAGGATTAATAAAAATTTATCCTTCCCCAACTTTATAATATTTGATCCTATAACAACTATTTTTATTAATCAAATTATTCCATACTCCCTCACAAACTCCCCATAATACGCCAATTGCTCCAGCACCTTCTTGTTCCCCACCATGATCAGGCGCTCGCGGGCGCGCGTCAGGGCGACATTCATCTTGCGGTCGATGCCTTCCTGGTTGGTTGAAATGATGGATGCTGCCTGTGAAGCGGAGGAGACGACCATCGAGAGGATAATGATGTCCTTGGCGCCTCCCTGGAAGCGCTCTACGGTGTCGACGGTGATGTTGAGGTGGAAGGGAAGGTGCTCGATCATATTGGTGATGTTGACGATCTGGGCGCGGAAAGGCGTGATGATGCCGATGGATGCGTCTTCAAGCCTGCGGCCCGCCCGGAGGTACAGGTCATGGAGGTCAAGGAGGATGGTGTGGATGAGGCTGGCTTCGGCGTCGTTCATCTTCAGGAAGCCGGTGCCGGGCTGTGAAGTGTGCAGGAAAAGGACACGATGCTTCGACAGCAAGGGCTTATGTCCTGAATGCCCGGGATCTTCCACCGGAGACAGGTAGTCCGGCGCCGTCTGGTGCTCAAGCAGGGTGGTGAGCTTTTGCTGGTAGAAATGATGCGCCGGAAAAGCCATGATATCGCGGTGCATCCTGCCCTGCTCGTGCAGCAGCCCGTATGCCCAGTCCCATCCCTGTGACACGGCGCGGAGATAGAGGCGTTCAAACAGGGACTGCGACAGGTCATAGATACCGCACCCGTTGAGCTCGGGATCTGTTACTTCACACCAGCCTTTATGCTGTGTGACGACAGCCGGTAGCTGCTTGTGATCACCGATCATGATAAATTTCCTGACATGACCCAGGATCTCCAGCACCTGTGGATCGAGGATCTGGCTGGCTTCATCGATCAGGGCCCACTCGAAGGACAGGAGGTCGAAAAGCTCTGTCTTACCAAGGAGCGATGAGGCGGTGCCAATGATGATGCGCTTGCTGCCGAGCATCTCCAGCAACTGTCGCCTGCTGTGGATGTCCTGCAGGCACACGTCGAACAGGTTGTCGACATATGCCGGATCCGTGCTGAAACGGGAGCCGATGCGGATATATTTATCCCTGTATTCCGGACCGATAGATTCGATGGCTCCGCACAGCTCGTCGACTGCACGATTGGTATAGGCGAGAACGAGGAGCGGCTTTTCTATATTGACAGAGAGCAGGTGGATCATGTTTTTGACCATAAAGCTGGTCTTGCCTGTACCCGGCGGTCCCCACAAAAGGAAATAATCCTGTGCAGATAAGGCTTTTTCCAATAGCTGCCGGTGATAATCGCGGATCTCCATACCGGCTATTTCGATGCGGGTTGCCGGTTTACGTGGCGGTGTAACGCCCATCAGTAATTGCCGGCGGGTTCCGTCCGATAGCGCCCAGCAGACCAGGCTTTTGAACTGTCCACCGAAGCCGGAGTCGACAACATCTTTTTCCATGTTCCAATAAGTATCGGCATAGAAAAGGTCTTTTCTGTTCTGCCGTGCACGAAGGCGCATGACCGCTTCATATTCGGTGTTGGCGATGAGGGTCCCTTTGAACATCTGTCGTCCTTCCCACAGGAAGCGTCCGTCCTCATCGGTTGCATACAATATGACGATATCGCCCGCCCTGAAGTCAGCCAGCAGATCGGTGCGGGGTGATTTTCGCAGGGTGATGATCGTATCCTGGCCGGTGATATCCACCTTTTCAGGCTGAAGGAAGCCCATGAGCGCATGGTTTCCGGTTTTGTCACGGACATTGTTGAGCCATAGCCCGGCCTGACCGTTGGTATTGTTGTCACGTAAAAAGCCGGCCTTGGAACCGAAATATTCCCGGGCAACGAAGCCAGTACAGGCCTTGAAGTATTTATATTCAACGGGAGAAAGACCGGAAATGCCGTTCATGACACGATTGAGATCGGATGCCGTAAATCCGGTCAGCCCTTCCCGGAGCAGCTCTTCTCCGATCGAAAATACGCCGGAGGGGTCATACCCGTTGGCATCGATGAGGGTAAACCGGTGTTCGATGGTCATGATCCTGTTGCGTACCAACAGGGCCTCCATCTGCAGCGAGCGAACAGGCGGGGCAAACCGCAGCCTTCCTTCGCTCAGCTGGCTGTACAGGATAAAAGCACGCATGTCTTTGTCAGACCTTTCATTTCGCCGTACAAGAAGATCGTACAAAAGGGTTTGGATGTAGTGGCTGTAATTGATGCCGTAGTTGTTTGCACGGAACAGCTTCCCGGACTTCAGCTCGATGATGGCACGATCCTGCTCATTGTCAATAAACAGGTCGAGACGGCCTTGCAGGCCGAAAACCGGGCTGCAGTAGCTCGGTTCGATCAGGGAGCGGCGGAGATCGAGATCATGCGAGGCTACGGAACTGATCACAAAGTCGCGAATATTGAAATAGTGCATGCTCGCTTTTTCCATCAGGGATTTTACTTCTTCATCACTTTTCGATGCAAGGTAAAGCGGGCTGATCTTGAATAAGAGCGGAGCAAGCTCCCTGAATTCCAGATCGGGATCGAAGACCAGCTCATCGAGAAAAGCGTTGGCGCTAAGACCGATAAAAAGACTGTCAGAGGAGGCTTTAGGTGTGAGCTTTTTCAGAAAATGGAGGTTGGCATTTGGACCATCGTAGCTGTAACATTCCGCAACAGCCGTTACATCCAGCAAAAAGTCCGGCAGCAGGATCACACTTTCCGGATGGTAATTGCCCTTCATGACGCGTACATTGTTCAGGGCAACCGTAACCGGAAGATCGAACCAGGCAAGGTCTTCCTTCAATGCTTTCAGGAGGTTTTCCTGGTTGACCGGATCGATAAGGACCGTTTTTTCTTCGTCCGGTTCGAGCTCGCTCAGGCCGGAGAGAATACCGTTCTCCAATTGATTTTTGACGATAGAAAAACGGAGATATGGAATAAATTCGGTGTGCTGCCTTTGTTTCTTTGTATGCCGGAAGACAAACGTCTGCTCTTCTGCAAATCGTTCGGTCGCGGTATCATAGACCAGATCGCATAAGATGCTGAGAATGCCTACCCGTATGCGGTGCTCGTGAACAGGATCGCCGGATCCGGCTTGGTTATTCTGGAGAAAATATAAGCGGTAATGATGCAGCGCCTGAGTAACCTTTCCTTCAGCCCTGAGCTGGCTGCTGATAAATGCAACCTGGGAGAAGACCGTATTGAAAGGCATCTTATAGATATCGGTGACCTGATGAAGCAGGTTGCGGAACAGATTGTCGCATTTTTCGCAGAGACCGTCTTCAGCCGGATCGGCGGAATAGAGATTGCTCAGGTAATGCTCAACAGCTTCGTGGGAAAAATTGTCATTCATCATTGTGAAAGTAGGGGGTTTAGGTGAATTATCAAGTTTTAATTTCGTTATCCGGTAAGCGCATTACCATGGCAAACAGCCGTCTTTTCAAGGCCGTTGGCGCCGGCAACAGTCTGGGATATAGCTCTTAAGGGATAACAGGGCATAGGTGACTGATCTGGTGATTGTGAGCGTGAAGATAGAAAATATTCAGGAAAATAAAGTAAATGCGTGGATAAAGACCCGGAACATTGTTTTTTGGGTGGAATCTTTTAGAGGATTGAGATCGGTATATTAGCTTTTTTTAGCTCCTATTCCAGGGATTATGATCTGTCATTAAATCAATTTATTTCCTACCTTTACACATTAAAATTTTTTATATGTCAAATAAGGTCAGGGTTGCCATTCTTTCCGGCGGCGACTCGGAAGAAAGGGTTGTTTCGGAGAAAAGCGCTTTGGTCGTTCACAAATACCTGCCAGAAGGCAAATACGATGCCAGGATTATCGACATCAACAGGGCTTCATGGACCGATGTCAGTACGGGACTGGCTATCGACAAAAATGATTTTTCCCTCAAAACAGGGGACAATAGATGGATCCCGGACGTGGTTTTCTGCGCCATACACGGAGCCCCGATGGAAAACGGCGTTATTCAGGGCTACTTCGACATCCTTGGCATTCCGTATACCTGCTGTAACGGCTTTGTTTCCGGGCTGACCATGAGCAAGTACCTGACCAAGCAGGTGTTGAAGGATCGCGGCATACCTATGGCAAAAGAGATCTTTGTGACACAGAAGGATTATGAAGCAGGATTGGATATTCCTGCCATCATTGACCAGCTGAAGCTGCCGCTTTTTGTCAAGCCCAATGCGCACGGATCCAGCTTTGGTGTCCGCAAGGTAAAATCGGCTGAGGAGCTGAAGCCGGCCATTGACTATGCTTTCGGATTTGACGACAACATCATGATCGAGGCCTTTATGGACGGCCGGGAATTCGGCAACGGTGTCATGCGTGTCGATGGGAAAGTAGTTGTCCTTCCCGTGACAGAGATCATCCCAGAAAATGAATTTTTTGATTTCGAAGCCAAATACGAAGGCGCGTCCAGAGAGGTAACACCGGCAGAGATCCCTGATGAACTGAAGCAACAGATACAATCGATGACAGCCCGGATTTACGAGGCGCTGGAGTGCAGCGGCTTTGTGCGGATCGACTATATCCTGATCGGCGATATCTTCCACCTGATCGAGGTCAATACGGTCCCCGGATTGTCGGAAGCAAGCATCATTCCCCAACAGGCAGTGGCGCACGGATGGACCTTGTCTGAGTTTTTTGACCTGGCTGTTACCGAAGCATTACATCCGAAAACCGGAAGATGACCTATTATTCCGACCGGCTGGAGCAACAACGGCTTCGTGGATTGTACAGGACCATGACGGTACAGGATTCCGGGCTGGCCGACTTTCAGTCCAATGATTACCTGGGCTACAGCCGGGCCATCTTTTCCGGTGAGATCGACCCTGGCAGTCCCTCAGGCGGGGCGACCGGATCGAGGCTTATCAGCGGCAATCATCCCATCCATGAGGAAACGGAACGGAATATTGCATCTTACTTCAATGCTCCTGCCGCACTTCTCTTTCCTTCGGGCTATCAGGCCAATCTTGGCTTGCTATCCTGCATAGGGCATAGAAATGATATTTTGCTTTACGATGAATACATCCACGCATCGGTGCACGATGGGATGAAGCTCAGCGCTATGCATAAATATGCTTTTCCTCACAATGACCTGGCTGGATTGGAAGAAAAGATCAAAATACACAGGGATAAAGGACGGATCATTGTCGCCCTGGAATCCCTGTATTCGATGACGGGATCGATCCCCGATATGGATGCGATCAGGGTGCTGGAACAGCGTTATGACGTAACGTGGATCATCGATGAAGCGCATGCCGCCGGCATCCTGGGCACCGGCCGGCTTGGACTGACCGCTGACCTGGATGGGTTCAAAGATCTGATACGGCTTGTAACTTTCGGCAAAGCGTTTGGATATGCAGGTGCAGCTGTGCTGTGCAGCGAGGAGGTCAGAACATACCTGGTCAATTTTTCCCGGCCTTTTATTTATTCGACCGCAATGCCACCGTCTGAAGTGGAAGCTATCAACCATATCCTTGATCACCACAGGCGAAGCACGGGTGAGAATCAGGCTTTGGATAAGAACATCAGGTACTTTCTTGAAAAAGCGGAAAAGGGAAGTGGCCGTCAAGACCTCACCCGTAACAATGGCCCCATCCAGTACCTGACCATCGGCGATCCTGAAAAAACAATAGCAGCAGAAAATGTGTTAAAAAATGCCGGCCTGGCTGTAAAGGCCATTCGTCCCCCGACTGTTCCTCCGGGTAATGCCGGGCTGAGGGTCAGCCTCCATGCGTACAATAATGAGGAGGAAATAGACCGGTTGTTTGAGACTATAGGTTAAGCTGTCCGGTAGACCAGGGGATGCCAGAAGTCGGCTTCTTTTAAAAAAAGACTATTGCGGTAGAAGGGGCATAAAAATAAAGACACTACCGGAGCAACCTTAAACAATATCACGTGAAAGAAACAGGCATTCGGGCTATTTACTTGAACACTCCGCCGGGCAATACAATGGATGATCTTTGGTCGGCGTATGAAGCCGGACAACCCGCTTTCCTTTTTGACAAAAGCCTGGATGCGCTTGTTTCTCCCTTTTCCATGACGGATGCTGAATTATTACAATCGGTCAACCATCCTGCCGGAGCCCTGAGCTTTGCCGACAGATCGACATTACTGGCCCTGAATACCATCAGATCTTTAGACAGATCGGTTCTGGCAGGAAGGCAGGTCATGGTTTCGGTGGGCTCATCCCGCGGGGCATCCGGTCTGATGGAGCGAAGCATTGATTACCTCAGGATACATGGCAAGGTACAGGCATACTCATCACCCATGACGACACTGGGCAACCTGGCGTCATTTATCAGCCAGAGCCTGGCCATCGACGACATGGAGATCGAGCACAGCATGACCTGCAGCACTTCATCCCAGGCTCTGCTCAATGCTGTTGCGTGGCTGAGCGCCGGCATGGCTGGCGTGGCGATAGCCGGGGCAGTAGAGACGCCCCTGACACCGCACAATCTGGCACAGATGAAAGCGCTGAAGATCTATTCCTTCGCCAGGGAAAACAATGACTATCCTGTACGAGCCCTTGACCTTCAAAAGAGCGTACCCGGCCTGGTTCTGGGGGAAGCGGCCATCTTCACGGTCGTCGAACCTTACAATGAAAACAGCATATTAAAGATCAAGGCATACGGTCACGCTACCGAAAGGCAAAAACACCCTGTATCTGTCGACGTACAGGGCGCCGGCCTGCAGACCTCCATGCGCATGGCGCTCGATATGGCCGGATACGATACGGTCGATGCGGTCATCTGCCATGCCACCGGGACGGTAGGAGGAGATAAAGCGGAGGTCAATGCAATAGATGCTGTTTTTAGATCAAGACCGTTGATCACATCCACCAAGTGGCTCACGGGGCATACGTTCGGCGCTGCGGGCATGCACAGTCTTTTATTGGCAGCATTGATGCTGGATAAGCAAACCTTTGTTCATCCCCCCTATCTGCAAAAACCTCATATTCAGCCGGCAACATTACGGACGGTCATGATCAATACGCTGGGTTTCGGAGGACAAGCCATCAGCCTGATCGTCGAAAAATAAAAAAATAGCGCCAGGTCTGTTTTATTTTTTATGTTTATACAAATATCATAACCCGGCATGAAGTATGTATTGCTCTTATTTTTCCCGTTGATTTTCTGGTGCTGTAACCCAAAGGAGGAAGATGTCATCATTAAGCCTTCTGAGGAAGAATTTACCCGCATTCCTGTCGGGAAGACAAATCCTGCCTTTGTTTTTGTCAATTATAAGCCCTGGTTTACCAAGGCATTCAACAAATCAAACTATCAGCCGCTAACAGGATTTTATGACAGCAACGACGATATTATCCAGGAATATCAATTATTGCTGATGAAATATTGCGGTATAGATGCGCTCGTGATCGACTGGTATGGCAATAATTCTGTGCCGGAATACAAGGCAAGCCTGAACGCAACAAACGCTATCGTAGAAAAAACAGCGGAAGCAGGACTTTATTTTACCATCGCGTATGAAGATACTTGTGTCAACCTGGCCGGCAGACAATCGGGCCGGTTGCCGGTTGAAATAGCCAGGGAAGATATGAAGTATATCGAAGATAAGTACTTTTCCAAAGTGAACAATGCCAAGATGGAAAACTTTGATCTGATGCTGACGCAAGGTCCGTTGTATTTCAAGACCAAAGAGGAATGGACGGAAATTATGGGTGTATTTAAAACCCAGCCGGTCATGCTTTCCTGGTGGACCTTGTCTTATAAGGCCGGTGAGAAAAATAGCCAGGGTGAGTTTGCATGGATCGACTTCAATCCATATCTGGATGAAACGAATAAGATATACTCAAGTGCCCACAGGTATAAGATTGGGGCCGTATTTCAGGGTTATAATGTATATAAGAACAGTCCGCATATTTTCGGTATCGATTCGCTGGGATATGAAGGAGGCAGGCTTTTGCAGAGAACCATGGATATCGCGGATGCCAGGAAGGCGCGTTATGTCCAGATCGTTACCTGGAACGATTACCAGGCGGGAACAATGGTAGAGCCAACGGTGGAGCGGGGCTTCGATGACCTGGAGCGTATCCAGAAATGGACCGGCGTGGATTATGGAAGATCCGATCTGGAGCTGATCTTTGAATATTATCAGAAAAAGGAAAAAAATAAGACAAATACGGCCACAACGGCACAATTAAAAGAGGTTTATTCCTCTCTCCTCAAACTGGATGTTGCTGGCGCCAGGGCAAAGCTGGCTGCCATTCCCTAATGCTCTGCCATCACTTCCTGCAGCATTCTGAGCATATAATCATTTTCATCCGGCAGACCGATGCTGATGCGCAGGCAATACGGCAGACCGAAAGATGCGAGTCGCCTGGTAAGCACACCTTTCGCCAGCAATGTATGGTAGTAGTACTCGACTTCTGCCTCATCTTTTAATACAATGGTGATAAAGTTGGCCACGGAAGAAATGGTCTTCAGCCCGAGAGAAGCATAGGCATCCGTAAGCTTTTTCATTTCCGCGACATTGTTTTCAACCGTCCTTTGCAGGAATTTCTGATCATCCAATGCCGCAAGTCCGGCTATCTGCGCCGCCAGGTTGGGGTCGAAGGTGAGCTTGACCTTCGATAGTGCCTGGATCAGGTACTCTGGCCCCAGGGCATATCCCAGCCTGAGGCCGGCCAGGCCGTATGCCTTGGAAAAGGTGCGCAGGACGATGACATTTTCATAATTATACTTCGAACAATCCGGATAATCCGGTGAGAGGGCCTTTGCAAACTCAAAATAGGCCTCATCCACGACCACAAGAATGTGCCCGGGAACCCGGTCCAGGAAGCTTTTCATTTCTTCCCGGGGAATCATGCGCCCTGTCGGGTTGTTGGGATTGACGAGATAGATGAGCTTGGTAGAATCGTCTATGGCATCGATGATCCCATCCAGGTCGAACCGGTGTCCTTCCAGCATCGGCACTTCCACACACCGGACGTCATTCATCCTGGCCATTACTTTTGCGGAGACAAAGGCTCCGTGTGAAGTCAGCATGCTTTCGTTTTCGTGTACGAAGGCCCGGAACATGGTGTATAGAATGGCGTCAGAACCATTGCTCATGAGGATACGTGATGCCGGCATATCAAGTAGGGACGATAATTTTTCCCGCAGATGGCCGGATGTGGGATCCGGGTAGAGGTGCAACCTTGACATTTCTTCTGCGAGCGCTTTGAGCGCTTTGGGGCTCGGGCCGAAGTTATTCTCGTTGCTACTGAGAATGACCTGCCTTTCCGGAAGCCTGTCATCGAACATATTGGCGCCGGGTTTGCCGGGTTTATAAGGCGCCAGGTTTTGTATATGCAGAGGAATCGTTACCATACTTTCTCGGATTATTATTGTTGGGATGAAACTATATGCTCGGATACCGGAAATCTTTCATATTGAATGTACAAATATATAAATTATGTATATGTGTGCTGATTTTATAACCGTTTTGACAGCAGGAAAAATTTTTCAGCGTATCAACCGGATTAGAATAGCCGTCGATATCGTGTAAGTTTTTTTTGGGAGACTGTACATAAACGCCAGATTTTTAAACATTTATTTTGCCAATTATTGAAAATAATTATACCTTTGCACTCCATTATTAAAAAGGGTATTAAACATACAGCAAATGAATACGATAGCTATAAACGGAAGCAAAAGACAGGAAGTCGGTAAAAAAGCAACAAAAGCAGTTCGTGCATCCAATGCAATTCCTTGTGTTCTCTATGGTTCTAAGGATGTGGTACATTTCCAGACTACGGAGGCCGATCTTCGCCACCTCGTTTACACGCCTGATTTCCAGGTAGTAGAATTGTCTATCGAAGGCATTAAGGCCAAAGCCATCCTCAAAGATATTCAGTTCCATCCTGTAAGAGATAATATCGTACATGTTGACTTCCTGGAGCTCGTAGATGGCCAGACTGTTAAGGTCGAGATCCCGCTGAAAACCAAAGGCTCCAGCCCTGGTGTAAAGGTCGGTGGCAAGCTCATCCAGTCAGTACGTAAGGTTAAGGTCAAAACGACTCCCGAGAAGCTGGTATCAGAACTGTATGTCGATATCAGTAATCTTGAGCTGGGTCAATCCTTAAGGGTCAAAGACATCATCGGAGAAGACGGTGTTGAGATCCAGCAAAACGGCAGCATTCCCGTGGTAAGCATCGAGATCCCACGTGCTTTGAGAAGTGCAGCAGCCAACAAAGAATAATCCTTCCGGGATCTGAGATAAAATTTTTTAAGTATCACAAGTGCTCCGCCTGCAAGCAGAGCACTTTTTTTGTAAAAAAACGAGCCGGGATCAACCGCGGCCCGTTTTTCCGTATAAAAAGCATTTTTCGTTATTCCCCTACTACAATTTTGTGACTCGATGCGATGCCTTTCTGACCCGAGACGGACAAAATATACATACCCTGGCCTAAGCCATCGAAGGACAGATCCATATGATTGAGTCCGGACTCAAGCAGGACATGGTGCCTTAGGATCACCTCCCCTATCATATTTCTTATACACAGGTCGACCGGTTGAGCGGTACCGGATGTTATGTCCAGGCTCAACGGTGTATTCCGGCCGACGACCGTCATAAGCTTTTCTATAATGAGGTCCTTGCCTTCCCTGTTGATGGCAGCCACATTGCTATAAGAGATCATGCCGGATCTTTCCTCCATACGCAGGCGGTAGTATAAGATACCTGTACCGGATATATCCTTATCTTCGAAAGTATAGCTGGCTACTGTGGCATTACGGGCGTAAACAAAGCCTGTTGCATTAAAGTTTTTTCCGTCATGACTGCGTTCTATGACATATTTATCCATGGACGCTTCGTCACGGCTCGACCATATCAGCTTGTTTCCCGCAGGTTCATGATATCCACTGAAGGAAATCAGATTGACGGCAAGCGGGATGTATTGTTTTATCACCACGGAAAAATCCTCTACCTGGCCGTTTACCGGGGCAAAACATGGGCCTGTGATGGCAGAAGTGCTGGTGATGACACGCATCCTTAAAAGTTTATTGAGCGTAGGAGAGACAGGTGTTGTAAAGCTGAAGGATACCGTTCCGCACCAGCTTGTGGTTCCGCTGGTTACGACAAGCTCTCCTGCATCTCCGAAATCACCGTCGTTATTATAGTCGATATAGATGCGTATTGATTCGAATAGCGGGGTAGAACAATTTCCTACGGTAACCGATACAGGATATTCCGTTGCCGGCGCCAGGGTAACGATATCGGTACAGGAACGGTCTACATAGATACTTCCGTCGGTAGTACCCACGCCGCTGGTATTATTTAGCCCGTTGAGGCTCAGGCCCTGTAAGCCGGCAGTACCCGGTATGCCGCCAGGGATAGGGCAGGAGGTTGTATTGAGCGGTGGCGCACCCTCGACTATGACGGCGTTGCTGACCGTATAGGACGCTGTTCCGTTGGTGGTGATGGTCGTTGAGAAGGTTCCCGGTGTGTTGTATGTTACAGTAGGCTGCTGGTCCGTACCGCTGGCAGGACTGCCCCCGGTGAAGGTCCAGGTCCTGGTGCTTCCGTTTACGGATTTATCCTTATAGGTGACGGATCCATTGTTACATACCGCTCCGGGATTCACTACAAAAGAAGCAGCAACTGTTCCGGTACAGTTGCTCAGACATGTCCTGGAGGAAATGTGACCACTCATCACGCTGCGGGAATCAGAAGACCACTCGTTGGAAGTACCGACAGAAGGAGCCATAATATAAGGAGCTCCGTCAGCATCATGGCTTGCCCCGAAGTTATGGCCGATCTCGTGTGCGGTCATAACTCTCAGTGAAGTGGCGTTGGCTGAAAAGTCCTGCAGAATGTGATACCGGCTTCCACCACATACCACGCCGACATAGGCGAGGCCTACTGTTGTTCCGTCGAAGTCGCGATCAGTCCAGAATTGTGCCACATCATAGGAAGTTCCGAATCCGCCGTTATTGCCCCATGTCCTGAAATTGGGCAAGACAGTACTCGGGTCGGTTGATACGGTGAGCGGAGTTAACGGATCATTGCTCTGCTGCGTGCTTACATACTGGGTTACGATGGTGTATTCTATATTTTCGATAAACTCATGGCGATAATTGAAAGCGACGTTATTCATCACCGCAATATTATGGTTCTGCACATTGGCTGCGGAGCCATATTTAGCATACATAAGGGCATCGGAAGCGATGGCGAGCTCCACGACCAGGCATTGGTTGACAAAACGCTCTTCAAGCTTGCCGGGAGTCTCAGTATCGACCAGGTGCCGTTCGGTCACACCACAGGTAAATGTTCCGTCCATGATAACATCCCTGGAATTGTATATCAGCACTTCATTCTGGCCACTTTCCGGATCGAAAAGCAGGGATTGCTCTATAAAGTACTCTTCCCTGCCGGTCGATACCAGGGCATTGATAAAGTCTTTATCGATCGTAAGACTGATATGACCCGACTGGCCTTCCATCACGCCGTCAAAGGTCTTGACGGTATGTTCCTTCAGGATGGTCTGACCGTTTTTACCGGCTATGGTGACAAAATAATCCGGTGCAATGAGATTGTTTTCGGTAAGCACGAAGCGCCAGCTTTTTTCTCCCACCTGAATGGACAAACGCCGTTCCCCGGCACTGATAGCCTGATGGATAGAAGCAATGTCGACCTGAGCTTTTGAGGAGGAGATGAATTTTGTGTGGATGGATGTCCGTTCATCTTTTTTGAAGTTGTCAAACAGGATCTGTGTCTGACCTGCTGTTTTAAAAACCGTTATATTAAATATAAACAACAGGCAAAGAAGATAACTTTTTTGCATGAGGGTAGGATTAAAAATAAATAAACAAAGTCCGGGGAAATACTTAACGGAATGTAAAATTAACAAAAATAGGTTACATATAATTCATTTTTATAACATATTATTTAATTCTTCTATGTCACCTGTTTTTTGCATTAAGAAGAGATCGGACTTTCCGGAATATATTTGTGTAACCCGCATTTATTCAGGCTTTTGTATAATAAAATACCGTAAAATAGGAATATTGTAAAATTTTTATCTGAATAGAGTTAGGGGAAAAGCAGAATTTTGTGTCATAGCTATAAAAGAAAAAATAATCGTTGAACGCATTAAGTGTTATCGTTGACGGGAGACATGAATCGGAATAAACCAACACCAGTGCTGCCGTATACTCTACCCGGCGAGGTTGTGAATGGGGATGTGACTCCCGACCGGACGACGATCATTCCGGCAGAGGACTTTATCCGCAGGGTTTTTGAGACGGATCCGAAGCAGGGATGTACTATCCTGTTCAGGCATTATTACCCGGTGCTGTGCAGTCATGCAGCCCGTTTTGTCTATTCCAAAAGCATTGCTGAAGATATCGTTACCGAGGTATTCGAGGTGTTCTGGTCCAGGAAAGGCTTTCTAACCGTTAATACCTCCTACAGGAGCTATCTGTACAGAGCAGTGAGAAATACATGTATCAACTACTTACAGCGTGAATTCAGAAAGAACCGTTACGTAGAGCTGGCTTCGGTGGAAAATGAATCCTGCCCGGAGCTGTCACCCCTGCAAAACATCAACTTCGATGAAATGACAAAGCTGATCGATGCTACCATTCAGGGTCTTGCCCCGAAGTGTCAGAGCGTTTTTGTCATGAGCCGTTTTGAAGGATTGAAGAACAAAGACATCGCCAACCAGCTCGGAATCACCGAAAAGGCGGTCGAGGCACATATTACCAAAGCCCTGACCAGACTGCGCATGGCCCTTAAAGCCTATTTATAAAATCAAAAATGAAAAGCATGGACACCAGTAATTCTCCCGATAACATACCGGAGGCTCTTTGGAATAAATATTTTTCCGGAACGGCCAACCCGGTTGAAAAACGCCAGATCCAGCAATGGATCTCCAATCCTGCCAATACGGAACAATATTATACGGCTCTTCATAAATGGGAGAGCGACAATCTCCAGTTTTCGGTAGATCTGAAGGCTGCAGAACAGCGCATCTTTCATGCTGAAGCATATGCTGCAGATGGCGGAGAAAAAGGTGAATACACTTCAAGCCCGTTTTTCAAAAGACATTGGTGGAAGATGACAGCGGTAGCCGCATCTTTGACGGCATTATTCTTTTTGTGGAAAAAAGATCCCGGAGAGATGATCACCTACTCTACCGCGAAAGGTGAGGTAAGGTCCATTGCCCTGCCTGACAAAAGCACCGTTTTGCTCAATGAAAACTCCACCCTGGTAGTTCCGGGGGATTTTGCCGGGCATGGAAGCCGGTCCGTTTTTTTGAACGGGAATGCCTGTTTCCAGGTAAAACATACGGTTGACAGTAAAAAATTCATTGTCAACACATCCCATCATTGCCGCATCGAAGTATTGGGCACGGAATTCGATGTATTCAGCACTGCCGACAGCTCCAGGATATACCTGAAATCCGGAAGCATAAGACTTTATTCCAAAAATAAGCACACGCCCATCCTCATGAAGCCTGATGATATAGTCAATATCGGAAGTAACCGTAACGTCCGGGTTCTTCCCAAACAAAATTACTGGCAATATAAGGCATGGGAAAACCATCATTTTGTCTTTAATGCCACTACGCTCGATGACATTGCGAAGATGCTGGAAGGCCAGTTTGATATGAAGATCTCTATTGCCGAACCTTCCCTGGGCAAACGGGCCATTTCCGGTACCTACCAATGGGAAGAGGCCTCCGATATCCTTTACATCCTTTCCGACATCCTCAGCTTTGATATTGAAAGATCGGACAATCATTATGTGCTTAATCTTAAAAATCAATAGTGTATGAGTAAAAAACTACTTGTATTGCTCTGCTGCACAACACTGACATGCACGCTTCCTTCCTTTGCCCGTCCTGATTTTGCATATCAGGCGGTCGAAGATCAGCCGGAGAAAGGAAAGATCCCACTCAAGCAAGCGCTGCTTCGTATCAGAGATATGTACAAGGCCAGCATCCTTTTTGAAGATGAAATAGTGGTGGCTTACCAGGTTGATAAAAATATTATTGACAAAAAATTGTCGATCGAAGCCAACCTTTCCAGGCTGCTTCAGCCTTTTCAACTAAAATATAAGCTTGTCAAAAATTCTTATATCATCATCGACCCGTCACGCAGTCAGGGCTCTCTGGATATTTTGCCGGTCCATGATGCAGGACAGATATTACGCAATGCCGGTGAGATCAGGCTCTACGGAACCGTACGTGACCAGAAGGGACAGCCGCTGGAAGGCGTTACGGTCGCCCTGATGAATACGGCAACAGGAACAATAACGGATAAGGATGGCAGGTATGAGCTGCTTTTTGATGAAGAGGAGAAAAGCCGGAACGTGGTTTTTTCCTATGTAGGCTACGAGACCCGTATCATTCCCTTTGCTTCCGGGCAGAAGATCGATGTCAGCATGCAGGAAGATGCCAAAATGCTGGATGATGTGCTGGTCGTCGGTTATGGAGAACAAAAACGATCCAACGTTACCGGGTCTGTTTCCAAGGTCAATGTCGATGACCTTGAAAACAAATCGCGGCTCAGGCTGGATCAGGCGCTTCAGGGTATGGTAGCGGGAGTTACCGTTACCCAGAACGGAGGCGCGCCCGGCGCGCCTCCTACCATTCATATACGTGGCGTGGGCAGCATCTCCAATACCGAACCGCTGTGGATCATCGACGGTGTGCGGATGGAGCCGGGTAACTATTTCGATATCAACGATGTGGAAAGCATCGAGATCCTCAAAGATGCTTCCTCGGCTGCGATATATGGTGCAAAAGCTGCGCACGGCGTCATCCTTGTGACGACCAAAAAAGGAAAGGGAGAGCTGCAGGTCAATTTTAAAACTTCTGTGGGAAAAAGAACGCCGATCCGCCTTCCAAATCTGCTGAACAGCGCTGACTTCGTCAGGTACAAAAAAGAAAGCAGGCTCAATGCCGGCCAGAATCCCGAACCGTCCTGGGACAATTATCAGTATGACACCGACTGGATCGATGCCTTCTATGCCGGCAGCGGCATGATGTACAGCAACGCCCTGAGTATTTCGAAGGGGGACGAGCGTTTTAATTATTACGTATCCTTTGGTTATGACAACGAAGACGGCATCCTCATCGACAACAATTATCAGCGCTACAGCGCCCGCATCAATTCCTCCTCAAGGCTAAAATCCTGGATCAATGTCGGGGAAAATATCCTGCTTTCGCGGGTCGTTGAGAATCCGATAGGCAATAATAACGAAAACTATACAGGCGCTATCCCTTATCGCTCCATTCCTATCATGCCCATCTATGATGAAACAAATCCTTATGGAGGCTGGGGACGGGCACCGGTCTATTTTCAGGGACCGAATCCCGTGGCCACTCAATATCAGCAGCACGAGAAACGCATCTATAACAGGCTCAACAGCAGTGTTTTTATGGATATTATTCCGTTCAAAGGGTTGACCATAAGGGGCACGGCAGGCTTCAATTTTACGGCATACCAGGGAGAGCGTTTTGATGAGGCCTTCGATTACGGGGCCTTTGCCAACCCGATCAATAGCCTGACATTCAGCAGCGCCAATGACCAGAGCATCATCGGCAATATTGTCGCAACCTATGCAACAACGATGGGCGATCATGACCTCAAGATCATGGCAGGATGTGAGGCGCAGGAGTTTGAGACCAAACATTTCAACGTCTCCGGGACCAATTTCCCGGTCGATATAGCCCGCAGCTTTAACCTTTCGACCGGTGTGATCAGCGCTACCGACCGGTACAACATCTACCAGAGCCGGCTTTTGTCCCAATTTGGCCGTATCAATTATAGTTTTAAAGAGAAATATCTCCTGGAGGCCAATATCCGCAGAGATGCATCGGCACCCAAGTTCGGTCCGTCCAATATCTGGGGCCTCTTTCCTTCTTTTTCGGCAGGCTGGCGGATCTCCGGCGAAGAGTTTTTTAAAAACATTCCCTATCTGACCAATGCCAAGCTGCGCATCAGTACGGGTAAGCTCGGCTCCGATAATATCGGTGACTATATTTATCTCAAGACCTATACGTCCCAGTTTTCGACCTATGCCTTTGACCAGCAGGGCGCCAACAAGGTTTCCGGTTTTTATATCAGCAAGTTTCCCAACGGAGATGTCAAGTGGGAAGAGGTCAATATGCACGATATCGGCCTCGACCTGAGAGCATTCAAAAACAAGCTTTCTTTCAGCATCGACTATTATATCAAAGATACCAGGGACCTGCTTTATGCCGTGCCGATACCGCCATCGGTAGGTATCTCTGTCAATAACTTTGATGCGGTCAATCCCGAGATCAATATCGGAACGATGAGAAATACGGGCATCGACATCGAGCTGGGCTATCAGCAGCCGGTCCGGGCCTTTGACATTGCCTTGTCGGCCAACACGTCCTTTATGAAAAATAAAATGCTGAGCCTCAATGGCGACCAGTATATAACCGGCGGCAATGGCGGCGGACTGATAGGCGGTATGACCAGGACCCAGCCCGGATTGCCGATATCCAGCTTTTACGGTTTTGTGGTGCAACAGATGCTCAACAGTGAAAATGACGTATATGCCGTGAATACGTATGCTGATGACGGTTTTTACCAGGAAACAGGGACCGGGCCGGGAGATTTTATGTATAAGGACATCAACGGCGACGGGGAGATCACCACTGACGACCGCGTCGTACTGGGCAATCCCTGGCCTAAGATGACCTATGCGCTTAATGCCAGTGTCGCGTATAAAAAAATGTTCGATCTGGCAGTGCAGTTCCAGGGAGTTCAGGGCGTCGATGTATTTAATGCAAATAAGGCTTATTCCCGGTTTTTCTTTGGCGACAATAATGCTACAACCGATATTTTCGAGGCCTGGACGCCGGAAAATCACACGCAGCATCCGCGCAATATTGCCAGCGACCCCAACGGTAACTTCAGCAAGCCTTCCAGCTACTTTGTAGAAGACGGATCCTACCTCAAGCTGCGCAATGTCCAGTTGGGCTTTACCTTCCCCTTTTATATGCTGGAACGGCTGAGGATCAGGAAGCTCCGCTTATATGCCAATGCCAACAACCTGCTGACATTTACCAGGTACAGCGGCCTCGATCCCGAGATAGCGGGAAGCAATACCAGCCGGGGCGTCGACTTTGGCCTGTATCCGCAGGTCAGATCGTTCACCATAGGACTTGATGTACAGTTTTAATCAGTAAAAGTGAAGACCTGCATGAAAAAGATATTTTCCATATTCAGCCTTATCCTCCTTGTTCCGTGCCTCCTTTTCGTCTCATCGTGCTCCAAGGATTATCTGGACATTACCAATGAAAATGAGCTCAGTTCTGCTAATTTTTTCTCCAAGATCTCTGACTTTGACCTTGCGCTCAACGGAGTATACGATGCAGCGAAGGGAATAGACCTGTACGGACAGAATTTTTATATACAGACCCTCCTTGCATTGCCACACGAGTCGGATTACTGGAATGCACAGAACCGCAATGATGTCCTGGCCAGTGATGCCAATGTGGCTATTACCTGGCGTGCCCTGTACCGCATTGTTGCCCGTGCCAATGACATATTGGAGAATGCGCCTAAGTTTATAGAGAATAAGGATCCAAATGCGGAAACGGTCGCCCAGCTGGAAAAGATCATTGCTCAGGCCCGGTTTTTGAGAGGCTTTGCCTACTTCCACCTCGTGCGATTGTGGGGTGTCGATTCTTATGCGGCTGACAGCTCGGCGATGGCTGTTCCGGTATTTACAAAAGTGGCCTCCACACGCGCTGAGATGATGATGCCCAGGTCCAGTGTCGGTGCCGTTTATAATTTCATTTTATCCGATTTTAAGGCTGCGGAAGAGAAACTTCCCCTTTCCTGGGATGCCGCCAATATCGCCCGCATCAGCAAGGTGGCTGTTCAGGGGTTTATCGGCCAGGTGTATCTCTATATGGAAGATTATAACCAGGCCAAAACCTACTTCGAAGAGGTGATCAACAGCAACAAATACCAATTGGTAGAGGCCGACCGTTACAACGACCTCTTCCAGGGCAAAAACGAATTCAGCAAAGAATCTCTTTGGGAGATCAGCTATACCATAGATATGGTCCAGAACATCTGGGAAAACGGTCTGGGATCGGGCATTGCGCTCACCTGCGCCCCTCCCGGAAGGGGATGGAGCAACTGTACGCCGCATGGTGTCAACATTTTCCGCATGGGCAATGATCCGCGGGCAAAGGTTTGTTTCTATGATCCGGCCGACCTGGTGGCTACGACCGACGGAACCTATGCGCCTGCCGGCGTCAGTGAATTTAACCATACGGGCCACAGCTTCCGCAAGTTTGTTCCCCAGGACTACAGCGTCTATTCCACCAACCGCAATAGCGGTATCAATTTTCTCATCATGCGCCTTGCCGATGTGTATCTCATGTATGCAGAAGTAATGAACCATCTGGGGGATGATGTGACCGCATCGGAATATATGAATAAAGTACGCCGGCGTGCTTACGGCTTCAGCCCGGAAGGAGGTCAGCCCGGTGTGGATTATACCGGATTGGCAGGAGTACAGTTGCGGGATACGATTCGCGAAGAACGTTTCAGGGAGCTGTTTGCCGAAGGGCACCGCTGGTATGACATCTGCCGTTGGAAGATCGTAGAGAAGGAAGTTCTGAAATACAATGAGTACAGGAAAACCCAGGGACCCATCGTCTTCGATGCCAAGGACTATTATTATCCCATCCCCCTGAGCGAGATCGATAACAATACTGCCATGCGCCAAAGTCCCGGATATTGATGAGGATGTGGATCTACATATTATTGTTGGGCTTTGCTTCGTTTTCTTCCTGTGACCCGGAAGAGGGTATAACTCCTGTATTGACTCCACAGCCGGTATCGAAGACCAATCCGGCCAGGGTTTTTATGCATTTTATGCCCTGGTTCCAAAGCAGGGAGATATCGGGATTCTGGGGTTATCATTGGCGAATGAACAATCAGAACCCGGAGATCACAGATCAGGCCGGCCGCAGACAGATCGCTTCCCATTATTATCCCCTTACAGGACCTTACGACAGCCGGGATCCCATCATCATCGAATATCAGCTGCTGCTTATGAAATATGCAGGCGTCGATGGCGTGCTTATCGACTGGTACGGCACCCACAACGTCAATGATTACGCTGCCAATCAGAAAGGAACCGAGGCTGTGGTCCAGAAAATAGCTGAGACCGGGCTCCGGTTTGGCATCGTCTATGAAGAATATACTGCCGGCATTGTTGCCGATAAAACTGACAAAACGGCAATAGAAGCGGCTCGTGCTGATATGGAATTTCTTCAGGATCGTTATTTTCCTTCTGCAAGCTATATCCGTGTAGACGGATCACCGCTCCTGCTGACCTTCGGGCCGAGATATTTCAACAACGCATCCCAGTGGACACAGATCTTTGACATCCTGCCGCATAAGCCTGTTTTTCTGCCGCTTTGGAACCATACTTCCAGGGTCGGGACATCCAATGCACAGGGGGAGTTTGCATGGGTGGACTTCAGCCAGGATCTGTCGGAAATGAATAGCTTTTACAACAAAGGGTTTAAATACCTCATCGGCTCGGCTTACCCCGGTTTTCATGATTTCTATGCGGAAGGTAATGCCGGCACGAGCTACGGTTATGTAGACTACGATCGGGGAGAGAACCTCGAAAAGCTCCTGGCTAAAGCAGCCGAGCGTAATGCTGAATATGTTCAGCTCGTCACCTGGAATGATTACGGTGAAGGAACGATGATCGAGCCGACCGTTGAACGCGGCTTTGATGACCTGGTCCGTATCCAGCAATGGACTGGCGTTTCGTATGGACGGTCCGAGCTGGAAATGATCTATCGCTATTATAACAAAAGAAAACAATACAGGGACGACACCGAAAGGTCAGCGATCCTTTTAAAAGTATACCAGAAGCTTAATGCGCTTGATGTCGAAGCAGCCCGTTCGCTGCTCGACAGCATTCCTTAAAAACGAATTGAATCAACATTTATAAATTACTTAAATCGTATTAAATATGACAAAATTATTATCCAAGGTGATGCTGATGTTACTTGCGCTGCCATTGCTGTTTACATCATGCGACAAAGACGATGACGGTCCCGTAGAATTGCTGCCGAAACTCGAAGGTCTGTATGTATACGGAAGCAATACTGTGGCATTATCCGCTACCGATCCCAATGCACGGATGGCTCTTGCACAACTCGTTCCTGACCAGGGTGCCAAGGTCGACAATATGCCAGGTGTGTATGGCAAGCTCATGTATATCGGAGCGAACAGTACGCTCAAGGTTGTCCAGGTTGTCGGAGAAGCAGCAGCAAGATATGGCCTCACCGGTGGCGGCACTATTAAATCAGGTACTGAAGTCGGCTCTGTCAACGATCAGGTCGTAACCGGAACTCTCGTAAAAGACGGTGATGATATCAAAATTAAGGACGAAGGGCTGTATTATGTGTACATCGATGTCAATACGCTCAATTTTATCGCCAGTCCGGTCAAGGCCGACATGATCGGCGACGCGACACCGCAGGATTGGGCTGCCGGAACAGCTCTTCCCATGGTTTCTACCAATAAGGATTCTACTGTTTTTGAAGGTACGCTCGACCTGAAAGCAGCGGCCGGATACCGTTACCGTTTCAATGACGGCTGGAACCCGTTTGCCGACCAGAACATCGTCGTCATGGGTAGCCTCGGTGTGCCGGATTACGGTGTGGCATGGGATACCGGAGTCAACGATCTCGGTTTCTATCTGAGCAATATACCGAATAAGATTGGAGGAGCAACCAAGGTTCGCCTGACGTATACAGCCAAGACCACCAAGTGGAAAGAGCTCAAGATCAGCGCCCTCGATAATGTCCAGCTCAACCTTTTCGGAAATGCTTTCATTCTTGAAAATGGCAATGAAGCTGCCTGGGATCTTCCATATGGTTTGTCCAAGCCTACTGTCAACGGAACAAAATACACCTGGACCTGGACGCTCAACCTGATCGAAGGACGTCAGTTTGTCATCAACCAGGATGGCGGATGGGCGGGCATCATCGTCGCTTATCCGGGCAATGCGCTGGAAGGCGATGCCTTCTCTGATGGCAAGATCGTCGACGCCACGACGGAAGGTAATCCCGACGCAAATTTCTACGTGAAGGTCGGCGGCAACTATAAGATCTCCCTGACCATCGACGGTGCCGGTGGTGCCCGCACGGTCAACATTACAGCACAATAAGCGTGTTAAAATATGGATGATACCTCCGGGGATTTCCGCATATGACGTGACTTTGCGGAGAACATTTTGAACGGGGCGGCTTTGGGCCGCCTTTGTTTTTTTAATAGTGACCGGTATTCTTGTATTAAAATTGTATAAATTTGATAAGAACAATTTGCCTAATAGTTTTCCCTATTAAAAAAACATAAATATGCAAACCGGCCATCTGTCTCAATATCGTACAATCATCAAAGCTCCGGTTGAGAAGGTATGGGAAGCGCTGACCGACGCCGCCATCGTAAAACAGTATTTTTTCGGCTCTGACCAGGTGACCGATTGGAAAGTTGGCAATCCCATCATATGGACCGGTGAGTACGAAGGCTCCCGGTATGAAGACAAAGGTATCGTGCAGGAATATATTCCTAACCGGAGGCTGTCCTATAGCTACCTGAGCAGTTGGAGCGGCCTGCAGGATGTGCCGGACAATTATTTGCTTGTATCCTATGAGCTGAGGCCGGTGCCTGAAGGCACAGCGCTAACGATCACCCAGTCCAACTACGATGAAGAAAAAGCCGCACATTCGGAAAAAAACTGGGCGGTAGTGGTCGACGGGATGAAGAAGATAGTGGAAGGATAAAAAGGCATGCCAAGCAAGTATTCGATACGGCGAAGTTTTTAATGTTGTATATAATTTAGAGCCGGATATTCTGATCTTTCCGTATATTTAATAGTTAAATACGACAATAGAACATTTATAAAATCAAAGCTTATGAAAGGTATACATCCCTTTTTTGCGATCGGAACCGTTGGTATGATCATCACATCCGTAATGCATATGCTTTTTTCTCTCGTGATATCAGGCTCTTTTTCTCATCAGTCTTTTTACGTGATGTATCCGATCTTTACTGCCTTTCTTATTTCCGGTACGGCATTGATGGTAAAGAAGCAAAGAGAGGTCAATCCGCAATAACGAAGGTAAGATATTGTCCCGGCAGGTCACTTCCGGGCTTATTTCGCTGTTTTTACCAGTGAGATAACATTTCGAACATAGCTGTAAACTTATCAGAGTATGTCCAAAAAGGTCAATCCCGTACCATATGACCATCAGAATATCATACCTTATATCATGGTCGATGATGTCAGTATGCTGATAGCCTTTCTACAATCGGCATTCGGAGGAGAGCTGGTGTATATGCTGGACAGGAACGACGGAACCGTTATGCATGCTGAAGTAAAGATCGGCCCTTGCAGGATCATGATGGGAGAGCCGAACGACCAATTCGGCGCGATGCCGGGATCCCTTTATTTGTATGTCCCGGATTGTGACGCTACGTATCAGGCAGCATTACGCGCCGGCGCGACACCTGTGACGGAGGTCAGGACCATGGAACATGCGGGAGAAAGATACGGGTGTGTCCGGGACTTTACAGGAAATATCTGGTGGATAGCCTCCCACGTTGAAGATATGACCCTTGAAGAATCACAAAGAAGGATCCGGGAAACGGAAAAACCTTCCGATGAATAATATGGACAGGATTTTGTCAGACCTCTCTTAAATCTCTTAAAAAAGATTGCATCCTGGCGTTTTTACTTATCTGGTGGAGTAGATTATTCCTTTATAATTATTAGCCGCTCCTGCTGGTATAGATTTTTACTGTACAACCCAAGAAGATAGGTGCCTGGCGCGAGACCTCCTGTTTCGATGTTGCCTTTATAGGCGTCCTGCTGACAAATTTTGCCATTCAGGTCGCGGATCACATATCGCAGCGGCTGCGTATTTCTTGTCTGTACTGTTATGTAATCTTTGGCGGGATTTGGAAAAACTTCCCATATTTTTGGCTGGAATACGACCGTCCTTACCGGAGAGTATTGCTCATGTCCATCGATAGTCGTGAATTTCAACCGGTAATAATTCTTTCCCTCCAAAGGCCGTACGTGTTTGAAATTATAAATACCATGGGCTCCTTCCGGCATTGGAAATTCGCTTAAGGTAATAAAGTCACTTCCTTTTCCACAGTGTTGCAACTCTATGGCTTTGAGGTTCTTCATATGCCTGAAAGAGAATCTTATCTGCGTATAGCTGTTGGATGCTTCTGTTTCAAAAAGAAGATCATCAACATTTAAAAACGCATAAATTCCTGTCCGTGGATAGTTTGTTACGACCTCCCAGATCATATTTTGAAGATAATCCGCCAGTTCCTGCGAAGGAGGCTCTATTCCGTCTACCAGGTCGGTAGGAAGCCCCACCGGGCTTGTATTGAATATACATGCATAATGGATCATGGCTACCGCATATGAGCCAAGATTATTTACATGGATGTTGTCACTGAAAAATTCGGAAATGTCCGTAATCCCGGGCACTAAGCCAAGCTGTATGTCATCGTATATCCGCGCCATCATTTTATGCCCGGGTATCAGATATACCGGCGGACAGCCAGCCGGACGGTGATCATTGGCATAAACCTGCATATTTTCCCATTCTTCACCCTGTATATCGAGCATCTCTCTCCATGGCCCGTCAGAATGGTCGATATTGGTCCAGGTCGTCCATAATAAGGTCGGTGCGCCATTGCCATTATTGCCGTTTTCCCAGGCATTATTGACGAACAATGACAAGAACATCCTCTGGCTTTCCAGCCCTTCCAGGTACCATTCCGCCGTACCTCCGCCTTCATAATAGAGAGGCACTCCCTCCGTTATACCCAGAAGCTCCCAGTCGCCGATGTCATGACGTGCGTCGGGTGACCATTCCGGAGGGTTGTTCCATCGCCAGGCCATATTGGAGCCTGGAATAGTGGATTTTCCGATAATATCCCCGGCCCAGTATCCTAATTCTTCGGTCATCAGCTGCACAAAAAGCCCGGGCCATGGGTGAAAGAGCGGATCGGTCAGGCTGTGTCCGGAATGGATCTGTTTTATGTCAAAAGGATAGGGTTGCTTGGGAGGAAGGTCTCCCTGACCATACAGGGATGTAACAGATATTGCTGCTATAAGCAGCCAGAGCAAAGGCAGACGGCACATGATCAAAATAGTTGGGTTCCTTACAAATATAATCTTTATTTACTATTCCGGGAATGATCATCTTTCCCGGCTCCTTACTTATTATAATAAGCGTTATTAACCTCCGATTGCCCGTTGCTGAGCATGGTCAGGAAGTTTATTTTCTCCCTTCTTCCGGCACATGAAATTCAAAGCCGACGCCAAATACATTTTCAACCCGGATCCCGGGATCCTCTTTCAGATATTTCCTGATCTTGGTTATAAATACGTCCAGGCTTCTGCCCAGGAAATAATCGTTTTTTCCCCATATGGAGACCAGCATCTCTTCTCTCTTTATGACCTTGTTTTTATGGTTACACAGGTAGCGGAGCACTTCCGCTTCTTTTACGGTTATTCTTTTTATCTCACTGCCCAGCTTCAGGCATTGGTTTTTATAGTCAAAAACATAGCTGCCTATGTTCAGGAGCGGGCCATCGTTATGTGATTCACCGTTATTCAGCCTGCGGACAACAGCCTTCAGCTTCCATACCAGCTCTTCCTCATCAAAAGGCTTGGTGATGTAGTCGTCGGCGCCCAGGCCATATGCCTTTAGCTTGTCTTCCTTCAGCGCTTTGGCGGAAATAAATAAAAGGGGGATATCCCTGCTGCGTGCCCGGATGCTTGCGGCCAGGGAAAATCCGTCCATGCGTGGCAGCATGACATCCAGCAGGCACAGATCAAAATCATTGCTTTTGAAAGCATTGAACGCCATCTCGCCGTCTTTGTACAGCTTGACGTCGAAGCCTTCCGAATCCAGGTATTCGACTAACAGGAATCCCAGGTTCAGATCATCTTCTGCGAGCAATATTCTGTATTTCCGTTCAGCCACAGGGCAATTCAATTGTAAACGTGGTGCCGGAATTTATCCTGCTTTTTAGTCCGATCGATCCACCGTGCTGTTCAGCAATCCACCTGACATACGGCAATCCCAGGCCAAAGCCTTTGACATCGTGAACATCGCCTGTCGGGACCCTGAAAAACTTATCAAACACTTTCTTATGGAATACCGGATCTATTCCACACCCGCTATCGGAGATATCGATGACCAATCTGCCGGCAATATTTTTTGTTTTGATAGAAATAACCGGCTGTTTTCCCGAGTATTTTACGGCATTATCGATGATGTTCCTGATGGCGTTTGACAGGTGTGTTCTGTCTCCCGTCACAATATGATCTTCTGCTGCAAGAAGTATATTTATCTTCCCGTTGGCCATATCTTCCCTTATGGAAAAAGATCGGATGACCTTTTCTATAACCTGGTGCATGTCTATATTTTCCCTTCGTATAGGGATCTCACCCCTTTGCAGAGCGGTCATACCCAATACTTGCTCTACCTGGTGCTGCAGCTTTTCATTTTCTTCTATGATAATGCCGGCAAAATGGCGGACCTTATCTCCACCGGGCTCATCCTTTATGATCATCCTGCCGGCGAGCGAAATATTGGTCAGCGGTGTATTGAATTCATGAGTCATATTGTTTAAAAAGTCAGTTGTATGTTCTGCTATTCTTTTTTCTTTCAGAAGCGAAAAGACGGTCCTCCACGAAATTATAAGAACGAGGAGGATGAGTATGACCGAAGAAATAAATGGCAGCCCCATCTCTGCACGGATATACTGTGCTTTGTCCGGAAAGACCAGCTTCAGCTCCAGACTGTTCCGGCCCGGAGTTTCGTCCAGGCAGGTCTGATAGCTCCCGTATTTTTCTGAATTGATATTTGAAGGATCTTTGGCTGCATGGAGAAAATTATTTTTCGGAACCATAAGTCCCTGTATCTTTTTGAAGTCGGAGCCGACCGGTTTTATTTCGAAATAATGGTCTATTTTAAGATTGTATAGTTTCAAATAATGAGAAAATAAGGAGTCTATTTTGTGTACATCTTCCTCCCCCACGAGAATTTCCGGGTTACGCCGGGTCGCCGGGTCGTCGCTCAGGGCCTCCGCTGTGCGAGTGAGGATCATATGGGCTTTTTCGTTGAAGATATCTTCCTTGATCCGTGCCGTACGGATGATCCACGCCAGTTGAATGATCAGGACAATGGCCAGGGCAACAGAGGAAATAATAATGAAAAGATATGTCCTGTTGTATTTCATATACTGTCAAAACTAAGGCTTTTCCGTTGCAGGGCTTATTTTTTAACAAGTAGGTAACAGGATAATAACTGCCGGGTAACAGGATCGTATCTCTGCCGGAAATAATTTTGAGCAATAAATAAATTGAATGATCATGTTAAAGTTATTAATCTTCGGCTTGCTTATGTTGGTAAGCGCTTTCCTGGATTTTTCTCAAAAAGAAAACAGAACGCCTGTCATATTGCCCACAGGAATGAGCAAGAGCTACAATACCTGGAACGATTCCTTTTTCCCTCCTAAGATGAGGCCGGAAAAGCCATGGAAAACGCCCCAATGCCTGAATGCGGCGCCGGGGTGCGGGAGCAGGAATAATGAAAACAATCCGGCTAAAGAGCCGGCAAGTCAGAACAGTCAGAAGACGCCGTATTATATGAGATGGATGAACATCAACGGTGGCGGTGATGGGTGCTAATTTTTAAATTATCCTGAATCGTAAATATGTATCTAAAGAATATAATCTGCCTGTTTTTTTGCCTGGTGCTTTTAGCTGCGTGCCATACTTCCCGCAAAAGTCATTCCTCTATCGGAACCCGGGAGGCAACGAAAAGAGGAAGCCCTGCTCAGCCGGATGCTCAACCACACAATGTCCTTTCAGGAATGAGCATTCTTACTCCTCCTTCAGGCCAGCCGGCCGGACTTTTGAATATTCCGGCAGAAACGGTTCCTGTTCCGGGAGAAAGTCAATTGGAATCGATCCGTGAAAAGTATGCAGGTATAACGATGGAGGCGTTACGCCTCGGCCATGCGCTCTTCAACGGCGCATGCACGGCTTGCCATGCTCCTAAAAGCATTTATCAGAGATCAGAAGAAAGGTGGCACCTTATCATCGACGAAATGGCGCCTCTTGCCCACTTGGAGCAAACGGAAAAGGATGCTGTGCTGCAATATGTGCTTTCGGTCAAGGCAACACAACCGAGGGATTAACAAGAATATAGATAGAAAAGTTATATGTAAATATGTACCCGTATAAGGCAGGAGCTCAAAAAAGTTTTAGCCGTACTATTTTTTGTTTTTTGGATTGTTGATATTTTCCTGCTTTCTGAACCCCACGATTCCCCTGATCAGCTTTACTGGCAGCTCTTTGTTATGCGGAAACTGGATGGCTGATTTGCTGACCTTATAGTTTTTCAGCTCATCCTTGAAGGCTTGCAACAATTCATTGCTATAGGGATAAGAGAGTGAAATGTGCCCGGTATAAGCAGAATAATAGATCAGGTAGCCCAGGTATTTGAAGCAGGGGATCTGATAGCTGATGACCTCCCCGGCATCAGGAACAACCGTGTGCACGATGTTGCGTATCTGCTCCATTCTTTCCTGTATTGCTACGGGAAATTGGCCGTGATACTCATCGATGGTCTGGAAATTGGTTTTTGCCATAGATATTTACGAAATTTGACTGTTTCAAAGTTAAATATTTTGAAGATGAGAAATATTAAATCACCGTTTACAAAATCATAAGATACCGGGCTTCCATTCATTAATAATTAAATGATTATGGTAAAAAACCACAGGTTAACTCACCGGAAAGGATAAATGTCTTATCTGATAACATCCGTGTCCACGGGAATATATCCGAGATGTCTGCTTATCGATAAGATCTGGCCTTTGTGATGAAATTCATGGGTTATCACATGGGTAAAAAGCTCGAAGGCACACGTGTTTTTGGGATTCCCGTTGATTTCCAGGGTCAAAGGCTGCAATTCCCGGGACGAGTATGTTGCCAGAAATTCCGTTACAGAGTTATCAATACCGGAAAACAATATTGCTATCTCATCGATGCTGTTTTTGGAGGGATAAGGTGTAAAGGAAATTTCCCTTCCCAGTGCATGGTGCATGATCCAGAACTCATACGTATTGGCGATGTGCACAAGCAGATTGCGTATGCTTCCTCCGCGACCGAAAGAGCTGTTTTCACAGAGGAGGTCGGCCTGAGACAGGGTACGGCAGTAATCAAAAAGCACATTTCTGGATTGCCGGACAAGCTGGTACTGAAGCACCGTATAAGATGGAGTTTCGGACATATGACCAGAGTTGAGTTTACCAAAAATACGGTAATTAAGTAAATATTGAATAGATCCTGAAGAAATGACCCGGTCGATCGGTCTTATTTAAATGAAATTCCCGTCTTTGTTAATTACGTCCTGCTTAATAGTTATATCGCGTCTTTATGAATATAACTTGCTGCAAAACATGCCATGAATCATCACCGTATGTTTTGATATTGGCTCCGGGGTTTTCCGGTGTAAAAAATCTTAGAGGATGGAGCGGATAAGACCTCCTTCGACACGGATTGCCGCGCCATTGGTTGCGGAGGCAAGCGGGCTGGCATAGTATGCGATCGTATGGGCAACCTCATCGACCGATGCGAATCGCTGGAGCAGGGAGGTGGGCCGTTTGGTTTTAAAGAACTCTGCTTCAACCTCTCGGACCGATTTGTTTTCAACGGCGGCCAGATCTTCCAAAAAACCGCCAACACCCTTAGACCTGGTCGGACCCGGAAGGATCGAATTGACCGTAACGCCACTTCCTTTGGATAGTTCAGCAAGGCCCCGGCTTACCGCTATCTGTGCACTTTTTGTCATGCCATAATGTATCATCTCCTCCGGGATAAATACACCTGACTCACTTGATATAAAGATGATCCTTCCCCAGTTCTTCGCTATCATTTTTGGGAAAAAGTACCTCGACAACCTGACTCCGCTCATGACATTCACCTCGAAGAACCTGAACCAGTCTTCGTCGGGAATTTCCTCAAAAGGCTTGGGCTCAAAGATCCCGGCATTGTTGATCAGGATATCGATATCAGGAAGAGCACCGACCAGCTTGCTGACGTCTCCGGCACGGCTGAAATCAGCCGCTATGCCTGAAATTTTATAATCAGGGTTGATCGTCTTCAGCTCATGGACGACCGCATCTACACCCTCCTGATCTCTTCCGTTGATAATGACCCGGGCGCCTTCCTCCAGTAATATCTTTGCCGTCGCGAGTCCGATACCGGCTGTGGAGCCGCTGATAAATGCACTCTTATCTGTAAGCTTTAGATCCATTTTTTAGTTTTACTTTAATAAAAAAATTAAAAGCAGGATTGTTGTCAGTGTCTTTAGATCCCTGTTTTAAATATTTTACTGTTGCTACGGTGCAAAAGCAGATATATTGCGCAATCGGACCTGAGATGCCGGGGCCGGAATAAAATTTGATCCCGTCCGGAAATTCAGAATAAAAAAAATTAAGCTGAATTTATTTTAAGACGGCCTTCAGCCAATTGTCGATGGCTTTCATATCCGGCTTGGGATAATGATCTTCTCTGGGCTTAATGAAAAATTGAGATTGGGAGACCCCTTCTCCAAGGAGCTTTTCATACATTTTACGGCCTTGTCTTAGCGGGATAAGTGGATCATCATCGGAGGCAACGATAAAGAACGGGGCATCATCCTTTGTTACCATAAAATAAGGTGAGGCGTCAACAAGATGCTGCGATCGCGTATCTGACCCGGCATCACCACGACTCTCTTCTCCCAGATAACACTGCAAAATATAGGATATCGCATCTTTATTGATATGATCATCCTCTTCGTAATCGTAATCTGTCAGATCAAATGGAGCGGCAAGAGCAACAACTGCCTGTACCCGGGAGCTTAGCGCATCGACTCCGGTTTCAGACCCGGCCGTTTTGTCATCCGACACACCCAGCAGCGCGCAGAGATTGGCGCCGGACGACTGCCCGAAAGCTGCGATCTTGCCAGGATCGATCTTATATTCCGTAGCGTGATGACGTATAAAACGGACGGCTCTCCGGCAGTCGGCGATAATGTCGGTATATCTGAAGGCCGGTGCCATACGGTGATTGATGATAAATAGCGTATATCCCTGCTGTAAAAGGGTGTCTGTCCAGCGGCTCATATAAGCCGTATCGAGATCAAAATCGCTTTTGAGCTGAGGAGTGTCGTACGTATCCGGGTACGCACATCCGAAAGCGCTTCCGGGAATGACGATGACCCCGGTATGATTTGCATGGATGGGCCGGTAAATATCCATGAGCAGCGCTGTGCCTGCCGTCATACCGTATACGATATCCTGCTGCCTGGTAAATTCTTTGCTCTGGGCAAATAAGCCGGCGCAGGCATCCAGACCGATGATAAGCAGGATCATGATACCTTTTCTCATACTCTTTTTATTTGATTCGTTCTTAAAAATAAAAAAAGAGATCGATACTTATCTATCAGAATTATCCCGGGAGCACAGACAGAGGTGACAAAAAAAGAAATAAGTTCTCCGGACGAAAACAGGACGGCCAGGTATGACTTTACAATAAAAGGCATCCAGCTTTTTTCTTTTGTCATATAATTTGGTATTACATTTGCATCCGAACGATGTCAAAACAACTCGAACGTATAAAAGAGCCTGTCAGCAAGGAGCTGGACAGATTTGAAAAGCATTTTCGCAATGCCATGAAGAGCAATGTGGCTCTTTTGGACCGGATCATGTTTTACATTGTACAGCGTAAAGGCAAGCAGATAAGACCGATCTTTGTCTTTCTCAGCGCAAAAGCGGCCGGGGGATGTACCGATTCAACCTATAATGCAGCCTCGCTTATCGAATTGCTGCATACGGCCACCCTTGTACACGATGATGTGGTGGACGAAAGCCTGGAGCGTCGAAGCTTTTTTAGCATCAATGCTTTATGGAAGAACAAGGTGGCTGTACTGGTAGGTGATTACCTGCTCTCCCAGGGACTCTTGCTTGCGGTTACCAACAATGAATTTGAGCTTCTCCGTATCTTGTCGAAGGCTGTTAAAGATATGAGCGAAGGTGAGCTTATGCAGATAGAAAAAGCCCGTAAGCTCGATATCCGGGAGGAGATCTATTTTGACATTATCCGGCAGAAGACAGCATCATTGATCGCTGCTGCGTGTGAAGCTGGCGCATGCTCATCAGGAGTACCCAAGGATATTTCTGAAAAGTTCAGGCTTTTTGGCGAAAAGGTCGGCATCGCCTTCCAGATCAAGGACGATCTCTTTGATTATGGTACGCATGATGTGGGGAAGCCGCTGGGCATCGACATCAAGGAAAAAAAGATGACCCTGCCCCTGATTTATGCGCTGCAAAATTCAGACCGGCCTACGAAACGGCACATCATCAACCTGATCAAAAATCATAGTAAAGATCAGAAGAGCGTAAAACAGGTGATAGATTTTGTTCACGCCTCCGGCGGGCTCCGGTATGCGGAAAAACGCATGATGGAGTATTGCGAGGAAGCATTATCATTACTTCGTTCGTTATCTGATAATGCAGCTGCTCAGTCGCTGGAATCGCTTATAGGCTATGTGACCAGCCGGGAAAAGTAGCTGTTTTTGCTTTTATTTCGGAAATGTATTGCCGATAAAGATTACAAATATTGTCATGTATCTCTTTTGGTCCGTCCGGTCTTCCTTTGGTCTTTCAATAAGCAGGCTTGTCCTCTTCTGGCTATGTACCTGTACGGTTTTCATGGATGCACAAAACAGCCTGATAATAGCCACCAAACCCAATAACGGCTGGACCATCACAAAGAAAACGCAGCCCTATCCCATCAACCCGCTTCCTCCCACCACACCCTGGTTGACAGATACAACATCCGGTCCCATCAATGATCAATGGACCGATAAGGTAGTCCTTGCCCAGATCAGCAATGATCAGAACATTCCCATATCCAATATCGGGAATCAGGCCAGGCCGATATGGATCGCACCCAATCTGTGTAATTATACGGACTTTACCCACAAATCCACAACGTATAATTTCAGGAAGACCTTTTTGCTTACACACTGTGTCAATGTGGAGTCGGCAATAATTACGTTTACTGTGGATAATGTCTGCAGGGTTTATCTCAATGGCAGGCAGATCAGAAGAAGCGGCGGCTGGGTAGATTTTGACGGAGGTATAGAGCAATGTAAGAAGGTCTGCGACTATCTGAATCCTGCGATGGTCGATAACCCTCCTGCCAAGCGGTTTAACAGCCAGGGCATCAATACAATAGAGATAGCAGACGTCAGGGAATATCTTGTCCCCGGGGTCAACGTACTGGCTGTCGAAAATTTAAATACTGGCGGCTGTGAGATCAATTATGCTTGGATCTGTATCAACCTGGAGATCAAATATACCGGAAGCAACACCTATACGAGCCTGCTTGCAAAGGAAAACGTGGATTGCAACCATGATGGCTCTTTTACCGTACATGCGAGCGGGGGAACGGAGCCATATTATTACACGGTCAACGGTTCGGTACCACAGGCGAATCCTGAGTTTACCGGTCTGCCAGGCGGAACGCACCTTGTCACCGTAACAGATGCCACGGGCTGTACGGTAGAGATGCCGGTTGTCATTCAAAACATGAAGGTATATCCGCAGGTCGTTGCAGAAGATTTTGATGTCCTTACGGATTGTGAAGACACAACTTCCTTCATCCGGCTGGCGGAGAAAGATCAGGGCCTTCCACTCAGTTTTTCCCTGGATCAGGGTCCTTTTATTGAAGACAATTATTTTTCTTCTATCAGCCCGGGCGCCCATACGATCAGAGCGGTCAATGAATTCGGCTGCATATCGGAGCCATATCCTTTTGAGATCTTCTATCAGCCCGGTTATATCCATACGTATAAAAAAATAGAATTATGTCAGGGCGAAAGAATTAAACTTTTTGACCGGGATTACTTCCAGTCAGCGGTGGTCAGGGATACAACACACGACAATAGCCGGTGTGATACGGTTCACATGGTCGACCTTCGTTTTTTTCCAAAGGCGGAGACCGAGATGGAAGTCGAGATCTGTCCCGGAGATTCGGTGCGGATTGCCGGAGAGTATTTCTATGACGAAGGGATATATAACAGGATCCTTTCCACGATGCGGGGCTGTGACAGCCTGATCCGGCTAAGGCTGGGTCACAGGGATGAAAAGTTCTGTGTTGAGGGGAGCTGCGACTTTTTTATGCCAAATACCTTTTCCCCCAATGGCGATGGGATCAATGACATATTTCAGCCCGATGTATGGTACATTCGTGCTGAGGAGATGCTCATTTTCAACAGGTGGGGTGGCGTGGTCTTTACAATGAAGGGCCACCAGCCGTCATGGGATGGCACCGACGGGCTTCAACCTGTTGAGCCCGGCGTATATGTATACCTGATACGAGGTGTCTGCGCCAATGGATCTCCCTTTGTAAAAAAGGGGAGTGTGACGGTGGTGAGATAAATAAAAATATTACCTTAATCATTTTGTATATTTTTGAGCTCTTAAATTCAGAATATTTGCCAATGAAAAGAACAGGTTTTATTTTATCTGTTGTTATCCTGATACTCAGCAATGTAATATGTGCTCAGAATAAAATTGTTTTAACGACAGGAACCAGTTCGAACTGGGCAATAACAAAAACAAATCAACCCTATCCAACCAAGACATTACCGCCTAATACACCATGGTTAATTGACAAATCTTCAGGATTAATAGATAATACCTGGACATTTGATGTTCAGTTGGCTAATTTGGCATCTACACAGGTCTCTTTGGTCAATCAGGTTGGTAATAGTGCGAAGGCAATCTGGATAGCATCCGATTTATGTGATCACGTGGATAACAGTGTTGAACCACAGACATATAACTTTAGAAATACTTTTTTTATAGAAGAGTGTGTTGATATCACATCGGCTCTAATAAGATATACAGCTGATAACTCCTGCAGGATATATATTAATGGTGTCCAGATCGTTTCACAAAGCGGTTTATACCAATATGAAGGAAGCTCAATGGTTTGTACGTATTCATGTGGAAAACTGGTCAATCAAAATTCTGTAAACCCTCCGGCAGAAAATTTTAATTGCAGGGGTTTTAATAAAATAGAAATCGCAGATATTGCTCATCTGTTAGTTTCCGGGACAAATGTAATTGCTGTTGAAAATTTGAATTCCGGGGGTTGCGGAACCAATTACGGATGGATATGTATCAATATGGAGATTGAGATGGATCCAACGGATGTTAACCTTGCAATATCTGACAAGCTAAATTCAACGTGTGAGCACGAGGGCTCTTTTTCTGTCCTGGCCACAGGAGGCGTGGCTCCATATACTTTTTCTCTTAATGGCGAAGAAAGCAATGATGGCAAATACGGAGATTTGAAAGCAGGAAATTATAAAGTCTATGTAAAAGATTCAAAAGGATGTAAGGATAGTATAAATGTTTCTATTGATAATCAGGGTATGCCACATAATATATTAATTACCGAAATAGATTCATTAATAACCTGTGAAGACCCTGAAGCTTTTGTGGCTTTGACATCAAGCAGCGGAGGAACTATTCAGTATTCCCTGGATAATCAGCCTCTCAACACAGCCAATTTTTATAATTTAACGCCGGGGATACACACTATATATGCGATAGATGAATCCGGCTGTTTTTCAGATACCTTAGAGCTCGAGGTAACAGACTATAAAGACTATGTTTTTAGAAATATCTCGGACCATTTTTGTCCGGGAGATTCCGTCAATATATTGGGTAATTATTACTCTCTTTATGGCCAGTTTTATGATACAATAAAAGTCAGTTCAGGATGTGATACGTTATTTACAATACAATTGTCCCCTGCACCTTTATTGGAAAAGGAAGTAGCGTTTACAATATGCAATGGTGAGCAGATTGTTGTTAATGGTGAAAGATACAATCAATCAGGAACATTTGAACAGATTATTCCTTCCGCTACGGACAATTGTGACAGTTTATTAAGAATTAATCTGAATGTTCTGGACGAGATTAAAACAGAGTTTACTTACCAGATATGCGAAAACGACAGTTTGAAGATCGGTAACATTATATACTCTGACCCGGGGATATTTGATGAGACTTTTGTTTCAGATAGGGGCTGCGACAGTATTGTTTCTGTCAGAATTGAACTTCGGGATGAAGAAATATGTCTGAGAGAGAACTGCGGGCAGTTTTTTATCCCGAATGTATTTTCTCCAAATAATGATGGCATTAATGACTTTTTTGAAGTGAGCACTTCTAATATTACCATTACATATATGATTATTTTTGATCGATGGGGTGGGGTAGCTTATCATTCAAATGAAAAGAACCCGAAATGGGATGGATTTTTTGGCAGGAAAGAAGCGATGGTGGGCGTATATGCCTATATAATAAGAGGGTATTGTGGATCAGATATTCCTTTTTTAAGATATGGCGATGTTACCTTGGTCAGATAATTACCAATTGTCGGTCAGGGCCAATGTAACAATCGAGACTGCTGTGGCAGGGCTGACCTTGGAAATAGCATCACAACAGGTCTCTATCGTTGCACCTGTAGTAAGTATGTCGTCGACGATTAATAGGTGATTGAATTTTTTGATATCAGAAATACATTCAATGGTCCCTTCCTGGTTTTTAAGCCTGTCTATTCGTCCAAAATGAGTTTGAGTATCAATATTGCTTATTCTTTTTAATGCCGTAATAACAGGTATGTTGAGTACTTCACCTATAATACGGGCAAGGATCTGACTTTGATTATATCCTCTCTTTGACAATTTAATTTCATGGATAGGAACAAAACAGATGCCGTCTATATCAGGGCCTTGTTTGAGAGTTTCATTAAAAGATGACGCGAGGAATCCTGCAATCTTTTCAGCCAGATCCGGTCGGTTACCATATTTTATCTTATAGAAAAGATCAGCGATTGGCGCATTCTTTTTAAAGAATAAAGGAGCATATGCGTTTTGGAGATTTTTAATGCTGATCAGGCGATCGGTCATTTCATTCTGGTATGCATTGGGGAATTGAGTAAAGACTGTTTGAAGCAAACAATCAGCACAAAAAATATGCTCATCCTGAACAGTTGCTCCACATGCTATACACGTAGAAGGAAAAAAAATTTCGGCGAGGTATTTAAAGATTTTCATTCGGGGTGTTGCTTTTGTTTAATTTAGTTTTTACTAAATATATTTTCTACTTCCTGTGAATCAAATGTCTGTATGGCATTTTCAGGACACAGGCAGGGAATATCGTTAATGACAGGATAAATATATCCACTTTCTTTTGAATACAGTTGATTCTTGTTTATAAGATCAAGCTTTTTGCCAGTCCAGGGACAGACAAAGACCGCGTCATTTTTTTTAACATTGTGTTTTTCTATAATGAGTAATTCTGTAGGATTCAATGGATTAATAATGTGGTCAAAAGGCCTTCTTTCAATGATCGAGTATCCTAATTCACTGGCATGGAGGGGAAGATTGGTGATATATCCGTTTTTTTTCATTCTGATTTTTCCTTTATCGTCCGCCATATCATAGGAAGGTTCCAATAAGACGACATACCTGCCGGCGATTCTGTATAATTCCTTCAATGCTTCTTTTTCTCTGCCACCATTAGGCTCTATAGAGTGAGATGTATATACAATATCAATACTATTATCCGGAAGAGGAATTTTAAATAAATTGGCGGTAAATAGTTGTATTTTTTCAATCCCCATGAACTTGGCAAACGCATTTCCGAAAAGTAACCTGGACAAAGAAATATCTAAGCCATAAGCCATGTCAACGTCAAGATCCAGATTTTTAATCAAGGGCGCAAGCGTTGTGGCTTCCCCGACGCCTATTTCAAGAATCGTTTTGAACTTGTCCGAGCCGGCAAGGTTGTTTATAACGCTTGCTATTGCTGAAGCATAGTTATCCTTAAAATCCTTGTTCTTGAAATAAGAATCAACATATGTACCTGACTGAAGGTCATAGCTGATTAAAATATCTTCAAAAGAATTTTGATCGGAAAGCTCTAAGCCTCTCAAATATTTGATGATATTCTCTCCTTTTTCATAAAGCTCTTTGATCTCGATTAAATGACGAAACTTATTATTCATATTTACGAAGATATGGAAGACAATCGGTGCTCCTGTTAAAAACACGGGATAGCTTTTTGGAACAAAGATATGAAAAGCTGCTGAGTTCAGATTAACAAAAAGAGATACAGTAACTTATGTTCCTTAATATTGTATATATTCTTCAGTTAAGGCGGTTTTCTTTTTCCTTTAAAAAAGTTTATGTTTGTGTCCTTAACCGTTTATACTCGAAAGCCTGGAGCAAAATCTTAATTATGTCTAAATTAATTAATTACTTATTTATATCGATTATAATATTCTCCTGTAACTCTTCATTTGCACAATATAACTATCAGGATATTCTTCACCTGTTGTTGCAAAATAAGAGAACTGAAGCGCGACTTCTATTTGACAAGAAATTCAATAAGACGAAAAAAACGGATATGGACTTATTGATGCTCGATGGGTTTATCCGACAAGAGTCCGGGCAAACGGATTTTGATGAATCAATATTAATAGCGCTTGAACAATATCCTGATGCTCGGTTTATTCTTCCTGCTTTTATGAATAATCCGTTTATTTTTTATGATATAAAGGAAAATATGTATAACGATCTGACTTACAAAAAAATAGACTTTCTATCCAGATCTCCTTTATTCAAAGATCTCAATATTGTCAAATACAGAAAGCTGGTTCTCGACAGAAGACGCAATGATACTACTAATGTTCGGAGTATAGTAAAAAGTTTTAATGTAATAGACCGGTGGCAGTTCTGTGGAGTATTTGAGAACCTCAATGGCAGTGGAATGGATATCGTATATGGGCCGGAGAGTTATGCAAAAAATGACACCATCTTTGACGCCAATAGCAATGGCCTGGTGGGTTGGTACAATACACCCGATGAGGCCATACCGGACCCATACATATGGAGATCTAATGAAGGCGAATATGGCAGCGGTATTGTCTACGCCCAAACCTTTATTGAGGCCACAGAAACACAGGAATATTTACTAAGCTTTGGGGCGCAACGGGGAATTAAGATCTTTTTAAATGATCAGGAAGTATACTTTGATCCTGATAACTATATGTCCAATCTTGATGGTTTTTTGATCAGGATACAATTGAAAAAAGGATTCAACCGGCTTCTGTTTAAGCTTGAATCGGAATTAGAGCGGACTTATTTTTCCGCCCAAATAAAAAGATTAGATATGCAGAATGCTTTAGAATTAAAGTATTTTGATTCTTATCGGCCATATCTGGTTTCGACCAATAACGGATATGAAGCTGTGGAGATGAGCCTGGATTTTGAAAAATTTTTCGATCAGCTTGTCGAAAAATATCCTCAAAATGATCTGTATAGGATATATCAGCACTACGCCTATATGGCCAATAATAAAAAACAAAAAGCATTTGAGCCATTAAATTTACTGATCAATAAATATCCTAATAGCTCAATGATCAATTCTCTTTTGATTAATTATTATGGATTACCCGATACGGAGGTACAAAAACAGAAGGAAATACTTCATAAGATAGAAAAAAATGATGAGTTATATTGTCTTGTTATTGCAGAAAAAATCAGAGACGAAGAATGGATAACAAAAGCATCTGTCCAAGAACTTGAGATCTTAAAAAATAAAATACAGGACCTACCCTTACATCAAAAACTGATAGAATTGAATGTTCTGGCGAGAAAAGGTCTTCAGGGCGAAATAGAAAACTTGATTAAAGAAATACTAGAACTTACACACAATAATGAACAGCTTGAGTATATATATTCAAACTACCTGGCGAACAATAAAAAAGACAAACAAGGTACAATAGGTTATCTGAAAGATAAACTAAGTAAGAAAAACATTCTTGAGTTCAAGTATTTTTTGGCCCAGACGTTATATGAACAAGACAAGAAAGATGAAGCTAAAGCTATTTATTATGACATCATTAATGAATATCCACTTCTAAATAGAATGAAATCTGAATTGATTAACATTCTGATATCTGAAAACGCTTATGAGGAAGCATTGGCTTTAGTAGATCAGAACCTGTCTAATTTTCCATACTCACTTAGCGATATGGAAAACAAAGGAATGCTCTATAGCCATATGAATAATCAAAATGAAGCGATTAAATGGTATCAGAAGTATTTGATCTATTATTCCGGCAATATCAGGGTCAGAAACAAGTTAAATGATTTATTGGGTGTGAATGATGAAATCAGCGAAATAGAAACCAAGGATATTTATAGATTAATAGAGAAGAGCCGGAAAACAACAAAAACATCCGAGGACGGTGTTGTAATTCTCCTTGATGAAAATATCGAAAATATATATCCCGAAGGTGGTTCAAAAACAAAAACCTTAACGATATATAAAATAACTTCAGATGTAGGTATTGAAGCTCTGAAAGAAATGAATGCTAATCTGCGCGATCTGAAAAAAGCCGAAATAGTCAAAGTAGATGGGACAGTTGTTCCTGTGGAAAAGGGAATAGAAACCATCGTGTTGTCCGGCTTGCAAGTAGGGGATGTGATATTGATCGAATATGAATATATGGATTTAAAGACGGGAAGGTTTACACGAGATATCTCTTCCTCTTTTATCGTGAACGGATCTTATCCGGTACTCGACTTTAGATTAACGTTAATTTCACCGGAAACTTTAAAAGTTAATTCTAAAATAAGTAATTGTAAACTAGGAAAGACCGAGAAAAAGATCAATGGAAAAGTGTATACCACATGGAGCGCTCAAGACATACCATCAGTACCGGTTTTAGAAGATCTATCTCCTTATTTTTATGACAGAATAGGTAAAATAGAATATTCTTCTATTGCTTCCTGGTCGATCATCGCGGACTGGTACTCTGATATGGTTCGAAAAAACTTAAAACCAGATAAAATATTAAAAAATACATTTGATTCAATTTTCCCGACAGGAACCCAAAATCTTTCGCAGGATTTGATCGCCAGAAAGATATATGAATATATTGGTAATAATATTTTATACAGCTATCAAAATTTCAGGCAAAGTAATTTTATTCCTCAAAGACCATCAAAAACTATAACCACGAAATTGGGCGACTGCAAGGATGTCTCTGCTCTTTTTGTGGCATTATCCAATATGGCAGGAATTAAATCCAGTCTGGTATTGGTTAGTACTAATGACAATGGTATAAATGCTATCAAATTACCGGGTATAACTTTTGATCATTGTGTTGTTAAGACCTATATAGATGGGGTCCCATATTATCTTGAACTTACCGATAAATTTCTCCCATTTAAAGCTCTTGGCTCATCTCTTTTTAAAGCACAGTCTCTGGAGATTTCTCTGGATAAAAATGAAAACAGGAATGCGATACTGGAGAACATAGACAATATAAATGCTCTAAAAAATATTCGCAGATCAAAAAGTGTAGTTGATATCGGCCATCAGAAAAGAATTGTGAAACACACACAAGAAATAAGCGGCACAACAAAATCTTATTTTAACTCAATATTTTATAATCAGGATCGGGAAGTAAATATTAAAAAGACATTTGAAGATGAGCTAAATAATATATTCAATAAATCTATTTCGATAACAAATATTCAATTAATTCAAAACGAGAAATACGATAGTTCTATTTTTTATCAATTAGATTTTGACATCCATGATAAATTGCAGACGGTTGGAAATATGAAATTGTTCCAAATCCCTTTTGTAGATGTGATTTATACACAATTTCTTATAAGCGAGGAAGAACGATCTTATGATCTCAATTATCAGGAATATGAGGCAAACGAATATTATGAGACGGAAATGATTTTAAATCTTGAAGAAGGGAAAAAATATATTGAAGTGCCAGAGAATAAATCCTTTTCTTTTAAGGATCATCGTTATGAGATCTCTTTTGAACTTCTTAACCCCGCTTCGCTGAAAGTATGCCGTAAAGCTATTATTGACAGAAGGAACATATCTGTTTCTGACTATGCTTTATTTAAAAAATATGTACAAGACGTGATCGAAATAGAGACAACAATGATTGCTTTCAAATAGTCCCCTGTTGTAAAAATAAAATGATTGGCGCCTGGATTTGTTCACAAAAGCTTTTTTACACTGCTTGTAGGGCTCGTTTCCTATTCTAGCGGGAATATCTTTATTTGTTCATTTTGGAAGGTTAAGACCCAAATTGTTTTTTGATTTGATCAAGCGCCTTTTTGCCCAATAGCTTTTTCCAGTTTTTTAAAACCAGTTCTTTTACTTCGACTTTATCCAATATGTTATGTTCATCCGCAATAATATCTATCAGGTATTTTTGTTCTTCAGTTATTATAATTTCTTTAGTGACATCAAATCTTGAGGCCTGGGAAAAACGGAGTAGAAATTCGTTTTGCAGATAATGGGTCATATTGATACCGTTGGCAGTACCAATTTTTTGAAACGCTGTTTTAAGGCCCTCTCCGTAAAGGAAAAAAGGAAGACCCATTTCCAACGCATAATAAGCGTAAGATCCCTCATGATTACTGGTTATATATTCAAACTTTGATAGTGATTGATAAAAATGGTCGACAAATGAGCTTTCTCCCACAAAACCGTTTGTAATGACATCAAATCCCTGTTCAATAAATATTTTGTGCTTATCATTTAAGAGGTCATAATAATACATGCAGATCGTGACCGGCTGATATTGTGGAGGAAGCTTTTTTAATTCTCTGGCATAATTTAGATATCCCGAGCTAAAATCATAATCGCTCGAAGAATGTGAGGGGAACGCCAACGTGCCTTTTCTATCCGGTTGAGGTCCGATATTTTTCAGTTTTCGATATTTTGGGAAAAGCGGTCCTATTGGGAAAGCGGTTTTGTGTGTTTGTTTATAAAAATTTTTAACACGGTAGGAATTATCAAGAAAAATCAATTCATTTCTGCTTTCTATTAATCTTGAATAAAAGTGATTGAACTGAAAATTGACACCATGCTCAAGGAAACAAACCTGTGAAACCGGAATATAAGGAGGAATATCATATACTTCCCTGAATATCTTTGACATCCCATAGAGAGTACTCAAACGGGGCTTTTTTTTTCGGACAGCTTTAATGGTATTAATATATGCCTCATCTACTTTTATCATTCTCTTTTCCTTTTCACCTCATTGCTTTAAATGCTTTCATAAATACAAAAAAGCTGATTATCATAACTATGTGCGCTGCATCATTGGCGGTGAAGCCCGGTCCCCAACCTATTTTAAAAACAAAGATCAGCAGCGTCACAATACCTAAACCCACGGCCATAAGATAAAAACGGCTGCCGGCTGCCTTAGTTTTCCGGTAGATGAGAAGCTCCGATATCGCAGCCGTAACCGAGATACAAAATGCGGAATAAAGCGTGACAATTAAAAAATGAGGTCTGAATAACAAATACATACCGGTCAGGATCAGGATGCCAAGATTGATCCTGCTGGCTATCATAAATCGGCGGGATGTGCTTACTATGGATATGGCCTGCGCATGTGCATGCAGAATGCCTCCGCATGCGGCATGATATGCGCCGCCCAGCGCAAGGATCCATCCCGGGATGGAATAGGACGGTGGAAAATATGTTTTGAACCCATGGCTGAAGATACCTCCAAATAAGGCGGAAATGCCCGTATATACCAGAAACATACCGTAATGCCTTACAAACGCGAGATCGCCATTGTCGCCACGTATTACCCGGATACCGCAATAGAGACCGCAAACAAACAACAGGACATTGGTGATCAATGTCATCGGCTCTGAAACAACAACGCCTTCTATGGTCCAGACTGACTCCATAGGCCAAAGATAGTTATAGAATTGTCAATAATTCTTTTCGGATCTCAATGGAAAGATCGTTATGCTGAAGACTTGCCGGAAATGCCGTTTTTTTCGTCATTGATTGCCGTATAAGTTGTCATGTTGTGGTTTTTTAATATATTTGCAGGACAAGACCCAATGATGTTCCACCATAACCTGAAATACCTGCGTCATAAAAAGCAGTTGTCGCAACAGGCCTTTGCCGAAATGCTGGGCGTGCCGCGGACCACTTACTCTGAGTATGAGAAGGGAAACACCGAGCCCAACCTGAGGTTGCTTATAAAGATGAGCAGTCTGCTGTCGGTCTCGCTCGACCAGCTGATCAATACGGATGTCTCCCTGGAGAATCTCGAGATATTTAAAGACAATGAGCTGCGTATTTTGGCAATGACCATGGATGCCGATGGGCGCAATCACATTGAGCTGGTAGAGACCAGGGCTGAAGCCGGGTATATCAACGGCATGACAGACCCGGAGTATATATCCGATCTGCCGAAGATCCATGTGCCTTCTCTCCGGAATGGACGTTACAGGGCTTTTGAGATCAGCGGCGACAGCATGTTACCTATGGAGCCGGGTTCGATTGTGATCTGCCGTTATGTTGAATCCCTCCGGGATATCCGGGATGAAAAGACCTATATTATCATCACACATAAGGATGGGGTCGTATACAAACGCGTACGGACGCTGGATAGCGAGCAACGGCTGATAGCTGTCTCGGATAATGAGCGTTATCATCCTTATACGATCGCATACGCAGAGATCCAGGAGATATGGCAGTACCAGGCCCATATCGGATTTTCGGATGTCAGGATGACACATGACAGGCTCCTGGAGGACAAAATCGACGATATCCACAGGAAGGTGAGCGAAATGCACCGCAGGTCGCAGGAAAAGTAAAACAAAAAAACACAGGGACGGAATTGGCCGGATGATGCACGGGATGCGACATCGGTTAAATTGTAGTACTCCATGAAATTCAATTATTTATGAAAAAAAATGGTCAGAAATTTTTTTAAAATGAAAAAAATACGAAATTTGCCACGCTTTGAAAGAAGCCTTGATTTTATTTCATAACTTATTATAAACCAATAACTAATGAGAAAAGCTGACTTAGTTGCCACGATTGCAGAGAAAACGGGAGTTCCTAAAGTAGATGTACTTGTGTCAATAGAGCACTTCTTCACCGAAATCAAAAACACGCTTTCTAACGGAGAGAATGTCTATGTACGTGGTTTCGGTTCATTTATCATTAAGAAAAGGGCTAAAAAAATCGGTCGTCATATAAAGAAAAACGAGGCAATTGAAATTCCGGAGCATTTTATTCCGGCGTTTAAACCGGCAAAAACCTTTACGGATCAGGTAAAAAACAGAGTAACGGTAGCTCCTGAAATAGAGGAGGATTAATATGTCGAAGGCATCGTCATCCGGTATGTCAAAATATAAGAGTATCGCAATCGCTTCGGCAGCTCTTTTGTTTGGCATTATCTATTTTGGGTTCAGCATCACGGATAAAAGAAAAAAATCACAGCTCGATAAAGAGCGGGCTTTAATGACGGAAGCAACCGGGCCGGAAGCATTATTGAAAGAGGCCAGGGAGCACGCTTCGAAAGATACTCTTGAGCTGGCCGGAAGGTTGGAGCACATGGCAGAAGGAAAAGACTCCGTGGCGACCCTTGAAAACCTGAAACGCCTTTCCGGGATCTGGTATGCCCAGAAAAGGTATGGCCTGGCGGGCTTTTATGCACAGCAGGTGGCAGAGATCGAAAAGACAGCTCTTGCATGGTCGATCGCAGGAACTACATTCGGGACAGGTGTCAGGGTTTTGCCGGAAGGAAGTGAAAGGGATTTTTGTGCAGGACGGGCTGTCAAGGCTTTTGAACATGCCATCTCACTCGAGCCGGCAGAGACCGTTCATCGCATCAATCTTGCCACCATCTATACGGATGCTCCTCCTAAGGACAATCCGATGAAAGGTATTCAGATGCTGCTCGAGATGAATAAAAATGAGCCTGATAATATAGCGGTCATCAATCTCCTCGGCCATCTGGCCATTAAAACGGGGCAGTATGACAAGGCCATCGAACGACTGGAGAAATCATATCAACTCGACCCGAAAAACGCTCAAACCCCTTGTCTTCTCAGCATGGCTTATGAAGGCGCCGGACAACATGAAAAAGCACACGAGCTTGCCAGATTGTGCAAGCAATAGTATGCTCTTGAATAGAGATCCGTTTAACAATATTATTTAACAAAAAAAATCATACGACTATGCCCTGCGGTAAAAAACGTAAGAGACACAAGATTGCAACACACAAAAGAAAGAAAAGACTAAGAAAAAACCGTCATAAGAAAAAGAACCGGTAAGTAGGTAAATATTTAAGCCGGCCCTCCGGTGTATCCGCTTTTTGTCTAACAAAGGGGAGACGTCGGGCAGGTCATTGGAGCGCCGGTGTTTCTTAATAAAACGATCAGATGTGAATAAAGAGCTGATTATTAATTCTTTGCCTTCTGAAGTTGAAATAGCCTTGATCGAAAACAACAAACTTGTTGAGATCCACAGGCAAAAGACGAGTAATTCTTATAACGTAGGAGACATTTACCTGGCCAAGGTCAATAAACTGATGGCCGGGCTTAATGCCGCATTTCTTGACATCGGCAGCCGCAAGGATGCCTTTCTGCACTACACGGATCTTGGTCCGAAGCTGCCTTCTGTAATAGAATACACGAAGCAGATCCTCAGCAAGACGCCTGGGTTTAATATCCATGGTATGGATCTGACAAAGGAGATCCAGAAAAATGGAAAGATCCAGGATGTTATGGATAAAAAAACCATGCTCCTCGTCCAGATACTGAAAGAGCCGATATCTACCAAAGGGCCCCGCCTGAGTTGCGAGATAACGATTCCGGGACGCTACCTGGTATTGACTCCTTTTTCCAATGCTGTTACCATTTCCAAGAAAATTGTCAATCCCGAGGAGCGAAAACGTCTGCAACTGCTGATCGAAAGTATCAAGCCTAAAAACTTTGGTATCATAGCAAGAACAGCAGCTGAAGGGCGCAAGGTAGCCGACCTGCATGACGAGATCAACAGCCTGGCCCAGAAATGGCAGGAGATGCAGGACAATCTGCGGGAAACGGCAGTGCCACGTAAAGTCCTGAGCGAAGCTGACAAGACAACCAGCATTCTGCGTGACTTCCTGACCAATGACTACCAGCATATAGCTGTCAATGACAAGGAAGTGTATAACAATGTCAGGACCTTCATGTCGAGCATCGCTCCGGACAAGCTTAAGATTGTTGAACACTATACCGGTAAGCTGCCCATCTTTGAGCATTATGGGATCAACAAACAGATCAAGGCTTCTTTTGGAAAGACAGCGACGATGAACAGTGGTGCTTATCTCGTTATCGAGCATACGGAAGCTATGCACGTCATCGACGTGAACAGCGGTCCGAAGATGTCGAAATCGGAAATGAACAACACGTCTCTCACCGTCAACCTCGAAGCTGCCGAAGAGATCGCAAGGCAGCTGAGGCTGCGCGATATCGGTGGCCTGATCATCATCGACTTTATCGATATGAAAAGTCAGGACCATAAAAAGATCCTGAACAACCGGATGGTCGAGCTCATGGAAAAAGATCGCGCACAGCACACGATACTCCCGTTGAGCAAGTTTGGCCTGATGCAGATAACCCGGGAACGGGTGCGGCAGGTTGTAACGATCAATACGGATGAGACCTGCCCTACCTGTCATGGCAGCGGCAAGGTACAACCGACCGTGTTGCTCACTGATGAGATCGAAAGAGACCTTGTCTATTTATTGGCCAATAAGTCCATATCGAAGGTCAATCTGAGCGTACATCCCTATGTGTATGCTTACCTGACAAAGGGTTTTCCCAGCATTAAAATGAAGTGGTATCTCAAACACAAAAAATGGGTGAATATCCGTCAGAATACCAACTTCGCCCTCACGGAATACCGGTTTTTCGATATTGCGGAGGATGAGATCAGGTTTACATAAATAATTACTTTTCAACTTCAGAACAAGGAAGGCGCGGCATCGGTGATGTTGCGCCTTCTTTTTTTGGGCCGGTGGTGTTAGCTCTAATTTCGACCGGCTCTTTAAAAAAAAGAACTATTGCATACCCAAGAAATTCAGGAAGATTTTTTTCGGAACAGAGATCTTTAGCCGGTGCTTACCGGACCAGCTGCATTTCTTTCCACTGTTGGTCCCGGAAGGTTGAAGCGGGATCGAAGTTAGGGCTGTTGGTAAGAATATAGCTTTGTCCGTCGCTCCTGCTCCATGCGTGGTTGTATCCTGAGCTAAGCTCAAAAGTGCCTGATTCGTCCCGGTAAGTTTCCACCTCCCGGATGGTTTTGATAAAATCGCTGTGGGATCTTTCGTTGTTGTTGGGGCTGCTTTCCCATGTCTTGAGCTGATTATCCAGCTGTCTGAGCCTTTCGTTGCCTCTCTGAATGGTCGCTTCAGCAATGGCTCGGGTCTGGGCATCCATGATCCTGATCTTTTCAAGGTGTGCCACATGCTCCTGTTGACGAATGCTTTTCCAAAAATCTTCGACAGCGTTTTTCCATGCGGGATTGATACGCTTTGAGCTCATAATGACGGAAAATATCTGCTCGGCTTCTTCCTTATCCTGGGCATCGTATTGGAGGAGGATATGCGGGCCCGCGAAGGTTTGATACAGTGTGGTGGGAGAGCCGTTGTACTGATTGTAAGTTATAGTGGTAAGATTGCTTGCCGCCAACAGGAGGATGGCAGATTTACCGTCGGGCATCTGTAAGTCGGCCCGGATGGCTGATGCGACATAAGCAGTCGAGCCGTTGCCGTATTGATCCAGCTCGCGGACCTTATCCCTATTCTCGCGCATCATTTCACTGGCTACGTCACGGGCGTCGGTGACCGTTTTGATCCTGGCACCGCGGTATTGTCCTTTAAGCAGGGCATTGCGCAGGAGCTCCTCTGAATTCATCGGCGGAGCGGACTGAACATATTCGGGATTGTGAGAGAGCCTGGACATTTCGTTGAGCTGTGGATTGTCGGACCACATGTAAGACATAGGTGCAAAAATGTCAAACTGGTACTTTCCATCCGGCGAAGCGGCGTTAAAGGTCATATAGGTACCATTGCCCATCTTGCGTTGCTGATCAAAAACCCAGGTAACGCGGCCTTCGCTCTTCCATCCGTCCGGAATAAGCAGGCTGCCGGCATATGCCGGCTCGCTGAATCCCTGGTAATCCACGATCCTCACGCGGTCAAAGATCTTATAATCCTCATTTTGAGGGTCTGTTTCCCGGTTGTCTGCTGGTGAAGCGTAGACGGAGCTGCCGGGATTTTTTGGATTTTGAGCATTGCATGCCAAGAGTGCCAGACAAATGCTCAGGATCGGCCAGATTGTTTTCATTTTACTTCTTTTTTTATTTAGTTGTAAAATTAAGACAGCCTCAGGCCGCTATTTTGGAAATTACATGAATGGAGTATTTCATGTGACCAAATATCATAATCGTATGTTGAAAGATAAGATCCCCGGGTTTCAGACCCCTCAAGATCGAATGTTATTTTTTCCGGGTAGCGGAATCGATCTTCTGCCGGCGGTCTATATCGTTGATCGTCCTGACATTCTGCTCAAAGGTCCGGTCGATGGTCTCGCGCGTGGTGCGGACGATAGCGCCGAAGCCCTGGTCTATTTTTTCAACGAGAGGATAGAGGATAGACTGGTCGAGCTGCTCCCGTTTGATAACCTTGATGCTGATAAGCCGGCCGGAAATAAAGCTGCAAAGCAGCAGAACAAAAAATGAAAGTATGATACCGCCAGAGATCCTGGTGATGAGCTTCATCGAATGAGACCTGACCCAGTCTTCTATTTTCCGGGACAGGAAACGGTACAGGAAGATGACAATGGCGAGTACCAGCAGAAATCCAAGCACGAAGTAGATGAGGGTAATGTCTGAAAAGGTATTTTCCATAAAAAGAAAAACAATGGGAAACAGCTTGAGCGCCAGCAGGATGGACGCCATTAAAAGCAGGATCTTCAGAGCGACGCTGAAAACACCGTTGGTATAGCCGGCATAAAAACCCAGGGCCAGCAGAATAATCAAAAGGATGTCTATGATCACTTCTGTTCGTTTTAAAGTTGTTTTGGTCCGCTGCCTATCCTGTCGGGAATATAGGACCCTTCTGCGCAATAACGCAATAGTTCGTTTTTAACAAAGGCCTGGACGGTACCGGCATATTCGTCCGGGTATAAAAGGTGTACATTGGGTCCCGCATCGAGCGTAAAGTATAAAGGGATCTTCTTCGCCTTTCTCCACGCCGTGAGTTTTTCGATGACGGAAACGGTTCCCGGCTTTATGAGCAGGTAAGGCGGGCTCGACAGCATCATGAGTCCGTGCAGGCTGTAGGCTTCCTGCTCGACGATCTCGCCAAAGGCTTCCACATCGCCGGCCTTGAGCACGGAGATAAGCCGTTTCAGCCTGGACTGTACTGTCATATAACGCGTTTCACTGTATGGATTGTTGTCCATGAGCTGATGCCCGGCCGAGGAAGAAACACTTTTTTCATCCTTGCTGATGATCAGGATGTCGTCGTGAAAGGTCGAAAAAACCGGGTGGAGATGATGCCCCCAGCCGATGGCGTACAGATCAGACGAATCGCGCACATCGGGAGTTTCTCCCCACAGTGCAGCCCGTGCAAAGATCGACCGGCAGGCGCTGCCTGAACCGAGACGGGCAATGTAGGAGGCCTTTTTTTCAAACTCTGCGTCATCCGATAGGGTGCCGAACAGTTCGTCTTCGAGACTGCAGAGACACAAGGCCAGTGCGCTCATCGACGCCGCTGATGAAGCGATGCCTGCCGAATGTGGGAAGCTGTTGGATGAGAAAATGGTCAGCTCGATCTGGCTTAGAAACGGGTAAACAGGTAATAAAGAAGTGAGAAACTTTTCGATCTTATCGGCAAAGGGCGGGTTATGCTCCCGGTGAAACATAAAGTCGACCGCAACCCCCGGCTTGTCTGACATTTTGGGACCGTATTCCAGGATGGTCTCCGTATAGGCGGCATCCAGGGTAAAGCTGAGTGACGGGTTGCAGGGCATTTGCTGCCCGTATTTGCCCCAGTATTTGATAAGGGCTATATTAGAAGGACTGCGCCATTCGATCTTCCCGGAACGTACCCGGGTGCTTTGTACGACAAGGTCAGGATTGTGGTAGTCAGTCATGCTTGTAAATACTTTCCGGGTGACAAGATAAGGAATAATTACGGGAGCGTATGAGATTTTTGGCACGGAGAGAGCCGGGAAACAAAGGAGATCAGCAGCCCTTTCAGATGATTGCTCATTCAGATGAAAAGCAGGAAAGCTTAATAAAATGTTTTACGGAACTGATCCCATTACAGTGATCAATTGTGGTATCAGAATTATTTATGCTCCTGATTGGCCCTGATCAGGTTTTCGGCCTTCCTGTTTTTGGTCAGAATGGCGGGCTGATCGCCTTTGATGGCGATCTCTGACATACAATCAAAGATATTGAACCATATCAGCGCAAAAAATCCGCGAAAATAAGGGCGTTGTGTTACGATATTGGCTGCCTTGATCTCATCCGGCCCCTGTGGGTTTTCCTGGCGGATCTTGAACGCATTGGCGAGCAGGGATAACCATTTTTTCTCCTCGAGCTTGTTGGTCTCTTCATCACGCGAAAGCAGACTGAGGTCAAGTGCAGAATAATTCATTTTCATACTGCCAATTGCGGACTCTGTATTGCCTTTGCTTTTATAGCTGAGGTTGTGCAGGCTGAACGTCTTAGCTTCGGCTTGCGCAAGGCTTCGCAGGACCGGATTGATCTGGGATGCGTCCAGGTTTCGCAGGGAAGCATCGGCCTCATAGGTCCCTGACGAGTCGTCGAGCTTTAACGCAATGTGGGCATCCATCGGGCTTTTTCCGAGAAAAACGGCCCGGGCGGTCAGCTCACTCCAGGGATTGCGGCGGATCAAGCTGTCGATATTGGTAATATTGCTCAGCGAGCCATAGATGTCACTAAAGACGACCCGTCCTTCTTTTTTGGTCTTTAGGCCTTTCTCCGTATATACTACGGACGAATTCCTGATCCTTATCAACGGTATATGAATGGATGCATCGAGCTTCAGGAAAAGCTGGTTGGGATATTGTCCGTTTTTGCTGACCGGGGGATCGCCGAAAGATTTATCCTTATAGATCCCGAACCTACCTCTTTCGATCATAACGGAATCGACGGTGATCAGGCCGTCGAGGATGGCTTGACCCACATAAAACCCAAAAGCTTTTAAAGACGGAAGCTCGATCGTGGCTTCTCCGACAGCAAATTTTTTAAAACGGAAAAAGGCCTCGTGGGACACATGAGGACTAAGACGGAGCCCGGATATATCCAGAGAGGCCGTCCGGAAATCATAGGTGCAGGTATCCATACCGAATGTGTACAGATCATTTCCCATTATGCCCCTGAACCGGCTGATGGACGAAGTAAAATCCCTGGCATATAAGAACCGGTTTGTATCATATACCGATGCAGAGTCGACCAGAATATCCCTGAGAACGATATCTATTTTATCAAATTTCCAGAAAGGGTTGCTTTTGTCAAGCTTTCCCGCAGGATCATAAGACATCTTGCCGTCAAGGATGGAGATCTCCCCGACTTGTATGGAATTAAAATCCTTTTTGATACGATCGTACAGGCTGGTAAGGATAGTGGTGGCGGAAGTGTCCTTTTTTGTTTTTTTATAATGGTAAAGATTGAACTCCGTTCCGGATAGAACAATATTTTTGACCCGGATGTCCTTATTTTTTCCAACCAGCTGTATTATATCGACGCCTTCCAGGACAAGGCTTTTAACCTTGCCATCCATGATGATGTCAGGCAGGGTATTTTCAGCTTTCATCTTAAGAAAAACATCCTGATTGATCTCAAATACGACATTGTCGATCCTTGCTCCTGTAAAAGGGCCCGTTATTTCATAATTGCCGATCTTGACACTGTAGAGACTATCGCTCCCGTCAGTAATAACCTTATTGAACGCGTCTAAAATATCTTCCTTTTTGATGTTATTGATCCATAGCTTTGAAATGAATAAAAGGCCGGTGATTCCGGCAGCAATAAGGAAGAGGATTATGAATAATTTTTTCAATTGAATTGATTTACTAAAACGGATACCCGATGGCGATCAGCACATTGAGGTTCTCTCTTCTCCAGATGGTATCCGATGGCTTCCATTCCCTCAGCGTCCAGCGTTCTCCTTCCGGATACCACGGCTTGCGAAGCGGGGTTGCGACATCGAGCCTCAGCACGAGAAAGCTCAGATCAAAACGCAGCCCTATTCCCGTTCCGACAGCCAGCTGATCAGCAAAGTCCTTGCCAAATAGGGCGCCGGGCTTGACTTCCTGGGGGTTGACACTCTGGTTGAGCAGCCAGATGTTTCCCGCATCGACGTATACGGCTCCTTCCACGATGCTGGCCAGCCGGGCCCTGAGCTCGGTATTTAGCTCCAGCTTGATATCCCCGCCCTGATCGGCAGTAAAAGAAGAGGTTGTTCTCGGATCATGCGGTGCGTAATAGGCGCCCGGCCCGATCGACCTTGCGGGAAATGCCCTGATGCTGTTGGATCCGCCGATGATAAACTGTTTGATAAAGGGTAGATTGACACTATTGCCATAGCCATAGCCATATCCGCCGATGACTCTTGATGCCAGTTTGAGACCATCGGTCAGGCTTATATAAGCGCGGTAATCAGCTTCAAGCTTGATGTATTGTGAATAGGCCCCGCCAAAAAGAGTTTTCTCTTTTCCATTGCGGATATCCGCCCCGCTTATGAGACCCGGCAGGTTGCCCGACAGGTCGGCCATTCCCTGAAAATACATGGTAAACATCCTGCCCGACAGCATCGTCGTGGTATAGTTGTAGCGATAATTGGATCCAATGATAAATTGTTTTTCTATCGCCTTATTCAAGGTAGGGTCTGCGGCTGCGAGCGTTTTGTATAGCTGTGTTACATTGATCGGTTGTACGTAGTTGACGTCGATCACTTTCAATTCATGTTCCTTACGTATGGATTCTTTCCAGATATAACCTCCTGACAGGCGGATGCTGTTGAGCACATAGGAGTTGGTCCTGTAGAGATAATCATAACCGGTAGTAAACTTGGTCCTGGGCAGGTATGCGCTTGCGTTGGTCCACTTGAACGGGGCGATAAACCGTGGAATACTGAGATTGATCTCTGCTCCCGCTTTATAATAATTGCGGTTGTTGAGGCCATCGGCCGTTTTAGCCTGGAGCTCGAAACCTCCGTAGAGCGATACGACCAGATGTTCTGCCCCATGAAATGTGTTCCGGTTGCGCCAGTTGATGCTGATATCCGAGCCGGTAAAGTCTGCGTCATTGCGTTTGGCTCTGACTTCAAGATTGAGCGAACGGCGGGCCATGGGTGTCAGGTAGTAACGCACATTCATAAGCGCGGGATCGTCGTCGGCTTCGATAAACTGGTTCTTGACAAAACGAAATACGCCCAGGTTGACCAGGCGGCTGATGCTCCTGTTATGATCCGTCCTGTTGTACAGGTCACCTTTGTGAAAGAACATGGCCCTTTCGAAAACCGAAGGCTTAAAGGTGTGGCCCGGATCTACAATGTAGAACTCTTTATACAGCTCTCCGGGCAATTCGTACAGGGAATCATTGGTCAGCGAGTAATTGGAAAAGATGGTGATATTGTTGATCTTATATACCCTGCCCGATTTTTCGGAAATATTGTCTTTGGTGGTCAGGTAGAGGTCGACCCTGTATTTTTCGACAGTACTGTCGACCTTGATGATAAGATCATCAGGCTTAAAATAATAGAATCCCTTTTCCTTAAGCTGGTAATCGACGCGGTTCCTTTCCGCTTTTATGACATCCAGATCAAACGGGTCACCTGGTTTCATCAGTGAATTAGGACGTGTGGCAGCGATGGCCTTGCCCAGGACGGTAGAGTCGACCAGGAAATCGACATTCCTGATCAGGTAGCGCGGACCCGGAGTTGCTATATATTGCAGTTTTATCTTCTTTCCACGGGTGATCGAATCGACTTTGGCGGATGCTGTAAAGTAGCCCCGGTTTTCCATCCTGTTTTTGAGGATCTCCTTGTTGGCGTTGATGCCGACCTGGCTGAATAAGACAGGTGGTTCCCCCAGCTTGTATTTGATATAGCGCTTCAATCCCCGTGGCTTTGTGACCGTATCGATCATGTTGTAAAAAGCGAGCTTATAGCGCCAACCCAGGATCGACTTATTGGGCCTGGGTGTGGTGATGGCATTTAACTCGCTTTGCAGTTGTTTTTTGTTAGAGACCGGATGATCTTTTTCTTCGATAGACACTTTAGCGCCGGTGTAGAGCAGCTCCCCCGGCGGGAGGTGGCGGGTCGGAGAGCATGAAGCATACAACAGGACGACAGCTATCCACGTGGCAGGATAAGCAAGCTTTATAAAAATACACTTGTTCTTCCATTTCATAAGATCACTGTACTGTTTGGTTCTGTATTTCCAGCTGCTTTTGTTCCCGTTCTTCCTGGGCCTTCCTGGCTTCTTTTTCTTTGATCTTCAGCTCTTCGCTCTTTTTGGCAAATATATCGCTGACATCATCGAAGTCGACGGTCAGGATAAATCCGACGCCAGTCTCCACTACCTGGCCGAGGACAACGATGTATTCATCTTTTCTGTATGCCCTGATGAGATAGCGGCCGTCTTTGGTGAGCTGGTATTCTGCAGAGATATCTCCGGCGATGTTGGTTGTTTTTTGCTGGGTATTTTGACCGCCTTCCAGCTCGAAATTGCTGCCTACACTTACTTTCAGCCTCTCGTTGAAAAGCCTTTTGGACAGGCCCACGGTCAGATCCGTTCTGTTTTGCAATTCTCCGGAAGAATAGTCTTCGGTGCTGTTGATGTCGAAATTGAGATCGACGCCGGCTATCATATCGGCTGCCAGATTATTGAGCTGCTCGGTCAGTATCTTGCTTACACTCTGCCTTGCAAACCGTTCTCCGTCAAAGCCGCCGCTTTCCGCAGCAAAAGGATTGTCGCCTACAAAGTGATTGAGCAGCAGCACTGCAAAAACCTGCTTATTCAATTCTGCCGGCTCCTGTCTTAGCTGTGCCAGCCTTGTATTGACCGTAGAGATCACATCATTGCTGACGCCGTAATTCTTGTTGGGCAATTGGATGTCAAAAGTGATCAGGGGCTGAAGGAGCTGTCCTTTCATATTCAGATTGACCTCAAAGGGAAGCCGTTGTTTATAGGTGTTACGGACCGTCTGAGAGGAGGTCGATAGTTGATTGGAGATCAGATCCAATGGCGGAGCATTGGCGATGTAGATCGCCGTGACATCGACATTGGCCTCGGTAGGTCCTCCTGTCCAGGTGATCTTGCTTCCCTTCTGAATGAGAAACTGACGTTTCAGAAAGTTAAATGTAATGTTGTATTTCCCTTCTTCTATTTCATAAATGCCGGCCAGCGTGACTTTCCCGCTTGGATCGATACCTCCCGTGAGCTCAGCCTCACCGCGGATACGCAGGAAGTCGCCATTCCCTTCATCGATGATGATATTGAATACGGATTCCTTGTCGATAATGATGTTCATGGCGACATCCAGTCCCGCGAGCCCTGTTTGTGCCGTCAACACGGAGTCGACAAGCAGGATGGAATCGAGGGCCGGAGCATCCATATCGACAAATTCTATTACGCCTTCGCGGTCGATCAGCCGGGGATCCTGCTGGGGAATAACGATGGTCAGGTCAGTGGGTTCATTGACACGCAGGCTGCCGTCGACAACGGGGCTGCTACTGGTGCCTTTGATATTGACATTGGCGTCGATAAATAATTTTCCGAAATACAGATCATTGTTTTGTCTTGTGCTGTTGAGCACCTGAAAGTTCTGAGCCTGCATTCTGAGACCGAGGGTATAGTTTCTCAGGTCTTCGGTTGCAGCCAGGCCATCGAGAACGATCCGGCTTCCTGATTGATCACGGATCGTAAAGTTGTCAAGATGGATGCCATCGTGTTCGAAGCGTATCTCTTCATTGTCCAGCCTGTAAAGGGAATTAAAGGCGGTATAGTTGAGCTGAGCCTGCTCAAATCGCAATGCACCCTGAAGCTTCGGAGCAGAGGCCGATCCCCTGATGCTCAACCGGCCCTTCAGGTCACCCGTGAGATCCCTGACCATCCCCATGGCATAGGATTCGACGGCTTTCAAATCGATATTCTTAATGTCAAGGATGAGATCAAGGGGATTTTCCGAGTTGGTATAATAATTGCCTTTGACGGAAAATTCACTGCCACGGCCATTGACCACGATATCAGCGGCAATGGTGTTGAGGTCTTTATTGTTGACCAGCAGTTTTATATCGCCCAAAGTGTCACCCTTAAAATGAAAATCGCTCACGACCATATCCGCATTGAATACCGGCGATGTATTGAGGTCGGAAATGACTGCCTCCCCATCGATAAGCCCGCCGGCAAGAATGGTGTCTTTGGATATCATGCCGGTGATCGTTTCTATGTTGAACTGGCTGAATCTCACGTCCATTGGACTGTTATAATAGCCCTGGCTGTTGATGCCGATCGACTGGCCATTGTTCGATAATACGAAGTTTGCGGCTTTGATACCGGACTGGCCGAAGAAAAGGGCATTATCATCCGTGACTTCCCATGGCTGACCGTTGAGTACCAGGCCATCGTTGTTGAGCGAAACCCGGAATGTGCCCGCCAGAGCCTGCAGGTAACCGGCCAGGCGCACATTATGACTGGATGTACCCTCGTTGGCTGTAAGATCAAATGTGATCTTATCATCTCCGGCAAAACCGGTCACTGTGGCATCGTCGATCAGCACCGAACCGGCAGATACCTGACCCAGGCTCAGCCTGTATTGCAGGGAATCGGATTCCGTATCGATATCCAGGTTGGTGTTCCGGAGGATGTTGTCCTGATACCGGATCAGCGGCGCAATAGTCTTCAGGACCAATAGGTCTTCCCGGCTGTCGTAGATGCCGCGTATGCTGACGGCGTCCATTTCTTTGAGATCAGGCAGGAACTGCTCAACAAGGGGAGAGCGGGTCAGGTGTGCCGAGAGGTAGAAATACTGGTCTTTTTCAGGCTTCTTTGGCGCATTTTCCGTTGGCAGATCAAAATATCTGTCTACCGTGGCCATCAATGCGTTGCCGATCTGCGTGAGCTGATATTTTCCTTCGATAGATGCGGTCAGAAATTCGGTCTGGACATATAGCCTGTTGCTGTCAGCCGTTGCCATGGAAAGCAGACCCACAGAGTCGAGCGTAAATCTTTTGCCCTTGTTGACGATGATAGCCTGGGTGACGGCCAACTGCCCGTTGAGATGGTCCGGATCGGCTGTGGCAAAGTCAGCGTTGATCCTGCCGTGAAAGCGCATTTCTTCCGCAGCGAACCTCAGCCGTTGCAGGTCGATGCTGTCGATCATAAGATCCATTTTGGCGGCCGGGTAAGCACCCGTCAGGTTGGCCGATACCGCGCCATGCATCCGGGCGTTGACATCGGATGAGTTGAGCCGGGCATTTATAATACCCTGATCGGCATTCCCTTCAATACGGATGCCCTGATAGTCATAGTTATTATATTGAGCGTTATTGACCAATAGGTCAAAGGTCGCTTTTGCCGTTTTCAGATCTGTTCCTGATCCCTTTATCCTGCCTTCCACGGAGACCTTGCCTATCTGGTCGCTCTTGCCGATAAGCCTTCCGGCATCGAAAGCATAGGTTTTGACGGTTGCATCATATTTTTCCCGGCCTTTCCCGGCCGATGCATCATATGCAGCCCGGATATCGGCGTTGCCCAGGCTTGTCGCCAGCTTCAGATTTGCCCTGAAGTTGTTGGTAAGACCATCGATGGTACCTTTCAGGGTAAACCTCTCAGGCAAAGTAATATTGGATGGTATGGTACCTGCCGGCAGGATATTTTTGAGATCAGCGGCAGTGGAGGTCAATTCACGGAAGTTGAGCTCCAGCCGCATTTTATTGACATCAGGCAGGCCTGATATTTTTCCTGAAGCCCTTAGTTTCGTAGCGCCGATGCCGGACAATTCAAGGTTGGGGATCGTTAGGTCGCCGATCTTCCCTCTGACGGTCGAGTGGATATGTAGTACACCCTCCGGATATTTTCTGAAAATATCCTGCTGTGCCAGCTGGGGTGCGAAGACAAGCAGATCGCTGAGTTTGACCACACTGTGATTGAAAACAGCGTTTATCTCCAATGCTCCCGGATCGGATCGAAGGGCGTCAATCGAAGGATATTTAAGGCTTATCTCATCCCGTATAACCGTATTATTGAAGGCAAGAGTAAGGTTGCGCAGATAGGCTTCCCGACTGCCATATAAAACATCGGCTGTAAAGTTTTTCAGGTTAATGCCACTTTGTTCGCGGAATCCAACCTGGTCCAGGGACGCCGATATGCGTTGCGGGTCATAGGACAGGTTCTTTACAGTGCCTTTCAGCTGGTCGATTGCGAGGTGATTAACGTCAATGCTCTGTGCAGCTTTTTTCTGTGTCAGGTCATCCATTTTAAACTGCACATCATCGATAGTGATCGATGTAACCTTCGCTTTCCATCCCTTGCTCTCCATCTCGTGTTCGACTTCTTCCGAGGTCGATTGGACGACCTTCTGGCCGGTGTTATCCAAAGAGACCACCGCCTCAATACCTAAAAGGCCGATCTGAGCCAGGTCTATTTCCTGTTCTTTGAGATTGATACTATTGGACCTGACAAATAATTGGCGCAGCGCAGCTTTGGCGGCCGTACCGTTGACCGTGTTGGAATAGTCGGCCTGAATGTCCGCTAGACTCAGCTTGTCGAATTGAATATCGGGATAATGTGCCGGAGCGGCGTCGATCGTATCGGCTTCCTGCGTTGATTGAGCGATCTCCTTCGTCTGCCGGGCCCTGACCTGGAGTCCGGCAAGTGTGATCTCAGGAGCTGAAAACTCCATTTTTTCCAGATCAAAGGTTTTGAATCTCGTATCAAAATGGCCCAGAAACGCGCTGACATCATTGCCTGTCACTGCATCATCATATATTACCCTGATACGGTCAAGGTTGATCCGGCGAAGAGAGATGTTCATTCCACCACTGGTGTCAGCGGGTTGGGAGGGTTGTTCTTTGGAGGCAAATGCCTGTATAATATAGTCGAAATTGAAAGCGCTATCAGGGAGGCTTCTTCTCACTTTAGCCGTAATGCCCCGCAGGTCGACCCTGTTGAGCTCGACCGTATTCTGAAGGAGCCTGAACATGCTGATATCGACAGACAGCGTATCACCGTAGAGAAGAGTGTCACGAGAGCGATCCTCAAGATAAACACCGGTCAGGACCACTTCTTTTGGGAATGTAATATCCAGCCTGTCAATGGTCAGAGGAGTGCCGATCTTCTTGCTGACATAAGCGGTGATCTTATCCTTGGCAAATTGCTGAAATGCCGGAGTTTGAATGGCTATCAATACGGCAATGACCAGCAGGATCAGGAATCCAAGCAGGTAAAGTAAAAATTTGCCAGCATGTTTCAGATATTTATTCAAAACTCGGTTTCGGGTCGTAAATAATTACAGACTTTTAGTAGCTAACATAATTCCGGACGAAAAAATTAATAAAAGCTGTCAAAAATAATAACTGTTGAAGGACAACCAAGGGCAGTCAGCAGCCAATCTGCCGGCTCTATCTGAGTTTTTGAACAATAAGAACTGAATAGGAATGAGCCGTCGTCCGATTTGTAGTACAGCTTTTCCTTTTATTTTTCCTCATCAAAGGTGATGACCCGGACATTATCAACTACAAGCTTTGAACCCGAACAATCATTAAATAAAAAGAAAGAAACCTTATTAAATTTTCTCTTTCTTAAATCGGCATCAATGTATGCCGAACCCTTATTGGCTCCATATATCTGACGATCGACACAGATCTGCATTTGCTCAAATTGATCGTCGTTCGAATAAAACCTTAGTATCAGCTTATTCATTTCCCAGCTGTTATACCCGGTAAAATCCTCCGTTACGTCGGCGGTGAGTCTTAGCCTCTGTGCGCCTTCCGGAATTCCGGATATAAAATATTCGTTGGAATATTTTTTGGACGGATCCACTTGGATCGACCGGCCCGACAGGATACTATCGACAGCATTGGAAGTGGTATCCTGCTCGAAGTCATTCCGGTATATCTCTTTTGGATTTGTGATATTGCCTTCATACCATTCGCTGTTGTCCAGGTATCTTTCCATAGAGCGACCTATATTCCATCGTCCTACGGTCCTCCAGAAATAAGCCTTGGTCGGGGCGGAGAGATTGAGAGACCCGAAGTGTGCGTGCCATGTCCACCATACATTGATATAGCAAAACAGGGTAATGAGCAAGAAGTAGCAATATTTAAACAGCCTGGATGTAAGAGCATATTCGGTAATTGCTGCAAAAGGGAAAAAAAGTATGGCATAGCTCTGTATCATGGCCCGGCCTCCATACCACCAGATGTCCCAGGATGCCACAATATAGAGATTGACCAATGAAAAGGTGATGATCACCGGCCAGATATTTCGTTTTATTCTGCCGGTAAAAAACATACCGGCTAAAGCGAACACCATCATCGGACAATATACCAGCCATCCGCTCTGATAGCTCAGAATATAGTTTTTGAGATGGGGATGCAGAAAAGAAAATCCCTGATCATCATACGAATAATACAACCAATGGCCAGATGCATATTTCCAATAAAACAACTGAACCGAAACCGGCACAATAAATGCAATGCCCGCCATGATAAGCTGACCCGGGTTTTTTCTGAAGTGCAGCCAGCGGTTTTTGAAGGCAGAGAGCGAATCAATCCCCCATAACAGAGGAATCATTATACTTATGATCTCCGTCGGCCGGATCAGGGTCATAAAACCGCAGGTAAATCCTATCCACAAAGCTTTGGGCAGTGTTGCCTTACGGTAATACCGGATGCTCTGCCAGATCAGGATACAATACAATGTAAAAAGTGTATTGTGTGTCATAGCCTGGTCGACTACAGCAAAATTGAAATAATTGGTGCCAATCACCAGGCAGATCAGGCAGATCGAGGTGACCGTTTCTGAAAAGTACGCGGCCAGGTTTTTTCTGAAAAAGATCAGCCCCAGTATGGTGTAAAGCAACATGCCGACACCCAGTGACTTTTGATAGGGATATGAAAATCCGTCAGCAGGATACAGCTCACTGTTCCGGGCCCACTGATGGCCTATAGCAAAAAAAGGAGCCATTAAAAGGGCCTGTCCGCTCGAATATTTCATAACATATCCACTGCTGTCAGGCAGCGCCGAAGCCTGCTGAAAGTCGGGAGTAGGATAATACCTGGCTAATATGGAATCCTTGAACCCGCATTTTTTAATGTCCTTATAAATGAATACTGCAGGCAGATACATGTAATAACCCGAAGCATCCCAGCTGATCGTTGCTTCCGTTCGGGTGTGTTTCCATTTTGGGTAAAAATTAAATCCGCACCATAGGGTAAACATTATGCAGAATAAGAGCGTATATCTGGAAAAGGTCATAAATGACGTTATAGGAAAGGAATAAAGATAAATATATTTAATACTAAACAGGCCCGGTAATTTTTTTTACGTTATTATTGGCCTTAAAAGATAGTTTCTGCATGTTAAGCATTGTAATCCCTGCATACAACGAAGGAAAGACCATCGGCCGGATTCTTGATAAGCTCAGGGATATCTCCCTCATCGGTAATATGGGTAAAGAAGTGATCGTCGTCAATGATTGTTCTAAGGATGATACCGGGGAAACGGTACGTGCATATATGGATTTAAATCCTTCATTCCATATCCGCTATCTGTGTCATGAGGTCAATAAAGGAAAAGGCGCAGCCCTACGGACGGGTATACAAAATGCTACAGGCGACTATATTGTCATACAGGATGCAGATCTGGAATATGATCCGGAAGAATACAACATCCTGCTCCGGCCTGTGCTCGACGGCTTTGCCGATGTGGTGTACGGAAGCAGGTTTATGGGTGGAAAGCCACACCGTATTTTATTTTTCTGGCATTCTATAGGGAATAAGCTGCTGACAAGCCTGAGCAATATGCTGACCAACCTTAACCTGACTGATATGGAGACCTGCTACAAACTATTTACAAGGCAGGTGATACAGTCAGTAGAGCTAAAGGAGAACCGTTTCGGCTTCGAACCGGAAGTTACTGCCAAAATAGCCCGAATGAAGGGTATACGTATCTATGAGGTCGGGATCTCGTATTATGGCAGAACCTATGAGGAGGGAAAGAAGATCGGCTGGAAGGACGGGTTCAGGGCGGTATGGTGCATCCTTAAATATAATATCTGGGCACGATAACTACTCTTCTTCGGGGATCAGGTTGCCGTAGATCCTCATCCCTATTGAAAGCTCAAGAGTGTAATTGACCACCTTCTGTTCAGGAAAGGTGATCGTATTGCCCTGGTAGTCCTGGCCGCTGAAACGCAGGGAAAATATCTGCCGGGACAGGTCCGGCTGAAGCTGTATAGATACAAAGCCCATATGGAAGCCCATCGGGAAATTGATACCGGCACCTACGTCCAGTCCATAATTGAAGCGCCGGACAAAGTCTCCGAATCCTTCGTAATATCCTGAGAGATCATATTTGACCGTATATTCTCCTCTCAGGGCGACATTGTAGAAAAACCGGTTGTCTGGACCGAATGATTTTCTACCACCGAGCGCAAGGGCTATATTATGAAAGCGGTTGCGTATCGTAAAGCCGTCATAGTTGACGCCGTTGACCGTCTGTCCGCCATTGACCCTTTTGCTGGATCCCCGCTGGTGGTAACCGAGCTCTCCGTAGAAGGAGGAGCTCTTGCCCGGTTCGAATGATTCAATACCTACGATGCCATGGAAGCCCAGCAGGGGCTGTGTGGAACCCAGTCCGTTCCATCGCTGGAAGCCAAGTGACGGGCCTGCCCGCAGTGACCAGATGGAATATTGTCCCTGTACTTGAAAAGAAAGCAGGAACAATGCAAGTATGGCACAAAGGTGACGAATGGATTTTAAAATAATGATACTCATTCGGAGATGGCTTGATGCAAAAAGTAAAGGGGTAAGATAGTCACTTTTTTCTTACCCCTTTTTGATATTATAGTTTTTTTAACTTTTAGGATCAGTGTCTTTTTCCTTTTCTACAGGTGGTTCCGGCTCCTTCCAGCGCCTGGCGTCGATCAGTGCTTTCTGAAGGAGGAACTCGATCTGCCCGTTGAGGCTGCGGAATTCGTCAGCGGCCCATTTGTCCAGCAGCTTCAGCGTGTCGGGATTGATTCTGAGTACAAATGATTTTTTACTCACACCTTGATTTATTTTTATGGTTATGAAATAATCAGGGATCATACCGGGTACCCGGCCTTTGATCCCCTGGCAAGGTCAACAGTGCGACGACCGGTTAATGATTCAGGGTTCCGGCGTTAATGACCGGGTGGGCCGAACGGTCAGAGCATAGAACGACCATCAGGTTGCTTACCATAGCAGCCTTGCTATGCTCGTCAAAATCTACGATACGTCCTTCCTGGAGCTTATTGAGCGCCAGGTCGACCATGCCGACCGCGCCTTCCACGATCTTCTGTCGTGCCGCGACGATAGCTATCGCCTGCTGCCGCTGCAGCATAGCTCCGGCTATCTCCTGCGCATAGGCGAGATGGCTGATCCGGGCCTCGATGATGCGGATGCCGGCCATCTCCAGCCTGTCATGCAGCGCCTTTTCCAGCTCTTCGTTGATCTTTTCCGCACCGGACAGCAAGGTCAGCTCTGCGTGTGCGTCCTCAAACTGATCGTAGGGGTACTTATTGGCCAGTACCCGGATCGCCGCTTCGCTCTGTACCCTGACATAATTGACATAATCATCGACTTCGAACGCCGCTTTGAATGTATCAGCTACCTGCCATACAATAACGGCGGCAATTTCGATCGGGTTACCGACTCCGTCGTTGACCTTCAGCTTTTCACCGTTCAGGTTGCGCGCCCTCAGAGAGAGCTTCCTGCTTACATAGAAAGGATTGACCCAGAAGAAGCCGTTGTCTTTGATCGTTCCGACATATTTTCCGAAAAAGGTCAGGGCAATGGCCTCGTTGGGATATACGATCTTGAAACCGGGTAAAATAAACAGGAAGGCAAGCCCGGTGGCGATAGCCCAGTAGGAGTTGAAGGGGTCATTGGCGATTATAAATACCGTCAGAGCAAACATAACCAGAGCTATCAGCAGCATGAGGAAGCCGGATGAAGGTTTGATGTGTCGTTCATTTAACATAGACTAAAGTTTTTTAAGCGTGAAAAATTATTCTTTTTGATATCATTTTAATATCAAAACTACGAAAATTAAATTTTAGTTTCCAAAAAATCCGAATAATTTGCCGGCAAATAAAAAATTGTATCTTAGCGACGCCAAGATTAAACAAGTGGTCAAATATCGGTGTTACCAAACTTTGTTTATTTGACCTTAAAATATAAGACTTTTATGGATCCATTGAAGGAGCTTTTTAAAGCAAAAGCTTTTCCTGTCAGAGATGAGTTGAAAGCGGTTGTTAAAGAACACGGGGATCTCAAGATCGCAGATGTGAAGGTAAGCCAGTTGATCGGCGGAATGAGGAGCATCAAATCCATGCTGTGGGAGACCTCCCTGCTGGATGCCGAGGAAGGTATCCGTTTCAGAGGTTACTCCATTCCCCAGTTGATCGAACAGCTGCCCAAAGCCGAGGGGGATACGGAACCCTTGCCCGAGGGCCTTTTCTGGCTGATGCTGACGGGAGATATTCCTTCGAAGGAGCAGGTCGACTGGCTGAGCGCTGAATGGGAGCGCCGTTCGGAGGTGGATCCTGAGGTTTTTGCCATACTGGATGCCTGTAGCAATGACGTGCACCCGATGACGATGTTCAGCATCGGCGTTCTCGCCATGCAGCCATCCAGTGTCTTTGCCCGCCGTTATGACGAGGGCTTCAGCAAAGCGGACTATTGGGATGCGACCTATGAAGATGCCATGAATCTCATCGCTAAACTGCCCACGGTCGCCGCTTATATTTACAGAAAGATATTTCACAACGATCAGCATATCGCCCCCGCCAAAGGTCTTGACTGGGCTGCCAATTTTGCTCATATGCTGGGCTTTGAGCAGCCTGACTTCAAGAGTCTCATGCGTTTATACCTGACCATCCATGCCGATCATGAAGGAGGAAATGCCAGCGCGCATGCTACCCACCTTGTCGGCTCTACCCTGAGCGATGCCTATCTCTCTTTCAGCGGAGGGCTCAATGCGCTGTCGGGGCCGCTGCACGGCCTTGCCAACCAGGAGGTCGTCAACTGGATCAATGAAATGGTGGAACGCATCGGAACCAGAAAGCCTACCAAAGAGCAGATCGCCGACTATGTCAATACGACGCTTGCGGCCGGCCAGGTCGTCCCCGGATACGGGCATGCCGTGCTGCGTAAGCCGGATCCGCGCTTTACAGAGCAGAAAAGGTTTGCAGAAAGATATATGCCGGATGACGACTATGTGCAGATCGTCTGGAAGGTATTCGACGTTGTTCCCGGTATCCTGGGCAGCCTCGGCAAGGTCGCCAATCCTTGGCCTAATGTCGACGCGCACAGCGGAGCCATCCTCATTCATTATGGGCTGACTGAAAGCCGGTTCTATACAGTATTGTTCGGAGTAAGCCGGGCATTGGGCGTTCTCGCGCAGCTGTGCTGGTCCAGGGCATTGGGTCTGCCGCTGGAAAGGCCGAAGTCGATCACCTTTGAAAATGTAAAAGAATTTATCAACAACCATAAAAACTAAACGATCAAACAATGAGCATTCCAAAAGAATTGAAGTACAGCAAAGAACACGAATGGATCCGGGTAGAAGGAAATATCGGTATCATTGGGATTACCGACTTTGCTCAGGGCGAATTGGGAGATCTGGTATATGTTGATATTGATACGGTGGGTCAGGTCGTCGGAAAAGATGAGATCTTCGGAACGGTCGAAGCCGTAAAGACAACGTCTGACCTCTTTCTTCCCGTCACCGGCAAGGTGCTGGAGGTCAATTCCGCCATCACTGAAAGCGGTGGCGATGATCCCGGGCTGATCAACTCCTCTCCGTATGATGAAGGCTGGATCGTTAAAATTGAGATCTCTGATCCGTCTCAACTGGACAGCCTCCTGGACAGCGATGCTTATGCAGCGCTCATCGGTGAATGACCGGTAAAAAATATGACAGGCACCGGCTTTTTATGGTGCTGACATGGCTTTGGCTACTTACTCTGACGGTTTTACTCCTGTTGCCGGGCAGGGATATTCCCTCGATCAGGTGGGGTCTGTCCCTTCCGGTGGATAAAGTTGTCCATTTCTTATCATTTTTTCTTGTTGCTTCCGGCTTTTTGCTCAGCATGCACTGGGAGGAAAAAAAGAAGCGCCGGCTGGTGTTCATAGCGCTTCTGGTCTATGCCGTGATAATGGAGTACATCCAGCATGCGGTTCAGGAAAGCCGTGCTTTTGAGAAGGAGGACATATTTGCCAATCTTGCCGGCGTCGTATGCGCCTACCTAATCTATCTTATGGTTGGAAAAATTGTAAAAAATTAACATTTTGTAAACCCAATCTAATTAAGATAGTTCAGACAAAATCCAAATAATAACGTACCTTTGTAGGACTTTTCCAAATTGAATTATTTATTTTATTACGCCAAAGACTTTAATTTTGTTTATCATCGCCTGTTCTCATAGGGTGAACGGTTGTAATTTTTCTAACATCAAAGTAATTTCTTAATGCAAAAATTTTTTCTCCTCCTGCTTTCTGTATGTATATTGACAGAGCTTACAGCGCAGTCCTTCCAGTGGAAGTCCGTATCCCGGGAAGCTGTCATGGGAAGAAGTCTCGCCTCAGACGAAAATGTTCCTTTGGAAAATCTCTATCAGGTAGACTTTAAAAACCTGAACGATTTTCTGCTATCGATCGATGTCAATGATAAAAAAGGCAGAACAATAATATTACCTGTTCTTGATGGTAATACGGAAAAATATGAGCTCATCAGCTCTCCTGTAATGGAAAGCGGTCTACAGCAGCAGTTTCCGCTTATCAGGACCTTTATGGTCAGGTCTGTCAGCGATGGCAGTATTGTGGGGCGTATCGGAACTTCGCCGGAAGGTTTCCATGGTATCCTGGATATCGAAGGAAAAGAAGTCCTCATCAACAAGGTCAACAGGACTGATAAGTCGCTATACTCCGTGTTCAGGCTGGTCGATGGCCTGCACGGCGATGACAAGTTCCAGCCGCTTTCCTGTGGTGCTGATGTAGCGACCATATCAGAGGAAGATCATCATGAAAGCGAGGCATTGGAGCAAAGAAGCGAAGAGATCCGCATGCAGCATTTCAGGGTAGGTATTGCGACGACTTCAAGCTTTGTTCTGGATATCGGTGCCACTACTAATGAGCAGGTGCTGACTAAGGTCGTACAGGTGATAAACCAGGTCAACCTGCGCTACAATAAGGACCATGCAATGCATCTCGACCTGATCGACAAAACGATCAATCTTTTTAACCTGACGAAAGAAAACGATTTTTATACTGTTCAGAACAATGGTGGACAGCTTCTGGGACAAAGCCAGGACTTCTTCCAGAGTAAGCTTGTAGCCAGCGAATATGATTTTGGACAGACCTGGACCACCTGGTGCACGGATGTAGGTGGTGTCGTAAGCGGCTCCGCATGTAACAACATGTCGAAAGCAAGAGGGGTAAGCTGCGGACCCAACAATCAAAGCTACTTTCTGACCACTGTCAAGCACGAAATGGGACACCAGTTCAGCGCAAGCCATAGCTTCAATGCCTGTAACGGGTCCGACCAGCAGGCATCACAAGGTGCATATGAGCCGGGCAGCGGAAGTACGATCATGGCATATCCAGGAGCATGCGGACCGGACAATATTGCAAGCGGTGCCGATGATTATTTCCATTCTATCAGCATCCTGCAGGTGAGAGGCCACCATGCCGCATATCCGAATTGCGGTACTTTTGCCGATGCCGTCAATCATACACCGGATATCATTCTACCTCAATACGGTTCGGATCTATTGACCATTCCGAAGCTGACTCCATATGAGCTCATCGGTACAGCTACAGATCCGGACAACGATGCTTTATTATATAGCTGGGAAGAGTTCGATCAGGGCAACGGAGAGCCATTGGGCACCAATTTTGAGTTTGGACCCTTAAGCAGGACCTATCCTCCTTCAGCGACAGGCTATCACCGGTTTGTACCGCGATTTAACAATATCATCAATGATATATTCGATGTCGCGGACAGGCTTCCTTCGGTGACAAGAGAGATGAACTGGAAGTTTATCGTCAGAGACTATAATGCCAACGCCGGTGGCGTTTCTATGGCCGATTTCAAATTCCGTGTCGATTCAACTGCCGGTCCTTTCAAATTCGTTTTTCCTGTCAAGCAGACCGACACCGCATTTGCCGTAGGCCAATATGTAGAGCTGAAATGGGATGTGGCAAATACAGATAAGGGGAATGTCAACTGTAAATACATTGATATCTTTTATTCAACGGACGGAGGAACCACCTTCACCGATACGCTTGTGCTCGGCACCCCCAATGACGGCTCGGAATATGTGATGATCCCTAAAAAAGCGGTCAACAGCCGTTTCAAGATCAAAGGCACAGGCAGCATTTTCCTGGATATCTCCAGACGAGCGCTCCGTGCCAATGAGCCGGCTGAACCCGGATTTTCCTATGACGTATATCCTCACAATGCGCTGATGTGCCCGTCGGAGCCACAGTATTTTAAGATCAAAGGCATAACCTGGAAGGATTTTAATAAGCCGGTTAAGGTAGAGCTTGTCGATGGGTGGCCGGCAAATACTGTCGTTGCGCTCGATAAGGAAACCCTGAATCCCGGTGAGGATATCACGTTTACTATGGATACTAAGGATGTCAACGAGGCGGGATTTTTTACGATCCGTCTGAGAGCGACTGCCGAAGGGCAAGATACGTTGTGGCGTTATGTAGAGGTGGAAGTACTTCCTGCCAGGCTGGAATTTTCGGAAGCGATCAGCCCGGTTCCGGGTACGGCCGGAGCGCCGCAGGTGCCTTCCTTTGCATGGCAGCCGATACCGGGAGCCGACTCTTATGAGTTCCAATTATCCAGTGACTCCAGGTTTATCAATATTATTGAACAATATACCGGCACCAACACCAGCTTTAACACACAGCTGGTATTGGATCCGGGAACAATTTTCTACTGGCGGGTACGCGCCACAAACCGGTGCTTTAGCGGCCCATGGTCAGAATACAATACCTTCCAGACCATTCTGTACGAGTGTAACACTATCAAGGCTCTGGGTCTGCCCAGGCCTATCTCAAGCAATGTCACGGCTCCTCCTGTAGAGGTTCAGTTTGACATCAGCAACAACACCGGAATAACCGCTGATATCAACGTCAAAAACATCGATATCAGTCACGATAATATCTCCAAGCTTGAGATCTCTGCCAAATCTCCGTCAGGCAAGGAGATCGTATTGATCAGTGAACGTTGTGCCGGTATCTCCGGGATGCTCACTTCATTTGATGACTCTTCTCCTTTGGATATTACGTGCGGCCAGATCAAGGCCAACCGTACCTTTAAGCCGGCAGAGCCCCTGAGTGATTTCAATGGTGAGCCCGTCCAGGGAAGTTGGTCTGTCAAGATCACGACCAAAAAAGGAGGATCGTCCGGAAAGGTCAATAGTATTGATTTTGACCTCTGTGCGAGTGTGACCACTCCGCCTATCGTCCGGGTGAACAATAACCTCTTTAAGGTCAGGTCCGGCAACGCCCAGGTCCTTGAGAACAAAGACCTGCTCTATACAAGCGAAGGTACTACAGAGGATAACATCTGGTATATCCTGTTATCCGAACCAAAACACGGATACTTTACCTTATACGGCCAGGAAATGCATCAGGGCGACCGTTTCTTCCAGGCCCATCTCAATGACTGGGCAGTGGATTATATTCCTTATGATGCGAATTACGAAGGAAGCGACGAAGTGGTATTGCTGGTAAGAAATGACAAGTTCGCGTATCTGGCGCCAGAGACCCTTCATATCGATATTCAGAAGAATCATACGGTATCGACAACTCCGCAACCCAAGGATATTTCCAAACTCATCCGTTTCTTCCCCAATCCTACCAATAGCCAGGTCAGCATCGATATGTCTGATATTAAATTGCTGGAAGCGGGCAAGCTGACCATCACGGATGTGGCAGGAAGAGTGGTGATGATACAACAGATCCCAGCCGATACAGAAACGGTAAGGGTCGACCTCGGTCAATACCCTGCGGGTGTTTACTTTGCTACGATCGCCTCAGGCAATTACGCGGCTAATCAGAAATTGATAAAAATCTAATACGGTTATTTAATGGCATTGTTCAGATCTGCTTCTATTCTCCTTCTCTTTGTCCCCTTCCTGCTGGCTGGCCAGTCAGGGACATACATTCAATGGAAAAAAACAACCCCTTCCGCTGAACGCAGGGCGGGAATAGATGCAGGCCTGATCCTGCCTGCCGGTGCGAGGTTCTTTGAAACCTCTTTTGATCAGCTCAACACTGCTCTAAGCTCCTTTGAGCGTTCCGGTAAGACCTTTATAAATCTACCACTCGGTGAAGATGGTGCTGATGTGGAGCTTGAAGTAATATACGATGCCGTGATGGGCCCGGGAGACCAGGTCAGATTCCCGGATATCAGGACATATATTGCCTATGCACATGACGGCACCCTGCTTACAGGCAGAATAGGCATCAGTAGTCAGGGTTTTTACGGCATATTTGACGCTGACGGCCATCAGTACATGATGCGTCACAGCACTACGGACCGTAACCTGTACATGGTCTATGATCTGGATGAAAAGCTGGCTCTGCTCGATAAGGATATTCTGGCGGCATGCGGCACGGAATCTGTGAAAGAAGACCGTCCTGTCAAAGAAAAGATATCTGGAAGAAGTGAAGAAAGAAAAAAACGTCACTTCCGGATAGCAATCAGCTGTACATCAGGCTTCGCCAAGATCGTAGGAGCTACGGAAGCGCAGGTCATGGCCAAAGTCGTCCAGACGGTCAACCTGCTCAACCAGCGCTATAATGTCGACTTCGGTATCAAGCTGGATCTGACAGACAACACCTCTCAGTTGTTTAACCTGGATCCGGCAACCGATTATTTTGTCAACCAAAGCAAAGGCCTTGAATTATTGCAGCAGAATCAGGACTTTCTCAACACCCTGATCTCACCAGATCAATATGACCTGGCCCAGGTTTTTACCAAAAACTGTACGGATGTGGGTGGTGTTGTATGGGGCCGCGCCTGTGATAATAACAATAAGGCGAGAGGAGTGTCGTGCAGGAGTAATGATGAGGACTACTTCTTTACAACGTTTAAGCATGAAGTGGGACACCAGTTCGATGGAGGCCACACCTTCAATGCCTGCAACGGAAGCACGCAGTATGATCCCAATTCGTCCTACGAGCCCGGAGCCGGAAGTACTATTCTTTCATATGGTAATAACTGCGGTGATGATAATGTCGGAGAAAGAAAAGACTATTTCCATGTGATCAATATCCTTGAGGTCAGCAATTATGCGACTGAGACCGAAGCCTTGTGCGGAAGCTGGGGACCTGATGTAAATCACAGCCCGGTAGCGACCGTTATCTCTCCGCAAGGTCTTACGATCCCGGCCAGGACGCCGTTCGAACTGGAAGGAAGCGCTACCGACGAAGACGGTCACCAGCTGACATACAACTGGGAGCAGTTTGACATAGGTGCCGGTGATCCGCTGGGAACAAATTTTGAAAAAGGACCTCTGTTTATCACCCAGGAACCGAGGGCTTCAGGCGGGACGAGATTATTTCCTAATCTCAGTGATATTGTGGCTGGCATTAACAGCCTCAAAGAACGGCTGCCGGAAGTAAGCCGTGAGCTGAACTTCAGAATGACCGTCCGGGACAATTACGCTTTGGCCGGCGCTCATGATATCGTTTCTTATAAAGTTGATGCAACCGCTGATGCCGGACCTTTTAAAATAACATTTCCTTCCAGGAGCACCGATACTACATTTGCCGTAGGGCAGTATGTGGAAATAACCTGGGATGTGGCCAAAACCGATCTGGACCCGGTCAATTGCAAATATGTCAATATTATGCTCAGCACTACAGACGGGCAGACCTGGAAAGACACACTTGTGGCGCGCACGCCTAATGATGGCAGGGAGTATGTGATGATGCCAAGGACCAGCGGCAAATCAAGGTTTAAGGTCAAAGCTGCAGATAATATCTTTCTGGATATTTCCGGTAAAGCGATCAGGATCGTACAGCCGGAGACAGCCGGTTACGGGCTCGATGTCCTTCCTCATGATGCCGTGGTGTGCAAAAACAGTGTATTTGAATATAAGATCAGTTCCGTTTCATGGAAAGAGTTCGGCAGTAAGATCCGGCTCGAAGTGATCGATGCAGGCAATGATGCTCTTATTGTATATCCTTCCAAAGCCGAATTCTTACCGGGTGAGGATATGAGCCTTATCGTGGATACCAGGGATGTAGCTCAGGCCGGATCTTATACGATCACCCTGAGAGCTTTGGCTGAAGGTGGAGATACTCTCTACCGGGAAGTGCATCTGGCGGTAAGCGGTGATGACCAGAAATTTCTCGGAACTATATCCCCCCAGAACCTGGACCAGGATGTACCTCCTGTCAATCCGGTGTTCGAATGGAATAAAACCAGCAATTCCATTCATTACGAGATCCAGATCTCGGACGATCCGTCATTTGGCACGGCATTGTACAGTACTGTCCAGTCATCCAATAAGCTCGTACTCGATCATACGTTGGAGGCCGGCAAAATTTATTACTGGCGCGTCCGCTCTTTGGGCAATTGCGGTTACGGACGATGGTCCGATCTCCAGATCTTCAGAACGGCTACAGCCCAGGCACATAATATTCTCCAGCAGGTCAACAATACCGTGCTCAATGTCAGAACAAACGGAAGCCGGTATATTACGCACGAAGAGCTATATTATTTCTCCCTGCAGCAGCCGGATGAAGCGTTGACCTATACCCTGCTTTCCTTACCGGATAAAGGGATCTTATATAAAGATGCCGATGCGCTGAAGGTGGGAGACCGTTTTTCCCAGGCAGACATAGATGGCAACCATATCCTGTACAGCAGCACCTCTCCGGATTATCAGGGCGGAGACAGCTTTAGCTTCATTGCATCAGATGCCATCAATACCTTTATCGGTCCGCATGACTTTGTTATAGATATCAACGACGGGCACCCTGCTTCATCCGGGAAGATCAGCATCGATCATATCATTACAGTGCTGCCTAATCCCGTTTCGGGTCAGGTGACCGTTCAGTATTCGGGCAAAGATATGCTGCGGGATGCGGCTATCCAGGTATTTGATACCAATGGGCGGCTGATGTATAATGCAAAAAAAGAAGGACAGTGGAAAAATGTTTCGATTGATCTTTCATCTTATGCTCCATCGACATATATAGTGGTGGTCAAATCAGGAAATTATATTTCAAAAAAACGGGTCGTCAAGATCTAATAACTATATTTGCCCCGTCAATCCCGGATAAAGGGCCGTCCCTGCAGGTCGCCCTGATAAGGATCAACGGAAGCATATGTTCAAATCAAAGTACTTCTGGTTCCATATCGGCCTGATGGTCGTTGCGGTTGGTTTGCTGATCGCCCTGATCTTTTTTGTCCTGGGCATCTATACCCATCACGGGGAAAAGATACCGATCCCTAAGCTGACCGATGCAGATATCAATCTTGCCGTGGAAATGGCCGAAGATGCCGGCTTTGAGGTAATTGTTTCAGACTCGGTCTTCGTTGTGGGGAAAAAAGGCGGTATGATCCTGGCCCAGAATCCTCTTGCAGGTTCGTTTGCCAAGGAAGGAAGGAAGATCTATGTTACGCTGACCAAGTATGCGCCTGACATGATCTCCGTCAACTCCCTGCCGGCGTTATACGGCAAAAGCTACGATCTGAAGAAAAAGGTCCTGCTCGACGGCTTTGAGATCCAGTCTTCCGTCGCCGGATACCAGTTTGACAAAGGAGATCCCGGGCAGATACTCAGAGTGATCTATGGTACCGATACGATCATCGATCAGAAAGGCATTAAGGAAGATGTCAATCTGCCGAGAGGTGCCAGATTAAGATTTATCCTGTCGACCAAGGAAGGCGGCAGGATAGAGATACCGGACCTTATATGTAAAAATTATGACGAAGCCTTGTTTCTCGCAGGGAATAATGTGCAGGTCGTCGTTATAAAAGGCCAGGGAGGCCAGTATGTGACCGCCCAGGAGCCCGTATTTGCTCCGGGAATGGTCATGGACCGCGGTGATACGATCTTTGTCGAGCTGAGCAATACCCGTCCGCCTGATTGCCCGCCTGAGGAAGAGTAATATCAGCAACAAAATCCACTGCCATATCGTTTTGTATAAAAATTTTACGCGAATGATTCGTTTTTCTCTGAGAGTGTGTTTTATTTTTTCCATTGTATTCTTCGGAAAAGGCCTGTCCGCCCAGGTTGTTTTTTATGGCCTGAGCGAGAACCCCGCTCTCTTTCCTGTACAAAATGAATTGGAGGAGCGCAACCTGATCAGCAGTGACCGGGTCGTTCTGATCGAAAGCGACAGCCAGACCGTATGTATCAATAGGTCCGATCTTGGCATCTTTGATACGCTGATATCCAACCAGTCTGGCTTTCCCGATGATCTCGAGGTAAAGATCATGGAGAACTGTATAAGATTTATTGCCAAAACCGGCGCGACGCCTGCATCTTATGACCTTTCGTTCGAGTATATAACGCACTCCGGCGACAGGCTGACGTACTCCATCCGGGTCGATATCACCGAACCGCTGACACTGCCTTTTTTTGATGACTTTTCTTACGACTCAAAATACCCTGATCCGCAACGATGGACAGATAAAAACGTATTTGTCAATACAACTATGGCCATCGACCCACCGAGTATAGGCGTAGCTACTTTCGACGGCCTCAACAGCAATGGAACACCTTATGGTACTGGTTTTGGCCGGGCCGATTATCTTACCTCTGCGTATCTTGATCTTAGTGATATTCCGGCTAATGATCGCGTATACCTGAGTTATTTTCTTCAGGCCAGGGGCAATACCTATAATCATCAACTCAGGGACAGTATAGAGCTGGAGTTTAAAACCAAAGAAGGCATGTGGGAAAAAATAGCTTCTTATAAGGGGATTAACCCGGCTTTTCCATCGACCTACGTGGATACCTTTAAGCTATACTTTGTAACCCTGGATCCCAAATATTTGTATAAAGGATTCCAGTTCAGGTTTGTCAATTATAATTACCGGCTCGGAGTATATAGCACCTGGCATCTTGATTATGTAAAGATGATAGCCAACCAGGTTCCCTCTACAAATCTTAGAGACATAGCATTTATGTCCGTCCCGAATACAATATTGAAGCGGTATTCAGCAATACCATATAAACAACTGGCCGGTCACGAAACAGATGAGTTGGCCAATACAACAGAGATACAGCTATACAACCACTTCTTACAGGAGGCAGAGGACATCGATCTCACACATCTTATTATCGAAGAGCTTACCACCGGAACAGCTATTCTGGATAAACCGCTGATCATCGATGGCCCGGAGCAGAAAAACCCAAAAGTAGGTATCAACAGGTTTTCCAATCCTTTTGATCCTGCTCAGATAAAAACTTATCTGGCCTCTGTTCCATCAGCAGATCTGCCTCTGATCTTCAGGACGACCTATAGCTATTTCCAGGATCAGGAACCTCCATACCTTGAGCTTAATAACAGGGTACAGGCGGAAGCAGAAGTTGGATATGTCCTTGCCTATGACGACGGCAGCGCAGAACTGAACATTGCAGCAGAAGCGAATAACAGTGTCAAATCTCAGATCGCGGTGAAATATCATCTTAATGTGGGAGACACACTGCGAGCGGTCCAATTTCACTTTCCCCGACTCTTTGATGACGTGAGCAAGCAACTGTTCAATATCAAGGTCTGGATCGGTGAACTCAAGGAAGAACCGGACTATTATTATCAGCTGCAAAGACCGATATATGCTGACGCGATCTTCGATACGCTGCAGGGTTTTACCACCTATCCCCTGGTCAATGACCTGACACATGAGCCGACACCGTTGTATATCCCTCCGGGTGACTTTTATATAGGCTGGCAACAGTTTACGGTCTCCTCCGCGGGTCAGTTCATCCCGGTCGGCTTTGACCGGAACTATGAAGGCGGCGAGAACCTGACTTATTACAAGTCGACCGGCGACTGGAAGTCATTGTCGGAATTGTCGGCCTCTCCCCTGCTGAAAGGCATCCCGATGGTGCGTGCCAAATTCCAGAATGCATTACTGACGTCTGCTACCGCTAAGCTGGCATCGCCAAACAGCATTTCCGTATATCCCAATCCTTCCGGTGGTATTCTCTTTATCGATTCCAGGCTGGAGATGCCGGCAGGATCGGTTTACCATATTATAGATGCGACAGGACGCAGGGTCGGTAGCGGCACATTCACGCGCCAGATCGAAGTAGGTTCTCTTCCTGACGGTATCTACTTTCTTTCGGTTACCGGTCCACAGGGTCAGCCTGCAGGCAATGCCAGGTTTATAAAGATCAGATAAGGATCAGAAAGAGATCTCTTTCACTGTTTTCCAGATAGCGTCATGCATGTCGGGGACAGAGAGCTTGCCGTCGAGCAGGACAATGTGCTCTCCTTCGTTGGTGATCTCAAATGCATTGAGATATTCGTCGTGCGTGCGCCTGAGCTTTTCGAGATTCTCATAGATGTCTAACCTTTCCCTGGTGCTCTGCAGGCGCTGGATGCATACTTCCGGCTCGATATTGATGTAAAATGTGATATCGGCCTTCAGGTAACTTTTACAGATGCTGTTGGCGGCGATAAGCCAGTGCAGGGATACGTATTCTCCCTGAAAAGCATAGCTGGAGTAGTAGTACCTGCTTGAAATAACGTTGAACCCTTTTTCCATCATCGCCAGCATACCGGTTTCCGGATTTTTGATGTGGTCGAGCCGGTCGGCCAGGTAGAGAGCCGCCATCACGGAAGGATCGACCTCTTTTTCACCGCTCAGTATATCTCTGATCATCAGTCCGATAGCCCCGTCGGTAGGCTCGTTGGTGATCAGGGCATTCTTGCCTTCAGCGACAAATCTTTGCTTCAGCAGCTCTATCTGTGTTGTCTTGCCGCTGCCGTCGATGCCTTCGATAACAATAAAAAGTGGTTTTGACATGGATCTGGTTTTAATGCTTCCCGGATAAAGAAAGGTAAACTTAACGACTCTCTTTTTATTTTTTCTATTTTTGAAACAAACATTTATCCCTAATCATTTCAGTAAATAAATATATTTCTTGCAACCTGTAACGACTCCTCTCAAAGCGCTGATCAGTATCCGGGGAAAAGAGCTTAAAGCCGACCTTTCCCGCCCTATAGATCTTTCCCTGCCGTTGCATAGCGGATATCCGCAGGTCAACTGCTTCGATGCGCCGTATTTTTATGCCAGCCCGCTGCGTGCAGGCGACTTTGTGGGCAGTACCGCCCAGGGCAGCCCCGTCAATTTTTATAACGTGGCTCTCAATCCCCACGGCAACGGTACACATACCGAATGTGTCGGGCATATAGCTACTGAGCCTTTCCATATTAACTCATGCTATACCCCGGGCTTCCACCTTGCCCAGGTCCTCAGCCTGTTCCCTCAGCTGTTGGATAATGGTGATAAGGTGATCCCGGCGGAGCACCTCGATGCGCTCTGGGAGCCCCAGGGTGAAGAAGCGCTGATCATACGTACCCTGCCTAACGGTGATGACAAAAAGAGCAAAAATTATAGCGGAACCAACCCTCCTTACTTCACCGACGATGCCATGCAGCTTATCGTAGACAGGGGTATCAGGCATCTGCTGGTCGATCTGCCGAGTGTCGACCGCGAAAAGGACGACGGCCGCCTTGCCTGTCATAAGATATTCTGGCAATATCCGGGACCGGACGTGCGCTCCGATGCAACGATCACAGAGTTAATTTTTGTAAATGACACAATAAAGGATGGAATTTATTTATTAAGTTTACAGTTGATAAATATACAATTGGACGCCTCGCCCAGTCGTCCGTTGCTTTATAATTTGATATAGAAATGGCTATTTCCACCGGATACGAACAGTCGATCTTCGACCGCTTCCTGGCGATCGAATCGGGCTCCTTTCGGGAGCTGGTGCATTTCTATGAAGACCACCGCAGCCAGATATACACGCTGGATATCAAAAAGCGCTTTGAAATACATGTGTCATACATAGAAGCGCTGTTTGAAATGGGTAAATACAAGGAAGTCCTTTTCAACATCGACGATGCCATAGAGACCGCGATCGTATTTGATTATTCAACTCTTTTTGGCGCGGATATCTACTTCAATCTGCTGATGAAGAAGGCAGTGGCCCTGTACCAGACCGGCCGTGTAGAGGAATCGCTCGACGTCACCCGGCAGCTGCTCTCCATGTGTCCCGATGAGCCCAATGTCCGGCATTTTTTTAAAGAGATCGTGCTCTTCCGTTGCAGGAAGCTTGTCCTTCCGACGCGTGTGTTCTTTATTTCGGGGCTGATCACAACGACCTTTCTGATGGCCTTTGAGCTGCTGGTCGTGTGGCCGTTTTATGAAGAAATGGGAGAAACAGTGTCACGTATCCGCAATCTTCTTTTTTTGTTTTCCGTAATGATCTTTATATCCGGGGAGCTGTCCCGTTTTTTACTTATGGAATGGCAGGCCTTTGTTCATTTCAATTTTATCAAAAAACAGAAATTGTCAAGAACGGAAAAAGTAACCAAGGAGAAAGTGGCGGGCAGCAGAAAATAGGCTAAAGAGAAAAGTTGGTATGGACCATATAAGCACAACTCCCCTGTCCGGTATTGTATTGCTTTTCGAAACCCATTGTTTCTCATTATTTTCCCTGATCCGGCCAAATCCAACATACTCCCCTTATCTTTGTTGGTATATTGATTATACCTATCCGGTGAAAATACTGCCACAGGCAGGGTAAGGTCATGGAGAAACACGTACATATATACGATGCCGACGGTAATCAGCTTTGCTGCACGCTCGAAGAAAAGATCGACCGGCTGACATCCCCGTCGCTCAATGCAGGCCAGGATTCATGCTGCGATCATGCTCATACGGATGCTGAGGCTCACGGGCATGACCACAGTCAAACGCATGACGGCAATTCCGGGTTGTGGATGATGTTCCGTCCGGCGCTATTCAGCCTTGTTCTGCTGTTGACAGGTATCATTCTGGATCGGTCCGGGCTGGCGTGGTATACCTCCGCTATGCGTATCCTGATCTACCTGGCGGCATATTTACCTGTGGGCTGGCCGGTGCTCAGAGACGCGTGGATGAGCATAAGGAGGGGAGAGGTATTTTCGGAGTTTTTCCTGATGACCATCGCTACCCTCGGGGCCATCTTTATCGGCGAATACCCGGAAGCAGTTACTGTCATGCTGTTCTATACCATAGGCGAAAATCTGCAGACCCTGGCGGTTCGTCGTGCCAAGGCCAATATCAAAGCCATGCTCGACCAGCGGCCGGATATGGTCACGGTTATAGATGGTGGCATTGCCAAAAGCGTACCCGCCGGGTCGGTTGTTCCCGGCAGTATCATACAGCTCAGCCCGGGTGAGAAGGTCGGCCTTGATGGCATTCTCATAACGGATCTTGCCGACTTCAATACGGCTGCGTTGACAGGAGAAAGTATACCCGCATCACGCACGCAGGGAGAGGAGGTGCTGGCTGGTATGATCAATCTTCACAAGGTCAGCAGGGTAAGAGTTACCAAAAAATGGGAAGACAGCAAGCTGTCCCACATTCTGCAGATGGTTCAGGACGCTTCGTCCCGCAAAGCTCCGACCGAGCTGTTCATCCGGAAGTTTGCCAAAATATATACCCCTATTGTGGTTCTTCTTGCTGCAGGCATTTGTTTGTTGCCCTACTTTCTGGTTGAGGATTACCAGTTTCGTGACTGGCTGTACCGGGCGTTGATCTTCCTGGTCATTTCCTGCCCGTGTGCCCTGGTTATCAGCATTCCGCTGGGATATTTCGGCGGCATAGGCGCGGCAAGCCGCAACGGTATCCTCGTTAAGGGTGGCAATTACCTGGATACGCTTGCGGCACTGAAGCATGTGGTCGTGGATAAGACCGGTACCATGACCAGGGGCGTATTTGAGGTCAGGGACATTGTGACCGCAGAGGGTATAGACAGAAAACGCCTTCTGCAGCAGTTGAAGACGCTGCAAAGCTACAGCACACATCCTGTGGCGAGCGCTGTCAGGGCTTATGTAACTGAGGACAATGATGCCATAGAGGCCGGTGAGGTGCATGAAGTGGCGGGCAAGGGCATTGCCGGTGTCATCGACGGCCGTATGATGCTTGCCGGTAATCTGCAATTGCTCCGGGATAACGGAGTCGCATATGATCCGGCCCTCGAGCATATTCCCTATACCATCGTCGCCATCGCTGTCGACGGCCGCTATGCGGGCTATGTGACGATCGCCGATGCTATCAGGGAGGAAGCGTCGCAGGTCGTGGACCAACTGCGTGATATGGGCGTCGGTATGACCATGCTGAGCGGTGATCGCCAGCTTGTCGTTGATGCTGTGGCTTCTGAGCTTAACATCCGGAACGCCTATGGAGGCCTGCTGCCGGAAGATAAGGTAACCCGCCTGAAGCAAATAAGATCGGAACATGCCCCGCTCGCCTTTGTCGGTGATGGGATGAACGATGCTCCTGTGCTTGCCCTGAGTGATGTCGGCATAGCCATGGGCGGACTGGGCAGCGATATGGCTATCGAAAGCGCCGACATCGTTATCCAGGATGATGACGTGAGTAGGCTGCCCCTGGCTATCCGGATCGGGAAAAAGACAAGGCGGATCGTCTGGCAGAACATTACCCTGGCTTTTGGTGTCAAGGCCATCGTGCTTATTCTCGGCGCCACCGGCGAAGCTACGATGTGGGAAGCCGTCTTTGCCGATGTCGGTGTGGCATTGCTGGCGGTAGCCAATGCGATCAGGGTACAGCGACTATGATCCTGGCTGAAAAATAAATTTTTAAGATAGCTAAGGTTTGTGATGTTGCAAAAGTTAAACTCAGGTATCCTGAGTTTACAATCTTACATGTCTCGCATGTACCGGTTCTCCGAAAAATATACGGCCCTGAACTTCAAAAAAAAGTGCATCATCGGTGGTGCAGAATTCAACCTCTCCTCCCCGGCTGACCTGTGATTCGATCTCCCTATGTCGGGAAAGATAATCAGAAAGGCTGGCCGCCACGATCTCTCCCTGGGAGATCAGCCGTACACCCGGCGGGATATATTTACTGATCTTATCCTCGATCAGGGGATAGTGGGTGCAGGCAAGAAGAATGGTATCGATGTCGTCGTTTTGCTCAAAAAGGGCCTCAAGGTCGTGCCGGACAAACCCGTCCATCTCGTCGCCAAGATAGTTGCCGTTTTCTATAAATGGTACCCACATGGGACAGGCCTGCTGCACGACCACCGTATCCGGGAAAAAATGCCCGATCTCGATCTTATAGGAATCACTGCTTACAGTACCCCTGGTGCCCAGGATGCCTATGACGCCTGTACCGGTATGGTTGCCTATGATCTCGGCTGTGGGGCGTATGACGCCGAGCACCCGCTTGCCGGGATACCGGCCCAGATCCTTCTGCTGGATAGTGCGCAGCGCTTTGGCCGAAGCTGTGTTACATGCCAGGATAACAAGATGGCAGCCTTGCTCAAAAAACCATTCGACGCACTGTAACGTATATTCGTACACGGTATCGAATGAGCGGTTGCCATAGGGAGCCCGGGCGTTGTCGCCCAGGTAGAGATAATCGTATTGAGGCAGTGCATCCCTGATAGCCCGGAAGACAGTCAGACCGCCATACCCGGAATCAAAGACGCCAATAGGCCGTTTATTTTTTTCCACCTGTAGCCGGGGCAGGCTTGGTTGGTGTGGATGTAGCCGGAGCTGCTGACTTGGAAGCTTCCTCCAGTTTGTGTTTTACATCGGCGGTGATGTCATATTTGTCTTCGGCAAACAAAAGAACGCCGGTGCTGCTGTCGAATACAAAATCATATCCTGCGCTTTTAGCTACTTCATTGATAAGCCCATTGATTTTATCGAGGATAGGCTGGTACAGCGCCTGTCTTTTTTCGGCGATCTGCCTGTTCATATCCTGCTCAAACTGGGCGATCTTACCTTCTTCTTCTTTCAGCTTGTTCGACTCTTCTTCCAGTTGTTTAGGTGAGATCTCACCTGCGCTTTGTTTTTTTGCGACTTCCTGGTATTTGGTCTGTAAGGCGGTGACCATCTGTTCCCCTTTTTTCTGGAGCTGGGTCTGGAATGCGCTCAGGTTGGAATCGGCCTGCTTGATCTCGGGAAGGTCCTGCATCAACATCGAGCTATTGATATAGGCTACTTTCTGAGCGGAAACAGAGATTGTACCAAAAGCCAGCGTAAGAAGGCAGATCAAAAAAATACGGTTCATTTCTTGTTTATTTTTTAAAAGGTGTGCAAAGGTAAGCAAAGACTTCAATATAGCCAAATCCGGCCATAGGTAAAGGTACTTACGATGAAAGGCAACAGGAGACATTCATCCTGTTGCCTTTTTCCGTCATTTCGGACCGGATTATTTTATTTTTTTAAAGATATCATCCGTCTTATCGATCGTTTCTCCTACGAAGAGAACCCCTGCCGCGCTGCTTTTATCGAGGATCAGGTCATATCCGCGCTCTTTGGCATAGTCGTCGATAGCCTTATATACCTTGTCCTGGATCGGCTTGACAAGCTCGTCCCTTTTGACAAATAAGGCGCCGTCAGTGCCGAATCTTGTTTTCTGCAGGTCGCGGACCTCTTTTTCCTTATTGGTTATCTCATCTTCACGCTGACGCTTCATCTCGTCATTGAGCAAGGGGAGTTCGGCCTGGTATTTGTTGTACAGACCTTTGATCTTATCCATTTCAGAATTGATCTCGGCGCGCCAGGTTGCGCTCAGCTCATCCAGCTGCTTCTGCGCGGTCTTATATTCAGGCATATTCTCTAATATACGTGCGATATCCACTACGGCGACACGTTGTGCATCGACGGAACAGAAGGCCATCAGGGCAAAAACACCCGTAAGAAAAAGATTCTTAATCATTTTTTCAATTTTGGTTTTAGATAAATAATTTTTCAAAAATAAGCGGTCTTGTTATTTCAAACGAAGTTTTAACCAATATTTACATGTATTTGATGCTAACACAACCAAATTTAATTGATTTAAACTCCATTTCCTCCTTATCTGTTACTTTAACCGGGTGTTTAACTGCATTTTAACCTAATCGTTAAGTTTAATTAAAAGAAGCTTATATTTGCGCCGCCTGACACCCGATGTTTAATCAAATCTTGACCTCCTATGAAGTTTACCCTTGAAGTTTCCTCTGCTGATATCGAAGATCATCATATTTCAGCTATTCTGGAAGGTAAGGTTACGCTGACGGTGGCCGATGCCACATACAAAGCCGTAGAGCACTGTCACCATTATCTGCAAAACAGGATCCATACGACCGACGACCTGATGTATGGCATCAATACCGGTTTCGGCAGCCTTCGCAATGTCGCCATTGAGGATGCCGATATTGAACTTCTGCAGGTCAACCTGATCCGTTCTCACGCCTGTGGAGCGGGTAATACGGTGCCGGTTGGCATCGGCAGGCTGATCCTCTTTCTCAAGATCAGGAGCCTTTCTTATGGCTGTTCTGCTGTGAGCGTCGAGTTGGTCAGGAGACTTACCGACATGTTCAATGATGATGCGATACCGGTGATGTATGAGCAGGGCTCATTAGGCGCAAGCGGTGATCTTGCACCATTGGCGCACCTGTCATTACCACTGATCGGCGAGGGGTCGGTTTGCTGGAAAGGGAACATCATCACCGGCGGCGATTATCTAAGGACAAAAGGCCTCGCCCCCTATGTGCTCAAAGCCAAAGAAGGGCTGGCGCTGATCAATGGTACACAGTTCTCTCTTGCTTACCTGCAGGCATCCTATGTCCGTGCGCGACGGCTGTTATCCGTGGCCAATACGACAGCCGCGATGTCGATCGAGGGCTTTGACTGCCGCCTGGACCCCTTCCATCCTGCCATACACCGTGTCAGGAGGGGAAACGGCCAGCCGGAAATAGCCGCTTTCTTCAACAATATCCTTGGTGACAGTCCGCATATGAGAGAAGAGCGTGTCGATGTCCAGGACCCATATTCATTCCGGTGTATTCCGCAGGTCCATGGAGCCACGCTCAATGCCATGAATCACATCGGCTCCGTTATCGAAGCTGAGCGTAACAGTGTTACGGACAATCCGAATGTCTTCGCCGAAGAGCAGCTGGTGCTATCAGGAGGTAATTTCCATGCCCAGCCACTGGCATTGACAAGTGATTATCTGGCAATAGCCGCGGCTGAACTGGGCAATATATCCGAGCGCAGGCTCTATCTTCTGGTGTCGGGCTTACGTGGCCTGGAACCCTTTCTCACGACCCGGCCGGGCCTCCGGTCTGGCTTTATGATCGCTCAATATACGGCCGCATCGATCGTAAGCCTCAATAAGCAGCTGGCGACCCCGTCGAGCGTCGACAGCATCGTCTCGAGCAACGGCCAGGAAGATCACGTAAGCATGGCCGCAAATGCAGGCGTCAAGCTTTGGCAGATCATCGGCAATGTGGGAACGGTGCTTGCTATCGAATGGATGGCTTCGTGCCAGGCGGTCGAAATGAAAAATTACGTAACCAGCCCCCGGCTGCAGGAGCTGCTTCGTGCATACAGGGCCTATGTACCGTTTGTGGATGAAGACCGCTCTCTCCAGCCAGACTTCGAACGCACCAAGGACTTTTTCAACGAGCATAAATGGTTTGAAACGACGTGGATCTGATAGAGCAGCATATAGAGGTCATCATTTTTACATCGGCATCGCCGGTCAGACCAGACTTTATAGGAGAGATGCTCAGCCAGATACACAGCAGGGCTATCGATGCCCAAATGGTCCGGGACTGTGTTGCCGCTATCAATCAACGGTATGAATCTGGCGGCTCGGTTTTTTCCATTTTTGAGATAGCGGGTGGATACCAGCTACTTACTAAAAAGGAGTTTGACCCTGTCATATCACATGTCCAGAGCAACCTAAGCAAAAAGAAGCTATCTACGGCCGCGCTTGAAACACTTTCGGTCGTCGTATACCGCCAGCCGGTGACCAAGGCTGTCATCGAAAGTATCCGGGGTGTGAATAGTGATTATGCCCTGCAGAAGCTATTGGAAAAGGGTCTTGTCAAGATCATAGGGCGCAGCGATGAGATCGGAAAGCCGCTACTGTATGCCGCAGGCGACGCCTTTCTCGAACATTTCGGCCTCAACGATCTCAATGACCTGCCTAAGCTGAAGGAGTTCGAGGCTCCGGAAGAAAGCATCGGCCGGCCGGAAGAGGAATAAACCACTTGCCGGTTTTGCTGTTATACGTCTAAAAATCTGTAATATAACTCATCAATGGAACAGGAACTGATCAACAGGGTCGCCAACAGCCCGCTCATCACATTGGATATGGAGCATCATGCTCCTCAGTGGAACTATGCGCTGTTTGATATCAAGGATTATCTGTTCCACGGCCTTATTCTGAAGGAAAAAGATTTCCGCCAGGCGCTCAGGGAGCACGACTGGACACAATATGAAGGCAAGGACCTCCTGGTGTTCTGCTCCAACGATGCCATCATTCCCATGTGGGCCTATATGCTCATAGCTGCTTATGCAAGCCCGTTGACCACCCGTATCTGTCATCTGAAAGAAGAGGACTATATTTCTCAGAAATGGGCTGAAACTATCGGCGATCTTGACCTTTCTGCCTATGAAGGCAAAAAAATGATCATCAAAGGCTGTAGCGACCGTCCCATCCCGCCTTCAGCCTATTCGGCCATCACCTCCAGGCTCATGAAAATTGCAAGTTCCGTGATGTTTGGGGAACCTTGCAGCACCGTTCCGGTTTATAAACAAAAGATCAGCTAACCCCTGATCTTCTGAAAATCGCCTTTCTTTACTTCAAAGCAAAAGCAAAACGAGTGAAAGTAATAGAAAGAAAATCCGAACTTAAATCTTATCTCGATCAGTTGCGTGAAGACGGCGCTACTATAGGTTTTGTACCGACCATGGGCGCTCTTCACCAGGGCCATCTTTCCCTTATACGTGAGAGCCAGAAAGAGAATGACATAACTGTGTGCAGTATCTTTGTCAACCCGACCCAGTTCAATGATGCGGAGGACTTCCGCAAATATCCGCGCAATGTTGCCGTCGATAGAGAGCTGCTTGAAGAAGCCCGCTGTGACGTGCTGTTTCTCCCCGATGTAGAAGAAATGTATGGTAGTGCAGAGACCATATATCCTGATCTCGAAGGGCTCGACAGTAAGCTTGAGGGCACCTTCAGGCCCGGACATTTCGACGGGGTGGTGCAGATCGTATACCTGCTCCTGAAGGCAGTCGAGCCGGACCGCATATACATGGGGCAGAAGGACTTTCAGCAGCAGCTTATCGTAGGAAAGATGATCAGGGCGATGGATCTTCATGTTGCGCTGCGTACCGTGCCTACTGAACGCGAGCCATCCGGTCTGGCCATGAGCAGCCGCAATGCGCGGCTGACGCAGGTGCAGCGTGATGAAGCGGCAGTGATCCACAAAACCCTGTTTCTTGCCACCGAAGCTCTGAGGAACGGGATCGATATAGACACGATCATTGCCGACTCTGTCGAAGAGCTGGAAAAATATGATACCAGGCTTGAGTATTTCAGGATCTGTGATGCTCACACGCTGGACGACATCGACCATTATGAGCCCGGTATCCCTGCCGTCATCCTCGTGGCAGTATGGTGGGGTGATGTGCGCCTCATCGATAACCTGCTCGTCTGACATAACGACATATTGCATCTTACAAACAGGAAACCATTCAGCCCTGATGTTACATTTTACTAAAGAAACAAATAAATCTCATCTTTTCACCGGAATGGATTCCGGGATTATTCACCAGTTAAAATAATTTGATATGAAAAAGTTAGCAGTTTTATTTTTCGTTGTTATGACAGCGAGCATTTTTGCGCAGGAGAATTCGATCGGCCCTACTATCGGTTACAATCATGCATGGCTTACAGGTGATGGTGTGAGCGCCCGGCCGGCATTCAATGCAGGCGTGGTATACAACAACAGCTTCCAGGAGCATTGGGGCGCGGGAGCAGAGCTCAAATATTCGCTCGAAGGCGCTAAGGTCGATGGTACCGATCAGAATATCGACCTTTCCTATATCCGCCTGCCTTTGCGGCTGATGTATTTCTTTGGCAGCTATGGTGACGCGTTCCGTCCTAAGATATATGCAGGCCCGTCCCTGGCATTCCTTGCAAGCGCCAAGACCAAGACCGGAAGTAATAAGATCGACGTCATCGACTCCTACGAACGGTTTGATGTTGGCATCCTGGGCGGGATCGGCTTTAATTACCGGTTGAGAGAGCAGACCTGGCTCAATGTGGACCTGGGTTATACACATGGTCTGATCGACCTGGATAATTCGGCGAGTATCAAGTCGCACAACCGCCTGCTGAATGCCAATGTAGGCGTGGCCTTCGGATTTTAGCGCTATATTTGTTGCTATTGATGAGGATATCATTGATTTAAATAACCACAATTGAAATGTCCTATGAGAAAGCTGATTTTTGTAATATTTATTCTTTCGATCATCGGCTATGCCTGTAAGCAGAAACCTGTACCGGAAAGCGCAGAAGATCCGACAGAGGTCGACCTGCCGGTGACGGACCTCGACAGCGCCCGGGTGTTGCTGGATGGTATCTACTGTTACCGGTATGTGACCCAACGGGATACGTATGACATACATTTTACCCTTGCCCAGGGAAAGGTGACCGGGGAGATGTCGTTTGACAATTACGAAAAAGACAGCAGCGAGGGCAGCATCGATGGCTACCTCAAAGATGATATTATTCATGTCAGCTACCGGTTCCGTTCCGAAGGCATGTCGAGCGTACGGGGCATGTATTTCAGGGTACGTGGTGACCTGCTCATTACCGGCGTCGGGGAAGAGACAATGGAAGGAGATTCTGCTTATATCAAAGATCCGGCGGCCATCAGGTATGAAGGCCTGGTATATAGTAAGACACGATGTGAATAACATCAGCGGAATATAGGAGGCGTCTCTCAAAACCGGGAGACGCCTCCTAATATTTTACCTGCAGTATTCTATTCTTATCGGTGACATCCATCCCTTATTTAAGCACGTATTTCCGCTCACGCAGCTTCCTGCCAAACGAAGCTGTCTCTACCTCTTCGGCCAGTGTAAATCCGTGTCTGGTATATAAGGATATGGCCGGATGCAGATCATCCGTGGTCCACAGATACGATGAAGTATAACCGCAGCTTGTGTAGAATTCCATGTATAGCTTCATCAGCTTTTTACCTAATCCTATTCCCCGGTATCCTTCTTCGAGATAGAAATAGCGCAGCTGTGCCGTGTTGTTTTCCCGGTGCATAAGCAGAAGAAAGCCGATTATTTTATGGTCATGTTCACAGATCCACACCCTGTCTTTTTCGGGGCTGTAGGACTGGTAGAACTCTGCAAGTCCCCGGGCGACATACATTTCAAAGGCCACACCGTAGTTGTACTCCCTGGCGTACAAAGCCCCGTGACGGTGGATGACGTAGCCCAGGTCCCCGGGCCGGGTCTCCGTTCTGATGGTGATGTGATCGATCGAAATAGCAGGTTGTTCCATTCTTATATTTTTGCTGACTTTATTGCCTCTTATTTTCCGGTCCCGTCCGCTGTCTGCTCTCACCTGTGGTGCCGGCCTACGAGCCAGGTATTAAAATGAGGACTGGCCGGCGTTTTGCTTTTCGTGCTCATAAATGAGCTGCACCACGCCTGATCTAAACGTATTGACCCCGGTCAAGTTCAGTTTGATCCTTTCTTTCAGGTTCTCGAACAGTGGCTTGCCGGCTCCCAGCACGGTTGGGTGGACGGAGAGCCTGTAGATATCGATCAGTTCAAGCCGGATGAATGTAGTAATAAGCCTGGCCCCGCCATATAACCAGATATTCCCGCCTTCCCGCTCCCGGATCTCAGCCACGTTTTCCATAAAGCCGGAAGTGATAAAAGTGGCATGGTCGTCTTGCCGGGGTGTACCGGAAAAAACATATTTCTTTTTGGAATGGATAGCTTGCCAGATCGACTTTTCTGCTTCACCTGCGTCCGGTCCGGGCTGAAAATTTCCCCACATGTCATAGCTTACCCTACCGTAAAATATGGTGTCGATACCTGAAAGGAAGCCTCCAAAATCCATATCATCGTCCATGATACACCAGTCGACTTCCCCGCCGGGCCCTTCGATAAATCCGTCGAGAGTCACCGCCAGATCCAGGATTATCTTTCTCATTTCAAATAAATGTTTTTATGTCCCTGCCAGGCGCTGGCTGGCATTTTGGAATGCGTAAGCCGGCAACGGAACCGGTTAACAACTTAAAGTTAAATATTTGCCTATAAATGCTGCGCGTCGGATGGTTGGCAGGAGTATATTTTTGTTCTCTGGCATCCGTGAAGCCCGCTGCCGGCTTTGTGACTTTATACCGAAACATTGTTAGCTTCTCATAGCCATCGTCTTACCTTGCTGCAATAGGTCTCATAGGATTGTCCGAAATCTCTTCTTAACCGCGGCTCCTCCCTGTACAGTATAAACAGGTGGAACAGGACGAATATGCCGGCCGCATATAATAACAGGTATACAGACCCGCTAAAGATCGCCTCTCCGGCCAATATCATCATCACGCCTACGTACATGGGGTTGCGGGACCACCGGTACAGCCCTGATGTAACGAGCCGCCGGGTAGGGTCTGCGGGTGAGAGCGTTCCAAAGCCGTCCGTCGCAAACCTGGCCACACAATGCAGCACAATGATCACCCCGGCGAGGCAGACCAGGATGCCGAGACCGTGACGGGGCGCAAACGCTGAGGCCAGGGCCGCTTTAAAGCTGTTTTTTGCGATCATATAGGGTATCACGCCCGCCACGATACCGGGCTGCAGGAGCACAAAGATGAGATTTCGCAGGGCAAGGGGCAGCCGTGTCAGGGGCATATCAGGCTATTTACATAATGAAACACAATCTTTCCGCTGTCATGATGCGATCCAATGCGGAATAATGCTAAAATACAAAAAGATCAATGCCGGGTGTACCGGCACTGGATAAAATCGGAAAGAGCCTTTACCTAATATTGGCATCTGAAAACGCTTGTAAGCCAACCCCTGAATATATAAAGAAAAGTTGATGGTAACAAGGGTTTGGCGCCAAGTCCGGACTGTCGGCAGCAAGCCGGAAGAGTAAGCAAATTAACACTAAAATTTGTATGATGACGGAGCAGATCTTGCCGCTCCGCTCCAGGGTGTGATCCAGTTTCTCTTTCGGTTCTTCATAAATACTCTTTGTGAAGCCCGGCTTTTTAATTCTGCAATTATAGCTACCGCGTGTCAGGGACTGGAGTGCGGCCAAAATGCTAAATTGCCAGGAAAGTGGATTCAGGTAACTTTATTATTTAAGGAAGCAGAACAGGGTAATTGTACATAACCAAAATTAAAATCTTATAATGATGTTTTTATCTTAGGCAGAGAGATGCTTAGCTGTCAGACATAAGATCGGCACTATCCAGGGCTTACTGAAGAAAACCAAAGCAGTGATGCAGGAATCACCCGCATCACTGTTGCAATAATAGAAAGTTTATATTATAGCTTCACAAATTTCTTCGTATCGTATAGCGTATTAATCAGATAGACGCCGGGTTGAAGTCCGCTCACGTTTATAGTAGCACTGCCATCACCTCTTACTGCTTCCTGCAGTCTCTGGCCGGTAATACTGTAAAGTGTGACAGGTGTATTATCCGGCAGACCTTTGATCGTTATATGATTTGTGGCAGGATTCGGGTATACTTTCACATTGTTTTTAAAGAAATCTGCAACTCCAAGCGCTGAGCCCACTGTTATGTCGTCCAGAAATAGGTCGCCTCCCGCTGTGGTAACTTCTTTAAATCTCAGCAGTACATCACTGTCGGCATAAGCATCCAGTGGAATGGTTTCCGTGTGCCATTCTGCATCGGTATGCGGGGAATAAGAAAAATAAGGGCTGAAGTCATGTGTCAGCCCGTAGGAAAGCTCATCATCTTCCTTATTAAAAAGCGATGTCCAGGTAGTGCCACAATCAGCCGAAACCAAAATCTCCAACGACTGGTTCAACTCCAGCGATGTGTGTATCGGTGCGCTGTAGGCATAACGGAAGCTTAACTGCTGGCCTCCGTTGCCAAGGTGCAGCATCGGCAGGTCGATGTAGCTTTCCGATCCGAAATTCTCGTTATGTGAATTGCTTTTTACCAGCGAACGGCTACCTTCAGCCTCGGTCAAACGGGTTATTCCCCACTGTTCGGATATCACGTGCTGCGGGTTCCAAAACTTTAAAGGGGTCGATGTCCCTTCAAAATCCTCGCTGAACGAAGATGGCAGGCCGTCTTCCTGCCTAATTGCCAAGCCTGTGGTTCTGCTGTCATTGTACAGATTCCCTTCCGCAGCTCCATTGGGGGCCGATGTCCATACCGTAAGGTTATGATCGCCTGCTGTGGCCGTGATTCCCTGCAATGCAACCTCGATTTCCTCTCCACTCGCAAGATTGCCGCTCCACGAATGGGTTTGTGTTGCGCCATTATCTACCTGGTAATTAATTATTACCGAGGTGAGCGCACTGCTGCCAAAATTTTTCAGGACAACAACAGGTGTAACGGTCTGCGTACAGGTGATGCTTCGTGGAGAAACTATTTTTGTAATGCCTGCATCATTTGCCTTTTTAGGGAAGTAATCCAGATAAGTATGGTAAAAAATACTAACGTCTTCGAGGGTCTGGGTACTGTTAAGAGCCACGAAGAAAATAGCTCCGGTTTCCAGATCGTAGGCAATATCTGTCCCAAAGCCCAGATATTCGCCGCCATGGCGATAATTGTCCTTTCCAAGCCAGAGTGAATACCCCAGCTCAATACCTAAGCCATATCCCGTTGCCGGCTCAAAATCCAACAGCTGCTCCATGGATAAGGCCGACAAGAACGGGGTAGTGAATAACGCCTGGTAAAAATCAACCACATCCTGCGGGGTGGCAACGATGCTGCCCGTACCGCGGAACATGGATGCGGCGGCAACAGAGCCAAGCCGTGGCCACCATGTATCAGCAACATAGCACCATGATTCGTCGACATTGTCAAGCGCTTCTGTATCGGTCGCTGCATCAAATGTCATGTCGAGGCCCAGCGGGGTGGTAATATATTGATGCAGGTTGTGCGCATAGCTGTTGCCCGTTATGTTCTCTATGATATGGGCGGCAAGATTATAATTGGTATTGCTGTAATGGTATCCCGTTCCCTTATTGAAAAAAGGTTCCCCCACCATAGTGTAAATCTCCTCATACGTCCAGAAATGCTCCGTGTCGGCAAATATATTAGCGTAATAAGTGTCCGGATCATCATTAATAGGGTCAAAAAAGCCTGTCTCATGCTTTAGAAGCTGGCGTATGGTTGCCGTCATGTCGATATTGGCAATTGGCGTGGTGATATATTGGCTGATGGGATTATCCAATGAAACAAGTCCAAGCTCCTGAAGCCTTAAAAGAATAACCGCGGTGTATAGCTTACTGTGGCTGGCTATACCTACAGTTGTATTTGTAGTCATGTTGTTGTCAGGGCCCGCCACTCCGGATGCTCCCTGCCAGCTGCCGTAGCCTGGAATAGTAATGGCAAAAGACCTGCCTATAGTCTCGCCAGTATTTGTGATCACGTTCGCCGCAAGGCTGTCCAGCACTGCCTGGAAACGATCGGTCATTTCAGTAGGAATCTGTGCTTGTGCAGTTATAGCAAAACCCGCTAAGAGTAATACGATAAGTAATTGTTTTGTCATAATAAAATGTTTAGGTTATCAGGACAAAGCTATTGTTATAGAGCGTACCGGACAATCCTACAAAATGGGGGATTTTGTGTTGGACCCGCAATATTGTAGCTGCCTGCAGTACCTTTACGGCAATGAAAGTAGAGAGGATTATCAACTGGTTTCTGCCAAAGGACGTGCGGAATGATAAAGCGCACCCCCGCCATCATGAGCTATACAGCATAGCCGGCTCCATATCCATGGGAACTGCGGCGACGTGTATATTCCCGATACTGCTCATCTGGTATAACATGGGCGAATATTTGTGGATGTTTTATCTGAGCGCCGCCTGTAACCTGATAACGCTTTTCGCTATACGTTATACAGGCCATTACCGGTTTTTTAATATCGTTTCAGGACTCGTAACCTATTTTATCATCTACTACTGGCTGAAGGATTCCGGGCTGATCTATTCCACTAATATCTGCATCGTGCACATGTTTTTACTTGGCGGGATCCTGGCTGACCAGAAATGGGGATGGCTCTCCATATTTACCAATATCGGTTATTTGAGTTTCATATATTACCTTACCGTGACCGGCGACAATTACCGTGACTTAAATATCACCCTGGGCAGCCCGTTATATGCGCTTATTATACATTGCCTTATTACGGCATTCCTGGGCAGCTTTTTGGCTTACTCGCTTATGAATAACGAAAAAAGCCGTAAGAAGATCATCGCGCTCCGCGACTACCGGATCAACCTGCTGGATGAAGCCGTACGCCAGCGTACCGAACAGCTCAACAGCATGCGCCAGACCATAGCAGCCGATTTCCACGACCAGACCGGCAATATGCTCGCCGCTATAAACCGGCAGGCTTCCATGCTGGAACTCAAACTCTATCATCAACCGGAAATGCTGCCGCTTGTAGAAAGTATTATTAGCAACAGTAACGAGCTTTACGCTTCGAGCAAAGATTTTCTCTGGAACCTAAATCACGACAGTGATAATCCGCTCACCCTGTTCCAGTATCTCACCGCCTATGGGCAAAACTTCTACAATCAGTTCGACATCCGTTTTTCAGCGGATTCAGGCGGTACGCAGAAACACTTACAGCAGCTCAATCCTTTTGCCGCATTAAATTTGATCTATATATTTAAAGAAGCTATGAATAACATTGTAAAACATTCAGGTGCCGATGAAGTGACTATGAGCATGGAGTACGGAATGAATGAAGTTATTTACATACTGGCGGACAACGGGAGATGGAAAGACGCAAATCCTGATGTACCACATTACGGACTGAACAACATAGAGCGCCGGTCCCGGCAATCCGGGTTTGTCTACACGCTTACCCACGACCATACAGGTACACAAATCGCTATCAGCTTACCTTTAAGCACTATCTTATTGGACAACGAACAAAAACAGAAATAAAATGAAACGGATTACTATTATTGAAGACAATACAGATATCCGGGAGGGACTTGCGGCTGTGATCAATGTCTCCGGAAAATATAATGTTGTACAACACTATGATAATTGTGAGGAAGCCATCCGCAATCTAAGCCGGGACCGCCCGGATGTAGTACTGATGGATATCGATCTGCCGGGCATGAGCGGTATAGAAGGTACATCGCGGATTATTAAAAGTTGTCCGGATTGCCTGGTGCTCATAATTACCGTGTTTGAAGACAGTGATAAAGTGTTTCAATCACTCTGCGCAGGCGCAGGCGGCTACATCGTTAAAAATTCGAACATACAGGAAGTTATGCGAGCCATTGATGAAGCCCTTGCCGGCGGCGCCCCGATGAGCCTGAACATCGCCAGCATGGTCGTAAAGTCGTTCAAGCTTTCATCGGACTCGCCCCTCAGCGAGCGCGAAACCCAGGTGCTGCAGGGCATTTCCCAAGGCAAAACCTATACTAAAATTGCAGTTGAGTTATTTATAAATAAAGAGACGGTACGCAGCCATATCCGCAATATCTATCAAAAGCTTGCGGTAAACAGTAAAGCGGAAGCCTTGCGTGTCGCGGGCAGCAATCGATGGATAGGAAATAACATCTGAATCATTGAACAAGAAAATCTGAGGAACGGTACCCATGAGGTCTGCTCTGCATAATCCGGCTCTGTTGCAGCCTGCGTCCTTGTGAAGGTATCATCTTATATTTTGAAGGCTCAGATGTAACAGCATACCTAGGCCGTAAAATACAAGCATAAGTCCACTTAAGAGGAAATTATATCTTTCAATGTTTTGCTTTAATCCATTGGCAAATATTCTACCACTACGGTTTTGGTCAGCAAGGACTATTCTTTTCACCAAACCATTCATTTCCAGGTCTTACAGTTCGCCTGAAGCAACTATCGTGCACCGGGTAGGTTTTTGTTTCAAGAGAGATGTGCTCAACAGAACTGCCATCTCTTGTTACCAGGTATTCACATTGAAAATTTGTCGCTTTTTTATTTCGATCTTTCATGGTATGCCTTTGGACTTTTCTTACGGTTTTTTATCTCGCTGCTCTTTCAATGATCCTGTCTTCCCATATAAAATCTGTTGCTAAAGATAGATATTCCCTGAAAAAATCAGGCACCGGATGATAGGAACTATCCGGCCTTTTTCTGCCGGAACTGTCTGCACCGGTACGTCAGGTTCAGGAAAATATTGCTTTCATGCAGCCTGGTTTCATTGGACAGCGGCAGACGGGAAATGTGGATATAGCCTATATCCAGGGTTAAGCCTGAATGGAGCAGATAACCCATGGAGACTCCTGCCCGGTTGTGGTCGAAAAAATGCTTGCTGTCCGCTCCTGCTAAATTACAAAACAGCTCGTCATACAGGGTCAAACTGACCGTGTTCGTAAGGTCGTAACGAAGGCCCAGACGGTTTCTCACCCGGCTGATGCCGGCTTGATCGCTTTCAAAGACCCGGTATTCCAGAGCAGCCCTGCTCATGATGTAGAGATTTCTTAAGATCCTGTTCTGCAGATCGACGGCTGCCGAAAAACGGATCTCGCCAGAGGGCTTTGCCATATCATCACCTTTGTTCTGAATGATACGGTAATGAGAAAAACAGGCAAAAGGAGAAAGAGAGAACCTGACCGTCTCGGTATGCTGGTAATACACCCAACTTCTGAACGTGAACATCAGCTCTTTATCAAACATATTCCTGTTGTCGTAACCGTTCTGCCGCCTGTGCTGTAATTCTGCATCGACCCTGATCTTTGTGCTTAAAGGATAGCTCACGGTCGTCCTGAACCACGCATTGTAATGGTGTTGTCCGGGCAGAGCCTGGGAGAAGATGATCCATATCCCTGCTGTCAGTGTTCTTTTCAACCGGAACATGATCACTGTCAGTGGGGTAATTTCTCCCTGAAAAATCCATAGATCCAGGTACCTGCAATGGCGCTCAGTAGTGTGACGGCAATGACGGTCGCACCTGTGCCGATCTGGGCAAAGAGCGGACCGGGGCAGGCTCCTGTCATCGCCCAGCCGAAGCCGAAGATCAATCCGCCATAGATCTGCCCTATGCTGAACTTTTTAGGTGGAATGCTGACGGATTCCCCATAAATAGTCGGGATGCCGAATTTTTTGATCAGCCATACGGAAATCAAGCCCACCGCTATGGCGCTGCCTATTATTCCGTACATATGGAAGGACTGCAGGCGGAACATCTCCTGTATGCGAAACCAGCTTACCACTTCCGCTTTTACAAATATGATACCGAACATTATCCCAACCACCAGGTATTTCAGGTTATGATACCATTTATGTTGCAAACGGCTTTCGTTTACACACATAGCGTCCAGGGAACGAAGCTCCTTATCGGTTGCCAACAGAGCACCTGCAGGCTGCTCATCGCCTGGTTTTGACAGATGGGCACCGCTCATTTTTTCTTTTGTGCTATTCATTATAAGGAAAGGATAAAAGGTAAGACCATATTGGCCATGATAAAGCCTCCGGTCATAAAACTCATGGTCGCTATGAGCGATGGCAGCTGCAGGTTGGATAAGCCCATAATAGCGTGCCCGCTTGTGCATCCACCTGCGTACCGGGTTCCGAAACCGACCAGGAATCCCCCGACGACCATTATTAAAAAGCCTTTGAGGGAAAATAAAGATCGCCAGCTGATGAGGTCTGCGGGAACCTGGCTGCTATAGTCGGTAATGCCATAAGCAGCGAGCTCTGCCGCCAATGCCGGGCTGACCTCTATGGGACCGGGACCTGATAACAGGTGGATGGCTATCACCCCGCCGAGGAATATGCCGGACACAAAAAAGAGGTTCCATACTTCCTTTTTCCAATCGTACCTGAAGAAAGGAATATTTGCAGGCGCGCACGAAGCGCAGATATGCCGCAATGAGGAGCTGATACCGAATGACTTGTTGCCGATGATCAGAAGCACGGGAACGGTCAGCCCGATCAGCGGCCCGGCGATATACCAGGGCCAGGGTTGTTTCATAAATTCTGCCATTTTTTGATTAGTTGAAGGTTGATAAAAGATTGTGGAGATCTTCAGTTTTCAATGACGTGACTAAGCCTATCGCTTATCTCACAGGCTTTTACTTTCTTTTTCGACATAATCCGATCTTGAAAGCGCTCTGACAAGAAGGGCTCTCTCAGCCGTGCCGCCGGTGGTTATAACTTCGTCTCATCGTTTTCCCCTTTTAAAGGTATTGAACCCAAAAGGCAGATATAAAGGGCAAAAGCTCACAAGCGAAGTAATTACCAATACGATCGCCAATATTCCCAGTATGATCGCCAGCGTACCGGAGATGGTATTTGTAAAATACAACGCTCCGATAACCACGACGATCAGGATGCGGATCATCTTGTCTGTTGTTCCTAAATTCTTTTTCATATTCAATTATCCATTATTCATTTCCATTGCCGGTTATTCCGTCAGCTGCCTTACGTTTTGCCAGGTACCTCCGTTTATTACATTTTGAAAACCGTTTTGCTCCAGGATCTTTTTTGCCTGGCTGCTGCGGCTCCCGCTCCGGCAGAAAACGACGATGTTATTCCTGTTTCTGAATTTTTGTAACTGGCCCTGTATTCTATCCAGCGGGATATTTACCGCACCGGTGACACTGCCTGACGAAAACTCAGCAGGCGTACGGACATCCACTAAAAACGCACCGTTCTTAATAGCTTCGATCAGTTGTTTATTGTCTGTTTGTGTAAACAGGTTTTTAAATATTCCAAACATTTTTATATAATTTATTGATTATCAGTTATTATTTCTCCGTTTTCCATTAGCTCCTTCATTCCGCCTGGATAGTTCTTTACATTCTCAAAACCGTTTTTTCTCAGCAGGGAATAGGCAATAGCCGAACGGTCGCCGGCCTGGCAAAGCACTACCACCTGTTTGTCCTTACGGATCTGATCCAGGTTGTCCTGCAGCGTTCCCACAAAAACATGGTCTGCGCCTTCGACATGTGCAGTGTTGTACTCAGTGGCTCCACGCACATCGACTATCTGTATGTGGTCTTTACCAATGCAGGCTTTAAATTCATCCAGTCCTATTACGTCAGCCGTCTGCAGTGGTATGCCCGGCTCACGGACATCGGAGATGTAGCCGTAGATATTGTCCATGCCGATGCGCATCAGCTTACGGGTCAGGTCCTCTATCTGTTCATCACCGGCGACTAGCATAAACTGCTCTTCATAATCCAGCAGCCAGCCCAGCCAGGTAGAGAAAGAATTATTACCCTGTACATTCAGGCTGCCAGGTATAAATCCTTTGGCAAAATCCTCTTTATTCCGAGTGTCGATGACCCTGATCCCTTTCCGGTAAGCGGATAGAAACTCCTCTCCGGATAATTCCGGATGTCTCGGCACTTCTATCAACAGAGGCCGTTTTACTTTATTGAGGTGCTTCATCATCGCAAAATACCGGGGCGGTTCGGGCTGGTCGGCCAGAAGGTAGTTCGTAAAGCCCTGCTCGTCTTCGCCGTACCGGAATGCCCAATTGCGGATCTTCTCATAACCCACCGTCGTGCTATGCACTGCACCCAAAGCCTTCCCGCAGGCCGAACCCGCACCGTGAGCCGACCATACCTGGATGTATCCGGGCAATGCTGCGAATTTTTTAAGTGATCGGAACATTTGCCGGGCCCCTGCTTCTTTTGTACCGATCAGCCCTGCGGCTTTTTCCAGCAGATCGGGCCGGCCGATGTCCCCGACAAAGACAAAGTCGCCGGTAAAGATCATCACCGGCTTGTCACTTGCCGGATGGTCGGTCAGGAGAAAGCTGATGCTCTCCGGCGTATGGCCGGGTGTATGCAGCACCTCCAGAGAAAGCTTACCTATCCTGATCGCGCTGCCATCTTTGAGCCCCACATGCGGAAATTCGTACTGCCAGCCCTCACCACCTTCATCGGAAAGGTACATGGTCGCGCCTGTAGCGGCAGCCAGCTCCCGTGAACCGCATAAAAAATCGGCATGGATGTGGGTTTCGGTAATATGGGTGATGCGCAGGTTGTTTTGCTCTGCGAGCCTGAGATAGGTGTCGATATCTCTTTTTGCGTCGATCACAATAGCCTCTCCCGTCGCCTGGCAACCGATCAGGTAGCTGCCCTGTGCCAGGCTCTTATCATAGATGTGCTCAAAAAACATAATTCAATTTTATTTTAATGATTAACTGTTTGATAGGGCAAATTTCCGGCGATCATTTTTGATATACAGCTACTTTGGTTACATAAGAATGGATCATGGACCGCCGGATATGAAAAAATGCAGTAAATAATGCTTCCAATAAAACAAACTGTCCATTATCTATAGTTCGTTTTCTATTATAAAAGAGTTTCTCTGAGGATGATATAGATCCCCGTTGCCAGCACAAACCAGCCAAATGCGGGCTTGAGCCTTACTCCGTTGATTTTTCCGGAAAGCGCTGTTCCGATAAAAATACCGATGATCGCGAAGGCGGTCACTTTTGACAGGAAAAACCAGTCAATAGGTGTGTCGCCGCTTTCGCCGAAAAACCCGATCAGCGATTTGGCGGCAATGATGACCAGCGACGTCCCCACGGCTTCTTTCATCGGGAGCCTGCTCAGCATTACAAGCGCAGGGATGATGAGGAATCCCCCGCCTGCGCCGACCAGACCCGTCAGGATACCTACAATTGCTCCTTCGATAAGAATTAACGGGTAATTGAACTGCTGGTTTTCAGGAGCTTCTTCAGTTACGGTTTTGTCCTTTTTGATCATACTGTAAGAAGCAAAAATCATCAGCATGGCAAAAAGTAACATCAGCAAAACACTTTTGGTAACGGTAAAAGCCCCAATGCTGAAAACTTCCTGCGGAAGGGCGGGAATGATGTAAGCCCTCGTAAGGAACACGGCTGCAATGGACGGAATGCCGAAAACGATCGCCGTTCTGATATTGACCAATCCTTTTCTGAAATAAGAGAACGAGCCGACCACGCTTGTCGTACCTACGATAAAAAGGGAATAAGCCGTGGCCAGCACCGCATCGATGCTGAATAGATATACAAGTACGGGAACGGTCAGAATGCTGCCGCCACCGCCGATCAGTCCTAACGCCACTCCTATAAGGATCGAAGCCGAGTAACCTGCCATTTTAGCCGAAAGTTTGTTTTGCAGAAAGTGGAGGATGGAGGCCGGAATATTATTTTTTCCCGGTCTCCTCTTCCGTTTATGCCTGCAAACTTCCGGTGATCGTCTGTGGCTTACAGCTACTTTTGTTACAGAGTTCCTGAAAATTGAATTTTATTAAGAAAATAAGGCAGTTTTATGGTTTATCGATGGCACTTGTCAATTCAGGAATATCTTGTTTCTGCCTAACCGGACCGTTCCGTTTTCTTCCAGTTGCTTCAGCAACCGCGATACGACGACGCGGGCCGTGCCCAGCTCATTGGCCAGTTGTTCGTGGGTGATGGAGAGGGTTTGGGACCGTGTCAGTTCGGATTTCTTTTGGAGCAGGGTCAGCATGCGTTCGTCCACCTTTTTAAAGGCAATGGCATTGACGATCTCGAGCAGCTCTTCAAAACGCCTGTGATACAACCGGAAAATATAATCCAGCCACTGGGGATATTCCCTGATGAACAGGGAGACCTTGTCGACGGGCAGGAAGAGTATCTCAGCGTCGTCTTCGGCCTCGGCCCTGACCTTGCTCGTCTCGTTGTGCAGTCCGCCCAGGAAAGACATGATGCAGCTTTCGCCCGCCCTGATATAGTATAGCAGGATCTCCCGTCCGTCCTCCTCTTTCCGGAAAACCCTCAGGGTGCCCCTGGTGACGATCGGTATAGACCGGATGTGAGCGTTTTCATTGAGGATGATGCTTCCCGCTTTGTAATGTTTTTGTATGCCGTATTTATACAGCTTCTCCACCAATCCGGGAGAAGATCTGAACTCCGCTATCTGCTCGAGGTTTTCCATGTCGCAAAATTAAAAAATCGCGTGTGATCAGGTCATGTAATGAGAATATGTGGCGGTGTCTGTTTCCGGCTTTGCAAACCAGAGGTTTGCTGTCACACGAACGTAGGCGAAGCCAACGCTCAGCTGCCGTACTTATTGTTGCTCCATCCGGATATACATTTTCAACGGCGTCCGCAAATTTCCAATTTGCATCATTCAAAATAACATTGCAAAAAATACAGTTTAATCAAAAATTTTGGTTAATATTGTGTTAACAGATATTGTTTGATTAAATCTGACAAATAGTTGTAGCCACATTTTGATATCTTTAATAAAGGCGGTACTTCCGGAAGTTACATCGTAAAATCTATAAATTTTTGTAATATGAAAAGCTTGTTTAATATTCTATTATTGTTATTTGTAGTTTTTTCTGCAATAGGAACTTTTTTGAAATTAAATGATAGCTCACAGGCCGGATCGATGTTTTTTGTCCTGAGCTCAATAACACTTGTGGGCTTATTCATTATCGGCTACAAAAAATTGTTTCCAAAGAACCGTACAGCCTGATATTTTTTGGCTAATAAAATTCAGAGGCAGGAATAGGGTTTATACTTTTTTTAAATATAAATTCATAAAGTACTGGCATTATTTATTGGGATCTCGCTTTTAAATAATTTCAATTTTGGTCAAAGGCCTGTAAATTATCTTGAAGCTTATCATTGATAAAACTGATTGGGTAATGCCCATTCCAGAATTTAAATAGGTATAATTATTTCCCCCCTTTAGTTGTAACCATTGATCAAAAGAATGTCTTTTAATAATTAAATGGTTTAATAAAAAAAACCTCATAGACACTTAAAAGAAACTATTTTAAAATGACCTGCCAGGACGGCATCCAAAATTTTCTGTAAAAAAGATTAAGGATTTCTGAAAGTTTCATAGCTGAAAACTTTTGATCAGAGATAGCTAAAAAACACTGTTCGGGGTAGGCTTTGCCTACGTCGCTGCGTCTGCAAATTTCTAATTTGCATCGTTATAAATAACGGCGCAAACTAAAAGTTTGCTGTCACTTGGACATGGCTTCTGTTGATGAAGTTGTAGGTTCTTGATATTAATTTGCACTCGGGTAATTAAAATCCGGCTCAGCATTGGCAGAGCCGGCTTCGCTGCGATTCATCATATAATATTGCAAACCGGAGGTTTGCCGTCACACGAACGTAGGCGAAGCCGACGCTCAACTGTCCTGCTTATTGTTGATTTTTATCCGGATATATATTTCCACAAACAATCGTTCGGCGTCGGCTGTGCCTATGTCGTTGTGTCCGCAAATTTCTAATTTGCATCATTAGAAATAGCATCACAAACGAAAAGTTTGCCGTCGCCTAATCATAGGAACAACCTACCAACACGAGGATCATCAAAACAGGGAGGCCGCATGCGCGGCCTCCCACCTACCCACGACCCTATGGCTGGAGCCAACATTCTCTTTAGCCGGAGGGGCTACCCCGGCCTGTCTTTTATCCGGCTTCAGACCGCATCTTATATTTCCGGTCCATCCTGGTGTTTATATCAGGCATTGTTCCGGTCAGCTCACTCAACCCTCACAAACAGCTTACATCCTGCTTCCAGCCAACCCTGATCTTTCCCGGGGAAGATGATCTGTACTGCCGAATTCTCCCCGGTCCACCCGATACTGTAGGAAGCCGGTATCTTGCGTCCGTACTTTTTGCGGATCACCTCGTCGAGGTCGGTCGTGTAGCCGTTTTTGACCGTATAGATGGCAGCCATGACAGTTCCCCTCGGATCGTCATCCGGGTTGAGGAACTTGAGCAGCCCCAGCTCTTCATATACCGAGGTGCGTGGCTCATCATCCCCGCCATCTCCTTCTTCTTCCTCCTCGTCATATACGATATCTTCGGGATTCTTAGGCAGGCCGTACATGTCCGATACCCTGTGGAAGGCTTCTTCGGCCTGCTCTTCCACAGAGAGGGGCTTCTGCTGTATCTCGACCAACAGGTCGGACAGGGCCTGGTCTGACCGGACCCATTCCCATATTTCCGGGTTTGGTTGACTCATAGTTGATTCTTTTAGTTTAGTGAATAAATAATTGATCGCTTTGTTGCAGGCGCCTGATCGTAGGTTCTGCCTGCGATCAACAGAGAGATCACACTCTCCCGGCTTCAAACTTTTCTCTTATGCCTGTTTTACCAGTCACTGACTTT